>Ga0268257_1000037_pt1 | contig 397684 bp, 359 predicted proteins | sample AgamicAtPrz_FD_200249 | JGI IMG/M metagenome (GOLD analysis project Ga0268257, IMG submission 200249) | Agave microbial communities from Guanajuato, Mexico - At.P.rz (v2) (version 3) | ecosystem: Host-associated > Plants > Phyllosphere > Phylloplane/Leaf | place: Guanajuato, Mexico | collected... | reverse complement strand
CGGTGATGATCAGCACATCTTCCAGAGCCATGTCTTTCAGTTTCTGTGCCAGCAGCTTAGTTTTAGGCGCTTCAACAGAGAACTTCTCGACAACGATCAGACGATCCTGACGTACCAGTTCGGACAGGATGCTTTTCAGCGCGCCGCGGTACATCTTTTTGTTAACTTTTTGACTGTGGTCCTGTGGACGCGCAGCGAAGGTCACGCCACCTGAACGCCAGATCGGGCTCTTGATAGAACCTGAACGCGCACGGCCGGTACCTTTCTGGCGCCATGGCTTTTTGCCAGAACCAGTTACTTCAGCACGAGTCTTCTGAGCACGAGTACCCTGACGAGCACCAGCTGCATAAGCAACAACAACCTGGTGAACCAGCGCTTCGTTGAAATCACGACCGAAGGTAGTTTCGGAAACAGTCAGCGCGCTTTGCGCGTCTTTCAATACTAATTCCATTGCTATCCCCTTACGCCTTCACAGCTGGTTTAACGATCAGGTCGCAACCGGTCGCACCCGGAACACCACCTTTAACCAGCAGCAGGTTGCGCTCAGCGTCAACACGTACTACGTCCAGGCTCTGAACAGTTACACGTTCGTTACCCAGCTGACCTGCCATCTTCTTGCCTTTGAACACTTTGCCCGGAGTCTGGTTCTGACCGATAGAACCCGGAACGCGGTGAGACAAGGAGTTACCGTGAGTCGCGTCCTGGGTACGGAAGTTCCAGCGCTTAACGGTACCGGCGAAACCTTTACCTTTAGAGGTACCGGTTACGTCAACTTTTTTAACGTCAGCAAACAGCTCAACGCTAATGTCCTGACCTACGGTGTATTCTTCGCCTTCAGCAAGACGGAATTCCCACAGACCACGGCCAGCTTCAACGCCGGCTTTAGCAAAGTGACCTGCTTCAGGCTTGGTTACACGGTTAGCTTTTTTAGCACCGGTAGTGACCTGAACGGCACGGTAGCCGTCGTTAGCCAGATCTTTGATCTGAGTAACGCGGTTTGCTTCAACTTCGATTACGGTTACTGGGATAGAAACGCCATCTTCAGTGAAGATGCGGGTCATACCCACTTTTTTACCGACTAAACCAATCATTGTATCAACCTCTCAATCGCTCGATGACCTGATTAACCCAGGCTGATCTGCACGTCTACACCGGCAGCCAGGTCCAGACGCATCAGAGCATCAACGGTTTTCTCGGTTGGCTCAACGATGTCAACCAGACGCTTGTGAGTGCGAATTTCGTACTGATCGCGCGCGTCTTTGTTAACGTGCGGAGAGATCAGAACGGTAAAGCGCTCTTTGCGGGTCGGCAGCGGGATCGGACCACGAACCTGCGCACCAGTGCGCTTGGCAGTCTCGACGATTTCCGCGGTTGATTGATCGATCAGACGATGATCAAACGCTTTAAGACGGATACGGATTCTTTGGTTCTGCATGAGACCAGAGCTCCAATTATTTATAGACGAAATAGTTACTCCTCAAACCCATTACGATTGATGGGAGAGTGTAACCGTTCTTACAGAGTTCCCCAATTGGGAACATTGTCTGGTATCGCTTACGCAGTACCGGTGGTTCATATCGAACCGCTGTCTATATTAGACAAGCCCGCGCATTATACGTAAAACTGGCATTAACGCAAGGGTCGTGTAGAAAATAAGCACCAGATAGAAAAAAACCCGCCGCCGTTAGCCGGCAGCGGGTTCGATTATACGGGAGTATGCGTTGTACGGTGCGGCTACTTCGCCTGCTCTCTGAGCTGCGACTGAAGGTAGTTCTGCAGACCAATTTTTGCTATCAGGTCTAGCTCGGTCTCCAGCCAGTCGATGTGCCCCTCTTCGTCCGCGAGGATCTCAATCATCATATCGCGGCTGACGTAGTCGTGAACGCTATCGGCATAGGCGATAGCCTCACGTAGATCTTTAGCGCCCTCAAGTTCCAGGTTCAGGTCAGAGCGCAGCATCTCCTCTACGTCTTCACCGATCCCCAGCTTGCCGAGGTCCTGCAGGTTTGGAATACCTTCGAGAAAGAGAATACGCTCGATGTACTTATCGGCGTGCTTCATCTCATCTATGGATTCGTGATATTCGACGTCGTTGAGGCGGGTAAGGCCCCAGTTTTTGAACATACGGGCATGAAGAAAATACTGATTGATTGCGACAAGCTCATTTCCCAATAATTTATTGAGATAACTTATGATTCTGACATCACCTTTCATTATTAGTCCCTCCGCTTCCACTAAGTGAAGCGTAGATGGCGCTACCGGGATGTCAAAAAAAGATTTTCGCTTATGCGATCTCCTGGTATTCAGGAATTTGCATCAGCTCGTTCTGCATAATCTCGCGGGCGGCGCGAACGCACTTGCCGCACTGGTTCCCTACCGGGATAAACTTACGCAGCTGCTGAAAGGATTGGGGGCGGAACTGGCGCACGGCCTGGCGAATTGTTTTATCACTTACCCCATTACACAGACAGACGTACATAATCACTCCCGTTCAATTTATGCGCAGAGTGTAAATGAGAATAGTTATGATTACAATAGCAGAGAGCCGAAAGCAGAACGTAAAAAAGGACGCCGAAGCGTCCTTTTTTTATTCAGAGATAATAAATTATTAGCTCAGAACTTTAGCAACAACGCCCGCGCCAACGGTACGGCCGCCTTCACGGATTGCGAAACGCAGACCGTCGTCCATCGCGATCGGATGGATCAGGGTAACAACCATTTTGATGTTGTCGCCCGGCATTACCATCTCAACGCCTTCCGGCAGTTCGATGGTGCCAGTCACGTCAGTTGTACGGAAATAGAACTGCGGACGGTAGCCTTTGAAGAACGGAGTGTGACGGCCGCCTTCGTCTTTGGACAGGATGTACACTTCGGATTCGAACTTGGTGTGCGGCTTGATTGAGCCCGGCTTAGCCAGAACCTGGCCACGCTGGATCTCTTCACGCTTGATACCACGCAGCAGAACGCCGCAGTTCTCGCCTGCACGACCTTCGTCCAGCAGTTTACGGAACATTTCAACGCCGGTACAGGTAGATTTCGCAGTATCTTTGATACCCACGATTTCAACTTCTTCACCCACTTTGATGATACCGCGCTCTACACGACCGGTAACAACGGTACCACGACCGGAGATGGAGAATACGTCTTCGATCGGCAGCAGGAACGGCTTGTCAATCGCACGCTCTGGTTCCGGGATGTAGGAATCCAGGTAGCCAGCCAGCTCAACGATTTTCTCTTCCCACTCAGCTTCGCCTTCCAGCGCTTTCAGCGCAGAACCACGAATGATCGGGGTGTCGTCGCCCGGGAAGTCGTACTGGGACAGAAGTTCACGCACTTCCATCTCAACCAGTTCCAGCAGCTCTTCGTCATCAACCATGTCGCATTTGTTCAGGAACACGATGATGTACGGAACGCCTACCTGACGACCCAGCAGGATGTGCTCACGGGTCTGCGGCATCGGGCCGTCAGTCGCAGCAACAACCAGGATCGCGCCGTCCATCTGCGCAGCACCGGTGATCATGTTTTTAACATAGTCGGCGTGGCCCGGGCAGTCTACGTGCGCGTAGTGGCGAGTCGGGGTGTCATATTCAACGTGAGAGGTGTTGATGGTGATACCACGAGCTTTTTCTTCCGGCGCGTTATCGATCTGGTCGAATGCGCGAGCAGCACCGCCGTAGGTCTTAGCCAGTACGGTAGTGATTGCAGCGGTCAGAGTAGTTTTACCATGGTCAACGTGGCCGATTGTGCCGACGTTGACGTGCGGTTTTGTACGTTCAAATTTTTCTTTAGACACGGCTTTATTCCTTACTATAGTGCTCTCCCTCAATGGAGAGAGCACGGGACTTTGGTTTTAACCCTGCGGCTTATTTACCACGGGCTTCAATTACGGCCTGAGCAACGTTGTTCGGCGCATCATCATACTTCAGGAATTCCATGGTGTATGATGCACGACCTTTGGTCAGAGAACGCAGCTGAGTTGCATATCCGAACATTTCAGACAGCGGAACTTCAGCGTGGATCTTAACGCCAGTAACTTCAGATTCCTGACCGCGCAGCATGCCGCGACGACGGCTCAAGTCACCGATAACGTCACCGGTGTTCTCTTCCGGAGTCTCTACTTCAACCTTCATGATCGGCTCAAGCAGAACTGGTTTCGCTTTCTTAAAGCCATCTTTAAAGGCAATAGACGCAGCCAGTTTAAACGCCAGTTCAGAGGAGTCAACGTCGTGGTAAGAACCGAAGTGCAGACGCACGCCCAGATCAACTACCGGGTAACCAGCCAGCGGACCAGACTTCAGCTGCTCCTGGATGCCTTTATCAACGGCCGGGATGTATTCGCCAGGAATTACACCACCTTTGATGTCGTTGATGAACTCGTAACCTTTCGGGTTAGAGCCCGGCTCCAGCGGGTACATGTCGATAACAACATGACCGTACTGACCGCGACCACCAGACTGCTTAGCGTGTTTACCTTCGATATCGGTAACTTTCGCGCGAATCGCTTCGCGGTAAGCAACCTGAGGTTTACCCACGTTAGCTTCAACGTTGAACTCACGCTTCATACGGTCAACGATGATGTCGAGGTGCAGTTCGCCCATACCAGCGATGATGGTCTGGTTAGATTCTTCGTCAGTCCATACGCGGAAAGACGGGTCTTCTTTAGCCAGACGGCCCAGAGCCAGACCCATTTTTTCCTGGTCAGCTTTGGTTTTCGGTTCTACAGCGATGGAGATTACCGGCTCCGGGAATTCCATACGCTCCAGAATGATCGGGTTGTCCGGATCACACAGGGTGTCACCGGTGATCACGTCTTTCAGACCGATGGCTGCAGCGATATCGCCCGCGCGAACTTCTTTGATCTCTTCACGTTTGTTAGCGTGCATCTGAACGATACGACCGAAACGCTCACGTGCAGATTTCACGGAGTTCAGTACGGTATCACCAGAGTTAACCACACCGGAGTACACACGGAAGAAGGTCAGGTTACCTACAAACGGGTCGGTAGCGATTTTGAACGCCAGAGCAGCGAACGGCTCGTCATCACTTGCGTGACGCTCAGCCGGGGTATCTTTACCGTCATCCAGCATGCCGTTGATCGCCGGTACATCTACCGGAGATGGCAGGTAATCAATTACCGCATCCAGCATTGCCTGAACACCTTTGTTCTTAAATGCAGAACCACAGGTTACCAGGATGATTTCGTTGTTCAGAACGCGCTGACGCAGAGCCGTTTTGATCTCTTCTTCAGTCAGTTCTTCACCGCCCAGGTACTTCTCCATCAGCTCTTCAGAAGCTTCAGCAGCGGATTCGATGAGGTTCTGGTGCCATTCTTCAGCCAGATCCTGCATGTCAGCCGGAATATCTTCGTATTCGAAGGTAACGCCCTGGTCGGCATCGTTCCAGTTGATGGCTTTCATTTTCACCAGGTCAACAACACCGGTGAAACCTTCTTCAGCACCAATCGCCAGCTGCAGCGGAACCGGGTTCGCGCCGAGACGGGATTTGATCTGACCAACAACTTTCAGGAAGTTCGCACCCATACGGTCCATTTTGTTAACGAACGCGATACGTGGAACTTTATATTTGTTTGCCTGACGCCATACGGTTTCAGACTGCGGCTGAACACCACCAACTGCGCAGTAAACCATTACCGCACCGTCAAGAACACGCATGGAACGTTCTACTTCGATGGTGAAGTCAACGTGGCCCGGGGTGTCGATGATGTTTACGCGATGCGGTTCATACTGCTTCGCCATACCAGACCAGAATGCAGTGGTCGCTGCGGAGGTGATGGTAATACCACGCTCCTGCTCCTGCTCCATCCAGTCCATAGTTGCCGCGCCGTCGTGTACTTCACCGATTTTGTGGTTTACACCGGTGTAGAACAGGATACGTTCGGTAGTAGTGGTTTTACCGGCGTCGATGTGCGCACTGATACCGATGTTACGGTAGCGTGCAATGGGTGTTGTACGAGCCATTTGATTCCTCTATTGCCTTAGCGTTCATGTTATGTAGCCCAAAGCGGGCAGCTTACATAAAGCGCCCGCTTGGTGACTATTACTCCGAAGGGATTACCAACGGTAGTGTGCGAACGCTTTGTTGGCTTCTGCCATACGGTGAACGTCTTCACGTTTCTTAACTGCAGTACCTTTGTTGTCTGCAGCATCAGAAAGTTCGTTCGCCAGGCGCAGAGCCATGGATTTATCACCGCGTTTACGAGCAGCTTCAACGATCCAACGCATTGCCAGAGCATTACGACGAACCGGACGAACTTCAACTGGAACCTGATAAGTAGAACCACCAACGCGGCGAGACTTAACTTCTACAGTCGGGCGCACGTTGTCGAGAGCGACTTCGAAAGCTTCCAGTTCATTTTTACCAGAGCGCTGAGCCAGGGTCTCAAGAGCACTGTATACGATTGCTTCTGCAGTAGATTTTTTACCATCTACCATCAGGATATTTACAAATTTAGCCAGCAGTTCTGATCCGAACTTAGGATCCGGCAGGATTTTACGCTGACCAATGACGCGACGACGTGGCATGGAAATACTCCGTTGTTAATTCAGGATTGTCCAAAACTCAAAGAGTTTAGTTTGACATTAATTTAAAACGTTTGGCCTTACTTAACGGAGAACCATTAAGCCTTAGGACGCTTCACGCCGTACTTGGAGCGAGCCTGCTTACGGTCTTTAACGCCTGAGCAGTCAAGTGCACCACGAACGGTGTGGTAACGAACACCCGGAAGGTCTTTAACACGACCGCCACGGATCAGGATCACGGAGTGCTCCTGCAGGTTGTGACCTTCACCACCGATGTAGGAGGTAACTTCGAAACCGTTAGTCAGACGCACACGGCAAACCTTACGCAGTGCGGAGTTTGGTTTCTTAGGAGTGGTGGTATATACGCGAGTACATACACCACGTTTCTGCGGGCAGGCTTCCAGTGCAGGCACGTTGCTTTTCGCAACTTTGCGTGCACGTGGTTTGCGTACCAGCTGGTTAACTGTTGCCATTAAATAGCTCCTGGTTTTAGCTTTTGCTTCGTAAACACGTAATAAAACGCCCTCATACAATATGAGGACGCGGAATTTTAGGGCTGTGCTCAAAAGGTGTCAAGAAATATACAGCAGATCTCACACTACCAGGCGATCTGGGCGGCGTGTTTTACCGTCAGGCTAACGAAATCAGTATAGCTAACCAGGACGATTCTGTTCGAAATTTGACCAGAAAGAGCGCGGGCATCAACGTCTTCCTGTAGAGCATGAACAGTTATGGGGGCAGCCAGCAGTAAATCAAGGTAGCGACCTCCCACCACCGCCGCCGTGACGCCATCAGAGAGCAGCAGCAGGTCATCCCCCTCCTGCAACGTGCGCATCAGCGCAGTCATGTCGCACTGCCAGGGAGAGTGACGAAGAGTATGCAGCATAACAGCCTCAAAACGTCATAACGACGTCATAGCGATGTAGACACTCGCGCAGCGCTTCAGGTTCCAGCGGCTGGGCATCGAGAATAAAAGAATTTGAGGCGCTCAGCCCGCGTTCGCGCAGCGAGGCTGCGCACAGCCAGAGCTGTTCGATATCGTAGAGCGGCAGCACCTTAAAGGTGGCGATATAGTCACGCGCCAGGATATCGCCAGGACGCTGGTTGGCCAGCAGCTGAAAAACGCCGTCGCCAAGGAAAAAGACGCCAATCTCCTCGGTCAGGGCCGACATTGCCAGTAGCGCGTCCAGCCCTTCCCGTCCCGCAGACGAGCCGTGCGGTGCGGAGTTAAAAACAAATGCCACGCTTTTCATCAGAACTGCACCACGCGATCGCAGGTTAATGCCGCCTCGGCCAGCGCGCCTAAGCCGCTGAGAGAGAAACCCGGTTGAAGATTGGCGCCGGCCAGCCCAGCACGCTGCGCTTCGCTCTCATCGGTAATGCCACGCCGCAGCGCTGCCGCCACGCAGATATGTAGTTCAACCTGATGCTCAAGGCGCAGCGTCTGCCAGGCCCGAACCAGATCGAACTCGTCGCTGGCCGGGGCAGTCAGCTGGTTGGCGTTATAGACCCCTTCCCGGTAGAAAAAGATGCTCGCCAGTTCGTGACCCGCAGCCAGCAGTGCCTGGGCAAACTGCCACGCGGTGCTGGCCTGCTGCGTACCGTAGGCAGGCCCCGTCACCATTAAGGCAAAACGCATTACTTATCCTGCCCCTGGAAGTCGCCGCTCTTGAACTGGCGAATGTAGAGGTAGACCGTATGCTTAGAGATATTCAACCGATCGGCCACCTGGTTAATCGCATCTTTGATATCAAAAATGCCCTTTTCGTAGAGGTTCAGCACAATCTGGCGGTTCTTCGCGTTGTTAGACACGTTACGATCGGCATTCACCTCTTCAATGGTGAACTCCAGGGTCTGCATCACCAGATCGTCCACCGAGGAAGCAAAGTTCACGGCAGAGCCGACGTCCGGCGTCTCCGGCGGAATAAAGGTGTTCATGATCTGCGAGAAGGGAACATCAAGGTTCATGTTGATGCACAGCAGGCCAATGACCCGGTGCTCGCGATTGCGGATGGCAATGGTGACCGACTTCATCAGCACGCCGCTTTTGGCGCGGGTGAAGTAGCACTTCGAGACGCTGCTGTCTGCGCCCGTCATGTCGTGCAGCATGCGCAGGGCAAGATCGGTGATCGGCGAGCCAATCTTACGCCCGGTGTGTTCACCGTTAGCAATACGAATGGCGGAGCATTTGAGATCCTGCAAGGAGTGCAAGACGATTTCACAGTGGGCACCAATGAGCATCGCTAACCCATCGACCACCGCTTCGTAGGATTTCAGGATATCGAAGTCGGTCTGATCAAAAGGCCGTTGATCCAGCAGATCGAGCTCGCTGGTTTCGTTGGTTAATAGCGACCTGGACATGAAAAAAAACACTCCTTTTCAGGAGCCTGTCGTTATGTTTTCAGGGCAGGCTCATCATTTACAGGGACATCTAAATTAATACAGCGCACAGGGCGCTGCCAGTGTTAATTATACCTGCCCTGTAATAAAAAACCGCCGCCTGGTTAGGCGGCGGCTATCAGCGTATTACTTTTTATCCGCTGCGGCAGGTTGCTCTGCCGGTGCTGCCGCGTCCGGTTTCGGCTGCGCATCCGCTTTCGGCGCCGGTTTGATATCCAGCAGCTCTACGTCGAAGACCAGCGTAGAGTTAGCCGGGATACCCGGAACGCCGGTTTTACCGTAGGCCAGTGCCGGTGGGATCACCAGCTTGATTTTGCCGCCTTTCTTGATGTTTTTCAGGCCTTCGGTCCAGCCTGGGATCACACCATCGAGGCGGAAGGAGAGCGGTTCGCCACGGGTGTAGGAGTTATCAAACTCTTTACCGTCGATCAGCGTACCCTTGTAGTTAACCACCACGGTATCGCTATCTTTCGGTGCATCGCCGGTCCCCTCTTTCTCTACTTTGTAGAGCAGGCCGGTAGAGGAGGTTTTCACGTCCTTCTCTTTAGCAAAGGTGTCGCGGAAGGCTTTGCCTTTGGTTTCGTTCTCAGCCGCGTCCTTCTCCATTTTCTCCTGAGCGGCACCCTTCACGCGTGCTTCAAAGGCCTGCAGAGTCTGTTCGATCTCCTGGTCGGAGAGCTTGCTCTTGTTAGCAAAGGCGTCTTGGACGCCAGCGATCAGCTGAGCCTGGTCCAGCTTGATGCCCAGTTTTTCCTGTTCTTTCAGGGAGTTTTCCATATAACGACCCAGTGACGCGCCCAGCGCATAGGCTGATTTTTGGTCGTCGTTTTTGAATGCCGCTTTGCTGTCGGTGGTTGCCGGGGCTTTAGCCGGAGCGTCAGCAGCAAAAGAAAGAGGTGCATTCAGCGCAACGGCCATCGTGGTCGCCAGCAGCGTGACTTTAAACAGTGATTTCATCCATATCTCCAGGGCCGGGGGCAAATTACCCCAGGGTTTGCGTATTTGAAAAACGTACTATAAATCGTTGTGGGAGAAATCTATATAACGACATTCCCGATTGTTGCCTCTTTTGTGACTATTTTTGTTTAAATTAGTTTCTTAAGGATGTCAGGTGGGCTGCGCAGCCGCGTAAAGTTGCGTAGAATCCGGGCTAAAACAGATGAGGTGAAACATGCAGAATATGACGCTGGAAGCGCGGCTGGCAGAGCTGGAGAGCCGTCTGGCTTTTCAGGAGATTACGATCGAGGAGCTTAACCAGACGGTCACCGCCCACGAGCTGGAGATGGCGAAGCTGCGGGACCTGATGCGCCTCGTTACCGAGAAGCTGAAAGCCAGCCAGCCTTCCCATATGGCCTCTCAGTCAGAAGAGACGCCACCGCCCCACTATTGATTTTTAAAACGCGAGACGTAAAAAAAGCGGGAGAATATTCCCGCTTTTTTGTGCCCGGTGGCGCTTCGCTTACCGGGCCTACACGCCAATGCTAAACCGTAGGCCCGGCAAGTTTACGCCGCCGGGCGTGGTTAGCTTAGACGATTAGTGGCAGCCGCAACCGCCGTTACCACAACCGCCTTTACCATGACCGTGGTCATGATCGTGGCCGTGACCACCGCAGCAGCCGTCGCCGTGTTCATGGTCGTGACCATGATCGTGGCCGTGCGGGCCGTGAACGTGGCCGTGGGCCAGCTCTTCTTCGGTCGCTTCACGAATGGCAACGACTTCAACGTTGAACTTCAGGTTCTGGCCAGCCAGCATGTGGTTACCGTCAACCACGACGTGGTCATCTTCCACTTCGGTGATCTCAACCGGTACCGGACCCTGGTCAGTTTCAGCCAGGAAGCGCATGCCTACCTGCAGTTCGTCAACGCCCATGAAGACGTCTTTCGGTACGCGCTGCACCAGGTTCTCGTCGTACTGACCGTAAGCGTCGTTTGCGCCCACCGCCACGTCAAATTTGTCGCCAGGTTCGTGACCTTCCAGCGCGGACTCCAGACCAGAGATCAGGGAGCCGTGACCGTGCAGGTAGTCCAGCGGCGCACTTACCGGAGACTCATCAACCAACACACCGTCTTCTGTACGTACCTGATAGGCCAGGCTGACCACCAGGTCTTTTGCTACTTTCATGATATCTCCTGAGCGTGGGTAAATTGCTGGCGCAGATTGTAACGGAATTCTGCCCCTGTGTACCCTTAAGCTTAAAAAAAGCTAGGGCATATCGCTAGTCTGGATGAAAAATCCCAATCACTTGCTCTTCTTTGCGAACGTGCTCACGGGCCTCTTTATCCGCCTCGCGCATCTGGTGGCCGCACTTAACGCACTCAACAATATCGACATTATTTTCGCGCCACATCGCCAGCGTGTCCTGAGCCTGGCAGGCTGGGCACTTGGCACCCGCGATAAAACGTTTACGTATCGCCATACTTTTTACCCTCTATTCAAACTCGTCCCAGCCATCCAGCTGTCGGCGCTCCTGCTGCATTTCACGCTGGAAAATCTCTTCCAGTTCGCGCCGCGCCTCCCTGACGCGGGAGATCTGCTGTGTATCAGTATGCACCACCGGCATCAGTTCGCGCAGCATCCGCATATCAAGACGACGAAAATGCAGCTGCGCTCGCTGCGCCTGGTGAGGATGCATACCCAGCGAGACCAACGCCTTACGCCCCAGCTCCAGCGCACTGGAGAAAGTCTCACGGGAGAACTGCGTCACCCCCGCCTGGAGCAGCTCGTGCGCCTCAAAACGTCCCCGTGCCCGAGCAAGAATGGCCAGGTGCGGGAAATGCTGCTGGCAAATGGCGACCAGCTTCATGGTGTCTTCCGGCTCGTTGCAGGTAATAACGATCGATTCCGCCGCCTCCGCGCCCGCCGAGCGCAGCAGCTCGACCTGAGTCGCGTCGCCGTAGTAGACCTTATAGCCATATTTGCGCATCAGGTTCACCGCGCTGATATCGCGCTCCAGCACGGTGATGCGCATCTTGTTGGCCATCAGCAGGCGACCAATCACCTGGCCGAAGCGGCCAAAGCCGACGATGATCACCTGCGGCTTGTCATCTTCAACCCACTGGGCTTCCCCCTCCTCCTCCGGGCTGTTGAAGCGCCGGGAGAGTCCCTTATCAATGCCTTTCATCAGCAGCGGCGTGGTCATCATCGACAGGGTGACCGTCACCAGCAGCAGCGCCATCTGATCGTTATGGAATAGCTTTTGCGAGGAGGCGGTCGAGAAGAGCACAAAGGCGAACTCACCGCCCTGGCTGAGCACGCCGGCAAACTGCATCCGCTCCGAGCTTCGTAGACCATAGAGGCGCGCCAGCAGATAGAGCACCGTGGTTTTTACCGCCACCAGAATGACGACTGCCGCGATAACCCACGGTAGATGGGTATAGAGCACGCCCAGGTTAAGCGCCATGCCTACTGAGATAAAGAATAGCCCCAGCAGCAGACCTTTGAACGGATCGATGGCCGACTCCAGCTCGTGGCGGTACTCGCTCTCGGCCAGCAGCACCCCGGCGATAAAGGTGCCGAGCGCCATCGACAGCCCTAGCGCGTCCATAAACAGCGCCGAGCCGAGCACCAGCAGCAGCGTGGCGGCGGTAAAGACCTCCCGCACCCCGGAGGCGGCAATAAAGCGGAACACCGGGCGCAGCAGATAGCGACCACCCACCAGCATCCCGGCGAAGGCGATCACCTTCATGCCAATCTTGATCCAGTCGAAGTGGTCATCGCCACTGCCCGCCAGCAGCGGCACCAGCGCCAGAGCCGGGATCACCGCCAGATCCTGGAACAGCAGCACCGAGAATCCCAGCTGTCCCGCCTCGCTGCGGTTCATCCCCTTGTCGCGCATGAGCTGGAGCGCCATCGCGGTTGAGGACATCGCGAGGCCAATGCCGCCAATCACCGCCGCCTGCCAGGCGAAGTCGGTCAGCATCAGCAGCCCGGCGAGGATCGCAGCGCTGAGCAGCACCTGTGCCGCCCCGACGCCGAAGATCGACTGCCGCAGCTGCCACAGCTTTGACGGGTTGAGCTCGAGGCCGATAATAAACATCAGAAACACGACGCCCATCTCAGAGAAGTGGAGGATCTCATCAACGTCGCTGATAAATCCCAGCCCCCATGGGCCGATAGCAATGCCCGCCAGCAGATAGCCCAGCACTGCGCCAATGCCCAGCCGGGCAGCCAGCGGTACGGCGACTACGGCGGCAAACAGAAACAGTACGCCCGCCAGCAGCAGATCGGTTCCTTCCATTAGCGACCTCCCGTCGCGGTGGGTGATGCCAGCCAGTCGCCGTAGGCCTTAGCATGGCTGGCCAGTTCCTCTTTCGGCTGGCGGCGCGCCCAGTAGACAATAAACGGCGTCATCCACTGCATATGGCACATGGCTGCCGTCAGCTCAAAGGGACGCAGGATATCGCTAAGGGGGTAGCGGTTAAGACCGTCGTAGCGATAGGCGCTCTCCGGCTCGCCGGTGGTGATCACGCAGCGCCAGCGTTTGCCCGCCAACTGGTTACCTCCCGGTCCGCTGGCGAAGCCGCGGGTCAGAACGCGATCCAGCCACTCTTTGAGCAGCGCCGGACAGCTATAGGTGTAGAGAGGATACTGAAAGACGATGACGTCGTGCTCGCGCAGCAGCGCCTGCTCGCGAGGGATATCGATAAAAAAGTCTGGATAGTGCGCATAGAGATCGTGCACTGTCACATTGTCGAGTTGCATTGCCGGCTTAAGCAGCACCCGGTTAGCTACCGAGTCCTGTGATTCCGGATGGGCATACAGCAGCAGCACTTTGGCTGTCTGGGACATCGCTCCCCTCCCGGTTATGTTTTAATGATTTTGTGTATCGTTGTCGTTTCGGGCTACCATTGCGCCCTGGTGCGGCATTATAGGCGCACTCCACATTATCATAATGACAAATTAACATAGTCGGAACATACGGCGCTCTATGATTGTTTTCTCCTCACTACAAATTCGTCGCGGCGTGCGTGTCCTGCTGGGTAACGCCACCGCCACCATCAATCCCGGCCAGAAAGTCGGGCTGGTGGGTAAAAACGGCTGCGGGAAATCTACCCTGCTGGCGCTGCTGAAAAATGAGCTTACCGCCGACGGTGGCAGCTTCACCTACCCTGCCAACTGGCAGCTGGCGTGGGTGAATCAGGAGACCCCGGCCCTCAGCGAGCCCGCCATTGACTATGTTATTGATGGCGATCGCGAGTATCGCCAGCTGGAGGCCCAGCTCAACGACGCCAACGAGCGTAACGACGGCCATGCCATTGCTACCGTGCACGGCAAGCTTGACGCTATCGACGCCTGGACCATCCGCTCCCGCGCCGCCAGCCTGCTGCATGGGTTGGGATTCTCTACCGAGCAGCTTGAGCGGCCGGTAAGCGACTTCTCCGGTGGCTGGCGTATGCGTCTCAACCTTGCCCAGGCGCTGGTCTGCCGCTCGGATCTGCTCCTGCTCGATGAGCCCACCAACCACCTCGATCTCGATGCGGTGATCTGGCTGGAGCGCTGGCTGAAGAGCTATCAGGGTACGCTGATCCTCATCTCCCACGACCGTGACTTCCTCGATCCGGTGGTGGATAAAATCATCCATATCGAACAGCAGAGTATGTTCGAGTATACCGGCAACTACAGCTCGTTTGAGAGCCAGCGCGCAACCCGTCTGGCGCAGCAGCAGGCCACCTACGAGAGTCAGCAGCAGCGCGTGGCGCACCTGCAAAGCTTTATCGACCGCTTCAAAGCCAAGGCCAGCAAGGCCAAGCAGGCCCAGAGCCGGGTGAAGATGCTGGAGCGCATGGAGCTGATTGCCCCGGCGCACGTGGATAACCCCTTCCACTTCAGCTTCCGTGCGCCGGAGAGCCTGCCCAATCCGCTGCTGAAGATGGAGAAGGTCAGCGCGGGCTACGGCGATCGCACCATTCTGAATTCGATCAAGCTCAACCTGGTGCCGGGCTCGCGTATTGGTCTGCTCGGGCGCAACGGCGCGGGTAAATCGACGCTGATCAAGCTGCTGGCGGGCGAGCTTGCTCCTACCGGCGGTGATATTGGCCTCGCGAAAGGCATTAAGCTTGGCTATTTCGCCCAGCACCAGCTGGAGTTCCTGCGGGCGGACGAGTCACCGTTGCAGCACCTGGCGCGCCTTGCCCCGCAGGAAGCGGAGCAGAAGCTGCGGGATTATCTGGGCGGCTTCGATTTTCATGGCGACAAGGTCACAGAGAACACCCAGCGTTTTTCCGGCGGTGAAAAGGCCCGGCTGGTGCTGGCCCTGATCGTCTGGCAGCGCCCTAACCTGCTGCTGCTCGATGAGCCAACCAACCACCTGGATCTCGACATGCGCCAGGCCCTGACCGAAGCGCTGATCGAGTTTGAAGGCGCGCTGGTGGTGGTGTCGCACGATCGTCACCTGATCCGCTCCACCACCGACGATCTCTACCTGGTCCACGACGGCAAAGTCGAGTCGTTCGACGGCGATCTGGAGGATTATCAGCAGTGGCTCAGCGACGTGCAGAAGCAGGAGAATCAGCCTGCCGAGACAGCGAAGGAGAGCGGCAACAGCGCCCAGGCACGTAAAGACCAGAAGCGCCGGGAAGCGGAGCTGCGTACCCAGACCCAGCCCCTGCGCAAAGAGATCGCCCGTCTGGAGAAAGAGATGGAGAAACTCAATGCCCAGCTAGCGAAGGCCGAAGAGAAGCTTGGCGACAGCGGCCTGTACGATCAGAGCCGCAAGGCCGAGCTGACCGAGTGCCTGCAGGCCCAGGCGAGCGCGAAGTCGGGCCTGGAGGAGTGTGAGATGGCGTGGCTTGAAGCCCAGGAGCAGCTTGAAGGCATGCTGCAAAGCGAGTAACGCCATGGACATTGCCAGCGATATCACCTTCCGCAAGCTGACCATCTTCATGACCTTTATGGAGAAGGGCAACATCGCCCGCACCGCCGAGGCACTGGAGATCAGCGGCGTCAGCGTCCACCGGGCGCTGCACACCCTGGAGGAGAGCGTCCGCTGTCCGCTGTTTGTGCACAAGGGACGCAACCTGCTGGCGCTGCCTGCCGCCTGGACGCTGCTGGAGTATTGTCAGGAGGTGACGCAGCTGATGGCCCGCGGCCTTGAGGAGACGCGCAAGACGGCGGGCGTTGGCCAGGGTCGACTGCGGGTGGGCACGCTCTACTCGCTCACCCTGGAGACGGTGCCGCGCCTGCTTATGGGGATGAAGCTGCGACGGCCGGAGCTGGAGATTAACCTGACGATGGGCTCCAACGACATGCTGCTGCAGAAGCTGGAGGACGGCGAACTGGATGCAATCCTTATTTCGCTCTCTGACAACCAGGTTGATCTGGCCCAGTTCGAAGTGCTACCCCTGTTTCACGACGACATCTTTCTTGCCGCACCGGCCTCCGCTACGCTGAATACCGGCGAGCTGGCGGATCTACGCGACTACCGTCAGCAGAAGTTTGTCTCGCTGGCGGAGGGGTTTGCGACCTACGCCGGGTTCCAGGAAGCGTTTCACATCGCTGGCTTTGAGCCTGAGATCGTGACCCGCGTGAATGATATCTTCTCGATGCTTAGCCTGGTGCAGGCCGGGGTGGGCTTTACCCTGATGCCAGGGCGGATGAAAAAGGTGTATGAGAGCTCGGTACAGCTGCTGAAATTAGCAGAGCCGTACCAGATGCAGCAGCAGATTGGCATTGTCTTTGCCCGCAGCCGCGAGCACGATCCCAACCTGCTGGCGCTGGCCGCCGAAGGGCGCATGTACGCCCGTAGTCTGGAACAGAACGTTACGCCCTGAGACGCTTCGCCAAATGGGCGACAACGTCTACTCCGCTGCGTTCAAGAGAGACCGCCTCCCCTTCCCACGCTGCCTGACGGGTTAAGCAGGTCAGAATGCCGCCCGGCGGCATCTCAATGGCCAGCCGCGCCTCGCGCTCGTTGGCGGCAACCATTGCTTCCTGCCAGCGCACCGTCCGCGCCATGTTCATCGCCAGATCGTCTGCAATGCGCTCCGGCTGCCACAGCACGCGGGCGGTACTGCCGCTAAGATAGGCGCAGCGGGGACGAGAGAGCGTCACCCCGGCAAAGGCCTGCGCCAGCTTCTGCGCGGGCGCATTCAGCAGCTCGCAGTGCGACGGAACGCTCACCGCCAGACGCTGGGCTTTCGTTGCTCCCTTCGCCCGCGCCTGCTGTGCCACCTGGGCCATCTCCTCATCGCGCCCGGCGATAACGATCTGCGTCTCGGCATTGAGATTGGCAATGTAGGTGCCGCTGCCCGCTACCAGCGCCTCCACCTGCGTCAGGGTTAGTCCCATGATCGCCGTCAGGCCGTAGCCGTGCGGGTAGGCCTGCTCCATCAGATCGCCGCGCAGCGCCACGAGGGTTAACGCATCGTTGAAATCCAGCGCCCCGGCGACGACTGCCGCTGGATAGGCGCCAATTGATAATCCACTGACCAGATCCGGCTCAATGCCGCGGCGCTGCATCTCTCGCGCCCAGGCGACGCCGGCAATCAGCAGGGAGAGCTGCACCGCGCGGGTATGCTTTAGCGCCTCAGGACTGTCGAGGGTGTCGGCCTCTGCGCCCAATACTTCACGCGCCTCAGCCATCTCGTGACCCGGCAGATGTTGCAGCATACCGGGGCGCTGAGTCCCCTGTCCGGGAAAGGTAAACAGAATTTTCATCATTCCTCCCTGTGCCAGGGATCGCTGACCAGACGCGGGCCCCGGCTGGTTTTAAGCAAGACGCGCCCGTCGCGCAGCCATTCGTTGAGGGCAAAGCCGCCGAGCGGGGTATCGACCTGGGTATCGACCCGACACAGCGCATCGGTCAACGGCGTCTGCCAGCGGAGCAGTAGCTCGCGAGAGAGCGGCTGCGGCGCGCGGATCAGCAGGTCAAGATCGCTGCTGGCATGGATCACTGGAATGCCGGTGGCCAGCGCATAGCCGCTGCTGCCGGTAATGCCCCAGACCCACGGCCACGCCTGCTGGGCAAGCTGAAACGCCACCTGCACCGGCGGCTGCGAGATAAACGGCGAGCGCAGCAGATCGCTACTCTCGACCAGCTGTTCTGGGGAGACCACGCGCACCACCTGCATCGCATCGGTCCAGCCTGCCGCGCGCTGGTCGCGACGGATACCGCGCACCCCAACCGGGATGCGCTTCCCGTCCACGTCACGCCGCACCACCACCGGTAACCCTGGGTGCCATACCGTCTCTACCCAGGGTTCATCAACCCCGGCGAGCGCCTCGCGGTTTGTCAGCCAGATAAGATCGTGGGGGCGCAGCGTAGTCATGGTTACATTCCTGAAGTCAGCGAGATAAACAGCGGCAGCGACAGGATACACAGTACGGAGCTTAACAGCAGCACGGCTTCTGCATCCGGGGACTGCACGCCAAAGCGGTTACCGAATACCACGCCGAAGAAGCCCGCTGAGAGCGCAATCATCAGGATAGCGGTGATGGCCACGGAGCCGGAGAGGCCAAGGGCCAGCACGATACCCCAGGCAATCGCGGGCTGGATCAGCAGCTTGGCGATGGTTGAGGTGATCACCATGGTATTGATTTGCAGTTTACGGGCAGAGAGGATCACCCCGGTCAGGAACAGCGCAGCGGCGGTAGCAGCCAGACCCAGCGGTTTGATCGCCGCCAGCACCAGCTCCGGCATTTTAATGCCAATCGCAGAGAGAATGACCCCCAGCAGCGGTCCCATAACAATCGGTTTTTTAATCGAGCGCCACATCAGTACCGGCAGCATAGAGAGCGTAGAGCCGCTGTTGTTGCCTTCAGCACGCGCTTTTTCACGCTCAAGGATCAGCAGGCAGAACGGCGTCATCAGCACGGAGCCGCAGGCGATTGAGACCGCGACGGAGAGTGACGTTGACGGGCCTTCACCCAGCACGCTACCCAAAATCGGCAGTCCCAGCGCGGCGTAGTTCGGCAGCGCAACGGTCAGCGTGAGCACGGCGGCATCCTGCGGCGACTTTTTAAAGACTTTTGTCGCCAGGAAGTAGATCGCGGCGTAGGTGATCCACATCGCCAGCGTCAGAACCAGAATCAGCGGCGACTGGGCGACGATGCCGGTCCACGGGGTCTGCACCGTAGCGCTAAACAGCGCGGCGGGCAGGGCAAAATCCATCACAAAGATATTGAGCAGGGAAACGTTTTTATTATCGACCATCTTTGCTTTGCCGGCCCAGAAGCCCAGCAGCATGATGATAAAAATCGGTGCGAGAGCATGAACAATTACGTAAGTCATAAAAAATCACCTGTGGTTAAAAGTTTTAGCACTGGCGCGATGATTATTATTTTTCAGGGCGTCGTTCTCCTCGCGGGCGCAGCGAATGCGCCCACGGGGACTTACCTCTGGCAGGTCTCTCTTTTACTTACCAGCTTGCTCGCATGCGTTCGCGCACGAGGGCTGAACTGCGGCGATTGTCAGCACCCAGACGGCTTTTCAGCGTAGGATCCTGTCGAGCGTCGTTAATGGCCTGTTGCAGGGCGGTTTTCACCAGGGCCAGATCGTGTTCTGAGGGGGCATCCGGATTGCTGATATCCAGCAGGTTTTCCAGCAGCCCGAGCGTGGCGTAGTTGCTGATGTCGTAGGCCATCGGCGGAATGGTTGCCGCCAGTTTTTCCAGCGCTTCAACGGTACGTAGAGTGATACGCGCGGCAGACTCTTTACCCATCGCGTGGATCAGCACGCCGTTATCGTTAAAGGCGATCAGGCGGTTTGCCTGGTAGCCGTGCGCCAGAAACGCACCGGACATCGCTTTACCGACGATAAGGCCAATCACCGGATGGCCCGCCAGACGTGCATTGGCATAGGCCGCAGCGGCCCCGGCCAGCGCCTGATGGATACCAAAACCCTCTTCGCGGCGGCCATAGGCCTGGCTTGCCACGTCAATCACCGCCACAATCGGGCGCTTCACGGTGTTATTGGCATCGGCAGCGATGGTTTCGCTCACCACTTTTGCCAGGGTCCAGCCCTCCAGCAGACCCACTTCACCTTTAGTGGCACGCGGATAGTGGTTATTCGCATCCGGTACAACCGCGATAAAGCGCATGGCTTCACCATTTAGTTCACCATCAGCAGCCTGTACGGATGGGCACAGCCCTTCCAGACGTTTGGCGTTGGGCACCAGGGTTTCCAGCCATAATTCGCCGCGGCTTATTGAATGACTCATTATTTATCCTCCCGGGCAAAGAGCGCTTTAATTTGTTCTGCATCCGCCTGTTTTGCGGTATCGAAATGGCTCAGACGATCCAGATACCAGGCGTAGTTGTCGGTACGGTGTTTTTCCGGTACGCCTTTGGCGATGAAGTCATTCATCGCACCTTTTACGGCGTTGATGCCGTCGCCAACCAGCGCATCGACGAGTCCGCTCTGATAGCGCACTTCGCCGCCGGTCATGCTCCAGATAAACGGCCGGTCGCGGGAGTCGTACTCTTCAATCCCCGCCTCCTGTTCGATAACCTGCGGACCGTTCAGACCGAGGCGCGCCTCGCGGGTGACAATCAGGTAGCTGCACAGCGCGGCAGCAATCGACATCCCGCCGAAGCAGCCCACGGTACCCGCCACGATGCCAATAACCGGCGTATAACGACGCAGATCGACAATCGCTGCATGGATATCGGCAATCGCCGCCAGACCGAGGTTGGCCTCTTGTAAACGTACCCCGCCGGTCTCCAGACACAGCACGGCCTGGGTAGGAGTGCCGTTGCGGTTATCTTCCGCCGCCAGCTCCAACGCTGCCGCCATCTTCGCACCGGAGACTTCGCCCATGCTGCCGCCCTGGAAAGTGCCTTCAATAGCCACTACTACGGCGGGTTGGCCGTTGATGGTGCCTTTAGCCACCACCATGCCGTCGTCAGCCTGCGGTACGATGCCCTGTGGCCCCAGCCACGGTGAGATGATGCCTTCAAACGGATCCAGCAGTTCGCGATAGCTGCCCTCATCCAGCAGGGTACGAGCACGCTCACGCGCTTTTAATTCGATAAAGCTGCGGTCATCACGCATGGCTCACCTCCTCAAAGACCTGTTCGATACGAATGCGGGCTACGCCAGGCGTCGCCCCAAAATCGTGGATCACCAGCTTGCCGGCGGGCAGGCTGCCTACCAGGGTAAGGCGGTTAAACAGCGCTTCCCAACGTCCACGGCTGTTGTCCACGGAGGTGGTAATATCAATAGTCAGCGTCTCGCCCGGCGCGGCGGTGAATAACACCTCCATATCGCCGGATCCAACAACGCCTGCCAGCGCTTTGCCGCTTAGCGTGCGGCTGGCGGGCACAGAGATTGTGATCTGTTCCATAACATCCTCTTAATGCTTTAAATAGGGCGATTCGACACGGTCGAGAAACAGAGTGGCAGCGAGCAGATCCGCTGCACCACCCGGCGAGGCGTTGAGCATCAGCATCTGGCGATCTAATCTTGCCAGCGCCTGCTGTCCTGCCAGCTGCGCGGTGCCGCCCGCATTGAGTACGGCACGTGCACCGAACTGCATGACCTCAAGCCCCTCCATCCCGGCACGGGACAGTACACAGGTGTCGGTCAGCGAGGTCATAATGGCCATCAGGGCATCAAGCCTGGCATGCGTTTCGCTACTGCCGTTCAGTCGGCTCTGCCGCAGCTGCGGCAGGGCATACTGCATGATGTGCGGAAACGCCTGCTGGGCCTCTTCCCGTGCACCCGGCACGCGATAGCGGTGGGTTGCACGCAGCCCTTTACTGAAGACCTTTGGGGCAGCGTCATCCGGCAGCGTCGCCAGATCGGCGGCAGTGCGGGTAACCGTCTGCGCGTTGCCCTCGCCACCGAGCATCGCCACCGCGCTGACCAGCAGCCCTAGCGCCCAAATCGCGCCCCGGTGGGTATTGACGCCATGGGTGGCTGCCATCATCTGCTGCTCGCCTTCGCGGCCGAGTCGTCCAATCGTTTGTCTAAGCGCAATGTCCGCTGGCCGCTGCCAGCTCTGCTGCGCCAGGGCATGAAACGTCGGGGTCAGGCTGCGCGCCGAGCGCTCCATCAGCGCTAACGACAGGTCGTGATGCGCGCCGTTTCCCCGGCTGTCCACAAGACCGGGCTTCGGGCTTAAACGTGCTTCGTCAATCAGACACTGGGTGGCGGTATGCGCCAGCCATTCGGCACCGCCCTGAGCCTGAATCTGTGGCAGATGTTTCATTACCAGCTCCGGAATTTTGCAGGTGGGTTATAAAGACCGTCAGACCACTCCACCAGATCCGACACGCTACCGGCGGCCAGCAGCGAACGGGTGGCGTCGGTGCGGCGGATGCCGATATCTTCCGGATAAACCACTTTGCCGCTGCGGCGCAGGTCGGCGACGCGTTTCGCGTCAACGCCAAGGCCAATATCGGTGATCCCAGCAACGGCAGCGACCATCGCCCGACGCTCTTCCATGTTTTCGGCACGGTAGAGGTAAGCGATACCCTCTTCGGTCAGGACGTGGGTCACGTCATCGCCGTAAATCATCACGGGAGCCAGCGGCATGCCAGATGCTTTTGCCACGTCGACAGCATCGAGTTTTTCCACAAAGGTCGGTTTTGAACCTGCCTGGAACGTTTCGACCATCTGCACCACCAGTTTTTTACCGCGCTGCATCGGATCGGGTTCGGTGATCATGTTGAGCCACGCCGGTGTGGCATGACGACGACCGTGTGGATCATGGCCCATGTTTGGCGCACCGCCGAAACCGGACAGGCGACCACGCGTCACCGTTGAGGAGTTGGCATAGCCATCAACCTGCAGGGTCGAACCGATGAACATATCGACCGCGTACTGCCCTGCCAGCTGGCAGAAGGCGCGGTTGGAGCGCATCGAGCCGTCGGCCCCGGTAAAGAAAATATCCGGACGGGCGCGGATGTACTCTTCCATCCCCAGTTCGCCACCGAAGCAGTGCACGCTCTCTACCCAGCCGCTCTCAATCGCCGGGATCAGCGTCGGATGCGGGTTCAGGGTCCAGTGCTTACAGATTTTGCCTTTCAGCCCCAGCTGTTCGCCGTAGGTGGGCAGCAGCAGCTCAATGGCGGCGGTGTTGAAACCGATACCGTGGTTCAGTGACTGCACCTGGTGCTCAGCGTAGATACCTTTGATGGCCATCATCGCCATCAGGATGTGTTCCTGTTTGATGAGGCGCGGGTCGCGGGTAAACAGCGGTTCGATAAAGAACGGTTTGTCCGCTACCACCACGTAGTCGATCCACGATCCGGGAATGTCGACACGCGGTAAATCGCATTCGTCATCCACCAGCTCGTTGACCTGCGCGATGACGATACCGTCGCGGAACGCCGCGGCTTCCACCAGCGCTGGCGTATCTTCGGTGCTCGGCCCGGTATAGAGGTTACCTTTGCGATCGGCCTTATAACCGGCGATCAGCGCCACGTTTGGCGACAGGTCAACATACAGTCGGGAATAGAGTTCGATGTAGGTATGAATCGCACCGATCTCCAGCTGGCCGTCTTCCAGCAGCTGCGAAATGCGCAGGCTTTGCGTACCAGAGAAAGAGAAATCCAGCTTGCGGGCAATGCCCTTTTCAAAGATGTCGAGGTGTTCGCTGCGGCCAACGCTTGGCATGATCATATGCAGATCGTGCACTTTCTGCGGGCTGACTTGTGCAAGGGAGCGGGAAAGAAAATCCGCCTGTTTTTGGTTGTTGCCTTCCAGCACCACTTTGTCGCCGGGTGCAATGAGTTTTTCCAGCATGGCGACCAGGTCGTCGGTCGGCAGCACTTTGCCTTCTACCGGGACAGAAGCCAGACGACGCTGTTTCTCAGTGCGTCGTGTGTTCCAGACCCGTGCAGGCGTTTGCCCAGATAACATTATTAACCTCCTGATTCAGCAATCGTTTTGATTTGCTTAACGCTGAAGCAAGTGTGCGCGCTGTTGAAAAATGCATCAATAAAGCTGTTGGCAGGATCGTTAGCCTGAGAGTAACGATCAAAATATGGATTTGTGATTCAGATCAGCCCAGAGGGTAGAAAAATGCGTTACGTCAGGGGGAAGCGGCAGTAGTGACCCATTTTCATAAACATAATTTATTCGTAGAGGTATAGTATTCGGCAGATAACTGAAAAATAACTCGCACGACATGACCCAAATAACACCCTTACTGCTTCCCGCTGCGGCGGAAGATAACGTTGAATTCCGCCCGATGCCGGGGGCAAGCAACCCGCACTTGCAGACCATGCTGCCGCGTATTTTGCGCCGCCGTCTGCAGTTCACCGCTCAATGGCAGCGCCTTGAGTTGCCCGACGGCGACTTTGTCGATCTGGCGTGGAGCGAAGATCCGCAGCAGGCAAAAGATAAGCCCCGGCTGGTGGTCTTTCACGGTCTGGAGGGCAGCCTGCACAGCCCCTACGCCCATGGCTTAATCCACGCTGCCAAACAGCGCGGCTGGCTTGGGGTGGTGATGCACTTTCGCGGCTGCAGCGGCGAGCCTAACCGCCTGAACCGCATCTATCACTCCGGCGAAACCGAAGATGGCAGCGCGTTCCTGCACTGGCTGCATAATGAGTTTGGCCCGGCCCCGACGGCGGCAGTGGGTTACTCCCTCGGCGGCAATATGCTTGGCTGCCTGCTGGCTAAAGCCGACGACAGCCTGCCGCTCAACGCGGCGGTGATTGTCTCGGCGCCGCTGGTGCTGGAGGCCTGTAGTCTCCATATGGATAAGGGTTTCACACGCTTCTATCAGCATTACCTGCTCAACCTGCTGAAAGCCAACGCCACGCGCAAGCTCAAGGCCTATCCCGGCTCTCTGCCGATCGATCTCGCCCAGCTCAAGCGCGTGCGTCGCATCCGTGAGTTCGATGACCTGATCACCGCGAAGGCGCACGGGTTCGATGATGCCATCGACTACTACCGCCGAAGCAGCGCCATGCCGGTCCTGCCGCAGATCCGCAAGCCGACGCTAATTATCCATGCCAAAGACGATCCCTTTATGGATCACCACGTCATTCCGGCGGCGGGCCATTTACCCGCTAATATTGAGTATCAGTTGACCGAACATGGCGGCCATGTTGGCTTCGTTGGCGGCACGCTGCGCCGCCCTGAGATGTGGCTTGAAAAGCGCATCCCCGACTGGCTGGCACCCTATCTGGAGGCATAGATGATTATTCCCTGGCAAGAGGTTCCACCCGAGACGCTCTACAGCCTGATTGAGAGCTTTGTCTTGCGTGAAGGCACCGATTATGGTGAACATGAGCGTTCGCTTGAGCAAAAGGTTGCCGACGTAAAGCGTCAGTTGGAAACGGGTGAAGCCGTGCTGGTGTGGTCAGAGCTACACGAGACGGTCAATATTATGCCCCGTAAACAGTTTCGCGAATAACGCTGCGTCAGGCGATCCGCCCTCTTCTGCTGCTTATCAGGGAGTCGTTCGCTATGTCAGCCAAACATCCGGTGATTGCTGTGACAGGTTCCAGCGGTGCAGGAACCACCACCACCAGCCTCGCCTTTCGTAAAATTTTCTCTCAGCTCGGGCTACGCGCCGCCGAGGTGGAGGGCGATAGCTTCCACCGCTATACCCGTCCGGAGATGGATATGGCGATCCGCAAGGCGCGCGATGCCGGGCGGCATATCAGCTACTTTGGCCCGGACGCCAACGATTTTGGCCTGCTGGAGCAGACCTTTATCGAATATGGCCACAACGGCACCGGGCAGGCACGCAAGTATCTGCACACCTACGACGAAGCCGTGCCGTGGAACCAGGTTCCGGGCACCTTTACGCCGTGGCAGCCGCTGCCGGAACCCACCGATATTCTCTTTTACGAAGGGTTGCACGGCGGCGTGGTGACGCCCCAGCACGACGTGGCGCGCCATGTCGATCTGCTGGTGGGGGTGGTGCCGATTATCAACCTGGAGTGGATCCAGAAGATGATCCGTGACACCAGCGAGCGCGGCCACTCCCGAGAGACGGTGATGGACTCGGTGGTGCGCTCGATGGATGACTATATCAACTTCATTACGCCGCAGTTCTCCCGCACCCACATCAACTTCCAGCGCGTCCCCACGGTCGACACTTCAAACCCTTTTGCCGCCAAAAATATTCCCTCGCTGGACGAGAGCTTTGTGGTGATCCACTTCCGCGATCTGGAGGGGATCGATTACCCCTGGCTGCTGGCGATGCTGCAAGGCTCGTTTATCTCCCATATCAACACCCTGGTGGTGCCGGGCGGCAAAATGGGGCTGGCGATGGAGCTGATCATGCTGCCGCTGGTGCAGCGGCTGATGGAAGGCAAGAAGATTGAATAAAATAGTGCGCGTCATGTAGGCCCGGTAAGCGCAGCGCCACCGGGCGTAAAATCATCCCTCAACCACCTCGTAGGAGTGGGTGATGTTGACCGCTTTCTCCAGCATCAGCGCCACGGAGCAGTACTTCTCCGCCGAAAGATCCACCGCACGGGATACCGCCGCATCCTTCAGCTCTTTGCCGGTAACGATAAAGTGCAGATTGATGTGGGTGAAGAGACGTGGGGCCTCCTCCCGGCGCTCGGAGGTCAGCTTCACTTCACAGTCGGTCACGCTATGACGGCCTTTCTGCAGAATCGACACCACGTCAATGGCGCTGCATCCGCCTGCCGCCATCAGCACCATCTCCATCGGGCTGGGGGCTTTATCCCCGGAGTTGCCGTCCATTAATACCTGATGACCAGAGGCGGATTCGCCGAGGAACGTTAACCCTTCAACCCATTTTACGCGTGCTTGCATTTTCATCACTCCAGAGTGGCAATTTTCCCGACAGATTACGCGCGCCGAGTAAAACGCGCAACGGAAGGCGACATCCATCAAGCTGAAGCGAGACACCAGGAGACACACGGCAAAAGCTATGCTAAAACAGTCGGGATGCTACGGTAATGTATTGACATTATGCAGGTATGCAGAGGACTTCAACCATTACAGGCCGCACGCTTATATTGACGGCCCCCTTCCCAGGATTCGGGAAGCATATGATTGCAACCCCAGCCGCCGGATGCGTCCCGCGACTGGCGCCAGCTTATAACAGAGGATAACCGCGCATGGTGCTTGGCAAACCACAAACAGACCCGACTCTCGAATGGTTCTTGTCTCATTGCCACATTCATAAGTACCCATCGAAGAGCACGCTGATTCACCAGGGTGAAAAAGCGGAAACGTTGTACTACATCGTCAAAGGCTCAGTGGCAGTGCTCATCAAGGACGAAGAAGGGAAAGAGATGATCCTCTCTTACCTGAACCAGGGCGACTTTATCGGTGAACTGGGCCTGTTTGAAGAGGGCCAGGAGCGCAGCGCATGGGTACGGGCGAAAACCGCCTGTGAAGTGGCCGAAATTTCCTATAAAAAATTCCGTCAGCTGATCCAGGTCAACCCGGATATTCTGATGCGTCTCTCGTCGCAGATGGCACGCCGCCTGCAGGTCACCTCTGAGAAAGTGGGTAACCTCGCCTTCCTCGACGTGACCGGCCGCATCGCGCAGACCCTGCTGAACCTGGCTAAACAGCCGGACGCCATGACCCATCCGGACGGGATGCAGATTAAAATCACCCGCCAGGAGATCGGCCAGATCGTCGGCTGCTCCCGTGAAACCGTGGGCCGTATTCTGAAGATGCTGGAAGATCAGAACCTGATCTCCGCGCACGGCAAAACCATCGTCGTCTACGGAACGCGTTAAGCTTTAAGAACGGCGTATCGCCTCTGCGGACGCCGTTTTTGCTCTCTCCCTCATGTGGCGCAGGTTAATCTACCACCCCGAAGTTAACTACGCACTGCGGCAAACGCTGGTGCTGTGCCTTCCCGTGGCCATCGGGCTGGCGCTGGGTCATCTTCAGCATGGTCTGCTGTTCTCGCTGGTGCCCGCCTGCTGCAACATTGCCGGTCTTGATACTCCGCACAAACGCTTCTTTAAGCGCCTGATTATCGGCGGCTCGCTGTTTGCCGGCTGTAGCCTGGCGGTGCAGCTGCTGCTGGGGGCCAACGTTGCGCTCCCGCTGATCCTCGCCGGGCTGGCAATGCTGCTGGGTGTCACGGCGGAAATCAGTCCTCTACACGCACGCCTGCTACCCGCCTCGCTTATCGCTGCCATCTTTACCCTCAGCCTGGCGGGCAATATGCCGGTCTGGGAGCCGCTGCTCATCTACGCCCTGGGTACGCTCTGGTACGGCGCGTTTAACTGGTTCTGGTTCTGGCTGTGGCGCGAGCAGCCCCTGCGCGAATCGTTAAGCCTGCTCTATCGCCAGCTCGCCGACTACTGCGAGGCGAAGTACAGCCTGCTGACGCAGCACGCCGATCCGGAGAAGGCCCTGCCGCCGCTGCTGGCGCGCCAGCAAAAGGCGGTGGATCTCATCAGCCAGTGCTATCAGCAGCTGCATATGCTCGCCGCCAACCAGCATAACGACTACAAGCGTCTGCTGCGGGCGTTTCAGGTGGCGCTGGATCTGCAGGAGCACATCTCGGTCAGCCTGCACCAGCCGGAAGAGGTGCAGAAGCTGGTGGAGCGCAGCCACGCCGAAGCGGTGATCCGCTGGAATGCGCAGGTGGTCGCCGCCCGGCTTCGGGTGCTGGCGGACGACATTCTGTATCATCGCTACCCGACCCGCTTCACCATGGAGAAGCAGATTGGCGCCCTGGAGAAGATTGCCCGCCAGCATCCGCAAAATCCGGTTGGGCAGTTCTGCGCCTGGCACTTTAGCCGTATCGCCCGCGTGCTGCGCACCCAGCGCCCGCTCTATACCCGCGACCTGATGGCCGACCAGCAGCGCCGCCAGCCGCTGTGGGAGGCGCTCAAGAGCTATCTGTCGCTGAAATCTCCGGCGCTGCGCAATGCCGCCCGCATCAGCGTTATGCTGAGCATCGCCAGCCTGATGGGCAGCGCCCTGCATCTGCCGAAGCCCTACTGGATCCTGATGACGGTGCTGCTGGTTACGCAGAACGGCTACGGCGCTACCCGGGTGCGTATTTTACACCGGGCGGCAGGCACGCTGGCGGGGTTAACGGTTGCTGGCGTTGCTCTGCACTTCCATGTTCCGGAGGGGTATACCCTGCTGGGCATGCTGTTTATCACGCTCATTAGCTACCTGATCATTCGCAAAAGCTACGGCTGGGCAACGGTAGGGTTCACCATTACGGCGGTGTACTCGATTCAAATTCTGACCCTGAGCGGCGAGAACTTTATCGTTGCCCGACTGATCGATACCCTGATTGGCTGTCTGATTGCCTTTGGCGGGATGGTCTGGCTCTGGCCGCAGTGGCAGAGCGGGCTGCTGCGGAAAAACGCCCATGATGCCATTGAGAAGGATCAGGATGCGATTCGCCTGATCCTCAGCGACGATCCGCAGCCGACGCCGCTGGCTTACCAGCGGATACGGGTCAACCAGGCGCACAACGCCCTCTTCAACTCGCTGAATCAGGCGATGCAGGAGCCGGGGTTCAATACCCACTATCTGGAAGATATGAAGCTCTGGGTGACCCATAGCCAGTTTATCGTCGAGCATATTAACGCCCTGACGACGCTGGCCCGGGAGCACGCCATGCTGACGCCGGACCTGGCCCAGCGCTATCTGGAGTCATGCGAAATTGCGCTTCAGCGCTGCCAGCAGCGGCTGGACTATGACGGGGCCGGAGCATCCGGGGACGCGAATATTCTTGAAGCGCCGGAGACGCTCACCCATGGCCCAATGAGCCCGATGGAGATGCACCTCCAGCGTATTATCGGGCATCTGAACAGCATGCACACTATCTCGTCGGTGGCATGGCGTCAGCGCCCGCATCATGGCATCTGGCTTAATCGCCGGTGGAGTAAAGACTAGGCCCGCGCGATGTTGGCTACCGCTACGGCAAAGCGCTGCATGCCTTCATCAATATCCTGCTCGCTGACAACCAGCGACGGGGCAAAGCGCATCACGTCCGGCCCGGCGTTCAGCACCATCACCCCTTCGTCAGCAGCAGCGTAAAGCAAATCGCGGGCGCGCCCCTTGTACTGCGGTTTTAGCTCGGCACCAATCAACAGGCCCATGCCGCGAATATCGCTGAACACGTCAAACTGCTCGTCGATCTGCTGCAAATGGTTGACGAAGCGCTGGCGCTTCTCGCTAACGCCTTGCAGCACCTCAGGCGAGCTAATGATGTCAAAGGCTGCACCTGCCACCGCGCAGGCCAGCGGGTTGCCGCCGTAGGTCGAGCCATGGGAGCCGACGTGGAACGCGCTAGCGATCGCCTCAGTAGTCAGCACAGCGCTGATGGGGAAACCGCCGCCCAGCGCCTTGGCGCTGGTGAGGATATCTGGCGTTACGCCGTAGTGCATGTAGGCAAAGAGATCGCCGCTGCGCCCCATCCCGCACTGCACCTCATCAAAGACCAGCAGCGCCTGGTGCTGGTCGCACAGCTCGCGCAGGCCCTGTAAGAATTCTGGCGTAGCGGCAGTCACGCCCCCTTCCCCTTGCACCGGCTCAACCACCACGGCACAGGTGTGATCGTCCATCACCGCTTTTACCGCATGAAGATCGTTGAACGGCACGTGGATAATATCAGCGGGTTTCGGTCCGAAGCCGTCAGAGTATTTCGGCTGGCCGCCGACCGAGACGGTAAACAGCGAGCGTCCGTGGAAGGCGTTATGGAAGGCGATGATTTTGGTTTTGTACGGACTGTGGCGCGTAGAGGCGTAGTAGCGCGCCAGCTTAAAGGCGGTTTCGTTGGCCTCGGTGCCGGAGTTCATAAACAGCACGCGTTCGGCAAAGGTGGAATCGATAATCTTGCGCGCCAGGCGCAGCGCCGGCTCGTTGGTAAAGACGTTGCTGGTATGCCACAGGGTTTCGCCCTGGCTTTTCAGCGCCTCCACCAGCGCAGGATGGCAGTGACCCAGTGCCGTAACGGCAATCCCGCCCGCGAAATCAACATACTCCTTGCCCTGCTGATCCCACACTCGACTGCCTTTGCCCTTCACCGGGATAAACTCCGCCGGTGCATAAACGGGCAGAATTACTTCGTCAAATGTTGCGCGCGTAACTGCGTTCTGTTCAGTTGCCATGTCATGCCCATCCGTTATATGCAGTGATTATATGCAGCAATGATTATGAAAATATAATCATAAAATATGCATAAAAAATCAGTGCATGGCAACTAAAAATCGGACTGGTTAAGAAAGTTTGCCAGCAGCGCGTGCCCCTGCTCGCTCAGGATACTCTCCGGGTGGAACTGCACGCCCTGCAGATCCCACTCCCGATGACGAATCGCCATAATCTCCTGGGTATCGCTCCAGGCGGTCACCTCGAAGCAATCGGGCAGCGTCGCGGGATCGATTAGCAGCGAGTGGTAACGGGTGACGGTAAGCGGATTGTTGAGCCCATGAAACACGCCCCGGCCGCTGTGGGTAATAGGCGAGGTTTTGCCATGCATCACCTTCTGCGCCCGCACGATGGTTGCGCCAAAAACCTGAGCAATCGCCTGGTGGCCGAGGCAGACGCCGAGGATCGGCAGCTTACCGGCGTAGTGACGAATGACCGCCAGCGATATGCCCGACTCGTCCGGCGTGCAGGGGCCGGGCGAGATTACGATCTTCTCCGGAGCCAGCGCCGCGATATCGGTGAGGGTTATCTCATCGTTGCGCTTCACCACAACCTCAGCGCCGAGCTCGCAGAAGTACTGATAGAGGTTCCAGGTAAAGGAGTCGTAGTTGTCGATAAGCAGGATCATGGTGCAGCATCTTTCGGTTAATAAACGCGGTGCGCCTATTATACCTGCTTTATAGCCGACGGCGCAGGCTTGCCAGCCTGCAAAGAAGTAGGCCGGATAAGCGCAGCGCCATCCGGCAACGTTTTACTCCGCTTCGCTCACCACGTGGGTAAAGATAGCGATCAGTCCCGAGAGGTCGCCCATTGCGCCGCTCTGGTTGGCTGCACTCCAGGCCTCTGGCTCAATGCCGCGCCAGTCCAACAGGTAGCCTGCATGGATCGCCAGCTGTTCGAAGAAGATCCGCTCGGCAATGCCGTTGCCGATGCGGAACGGGTGCAGGACGTTAATTTCGCAATAGTAGTGCGCTAAACGCTCAATAAACGCGGTTTTCTCCAGGCCCTGCAACCAGTCCTCATCTTCCAGGGCCTGCATCAGGGCGTTGCCCTCGTTCTCGATATAGTCAAAATTACAGAAGCGCGTATCGCCCTGATAGATGTTGACCTCACGGATCTCACCGGCCCATTCAAAGATATCCTGGTAGAGATGACGATGGATGGCACAGAGGTGCGGCAGGCCCCGGGCAACGGGACCCAGCTCCAGCGTCGCGGCACGCAGCGCGGTAAACTCATACGCTGCCTCTTCGAGCTGTTTCGCCTGATGGATGCCCAGCCGGTTGCTCATCACGTTGCGGCCGGCGTAGAAGTACGGGTCGCGCCCGTCACCAAACTTATCGCTCATGCTGCCTCCGCAGCGCCTCAAGGCGCGCCTCTGCTTCTTCTGCGTTGAGCGTTACCAGGGCGCACTCCACCCCTTCCAGCGCCCTGCTGGCCTGGAAATTGACATTACGCTGCTGCTCCCAGAGACGGGATTTTTGCCGTTCGGTGAGTTTTTTCGCCATTGTGTCTCCCTGATGATGTGCGTCATTTGCCACAAGTATAAGCGGCATTTTCACGTTACGCAGGGAAGCAGGCAGAGCACGGGCAGGCGATGCCCGTGCAAAAAAGCGTTAGGGCAGAACTTTTGCGGAGAGAATAACCACCGGTTTTGACGGCACATTCTGATACGGGCCGACGTTGTGGGTCTGTACCTGGGAGATCTTATCTGCGATATCCATGCCTTTCACAACTTTACCAAAAACGGCGTAGCCGAAGTCGCGCTGGCCGTGATCGAGGAAAGCGTTATCCGCCACGTTGATGAAGAACTGGCTGGTGGCGCTGTCTTTGTCAGCGGTACGGGCCATGGAGATGGTGCCGCGGGTGTTGCGCAGGCCATTATCCGCTTCGTTCTTGATCGGCGGGTTCGGCTGCTTCTGCTGCATCTGCTCGTTAAAGCCGCCGCCTTGCACCATAAAGCCCGGGATCACGCGGTGAAAGGTGGTGTTGTTATAGAAGCCGCTGTTCACATAGTCGACAAAATTTTTCACCGATACCGGGGCTTTCTGGCTGTTCAGCTCCAGCTCGATGTTACCGGCAGAGGTGGTTAACAGAACGTGAGGGTCGCCTTTTGCCGCGAGGGCTGCGGGTGAAATTGCAGAGAGAGCAAAGATAGCCGCCACAGCCGCCAGAGTCGTTTTAACCATGTGAATTCCTAACAGTGAACAGAGAAGAGAGCGAGTCGCTTGATTCTAAAGAGCATGCCGCCCCCAGGCCAGCGCTTTACTCAATTTTACGAATTTGAAACAGATGTGTCTGCAGCTGGTCATGCGGTAATACGGTGAAAATTTGTGACACATTTCAAAATAAACTGTGCAACGTGAACGATTTTCACTTTTAAAGATTTAAATGTGTCACCCGAACGCATAAAATCTGCCCGTTCACGGCGCAGTCAACGCGCTTTACACTTCTATTCACAGGCCAGTCTCATGACTAACAGCAACAGAATTAGGCTCACATGGATCAGCTTCTTCTCCTACGCCCTTACCGGTGCGTTGGTGATCGTCACCGGTATGGTGATGGGCGATATCGCGAAGTATTTCGATCTTCCGGTTTCCAGCATGAGCAACACCTTCACCTTCCTGAACGCAGGGATCCTGATCTCTATCTTCCTGAACGCCTGGCTGATGGAGATCGTACCGTTAAAAACCCAGCTGCGTTTTGGCTTCGTGCTGATGGTGCTGGCCGTCGCCGCGCTGATGCTGAGCCACAGCCTGGCGCTCTTCTCCGCCGCGATGTTCGTGCTGGGGCTGGTGAGCGGTATCACCATGTCCATCGGCACCTTCCTGGTGACCCAGATGTATGAAGGTCGCCAGCGTGGCTCTCGCCTGCTGTTCACCGACTCCTTCTTCAGCATGGCCGGGATGATCTTCCCGATGGTAGCCGCGTTCCTGCTGGCCCGCAGCATTGAGTGGTACTGGGTCTACGCCTGCATTGGTCTGGTCTACGTTGCCATCTTCGTACTGACCATCGGCTGCGAGTTCCCGGCGCTGGGCAAGCATGCGGCCCCAAGCGACAAGCCGGTAGTGAAAGAGAAGTGGGGCGTTGGCGTCCTGTTCCTCTCTATCGCCGCGCTCTGCTACATCCTCGGCCAGCTGGGCTTTATCTCCTGGGTGCCGGAGTATGCCAAAGGTCTGGGCATGGACGTCAGCGGTCAGGGCAAACTGGTCAGCGACTTCTGGATGTCTTACATGATCGGCATGTGGGCGTTTAGCTTTATCCTGCGCTTCTTCGACCTGCAGCGTATTCTGACCGTGCTGGCAGGATTGGCGACCGTGCTGATGTATCTCTTCATCACCAGCAGCCCGGAACATATGGCATGGTTTATTCTGGCTCTGGGCTTCTTCTCCAGCGCCATCTACACCACCATTATCACCCTTGGCTCCCAGCAGACCAAAGTGGCTTCGCCGAAGCTGGTTAACTTTGTCCTCACCTGCGGCACCATTGGTACCATGCTGACCTTCGTGGTTACCGGTCCTATCGTGGCCAACAGCGGCCCACAGGCAGCGCTGATGACCGCTAACGGCCTCTACGCCGTGGTATTCGTCATGTGCTTCGCGCTGGGCTTCGTAACTCGCCATCGTCAACACAACACCACCGCCTCCGCGCACTAAGTTATTCCCGCCCCTTTTCGTCCTGAAAAGGGGCTCGTTCCCTCCCCTCCAATAGTTTAATCCCATTAATCTTTAGGGGTAATTCTCCCTGCGCAAAAACCCTCTTTTTTGTATGTTATTTGTTCTATGCCGAAAAGCCAGCCAATTCCGTGACTTAGAAAAAAGCTGTTAAATCAGCAATATACTCCTTAGGGAGTAGGTAAAGGTGAACTTGATTTGCATCAATAAACGCCCCAGCTGAATCGTTAAGGTAGGCAGTAATAGAAAAGAAATCGAGGCAAAAATGAGCAAAGTCAGAATCGCTATTATCGGTAACGGCATGGTCGGCCACCGTTTTATTGAGGATCTCCTCGATAAAGCTGACGCTGCCCGCTTCGACATTACCGTGTTTTGTGAAGAGCCGCGGAAAGCCTACGACCGCGTCCATCTCTCTTCCTACTTCTCTCACCACACCGCCGAAGAGCTCTCCCTGGTGCGCGAAGGCTTCTATGAGAAGCACGGCGTTAAGGTGCTGGTGGGCGAACGTGCTATCACTATCAACCGCCAGGAGAAGGTGATCCACTCTAGCGCGGGCCGCACGGTCTATTACGATAAGCTGATTATGGCCACCGGCTCCTATCCGTGGATCCCACCGATTAAAGGCTCCGAAACCCAGGATTGCTTTGTTTATCGCACTATCGAAGATTTGAACGCCATTGAAGCCTGCGCGCGCCGTAGCCGCCGGGGCGCAGTGGTGGGCGGTGGCCTGCTCGGTCTGGAAGCCGCCGGGGCGCTGAAAAACCTCGGCGTCGAGACCCACGTCATTGAGTTCGCGCCGATGCTGATGGCCGAGCAGCTTGACCAGATGGGCGGCGAGCAGCTGAAACGTAAAATTGAGAGCATGGGCGTGCGCGTGCACACCAGCAAAAATACCCAGGAGATCGTCCAGGAGGGCGTCGAAGGGCGCAAGACCATGCGCTTTGCCGACGGCAGCAGCCTTGAGATCGACTTTATCGTCTTCTCAACCGGTATTCGTCCACGGGACAAGCTGGCGACCCAGTGCGGCCTGGCAACGGCCCAGCGCGGTGGGATCATGGTGAACGACACCTGTCAGACCTCCGACCCGGATATCTACGCCATCGGCGAGTGCGCCAGCTGGAACAACCGCGTCTACGGCCTGGTCGCGCCGGGCTATAAAATGGCGCAGGTGGCGGTGGACCATATCCTCGGCACCCCGAACGCCTTTGAAGGGGCGGACCTCAGCGCCAAGCTGAAGCTGCTGGGCGTTGACGTGGGCGGCATTGGCGATGCCCATGGCCGCACGCCGAACTCCCGCAGCTACGTCTACCTCGACGAGAGCAAAGAGGTCTACAAACGCCTGATCGTCAGTCCGGATAACAAAACCCTGCTCGGTGCGGTGCTGGTAGGCGACACCAGCGACTTTGGCAATTTACAGCAACTGGTGCTGAACGCCATTGAGCTGCCGGAAAACCCGGACGCGCTGATCCTGCCCGCCCACGCGGGCAGCGGCAAACCCTCAATCGGCGTCGATAAGCTGCCGGACAGCGCGCAGATCTGCTCCTGCTTCGACGTGACCAAAGGCATGCTGATCTCGGCCATCAACAAAGGTTGCCATACGGTAGCGGCGCTGAAGGCAGAAACCAAAGCCGGTACCGGCTGCGGCGGCTGTATTCCGCTGGTGACTCAGGTCCTGAACGCCGAGCTGGCGAAACAGGGTATCGAAGTGAACCACAGCCTGTGCGAACACTTTGCCTACTCTCGCCAGGAGCTGTACCACCTGATCCGCGTGGAAGGGATTAAAACCTTCGACGAGCTGCTGGCAAAACACGGCAAGGGCTACGGGTGTGAGGTGTGTAAACCCACCGTCGGCTCCCTGCTGGCCTCATGCTGGAACGAATATGTTCTGAAGCCGCAGCATACGCCGCTGCAGGATACCAACGATAACTTCCTTGCCAACATCCAGAAAGACGGCACCTACTCGGTGATCCCGCGTTCTGCCGGCGGCGAAATCACTCCGGAAGGGCTGATGGAGGTGGGCCGTATCGCCCGCGAGTTTAATCTGTATACCAAAATCACCGGCTCACAGCGTATCGGCCTGTTCGGCGCGCAGAAAGATGACCTGCCGGAGATCTGGCGTCAGCTGATCGAAGCCGGGTTCGAAACCGGTCATGCCTATGCCAAAGCGCTGCGCATGGCGAAAACCTGCGTTGGTTCAACCTGGTGCCGCTACGGCGTAGGCGACAGCGTGGGCTTCGGCGTCGAGCTGGAGAACCGCTACAAAGGCATCCGTACCCCGCACAAAATGAAGTTTGGCGTCTCTGGCTGCACCCGCGAATGCGCGGAGGCTCAGGGTAAAGACGTGGGCATCATCGCCACTGAAAAAGGCTGGAACCTCTACGTCTGCGGTAACGGCGGGATGAAACCACGCCATGCGGATCTGCTGGCAGCGGATCTCGACCGCGACACGCTGGTACGCTACCTCGACCGCTTTATGATGTTCTACATCCGCACCGCCGACAAGCTGACCCGTACCGCCTCCTGGCTGGACAATCTGGAAGGCGGCATCGAGTACCTGAAGAGCGTGATTATCGACGACAAGCTTGGCCTGAACAGCCAGCTGGAAGCAGAGATGGCCCGCCTGCGCGACGCCGTTATCTGCGAGTGGACCGCTACCGTTAACGATCCGCAGGCGCAGGTGCGCTTCAAACACTTTATCAACAGCGATCGCCGCGACCCGGCGGTACAGATTGTACCGGAACGTCAGCAGCATCGCCCGGCCACGCCGTATGAGCGTATTCCGGTCACTCTGGTGGAGGAAACCGTATGAGCCAGTGGAACACCGTCTGTCAGCTCGCTGACATCGTGCCAGCAACCGGCGTCTGCGCCCTGCTGAATAACCAGCAGATCGCGATTTTCCGCCCGCGGGCCGATGAGCAGGTCTATGCCGTCAGCAACATCGATCCCTTCTTTGAGGCCAGCGTGCTGTCACGCGGCATTATCGCCGAGCACGACGGCGAACTGTGGGTTGCCAGCCCGCTGAAGAAACAGCGCTTCCGCCTGCGCGACGGCCTGTGCATGGAGGATGCGGACCACTCCGTAGCCCGCTTCGATGCCCGGGTTAAAGACGGCGAAGTACAGATTAAAGCGTAATACCCCAGCGGGGGTGCAATGCCCCCGCCCGTTAACTTTCTCTTTTTGTTTGAATTTTCTTTTCTAACTTTTTCTTTTTTAACTTTGGATGATCAACACTATGTTCACCGACACTATCAACAAGTGTGCGGCTAACGCTGCGCGCATTGCACGCCTCTCTACACATAATCCGCTGGGCTTCTGGATCAGCTCCGCAATGGCCGGGGCCTACGTGGGCCTGGCGATTATCCTCATCTTTACCCTTGGCAACCTGCTTGACCCGGCGGTACGTCCGCTGGTAATGGGTGCGACCTTTGGCATCGCGCTGACGCTGGTGATCATCGCTGGTTCCGAGCTGTTTACTGGCCACACCATGTTCCTGACCCTGGGCGTGAAAGCGGGCACCATCAGCCACGGTCAGATGTGGACGATCCTGCCACAAACCTGGCTCGGTAATCTGGTGGGTTCGGTACTGGTGGCCCTGCTCTACTTCTGGGGCGGCGGTAGCCTGCTGTCGGTCGATACCAGCCTGGTGCACACCGTGGCGCTGGCGAAAACCAGCGCCCCTGCCAGCGTGCTGTTCTTCAAGGGCGTGCTCTGCAACTGGCTGGTATGTCTGGCGATCTGGATGGCGATCCGTACCGAAGGCGCGGGAAAATTCCTTGCTATCTGGTGGTGCCTGCTGGCGTTTATCGCCTCTGGTTACGAGCACTCGGTCGCCAACATGACCCTGTTCGCCCTCTCCTGGTTTGGTCATCACAGCGACGCCTACACCCTGTCTGGTATTGGACATAACCTTTTGTGGGTAACCCTGGGGAATACTTTATCCGGAGCCATATTTATGGGGCTGGGATATTGGTATGCTACCCCTCGCGCAGAGCGTCCTACACCTGCTAAAAACGCCGCGCAGGAAACCGTTAGCCCTTAAAGCGAGTTAGCGCTTAAAAACTACAACGAGGTTATGTCGTGCACCATCTTCCTATTTTTTGCCAGTTACGCGATCGCGACTGCCTGCTCGTCGGCGGTGGCGATGTCGCAGAGCGTAAAGCCCGCTTGCTTCTGGAAGCCGGTGCGCGCCTTACCGTCAATGCGCTGCACTTCGATCCGCAGTTTACCGCGTGGGCGGACGAAGGCATGGTCACTTTGGTAGAGGGCCACTTTGATGAGGCGCTGCTCGATCCCTGCTGGCTGGTGATTGCCGCGACCGACGACGATGCGGTCAATCAGCAGGTCAGCGATGCGGCGGAAGCGCGCCGTATCTTCTGTAACGTGGTTGATGCGCCGAAAGAGGCGAGCTTTATCATGCCGTCGATTATCGACCGCTCGCCGCTGATGGTAGCGATCTCCTCTGGCGGCACCTCGCCGGTACTGGCGCGCCTGCTGCGGGAAAAGCTGGAGTCGCTGCTGCCACTGCACCTCGGCAAAATTGCTGGCTACGCCGGCACCCTGCGCGGACGAGTGAAAGCCACCTTCGCCACCATGGCCGAGCGCCGCCGCTTCTGGGAGAAGTTTTTCACCAACGATCGTCTTGCTCAGTATCTGGCCAACAGCGATCGCCTTGCCATCGACAACGAGACGGAATCGCTGTTTAACACGCCGCTCGATAACAGGGGGGAAGTGGTGCTGGTTGGCGCGGGGCCGGGCGATGCCGGGCTGCTGACGCTGAAGGGCCTCCAGCAGATCCAGCAGGCGGACGTGGTGGTCTATGACCGTCTGGTCTCGGACGACATTATGAACCTGGTGCGCCGCGACGCCGACCGTATTTTTGTCGGCAAACGTGCGGGCTACCACTGCGTGCCGCAGGAGGAGATTAACCAGATCCTGCTGCGCCAGGCGCAGTCCGGCAAGCGCGTGGTGCGCCTGAAAGGCGGCGATCCGTTTATCTTTGGTCGCGGTGGCGAAGAGCTGGAGACGCTGTGCCATGCCGGGATCCCCTTCTCCGTGGTGCCGGGTATTACCGCCGCCTCGGGCTGCTCCGCCTACTCGGGCATTCCGCTGACCCATCGCGACTACGCCCAGAGCGTGCGGCTGATCACCGGCCACCTGAAAACCGGCGGCGAGCTGGACTGGGAGAACCTGGCCGCAGAGAAGCAGACCCTGGTGTTCTATATGGGGCTAAATCAGGCCGCAACGATCCAGCAGAAGCTGATCGAGCACGGGATGCAGGCGGATATGCCGGTGGCGCTGGTGGAGAACGGCACGGCGGTACAGCAGCGGGTCGTGAGCGGGGTATTGAGCGAACTGGGTACGCTGGCGCAGCAGGTTGAGAGCCCGGCGCTGATTATCGTTGGTCGCGTCGTCGCCCTGCGCGACAAGCTGAACTGGTTCTCGCACCACTAATAATTGTCATCGTAATCATAGTAGGCCGGGCAAGGCAACGCCGCCGCCCGGCGTTACTGCATCAGCAGAGAAACGCCCGGTGGCGCTGCGCTTACCGGGCCTACAGTACTCTTTACGGCTTAGCAACAAAGCCGATTGCTTTGTATACCGCTTTCAGCGTCTCTGCGGCGCGGGCGCTGGCTTTCTCGGCACCCTCTTTCATAATGCGCTGCAGGAAGGCTTCATCATTACGGTAGCGGTGGTAGCGCTCCTGAAGCTCGGTCAGCATGCCAGAGACCGCATCCGCAACTTCACCCTTCAGGTGACCGTACATTTTACCTTCGAAGTGCTGCTCCAGCTCGGCAATGCTCTGCCCGGTCACGCCAGAGAGGATATCCAGCAGATTAGAGACGCCCGCCTTCTCCTTCACGTTGTAACGTACGACCGGCGGCTCTTCAGAGTCGGTTACCGCACGCTTGATCTTCTTCACCACCGACTTTGGATCTTCCAGCAGGCCGATAACGTTGTTGCGGTTATCGTCAGACTTGGACATCTTCTTGGTCGGCTCCAGCAGGGACATCACGCGCGCGCCGGATTTCGGAATGAACGGCTCCGGTACTTTGAACACGTCGCCGTAGATGGCGTTGAAGCGTTGGGCGATATCGCGGCTCAGCTCCAGATGCTGCTTCTGATCCTCACCGACCGGGACCTGGGTGGTCTGATAGAGCAGGATGTCTGCCGCCATCAGCACCGGGTAGTCAAACAAGCCAGCGTTGATGTTCTCAGAGTAGCGCGCTGACTTGTCTTTAAACTGGGTCATGCGGCTCAGCTCGCCGAAATAGGTGTAGCAGTTCAGCGCCCAGCCGAGCTGCGCATGTTCCGTCACGTGGGACTGAACGAAAATGGTGCTCTTCTCGGGATCGATTCCGCAGGCCAGGTAGAGCGCCAGCGTATCCAAAGTAGCCTTACGCAGCTTCTCTGGATCCTGACGGGCGGTAATGGCGTGGAGATCCACGATGCAGTAGATGCAGTCGTAGTCATCCTGCATGGTTACCCACTGACGCAGCGCACCCATATAGTTGCCGATGGTCAGTTCACCTGAGGGCTGTGCGCCACTAAAGACGATGGGCTTAGTCATTTTTCTGTTCCTGATGTTCACTATATGGAAGCCCAAGCGCGGGCAGTAACTCTTTGAAATGGTCGAAGATGTGATCCGGCTCGCTCAGGGCGATGGCTTCGCCGTAGTTATAGCCGTAGGTGAGGCCCACGGCACAGCAGCCAGCCGCCTTCGCCGCCTGAATATCATTCCGCGAATCGCCGACAAACAGCAGCGCCTGCGGTGCCACCCCTAGCTTCTCAGCCACCCGCAGCAGCGGCTCCGGGTGCGGCTTTTTATTTTTGACGTCGTCACCGCCGATCACCAACGTGAAATAGCGGGCGATATCCAGCGCCTCCAGCAGGGGCGCAACAAACGGCGTCGGCTTATTGGTTACCAGCGCCAGCGGATAGCCCTCTTCATGCAGGGCGGCCAGGGTAGCGGCGACGTCCGGGAAGAGAAAGCTGCCCTCTTCAACCACGTCGGCGTAGTAGCGATCGAAAAGCTTGCGCAGAATGCGGGCCTGCTCCTCTTCAGGAATGGCCGCGTGATCGATAGCCGGTTTGCCCGCCATCGCACGCTGGCTGGCATGCTCCTGACGAGACCATGCCAGCGCACGCTGCATCAGCACGTCAGCGCCGTTGCCGATCCACGTCACCACCCGCGCCTCACCAGCGGCGGGCAGCTCCAGGGCATAGAGCGCTTGGTCTACGGCATGGGTCAGACCCGGGGCGCTATCTACCAGCGTACCGTCGAGATCGAAGGCAATAGCCTGAATTCCGTCGATTTTTTTAGCCATGATGAACCTTTGCCAGCTCGCTGCGCATGTTATCGATCACGCTACGGTAGTCCGGCTGGTTAAAAATGGCCGAGCCTGCGACAAACATATCTGCGCCCGCGGCGGCAATCTCACCGATGTTATCCGCCTTCACGCCGCCGTCAACTTCAAGGCGAATGTCGTAGCCGGAGGCATCGATGCGACGGCGCACTTCGCGCAGCTTGTCGAGCGTATGGGGAATAAAGGACTGGCCGCCGAAGCCGGGGTTAACGGACATCAGCAGGATCACATCAAGCTTGTCCATGACGTAGTCAAGCCAGCTCAGGGAGGTCGCCGGGTTGAACACCAGCCCCGCTTTACAGCCATGCTCTTTGATCAGCTGCAGCGAGCGGTCGACGTGCTCGCTGGCTTCGGGATGGAAAGTAATAATGCTCGCCCCTGCGGCAGCGAAATCCGGGATCAAACGGTCTACCGGTTTCACCATCAGGTGGACGTCAATGGGGGCGGTGATGCCATAGTCGCGCAGAGCTTTCAATACCATCGGCCCCATCGTCAGGTTGGGGACGTAGTGGTTATCCATGACGTCAAAATGCACCACGTCGCCACCGGCCGCCAGCGCGTTAGCGGTGTCCTCACCCAGGCGGGCAAAGTCAGCCGACAGAATTGAAGGGGCAATCAAATACTGTTTCATCCGCATCTCCTTGAGAACTATTTTTTGTCTGCCGGGCGATAGAGCGCCAGCAGTTCGTCCACCTTTTTGCGTGTGCCACCGTTACTGCTGATGCTGCGGCGCACTTTAACCTGAAAATGCGTCGCGGCTTTGTACCACTCACGGGTGTCCGGCGTATCGTGATTCGAAATTAACACTGGGATTTGCTTGCTGACCAGTATTTCCGCCATCTCTGCCAGACGCGCCTGCTCTAGCGGACTAAAGCTATTGGTATGGTAGGCGGTAAAGTTCGCCGTCGCGGAGAGCGGTGCATAGGGCGGATCGCAGTAGACCACGGAGTTAGCGTCGGCGAGCTCCATGCACGCCTCATACGAGAGGCAGCGAAACTCCGCGTTCTGGGCCTTTTCAGCAAAGTGGTACAGCTCAGCTTCCGGGAAGTAGGGCTTTTTATACCGGCCAAAGGGCACGTTAAACTCGCCGCGCAGGTTATAGCGGCACAGGCCGTTATAGCCGTGGCGGTTAAGATATAAAAACAGCACCGCACGCCGCAACGGATCCCGACACTGGTTGAACTCGGTACGCAGCCGGTAGTAGACCTCAGCATGGTTATGCTGCGGCGTAAACAGCTCGCGGGCGTTGAGGACGTACTCATCGGTGCGGGTTTTGACGATATTGTAGAGACCGATCAGATCGCTGTTGATATCCGCAAGGATATAGCGAGAAAAGTCGGTATTCAGAAATACCGAGCCGGCCCCGACGAAGGGTTCAATGAGGCACTCACCCGGTGGTAAATGCTTTTTAATGTCGTCGAGCAGGGGGTATTTCCCCCCTGCCCATTTCAGAAAAGCGCGATTTTTTTTCATGCTGACTAACTAATGACACCCTTTGCAGCTGGGGCGTAAGCCCGACAGCATTTGCGCTTTACTCATTACTTGAGATCGGCCTGCACCTGATGCAGCGGCTTCGCCCACGGGTTTTTCGCCTGCACGTCGGCTGGCAACGTAGAGACGGCGCGTTTAGCATCATCTTTCGACGCATAGACACCGCTCACCAATACGTACCACGGCTGACCGTTACGCGAGGTCTGATAAACCACGAAGTTTTTCAGATTCTCTTTCTTCGCCCACGCGTTCAGGTTGTTGTAGTTCGACGAGCTGCTCAGCTGCAGCGTGTAGTGGCTGCCCGGTGCTGACTTCAGGGAACCCACGTTGCCGGTAGAGGCGTTGGCCGTGGCCGCGGGCGCTGCTGCTGCCGGTGCGGTGGCGGCTGGCGCTGGGGTCGTGGCAGGCTTCGCCGACTGGGTCGGTGCCGTTGCCGTTACCGCTGCAGACGGCTTCGCCGCAGGGGCTGCGCTGGCCGTTGCTTTTGGCTGGGCCGTGCTCGCCGCTGGCGCAGTGGTGGCCGCCGTCTCGGTGCGCTTCGGCTGGGCTGCTGATTTCGGCGCGCTCTGGGCTGGCTTCGGCTCGATTACCGTCTGCTGGCGCTCGGTGCGCGGTGCTGCACGATGCTCGGTTGCGGAGGCCTGACGCTCAGACGCGGCTGTCTGGCGCGACTCTGCAGCTTTCGCGTTATGTACCGGCGCAACGGTAGCAGGCTCGGTTGGCAGAGTGGAGTTCACCGCCACGCTGTCTACCTGGTTTTGGTTCTGCGGCTGCGCCAGGGCGTTGTTCAGATCGCCCTGCACTTCAACACGCTGCTGTCCTTCCGGCGCGGCAGGCGTCTGCCCCTGGGTTGGCGTAGAGGCGATGGGTGGCAGAGAGACATCCTGCGGATTACCCGCCGTCTGCTCAGCCGAGGTCGTGCCCGGTGCAGGCTGCGTGCCGTTGGCCTGGTCGGCGGCGTTATCTGACAGATTGACGCTCTTCTCCGAGGAGGCCTGTTCGCTGCCGGACTTATCGGCAGGCGACTTCAGCGCAGAGCCGATGCCCACGATCAGCAGGAGTAGAACCAGGATCCCCAGCCCCATCATCAGGTACTGGCGGGAGGCAGGTTTAGCGGCAGGGGCTTTTTTACGCTTGCGAGGGCGACGCTCTACGCGCTCCTCATCCACGGCGCTCTCTTCCAGCTCCTCTTCCTCATAGCTTTCGTCAACCTCTTCACGTGTTTTACGCGTCCGTGAAGGGCGACGATCGTCAGCGTCCAGATCGACATCGTCGAAGTTGATCTGCGGATCGCTGTCGCGGTCAGAAGACTGGCGCGTACGACCAGGGCGACGATCGCTGGGATCGGTTTTCAGCTCGTCTTCTGGTTTGAATTCATCCATTTAACACCCCACTCAAAGGCTAATGCCAACCACTCGTGCGCATTGCCCAAAGTTAAACACCACGACTGGCGTGGCCAGACCTTTTTCGTTTTCACGCCTGCTGGCAATCAGCAATGGCGCCAAGAACAACATCGTGTGGCACTCCGCCACGGACTTCACTCTTCCCTATCGCCAGCGGCAGGACTAAACGCATCTCGCCCGCCAGCACCTTTTTGTCGCGCAGCATGTGAGGAATATACGCCTCTGCGGACATCTCCCGCGGACCGTTGACCGGCAGGCCAGCGCGCGTGAGTAAGGTAATGATTCGCTGCGTATCGTCCCGGCTGAATTGACCGAGGCGTTCAGCCGCGCGTGCTGCCATGACCATTCCTGCCGCCACCGCTTCACCGTGCAGCCAGTTACCGTAGCCCATTTCAGCTTCGATAGCGTGACCAAACGTGTGGCCCAGGTTGAGTAAAGCACGTAAGCCGGTCTCGCGCTCGTCCGCAGCGACAACTTCGGCTTTTAGTTCACAACAGCGGCGAATGCAGTAGGCCATGGTGGGACCGTCGAGGCGCAGAAGCGCATCGAGATTCTCTTCCAGCCAGCCAAAGAACGCGGCGTCAAGAATGATGCCGTACTTGATGACTTCAGCCAGGCCAGAGGAGAGTTCGCGCGCGGGAAGCGTCGCCAGGCAGTCGAGATCGACGACCACCGAGGCGGGCTGGTAGAACGCGCCGATCATATTTTTGCCAAGAGGGTGATTCACCGCCGTCTTGCCGCCAACGGACGAATCGACCTGAGAAAGGAGCGTGGTGGGCACCTGAATAAAGCGCACGCCACGTTGATAGCTCGCAGCCGCAAAGCCGGTAAGATCGCCTACCACGCCGCCGCCAAGAGCCACCAGCGTCGTATCGCGCCCGTGAGGTTTCTGCAACAGGGCGGTGAAAACCGTATCCAGTACCGCCAGGCTTTTGTACTGCTCACCGTCTGGCAGCACGACACTGTCAACCCGCACACCCGCCTGTTCAAGAACATGGCGGATTTTTTCAAGATAGAGCGGAGCCAGCGTCTCGTTAGTGACCAGCATCACCTGGTCGCCTGACTTCAACGGCAAGAAGGAAGCTGGATCGTTAAACAAACCAGCCGCGATGGTGATTGGGTAACTACGTTCCCCAAGAGTGACGGTAATCCTCTCCATGACGCGACATCCACCTTAATTGCGTAAACCTGCAGGCGTTATAGTAAGCCAGAATCAGTTGCTTTCCAGCATATGAATAATCTGGTTTGCGACTACTTTTGCGCTCTGATCGTCTGTGCGAATGGTGACGTCGGCAATCTCTTCGTAGAGAGGATTCCGTTCGTCGGCCAGCGCTTCGAGAACTTCTCGCGGCGGCGTCTCCACCTGTAACAGGGGACGCTTTTTATCGCGTTGAGTACGAGCCAGCTGCTTTTCGATAGTGGTTTCCAGATACACCACTACGCCACGGGCGGAGAGACGATTACGGGTTTCGCGGGATTTCACAGAGCCGCCGCCTGTCGCCAGCACAATGCCCTGCTTCTCGGTCAGTTCGTTAATGACCTTTTCTTCGCGATCGCGGAAACCTTCTTCACCTTCTACATCGAAGACCCAGCCCACATCAGCTCCGGTTCGTTTCTCAATCTCTTGATCAGAATCGTAAAATTCCATATTGAGTTGTTGAGCTAACTGACGCCCAATAGTGCTTTTGCCGGCACCCATAGGCCCAACCAGAAAGATATTGCGTTTCTCTGCCATTTTTTCGGTACTACTATAAGACTATTCGTTAATGGTAAACCCACTTCGCAGACACCTGGCGGAGCAGGACATGAACTGAAACCTCATATGCGTAAGTTCGAGAATCAGACTGAAAATTATCTCAATACTCGCGCTGTTTTGGCAACTGAATAAATCACCAACCTTGCGAAGAGGCCAATTGAGGTAAGACGGGAGTAGCTGACGCTCAAAATCGGTACTCCTTGTAAGCTAATTCATCTCTCACGTCAAACACCTGAGTTCAGTTCATGGCAAAAATCATCATATTTGGGTCGTATCCTTCATGCCTTAATGCAGCGGCATAAGGCGTGGCGTGATGAAAACCACCAGCTCGCGCCGCTCGTTATCGTTACCGTCGTGGCGAAAAAGGCGGCCCAGCCAAGGTACGCTGCCCAGCCCAGGCACGCTCTCGCTGCCGGATTTATTCTGTTGCTGAAAGATGCCGCCCAATGCCAACGTATCGCCGCTGCCGACTTCGACCTGGGTTTCGATCTCCTGCTTATCAATAGCCAGGACTTCGCCATCCGCCTGCTGAAGCACCTGTCCGGGCATATTCTGGCTGATATGCAGCTTCAGACGCACCCTGCCGTCCGGCAGTACCGTCGGCGTGACCTCCATGCCCAGCACCGCCTCCTTGAACTCGACCGAGGTCGCGCCGCTCTCACCGCTGGAGACCTGATAGGGAATTTCGCTCCCCTGCTTGATGCTGGCAGGCTGCTGATGGGAGGCCAGCAGGCGCGGGCTGGCAATGATTTCCAGCTGCTGCGCCTGCTCAAGGGCCGACAGCTCGATGTCCAGCATGCGGCCATCGATGCGTCCGATATTAAACCCCACGCGCGTCGTGGCATCGCTCACCGAGAGATCGCTGCTGAGCGTAGTGACATCGCCAATCTTCCCTGCCGCCTGCGCCTCGGCCAGCGTCCACTTTACCCCGAGCTCGCGCAGGCTTTTTTCATTAATCGTTACAATATGTGCCGCCAGTTCTACCTGGGCGACGGGCAGATCCATCTCTGCGATCCAGCGCGCTATGGCCTGTATCGACGCCGCGTTGTCGCGCAGCAGCAGGCGGTTCATGCGTTTGTCGGCCATCATCGTGCCCTGCGGGCTGAGCAGCTTTCCTCCCGCCTTGGCCAGCTCTTCCGCCTCGGCATAGCGTAGCGTAACGCTCTTCTCCACCAGCGGCAGGGCGCTCTGCTGCTTCGCCTTGTCGGCCTCACGCTTCTCCTGCTGCTGCTCTTCCCACGCCTGGGTATGCACCTGGAGAACGCTGCCCTCTTTCTGCACGATCAGTGCCGCGCTGGCGATCACCGTTTGCAGAGCCTGCTTCCACGGAACGTCTACCAGATGCAGAGAGATCGTGCCGCTGACCTCTGGCGCAACGATAAGGTTGTACCGCCCCAGCTCTGCAAGTGTTTGTAGCACCTGCACCACCGGAACATCATCGACGACCAGCGTCACTGGGACCGGGCTTTTTGCCCATGCTGGCAGCATGCTGAGAAGCAGCCCTGCTGCCGTTATCCATTTTTTCATCCTTAGCTCCTTGTCGCTGCCACTGCCACTGCGCCGGTTCGCAGCCTGCCGCAGTGGTAATGTGCAACGTCTGCTCCGTGACCGAGACAACCTGCCAGCCGGGCGGCAGGCGCTCTCCCGCCGCCGCTCTGATCCACCGTCCCTCGGCGTTACGCAGCACGCCCCGGCGGTGCCCATTAACGTCAATAAAACCCTGGTAGCGCCACTGGGCCAGCGTTGCCGTCTGACAGCGGTCCGGCAGCGGCTGAAAAGGATCGCGCATGCCGAGCAGCAGCGGCAGCACCAGCAGCCACACCCGGCGTGTGTCAGGAACCATCGCTGCTCTCCAGCTCAAGGCGCAGATGCAGCACACCCTCTTTTAGCGCCAATGAAAAAGCGGTGGCCTGCATACGCTGTTCGGCGAGGCGGGCAAAGGTCTCGGGGACATCCTGCCACCCGGTTTGCAGCACCAGCTCACCGCCGTGGGCGTTCGGATGCCAGCTCAGCAGCCGGGCGCTGCCGGTCTGGAAAGCCAGCGCGGAAAAAGCACGCTCGGGCAGGATCGCGGTCGTCGCCTGCTCCTCTGCCTGGCGCAGCGGCATCGCGCTTGCCCATAGCTGGCTGCGGCTCTGCTGCTGGGCTCGTATCTCGGTCAGTCGTTGCGTCTGCTCGCGCATGCACGGGCGCACCGCCAGCAGCCAGGCTAGCGCGGTGCAGCCTAAGGCCATCGTCAGCCAGATGGCTCCCCGGCTACGGGCAGAGAGCGAGAGCCAACGCTCAGGGTTGAGGTGCATGGGGCACGTCCAAAAGCAGAGCGTAATTAAACTGCCAGCGCCCCTGCGCATCCCGCGAGGCGGCACCGGGCTTATCCATTCGCAGGCCGGGGATCGCGTTTAACGCCTTTTCCAACTGACCTAGCGCCATAAAACTCACCGCATAGCCTGCCAGCGACAGCGTGCCCTGCTGAAAGCGCAGCTCGCTCAGCCAGGCCTGCTCTGGCAGCATGTCAGCCAGACGGGTTAACGTCTGCTGCCACTCCCGCGTGGCCTGTAATCGCTGGTCACGCTGCTGGCGGGCCTGCCGCTCTGCCTGCTGGGCAAGCAGGCGCGCCTGTCGCTGGGCCAGCCCTGCCTGCAACGTTACGCCCGCCTGCTGCACCTGCCTTAGCCGCTGGTTCTCTTGCAACAGGTACATTCGCAGCATCGCGGCCAGCAGCACAATCAGCAGCACGGTAGCAGAGAAGATCGTTATCCAGACCCGCAGGCAGCGGCGCTGCTGCCGGGCACGCCAGGGAAGAAAGTTGACCGCCTGCGCCACTACTCACCTCCCAGCGCCAGGCCAATGGCGACCGCCCAGGCCGCGCCATTTTCCGGTAGCGGCGGGGACAGCCGGGCAATGGCGCTCCAGGGGTCGAAGCTGCCCGGCCCGATATCGCAAAGCGTGCCCTCCGCCAGCGGCAGGCCCAGCATCTGGGCCAAATCGTCAAAGGTACTGGCCTCCTCATAGGCGCGCCGTCCCCAGCCGCTGCGCGTTGCCCACAGCCACTGGGAGGCGTCACGCCAGGCCAGCCAGCGCAGCGGCGGAGCAAGCAGCGGGATAAAGCGCTGTAGGGCACAGGCGTCAGGGGTGATGGCCGAGAGATGCAGGCCAAGGTTATCTGCCAGCGTCATCAGGGCGGCAACGTCACTGTTCTGCGCCGCCGTCACGCTCCAGGCGCCCTGTACGCTGTCATCGGTGTAGTCGATGCGCAGGTCGTCGGCAGGCATGCCCAGCTCGCGGGCGAGGTTGTTGGTCACCCACTGTAGCTGGGCGCTTTCACCTAGCCGGACGGTAGGACGGGGAAGCCGCTTTTGCAGCGTACGCCTGGCCGGAAAAGCGAGGCTAATCTGGTGCCTGCGCGGCAGGGTTTTACTCCATCCCCGCAGCGCCATCTGGAGGCGTTCGGGCTGCCTGATCTGCCCGTCGATAATCGTCCCCGCCTCCAGGGGCAGCTGCCACCAGCGGCGCAGTGCAGAGCAGGATTTTTCCTGCATCAGCGCGATGGCATAGACGCCATCCTGCTGAATATGAAGGCCTATTCGCCAGCGACTGATTGCCATAAATCGCGATCTCCTTATCGTTCGTCGGGGTGACGGCTATATCAATGCATCAGGCTTGCCTTTATACTACGCCGCGATTGTTTATAAACTGCCCAAAGAAAACTAAATGGGAAATCTCCGGTGAAGTTCGTAAAGTATCTATTTATCCTTGCAGTTTGTTGCATTCTGCTGGGAGCAGGCTCGGTTTATGGCCTCTACAAATTTATTGAGCCACAGCTGCCTGACGTCGCCACGCTGAAAGACGTGCGGCTGCAAATTCCGATGCAGGTGTATACCGCCGACGGCGAGTTGATTGCGCAGTACGGCGAAAAGCGCCGCATTCCGCTGACCCTGGATCAGATCCCGCCTGTTATGGTTAAAGCCTTCATTGCCACGGAAGACAGCCGTTTTTATGAGCATCACGGCGTCGATCCGGTGGGGATTTTCCGTGCCGCCAGCGTCGCGCTCTTCTCCGGCCACGCTTCTCAGGGCGCGAGTACCATTACGCAGCAGCTAGCGCGTAACTTCTTTCTCAGTCCGGAAAAAACCCTGATACGTAAGCTGAAAGAGGTTTTCCTGGCGATCCGCATTGAGCAGATGATGAGCAAGGATGAGATCCTTGAGCTTTACCTGAACAAGATCTACCTCGGCTACCGCGCCTACGGCGTGGGTTCGGCGGCACAGGTCTATTTTGGTAAATCTGTCGACCAGCTTACCCTGAGCGAGATCGCGGTGATTGCCGGGCTGCCAAAAGCGCCCTCTACCTTCAACCCGCTCTACTCTCTCGATCGGGCCACCTCGCGGCGTAACGTGGTGCTGGCGCGGATGTTGAGCGAAGGCTATATCAGCCAGTCGCAGTACGACAGCGCCCGCAGTGAAGCCATTGATGCTAACTATCACGCGCCGGAGATCGCCTTCTCCTCCCCTTACCTCTCGGAGATGGTGCGCCAGGATATGGTGTCGCGCTACGGCGAGAAGGCCTATGAGGATGGCTATCGGGTCTACACCACTATCACGCGGAAGACACAGGAGGCGGCCCAGAAGGCGGTACGCGACAACGTGATGGATTACGACATGCGTCACGGCTATCGCGGACCGGCAAACGTGCTGTGGAAGTTGGGCGAGAGCCCCTGGGACAGCAAAAAAATCACCGACTCTCTGCGGGCGCTGCCGACCTATGGGCCGCTGCTCCCTGCCGTGGTGATGCAGGCCAATGCCCAGGAAGCGACAGCGATGCTGGCCGACGGCACGTCAGTGTCGCTGCGCATGGACGGCGTGCGCTGGGCTCGTCCTTTCCGCTCGGATACCGCTCAGGGCGCGACGCCGCGCCGGGTGACCGATGCGGTACAGGCCGGACAGCAGATTTGGGTTCGCCAGGTGAACGACGCCTGGTGGCTGGCGCAGGTGCCGGACGTGAACTCGGCTCTGGTCTCCATCAATCCGCAGAACGGAGCGGTGATAGCCCTGGTCGGCGGCTTTGATTTCAACCAGAGCAAGTTTAACCGCGCCACCCAGGCGCTGCGCCAGGTCGGCTCGAACATCAAGCCGTTCCTCTATACCGCCGCGATGGACAAAGGGCTGACGCTGGCGAGCATTCTTAACGACGTGCCGATTTCACGCTGGGATGCGGGTGCAGGCTCCGACTGGCGACCGAAAAACTCGCCGCCGGAGTATGCCGGTCCTATTCGTCTGCGCCAGGGCTTAGGCCAGTCGAAAAACGTGGTGATGGTGCGGGCCATGCGGGCGATGGGCGTCGATTACGCTGCGGAGTACCTGCAACGCTTCGGCTTCCCGGCCCAGAACATTGTTCACACCGAGTCGCTGGCGCTCGGCTCCGCCTCCTTCACCCCACTGCAGGTCGCGCGCGGCTATGCGGTCATGACGAACGGCGGCTTCCTGATCGACCCATGGTTTATCAGCAAGATCGAAAACGACCAGGGCAAGGTGCTGTTTGAAGCGCAGCCGAAGGTGGCCTGTGCGGAGTGCGATATTCCGGTGATCTACGGTGAGACGCAGAAGTCCAACGTGCTGGAGAACAGCAACGTTGAAGACGTCTCCGTGTCGCAGGAGCAGCAGAACCTCACTGTGCCTATGCCGCAGCTTGAGCAGGCCAACCAGGCGCTGGTGGCACAGACCGGCGCGCCGCAATACGCACCGCATGTGATCAACACCCCGCTTTCGTTCCTGATTAAGAGCGCGCTGAACAGCAACATCTTTGGCGAGCCGGGCTGGCAGGGTACCGGCTGGCGTGCCGGGCGCGATCTCAAGCGCAACGATATCGGCGGCAAAACCGGCACCACCAACAGCTCGAAAGATGCCTGGTTCTCCGGCTACGGTCCTGGCGTCGTGACCTCGGTGTGGATTGGCTTTGACGATCACCGCCGCGATCTGGGCCGTACCACCGCCTCCGGCGCGATTAAGGATCAGATCTCAGGCTATGAAGGGGGGGCGAAGAGTGCCCAGCCGGCATGGGATGCCTTTATGAAAAGTGTGCTGGACGGCGTGCCGGAAGCACCGCTCACGCCGCCGCCGGGTATTGTGACGGTGAATATCGATCGCAGCACCGGACAGTTGGCTAACGGTGGCAACAGCCGTCAGGAGTACTTCATTGAAGGCACGCAGCCAACCCAGCAGGCGGTGCATGAGGTGGGGACAACCCTTATCGATAACGGCGAGACGCACGAGCTGTTTTAAGTCATAAACGCTCGGCGGGATAATTTCCGCCGGGCGTTATGCACTCTACAGCCGTCCCTGCCCTTTCAGCCACTCGCGCACTAAAAATAGCGCGCTCACGTTACGAGCCTCGTTGAAATCGGGGTCTTCCAGCAGATCCATCAGATGTGCCAGCGGCCAGCGCACCTGCGGCAGCGGCTCTGGCTCATCTCCTTCCAGCGACTCCGGATAGAGATCTTCCGCAACCACAATGTTCATCTTGCTGGAGAAGTAGGAGGGCGCCATGCTGAGCTTTTTCAGGAAGGTCAGCTGGTTAGCACCAAAGCCGATCTCCTCTTTCAGCTCACGGTTCGCCGCCTCATAAACGCTCTCGCCAGCGTCAATAAGCCCTTTCGGGAACCCGAGCTCGTAGGATTCAATGCCGACGGCATATTCACGGATCAGCATCACGTGCTCATCGACAATGGCGACAATCATAACGGCTTCACGGGTCGAGGGGCGCATACGCTCGTACACGCGGCGAACGCCGTTACTAAATTCCAGGTCCACGCTTTCGACGTTAAACAGGCGAGATTTAGCGACCGTTTCTACGTTAAGAATGGTGGGTTTTTGCAATGATTTGCTCATTCTGATGGGTCTTTAGAGTGAAAACTTTCATCATTGTGCGGCAAACCGCACGGTTTCGGCAACGGCAATTGCCTTTTATTTACATTTATGCAACTTAGAGTTGGGGCATTAATCATTTAGCCAGGAAAGTCAAGAGATTGAAATAAAACTAAGAATTTGCTGATATGGTCCATGACACGGCTTTGTTACCATCGCGCGCTGCTACTATTCGCTTCGCCAACAAGGTGCACCGACTACACCTCTGTAAGAAAAGTAAGATGGGAAAAGCATGAGCACCATTTTGATTTTTATCGCTGCTATGCTGGCCTGCGCTCTCCTTGCAGGGTGGTTCTTAAGACGACGTTCGCACCGTCGCTTCCGTCTGCCGTACCTGCCAGATTTTGCCGGGGCGGCGAACCGTAAGCTTACGCCGGAAGAGCGGAGCGCGGTTGAAGCCTATATTGAGACGCTGTCCCGTACTCAGCAGGCGCCTGGCCTGACGGGTGCCACCGCCGCACCGATCTCCCTCACCCTGAATGCGCAAAGCAATACGGTGCTCTCCGTTACCCACTCGATCACGCGCTACGGCATTAACAGTGACGATCTCAATAAGTGGCGCTACTTCCTCGACTCGGTTGAAGTGCATCTGCCGCCGTTCTGGGAGCAGTATATTACCGACGAGAACGTGGTTGAGCTTATCCGCACCGATACGCTGCCGCTGGTGATCTCCCTCAACGGCCATACGCTGAGCGACTCTATTCATGAAGCACGCGGCTACGCGCTGGAGCTGCCGTCCACTACCCAGACGTCGATTCGTGGTGAAGAGAGCGAACAGATTGAGCTGCTGAACATTCGTCAGGAGACGCGGGAGGAGTATGCCCTGAGTCGCCCAGACGGCCTGCGGGAAGCGCTGTTGATTGTGACCTCATTCCTGCTGTTCTATTTCTGCCTCGCCACGCCGGACGTTTTTGTGCCGTGGATGGCCGGGGGCGCAGTCATGCTGCTTGCCGCCGGGCTGTGGGGGATCTTCGCTCCGCCGGCGAAAAATACCCTGCGCGAGATCCACTGCCTGCGCGGCACGCCCCGCCGCTGGGGGCTGTTTGGCGAGAACAACCAGGAGCAGATCAATAATATCTCGTTGGGGATTATCGATCTGATCTATCCTCGCCACTGGCAGCCCTATATTACGCAGGATCTGGGTCAGCAGACCGATATCGATATCTATCTCGACCGCCACGTCGTGCGCCAGGGGCGCTTTTTATCCCTGCATGACGAAGCGATCAACTTCCCCTTACAGCACTGGCTGCGCAGCGCGATTATCTCCCTCGGTGCCTTGGTGGTGCTGGTTCTGCTGCTGATCTGGGTGCCGCTGGATATGCCGGTTAAATTCACCCTGTCGTGGATGAAAGGTGCCCAGACCGTCGAGGCCACCAGCGTCAGCCAGCTGGAGCAGGCCGGGCTGCGGGTAGGCGATACCCTGAGCATCCACGGTACCGGCATGTGCAATATCCATATGCAGGAGAACTGGCGCGGGCGGCAAAACTCGCCTTTCTTACCGTTCGACTGCTCGCAAATCATCTGGAACGACGCACCGCCGCTGCCGCTGCCGGAATCCGATATCGTCAATAAAGCGAACGCGCTGATCCAGGCAGTAAACCGCCAGCTGCACCCCTCCAGCGAAGAGGATTCCCACGTTAGCGCGGCGCTGCGTTCGGCGATTCAGAAGTCGGGCATGGTGCTGTTAGATGATTTCGCCGAGATCGTGCTGAAAACGCAGGATCTCTGCTCTGCCGAAGATGAATGCGCCCGGCTTAAGAATGCGCTCGTTAACCTCGGCAACACCAAAGACTGGGACACGCTGACCAAACGCGCCAGCGCGGGCAGGCTCAGCGGCGTAAACGTGCTGCTGCGTCCGGTTAGTGCCGAATCGCTCGATAACCTGGTGACCACCTCGACCGCCCCCTTCCTGCTGCGCGAAACCTCACGCGCCGCCCAGGCGCTTAACAGCCCGGCACCGGGCGGGTTTGTGATCGCCAGCGATGAAGGCAGCGAGCTGGTGGATCAGCCCTGGCCGCCCATCGCCCTGTATGATTTCCCCCCTCAAGAACAGTGGAACGAGTTCCAGCGGCTGGCGCAAATGCTGATGCAGACCCCGTTCAGCGCTGAAGGCATCGTCACCAATATCTATACCGATGCCAACGGGACGAAGCATGTCAGCCTGCACCGGATGCCATCCAGCGCCGGGCTGTGGCGCTATATTGGTACCGCCCTGCTGCTGCTGGCGATGATCCTCTGCACCCTCTATAACGCCGTTCAGGCGGTACGCCGCTACCAGCGTCACCGCTCACGCCTTGCCGATATTCAGGAGTATTACGACAGCTGCCTGAACCCGCAGCTGCTGCAGGCCTCCGATAGCCCATCCGATCGCTTTATCTGATAAACGCAGTGCGCGCCGGGGTATGCTACCCTGTCGCGCTTATCCGCTCGCAGGAGTCTCTCATGCATATTGATATCAACTGGCAGGACGTGGAGACCGTGCTGCTGGATATGGACGGCACGCTGCTGGATCTGGCGTTTGATAACTACTTCTGGCAGACGCTGGTCCCGGAAACCTTCAGTGCTGCACGCGGCCTGACGCCGTTGCAGGCACAGGCGCAGATGCAGGCGGAGTATCATGCCGTGCAGCATACGCTAAACTGGTACTGTCTGGACTACTGGAGCGAACGTCTCGGTCTTGATATTTGTGCCATGACCACGGCCGAGGGTCCGCGTGCCGTTATGCGGGAAGATACCGTGCCCTTCCTGGAGGCGCTGAAGGCCTGCGGCAAGCGTCGAATTCTGCTCACGAATGCGCATCCGCACAATCTGGCGGTGAAGCTTGAGCATACCGGACTGGGCGCACACCTTGATTTATTACTTTCTACCCACACATTTGGTTATCCGAAAGAGGATCAACGCCTGTGGCAGGCCGTTGTTGACGCTACCGGTCTGAACCCGGAGAAGACGCTGTTTATCGATGACAGCGAGCCGATTCTGGATGCGGCGGCGGCATTCGGTATTCGTTACTGCCTCGGCGTCACCAACCCTGACTCCGGGCTGGTGGAGAAGCGCTATCAGCGCCATCCCGGACTCAACGACTATCGCCGCCTGATCCCCTCACTGAAGTGAAGGAGATGCGATGAAAGAGAAGCCCGCGCAAGAAGTCCGCTTAGACAAATGGCTCTGGGCGGCGCGCTTTTACAAAACCCGTGCTCTGGCCCGCGAGATGATCGAGGGTGGCAAGGTGCACTACAACGGGCAACGCAGCAAGCCGGGGAAAACCGTCGAGCTGAACGCCATCCTGACGCTGCGTCAGGGAAATGATGAACGCACGGTGGTGGTGAAAGCCATCACCGAGCAGCGCCGTCCGGCAAGCGAGGCGGTGGCGCTGTATGAAGAGACGCCGGAAAGTATTGAAAAACGCGAGAAGATGGCGGTAGCCCGCAAGCTGAACGCGTTAACGATGCCGCACCCGGAGCGCCGCCCGGATAAAAAAGAGCGCCGCGACCTGATGAAATTTAAATACGGTGATGACGAGTAGTCGTCGCCCCTAGAGAGATAATTATGGCCCAACACGACCAATTACACCGCTATCTGTTTGAAAACTACGCTGTGCGTGGCGAGCTGGTAACGGTATCCGAAAGCCTGCGACAGATCCTTGAAAACCACAGCTACCCGCAGCCGGTGAAAAATATCCTCGCGGAGCTGCTGGTGGCCACCAGCCTGCTGACCGCCACGCTGAAGTTTGCCGGAGACATTACCGTCCAGCTGCAGGGCGATGGCCCGATGAGCCTGGCGGTGATCAACGGCAATAACAAACAGCAGCTGCGCGGTGTGGCGCGTGTTCAGGATGAGATCGCGGACGATGCCGATCTGAAAGCGCTGGTCGGCAACGGCTATCTGGTGATCACCATTACGCCGGAAGAGGGCGAGCGCTATCAGGGCGTGGTCGGTCTGGAAGGCGATACGCTGGCGGCGTGCCTGGAGGACTACTTCATGCGTTCAGAACAGCTGCCGACCCGCCTCTACATCCGCACCGGCGAGGTCGACGGCCAGCCAGCCGCTGGGGGCATGCTGTTGCAGGTGCTGCCAGCCCAGGATACCGACTCTAATGACTTCGAGCACCTGGCGACGCTGACCGACACCATCAAAACAGAAGAGCTGCTTACCCTGCCAGCTAACGACGTGCTGTGGCGTCTGTATCACGAAGAAGAGGTAACGCTCTACGATCCGCAGGACGTTGAGTTCAAGTGCACCTGCTCCCGTGAACGCTGCGCCGGGGCGCTGAAAACCCTGCCGGATGAGGAGATTGAGAGCATCCTCGCAGAGGAAGGTGAAATCGATATGCATTGCGACTACTGTGGCAGCCACTATCTGTTTAACGCGATGGATATCGCCGAAATCCGCAACAACGCCTCCCCTGCCGATCCGCAGGTACACTGATTATTCCCCCCTCTCAGCGCGTCGCCCGACGGCGCGCTGTTTTCTCCGCGTCTTCCCTGCAATATAAGCCGCTCTGGCTAGCCATTTCCTGAAACCATTACGTAATTTTGTTACCGGAAAGCGATTACACTCACAATCTTACCGATAAATTGACCTGCATTTTCCCTTTATGAAGCATTTTCGCTATGCATGAGATGAATCCTGCCATAATTTGTCTCGCTTGCGGGACATGTAACCACTTTTTCACCAGCGAAGGCGTGTCTGGATACCTAAATCTATGAGCCTCGTCGCGGTTAACCCCCACAGAATAACCCTACAATCGCAGGCAATACATATTGGCTAAGGAGCAGTGACATGCGCGTTAACGGTTTAACCCCGCAGGATCTCATGGCTTATGGTATCAATGATGTGCAGGATATCGTCTATAACCCCGACTACGATACGCTGTATCAGGAGGAACTCCGTCCAGACCTGGAGGGATTTGAGCGGGGTATACTGACGAATTCAGGTGCTGTCGCCGTCGATACCGGTGTGTTTACCGGGCGTTCGCCGAAAGATAAGTACATTGTCCGCGATGACACGACCCGCGATACCGTGTGGTGGGCTGATAAAGGCAAAGGCAAGAACGATAACAAACCGCTCTCTCCTGACGTGTGGCAGCAGCTGAAAAGCCTGGTGACCCAACAGCTCTCCGGCAAACGGCTGTTTATTATCGATGCCTTTTGTGGGGCGAATGCCGATACCCGCCTCGCCGTGCGTTTTATTACCGAGGTGGCCTGGCAGGCGCACTTCGTGAAGAACATGTTTATCCGCCCGACGGATGAGGAGCTGGCTGACTTTACGCCGGACTTTATCGTCATGAACGGCGCAAAATGCACTAACCCAGAGTGGAAGGCGCAGGGTCTCCACTCTGAGAATTTCGTCGCCTTTAACCTGACCGAGCGCATTCAGCTTATCGGCGGCACCTGGTACGGCGGCGAGATGAAAAAAGGGATGTTCTCGATTATGAACTACCTGCTGCCGCTCAAGGGCGTAGCCTCTATGCACTGCTCGGCTAACGTCGGTAAAGCAGGCGACGTCGCGGTGTTCTTTGGCCTCTCCGGCACCGGCAAAACCACGCTCTCCACCGATCCCAAGCGCCGCCTGATTGGCGATGACGAGCACGGCTGGGATGACGACGGCGTGTTTAACTTCGAAGGCGGCTGCTACGCCAAGACCATCAAACTCTCCCGTGAGGCGGAGCCGGATATCTATAACGCTATCCGCCGCGATGCGCTGCTGGAGAACGTTACCGTGCTCGACGACGGCACTATCGATTTTGATGACGGCAGCAAGACCGAAAATACCCGCGTCTCTTACCCTATCTACCATATCGATAATATCGTTAAGCCGGTGTCAAAAGCGGGCCATGCCACGAAGGTGATTTTCCTGACCGCCGACGCCTTTGGCGTGCTGCCTCCGGTATCGCGCCTCACCGCTAACCAGACGCAGTATCACTTCCTCTCTGGCTTTACCGCCAAGCTGGCCGGCACCGAGCGCGGCGTGACGGAGCCTACCCCGACCTTCTCCGCCTGCTTTGGCGCAGCGTTCCTCTCCCTACACCCAACGCAGTATGCCGAGGTGCTGGTTAAACGGATGCAGGCGGCGGGTGCCCAGGCTTACCTGGTGAATACCGGCTGGAACGGCACGGGGAAACGGATCTCTATCAAGGATACGCGGGCCATTATTGACGCCATTCTCGACGGTTCCATTGACGAGGCTGACACCTTTACGCTGCCCATATTCGATCTGGCGATCCCCACCAGCCTGCCGGGCGTCGATCCGCAGATCCTCGACCCACGTAATACCTACGCCTCCCCAGAGCAGTGGCAGGAGAAAGCCACCGCGCTAGCGAAGCTGTTTATTGAGAACTTTGAGAAGTATACCGATACGCCAGCAGGTGCGGCGTTGGTGAGTGCAGGCCCGAAATTATAAGCCTGTAAAAAACGCCGGGTGGCGCGCTGCGCTTACCCGGCCTATGTCCTATACGTTATTCTGACCACGGGTTACGGGAACGGGGAACCAGGCGCGGATCGAGAGACCGCCACGCTCGCTGGTGCTGAGCTCCAGCATGCCGTTATGGTTGTCGACGATACGCTGCACGATCGCCAGCCCCAGTCCGGTGCCGCTGGTGCTACGGGCGCTGTCGCCGCGCACAAAGGGCTGGAACAGGTGCTTGCGCTGCTCGGGCTTGATACCCGGCCCGTCGTCCTCGACCTGGAACCATGCGCGGTTCCCCTCGCTGCCGCTGCTGACCCGGATCCAACCGTTGCCGTAGCGGGCGGCGTTCACCACCATATTGGCGATGGCACGCTTGATCGACAGCGGATGCATGCGCAGATAGATCTCCTCCGGATAGAGCGCTGTGTCAATTTCACGCTCGTAGCCGCTCTCTGCCGCCACGACTTCGCCCAGCACCGCGTTCAGCTCCGCTATCTCCATCGGCATCTCCTGGCCGGTGCGCAGATAGTCGATAAACTGTTCGATGATGGCGTTACACTCTTCGATATCCTTGTTGATCGACTCTGCCAGGTAACTATCCTGCTCGCCCATCATCTCCGTAGCCAAGCGGATACGGGTCAGCGGCGTACGCAGATCGTGGCTGACGCCCGCCATCAGCAGGGTACGGTCGTCGGCAAGCTGCTTCACCCCTGCCGCCATCTGGTTGAACGCTCGGGTCACGGAGCGCACCTCCGACGCACCGTACTCGCGCAGCGGGGGTGGGATCTGCCCTTTCCCCACCTTCAGCGCCGCGTGTTCAAGATCCACCAGCGGCCGGTTCTGAATACGAATAAAGAGCCACGCCCCGCCTATCGCCAGCAGCATAATCGCCAGGGTATAGCGGAACAGCGGCGAGAAGTCGCCCTGATGGATCTCAGTAAGCGGCACCCGCACCCAGATATTGGGCGACAGCCAAGTCTTCAGCCACACCACCGGCGAGCTTTTGTTTACCTCAACGCGTACTTCCGTGGGGCCGCCGAGCTGCTGCGCCATCTGCTGACTTAAAAAACCATAGTGCTGCGCCCAGCGCAGACCGGCATCTTCCGCCGCCTCGTTCGAGTAGAGGGAAATGCCCAGCTCGCGGTAGATCTCCCGGCGAAAAGCCGGGGGCACTACCAGCTGCGTGCCATCCTCCAGCTGCAGCTTGTCGGTCATCAGCATACGGACTTCGTACGCCAACACCTTATTAAACTGTTGCAGGCTGGGCAGGATCGCAAAGTTCAGCACCACCAGATAGGTTGTCACCAGGCTGACAAACAGCAGGGTGACAATCAGCAGCAGCGTACGGGCAAATGAACTTCGCGGCGAGAAGCGCAGTCGCCTCATGCTTTAGAGCCGTCCGGCACAAAGACGTAGCCAAGACCCCAAACGGTCTGAATATAGCGTGGGTGCGCCGGATCCTCTTCCACCATGCGGCGCAGGCGGGAGATCTGGACGTCAATGGAGCGCTCCATGGCCGAGTATTCGCGGCCGCGCGCCAGGTTCATCAGCTTATCGCGGGAGAGCGGCTCACGCGGATGGCTGACCAGCGCCTTCAGCACCGCAAACTCGCCGCTGGTGAGCGGCATCGGCTCATCTTCGCGGAACATTTCACGGGTGCCGAGGTTAAGCTTAAATTTGCCAAACTGAATCACGGCCTCATCCTGCGACGGCGCGCCGGGCAGCTCATTGGCCTGGCGACGCAGCACCGCGCGGATACGGGCCAGCAGCTCGCGAGGGTTAAACGGCTTCGGAATGTAGTCATCCGCGCCGATCTCCAGCCCCACGATACGGTCAACCTCTTCCCCTTTCGCCGTCACCATAATGATCGGCATCGGGTTGCTCTGGCTACGCAGGCGGCGGCAGATGGACAGACCATCCTCGCCGGGAAGCATCAGGTCGAGTACCATCAGGTGGAAAGATTCACGGGTAAGCAGGCGATCCATCTGTTCTGCGTTGGCCACGCTGCGAACCTGGAAGCCTTGCTCGGTGAGATAACGTTCCAGCAGTGCGCGCAGGCGCATATCGTCATCGACGACCAGAATCTTATAATTCTCTTGCATTGTTTGTACTCCCAAAGGTTCGGACAATATAAGTGCGTATTCTAAAAAAGTGTGCGCCGACCACCAGCTAAATCTGGTATACATTCTAGTCGAAATTGTTACAAAGCATATTTTACAGCAGCTTAAAGGCAGAAACCGGATGAAAACGCCACTTATCACCCGAGAAGGTTACGACAAGCTTAAACAGGAGCTGGACTATCTCTGGCGTCAGGAGCGCCCGGAAGTCACGAAAAAGGTGACCTGGGCGGCAAGCCTCGGTGACCGCAGCGAGAATGCTGACTATCAGTATAATAAAAAACGCCTGCGGGAAATTGACCGCCGCGTCAGATACCTGACGAAATGCCTGGAAAACCTGAAAATAGTAGATTACTCCCCGCAGCAGGAGGGCAAAGTCTTCTTTGGCGCATGGGTGGAGATCGAGAACGATGACGGCGACACCAAACGCTTTCGCATCGTTGGCTATGACGAAATTTTCGGTCGTAAGGACTACATCTCTATCGACTCCCCGATGGCCCGCGCACTGCTGAAGAAAGAGGTCGGCGACCTGGCGATCGTCCAGACGCCGGGCGGCGAAGCAAGCTGGTACGTCAACGACATCACGTACGTTAAAGAGTCTTAGAGCCTCCTCTCCGGCTGGCATTTTTGCCAGCCAGTCCGTATAACTATCCCCCTGATTTTCGATCCACCACTCGATCCACTAGATGAAATTGCCATGATGAATGATTCGCTCTGCCGCATTATTGCGGGTGATATTCAGGCCAGAGCCGAACAGGTAGAAGCTGCCGTTCGCCTGCTTGATGAAGGGAATACCGTGCCGTTTATTGCACGTTATCGTAAGGAAGTCACCGGCGGGCTGGATGATACGCAGCTGCGTAACCTGGAGACTCGCCTGGGCTACCTGCGGGAGCTGGAGGAGCGTCGTCAGGCGATCCTGAAGTCCATCGGCGAGCAGGGTAAACTGACCGACGATCTGGCGAAGGCCATCACCGGCACGCTGAGCAAAACCGAACTCGAAGATCTCTACCTGCCCTACAAGCCAAAACGCCGCACTCGCGGGCAGATTGCTATCGAAGCTGGCCTGGCGCCGCTGGCGGATCTGCTGTGGAACACCCCGTCGCACGATCCGCAAACCGAAGCGGAGAAGTTCATTGACGCCGATAAAGGCGTAGCCGACAGCAAAGCCGCGCTGGACGGCGCGCGCTACATCCTGATGGAGCGCTTTGCTGAGGATGCTACCCTGCTGGCGAAGGTGCGCGACTACCTGTGGAAAAACGCCCACCTGACGTCGACCGTGGTTGCGGGCAAAGAGGAAGAGGGCGCGAAGTTCCGCGACTACTTCGATCACCATGAGCCTATCTCAACCGTGCCGTCCCACCGCGCGCTGGCGATGTTCCGCGGGCGCAACGAAGGCGTGCTGCAGCTGGCGCTGAATGCCGATCCGCAGTTTGACGAGCCGCCGAAAGAGAGCCACTGCGAGCAGATTATTAGCGATCATCTGGGCCTGCGCCTGAACAACGCCCCGGCGGATAGCTGGCGTAAAGGCGTGGTGAGCTGGACCTGGCGCATCAAGGTGCTGATGCATCTGGAGACCGAGCTGATGGGCACGGTGCGCGAGCGCGCCGAAGATGAAGCCATTAACGTATTTGCCCGCAACCTGCACGACCTGCTGATGGCGGCCCCTGCCGGGCTGCGTGCGACCATGGGTCTCGATCCTGGCCTGCGTACCGGCGTGAAGGTGGCGGTTGTCGACGGCACCGGCAAGCTGGTAGCGACCGACACCATCTACCCCCACACTGGCCAGGCAGCAAAAGCCGCCGCCGTCGTGGCTGCGCTGTGTGAAAAACATAACGTGGAGCTGGTGGCGATCGGCAACGGTACCGCCTCTCGCGAAACCGAGCGTTTCTACCTCGACGTGCAGAAGCAGTTCCCGCAAGTCAAAGGCCAGAAGGTGATCGTCAGCGAGGCGGGAGCGTCCGTCTACTCCGCCTCCGAGCTGGCGGCGCAGGAGTTTCCTGGTCTCGACGTTTCGCTGCGTGGCGCGGTCTCCATTGCCCGTCGCCTGCAGGATCCGCTGGCGGAGCTGGTGAAGATCGATCCGAAATCCATCGGCGTCGGCCAGTACCAGCACGATGTGAGCCAGACCCAGCTGGCCCGTAAGCTGGATGCGGTAGTAGAAGACTGCGTGAACGCCGTCGGCGTCGATCTCAATACCGCCTCCGTGCCGCTGCTGACTCGCGTCGCGGGCCTGACGCGCATGATGGCGCAGAATATCGTGGCATGGCGCGACGAGAACGGTCAGTTCCACAACCGCCAGCAGCTGCTGAAGGTGAGCCGTCTTGGGCCGAAAGCCTTTGAGCAGTGCGCAGGCTTCTTGCGTATCAACCACGGCGATAACCCGCTGGATGCCTCTACCGTTCACCCGGAAGCCTACCCGGTGGTCGAGCGTATCCTGGCCGCCACCGAGCACTCCCTGCGCGACCTGATGGGCAACAGCAGCAATCTACGCGGCCTGAAAGCGTCTGACTTTACCGATGAGCGCTTTGGCGTGCCGACGGTAACCGACATCATCAAAGAGCTGGAGAAACCCGGCCGCGACCCGCGTCCCGAGTTTAAGACCGCGACCTTTGCCGATGGCGTTGAGACCATGAACGACCTGCAGCCGGGAATGATCCTCGAAGGCGCGGTCACCAACGTGACCAACTTTGGTGCCTTTGTGGATATCGGTGTCCATCAGGACGGCCTGGTGCACATCTCTTCTCTGGCCAATAAGTTCGTTGAGGATCCCCATACGGTGGTGAAGGCGGGCGACATTGTCAAAGTGAAGGTGTTGGAGGTTGACCTGCCCCGCAAGCGTATCGCCCTGACCATGCGTCTGGACGAGCAGCCAGGCGAAGGCAACGCCCGTCGCGGCAACGGCAATAGCAACAGCGCGCCGCGTGAACCTGCAGCCCGCCAGGCGAAGCCGCGCGGTCGTGAGGCGCAACCATCAGGCAACAGCGCGATGATGGACGCGCTGGCAGCGGCGATGGGTAAAAAACGGTAACGCTTTTCCTGCACACGATATAGGCCCGGTAAGCGTAGCGCTACCGGGCATTACCATCCTGACGTTGTAATGCCGGGCGGCACTGCGTTTGCCCGGCCTACGCAATTTCCAAAGTGAATAAATATAATTTTATATGTTGCTGCAACGTATATTAATTAATTCTCGTTGTTAAAAGCGCCACGCGTAATATTGCGCTAAATCAAAAATAATAGTCATTCTTACCTAATTCAACACTCCTACACATTTTAATGATTGATGATAAAAACTATTATCATTACCATTGTGCTGTTGATTATTTAACCATTGATCTAGTAGGTCCTATGTCCTTCTCGCCAGCCAGCGCGTGGAAAATCGTGGGGTTTTCCCGTGAAATTAGCCCGGCCTACCGGCAAAAATTGCTCTCCCTGGGCATGCTCCCTGGGTCATCATTTAATGTGGTGCGTGTCGCCCCCTTAGGCGATCCCATTCATATTCAAACCCGGCGCGTCAGCCTGGTATTACGCAAAAAAGATCTCGCGTTATTAGAGGTGGAAGCCCTGCCGCAATAACGGCGCTCCACGCAATGAGTCTGCTATTATGAAAAAATTAACCCTTGGCCTTATTGGTAATCCTAATTCCGGCAAGACAACCCTTTTTAATCAGCTAACGGGCGCACGTCAGCGCGTGGGCAACTGGGCGGGGGTCACCGTCGAGCGTAAAGAGGGCTCCTTTACCACCACCGACGCGCAGGTGACCCTGGTCGACCTGCCCGGCACCTACTCGTTGACCACTATCTCGTCGCAAACCTCTCTCGATGAGCAGATCGCCTGCCACTATATTCTCAGCGGCGACGCCGATATGCTGATCAACGTCGTCGATGCCTCGAACCTGGAGCGTAACCTCTACCTGACGCTACAGCTGCTGGAGCTGGGTATCCCCTGCATCGTCGCGCTGAACATGCTGGATATTGCCGAGAAGCAGCAGATCCGCATCGATATCGACGCCCTCGCCGCGCGCCTTGGCTGTCCGGTTGTGCCGCTGGTCTCGACTCGCGGACGCGGTATTGAGGCGCTGAAAATGGCCATCGATCGCCATCAGCGCAACAGCGATATCGAGCGGGTTCACTACGCTCAGCCTCTCATGCGCGAAGCCGAAACGCTGGCGCAGGCGATGGCCGCTGATATGCCTCTTCAGCAGCGTCGCTGGCTGGGTTTGCAGATGCTGGAGGGTGATATCTACAGCCGCGCCTATGCCGGGGACGCCGCCCACAGGCTGGAGGCGTCGCTGGCGCGCCTCGGTGAGGAGATGGACGATCCGGCCCTGCACATTGCCGACGCCCGCTACCAGACCATCGCCGCCATTTGCGACACGGTGAGCAACACCCTTACTGCCGAACCGAGCCGCTTTACCGCCGCGATGGACCGGATCATCATCAACCGCGTGCTGGGCCTGCCGATCTTTCTGCTGGTGATGTACGTCATGTTCGTGCTCGCCATCAACATCGGTGGCGCACTGTCGCCTATTTTCGACGCCGGTTCGGTCGCTATATTTATCCATGGTACGCAGTGGCTGGGTTATACCCTGCACTTCCCGCAGTGGTTGACCATCTTCCTGGCCCAGGGGATTGGGGGCGGGATCAACACCGTCCTGCCGCTGGTACCGCAGATCGGCATGATGTACCTGTTCCTCTCTTTCCTTGAGGACTCAGGCTACATGGCGCGGGCGGCGTTTGTGATGGATCGCCTGATGCAGTCCCTTGGCCTGCCGGGAAAATCCTTCGTTCCGCTCATCGTCGGCTTCGGCTGCAACGTACCATCGGTGATGGGCGCGCGCACCCTTGATGCACCGCGCGAGCGCCTGATGACCATTATGATGGCACCGTTTATGTCCTGCGGGGCGCGGCTGGCCATCTTTGCCGTGTTTGCCGCCGCCTTTTTCGGCCAGGAGGGGGCGCTGGCAGTCTTCTCTCTCTATCTGCTCGGTATCGTGATGGCGATCCTCACCGGCCTGATGCTTAAGCACACCATTATGCGCGGCGAAGCATCACCCTTTGTGATGGAGCTGCCGGTCTACCACATTCCCCATCTAAAGAGCCTGGCGATCCAGACCTGGCAGCGGCTGAAGGGCTTTGTGCTCCGCGCCGGGAAGGTGATTGTAGTGGTCAGCATCTTCCTGAGCGCCCTGAACAGCTTTACGCTGAGCGGGGCGGCGGCCACCACCATCAACGATTCGGCGCTGGCCGCCGTCAGCCGGATCTTTACCCCGCTGCTGAGGCCCATCGGCGTCCATGAGGATAACTGGCAGGCCACCGTCGGTCTCTTCACCGGCGCGATGGCAAAAGAGGTGGTGGTTGGCACGCTAAACACCCTCTATACCGCCGAGAACATCGAGCAGGAGGCGTTCGATCCCGCTACCTTCAGCCTGACGGATGAACTGACCGGTGCCCTGGAAGAGACCCGGCAGAGCCTGGTCGACACCTTTAGCCTGAGCGTGCTGGCTAACCCCATTGAAGCCAGCAAAGGCGACGGGGAGATGGCGACCGGCACCATGGGGGTGATGGGCGAAAAATTTGGCAGCGCTGCGGCCGCGTACAGCTACCTGATCTTTGTCCTGCTCTATATTCCCTGCATCTCGGTGATGGGGGCAATCGCCCGCGAAGCCAGCCGCGGCTGGATGGGCTTCTCGATCCTTTGGGGGCTGAATATCGCCTACTCGCTGGCAACGCTCTTCTACCAGACCGCCAGCTTTAGCGCCCACCCGCGTTATAGCCTGATCTGCATTCTGGCGGTGGTACTGTTTAACGTTATGCTGCTGGGTGGCCTGCGTCGGGCGAGAAGCCGGATCGACGTCAACCTGCTGGCGGCCCGCAAAACGGCAGCCAGTGTCATACACGTTGAATACGTTGAAGAGGAAGCGGAGGGATATCTGAAGGGAAAATGTAAAACCTGCTCGCAGAGCAAGGCATGTCAGCACTAACAGTAGATGCTGCGCCAAAGAACGGAGGCGGGCGCGCTGCCCGCCTGGCGTAGGTTACTTGTAGACATCCGCCGTAGCGCGAATGTCTTTACTGATTTTGTCCCCGCTGGTGATCACATAGTACTTGCCGCCCAGCTCATCGGCTTTCTTCTCCAGCTCTGCCCGGGCGTCCATCGGTGCCGACGTATCCGAGGTGCTGATGGTGCCCACTTTGGTCAGATTCATCTCTTTAATCTTATCTTTCTGCACCTCTTCCGCAGCCATCGCGCTAAACGAGAGTGCACCAATAACCAGAGATACAACGATACCTGCTGTACGTTTCATAGCCTTTACTCCATACGGTAGTGGATGCCATTACGCTTTATGTTGGAACGCCAAATAGATAAATACGTTTAAATTTTAGTCTGTTCCAGCCGTTTCGCCAGCTGCTGCTTAAACGCCACCAGGATCTGGCAAAACGCCTCAGGATGCGAAATGAAGGGCGCATGCGCCGCCTTGGCAAATACCTGCGACTCACTCTGCGGCCACAGCGCGTCCAGCCACGGCACAATTTTGCGCGGAACCAGCCCGTCAAGACGCCCGTAGAGGCGGAGGAACGGCTGCGTCAGCTCTGTCATTGGCGCGCGCAGATCGGTCGTTTTCAGGATCTCCAGCCCGCCGTTAAGCACCTCTACCGACGGCATCGGTAGCGCCAGCACGGCGTGCTTCAGCTTACGGGCATCGTCCCGAGCGGTCTCCGTGCCCAGGGTTTGCAGCGCCAGGAAACGCTCCACGGTGCGCTGAAAGTTATCGCTCAGCTGCTGCTGGAAGCCGGAGAGCACCTCGGGCTTGATGCCCGGCCAATCGCCGTCGGCGCTGAAGCAGGGAGAGGAGGCGACCGTCACCAGGGCGCTAACGCGGTCGGGGGCGCTTAACGCCGCCTGGCTTGCCACCAGCCCGCCGAGGCTCCAGCCAAGCCAGATCGCCTCTTTTGGCGCATGGGCCAGCACAATCTCCGTCATCTCGGCCAGGGTCAGCGCGCCGAAGCCGGTGCTGCGACCGTAGCCCGGCAGATCCACCAGGTGCAGGGTAAAGTGCGAGGCCAGCTCCGCCGTAATGCAATCCCACACCTCTGCGTTCAGTCCCCATCCGTGCAGCAGCACAAGATGACAATTTCCTTCGCCTTTGGTTTGCCACCAGATGTCGTTCATCCGCTATTGTTCTCTTCTCATGTCCAGGAGGGTACGTATGCTAACAGCGCCAGGCTTGTGCTGGCTATGCCGAATGCCGCTCGCCCTGCCCCGCTCAGGGATCTGCTCCATCTGTCGCCGGACGGTTCGCCTCACAGAGAGTGTATGCCCACAGTGTGGCCTGCCCGCCGCCAGCCCGCTTGTGCCCTGTGGCCGCTGCCTGCAAAAGCCGCCGCCGTGGCAGAGGCTGGTGGCGGTCAGCGCTTACGCACCGCCGCTGAGCACGCTGATCCACCAGCTGAAGTTTTCCCGTCGACCCGAACTGGCTGCGGCGCTGGCCCGGCTGCAACTCTTGGCTATTCTTAATGCTCGCCGTACCACGCAGCTTGCGTTGCCGGACCGCATTGTCAGCGTGCCGCTCTATTCGCGCCGCCAGTGGCAGCGGGGCTTTAACCAGAGCGACCTGCTCTGCCGCCCGCTGGCGCGCTGGCTGGGCTGCCGCTACGCCAGCAATACCCTGACCCGCATCCGCCCGGCCCTGACCCAGCATTTTCTCAGCGCTCGCCGTCGAAGAAGCAATTTGAAAAATGCCTTTCGCCTTGAATTGCCGCTCGACGGCCTCCATATGGCTATTGTGGATGATGTCGTCACTACCGGCAGCACCGTTGCGGAGATCACCCGTCTGCTGTTGCAGGGCGGCGCGGCGACTGTTCAGGTATGGTGCCTATGTCGAACCTTGTAGAGGCGCGATGATGGGCGTATTATAACCGAGTAAAACAGTCAACTATTTAGGCCATTGCTATGATCCATATTTCCGACGCAGCTCAGGCGCACTTTGCCAAACTGCTGGCAAATCAGGAAGAAGGAACACAAATCCGCGTATTTGTGATCAATCCAGGCACGCCAAATGCCGAGTGCGGCGTCTCTTACTGCCCGCCGGATGCAGTGGAAGCAACGGATACCGCGTTACCCTTTTCGCTGCTGACCGCGTACGTCGACGAGCTGAGCGCCCCGTATCTGGAAGATGCGGAGATCGATTTTGTTACTGACCAGCTGGGCTCCCAGCTGACGCTGAAGGCCCCTAATGCCAAGATGCGTAAGGTGAATGACGATGCCCCGCTGATGGAACGCGTTGAGTATCTGCTCCAGTCGCAGATCAACCCGCAGCTGGCTGGTCACGGCGGCCGCGTCACGCTGATGGAGATCACCGACGAAGGCTACGCCATTCTGCAGTTTGGCGGCGGCTGTAACGGCTGCTCAATGGTCGACGTCACGCTGAAAGAGGGGATCGAGAAGCAGCTGCTGAACGAGTTCCCTGAGCTGAAAGGCGTGCGCGATCTGACCGAGCACCAGCGCGGCGAACACTCCTACTACTGATCGTCCTGCCTTCTGCTGTTCTGCCCGGCGGCGCTCCGCTGACCGGGCTTCTCCACCCTGCTTTATAATATGACCCACGTCGCACTTCTTAAATTTACCCGCCCGAAGTGATTCTATTCGCCCGCATGTTACCCGTATCATCCCTTTGTGCAGTTAAAACTACTTAATAAGCCAGTTACTTTGTAGATAAGCGTTACCCATAACATCATAAAGGCCAGGTAAACCATGCCACTTATCATCGTTGCTCTCGGTGTTGTTCTATTACTTCTGTTAATGATCCGCTTTAAATTAAACGGCTTCATTGCATTGATCCTGGTGGCGCTTGCCGTCGGGCTGATGCAGGGAATGCCGGTGGATAAAGTTATCGCCTCCATTAAGGCTGGCGTCGGCGGGACCCTCGGCAGCCTCGCCCTGATTATGGGCTTCGGTGCCATGCTGGGTAAGATGCTGGCGGACTGCGGCGGTGCCCAGCGGATCGCCACAACCCTGATTGACAAGTTTGGTCAGAAATATATCCAGTGGGCGGTGGTATTAACCGGTTTTACCGTCGGCTTCGCGCTGTTCTATGAGGTGGGCTTCGTGCTGCTGCTGCCGCTGGTGTTCACCATCGCGGCGAAAGCGCGCGTGCCGCTGCTCTATGTGGGTGTGCCGATGGCCGCCTCGCTCTCCGTGACCCATGGCTTCCTGCCGCCGCACCCAGGCCCGACCGCTATCGCTACCATCTTCCACGCGGACATGGGCAAAACCCTGCTCTACGGTACGCTGCTGGCTATCCCGACCGTGATCCTCGCCGGTCCGGTCTATGCGCGTTTCCTGAAGAAGATTGATAAGCCGATCCCGGAAGGCCTCTATAACGCGAAAACCTTTACCGAAGCAGAGATGCCAAGCTTTGGCGTCAGCGTCTGGACCTCGCTGGTACCGGTGATCCTGATGGCCGGTCGCGCCGTCGCTGAGATGATCCTGCCAAAAGGCCACCCGGTGCTTGCCTACGCCGAGTTCTTTGGCGACCCGGTGATGGCCACACTGATTGCCGTGCTGATCGCGATCTTCACCTTTGGCCTTAACCGTGGCCGCTCGATGGATCAGATCACCGAGACCATCACCTCCTCGATTAAAATCATTGCCATGATGCTGCTGATTATCGGCGGCGGCGGCGCGTTCAAGCAGGTGCTGGTGGACAGCGGCGTGGATAAATACATCGCAGCGATGATGCATTCTACCAACCTGTCGCCGCTGTTTATGGCGTGGTCGATTGCCGCCGTGCTGCGTATCGCCCTTGGCTCTGCTACCGTGGCGGCCATCACCGCGGGCGGCATCGCGGCTCCGCTGATTGCCACTACCGGCGTCAGCCCTGAGCTGATGGTGATCGCCGTCGGCTCCGGCAGCGTGATCTTCTCCCACGTGAACGATCCAGGGTTCTGGCTATTCAAGGAGTATTTCAACCTGAGCATCGGTGAGACCATGAAGTCATGGTCGGCGCTGGAGACCATTATTGCGGTGTGCGGCCTGATCGGCTGTCTGCTGCTGGGAATGGTAATTTAGTTGATGTGCCCGGCGGCGCTGCGCCGCCGGGCAATTCTTACTTCTTCACGGTCGCTCTACGACGCTTATCCAGATCCTTCACCAGCCTGTTCACCTTCTCATCGGCAAACATCTTCTCCAGCGACGTCGACAGCTTGCGCCGCCAGTTTTTGTACTGGTAGCTGGTCCCCGGCACGTTGACCGGATCCGCCATATCCAGCCAGTCTTCCGGCTGAAGCCCAAGCAGCGCGCTGCTGCTGTCGGCAATATAGCGCTGTAGGCCCCGGTTAAGGGTGGCATTCATCGCCATGCGAGCCGCGTTACGTCCGGAGCTTTTCGGCAGACAGCCGTGCTGATGCAGGGCGTCCAGCAGGCCCTGTTTAGCCCGCTCGCGATCCGCATACAGCTCACGCAGCACCTCTTCGTCCGGATAGAGTCCGAGGGTTTTGCCAAGGGTCAGATCCTCCGCCTCCCAGTAGCCGCGCAGGGTCGGCAGGTCGTGGGTGGTGGCTACCGCCATCGACTGGGCAGGCCATAACTCAGGGGCTCGCACCCGCTTTTTATCATCGCTTTCGAAATAGAGCACCTTGTAGGAGTAAACCCCGCTGTCGCGCAGCTTGCTGACGATCTCCTTCGGCACGGTGCCAAGATCTTCACCAATCACCATGCAGCGGTGACGTTGGCTCTCCAGGGCAAGGATCGCCAGCATGTCATCCACCGGGTAGTGAACATACGCCCCCTGATCCGCCGTCTCGCCGTAAGGGATCCACCACAGGCGCAGGAGCGACATCACATGGTCGATACGCAGCGCGCCGCAGCTCTTCATGTTGGCCCGCAGGAGCTGAACAAACGGCTCATAGCCACGGGCGGTGATGATATGCGGATCCATCGGCGGCAGGCCCCAGTTTTGCCCCAGCGGCCCAAGAATATCCGGCGGCGCGCCCACGGAGGCTTCCAGGCAGTACAGCTCGCGATCGCACCAGGTCTCTGACCCACCCTCGGCAACGCCTACCGCCAGATCGCGGTAGAGGCCAATCGGCATCGCTAAACCCTGGCTGGTCTCCCAGCACTCCGCCAGCTGCACGGCGGCCAACCACTGTAGCCAGAGGTAGAAATCCACCTCGTCGGCGTGCTCCTGACAGAAGGCTTTTACCTGCGGGCTGTCGGTGCGCCGATAGGCTTCCGGCCATACCGGCCAGCCCCAGCGCATCTCATCCTCTTTCACCTGGTGCTCATGCAGAGCGTCAAACGCCGCCTGCCAGTAGAGGCCCTCGCCCTGCTGCTGTACAAAACCGCGAAACGCCGCCATCTGCTCGTCGTCATCCGCCCGATCGGCAAAGAGACGCCACGCCATTTTCAGCGCCGCCAGCTTGAGGGCGGTGACGCCAGCATAGTCGACCCATTCGCTGTCCCGCACCGCATTGAGCGCTTTCTGGGTGGAGTCCATCTTCCACCACGCCTGCGCCTCGTCGCTGCGCTGGAAATCCTCTATCGCGTTAACGTCGATATAGAGCACGTTAAGCCAGCGCCGTGAGGAGGGGCTATAGGGGCTGGCGCTCTCCGGCATCGCCGGGTAGAGAGCATGAACCGGATTGAGGCCGATAAACGCCCCGCCCCGCTTCCCGACCTCGACCAGCATGGCCTTCAGATCGCCGAAGTCACCGATACCCCAGTTTTTCTCCGAGCGCAGGGTATAAAGCTGCACGGTGGCACCCCACAGCTTTTTGCCCTCCAGTAGCGCCTCGGGCTCATAGCAGCGCGGCGGGGCGACAATTACCCGGCACTGCCACTGCTTTTTACCCTGACGCAGGGTCAGGGTGTGATACCCCTCTGCCAGCGAGGCGGGCAACGTAATTCGCTTCTTGTCGCGGAACGTCCCCTGGTGCTGCTCCCCCGTTTCGGTCGTGAGCGTCCAGCTAAATTCGCCGCTGCCCTCTACAGGTAATGATAGCCTTTTGCCGTGGATCAGCACCTTAACCTGCGCCACAGGGGCCACAGCCGCCTTTTTGGCCGCAGCGGGATGCATTGCGTTAAGCAAACGCCGTTTGGTTTCGGCTCCAATTGACTGGGGTTTGCCGTGGGCGTTGATATAGTTAGGGCTAATGCCCGCCGCCAGCGCGGCGTCAGCCAGACGTTTACTTTCCATGGCGCTCCTTAGCGTTTGGCCTGCCAGATCAGGTTTTGATAGTCACGAATTGAGCGATCGGAGCTGAACATGCCGCAGCGGGCGGTATTGAGGATCGCCGCGCGGGTCCACGCCTCCTGGTCACGATAGAGCACGTCGACCTGTTTTTGCGCCTCAACGTAGGCGGCAAAGTCAGCAGCAACCAGGTAGGGATCGCCCCCCTCTTTGCCGATGCTGTGCAGCATCAGGTCGAACGCATGTTTGTCGCCGTCGCTGTATTTACCGCTCTCCAGCTCTTTGAGGATCGCATTCAACAGCTTGTCTTTCTTGCGCCATTTAACCGGATCGTAGCCCTTCGCCTTCAGGGCCTTCACCTCTTCCACAGTATGGCCGAAGATGAAGATATTCTCTTCGCCGACCTGCTCGGCAATCTCAACGTTTGCCCCATCCAGCGTGCCCACGGTGAGCGCGCCGTTCAGTGCCAGCTTCATGTTGCCAGTACCGGAGGCCTCTTTCCCGGCGGTAGAGATCTGCTCGGAGACGTCCGCAGCCGGGATCAGCTTCTCGGCCGCCGAGACGCAGTAGTCCGGCAGGAAAACCACCTTCAGCTTGTCGCCCACGTGCGGGTCGTTGTTGATTGCCTCTGCCACCTTATTGATAGCAAAAATAATGTTCTTCGCCAGGTAGTAGCCCGGCGCGGCTTTAGCGCCGAACAGGAAGACGCGCGGCACGCGATCCGCCTCCGGGTTCTCGCGGATCTCTTTGTAGAGGGCGAGAATGTGCAGCAGATTCAGGTGCTGACGCTTGTACTCATGCAGGCGCTTGATCTGAATATCAAAAATAGCGTCAGGGTTGATCGCGATCCCAGTACGCGCTTTCACAAACTCCACCAGCTGCGTCTTGTTCTCCTGCTTGATAGCACGGTACTGCTGGCGGAAACTGGCGTCGTCGGCATACTTCTCCAGGCCCTGCAGCTGGTCGAGATCGTTCGCCCACTCACTCTTCAGCGTCTTATCAAGCAGCGCGGCAAGCGCCGGGTTGCACTGCTTGATCCAGCGGCGCGGGGTGATGCCGTTCGTGACGTTATGGAACTTGTTCGGCCACAGCTGGTGATACTCCGGGAAGAGATCCTTCACCACCAGGTCCGAGTGCAGCGCCGCCACGCCGTTGACCGCAAAACCACTCACGACGCAGAGGTTAGCCATGCGCACCTGGCCGTCATAGACCACCGCCAGCTTGGCCCACACCGCCTCGTTGCCCGGCCAGGTTTTTACTACCTGCTTTTTAAAGCGGTCGTTGATCTCTTTGATGATCTGCATATGGCGCGGCAGCAGCGGCTTCAGCAGTCGCTCATGCCAGTTCTCCAGCGCCTCCGGCATCAGCGTGTGGTTGGTATAGGCAAACAGACGACTGGTAATTGACCACGCCTCGTCCCAGCTCAGCTGATGCTCGTCGATCAGCACGCGCAGCATCTCCGGGATGGCGATGGTCGGGTGGGTATCGTTGAGCTGGATCACTTCGTAGTCCGGCAGCTCCGCCAGCTTGCGCCCGGCCAGATGGTGACGACGCAGAATATCCGCTACCGAACAGGCGCACTGGAAATACTGCTGCATCAGGCGCAGCTTTTTACCCGCGGTGTGGTTGTCGTTAGGATAGAGAACTTTAGTCAGCTTTTCGGCGTCGATACCCTGCTGTTCGGCACGCAGGAAATCGCCGTCGTTAAATTTCGTCAGGTCGAACGGGTGAGCATGCTTGGCCTGCCACAGTCGCAGAGGCTGCGCCACGCCGTTCCGGTAGCCCAGCACCGGCAGATCCCACGCCTCGCCGACCAGGGAAAACGCTGGCTCCCAGCGCCCGTCCCGGCTCACCTTGCCGCCAAGATTGACCTTCACGTCCAGCGCGGCGTTGTGCTGGAACCAGGGGTAGCTGCCGCGATGCCAGTCGTCCGGGGCCTCCTGCTGCTGCCCGTCGACAAAGGACTGGCGGAACAGACCGTACTGATAGTTCAGGCCATAGCCGATAGCGGGCTGGCCTACCGTCGCCATCGAGTCCAGGAAGCAGGCTGCCAGCCGCCCTAAACCACCGTTGCCCAGCGCCGGATCGATCTCCTCCTCCAGCAGGTCGGTGAGATTGACGTTATGCGTTTGCAGCAGATCGCTTACCTCCTGATACCAGCCCATGTTAAGCAGGTTGTTACCGGTCAGGCGGCCAATCAGAAACTCCATGGAGATGTAGTTTACGTGGCGCTGATCCTCTGCGGGTTTGGCTACCGCCTGGGCAGCGAGCTGCTCCGCCAGCGCGCCGCTGACCGCGTGCCACCACTGGTGGGGCGTCATCTCTTCGGCGGAGCGGAGACCAAAACGCTGCCACTGACGCGTCAGGGCGGCGGTAAACTGAGCTTTGTTAAAGGTTGGCTGTGACATAGCAAACGGGGATCCTGTAAGTAAAAACAACGTTAGCGCTAGTTTGCCTGGCCCCTACGCTGACTTCCTCATCCTGCCAGGGAAAAGCCCAGGAGGAGCCGCAGGGATGAGCCAAAAGTGTGACCGCTGCCACTTAAAGTTAGCTGTAAAAAGGCGAATTACTCAAAAATTCAACGGCCAGACGAGACAAAAACGCATGCAAAAGTATGAGGAAATTATCGCCAGGTAACCGGGAGGGTGCTCAAGGAAATGAAATGCTGTTTCATATATACATACATGAATTTAAGTTTGCTGGGGCGAAACATGGATACAAATATTAACAACCCGCCCCCTCTAACCCTATTAATTACCACTTTCGACCTATGGATTTTGAATATCAACAACCTAATCTAACTCTGCCAAAAGTGAATATTACATTCTGCTCCATTTGCCCGCAGGCTAGTTACCACGTGCCCTCGCTACCTGTCGGGCGTTTTATTCAGCCAGGTTATGAAAATGTGACACGGTGCAAATTCAGCGCCGTAAAATTCGGACATAACTTGCAATAGAATCCATTCTGACCGACCTTATTAGTCATTAATTACGAAGCGCAAAAAAATTCCTTTTTCTTCGTTCCCTCACAGTGAAGTGATAACTATGTTGATTCCGTCCAAATTAAGTCGCCCGGTTCGTCTTGACCATACTGTGGTCCGCGAACGCCTGCTGGCTAAACTTTCCGGCGCGAACAATTTTCGTTTGGCTCTGGTTACCAGCCCGGCTGGCTACGGCAAAACGACGCTTATTTCACAGTGGGCCGCCAGTCAAGCCGATCTGGGCTGGTTCTCGCTCGATGAGGGGGATAACCAGCCGGAGCGATTCGCCAGCTATCTTGTCGCCGCCGTGCAGCAGGCGACCGGCGGACACTGCGTCTCCAGCGAGGCGATGGCGCAAAAGCGTCAGTACGCCAGCCTCCCCTCGCTCTTCTCACAGCTCTTTATTGAGCTGGCGGAGTGGCAGCGCCCGCTCTACATCGTTATCGACGACTATCATCTGGTGACCAACCCGGTGATCCACGACGCGATGCGTTTTTTCCTCCGTCATCAGCCGGAAAATCTGACCCTTGTCGTGCTGTCGCGCAACCTGCCGCAGCTGGGCATTGCTAACCTGCGCGTGCGCGATCAGCTGCTGGAAGTTAGCAGCCAGCAGTTGGCCTTTACCCATCAGGAGGCAAAGCAGTTTTTTGATTGCCGCCTGAACGCCCCGATTGAAGCGGCGGAGAGCAGCCGCCTGTGCGACGACGTGGCCGGATGGGCCACCGCCCTGCAGCTGATTGCCCTCTCGGCCCGGCAGAATAACAGCTCAACCCAGCACTCCGCCCGGCGCCTGGCAGGGATCAACGCCAGCCATCTGTCTGACTATCTGGTGGATGAGGTGCTGGACAATATCGATTCCGCCACCCGCCAGTTCCTGCTGAAAAGCTCCCTGCTGCGCTCGATGAATGATGCGCTGATCGTCCGCGTCACCGGCGAAGAGAACGGTCAGATGCGGCTGGAGGAGATTGAGCGCCAGGGACTGTTTTTACAGCGCATGGATGACTCCGGCGAGTGGTTTAGCTACCACCCGCTGTTCGGCAGCTTTTTGCGCCAGCGCTGCCAATGGGAGCTGGCCACCGAGCTGCCGGATATTCACCGCGCGGCGGCAGAGAGCTGGATGGCGCAGGGCTTCCCGAGCGAGGCCATCCACCATGCGTTAGCGGCGGGCGACGGCACCATGCTGCGCGATATTCTGCTGCACCACGCGTGGGGACTGTTTAACCACAGCGAGCTGACCCTGCTGGAGGCGTCGTTAAAGGCGCTGCCGTGGGAGAGCCTGCTGGAGAACCCGCGTCTGGTGCTGCTGCAAGCCTGGCTGATGCAGAGCCAGCACCGCTATAGCGAAGTGAATACCCTGCTGGCCCGCGCCGAGCAGGAGATGGATATGACGGCGGATCACGCCCTGCAAGGTGACTTTAACGCGCTGCGTGCTCAGGTGGCGATTAACGATGGCGATCCGGTGGAGGCCGAGCGGCTAGCAATGATCGCGCTTGAAGAGCTGCCGCTGGCTAACTTCTATAGCCGCATCGTGGCGACCTCGGTGCACGGCGAGGTGCTGCACTGCAAGGGGCTGCTCAGCCACTCCCTCACCGTGATGCAGCAAACCGAACAGATGGCGCGCCGCCACGATGTCTGGCACTACGCGCTGTGGAGCCTGATCCAGCAGTGTGAAATTCTGTTTGCCCAGGGCTTTTTGCAGGCCGCCTGGGAGTGCCAGGAGAAGGCGTTCACGCTGATCCGCGAGCAGCACCTTGAGCAACTGCCGCTGCACGAGTTTTTGCTGCGTATCCGCGCCCAGTTGCTGTGGGCATGGGGACGTCTTGATGAATCCGAAGCGGCTGCCCGGGAAGGCATGACCGTGCTCTCTGCCTATCAGCCTCAGCAGCAGCTGCAATGTCTGGCCCTGGTGGTGCAAAACTCGCTGGCGCGTGGCGATCTGGATAACGCCCGCAGCCACCTTAACCGGCTGGAGAACCTGCTCGGCAACGGGCAGTACCATAGCGATTGGGTGTCTAATGCTGACAAGGTGCGGGTGATCTACTGGCAGATGACCGGCGATAAGCAGGCTGCCGCCCAGTGGCTGCGCCAGACGCCGAAATCAGAGTTTGCTAATAACCACTTCCACCAGAGCCAGTGGCGCAACGTTGCTCGGGCGCAGATCCTGCTAGGCGACGTGGCGTCGGCGGAGATGGTGCTGGAGGAGCTGAACGAAAACGCGCGCAGCCTGCGGTTGATGAGCGATCTGAACCGTAACCTGCTCCTGCTGAACCAGCTTTACTGGCAGGCCGGACGCAAGAACGATGCCCAGCGGGTGCTGATAGAGGCCCTGACGCTGGCGAACCGCACCGGCTTTATTAGCCATTTCGTCATTGAAGGCGAGGCGATGGCGCAGCAGCTGCGGCAGCTGATCCAGCTTAACGCTCTGCCTGAGCTGGAGGGCCACCGCGCCCAGCGCATTCTGCGCGACATCAACCAGCATCATCGCCACAAGTATGCCCACTTTGATGAGCGCTTTGTTGAGCGCCTGCTGACCCACCCGGAGGTGCCGGAGCTGATCCGCACCAGCCCGCTGACCCAGCGGGAGTGGCAGGTGCTAGGGCTGATCTACTCTGGCTACAGCAACGAGCAGATTGCCGGCGAGCTGGCGGTGGCGGCGACCACCATCAAAACCCATATCCGTAACCTCTACCAGAAGCTGGGCGTCGCCCACCGTCAGGATGCGGTGCAGCACGCGCAGCAGCTATTGCAGATGATGGGCTACGGGGTTTAAGCGGTAGGCCGGGCCAACGCAGCGCCGCCCGGCGTGGTTTTTAGCAGAGTTCCAGCTGAATATTGTGGCTCTTAATCACGTCCAGCACGCCAGCAGGCGGCATCACGTCGGTATAGACCGCATCCACCATGCTGATGCTGCCCATGTTAACCATCGCGTTACGGCCATATTTAGAGTGATCCACCACCAGCATCACGTGACGTGAGTTGTCGATGATCGCCCGCTTGGTGCGCACCTCGTGGTAGTCAAACTCCAGCAGCGAGCCGTCGGTGTCGATGCCGCTGATCCCGAGAATGCCGAAGTCGAGGCGGAACTGGGAGATAAAGTCGAGGGTCGCCTCACCGATAATTCCCCCGTCACGGCTGCGCAGTTCGCCCCCGGCCAGAATAATGCGGAAATCTTCTTTCACCATCAGCGTGTTGGCGACGTTGAGGTTGTTGGTGACGATGCGCAGGTGATTGTGATCCAGCAGCGCATGGGCTACCGCTTCCGGCGTGGTGCCGATATCGATAAACAGCGTTGCCCCGTCAGGGATCTGGCTGGCTACCTTGCGGGCAATCCGCTCTTTCTCCGCCGTCTGGGTGGCTTTACGATCGTGCCACGAGGTATTCACCGAGCTGGAGGGGAGCGCCGCGCCGCCGTGGTGGCGCAGGATCATGTTCTGATCGGCCAGATCGTTCAAATCGCGGCGAATGGTCTGCGGGCTGACGGCAAACTGCTCTACCAGCTCTTCGGTACTGACGTAGCCCTGCTTTTTTACCAGCTCGATGATGGCATCGTGGCGCTGTGTCTGTTTCATTGCAATGTTCCTGAGCTTTTATGTTCGTTTTCGCGTATCAACAAAGGCCATCGCCAGCCCCACGGCCAGGCCGGTGACGTGCGCGCCGTTGGCGATAGACATGCCAAACAGATCAAACCAGCCGGCAATTAACCATATTAATGAAAAAGCTATCAGCCCGCGTGGCAAATAGACACCGCTTTGCGGGTCGCGCTCGCCACGCAGCCAGGCGTAGCCCATCAGGGCGTACACCACGCCGGAGAGGCCGCCAAACCACGGGCCGCTAAACTTGTGCTGCACATAGCCACTGAGCAGCGCGCTGATAAGCGTGATCACAATGAGCTTGCCACTGCCGAGGCGCTTCTCTATCGCGCCGCCGATGTACCACCACCAGAGCAGGTTGAAAAGAATATGCATCACGGAAAAGTGCATCAGAGCATGGCTGAAGTAGCGCCAGAGATCGAACCGCAGCGAGGGATCGAAAGGCCACGCCAGCCAAACCATCACCATCTGGTCGCCGAGGGTACTCATCAGGATAAACACCAGCACGCAGAGCAGCGCGACGATCAGCGTTACCGGCCCGGCCCGCTCGCGCAGGGTGGCGAAGAAGGGGTAGCGACGGTAGTGCAGGCCGCTATTCACCTGCCCTGACTGCCAGCTGGCCGCCAGGTAGCGCGGATCTTCCGGGTTCTGCTGGAAACGCGCCAGCTCGTCGCGCACGCGTCCGGCCTGGCTCTCGTCCGCCAGCCAGACGTCGCTGGTGTCGTGGTGTTGAATAGTCAAAACAACGCCCTGGGTTTGCATATAGTCAACAAACGCCTGGGCGACGCGCGGGTTAGCAAAGGAAGTGATCATCAACATGCTGGCGGTCGCTTTTTCCACACAAAAGAGAGCAGTATAGCGGGTTATGGCTCCGCTGACTAAAGCGTACCGTGTGCCACTTCCGCCGGGAAGTGACGATGCCAAGCGTCAAAGCCGCCGTCGACGCTGTAGACCTGGTCAAAACCCTGCTGCAACAGATACTGGGCTGCGCCTTTGCTGCTGTTGCCGTGGTAGCACATCACCATCACCGGCGTATCAAAGTCGTTCTCCTGCATAAAGGTGCCCAGCGTATCGTTGGTCAGATGAAACGCACCGGGGGTATGGCCCATGGCATAGCTTTGCGGATCGCGAATATCGACCAGTACCGCCAGCTTCTGATGCATCTTCTGGTGGGCTTCTTCTACATTAATACATTCAAACTGATCCATTGCGCTCTCATCTAGGTTGGATATGCACGTAACACATCCTCTAATTTTACGTCGTTCCGCCAGGGAAACGCCATTATGTTATGCGTATCACTCTAAATTGTTTTTTTGATGTTACCAAAGGCGCGTTCGTTTGCTATTATGAGCGATATCGAACATTTTTGAGCTTTTACGAAAGTGCATGAGGTGAGCATGGAAACCAAAGATCTGATTGTGATAGGTGGGGGCATCAACGGTGCCGGTATCGCGGCAGACGCCGCCGGGCGTGGTCTTTCCGTGCTCATGCTGGAGGCGAACGACCTGGCCTGCGCCACCTCCTCGGCCAGCTCGAAGCTGATCCACGGCGGCCTGCGCTACCTTGAACACTATGAGTTTCGCCTGGTGAGCGAGGCGCTGGCGGAGCGTGAGGTGCTGTTGCAGATGGCACCACATATCGCCTTCCCGATGCGTTTTCGCCTGCCCCACCGTCCGCACCTGCGTCCGGCGTGGATGATCCGCATCGGCCTGTTTATGTACGATCATCTGGGCAAACGTACCAGCCTGCCCGGCTCTACCGGCTTGCGTTTTGGCGCAGAGTCGGTGCTGAAGCCGGAGATCGTGCGCGGATTCGAATATTCCGACTGCTGGGTTGACGATGCGCGTCTGGTTCTGGCGAATGCGCAGATGGTGGTACGTAAAGGCGGCGAGGTGTTAACCCGTACCCGGGCGACCTCGGCACGGCGCGAAAACGGTCTCTGGATCGTGGAAGCCGAAGACATTGATACCGGCGAGACGTACCGCTGGCAGGCGCGCGGTCTGGTGAATGCCACCGGCCCGTGGGTGAAACAGTTCTTTGACGAAGGGATGCAGCTGCCGTCGCCGTATGGCATCCGCCTGATCAAAGGTAGCCATATCGTGGTGCCACGCGTGCACTCGCAGAAGCAGGCCTACATTCTGCAAAACGAAGATAAGCGTATCGTGTTTGTGATCCCGTGGATGGACGAGTTCTCTATTATCGGCACCACCGACGTTGAGTATAAGGGCGATGCCAAGCACGTTGAGATCGACGAGGGCGAGATTAACTACCTGCTGAAGGTCTATAACGCGCACTTTAAAAAGCCGCTAACCCGGAACGATATTGTCTGGACCTACTCCGGCGTGCGTCCGCTGTGCGACGATGAGTCCGACTCACCGCAGGCCATTACCCGCGACTATACTCTCGATATTCGTGATGACGAGGGCAAAGCGCCTCTGCTCTCCGTCTTTGGCGGCAAGCTGACAACCTACCGCAAGCTGGCCGAACACGCGCTGGAGAAGCTGACGCCGTACTACAGCGGCATCGGCCCGGCGTGGACGAAAGAGTGCGTACTGCCCGGGGGCGATATCGCTGGCGACCGTGACGACTACGCGGCGAAGCTGCGCCGTCGCTATCCGTTTATCAGCGAGCCGCTGGCACGCCACTACGCCCGCACCTACGGCAGCAACAGCGAGCTGATCCTTGCCGGTACCTCGTCCGTAGACGATCTTGGGGAGAACTTCGGCCATGAGTTCTACGAGGCCGAACTGCGCTATCAGGCTGAACATGAATGGGTGCGCCGCCTCGACGATGCCATCTGGCGTCGGACGAAGGTAGGCATGTGGTTAAATGCGGAAGAGCAGTCGCGGGTCGCGCTGTGGCTGGCTAACTGGGCTAAACGGGAGCTTTCGCTGGCATCGTGATTGATATAGAAACGCCGGGCGGCACTGCGTTTGCCCGGCCTACGTGTAGGCCCGGTAAGCATAGCGCCACCGGGCATTTTATTTTTTAAAGGCGTATCGGCTTGATATCCCAGATTTTGTCCGCGTACTCCTTGATCGTCCTGTCAGATGAGAAGTAGCCCATATTAGCGATGTTATGCATCGCTTTAATGGTCCACTCTTCCGGCTGGCGGTAGAGCTCATCCACCCGATCCTGACAGTCAACGTAGCTGCGGAAATCCGCCAGCACCTGGTAGTGATCGCCGAAGTTAAGCAGGGAATCCACCAGATCGCGGTAGCGGCCCGGCTCATCGCGGTTAAACACGCCGGTGGCAATCTGCGTCAGCACGCTGTTCAGCTCTTCGTCTTTATCATAGTAGTCGCGCGGCTTATAGCCTTGACGACGCAGCGTCTCAACCTCATCCGCCGTATTACCAAAGATAAAGATATTGTCGTCACCCACGTGCTCCATCATCTCGACATTTGCGCCATCCAGCGTGCCGATGGTCAACGCGCCGTTGAGAGCAAACTTCATGTTGCTGGTCCCTGAAGCTTCCGTTCCCGCCAGCGAAATCTGCTCGGAAAGATCTGCTGCCGGAATGATCAGCTGCGCCAGGCTAACGCTGTAGTTCGGGATGAACACCACCTTCAGCTTGTCGCCAATCTGCGGATCGTTGTTGATGACCTTCGCCACGTCGTTGATCAAATGAATAATATGCTTCGCCATGTAGTAGGCCGAGGCCGCCTTACCGGCGAAGATATTGACGCGTGGCACCCAGTCCGCGTCCGGATCGGCTTTGATGCGGTTATAACGGGCGATGACGTGCAGGACATTCATCAGCTGACGCTTGTACTCATGGATACGCTTGATCTGCACATCGAACAGCGCCTTCGGGTTCACTACCACGTTAAGCTGCTGGCCGATGTAGAGCGCAAGACGCTTTTTATTCTCCAGCTTCGCCTGGCGTACGGACTGGTTCAGCATCGGGAAGTCGATGTGCTGCTCCAGCTCGCTCAGCTGGCTAAGATCGGTTCGCCAGGTCCGCCCGATATGCTCGTCGAGCACATCCGACAGCGACGGGTTAGCCAGCGCCAGCCAGCGTCGCGGCGTGACGCCGTTGGTGACGTTGGTAAAGCGCCCAGGAAACACCTTCGCAAAATCCGCAAACAGCGACTGCACCATCAGGTTCGAGTGCAGCTCGGAGACGCCGTTGACCTTATGGCTGGCCACAACCGCCAGCCAGGCCATACGCACCCGACGGCCGTTGGACTCGTCGATGATCGAGACGCGGCTAAGCAGACCGGTGTCGTTCGGATACTGCTCCTGAACCGTCTTCAGGAAGTAGTCATTGATCTCGAAGATAATTTGCAGATGACGCGGCAGGATTTTACCCAGCATATCTACCGGCCAGGTCTCCAGCGCCTCGCTCATCAGCGTGTGGTTGGTGTAGGAGAAGATCTGGCAGGTGGCCTCAAAGGCATCATCCCAGGAGAACTTATGCTCGTCTATCAGCAGACGCATCAGCTCAGGGATCCCGAGTACCGGATGGGTATCATTGAGGTGAATAGCAACCTTATCCGCGAGGTTGGCGTAGGTCTTATGCAGCAGGAAATGGCGATTAAGAATGTCCTGCACCGTCGCCGACACAAGGAAATACTCCTGGCGCAGACGCAGCTCACGGCCGGAGTAGGTCGAGTCATCCGGGTAGAGCACGCGGGAGACGTTTTCCGAGTGGTTTTTATCTTCCACCGCGGCGAAATAGTCGCCCTGGTTAAATTTGCCGAGGTTAATCGCGCTACTGGCCTGGGCATTCCACAGCCGCAGCGTATTGGTGGCGTCGGTATCAAAGCCGGGGATGATCTGATCGTAGGCGACCGCCAGGATCTCTTCGGTCTCCACCCAGCGGGTCTTTTTCCCCTCCTGCTGGATCCGGCCGCCGAACCGCACCTTGTAACGGGTGTTGTGGCGTTTAAACTCCCACGGGTTACCGTACTCTAGCCAGTAGTCCGGAGACTCTTTCTGGCGACCATCAACGATGTTCTGCTTGAACATGCCATAGTCGTAGCGGATGCCATACCCGCGCCCTGGCAGGCCAAGCGTAGCCAGCGAGTCGAGGAAGCAGGCAGCCAGACGCCCCAGGCCGCCGTTACCGAGGCCGGGGTCGTTCTCTTCGTCAATCAGCTCTTCAAGATCCAACCCCATCTCTTCCAGCGCGTTTTTAACGTCGCCATAGATGCCCAGCGCCAGCAGGGCATTAGAGAGGGTGCGGCCAATGAGAAACTCCATCGACAGGTAATAGACCTGGCGCGTCTCCTGAGAGAGCTGCGCGCGGTTTGAGCGCAGCCAGCGCTCAACCAGGCGGTCACGTACGGCGAACAGGGTGGCGTTCAGCCACTCGTGTTTATTGGCGATGGCCGGATCTTTACCAATGGTAAACATCAGCTTATAGGCAATGGAGTGCTTTAACGCCTCAACGCTGAGCGTCGGTGATGTATAGGTAAAGGGTACATTCATAAACGTGATTCCTGGTGCTCTACTTCAACCGATAATAGAGATCCCGATAGGACTGAGCGGCAACCTGCCAGCTAAAATCCATATTCATCGCCTGACGCTGAACAAAGCGCCACAGCGAAGGCCGGGACCACAGCACAAAAGCACGCCTTATTGCCCTAAGCAGCGACCAGGCATTGCTGTCTTCAAACACAAATCCGCTGGCGATACCGTCCGCCAGGTTCTCGAGCGAGCTGTCTGATACGGTGTCAGCCAGCCCTCCGGTACGCCGCACCAGCGGCAGCGTGCCGTACTTCAGTCCATAGAGCTGCGTCAGGCCGCACGGCTCAAAGCGGCTCGGCACCAGAATCACATCCGCGCCGCCCATAATGCGGTGCGAGAAGGCTTCGTGATAGCCAATCTGAACCCCTACCTGCCCCGGATGCTCGGCGGCGGCGGCCAGGAAACCTTCCTGTAACACCGGATCGCCTGCGCCCAGCAGAGCCAGCTGTCCACCCTGCTCCAGCAGGCCCGGCAGCGCCTCCAGCACCAGATCCAGCCCTTTTTGGCTGGTCAGGCGGCTGACCACAGCGAAGAGCGGGATCTTCTCATCGACTTTCAGACCCATCGCAATTTGCAGCTGACGCTTGTTTTCCGCCTTATCTTCCAGCGAGTCGCGGGTAAAGCGCGACGCCAGCAGCAGGTCGGTTGCCGGATCCCAGATCTGCTCATCAACGCCGTTGAGGATCCCCGAGAGGCGGCCCTCAGCGTGGCGCTGGCGCAGCAGCCCTTCCATGCCGTACGCAAACTGCGGCTCGGTGATCTCCCGCGCGTAGGTCGGGCTGACCGCCGTGATGTGGTCGGCAAAAAAGAGCCCTGCCTTCAGGAACGAGATCTGACCGTTGAACTCTACGCCATTAACACTAAAGAATGACGATGGCAGATCTATTTCACTCATGTGATGAGCATAAAACATACCCTGGTAGGCTAAGTTATGCACGGTAAATACGGACTTCGCCGGATGGCCGCGGGCGGCAAGGTAGGCAGGCGTCAGTCCGGCATGCCAGTCGTGGGCATGGACAATGTCCGGACGCCAGAACGGATCGAGACCGCAGGCCATCTCGCTGCCCACCCAGCCGAGCAGGGCGAAACGCAGCACGTTGTCGGTATAGGCAAACAGATTCGTATCGTGATACGGGCTGCCGGGGCGATCATAGAGGTGTGGGGCATCAATCAGATAGATGCCGACGCCGTTATAGTGGCCGTAGAGCAGCGTGATGTGTCCGGCAAACGTCTCTCGTCGGGACACCACTTTCGCATCGGTAATACCGCGCCGAATATCAGGGAAAGCTGGCAGCAGTACGCGAGTATCAACACCACCGGCTATTTGCGCCGCAGGGAGTGCACCAAGTACATCTGCCAGACCACCGGTCTTGAGCAACGGGAACATCTCAGAACATACATGTAAAACCTGCATTCTCGCTCCTGTTAAAAACCGCTACCGTATGCGAGCGGTAGCGGTAAACCAGCGCGCGGACCCCTTCCGCGCAAGGTTATGATTTGATGCCGTCACTCTTTTAATTTGCTTAACATCTCACGCGTGACCAGCACAATGCCTTCTTCTGAACGGTAGAACCGACGGGCATCCTCTTCTGCATTTTCACCAATGACCATGCCCTCAGGTATTTTACAGGCGCGGTCAATAACGCAGCGGCGCAGGCGGCAAGAACGTCCTACCCAGACGTCCGGCAGCAGCACCGACGAGTCGATATTGCAGAATGAGTTAACGCGCACGCGCGGGAACAGCACCGACTGCACCACCACCGAACCGGAGATAATGCAGCCCCCCGACACCAGCGAATTCAGCGTCATCCCATGGCTACCGGATCTATCCTGTACAAATTTAGCAGGCGGTAGCGATTCCATGTGGGTTCGGATAGGCCAATTTTGATCGTACATATCCAGTTCGGGCGTCACGGAGGCGAGATCGAGGTTAGCCTTCCAGTACGCCTCCAGGGTTCCCACGTCGCGCCAGTAAGGCTCGGCGTCCGGATCCGACTGCACGCAAGAGTGCGGGAACGCATGGGCAAAGGCCTCGCCGGATTTCGTCACTTTCGGGATAATATCCTTCCCGAAATCGTGATTAGAGGTTTCATCCTTGTCATCCTCCTCAAGCAGCTCATAGAGATACTCTGCGTCGAAGATATAGATCCCCATGCTGGCCAACGACTTGGTGTCATCCCCTGGCATGGTAGGCGGATTGGCTGGCTTCTCAACGAAATCGATTACTTTTTCGTTTTCATCGACCGCCATCACGCCGAACGCCGTGGCTTCTGCTTTTGGTACCGGCAGGCAGGCGACGGTACAGCGTGCGCCCTTCTCAACGTGGTCGATCAGCATGCGCGAGTAGTCCTGCTTATAGATGTGATCGCCCGCGAGGATGACAACATACTCCGCGTTGTAGCGGCGAATGATGTCGAGGTTCTGGGTGACCGCATCCGCCGTGCCGCGATACCAGTTTTCACCGTGCAAGCGCTGCTGAGCGGGGAGGAGATCGACAAATTCGTTCATCTCTTCGCTAAAGAAGGACCAGCCGCGCTGGATATGCTGCACCAGGGTGTGTGACTGATACTGAGTGATTACGCCGATACGACGGATACCGGAGTTAAGACAGTTGGAGAGCGCAAAATCGATAATACGGAACTTGCCGCCAAAGTGAACCGCAGGCTTCGCACGTGTGGTGGTCAAGTCTTTGAGACGCGTGCCACGCCCACCCGCCAGGATCAGGGCTACAGATTTTAATGGCAGCTGGCGCGCTAACATTAGCGGATCTTTGTTATCTAATCTAACCATGATGAACTCCTTTTTTTATGACCTTCGAAAAACGCATACTCCATGCGCGGGCCCATGCCAGACAGCCACTACCACCGGATTATCCTCACCGGCAAATGGAGGAACGGCGCGCCATTCCCCGTCGGGTAACACAATCTCTGTAACCTTATCCGTATTGTTCAGCGTGATCAGGAAACGGTCTGAAAGCAGGATTTGCAAACGGCCTACCCCATGCTCCCACTCCCGCACGCTTAAAGGCCGGGCATCCTTGTTCAGCCAGCTGACGTTGCCGTCACCCTCTTCCCACCAGGCATTTTGGGTTAATGCCGGTACCTGCTGGCGAAGATGGATTAAGGTGGCCACGAACGTGGTTAATCCGTCATTTGCCTTTTCCCAATCAAGCCAGGTCAGCGCGTTGTCCTGGCAATAAGCATTATTGTTACCATGCTGGCTATGTCCCTGTTCATCGCCAGCCAGCAGCATCGGCGTACCCTGTGACAGCAGCAGCGTGACCAGTAGGGCATGGACACTGTCTCGCCGCCGCTCAATCACATACAACGATCCGCCTAATCCTTCTGTACCATGATTATTGCTGTGATTATTGTTAGTGCCGTCGCGATTCTCTTCGCCGTTGGCCTCGTTGTGCTTATGGTTAAAACAGACGCAGTCGCGTAGCGTAAAGCCGTCGTGCGCCGTCACCAGGTTAATCGACGCGGCGGGAAGACGCCCGCTGCGTCTGAACACATCCCCCGAACCGGCAAAGCGCGTGGCGAACCGGCCCAGAGAGATATCCTTCGCCAGCCAAAAACGGCGGGAAGCATCGCGAAACTGATCGTTCCACTCGGCAAACAGCGGCGGGAAGTTACCCACCTGGTAGCCGCCTTCGCCCACGTCCCACGGCTCGGCAATCAGCTTGACCGCTGAGAGCACCGGATCGTTTTTTATCGCCTCAAACAGCGGCGCACAGGGGTCAAAATGCGGCGTGCGCCCCATCACCGTCGCTAAATCGAAGCGGAAGCCGTCAATGTGGTAGGTATCTACCCAATGCCGCAGGCACTGGTGCGCATACTCCACCACACCGGGATGGCTCAGGTTCAGGGTATTGCCGCAGCCGGTCCAGTTGGCGTAATCGCCATTATCTCTGATCCAATAATAGCTACGGTTGTCGATTCCGCGCAGGGAGAAGGTCGGCCCTTCAAGATCGACCTCGGCGCTGTGGTTCAAAACGATATCGAGGATCACCTCAATACCGGCCTGGTGCAGCGCTTTTACCGCCTCGCAAAACTCCTGCAGGGCGCGGTCGGGATCGCTGGCGTAGCGCGGATCGAGGGCAAACATCGCCAGCGGGTTATAGCCCCAGTAGTTGCTTAAGCCCAGACGTTGCAGGCGCGGCTCGCTGGCGAAATGCGCCACCGGCAGCAGCTCCAGGGCGGTGATCCCTAGCCGTTTAAAGTACGCGATCATCACCGGATGACCGAGGGCCCGGTAGGTGCCGCGTATCGTCTCTGGAATGCCCGGATGCAAATAGGTCAGCCCTTTAACATGGGCCTCATAGATCACCGTTTTGCCCCACGGATTACGCGGCGGGGCGTCATCTTCCCAGTCAAACGCCTCGTTAACCACCACGCTCTTTGGCGCGATGGCCGCGTTGTTATGGGGATCGGCACTATCAAAACCGCCGTGAAAGAGGTCATGATCGATGGCGTCACCGTCGACGCGGCGGGCACAGGGATCGATCAGCAGCTTGTTCGGGTTAAAACGGTGTCCCGCTGCGGGATCCCATGGGCCGTGCACCCGATAGCCATAGCGCAAGCCGGGACGCGCTTTTTCCAGAAAACCGTGCCAGACGTCGCCGCTGCGGGCAGGCAGGTCATAGCGCTGTTCATTCCCCTCATCGTCAAAGATGCAGAGCTCAACCCGCTCTGCGTTTGCCGAGAAGAGCGTGAAGTTCACGCCATTGCCCTCGTAATGCGCGCCAAGTGGCGCAGGCTTACCTGCCGCCAGCTTCGTCATTCACCCTCCCTGACCAACCAGATGGTAGAGAGCGGCGGCAGCGTCAAGCTGAGCGAGTTATCGCGACCGTGGCTTGGGATGGCATCACTGTGCACGGTGCCGTAATTCCCGGCGTTGCTGCCGTGATAGTGCATTGAATCCGTGTTCAGTACCTCACGCCAGCGGCCCGGCTGATTGATGCCAAAACGGTATTCATGGCGCGGTTCCGGCGTAAAGTTGCTGGCCACGATAATTTCATTTCCGTCTTTGTCCCGGCGCACAAACACAAACACCGAACGCTGATTATCGTCGACCACCAGCCATTCGAAACCGTAGCGATCAAAATCAAGCTCGTGCAGCGCTTTATGGTGACGGTAGGTCGTGTTGAGATCGCGCACCAGCCGCTGAACGCCGTGGTGCCAGTTATCGCCGCCCTCCAGCAGATGCCAGTCAAGGCTGCTGTCGTGGTTCCACTCACGGCCCTGGGCAAACTCGTTGCCCATAAAGAGCAGTTTTTTGCCCGGGAAGGCCCACATCCAGCCGTAGTAGGCGCGCAGGTTGGCAAACTTCTGCCATGCATCACCTGGCATACGGTCGAGAATGGATTTTTTGCCATGCACCACTTCATCGTGCGACAGCGGCAGAACGAAGTTTTCGGTGTAGTTGTAGAGCATCCCAAACGTCAGCTTATCGTGATGATACTGACGGTAGATAGGATCGAGCTTGAAGTAGTCGAGGGTGTCATGCATCCAGCCCAGGTTCCACTTGTACCAGAAGCCCAGCCCACCGTTATCCGATGGCCGCGATACGCCTGGGAAATCGGTGGACTCTTCAGCCATGCTCACCGCCCCTGGTACCTGCTCTCCCAGCTTGCGGTTGGTGCTACGCAGGAATTCGATGGCTTCAAGGTTCTCGCGACCGCCAAACTCGTTGGGGATCCACTCCCCCTCTTTGCGGCTGTAGTCACGGTAGATCATGGAAGCCACCGCATCGACGCGCAGAGCGTCAATACCAAAGCGCTCAACCCAGTAGAGCGCGTTACCCACCAGATAGTTACTGACCTCACGGCGACCATAGTTGTAGATCAGCGTGTTCCAGTCCTGATGATAGCCTTCGCGCGGATCGCTATGCTCATAGAGATCGGTTCCGTCGAACTCGGCGAGACCGAATTCGTCGGACGGGAAGTGGCCCGGCACCCAGTCAAGGATCACGTTCAGGCCCGCCGCGTGGGCAGCCTTGATAAAGTAGCGGAAGTCATCCCGCGTGCCGAAGCGGCGGGTTGGCGCATAGAGGCCCGTAGGCTGGTAGCCCCAGCTGCCGTCAAACGGATGCTCGTTGATCGGCATCAGCTCTAAGTGGGTAAAGCCCATCCACTTGGCGTAGGGAACCAGCTGCTCTGCCAGTTCGCGGTAGCTCAGCCAGAAGTTATTGTCGGTATGGCGACGCCAGGAGCCGAGGTGTACCTCATAGATAGAGATCGGCTGGTCAAACTCGTTGGCTCGCTTGCGCTCTTCGGTCTGCTCGACCTTTTCCGGCAGGCCGCAGATCATGGAGGCGGTTTCCGGGCGCATCTGCGCTTCGAAGGCATAAGGGTCGGCCTTAATGCGCAGGTTACCGTTGGCGTCGATCATCTCGAATTTGTAGATCTGCCCATGCTGCACGCCGGGGATAAACAGCTCCCAGATGCCGGACTCTTTGCGCAGGCGCATGGGATGGCGACGACCATCCCAGTAGTTAAATTCGCCTACGACCGAGACGCGTTGGGCATTCGGTGCCCAGACGGAGAATTTGGTACCGGTCACGCCGTCCATGGTATCGGCGTGCGCACCCAGGGTTTCATACGGCCGCAGGTGCGTGCCCTCTGACAGAAGCCAGGCGTCAAGGTCCTGAATGAGAGGGCCGAAGCGGTAAGGATCGTCCAACAGATTAGCGTGATCGTGCCAGTGAACGGCAAGCTGGTAGCGGAAAGGATTTTTACGGCGTTGAATGATACCGGCAAAGAAGCCGCGTGAATCAAGACACTCTAGCCTGGCCAGTTTGCGTCCGGTTTTCGTTTCGATAACCCACACTTCGGTGGCGTCAGGTAGCAACGCGCGGACTTCCAGCCCGGCATTGGTGCGGTGCATACCGAGTACGGAAAAGGGATCCGCAAAATGGCCTGCTATTAGCGCGTTAATCACGTCTCTATCGACAAGACTGGACATGGTTTTTTATCCTGTTTTATATGTGCCACATTTTTTTCGCCAGCCACATCCAGCTGGCCTGAAGCTGTTCCAACCTAAAGCATAGACAAGGCTTCCCTTGTCTCCTGATAAATTTGGCTGAATTGCGACTACATTATGTATTTACCAAATTTATCGCTGTGTTTGTTCACAAAAAATGTGCAAAAAAAAGGAGGTGACGCTGCACCTCCTCATAAACAGTGATCGTTACGCCAGCTGGCGCAGCATTCGTCGTAGCGGCTCGGCGGCTCCCCACAGGAGCTGATCGCCAACGGTAAAGGCGGAGAGATACTCCGGCCCCATGTTAAGCTTGCGCAGACGACCAACCGGGGTAGTCAGCGTGCCGGTTACCGCCGCCGGGGTCAGCTCACGCATGGTGATCTCGCGGTCGTTCGGCACCACTTTCGCCCATTGATTGTGGGCCGCCAGCAGAGACTCCACGGTCGGGATAGAGACATCTTTCTTCAGCTTGATGGTAAAGGCCTGGCTGTGGCAGCGCAGTGCACCCACGCGCACGCAGAGGCCATCCACCGGAATAACCAGATCGGTATTGAGGATCTTGTTGGTTTCCGCCTGGCCCTTCCACTCTTCACGGCTCTGGCCGTTATCAAGCTGTTTATCAATCCACGGGATCAGGCTGCCCGCCAGCGGTACGCCGAAGTTATCTACCGGCAGCTCGCCGCTGCGGGAGAGCGTAGTGACCTTCCGCTCGATATCGAGGATAGCCGAGGCCGGATCCGCCAGCTCGCCCGCAACGTGGCTGTGCAGCTGGCCCATCTGCGCCAGCAGCTCACGCATATGGCGCGCGCCGCCGCCGGAGGCCGCCTGGTAGGTAGCAACCGACACCCAATCCACCAGGTTCTCGGCAAACAGGCCACCCAGCGACATCAGCATCAGGCTGACGGTACAGTTGCCGCCGACAAAGGTTTTCACACCGCTGTTCAGGCCCTGGGTAATGACGTCCTGGTTCACCGGGTCGAGAATGATGATGGCGTCATCTTTCATGCGCAGCGAGGAGGCCGCGTCGATCCAGTAGCCCTGCCAACCGCTTTCACGAAGCTTTGGATAGATTTCATTGGTATAATCGCCGCCCTGGCAGGTGACAATAATGTCGAGTGCCTTCAGCGCCTCCAGATCAAATGCGTCCTGCAGCGTGCCCGCCGCGCCTGTACCAAACGTCGGTGCTGGCTGGCCAAGCTGGGACGTAGAGAAGAAGACGGGGCGAATGGCATCGAAATCGCGCTCTTCTACCATGCGTTGCATGAGTACAGAGCCGACCATTCCGCGCCAGCCGATAAAACCAACATTTTTCATAGCGTATTTCCTGCAGAGGTGTGTGCTGTTTGAGCGATCCAGATCTTTTTACTGGTATACCTCACACATTACAAAATGCAGCTAAAGTCGCAAGTGAAATTAATCAATGATAGTGTCGCCGTCAGAAATAGCGCTTATCAGCGGCCATTTAGGGCGTGCCTCAGGGAAACGAAGCAATGAATGATATTCTCTCCATCGCGGTGCTGTTGATCCTGATTATGGATCCGCTTGGCAACCTGCCTATCTTTATGTCGGTGCTAAAGCACACCGAGCCAAAGCGCCGCCGGGCGATTATGATCCGCGAGCTGCTGATTGCCCTGCTGCTAATGCTGATTTTCCTTTTTGCCGGCGAGAAGATCCTTTCGTTCCTTAACCTGCGCGCCGAGACCGTCTCTATTTCCGGCGGCATCATCCTGTTTTTAATCGCCATTAAGATGATCTTCCCCAGCCCAGAGGGTGGCAGCTATGGCATGCCCGCGGGTGAAGAGCCGTTTATTGTACCGCTGGCGATCCCGCTGGTGGCGGGCCCCACCCTGCTCGCTACGCTGATGCTGCTGTCGCACCAGTACCCTAACCAGATGGGCCATCTGGTGATCGCCCTGATGCTGGCGTGGGGCGGCACGGTGGCGATCCTTCTGCAGTCGACGCTGTTTTTACGCCTGCTCGGCGAGAAAGGGGTTAACGCGCTGGAGCGCCTGATGGGGCTGGTGCTGGTAATGCTGGCAACCCAGATGTTCCTGGACGGCATTCGGGTGTGGATGAAGGGGTAGCGGTACCTGAAGACACCCAGGGGGCACTATGCTAAAATTTGTACACGATAGGAGGTAAATTTTATGCCTAAAAATTCTTCTCCGAGTGTGGCGAGCAAGGTTCGTCATCTTGCTGCCTTTCACCATGTGTCAGATAAGCGTGATAGCACGAGCCGCATGGCCATGGCCATTACGCGTCTGGCTGGCGATACTGTCATCCTGGATAACGTTGAACAGTTACTCGTCAATTTGAAAAGAAAAGGCGTGCTCACGAAAGCCGAAACGCTTTCACTTCAGGCTGACTATCTCAAGGAAAAGCGGAAAATCTGACAGGGATCTGTGTATGGTTTTTGACCCGTTTGGTGACTTCGAAACAGCCGGATATTTACAAAACTCATTAGGGTTGAAAGATCCTAATGAGGTGAAACAGTCTGAACACCTTGTATTTGAACTGGGAATCGAAGACGCGATTAGCTTTCTCTCCTCTCTGAAATCCATAAATTACACGTCGCTTCTCAAAGTTCATGAACTTCTCTTTTCGGATTTTTATCCCTGGGCCGGATGTGACCGTCATACGTTGGCACCTAACCTGGCTGTCTTTAAGGGCTCCGCTGACAATCCACGCCATACCGCTTTCGAACATCCCAAGGGTATTAAACTTGCTGTGGATTATGCGCTACGACTGGCAGCAGACTATGAGAATTTTAAAGCAAAACCTGGCGAAGTGATGGGGCTTTTAGCTTTCGCTCATCCTTTTCTGGATGGCAACGGGCGAACGATTTTGTTGGTCTTTATGGAGCTCGCGTTCCGTGCAGGTTTTGCCATTGACTGGGCTCAGACTGATAAAGATGATTATCTATATGCGCTTAGTGCTGAGATTGGCGATCCTGCTAAAGGCTATCTCAACGCCTACCTAAAACCATTTGTTGTAGATATATCAAACCGTGATCAATGGCCCGAACTGATTGCAGGTATTAAGGGGCTTGATGGGTTAGACAAAGAGAATATGTCTTATGGCAGCCTGGACGATCCTGAGATTCAAAGAATCTACGCTGCAACCCGGTATTACACCTCATCAGATCCTGGTTCGGATTAAACAGAAAGTGATGAAAAAGCCGGGTGGCGGCTAACGCCTGACCCGGCCTACGTTTTGATACTGGGCACGCTGTAGGCCCGGTAAGCGAAGCGCCACCGGGCATATCGACCATTAACTCAGCAGCGAGAAGGCAATCATCCCAACAATCGCGCCCGTGGTGCCGAGGATGGTTTCCATCATCGTCCACGTCTTCAACGTCTGCCCTTCGGTTGCGCCGGTAAACTTACCGAACAGCCAGAAGCCAGCATCGTTGACGTGGCTGACGACAATAGAGCCGCCTGCGATGCAGATCGACAGCGCAGCCATCTGCGCGCCGGAGAAGTGCAGCTGTTCAATCACCGGCATCACCAGACCCACTGCGGTTAAGCAGGCCACCGTTGCCGATCCCTGAATAATACGCACCGCTGCGGCCAGCACGAAGCAGGTAATCGCGATGGGCAGGCCCATGCCGGTCAACGCTTCGCCCAGGGCCGGACCCACGCCGGAATCCACCAGCACCTGCTTAAAGACGCCGCCTGCACCGATCACCAGCAGAATAATGCCCGCAGGCTGTAACGCCGTGCCGCAGATCGCCATCACTTTGTCTTTCGCCATGCCCTGACGATACGCCAGACCGTAGATGGCCACCAGGCATGCCACCAGGATGGCGGTGAACGGATGGCCGATAAACTCCAGCCACTCGTAGAGCGTAGAGCCCTGCTCAACGAAGCGGGCGGCGATGGTTTTCAGGCCGACCAGCACCAGCGGCAGCAGGATCAGGGCCAGGCTGAATCCGAACGACGGCATCTTGCCTTCGCCGAGATGCGGCTCGCTGATGTCATCCGGGATATGCAGTTCAACGTAGCGGCTGATAAAGTTGCCCCACAGCGGCCCGGCAATGAGCATGCCTGGGATCGCCGCGCAGAGGCCGATCAGGATCATCCAGCCAAAGTCGGCGTGCATCTGGGACGCCAGCAGCATAGGCGCTGGCCCCGGCAGCAGGAAGGCCGCCGCCGCCGCAACCCCGGCAAAGAGCGGAATGACCAGCTTCACCAGGTTAGTGCCCGTATGGCGCGCCATGGAGAAGGCGACGCTGATCAGCAGCACAATCGCGACCTCAAAGAAGAGCGGTAGCGCACAGATCAGCCCCGCAAGCCCGATGGCATAGTGCGCCCGGCTGTGGCCGAAGGATTTCAGCATCTTGACCGCGATCTGATCCACCGCGCCGGTCTCATGCAGAATTTTGCCAAACATCGCTCCCAGTGCGACCACTATCGCGAGGAAGCCCAGCGTGCCGCCCATGCCTTTTTCCATGGTTTTGGCAATGGCGTCGAGCGGCATGCCAGAAAACAACCCCGCGCCAATAGAAACCACCATCAAAGCAATGAAGGCGTGAAGACGTGCCTTCATCACTAAAAACAGCAGCAGCAAAACCGAGCCGACCGCTGTCAAAACAAGCGTTAAAGTACCCACTGTACAGCCTTAGTTTTTTTATTTATTAATCACATCAATAGTGCTGGCTACCACGCCGTTGAGCGGCTGGTCGATATCCACAATTAATACGTCGTTCTCGTCCGCACCCGGCTCTTCCAGCGCTTCAAACTGGGTTACCAGCATCTGCGTCTTGAAGAAGTGGCCTTTACGTGCCTTGAGACGGGCTTCGATCACGTCGAAATCACCCTTCAGATAGATAAAGGAGAGGTTCGGGTTGCCGTCGCGCAGCAGATCGCGATAGCTTTTTTTCAGCGCGGAGCAGACGATCAGCGACACTTTGTTGGTGCGCTGCATCGCGAAGGCGGCATCATTCAGCGCCTGCAGCCAGGGCTTGCGGTCGTCATCGTTCAACGGCTCGCCAGCGGCCATTTTGGTGATGTTGCTGCGCGGATGCAGGAAGTCGCCATCCAGGAACGCGGCATGCAGCTGATAAGCCACTTCGCTGGCAACGGCGGATTTTCCACTGCCGGATACGCCCATCAGGACATAAACGTGGTGATCGTGATTAGTCGTGCTCAAAGGTCGCTCCCACAGAGACAAAAGGTAGATTGTTACGGGTAACAGTTATCGGTAACATTTTCCTGCTGGGGCTAGCGAGAAGCAATAAGCCGTACTCTCCGAAGTGAATAAGTGTGAGCTACTTCAAATTTGTCAGACTAAATAGATCCACCTGGTGACAATGTGAAACCTAAATCTAACATTTTTGGCGTCACCACTTCACCGCGAATGCGTGCCAGCAGGCGTTCGGCACCAATGCGGCCCATGCGCTCACGCGGCGTCAGCACGCTCGCCAGCTGAGGCTCCATCACCTGACCAATATCATGGCCGTGGAAACCGGCAATCGCCATGTCATCCGGTATTTTCAATCCTAAACGCTGGCACTCGAACGCTGCTCCCACCGCAAGGTCATCGTTAGTACAAAAAATACCGTTGAGCTGCGGATATTCGCGGCGCGCCTGGCGCATCAGTTCAATGCCGGATGAGTACGACGAGGATTGCTCCATCATCACGCTGTATGGCGTCAGGCCCGCATCGCGCATCGCCTGCTCATACCCCTGCTGTTTGATGATAGTACGTTCGTCGAGACGTGCACCGAGATAGGCGACATGGTGATGGCCGCGCGCCACAATGGCCGCGGTCATCTGGCGGGCAGCATCGAAGTTATCAAAGCCGACGGCAATGTCGAGACATGGCGAGCAGCTGTCCATCAGCTCCACCACCGGAATGCCTGCCACCTCGATCATCTTTAGGGTGCGCGCCGTATGGCTACGCTCGGTAAGGATCAGGCCGTCAATGTTCCACGACAGCATGGACTCGAGCCGCTCCTCCTCCATCTCCGGCTTGTAGCCGTAGTGGGCCAGCATGGTCTGGTAGCCGTGGGCATCGGTGACGCTTTCGACGCCGCGCAGTACTTCAGCGAATACCTGGTTAGTCAGGGAGGGAAGCAGCACGCCGATAGCGCGGCTGGTGGCGTTAGAGAGGATGTCAGGTGCGCGATTAGGAATGTAGCCCAGCTCGTCCAGCACCGCTGCAATTTTGCCACGCAGCGCCACGGAGACTTGCTCCGGGTTGCGTAAAAAACGGCTGACGGTCATTTTGGTCACGCCAACGCGATCTGCAACGTCCTGAAGTACGGGTCTTTTCTTTTTCATCGTCCTGAGCGGGGTAAACGGGAAAACATTGTTTTAGTTTACCACGACGCAGGCGCAACCTCCCCGCTGATAAGGAGAGGTGGCGCACTTTATTTAACACATCATACCGGCGGCAGGTCGAACAACAGGATTTCACTGTCGCTGTCTGCGTGAATCGACAGCGCCTGCTCGTCCCAGATGGCCAGCCCGTCGGCAGTGGTAGCTTTTGTGCCGTTGATAGAGATACTGCCCTTCACGACCTGGATCCAGACCTTGCGACCGTCAGCAATCTGGTAATCCCCCTGCTCGTCTTTCAGCAGCGCCCAGCGGGAGAGCTCCATATCCTGGTTGACCTTCAGCGATCCATCCCGGGCATCCGGAGAGAGGACCAGCTGGCGGCCCTGGGCGGCGTCAAAGCGGCGCTGCTCATAGCGCGGCGCGATGCCGGTTTTTTCTGGAATGATCCAGATTTGATACAGGTGCAGACGCTCGGTTTCGCTCGGGTTGTACTCAGAGTGGCGTACCCCGGTCCCGGCGCTCATGATCTGGAACTCACCGGCAGGCACCTGCTCTTTGTTACCGATGCTGTCCTGATGCTCAACGACGCCTTCCAGCACGTAGGTCAGGATCTCCATATCTTTATGGGGATGGGTACCGAAGCCCTGGCCTGCATCGATCACGTCGTCGTTAATGACGCGCAGCGCAGAGAAACCCATAAAATTCGCATCGTAATAGTTGGCAAAAGAGAAGGTATGCCATGAGTCCAGCCAACCATGATTTGCGTGACCACGTTCGTTTGCTTTGCGTAAGAAAATCATTTTTTCACCCCCGTCTGTTTTCGATGGAGTAAGTGTGTACCCGATCGACCCAGGATGATAGAGGGTGAAAATTGACTCCTATGTTCAAAAATTATGAACAACTTATAAAACAGCAAAAAGCCTTATTTTGCGAGGGTTACCGTGGCAGGCGCGGCCTGCTCAAACCCGCGTTCGAGGATCTCAAGGTTGGTTAACACCTCAGATTCCTTGACGTAGTTTTCTGCCCCTTCCGTCAGGGTGGCATAGAGGGCATCGTAGACGCGGCCATAGTCGCCTGGCTCCGGCTGCCACTCTTCACGCACCGTCTCTCCGGCGTCGTTGAGGTACTCCAGCGTTGCCAGCGTGTCGTCGGCAGCAAACCCTGCCTCGCCCGGCATAATATTGGCCTTCAGGCTGGTCTCCTGCTGGTCAATCCCATACTTGATAAACGAGCCGCGGGTGCCGTGGACAATAAATTTCGGGTAGTCGATTTTGACATAGTGGCTGGTCTTCACAATCGCCTTCAGATCGCCATAAAAGAGCTGCGCTTCAAAGGTGTCGTCTGGGTTGGCCTTGTTTCGCAGGCTGCGGATGTCATAGGAGACATGGTCCGGGCGGCCAAACAGGGAGATGATCTGATCCAGGGTATGCACGCCGAGGCCAAAGAACATCCCGTCCTGCGGCAGGCCCGGCTTGGTCTCTGCGACCGGACGGAAGTAGTCGATATGGCTCTCAATTTCGACAATCTCACCCAGCTTGCCGCTCTCAATGGCTTTCTTTGCCGTCAGGAAGCAGCTGTCAAAGCGACGGTTCTGGTACGGGGTAACGGTGAGACCTTTGCTTTTTGCCAGCTCGAACAGGGTAATGGCTTCGGCCATCGAGGGGGTAAAGGGCTTCTCTACCAGCACGTTTTTACCCGCCTCCAGCGCGCGCTTCGCGTACTCAAAGTGGCTATCGGCATGGGTACAGACGATCACCAGCTTCACCTGTGGATCGTTGAGTACCTCGTCGAGATCGCTGGTGAAGTGGATGTGCTGATACTGAGGATACTGCTCTTCCGGCTTGGGATGGCGGCGGAAGATGTGCGCCACGTGCCAGCTCGCTTTGCGATTGAGAACATAGGGAAGATGGTAGCGGGTAGTGCTTTTACCAAAGCCGATAAATGCGCAGTGCAGAGTCATGGGTCACCTCTTTTTTAAAACAGTGCCCATAACCATAGCGCAAAGTGGAGCCCGGCAACACGCTCCCAGATGCCTCCCCTCAACCGTCGGCGTCGCAGCCAGGTTGATACACACGCAAAAAAAAGCCAGCATAGGCTGGCTAAATTAATACTGGAAGCAATGTGAGCAATGTCGTGCTTTCAGGTTCACCGTAGTATCCCCTGAACGCATAGCAATAATAATCATTATCATTCGCACTTGTCTAATACTTTTTGCAAAAAATGGCAGTTGACGAAAATTTTGAATTACCGGATGTTGGAGAGGAGTCTTAACTAACTGAGGATAGAGGAAAATGAGTGAGATAGTGATACGCCACGTCGAAGCCCGCGATGCCGAGCCATTACGCCTGATGTCAGCGCAGCCGGAGATGTATCACCATCTACTACAGCTACCCTACCCCTCTCAGGAGCTTTGGCAGGAGCGCGTTAAGCCCCGGCCCGGCCACCGTATGTTAGTCGCCACCATTGATGGGGAAGTGGCCGGACATATTGGCATCAGCGTAGAGCAGAATCCGCGCCGCAGTCACGCGGCGGAATTTGGTCTTGCCGTCTCGCCCGCCTTTCGCCAGCGGGGCGTCGCCAGCGCCCTGATGAAAGCGATGATTGATGTTTGCGAGAACTGGCTGCGCATCGAGCGCATCGAACTGTCGGTGTATGCCGATAACGAAGCCGCTATCGCGCTCTATCGCAAGCATGGCTTTGAGATCGAAGGCACCGCCAAAAAGTACGCTCTGCGCAACGGCGAGCTGGTGGATTCCCACTTTATGGCACGGATGAAAAGATAAGACATTGCCGGGTGGCACAGCGCCACCCGGCAAACAGATTAATACCCTGCGGTTAAATCATCTACTGAACGCGGATCGGACGCGCCATACAGGGCCCCGTCCTCACCCACCATGATACTCTGGGTGCTGCCCATCGCCTCCTTCAGCGCTACTTTCTGTCCCTTCTGCTCCAGCATTTTCAGCGTATCCGGGCTAAAGCCCTTCTCTACGCGCAGCTCGTCCGGCAGCCACTGATGATGGAAGCGCGGAGCATTCGTCGCTTCGGCGACGTTCATTTTAAAATCGATGCTGTTAACGACCATTTGCAGCACGGTTGTGATAATTCGGCTTCCGCCTGGACTGCCGGTGACCAGCCAAGTTTTACCGTCCTTAACGACGATGGTTGGCGACATCGACGAAAGCGGACGCTTGTTGGGCCCCACGGCGTTGGCATCGCCACCCACCAGGCCATACACGTTCGGCACCCCCGGCTTGGCCGAAAAGTCATCCATCTCGTTGTTGAGCAGAATGCCGGTGTTGCCCGCGACGATCCCCGTGCCAAAGACGGTGTTCAGGGTATAGGTCACCGCTACCGCGTTGCCCTCTTTATCCACCACCGAGAAGTGGGTGGTCTGGTTGCTCTCGTATGGCGCCAGCTTGCCGGGACGGATCTGGCTCGACGGCTTCGCCTTGTTAATATCGATCTGCTGGGCAATGGATTTGGCATACTCTTTATTGGTCAGCGCCTGCCACGGCACTTTGACAAAGTCCGGGTCGCCAAGGTACTCCGAGCGGTCGGCATACGCGTACTTCTCTGCCTCGGCCATCACCTGCATGGCGTCCGCGCTGCCAAAGCCATATTTCGCGAGATCAAAGTTTTCAAGAATATTGAGGATCTGCACGATGTGGATCCCGCCTGAGGAGGGCGGCGGCATGGAGAAGACCTGATAACCCCGATAGTCGCCGCTGATGGGGGTGCGCTCCACCGCCCGGTAGGCTGCCAGATCCTCTTTGGTAATCAGGCCACCGTTCTTGCTCATCTCCTGGGCGATCTGATCGGCAATCGCCCCTTTATAGAAGGCATCCGGCCCCAGCTCGGCAATCATCTCCAGGCTCTTCGCCAGATTCGCCTGTACCAGCTTGTCACCCTTCTTCAGCGGCTCACCATTTTTCCAGAAGATCGCCTTGCTGTTGTCGTGATTGGGCAAGACTTCGCTACCGTAGGTTTTCAGATCTTCCGCCAGGGCGTCATTAACCGTGAAGCCCTGCCGGGCCAGCTTGATGGCGGGCTGTACTACCTTGTTCAGCGGCAGCGTGCCGTACTTCTCCAGCGCCAATGAGAAACCCGCTACCGTGCCAGGCGTACCGGTCGCCAGATGAGAGGTCAGGGATTTTTTACTGTCGGGATTGCCCTGTTCGTCGAGGAACATATCCCGGCTGGCCTGGGCCGGGGCCATCTCACGGAAGTCGATGGCGGTGGTGGTCCCGTCTTTGGTACGCAGCAGCATAAACCCGCCGCCGCCGAGGTTCCCGGCCTGCGGATGGGTTACCGCCAGCGCATAGCCCACCGCCACGGCGGCATCCACCGCGTTACCGCCCTGCTTTAAAATATCAACACCCACGCGGGTCGCAGCGGCATCCACCGATGCCACCATCCCCTGCTGCTCGCGCACCGGGTGGAAGGTATCGGCTTCAACGCCGTAGGAGACGGGGGGCGCTTCCGGCTGCGGCGCGGCGACCGCGCCAAAACAGCTTCCGGCGACCAGCGCCGCGATAGCGGCCCAGCGCGCAAACTTAGGCTTACTCATCATTATTCTCCAGGAAAAATGGCTGATATTGCTGCTTAATCCTGGTTCACAACGCTAAAAAACGCACAGTCTTTGCGCTAAGCAAGTAAACTTAACTGATCCACCTACAGGAGGAATAACGATGAAACGCCTCTTATCTCTGGCCATACTGCTGCCGCTAAGTGCTTTCGCGCAGCCGATCAATACCATGAATAACCCGAACCAGCCGGGGTATCAAATCCCCAGCCAGCAGCGGATGCAGACCCAGATGCTGAATCAGCAAAGCCAGCAGAAAGGCATGCTGAACCAGCAGCTTCAGACCCAGACGCGTATGCAGCAGCAGCACCTGGAGTCGCAGATCAATAATAACTCCCAGCGCATGCTGGATTCGCAGCCGGGCAGGCTGGATAACAGCCGCGAACAGCTGCTACCCAACACGAGCGGCAGCATGCTAAACCCGTCCGGCACGCCGCAGCCCACTATTCCCCTGAAGACGATGAGTCCTTAGGGCTGAAAATCCGGGCCGATAGTGTCGATACGATCGGTACAGATGCAGTCGACGCCCCAGCCTAGCAGCTCTGCCGCGCGCTGGGGCTGGTTGACGGTGTAGACCAGAATACGCAGCCCGGCTGCTTTGATCTCTGCCGTCCGCTGTGCATCCAACAGCTTGTGGTTGAGGTGCAGCGAGACGCAGCCAAGGCGCTCCGTCAGCGCGCGCCAGTCTTCGCGCCATGCGTCCAGCAGCAGGCCGCGCGGCAGCTCCGGGGCCGCCTGTTGCGCTGCCTCCAGCGCATCAATGTCAAATGAGGAGAGCAGCGGCGGTGTCATGCCCTGCCAAAGCGCTCGCGCCGCCAGCGCCACCGTTTTTCCCGTTAGCGGCCCGGTGCCGGTGGTCGGCTTGATCTCAATGTTCGCCATCATGCCATGCTGCCGGCAGCGATCCGCTACCTGTGAGAGCAGCGGCAGCGGCTCGCCCTTGAACGCGCCGCTAAACCAGCTCCCCGCATCCACCTTCAGCAGATCGCTCCACGGCAGATCGCCCGCCACGCCCCAGCCGTTGCTGGTACGCTCCAGGTTATCGTCGTGCAGCAGGAAGATCTCTCCGTCGCGGGAGAGCTTGACGTCAAACTCGATCATAGTGTGACCGAGGCGTGCGCCGGTATCGATGCCCGCAAGGGTATTCTCCGGGGCCAGCTTGCCGCCGCCGCGATGGGCGACAACAGCGGGGTAAGGCCAGTGACTCATATTCTTTGTCCTGTTTCACCGTCAAAAAGGTGCAGGTGGCTCTCGGGCATGTTCAACCACAGCGTGCTGCCCGGTGCCGGGCGATCGTGATGCGGCAGCCGCACCACCAGCTTCTGCTCGCCCCAGCGGCCATGGGCCAGGTTATCCGCGCCCAGCATCTCCAGCGTATCCATCACCAGCGGGATGCCGCCTGCGGATTGTGAGCTTAGCGTAATATGCTCCGGGCGGATACCCAGCGTCATCTTGCGCCCGGCGTAGCCACGGTAGTACCAGTTGATGGGCAGAGCCATACCGCTGTCGAGCTCAAAGTGATCCCCGGAGGTGCTGATGCGTCCGTCCAGCAGGTTCATCGCCGGACTGCCGATAAAGCTCGCCACAAAGCGGCTGGCCGGTTTCTCATACACTTCCACCGGGGTACCGATATGCTCCGCCACGCCCTTGTTCATCACCATCACCCGCTGCGCCAGGGTCATGGCCTCCACCTGATCGTGGGTCACGTAGAGCGACGTAGTCTTCAGGCGGCGGTGAAGCTGCTGGAGTTCGAGACGCATCTGGACGCGCAGCTTGGCGTCGAGGTTGGAGAGCGGCTCATCAAACAGAAACACGGCGGGATCGCGGACAATCGCCCGGCCCATCGCCACGCGCTGACGCTGGCCGCCGGAAAGCTCGCGCGGTCGACGCTTCAGCAGGTTATCCAGCTCCAGAATACGCGCCGCCTCTTTGACCCGCTCGGCGATGTGCGCTTTGCCCATGCCGCGAATTTTTAATCCCCACGCCATGTTCTCTTCCACGCTCATGTGGGGATAGAGGGCATAGTTCTGGAACACCATGGCGATGCCACGCTCCTTCGGCTCCATCTCCGTCACCCGCTGGCGATCGATCCAGACGTCGCCGCTGGTGACCCGCTCAAGCCCGGCCACCATCCGCAGCAGGGTCGACTTGCCGCAGCCGGAGGGGCCGACCATCACGATAAATTCGCCGTCCGACACGTCCAGCGTCAGAGGTTGGATCACCTGGGTCTTGCCGCCGTCCCAGCTTTTGCTTACTGCCTGTAACTTTAATCCAGCCATATTTTTTTATTTCTCACTGTCTACTAAGCCGCGCACAAAGGCACGCTGCATGGCTAATACGATAACGACGGGGGGGATGAGGGTGAGCAGCATCGCCGCCATCACCTGGTTCCACTGGGTAGTCCCCTCCCCGGTAGCAATCATCCCTTTAATTCCCGCCACGGCGGTGCCCAGGTTGACGTCGCTGACGATCAGCAGCGGCCACAGGTACTGGTTCCAGCCGTAGATAAAGGTGATGACAAACAGCGCTGCAAGGTTGGTTTTCGACAGCGGCAGCACGATGTCGCGGAAAAAGCGCATCGGCGACGCGCCGTCGATGCGCGCGGCCTCGATCAGCTCATCCGGCAGGGTCATAAAGAACTGACGGAACAGGAAGGTCGCGGTGGCCGAGGCCATCAGGGGCAGGGTCAGGCCGGTGTAGCTGTCGAGCATCTTCAGGTTGGCGATCACCTCCACCGTCGGGAAGATACGCACCTCTACCGGCAGCATCAGGGTGATAAAGATCATCCAAAAGAAGAGATTGCGCAGCGGGAAACGGAACCAGACGATGGCAAAGGCAGAGAGCATCGAGACCGCAATTTTCCCTACCGTGATGCTAAAGGCCATGATGAAGCTGTTGAGCAGCAGCAGCCAAAACGGCGCGCTGTTGGCTCCCACACCCTGCAGCCAAATGGTCTTCAGGTTATCCAACAGGTGGCTGCCGGGCACCAGGGTCATCGGCGTCTCAAACACCGCCCGGTTGTCCAGCGTGGCCGCCACAAAGGCGACGTAGAGTGGGAAGAGAATGGCAGCGATGCCGAGGATCAGCATCACATGGCTGAAGATTGTCAGCCCGCGTCGGTTTTCAATCATTGATAGCGCACCTTACTCTCGACGTAGCGGAACTGAACCACCGTCAGGATAATCACCAGCAGCATCAGTACCACCGACTGGGCGGCAGAGGCAGAGAGATCCAGCCCGGCAAAGCCTTCCCGGTAGATTTTGTAGATCAGCGTGGTAGTGGCCTGTACTGGCCCACCGGCGGTAGCGGCGTCGATCACCGGGAAGGTGTCGAAGAAGGCATACACCAGGTTGACCACCAGCAGAAAGAAGCTGACCGGGGCGATCAACGGCAGCGAGAGCTGGAAGAAGCGACGCACCGGGCCGGCACCGTCAATGGCGGCAGCCTCCACCAGCGAGCGGGGAATCGACTGCAGCGCGGCGAAGAAGAAGAGAAAGTTGTAGCTGATCTGCTTCCACACCGAGGCGAAAACTACTAAAAACATCGCCTGGCCGCTGTTCTGCGCGTGGTTCCAGCTGTAGCCAATCTGCTCCAGCGCGTGGGTAATCAACCCGCGCCCAGGATTAAAAAGAAAGATCCACAGCACGGCGGCGATAGCGGGTGCCACGGCGTAGGGCAGCAGCATTAGCGTCTGATAAAAGCGGCTGCCGCGCACCACGTAATCGACCAGCGCGGCAAAAAAGAGCGAGGCCAGCAGGCCAGAGAAGGTCACCAGCGCGCTGAACTTTATCGTCGTCCAGAAGGATTCCAGATAGTAGCTGTCATGCAGCAGCGCCATAAAGTTGTCCAGCCCAACGAACTGGCTGGATAGACCGAACGGATCGACGCTCTGCACCGAGTACCACAGCGCTTCACCCGCGGGCCAGATAAAAAAGATAACGGTAATAATCAGCTGCGGCGCGACCAGCGCATAGGGAAGCCAGCGCGAGCGGAATACCGGACGGGATGATGACATTGAGGTTGGATTCCTGAACAGCGCCGGATGGCGCTCCGCTTATCCGGCCTACATGGTGCACGTTGTAGGCCGGGTAAGGTGAAGCCGCCACCCGGCATTTCACACGTTATGATTTGGTGGATTGCTCGAAGCGGCGCAGCAGCTGATTACCACGCTCTACCGCGCTGTCCAGCGCCTGCTGCGGGGTTTTCTTACCGGTCCAGACCGACTCCAGCTCTTCATCCACGATGGTGCGGATCTGCGGCATATTGCCGAGGCGCAGGCCTTTGGTGAACGGCAACGGCGGCTTGTTCAGCATCTGGCGGGTCGCGATATCCGCGCCTGGGTTCTTGTCGTAGAAGCCCTGCTCACGGGTCAGAGCGTAAGCGGCGGTGGTGATCGGCAGGTAGCCGGTCTTCTGGTGCCACTCGGCCGCGTTTTCCGGCTTCGCCAGGAACTCAAGGAACTGGGCGACGCCGGTATAGGTCGGCTTATCTTTGCCCTGCATAACCCACAGGCTGGCCCCGCCGATGATGGCGTTCTGCGGCGCACCCTTCACGTCGGCGTCATACGGCATCATGCCGACGCCGTAGTTAAATTTGGCGTACTGGCGAATATCTGCCAGCGAACCGGACGAGGCGGTGGTGATCGCGCAGTCACCGTTATAGAACTTCTCGGTGGACTCGTCCTTGCGCCCGAAGTAGCTGAAGTCGCCCTTCTTGTTCAGATCGGCCAGCATCGCGATGTGCTTGGCCTGCTCCGGCTTGTTGAACTCCAGCACGGCGTCGGTGCCGTCAAAGCCGTTGTTTTTGGTGGCGACCGGCAGACCGTGCCAGGCGCTGAAGTTTTCGATCTGGATCCAGCCCTGCCAGCCGCTGGCGTAGCCGCACTTCATGCCGGCTGCTTTCAGCTTCGCGGTGTAGGCAGCGAGATCCTGCCAGGTTTTCGGCGGCTGCTCTGGATCTAAGCCCGCTTTTTTGAAGGCGTCTTTGTTGTAGTAGAGCACCGGGGTGGAGCTGTTAAACGGCTGGGAGAGCAGATGGCCGGATTTCGCATCGGTGTAGTAGCCGGAGACGGTCGGCACAAACTGCGACTCATCAAACTTGATACCCGCATCGCTGAACACTTCATACACCGGCTTAATGGCTTTCGAGGCCATCATGGTTGCGGTGCCGACTTCATAGACCTGCAAAATGGCAGGCGCGTTACCGGTACGGAAGGCGGCAATCCCGGCGCTCAGGCTCTGCTCGTAGTTGCCTTTATAGACCGGCACAATTTTGTAATCCGGATGGGTGTCATTAAAACGCTGCGCCAGGGAGTCCACTTCTTTGCCCAGCTGCCCTTCCATCGAATGCCAGAACGGAATGGTGGTCACTGCCATAGCCTGACCTGCAAACGCCAGACCTAACGCTAATCCTAAAGCTGTATGTCGTAACGATGTCATTCGGTTATCTCTCTTGTTGTGCCGGATGCGCGATATCACGCTTTTCGTGCTCGCGAAGTAACATGACATGCCCAAATGACAGAAAAATAACCGTTTGTTTACAAAAGTATGACAGGGAGGCGGCAGAGGGATGATGAAACGGTGACGGTACGATGGCGGGTAAATCTTACCCGCGCAGGCGGAGAGCGATCTCCTCAAGCGACAGCTGACCCGCAGCGGCGGCAACCGTTAGCTCGACGTAATCGGCATTGGCAGCCAGAGAGATGCCGTTACGCTTAAGGAACAGCAGCGTAATGAACAGGGCCGTGCGTTTATTACCATCGTTAAAGATATGCCCGCGAGAGATGGCAAGCAGATGCATGGCGGCAAGGGTCCAGATATCGGATATCCCTTCGTATTCATGTTTGTTTAGGACGCGGTACACCAAAGCTTCAGCTCGTCCTGGATCGGGCATGCCCGCTACACCTGGCGTTACGCTCAGAAGCTTATCGTGAAAGCGTATTATCTCTTCCGCTGAGATAAATTGAAGCGTCATTTGTCAGCCAGTTCCCTGATTTCGTTTCCATGTACGTTCATGATGGCGTCAAATTCTGCATCCAGCTTTGCCGCCTGATAACGCTCGAACTCTTCATTACTGATGATCACCGCTGGCTTGTGCCCGCGACGCGTAATAGTTACCGGTGTGCCAGCCGCCGCCGAATCCAGCGCCGCTGCAAGATTTTGTCGGACTTCACTGTAGCTCATTGTACGCATAACCCCTCCTCTCAAGTACAAGTCAATTGTACAACAAACCTGTACAGAAGCGTGGGATTTTGTAGGCCCGGTAAGCGTAGCGCCACCGGGCAATATAGACGGCTCAGCCACCTAAATAAGCACTCCGCACCGCTTCGTTGGCCAGCAGCGCGTCGCCGGTATCGGACAGCACCACGCGACCGTTCTCCAGCACGTAGCCGCGATCGGCGAGCTTCAGCGCCTGGTTGGCGTTCTGCTCCACGAGGAAGATGGTCATCCCCTCTTTGCGCAGCTGCTCGATGGTGTCAAAGATCTGCTGGATGATGATCGGCGCAAGACCAAGCGAGGGCTCGTCGAGCAGCAGCAGACGCGGCTGGCTCATTAGCGCCCGGCCAATGGCCAGCATCTGCTGCTCACCGCCGGACATCGTCCCGGCCCGCTGAATACGGCGCTCGTGCAGTCGCGGAAATAGCTCATAAACCCACTTGAGGCGGGTATGGAACTGGTCGCGATCGGCAAAGAAGCCGCCCATCGCCAGGTTCTCTTCTACCGTCATGCGGGAGAAGACGCGTCGCCCTTCCGGCACAATCGCCACCGCTTCACGCATGATCTTGGCGGTCTGCCAGTCAGTAATATCCTTACCATCAAAGACAATGCGCCCGCTGCTGGCGCGTGGATCGCCGCACAGGGTGCCGAGCAGCGTGGTTTTACCCGCGCCGTTGGCTCCGATCAGGGTGACGATTTCGCCCTGGTTGATATGCAGGCTGACATCGTGCAGCGCCTGGATTTTGCCGTAGTGGGCGCTGACCTGGTCAAAAGATAACATCACGTTTTCCATCTTACGCGTCACCACCATTATGCTTCACCTAAATAGGCGCGGATCACGTCCGGGTTATTACGAATCTGCTCCGGCGTGCCGTTTGCCAGCGGCGTGCCCTGGTTTACCACGTAGATACGGTCGGAGATACCCATCACCAGCTTCATATCGTGCTCAATCAGCAGGATGGTGGTGTTGTGATGGTTACGCAGCTCAACGATCAGCTCATCCAGCTCTTTGGTCTCTTTCGGGTTCAGCCCGGCCGCTGGCTCGTCCAGCATCAGGATCTCCGGCTGGGTCACCATGCAGCGGGCGATCTCCAGACGGCGCTGGTCGCCGTAGGCCAGGTTGCTGGCCTGGCGGTTAGCGTGCGCCAGCAGACCGATACGATCCAGCCAGGTGGCTGCGCGATCCAGGGCCTCGCTCTGGGCACGGCGGAAGGCGGGGGTTTTCAGCAGGCCGGAGAAGAGGCCGGTCTTGAGCTGCTGATGCTGGGCAACCAGCAGGTTCTCAATCACCGTCATCTCACGGAACAGACGCACGTGCTGGAAGGTACGCACCACGCCCATGCGAGCAATCTGCTGACCCGGCAGCCCTTCCAGGTGCTGGTCACGCAGCATGATGGTGCCGCCGGTGGGCTTATAGAAGCCGGTCAGGCAGTTGAAGACCGTGGTTTTACCCGCGCCGTTCGGCCCAATCAGGGAAACAATCTCCTGCGGATGCAGATCCAGCGAGACGTTGTTCACCGCCAGCAGCCCGCCGAAGCGCATCATCAGGCCATTAACGGACAATAATGGCTCACTCATGCCTGCTCTCCTTTTACTTGCCCGCTTTTCAGTTTCAACTGCGGACGGGTCATCGGCAGCAAGCCTTCAGGACGCCAAATCATCATCAGTACCATCAGACCACCCAGCATTAACATGCTGTACTCATTGAAATCACGCATCAGCTCACGGGAGACCACCAGCAGGATCGCCGCGAGGATAACCGCAAACTGCGAGCCCATCCCACCCAGCACCACAATCGCCAGCACGAAGGCAGACTCGGCAAAGGTAAAGGATTCCGGGCTGACGAAGCCCTGACGGGCGGCAAACAGCGTGCCAGCAAAGCCAGCAAACCCGGCGCTGATGGTAAAGGCGGTCAGCTTGATACGGGTCGGATTGAGGCCCAGCGAGCGGCAGGCGATCTCATCCTCACGCAGCGCTTCCCACGCGCGGCCCAGCGGCATGCGCAGCAGGCGGTTGATCACGAACAGGGTAAAGACCACCAGCAGCAGTGCCACCAGATAGAGGAACACCACCCGGTCGCTGGGATCGTACTTCACGCCGAAGAAGTTGCTGAAAGTATCCCAGCCGCCCTCGCGGGCGGTACGGCTAAACTCAAGGCCAAACAGCGTCGGTTTCGGGATCTGGCTGATACCGTTCGGGCCACCGGTCACTTCGGTGTTGTTGAGCAGCAGAATACGCACGATCTCACCGAAGCCGAGGGTCACGATCGCCAGATAGTCGCCGCGCAGGCGCAGCACCGGGAAGCCCAGCAGGAAGCCCGCCGCGGCGGACACCAGCCCCGCCAGCGGCAGGCAGGTCCAGAAGCCGAGACCGTAATAGTGGTTCAGCAGGGCAAAGGTATAGGCCCCAATGGCGTAGAAGCCACCGTAGCCCAGCACCAGCAGACCAGAGAGGCCTACCACCACGTTCAGCCCGAGGCCGAGGATAATGTAGATCATGGTCAGGGTGGCGATATCCACCGTGCCGCGTGAGACCACAAACGGCCACGCCACGGCGGCAACCAACAGGGCAACGAGGAACAGCTTCTGCTTAACCGTCGAACCGTCAATGGCGGGCAGGACAAACTTCGGCCCGGAGACGTTCTTCAGCCCTTTTTGCATCATTGGGCGCAGAAGCTGGAACAGAAAGACCACGGCGGTGCCGATAAAGACCCACTGCCAGCGGATATCCGCCGCGCTGCCGACCACCAGCTTGGTGCCGTCGAGGCTGAGCTGGACGCCCATAAAGACGCCCGCCAGCACAAAGAAGAGCGCAGCGGAGAGCAGCGCCATCGCAAAATGCATCGGTTTCATACTTTTTCAACCTCCGGGCGGCCCAGGATACCGGTTGGCATCACCAACAGCACCAGGATCAGCAGAGCAAACGACACCACATCTTTATACTCGGTACTCAGGTACGCGGAGGAGAGCGATTCGGCTACGCCGAGGATCAGGCCGCCAATCATCGCGCCAGGAATACTGCCGATCCCACCCAATACTGCGGCGGTAAAGGCTTTCATCCCGGCCATAAAGCCGATGTAGGGGTTGATTACGCCGTAGAACTGGCCGAGCAGGACGCCCGCTACGGCGGCCATCGCCGCACCAATCACAAAGGTGAGCGCGATAACGCGGTCGGTGTTAATCCCCAGCAGGCTGGCCATCTTCAAATCTTCCGCGCAGGCGCGGCAGGCGCGGCCCATGCGGGAGTAGCGGATGAACAGGGTCAGCGCCAGCATGGCAACGAAGGTGACGATCCAGATCACCAGCTGCATGGTGGTGATCGAGGCGGCGAAGTTCTCGCTGCTGCCGATAGTCCACTGGCCGTTGAACAGGCTCGGCAGCGCCACGTCACGCGATCCTTCGGTCAGGCTGACGTAGTTTTGCAGGAAGATGGACATCCCGATGGCGGAGATCAGCGCGATCAGGCGCTTGGAGTTACGCACCGGGCGATAGGCCACCCGTTCGATACTCCAGCCGTAGGCGCTGGCGATCACAATCGCGCCAACGAATCCGGCGGCCACCAGCAGCCAGCTGCTGTCGATGCCCATCATCATCAGGGCGGCGATGATCATAAAGGAGACATAGCTACCGATCATGTAGACCTCGCCGTGGGCGAAGTTGATCATGCCGATAATGCCGTAAACCATGGTGTAACCGATGGCGATAAGTGCATAGGTGCTTCCCAGCGTCACGCCGTTAAACATCTGCTGCAGGAAGTAGAGGAACTGCTCGGACATAACGTAACCTTTCTAAACTCGCCTGGTTGACCGGGCGATTGAGATTTACTGAGCTACCGAAGACGAACCATCGGCATGCCATTCAAAGACACCGAACTCAAATCCCTTCAGATCGCCTTTTTCATCCCAGTTCAGCGGCCCAATCACGGTATTTGCCCCGTGAGATTTTACATCTATGGCGAGTGCCAGCGGATCGGCGTTGCCGGACCGCTCAAGCGCCATCCTCGCGTTCCTTCTCATAACCTGAAATCCCCATTACCGTCGTGATGTGTATATATTTTGTTTTATTATGGTTAAAAAGCATTCTGTACTTTTATTAAACAACGCTATTTTTACCAGCATGCTTAATGGTTTAGCGCAGCTTTTACCGTTAAACCTGATTAAATACTCTATTTTTCAGGCTATTAAGCAGAGATAATATTCTGTATTAACACAGAGATAAACAAAAAAAAGCGTGGGTTCCAGCATAAAATAATGGGACAAAGAGCGGAATAAATCACTACTGGTTAGCGGAAAAAACTGCCTGTTTTTCGATCCCTGATGTTTAAAACTGCTTCAGCGGCTGCGTTAAAAGTATTCAGCTGATCCAGACAGCGAAAAAGTGAAAGCGTCTGGCTAAGGAAATTGAGTACACTGCTGTCATCTTTTGAGATTTGGACCCGCAGTGAATGAAACTGACCATCATCCGTTTAGACACGTTTAGCGACCAGGATCGTATTGATTTAGCTAAAATTTGGCCGGAGTACTCTGCATCGTCGTTAAACGTTGACGATACGCACCAGATCTACGCCGCCCGTTTTAATGAGCGACTGCTGGCCGCGGTGCGTGTGACCCTCAGCGGCAGCGAGGGGGCGCTGGATTCTCTGCGCGTACGGGACGTGACGCGCCGTCGTGGCGTGGGGCAGTATCTGATTGAAGAGGCGATGACGCGTAATCCGCAGGTGACTCGGTGGTGGATAGCGGACGTCGGCGTTGAAGACCGCAGCATCATGGCCGCCTTTACCCAAACGCTGGGCTTTAGCCCACGGCAAAACGGCTGGGAGAAGTGGGTGCAGCAGCCATAAAAAAGCCCGGTGGCGCTTACCGGACATTAATTTTTATGAATAAAGCTGCTCGATAGATTTTGTCGGGTAAAAAAGCGCGTGCGCGTTTTCTCCTACCAACGGAATAAATCCCAGCGAGAGATAAAACGCATGCGCTTTCTCGTTCATAGCTTCAACAAACAGCCCATGGATGCCCACAGCCTGCGAGGCGGAATAGACAACTTTCATCGCATGGGAAACCAATACCGCGCCCCACCCTTTTCCTTGCAGAGAGCGATCGACGGCCAGGCGGCCTAAGGTGACGCTGGGAATATTTTTATAAGGGATTTTCTTCTGCTGTGACTTTGACGGCAGGGCAACGCGTTCAAAGCAGCTTCCTGACAGGGTGTAGTAGCCTAGCACCCGCCGTTCCGGCGTTGTCGTTCGCAGGATATAGGCGCGCAGAATTTTTCCGGCATGCTGCCGTCTGAGATGCTCGATTAGAAAGAGATTCAGGGCTGTTTCCCCGCAGTCGAACTGCTGCCAGTCATACTCCGCATCCTCTGCGAGGATCTCTATCGTCAGGTTTTCCACGGTTCACTCCATGTCTTGAAGACGTTTCGCCGCGCGGTGAAGTTTTTCATTCGGTGAGGGTGGGTTACTGAGCGCTTCCATGACGCGGGTCCAGGACTCGTCGTTCAGAACAACCCGGCGATGCTGCTCAATAACTTCTGCGGCTCTTTCCGATGCGCTAGTGAGCATAAACTGCGTGACTGACTGATTAGTCAGGGCGGCAGCCTCCTCAATAATGCTTTTGTCATCGTCAGTTAAGCGCAGATCGATACGCTGCTTTTTTAGTGCCGTCATGATGCCTTCTCCAGCTATCAAGCGTGATAGCGTAAATGTACGGATATTTACCGTACATTCATTTTATGTCTGCCAGTATAAAACTTCAACGCCTGCCGTGTGAGAAGGCAATAAAAAGCCCGGTGGCGCTAGCGCTTACCGGGCCTACAAAGCTACATTTTATAACTGAATCATTTTGCGTCTGTGGCGGTGCCGTTCGCATGCCAGGTAAACACGCCGAACTCAAAGCCTTTCAGGTCGCCCTTCTCATCCCATGTCAGCGGACCCATTACGGTCTCTACGGAGTTAGCTTTCAGCCAGGTGGCGATTTCAGCCGGATCGGCAGACTGGTTCAGGCCCGCCTGCAGCGACTGCAGCGCGGCGTAGGTGGTCCACACGAACGCGCCGCTCGGATCCTGCTTCTTCGCCTTGATCGCATCTACAATTGGTTTGTTCGCTGGAACCTGATCGTAGTTCTTCGGCTTGGTTACCAGCATGCCTTCCGCAGATTCGCCAGCGATGTTAGAGAGCGATACGTTCGCGACCCCTTCCGGGCCCATGAACTGAGTTTTCAGGCCAGCAGCGCGGGCCTGGCGCAGGATCTGGCCCATCTCCGGGTGATAACCGCCGTAGTAAACGAAATCGATATTCTCTTTCTTCAGGCGCGCCACCAGCGTGGAGAAGTCTTTCTCACCGGCGGTGATACCGTCAAAGAAGACCACATTCGCGTTGCCTTTCTTCAGGTTATCCTGCACGGCGCGGGCCAGGCCTTCACCGTACTGCTGCTTGTCATGAACAATGGCGATACGCTGCGGTTTCACCTTTTCCAGAATGTATTTCGCCGCGGTCGGACCCTGATCGGAGTCAAGACCGGTGGTGCGTAATACCAGCTTGTAACCACGCGCGGTCAGCTCCGGCGCTGTCGCCGCTGGCGTGATCATCAGAATGCCTTCGTCTTCGTAGATATCAGAAGCCGGTTGGGTGGAGGAGGAGCAAAGGTGGCCGATAACATATTTAATGCCGTCGTTAATCACTTTGTTCGCTACCGCAACGGCCTGTTTCGGGTCGCAGGCATCATCATATTTTACAATTTGCAGTTTTTCGCCTTTGATACCGCCCTTCGCATTAATGTCTGCAACGGCCTGTTCCGCACCGGTAAACTCCTGATCGCCATACTGCGCAACCGGACCGGACATCGCGCCTACCACGGCCACTTTAATGTCTGCCTGTGCCATGGTGCTGAACGCCAGCGCAATACATCCTGCCAGTAACGCTTTACCCTTCATTTTCATCCTGAGATTCCCCATTGTTCTGGTTGTAACGTTTGTTGTGATGTTGTTTTATGGCGCTTTATTTCATATATGCGTCTGCCGTACGCGCCTTTTCAGCACACTCTGCTAAAACATACCCCATTTTTATCTTTTGGGAATAGATATTTTGAAATGTAAATCGTGTATGCCCGGCAGATCGGTACCACCGGGCGGACAGGTTACTGCGTCAGCGAGCGGGAGATGATATCGAGCGCCCGGCGGAACTGCGCATCGGGGATGGTGAGCGGATAGAGGAAGCGGATCACGTTGCCGTAAACGCCGCAGCTGAGCAGCAGCAGGCCCGCCTCCAGCGCGTGGGCCAGCACTTTCTGGGTAAAGGCAGGCGACGGCTCGCCGGTTTGCGGATCGCTAAACTCCACGGCGACCATTGAACCCAGCGCACGCACGTCAGCAATGTACGGGCAGTTGGCCCTGGCATTGTTCAGCTCCGCGACCAGCGCCTCCCCGAGCTCGCGGGAGCGCTCGCAAAGCTGCTCCTCTTCAATGACCTCCAGCACCGCCAGCGCAGAGGCGATCGCCAGCGGGTTACCGGCGTAGGTGCCGCCCAGCCCACCCGGGGCGGGGGCATCCATCACCTCGGCACGACCAGAGACCGCCGACAGCGGCATGCCGCCCGCGAGGCTTTTCGCCATGGTGATCAGATCCGGCTTGACGCTGTAGTGCTCCATCGCAAAGAGCTTGCCGGTACGGGCATAGCCGCTCTGTACCTCGTCAGCGATGAGCAGGATGCCGTGCTGGTCGCAGATCTTACGCACGCCCTGCATAAAGTCGTCGGGCGCAATGACAAAGCCGCCCTCCCCCTGTACCGGCTCCAGCAGAATGGCCGCCACCTGATCCGGGGCGATATCGGCTTTGAAGATACGATCCAGACTTTTCAGGGCATCCTGGGTTGAGACGTCATGCACCGCATTCGGGTACTGAGCGTGAAAGATCGAACCGGGGAAAGGGCCGAAGCCAATTTTATAGGGGGCGACTTTACCGGTCAGGGCCATCGTCATTGAGGTCCGGCCATGGAAGCCGCCGCCGAAGGCGATCACGCCGGGGCGTTTGCTATAGGCGCGGGCGATTTTAATCGCGTTCTCAACCGCTTCCGCACCGGTAGAGAAGAAGGCGGTTTTTGCCGGCCCTTCGACCGGCACGCGGGCGTTGATCTTCTCCGCCAGGGTTATGTAGCTCTCATAGGGCACCACCTGATAGGCCGTATGGGTAAAGGCGTGAAGCTGCTTCTCAACTGCCGCCGCCACTTTTGGGTGGCGATGACCGGTATTCAGCACCGCAATCCCGGCGGCGAAGTCGATCACCTCGTTGCCCTCTACGTCCCACAGCGTGGCGTTCTCTGCTCTCTCGGCGAAGAAGTTACACATGACGCCGATGCCGCGCGGCGTCGCCTGTAAACGCCGTTCGTTTAGTTCGTTATTTTTCACCCTGTCCCCCTGAGAAATACCCATGCGTAGCGCATCTGTAAGTGTTTGCCAGGGGCTAAAAATTCGCCAGAGCGGGCGCTAAAAAAACAAAACCCCCGGATTTTCATCCAGGGGTTTAGCAGGTGACTGCGCGAAAGTTAGGCTTCGATAGCCGCACGCAGCTTTTTCATCGCATTCTTTTCCAGCTGACGCACGCGCTCGGCAGAGACGCCGTACTGGTCGGCCAGCTCCTGCAGCGTGGACTTGTTGTCTTCGTCCAGCCAGCGGGCGCGAATAATCGCCTGGCTACGTTCGTCGAGCCCCTGCATCGCATCGGTCAGGCGGTTTGCCGCCTGCTCTTCCCAGTTGTCGTCTTCAATGCCGTCGGCAAAGTTAGACGATTTATCCTGCAGGTAGAGCACCGGTGCCATCGGCTGGCTGTCAGACTCGTCGTCGGAGGACATATCAAAGGTCATGTCCTGTGCGGCCATCCGCGACTCCATCTCGCGCACGTCTTTGCTGGAAACGCCAAGCTCGCGTGCGACCATTTCGACTTCGTCCTGGTTGAACCAGCCCAGACGCTGTTTAGATTTACGCAGGTTAAAGAACAGCTTACGCTGCGCTTTAGTGGTGGCAACCTTCACAATACGCCAGTTACGCAGGACGTATTCGTGAATTTCGGCTTTGATCCAGTGCACGGCGAACGAGACCAGACGCACACCCACTTCCGGGTTAAAGCGACGCACGGCCTTCATCAGACCGATGTTACCTTCCTGGATCAGGTCCGCCTGCGGCAGGCCATAGCCCGAGTAGTTACGAGCAATATGAACAACAAAGCGCAGGTGAGACAGGATCAGCGTTTTAGCTGCTTCCAGATCGCCCTGGTAATGCAGCTTTTCAGCCAGCGCCCGCTCTTCATCAGCCGTTAACATCGGCCAAGCGTTAGCAGCCCGGATATACGACTCCAGGTTACCAACAGGGGCTAAAGCTAAAGTTTGCATTTCTTTGGTCATTCAAATCCTCTCAATAGACTTCTTACTGGCGGCGGTTTGTCCCTTTCATCTTTTCAGGAACAGGCAACAAACATGCCAGCGATTGTGAGCAACGAGAATATCATCCACATTTTTATCAGACAGTGATTTTATCCACAAGTTCAATGCCGTCGTGTGAATAGATTACGCACAAATTGTGACACAGCGTTGATAAAAACAGACGCAGGGGAGAAGAGATAACAGGGACTCTTTCCCTGCAAGACATCACGTGCAGGGAAAGAGTATATCAAAAAATCGCTTAGTCAGGCGTAAAGTGACGTAAATGTTGTACCGTTGCCAGCCAGGCGGCCAGCCAGCCGATCATTGAGCAGACCAGCAGCAGCAGCAGACATTCGTCAAACGACAAACCATCAAGGTTGAACTGGGTACCAAATACCTTCGCCACGTCGGCCACGGCAGAGGAGAGCCGCATGACCAGCACCTCTGACAGGATCAGCGACATCAGCGCGCCGCTAAAGCCCAGCAGCGCCCCGCCATACAGGAACGGACGCAGGATAAAACCGTCGGTTGCCCCGATCAGCTTCTGGACGTTGATGGTATCGCGGCGGGAGAAGATGCTCAGCCGCACGCTGTTACCGATCACCAGGAATACGGCGGCCACCATCAGAACGCCGATCATCGCCGATACCCGGCCCACCAGCCCGGTCAGCGCCGTCAGGCGAGCAAACCAGCTGTCGTCCATACGCACTTCATCAATACCGTTGATGCGCGTGATCCGATCCCGCAGGGTGTTCAACGACTCGGTGCTCTGGAAGTCGAGCTTGGGCACCACGACCGCCACGGCAGGAAGCGGGTTCTCTTCGAGCATATCCAACGCGCCGCCAAAGCCGGACCAGTTACGGAACTCGCCGAGGGCGTCCTCGCGGGAGAGATAGTTGACCTTCTCCACCCCCTGCTCCGACTGCAGCTGGCCCACCACCTGCTGAGCGGCGTTATCATCCAGCGCCTTATCGAAGTAGACGGTGATCTGCGGTGACGGATAGTACTGGGTCGCCGCCTGATTGACGTTCTTATAGACCATATAGCAGACGCTGGGCAGCGTGAGGGAGATGGCAATCACCATCACCGTCAGGAAGGTCGCCAGCGGCTTGCTCTTGAGATCCTGCAGCGCGCCGCTAAATGCGTAGCGCATCTGCTCATTGAAGACGTTACTCTTCCGCGAGCCGGGCTTAGGCGGCGTCTTGCTGCGCCCGGACGGGGGACGACTGCCGCCCGCGCCTGCGCCAGGTTTGCGGAAGCGATCGAACTTGCCGCCAAACTGACGAATTTGATTTACTGCGTCGCGTTTATTCACCCGCCAGGCCTCCATGCAAATGGCCGTCGCTCAGGCTCAGCGTCCGATATGAACGACGGGAAATCAGTCCGATGTCGTGCGTCGCCATCAGAACGGTGACCCCGACGCGGTTAAACTCCTCGAACAGGCGCAGAATACCTTCCGACAGCGCCTCATCAAGGTTACCGGTCGGTTCATCCGCCAGCAGCACCGCCGGCTTGTTGACCACGGCGCGAGCGATGCCCACGCGCTGCTGCTCACCACCGGAGAGTTGGATCGGAAAATTTTTCGCTTTGTCCAGCAGCCCGACCTTATCCAGGGCCGCAGAGACGCGGCGGCGAATGTCATCCCCGCTGGCCCCGGCAATAATCAGCGGGATAGCCACGTTGTCGTAAACCGTGCGGTCCATCAGCAGATGGTGATCCTGGAAAATCATGCCGATCTGCCGACGCAGAAACGGCACTTCGCGGTTCTTCAGGCGGCTAATATCATGCCCCCCAAAGAAGATTTTCCCGGCGCTTGGCCGCTCAATACCACAGATCAGCTTAAGCAGCGTACTTTTCCCTGCGCCAGAGTGGCCGGTCAGAAATGCCATCTCGCCCTGCTGCAGGTGAAAGGTCACCCCCTGCAGCGCTTGTCTCCCACCGAGATAGGCCTTGCTGACGTGTTCAAAGCGAATCATTGTTAATCCTCTCGGGCAAAAAGTGCCTCTATAAAATCGCCCGCATTAAACGGACGCAAGTCCTCTATACGCTCGCCAGTCCCGATATACCGAATAGGGATCCCGAACTGGTCGGCGACGGAGAAGATCACCCCGCCCTTCGCTGTACCATCCAGCTTGGTCAGAGTGATCCCCGTCAGGCCTACCGCCTCGTTAAACAGGCGGGTCTGGCTTACTGCATTCTGCCCGGTGCTGGCATCAATGGTCAGCATCACTTCGTGCGGCGCATCGACGTCCAGCTTTTTCATTACGCGGACAATCTTCTTCAGCTCTTCCATCAGGTGCGCTTTATTCTGCAAGCGACCGGCGGTATCGGCGATCAGCACGTCAACGCCGCGTGATTTCGCTGCCTGAATAGCGTCGAAGATGACCGAGGCGGAGTCTGCACCGGTGTGCTGGGCAATCACCGGAATATTGTTGCGCTGGCCCCACACCTGGAGCTGCTCAACCGCCGCCGCGCGGAAGGTATCCCCCGCCGCCAGCATCACCGATTTGCCCTGCTGTTCAAACTGACGGGCCAGCTTGCCGATGGTTGTGGTTTTCCCAACGCCGTTGACGCCCACCATCAGAATAACAAACGGCGTTTTGCCTTCAATATTAAGCGGCGCATCAACTTTTGCGAGAATCTCGCCCATCTCCGCCTTAAGCAGGCCATAGAGCGCCTCGGCATCCTGCAGCTGTTTGCGGCTGGCGCTCTCGGTCAGCGTGGCGATGATTTTACGCGTTGTCTCAACGCCGACGTCCGCCACCAGCAGCTGCTCTTCCAGCTCTTCGAACAGATCATCATCGATTTTTTTGCCGCGGAAAAGACTGATAAATCCGGAACCGAGATTCTCTTTCGTTTTCAGCAGGCTGCGTTTCAGGCGCGCAAAGAAACCCTCTTTGGTAGGCTTCTCCTGCTCCAGAGGCGCGACCTCAACGGGCTCCTCCTCCAGAACGATCTCCTCCTCCGCAGGGGTTGAGAGCGCAGCGGCTTCCAGCTCTTCGTCGGTAAGTTCACGCTCATCGTCTTCCGTGAGCCACTCCTCCGCTTCCGGCTCGACCGGTACAACCTCTTCCGCCTGCGGCAGCGCTTCCGGTTCAATGTAGACCGGTGGCTGAGCATGCAGAGGTGCCGCTGGCTCCTCTTGAATTTCTTCTGGAACCTCTTCCGCAACGGTCTCCTGAACCTCTTCCTGAGCAACCACCTGCTCCGTCACCTCGACGACGTCGGCGGCAAAGGCTTCCGATTCGGCTTCGCTGTGCGGGGCATGCTCCGCTTTTGCTTCCGCCTCTTTTTCTTTTTCAATTTCTGTTACAACAACCGCCTGCTGCTGGATCTGCTCTTCCGGTTGCTGCTCAATCTGCTGCTCAGGCTCTGCCTGCTGCGGCTCCTCTTTCGGGCCTAAGCCCAGCCAGGAGAGGAAACCCCGTTTTTTCTCTTTTGCCATTTGCGACTACACTCCTCGCGGTTAATTCATGGCACAGCCCGTATTGTCCTAAACCTAGTCGCAAACAGGGACTGAAAATTTTGTAAGTAATTCGTTAGTCTAACACTTTCCTGATTCCACAGCACCGCCTGCGGATTAAGGTTTCGTCCAGCGTCGCCCGCCGCTAAAATAGCGGCCTAAAAATTGTGACCAGAGCCAGCATTATGAAAAAACCCAACCGAGCCGCCAGCGGCCAGATACGCATCATTGGCGGCCAGTGGCGCGGCCGCAAACTGCCGGTGCCGGACAGCCCCGGCCTGCGTCCAACAACGGATCGCGTCAGAGAGACCCTGTTTAACTGGCTGGCTCCCTCAATGGTAGACGCCCGCTGCCTCGACTGCTTCGCCGGTAGCGGCGCGCTGGGTCTGGAGGCACTGTCGCGCTACGCGGCCTCTGCGACGCTGATTGAGATGGAGCGCGGCGTCGCCCGCCAGCTGCAACAGAACCTGGCGACGCTGAACGCCACCCAGGGCAAGGTCGTGAACGACAATACGCTGACGTTTCTGAATCAGAGCGGGACCCCGCATGATATCGTCTTTGTCGATCCGCCGTTTCGTAAAGGCCTGCTCGACGAGACGCTGCGGCTGTTGGAAAATAACGGCTGGCTGGCGGATGACGCGCTAATCTATGTAGAGAGCGAAGTGGAAAGCGGGCTGCCGCCCGTGCCGACACATTGGGATCTGCACCGTGAAAAGATAGCCGGTCAGGTGGCCTACCGCCTCTATCACCGACAAGTACCTTCATCATCGATAAGTACAGGGAGCGTAACATGCTGATTAATCTGGGCCGAATTATGATGCTGTGCGTCTGGGCATTTCTGATCCTTAACCTGGTTCACCCCTTCCCGCGTCCGCTGAATATCTTCGTTAACGTGGCGCTGGTTTTCACCGCCTTTATGCATGCCTTACAGATGGTGATGATGAAAACCGCCCTGCCAAAAAATGGCCCGCAGATGACCGCCGCCGAGCAGTGGCGCATCTTCCTGTTCGGCGTCTTTGAGCTGCTGGTGTGGCAGAAAAGGCTTAAGCAGAATCTTCAGCAGAAGAAGTAATCGGACGGGCCCGCGTTGTCATCTCCCCGCCAGGGCCACTACACTGAATAGCAAGGGTGTGGGCATAACGCCCATGAGACAGTAACGAATTCAAGGAATTAAGATGCTTTGGTCGTTTATCGCCGTATGTTTTTCCGCCTGGCTCTACGTGGACGCGTCCTATCGCGGGCCAGCCTGGCAACGCTGGGTCTTTAAACCCGTTACGCTGCTGCTGCTGTTACTGCTGGCCTGGCAGGCACCGATGTTCAATGCCGTCAGCTATCTGGTGCTGGCCGGTCTCTGTGCGACCCTGGTGGGCGATGCGCTAACCCTGCTGCCGCGCCAACAGCTGCTCTACGCTATCGGGGCGTTCTTCCTCGCGCATCTGCTCTACACCATCTACTTCGCCAGCCAGATGACGCTCAGCTTCTTCTGGCCGCTGCCGCTGGCGCTGCTGGTTATTGGTGTGCTGCTGATCGCCACCATCTGGACGCGACTTGAGGAGCTACGCTGGCCTATCTGCACCTTTATCGCCATGACGCTGGTAATGGTCTGGCTGGCTGGCGAGCTATGGTTCTTCCGCCCGACCAGCCCGGCGCTGTCGGCGTTTGTCGGTGCCGTCCTGCTGCTGTTGAGCAATATTGTCTGGCTGGGCAGCCACTACCGCCGCCGCTTCAAGGCAGACAGCGCCATTGTTAGCGCCTGCTATTTTGCTGGTCACTTCCTGATTGTTCGCTCCCTCTACATTTAACGCTTGACTCTGGAGTCGACTCCAGAGTGTATCCTCCGGTTAATGAGAAAATTATCATTGACCGGAGGACGTTATGTCTGTTCCTGAAAAGTCCAAAAAAGCGCCGCAGTTTACGGCGTTTAAGCCTGCCTCTACGCCGGTCCAGGAGGCGTGCTGCTGTGCGGAAACGTGCGAAACGCAGCGTGCCGCTCCCCTGCCGGAAAGCGATAACCGGTACACTTGGGTGGTTAACGGCATGGACTGCGCCGCCTGTGCGCGTAAAGTGGAAAACGCGGTCAGGCAGGTTGCCGGCGTTGAACAGGTTCAGGTCCTTTTCGCTACCGAGAAGCTGCTGGTTAACGCCTCGGGTAACGTTAGCGCTCAGGTAGAGGCCGCAGTCAAAAACGCCGGTTACGCCCTGCGCAGCGAATCTGCCTCGGCTGAGAAAACGTCCTTCCTGCAGGAAAACCTGGCTCTCATCACGCTGATTGTCATGATGGCGCTGAGCTGGGCACTGGAGCAGGTCAACCATCCGCTCGGTAATCTGGCCTTTGTCGCGACCACCCTCGTCGGCCTCTACCCTATTGCCCGCCAGGCGCTGCGCCTGATGAGAAGCGGCAGCTGGTTTGCTATTGAGACGCTGATGAGCGTGGCGGCCATCGGGGCGCTGTTTATCGGCGCGACGGCAGAAGCGGCAATGGTGCTGCTGCTGTTTTTAGTCGGCGAACGTCTTGAGGGCTGGGCTGCCAGCCGGGCGCGTAAGGGCGTCAGCGCCTTGGTGGCGCTTAAGCCAGAGACGGCGACTTTAGTCGTCAACGGCGAGCGTAAAACGGTAGCGATAGCCACGCTGCGTCCCGGCGATATCATTGAGGTCGCCGCCGGAGGCCGCCTGCCTGCCGATGGCGCGCTGCTTAGCGCTGACGCCAGTTTTGATGAGAGCGCCCTCACTGGCGAATCCATCCCCGTGGCGCGCGCCGTCGGGGAGAAGGTGCCTGCCGGGGCCACCAGCGTGGATCGTCTGGTTCAGCTCAGCGTGCTGTCCGAGCCGGGCGACAGTGCGATTGACCGCATCCTCAGGCTGATCGAGGAGGCCGAGGAGCGCCGCGCTCCCGTCGAGCGCTTTATCGATCGCTTCAGCCGGATCTATACCCCCATCATTATGCTCGTCGCCCTGCTGGTTGCCGTTGTGCCTCCGCTGCTCTTCAGCGCCCCGTGGGAAGGCTGGATCTACAAGGGATTGACGCTGCTGCTGATTGGCTGTCCGTGTGCGCTGGTGATCTCCACGCCAGCGGCGATCACCTCTGGGCTGGCGGCAGCGGCACGCCGGGGCGCACTGATTAAAGGCGGTGCAGCGCTGGAGCAGCTCGGGCGCGTGCGGCATATCGCCTTCGATAAAACCGGCACCCTGACGCTGGGTAAGCCACAGGTCACAGGAATGTATCCTCATCAAACCAGCGAGGAGAAACTGCTTACGCTGGCCGCTGCGGTTGAGCAAGGTTCGACCCACCCGCTGGCTCAGGCCATTGTGCGTGAAGCCCAGGCTCGCGGGCTGGTGATCCCACCCGCCACGGCGCAGCGTGCACTAGTGGGATCGGGTATAGAGGCCAACGTCGAGGGCAAAAAGGTGCTGATCTGTGCGGCGGATAAGTTTGCTGCAGCCGAATTTAGCGAGCGCATTCACGCGCTGGAAGCGGCCGGGCAGACGGTGGTGATCGTTGCTGAAGATGGCGAGTTACAAGGCGTGCTGGCGCTGCGGGACACCCTGCGTGAGGACGCCAGGCAGGCGGTGGCTGACCTGCATCGGCTAGGCGTGCAGGGGACGATCCTCACGGGCGATAACCCACGCGCGGCGGCGGCGGTTGCTGATGAGCTGGGGCTTGAGTTCAAAGCCGGGCTGCTGCCAGCGGATAAAGTGGCGGCGGTCACCGCGCTAAATGCTCACGCGCCGCTGGCGATGGTCGGAGACGGCATTAACGATGCGCCGGCAATGAAGGCGGCCACTATCGGTATCGCGATGGGCAGCGGCACCGACGTGGCGTTGGAGACCGCCGACGCGGCGCTGACCCACAGCAGGCTAAGCGGGCTGGCGGAGATGATTACCCTGGCGCGGGCAACGCACGCTAACATTCGACAGAACATTGCCATTGCGCTGGGGTTGAAGGCGGTGTTCCTGGTGACCACGCTGCTGGGGATCACCGGACTTTGGCTGGCGGTGCTCGCCGACACCGGCGCAACGGTGCTGGTGACGGCGAACGCGCTGCGACTATTACGTAGAAGATAAAACTATAGGGCACGAACCGTAGGCCGGGTCAGGCGTTAGCCGCCACCCGGCGTAACGGAGTCGATTTAACGCCCGGCGGCGCTATGCTTGCCGGGCCTACAACGACACGAACCCTATTAACTATTACTGCATCCCCAACACCCCCGGTAGCCACAGCGAAATGGCCGGGATATAGGTCACCATTGCCAGCACCACCAGCAGCATGGCGTAGAACGGCAGCATGGCGCGTACCACGGTCTCGATCTTCTGCTTACTCACCGCACTGGCGACAAACAGCACCGAGCCTACCGGCGGCGTGATCAGCCCGATCCCGAGGTTAACCATCATGATCATGCCGAAGTGCACCGGATCGATCCCCAATGAGTTGGTTACCGGCAGCAGCACCGGGGTCAGGATCAGGATCAGCGGGGCCATATCCATCAACGTGCCCACCAGCAGCAGCATGATGTTGAGATACATCAGAATGACATACTTGTTATCCGATAGCGAGGTGAAGAACTCGGTGATGCGCGTTGGCAGCTGCATGTAGGTCATGACCGCACCGAATGCCGCGGCAAAACCAATCAGGATCATCACAATAGTGACGGTCTTTACCGTGCGGCACATCAGCTTCGGCAGCTCGTTCCACTTGTAGTCGCGGTAGATAAACATGGTCACGAAGAATGCCCACAGGCAGGCGACCGCCGCCGACTCGGTGGCGGTAAAGATCCCTGACAGGATACCGCCGAGAATGATCACCACGGTCATCAGTCCCCACAGGGCATCGAACAGGATCTTCAGCGCCTGTTTAAACGGGATCCGCTCCCCCTTCGGATAGCCGCGCTTATGGGCAAAGCCCAGGCAGAGCACCATCAGACACAGCCCGAGCAGCAGGCCCGGCAGCACGCCGGCAATAAACAGGGTGGCGATGGAGACCGTGCCCCCTGCCGCCAGGGAGTAGATCACCGAGTTGTGGCTGGGCGGAATGAGGATGGCCTGTACCGAGCCGCTGGCGGTCACCGCCGCCGCGTACTCACGCGGGTAGCCCTTCTTTTCCATCTCCGGGATCATCACGCTGCCGATAGAGGCCGTGTCTGCCACCGACGAGCCGGAAATCGCACCGAAAAAGGTCGAGGCGACGATATTCACCAGCGACAGGCCACCGCGAATAAAGCCGACAAAGACATAGGCAAAGTTAACCAGACGCCGGGCGATACCCCCTTCCGCCATGATCGCGCCCGCCAGGATAAAGAACGGGATCGCCAGCAGGGTAAACTTGTTCACTCCGCTGGTGATCTGGATCATCAGCGCCTCAAGAGGCAGATCGATCCACAGCGCGCCCGCTACCGCACTTAGCCCAACGGCGAACGCCACCGGCATACCCAACGCCAGCAAGATGGCGAGGGTGAACAACAAAACAAACGCATCCATCTTTCACCCCTTAAGTATGGTTGCCGATCAGTACGACCGGTCGGTTTTCCTGCGAGCCAAACAGCAGGCGTTCGAGCACGAACAGGATCAGAATGGCCGACCCCAGCGGCAGCGGCAGATAGCTCTCCCCGGAGGTCAGGATGGGAAACTCAGCGACGGGCTGCTCCCATAGCTCAACGCAGAGCCAGTAGCTGTACCAGAAGATGATCAGGGAGATCCCCAGCATCAGCAGATCCACCACCCGAGCGCACAGGGTTTGCAGCGCGGCAGGCAGCCGGTCGGTAAGCATGTTCACCGCGATGTGTGACCCGGCGCGGTAGCTCACCGCCGCACCGATAAAGGTAAAGGTCACCATGCAGATGATGGCGATCGGCTCCGGCCAGGACTCGCCGCGGTTCAGCACGTAGCGCGAGAAGATGCCAATGGGGATCACGATGGTCATCACCAGCAGCGACAGGCCCGCCACGGCCATCGCAAGCAGGTAGAGACGGTCCATCCACTTCAGGTAGAGTTCGGACATACGTCCTCCACAAAACGGGTCTGATTTACTTAACGTCGGCGATGGCTTTCATCAGATCCTGATGCTTATCGCCATACTGGGCGCGCACCGGCTCTGTAGCTTTGATAAAGACCGATTTGTCGATGTCGTGGAACTGGACGCCGCCCGCCTTCATTTTGTCGAGCGCCTGCTGGTTATAGGCATTCCACAGCTTGCGCTGTTCAAACTGCGCTTCACGGGCCAGGGTAAGGATTTTTTTCTGATCGTCAGCGCTGAGCTTGTCCCACTTCACTTTGGAGTAGAGCAGCATCTCTGGGGTGATGAAGTGGCCGCTGAGGGTGTAGTTTTTCGCCACCGGCATATAGTTATGGGCGACGAAGGTTGGCGGGTTGTTCTCTGCTCCGTCAATCACGCCGGTTTGCATGCCGCTGTAAACCTCGCTCACGCCCATCGCCACCGAGTTGGCGCCCATATCTTTCAGCGTAGCTAACGCTACCGGGCTACCCTGCACGCGGATCTTCTTGCCTTTCAGATCTTCCGGTTTGACGATCGGATCCTTGGTGATCAGATTGCGGGTGCCGGAGTCCATCCAGCCGAGGAATACCAGTCGGGATTTCGGGTTGGCGGTGAGCTTGTCGCCGATCTGCTTGCCGATATCACCGTCGATAATTTTGTGCATGTGGTCTTCATCGCGGAAGACGTAGGGCAGCGTAAAGACTTCGATGTCCGGCAGGATCGCTGCCACCGGTGCCATGGAGACGCGGATGATGTCGATAGCGCCCATCTGCGCCTGCTCGATCATCTGCTTTTCATCCCCAAGCACGCCGCCGGGGAAGACTTTAATCTCCAACTTGCCGTCGGTTTGCTGTTTCAATTTTTCGCCCATCTGCTCTACGGCCACCACGTTGGGATAACCCTGCGGATGAACATCGGCAGCTTTGATGGTTTGAGCGGCAACAGAGGAGGCAAAAGCAGTCAGGCACAGAGCGGCTAACAACGGCTTCAAGGTCGTTTTCATTGAGTCAACTCCAGGGTAGTGAGGTAAGCGGCAAACAGCGTTTTATTTTTACGCTTAAAAACTACACTACGCCCGGAGAAGCAGAGGTGAAGCGGTTCACAAAAGTAACAAGATTGTGAAACGGCGGTTCAATTATGTGACAACGGTAGTCCAAATGATGTTAATTACCGGTGTTACTGCCCTTTACGTAACAGGTAACGATACGGCAACGCGTCTACCTGTTGAGCGACAAGCTCGTGCTCCATAAAGCGGCAAAAGCCGGGAATATCGCGCGTGGTAGCAGGATCATCGGCGATAATCAGCAATGTCTCCCCAGCCTGCATGGTGCGTACGGTTTTGCGTACCATCATCACGGGTTCCGGGCAGCGCAGCCCCTGGGCGTCAAGCGTATGGTCTGGGGTAGAATAGAGATCGGTCATTTTTAGCTCATCTAATCAAAAACCGCTGTAGTTTACGCCGCGATTTTCGCAAAGCAAACCAGGTTAACGATTGCGTGGATATTAACCATTGCAAAGTGGGTCTAAAGCAGTATGATGCGGCGGTTCAAATTGGGTTCCCTCACCCCAACTCATAAAAAGGTCACAATATGACGCAGTTCTCGCAATCTCAGCGCATGAAAGCGCTGTTCTGGCTATCGCTTTTTCATCTGCTGGTGATCACCTCCAGCAACTATCTGGTACAGCTGCCGATCTCGGTGTTTGGTTTCCATACCACCTGGGGCGCGTTTAGCTTTCCCTTTATTTTCCTCGCCACCGACCTGACCGTGCGTATTTTTGGCGCACCGCTCGCTCGGCGGATCATCTTTGCCGTCATGATCCCGGCGCTGATAATCTCCTATATCGTCTCGTCGCTGTTTTATATGGGCAGCTGGCAGGGCTTTGGCGCGCTGACCCACTTTAACCTCTTTGTCGCCCGTATTGCCGCCGCGAGCTTTATGGCGTACACCCTGGGGCAGATCCTCGACGTGCGCGTCTTTAACCGCCTGCGTCAGAATCGCCGCTGGTGGCTCGCCCCAACTGTCTCTACGGTGTTCGGTAACGCCAGCGATACCATCGCCTTCTTCTTTATCGCCTTCTGGCGTAGCCCGGACGCGTTTATGGCCCAGCACTGGACCGAAATTGCCCTGGTGGACTACAGCTTTAAGGTGCTTATCAGCATTCTGTTCTTCCTGCCGATGTATGGCGTATTGTTGAATATGTGTCTGAAAAGACTGGCGGATAAATCTGAAATTTCCGCGTTGCAGGCCAGTTAAAGGTACGCTTCCTAACTTGTGATAAGATGGGCCTATGAGCCGTTTTGGCCGTTTATCGAAAGGAAGAAGTCAATGCGCAATCTGGTTAAGTACGTCGGGATTGGCCTGCTGGTGTTAGGGCTGGCGGCCTGTGATAACAACGACACGAAAACGCCTGCACAGGGTGCCGCGCCGGAGAGCAACGCGACCGGGCAGCCGGTAAGCCTGCTGGACGGTAAAGTCACCTTCTCCCTGCCTGCCGACATGAGCGATCAGAGCGGCAAGCTGGGTACCCAGGCGAACAACATGCACGTCTACTCCGACGCCACCGGCCAGAAAGCGGTGATTGTGATCGTTGGCGATACCACAAATGAAGAGCTGCCGGTGCTGGCGAAACGTCTGGAAGACCAGCAGCGCAGCCGCGATCCGCAGCTGCAGGTGGTGACCAATAAATCCATTGAGGTGAAAGGTCACACGCTGCAGCAGCTGGACAGCATCATCTCCGCGAAAGGCCAGACCGCCTGGTCCTCCGTGGTGCTGGGCAAGGTTGATAGCAAGCTTCTGACCATTCAGGTGACGCTGCCGGCGGAAAACCAGCAGCAGGCGCAGAGCACAGCAGAGAATATTATCAACACCATCGTGATTAACTAATTGTGTATAACGCCCGGCGGCGCGCTGCTTGCCGGGCCTACGATTCTGAAACGGCCTCCAACGGAGGCCGTTTTTTTAACTGCCACGCCAGCAGCAACGCTACCGCGACCAGCCCTGCCGCCGCAATATAGATTGACGAGACGCCGGTCCATGCCATCAGCAGCCCGGCCGCAGGCCCGGTGATGCCCAGGGCCAGATCCATAAACACCGTGTAGGTCGCCAACGCCGCTCCCTGATTCTGCTGCGGCACCGCTTTAACCGCCACGACGCCCAGCGCCGGGAAGACCAGCGAGAATCCCGCGCCTGCCAGCAGCACGCCGACTTTCGCCATCCAGGGCGCAGAGGCAAGACCGGTGAGCATTAATCCCAGCGTCTCCACCGCAAAGCAGATCAGCGCCACGTTGAGACCGCCTAATCGGCTGATGCTGTTAGGGAAAAAGAGCCGCGCGCCGATAAACGCACAGCTAAAGAGCGTCAGGGCAAAAGCCGCACCGTCCCAGCCTTTCGCATCGTAGAAAAGGGTAATAAAGGTGGCGATAACGCCAAACCCGGCGGAGCCCAGCGCCAGCGCCATGCCATAGAGCCAGATGCGCCCCAGCACGTCGCGAAACGGCAGCGGCTTGCCTTTGGTCACCTTCACCGCCGGACGGGTCAGGGCAAAGAGAAACGCCACCAGCGCCACGGCCATGATGGTGAGAGACAGTCCGGTCAGGCCGACGTAGTGAAAGCAGAGCACGCCTAGGGGTGCGCCGAGCGCCATCGCACCATAGGAAGCGATACCGTTCCAGGAGATGACCTTGCCGATGTGCAGCGATCCCACCGTACCGACGCCCCAGAGCGTGGAGCCAGTGCCGGCGAAGCTCTGACCCACGCCGAGGATCACCCTGCCGACGCAGAGCAGTGCCAGGCTGACGACGGGCCAGCCGCTGCCCATACTCGCCAGCAGGTAGCCGACGCCGCTCAGAAAGCAGCCACACAGGCCAAAAAGCACGATCTTTTTTGGTCCCAGGCTGTCGGCATAGCGCCCGGCATGGGGGCGGCTCAGGAGCGTGGCGAAATATTGCAGGCTGATCACCAGCCCCGCCCAGAAGGCGCTAAAGCCCATGACGTCGTGAACATAGCCCGGCAGTACGGCCAGCGGCAGACCAATAATGAAGTAGCTTGCGAAGTTAAATATCACAACGGAGATAATGCGCAGGTTGAGGCGCACTCCGCTTAGCGCCGGGTCGGCGACGGGTTCAGGCATCAAGCTCACCAGTGTTACAACGGTTCTTTACAGGAAGGTTTCACTATTACCACGACGAGGCATGAAAATCAGCCCTCACAATAAGATTATCCGTCTTAAGCGAAGCCCCAACAAGGCACTACACTTAACGAGGATAGCGATAAAAGGAATTCAACATGCTCAACGTATTGCCTGAAAAATCCGGTGATAAAGCAGGACTGCACATTCTTGTCAAAATGGCCGCGCTGGTGATTATCCTGGCGGGTATTCATGCGGCGGCCGATATTATCGTCCAGCTTCTGCTGGCGCTCTTCTTTGCCATCGTCCTTAATCCTCTGGTCACCTGGTTTTTACGCCGGGGTATTAAACGCCCTCTCGCTATTACTATCGTCGTGGTAGTCATGCTAGTTGTGCTTACCGCCCTGTTTGGCGTGCTCGCCGCCTCGACAACCGACTTTATTAATCTGCTCCCAAAATATAACCGGGAGCTGACGCGTAAAATTGTCGCCCTACAGCACGCGCTGCCGTTTTTGAATCTGCATATCTCGCCGGAACGCATGCTGCAGCGCATGGACTCCGACAAAATGATGACCTTCGCTACCACGCTAATGGCACAGCTCTCCAACGCCATGGCCAGCATCGTCCTGCTAGTGATGACGGTGGTGTTTATGCTGTTTGAAGTTCGCCACGTACCCTACAAGCTGCGCTTCGCGCTGAACAATCCGCAGATCCACATCGCGGGCCTGCACCGGGCGTTGAAAGGCGTCTCGCACTATCTGGCGCTCAAAACGCTTATTAGCCTGTGGACCGGGGTGATTATCTGGCTGGGGCTGCTGCTGCTGGATGTGCAGTTTGCCCTGATGTGGGGCGTGCTGGCGTTTCTGCTGAACTACGTGCCCAATATCGGCTCCGTGCTGTCGGCCATTCCGCCGATGATCCAGGCGCTGCTGTTCAACGGCTACTATGAGTTTTTCATGGTCGGCGCGCTCTTCCTGGTCGTGCATATGCTGCTGGGCAACATTCTTGAGCCACGGATGATGGGTCACCGGCTGGGGATGTCCACCCTGGTGGTGTTCCTCTCGCTGCTGGTATGGGGATGGCTGCTGGGGCCGGTGGGCATGCTGCTCTCCGTACCGCTCACCAGCGTGTGTAAAATCTGGATGGAGACCACCAAAGGCGGCAGCAAGCTGGCCATCCTGCTCGGCCCTGGCCGACCCAAGAGTAAATTGCCAGGGTAGAGCACTTTCGCCAGCGGCTGCCTAAACCCGGTGAGCTTACTTCAGGTTTTCCGGGAAGTTTTCTGGCAGCTCGCTGGCCGCACAGTCAATGACGCTGTCGTTATTTGCCCCGCAGTCGCGAACAAAGGTGATGGTCGCGAACTCATCGATCACTTCTGTTGGGTAGGCAGGCCCCGCCTCGCGATAGGACTCCATCAGCGGAATATGATCGTTCTGGAAGCAGACGGTTTTTTCTGGATTGTTTATGACCCAGCGCGGGAAGAAGATCGTCCCGTGGAACAGCCGGTCGCCGAGGTTAACAATCAGGCTAACGTCGGTCCCGGTCGGCTCGGTCCATGAAATTTTGTAGATGCTTTCACCCACCCGCACAATGTAGGCATGCTGATCTTTCACCCAGCGATTACCGACAATGCCGCTATGAATACGATAGTCCAGCGTCGACGCGTTTTTCACATAAATCTCGTAATTCCAGCCGTTGTCGTAGGTGTAAACCAGGTGTTTACCGACAAAACCACTCAGATCGTGTTTATCAAAGCTGCTCATTTTTTACCTCCTTCATGTGATAGAGATAGCGTACCGCTGCAAATTATGAATTAATAACGCTGATTTTAGATAAAATTAATCAACTTTTTAGATAATTTATGCATAAGACAACGCTGGAGCAGTGGTCACTGCTGGAAAAAGTCATTGAACTGGGCAGCTTTGCCAAAGCCGCCGAAGAGACGCATCGTAGCCAGTCATCGGTGAGCTATAACCTGGCGCTATTGCAAGAGCGTTTAGGCATCGCGCTGCTCGTGCCGGAGGGCCGCCGCGCCGTGTTAACGCCCGCCGGGGAACTGCTGCTAACCCAGGTTAAGCCCCTGCTGAAGGCGTTTGCCTATGTTGAAACGCGGGCCTCAACCTTGCGTAACGGTATGCGCACCCGCCTTGATTTGGTGGTCGACAGCATCTTTCCCCGCAGCCATCTGTTCGCCATTTTGCGTCAGTTTCAGCAGCGCTATCCCCAGACGCAGGTGCATCTCACCGAAGCTCAGGAAAACGTTGCCCTACCCGCGCATACGGAAGCCGACGTGATGATCCTGCCGCGTCGTCAGGATATGACCGGACGCGGGGAGTGGCTGATGAACGTGGACTTTATCGCCGTGGCTCATCGCGACCATCCCCTCTTTGCGTTGAATATATTGAATGACGAAACCCTCGCGGCCTGGCCGCTGATCCGCATCGCTGGGAGTGACAGCGCTCAGCAGTCCACCAGCGAAGCCTGGACCTTCTCGACCATTGATGCCGGGATTGACGCGGTGATGTATCAGGTTGGGTACGGCTGGCTACCGGAAGAGCGGATCCGCGAGCAGCTGGAGGCGGGCGTCTTAAAAACGCTGCCCCTCGGCCACGGTGTGCGCCGCGCTACGCCCCTGCACCTGATTGTAAAGAAAGACTTAATGCCTCTCGATGAGCAGGTTGAGACATTGCTTAAACTCCTGACCTCTGCAAAGTAGCGTCTATGCTTAACGTTCGATAACGACATCTACGGGAGCGAGCAATGAAGATTGATTTAACGGGCAAAGTTGCGCTGGTGACCGCCTCCACCGCCGGGATTGGTTTTGCGATCGCGCGCGGGCTGGCTGAGAGCGGTGCGGAAGTGATCCTCAACGGCCGCAGCCAGGAGAGCGTGAACCAGGGCATTCAGCAGCTACAGCAGGCGGTGCCGGGCGTAGAGGTGCGGGCCACCATCGCCGATCTCAGCACCCCCGAAGGCGTTGAATCGGTACTGAAAACCGCCGCGTCCGTGGATATTCTGGTCAACAACGCAGGTATCTATGGCCCGTCCGATTTCAGCACCACCGACGACGCCACCTGGGATAATTACTGGCAAACCAATGTTATGTCCGGCGTTCGCCTGGCGCGCGCCCTGCTGCCGGGGATGGTGAAGAAGGGCTGGGGCCGGGTGGTCTTTATCTCTTCCGAATCAGCGCTTAACATTCCGGCGGACATGATCCACTACGGCGTAACCAAAACGGCGCAGCTCTCCCTGGCGCGCGGGCTGGCAAAATACGTGGCGGGCAGCGGCGTGACGGTCAACAGCGTGCTGCCGGGCCCGACGCTTTCCGACGGTTTTGCCGCCATGATGCAGAGCGAAATAGACAAAACCGGTAAATCGCTGGAGACGGTCGCCACTGAGTTTGTAAAAGCCAACCGTCCCACCTCGGTGATCCAGCGTGCCGCCACGGTGGATGAAGTCGCCAATATGGTGGTCTACGTCTGTTCGACCCAGGCCTCGGCGACCTCCGGCGCGGCACTGCGCGTCGACGGTGGCGTGGTAGACGATATTGTATAACCCAGCGTGGAGAAGCGTTATGCCTATGAAACTCTCACGCTGTGTGCTGGCCGCCCTGTTCTTCAGCGGGACGGCTGCGGCAGCAGAGTATGGTGAACACCTGGAGGGTTTTAACTACCCCTGGGAACTCAAAAAGTTTGATTTTCAGTCGCAGAAACAGCCGCTCAGCATGGGCTATATGGATCTTCAGGCGGATAAGCCCAACGGTCACACGGTCGTGCTCCTGCACGGTAAAAACTTCTGCGCCGCCACCTGGGAGGAGACAATCCGCGTCCTGCACGATGCTGGGTATCGGGTCGTCGCCCCGGATCAGATTGGCTTCTGCACCTCTACCAAGCCCGCCAGCTATCAGTACAGCTTCCAGCAGCTGGCAAGTAATACCCACCAGCTGCTCGACTCGCTGGGGATCAAGAAGGCCACCATTATCGGTCACTCCACCGGCGGGATGCTGGCCACCCGCTATGCCCTGATGTACCCCCAGCAGACCGAGAAGCTGGTGATGGTCAACCCCATCGGCCTTGAGGACTGGAAAGCCAAAGGCGTGCCCTATCGCAGCGTTGACGAGTGGTATCAGCGCGAGCTAAAAACCAGCGCCCAAAGCATCAAAGCCTATGAGCAGAAGACTTACTACATGGGCAACTGGAAGCCGGAGTATGACAAGTGGGTCGATATGCTGGCCGGGCTGAGCAACGGGCCGGGCAAGGAGCGCGTGGCGTGGAACTCCGCCCTGCTCTACGACATGATCGCTACCCAGCCGGTGGTCTATGAGTTTAAAGATCTGCGGATCCCGACGACGCTGTTTATCGGCACCGGGGATACGACCGCCCCTGGCAGCGATACCGCTCCGCCGGAGGTGAAAAAGGCCGTGGGTAACTATAGCGTGCTGGGTAAAGAGGCCGCGAAGCAGATCCCTGGCGCGACGCTGGTCGAGTTTGACGGTATGGGCCACGCCCCGCAGATGGAAGATCCGGCGCGCTTTCACGAGGCGCTGCTGAAGGATTTACGCTCCTAAACGAGCATGAGTAACACTCTACCTCTCAGCCAAACTGCCGGGCTGCACCGCAGCGCTGCCCGGCAGCTGTTATAAAATTGTAACAATGATTACTTAGTCTGATGGCGTCACCTTACTCTCTGGTAAACAAAGGACGCCGTCGTGAGCAGACCGTTAAAATCCCTATTCAAAAAAGAACATAGCGAAGAGATCAGTAACCGCAGCGCCAATCCGGTATTTTCCGACGTGGCGAACGTCTTTCTCTCCCGCCGCCGCCTGCTGCAGATGGGTGTGGTAGCGGGCGCAGCGGTTTCCTTCCCGCTGCTGGTCAAACCCGAGTCGGCCTTTGCCGCGGTTAGCCGCCCTTCCGCGCTGGCTAAGGCGGTCTCGCTGGGGTTCACTAGCATTCCGGTCTCTTCCGAAGATACGGTGATTGTGCCAGAGGGCTATATCGCCCGCCCGTTCTATCGCTGGGGCGAGCCGGTGGGTCTGAAGGACGCGATGCCTGCGTTCAAGACCGACGGCAGCAACACCACCGACGAGCAGGCTGCCCAGGCAGGCATGCACCATGACGGCATGGCGTGGTTTAGCCTGCCGCAGGGCGGAAACAGTCCCGATCATGGCCTGCTGGCGATGAACCATGAGTACATTGATAACGGGATGCTGTTCAAGGATGGCGACGCCAACTGGGATCTCGACAAGGCCCGCAAGGGACAAAACGCGATGGGCATCTCGGTTATCGAAGTACAGAAGCGCGGCGATGACTGGCAGGTGGTGCGCCCCTCCTCATTCGCCCGCCGCATCACCGTTAACACCCCGATGCAGCTTACCGGCCCGGCGCGCCACCAGCCGCTGATGAAAACCGCCGCCGATCCGCAGGGTGAGCAGGTGCTGGGCACCATGCAGAACTGCGCCAACGGCCACACGCCGTGGGGAACCTACCTCACCTGCGAAGAGAACTGGTCCGATATTTTTGTGAAGAAGGCCGAGCGTAATGCACTGGAGAAGCGCTACGGCATCGCCGACAGCGATGACTCCTACCGCTGGAACGAGGTCGACGAACGCTTCAGCGTGGATAAGACTCCGAACGAGCCGAACCGCTTTGGCTGGGTCGTCGAGATCGACCCTTACGATCCGACTTCCACGCCGCGCAAACATACGGCGCTGGGTCGCTTCAAGCACGAAGGTGCGATGGTCACCCTCGCCGCAGATAACCGCGTAGTGGTCTATATGGGCGACGACCAGAAGTTTGAGTACATCTACAAGTTTGTCTCGGACAAAAAGTACGATCCGGCCAACCGCCAATCCAGCATGGATCTGCTTACCTCCGGCACGCTCTACGTGGCGAAATTTAACGAGGACGGCAGCGGCAGCTGGCTCCCACTGGTCTTTGGCGAGAACGGTCTCGATCAGAGCCACGGCTTCGAAAGCCAGGGCGATCTGCTGATCAAAACCCGTCTGGCTGCGGACGTCGTGGGCGCAACCAAGATGGACCGCCCGGAGTGGATCACCGTCGATCCGAACACTCCCGGCAGCGTCTACTGCACCCTGACCAACAACAGCGATCGCGGCAAAGAGGGTAAGGCCCCGGCCGACGCCGCCAACCCGCGCGCCAACAACCAGTTTGGTCATATTATGCACTGGCTGGAAGAGAACAACGATCCGGCTTCAGGGCGTTTCCAGTGGGATATTCTGGTGATGGCGGGCCGCACCGACGGCAACGATCCGCAGGCCAAAGGCTCCATGCAGGGAGCCGCGTTTGGTAGCCCGGATGGTCTCTCCTTCGATCATCGCGGCGTGCTGTGGATCCAGACCGACGTCTCCTCCAGCACCATCAACCAGAAAGCCTATGCCGATATGGGTAACAACCAGATGGTAGCCACCATTCCGGGCACCAACGAGTATCGCCGCTTCCTCACCGGACCACGCGGCTGCGAGATCACCGGCATCGCCTTTACCCCCGATAACCGGACGCTGTTTATTAATATTCAGCACCCTGGCGAAGTGGGCGACGGCATTACCGATCCCGCGAACCCGCGAGCGGTATCAAACTGGCCGGATGCCGATCCGAAAGGTCGCCCGCGCTCTTCAACGGTGGTGATCGTGAAGGCCGACGGCGGACTGATAGGAAGTTAAGACCGCGTCTGAGCTTTCTTTAGCTGCTGTACCTGAACGCATTTAATTCCAGATGTGGCAACATGTCTGGAATTTTTACTTTTTGAATAGAAAAGCAATTTTAGTGAAGCTTTAATAAATGCCCACTCTTTTTCATAAACTTGTATGCCTTATAAGCGGGCTTTAAAGGCATAAATATATATAATATGACAACTCCAATTAATAAAGTTACTGAATAAGACACAAGATTTTGTTGAGTGCCATTACATGCAGTAAAAACCCACCCCAAAAGAAGTATCATGATGATTATAACTGAGACAATAAATCTTTTCTTTAACTGGGAAAGCAACCAATAGTATGGATAGCCTTCCTTTTCAGCATGTTGCCGAAGAGCTAAAACCTCTTTCCCTGTAAATCCTTCTTTTAATAAAAGCCTTTCGACTTCAGTGCTATCCATGATCACTTCCACTTATCGACTAGTAATTTTTATACTATAACTATAGGCGTGATCTAATACCAGCCCAGATGGATATAGGATTTAAGTTATAATAATCACCTGTTTAATAGCATAAAGGTGCTCCCCTACATGGACATATCTTTCAAAGCGAACATCATCCCCCTTGTTTCAGCGGCAGTGGCGCTCGTCTCCCTGTTCGTGGCAACCCGCTCGCTGGCGCAAAGTAAGCTCAGCGCCCGCCTGGCTAGCTACAATGCACGCGGCAGCTATGATGTTTTCCTGACAAAAGAGAGCTGGCTTAAACGCTATTTTGGCAATGCGAATCATCAGGTCAAAATTTATAGTTCAGTGATGTCTGGCACCATAGATTTTGATTATGAGATCAATATCGTGGCGAAAAACGGCGGTATTTATCGGGCGCAGCTTTTTGAAAATATTGAAAAGCGCGAGTACATTGGGATTGGCACCACTGGCCCTGCGTTAAGACCTTCCATCCCTAAGCACAGCCCGCCCAAACAATATGCCAATCAAGGCCGGGTATCTTTTTATGGCACGCCACTCTTTCCCTATTTTTCTGCGGCAGGCCGCGAGGGTGATGTCGATGAACAGGATGCCATCCAGCTTAACCGCTATCATCAGTATATTGAGATTACAGATTTTTGTGGCAACACCGAGATGTGGTATCTGGCGTTTTCACTGCATCTTTCCAACCAGGAAGGTGACTTTAATAAAGCGCATGGGTGGAGAGCGCTCGCTAAAAACAGCACGCCTTATAAATACTACAGGTTCTCCGATGCCACTATCGTCTCCCCTAAAGACCTGCCGAAAAATCTGGATGCGGCACTGACCCCGCAGCAAACGCTGGAAGAGATCAGAGGGAGTGAAGAGTCATGGCAGCCCTCAGCGCAGCTAAGCGAGGATGGCTGGGAGGCGATGAATAATAAACTCAAGCTCTATGAGATGCGGGAGTACTATCATTTCATGAGAAGGATTAAGGAAAATTTAGCGTAAAGAAAAAGCCGATGGCATCGCTGCCATCGGCTTTTTTCACGTCTGATGCAATCAGGCGTTGTGCAGCTGCTGCCCGCAGGCCATCACGCTTGCCAGCAGAACTTTTACGTCTTCCAGACACACGACAGGGTTGAGCAGGGTCAGCTTCAGGCAGGTGACGCCGTCCGCTTCCGTTACGCCCACGTTCGCTGCCCCGGAGGCCAGCAACGCATCGCCGATACGCTGGTTCAGCAACGCAACGCCTGCGGTATCGCCGTTTTCCGGACGGAAACGGAACAGCACGCTAGCCAGCTGCGGCTGCATGACCAGCTCCAGCTGCGGCTGATCAACCACAAACTGCGCTACCTGCTGCGCCAGGGTCACGCCGTTATCAATGATTTCGGCGTACTGCTTTTTACCCAGCGCTTCCAGGCCCATCCACAGCTTCAGGGCATCGAAACGGCGGGTGGTCTGCAGAGACTTGGATACCAGGTTCGGCACGCCCTGCTCTTCATCGAAATCAGAGTTCAGGTACGCCGCCTGATAACGCATCAGCTGATAGTGACGCGCATCTTTCAGCAGGAACGCGCCACAGCTGATGGTCTGGAAGAACTGCTTGTGGAAGTCCAGCGTGACGGAGTCCGCGAGTTCCAGGCCGTTCAGGAAGTGACGATACTTCTCAGACAGCAGCAGTGCGCCACCCCAGGCCGCATCCACGTGCACCCAGATCTGCTCTTCAGCGGCCAGTGCGGCGATGTCAGCTAACGGATCGATCGCGCCCGCATCGGTCGTCCCGGCGGTGGCGACAATGGCCATCACCTGCTCGCCGTTGGCTTTCGCCTGGGCCAGCTTCGCTTTAAGATCGTTGAGATCCATACGCGAGAATTGATCGGTTTTCACCAGCGTCACGGACTGGTAGCCCAGCCCCATCAGTGCCATGTTCTTCTGCACGGAGAAGTGCGCGTTTTCAGAACATAACACTTTAATCTTGCTAAGATTACCGGTCAGACCGTGCTGCTGAACGGAGTGCCCCTGACGCGCGAAAAAGGCATCGCGCGCCAGCATCAGGCCCATCAGGTTGCTCTGCGTACCGCCGCTGGTAAAGACCCCAGCGTCGCCCGCTGTGTAACCGACCTGCTCGCGCAGCCACTCAATCAGCTTGATCTCAATGATGGTCGCCGACGGGCTCTGATCCCAGGAGTCCATGCTCTGGTTGGTGGCGTTGATCAGCACTTCCGCCGCCTGGCTAATTACCAGGCTCGGGCAGTGCAGATGCGCCACGCACTGTGGATGGTGCACCGAGAGGCTGTCCTTGAGGAAATACTCAACGGCACGCTCAATGGCGGCCTGGTTGCCCAGGCCCTCAGCGCTAAACTCTAAATTGATGCGCTCACGCAGTTCCGCAACGGTTTTGCCCTGATACATCTCAGGCTGCTTGAGCCACTGCACCACCGCTTGCGTGCTCTGCTCAATGGCATCCTGATAGGCGGCAATACTCTGCGCGGAACCAGAGAGAATCGGATTTAAATCAGACATGTGCTCACGTGCTCCGATTAAACTGGCTTCACGCCCGCGCTCAGCAGCGCATTTTCAAATTTATCGAGGAAGATCCCCAGCTCTTCTTTGCTAATCAGCAGCGAAGGCAGCAGACGCAGTACGCAGCCGCCACGGCCGCCACGCTCAAGGATCAGGCCCGCTTCGAAGCATTTTTTCTGCAGCAGCGCAGAGAGATCGCCGTCCGCCGGGTAGCAGCCCATATGATCCTGCGCTTCCTGCGGTTTAACAATCTCAATACCGATCATCAAGCCCAGACCGCGTACGTGCCCGATAACCGGGAAGCGTTTCTGCATCTCAGCCAGCTGGCCCTTCAGCCATTCGCCCTGCTCAGCCACTTTATCGGCAATACGCTCTTCCTTCAGGATCTTAAGCGTGGTGAGGCCGGTGGCCATTGCCAGCTGATTGCCACGGAACGTACCGGTATGGTGACCCGGTGCCCAGGCGTCGAACTGCTTTTTAATGCCCAGCACGGCCAGCGGTAAACCGCCGCCTACCGCTTTGGACATTACGATAATATCTGGCTCGATACCGGCGTGCTCGAAGGCAAAGAATTTACCGGTACGGGCAAAGCCCGCCTGAACTTCGTCAAGGATCAGCAGAATGCCATGTTCCTGCGTGACTTTACGGATGCGTTGCAGCCACTCGGCCGGAGCCGGGTTTACGCCGCCCTCACCTTGCACCGCTTCGAGGATCACAGCAGCAGGTTTACGCACGCCGCTCTCAACGTCGTTGATCAGGTTTTCGAAGTAGTAGGTCAGTGCTTTCACGCCGGCTTCGCCACCGATGCCCAGCGGGCAGCGGTACTGGTGCGGGTAAGGCATAAACTGCACTTCCGGCATCATGCCGTTAACCGCTTCTTTCGGCGACAGGTTACCGGTTACGGAGAGTGCGCCATGCGTCATGCCGTGGTACCCACCGGAGAAGCTGATCACGCCGGAACGGCCGGTCACTTTTTTCGCCAGCTTCAGCGCCGCTTCAACGGCATCCGCGCCGGAAGGGCCGGTGAATTGCAGGCAGTACTCTTTGCCCTGACCCGGCAGCAGTGAGAGCAGATAAGCAGAGAACTCATCTTTTAACGGCGTGGTCAGGTCAAGCGTATGTAACGGTAAGCCACTGGTAAGGACGCTTTGGATGCTTTGGATCACCTCAGGGTGATTATGGCCCAGCGCCAGTGTTCCGGCACCTGCAAGACAGTCTAGGTATTGTTTATTATCTGCATCGGTGATCCAGACGCCCTGCGCTTTGGTAATTGCTAATGGCAATTTACGCGGATAGCTTCTGACGTTGGATTCGAACTCAGCCTGTCTGGCGAGAAGGGTCTCATTGCTTTGCGGGAATGAATCAGCATTCAAAGAATCAATACGGACTTTATCCGTCATCATATCTCTCCTACAACCTGGAGTTGTTTCAACACCGGTTGAATAAGGGTTTAAGGGGGGGTAAAAATCGCGGCTAATATATGTGTTTTCAGCAGCGGACTCAATCTTTTATTTTTTATAAGCTTTTATGTAAATTTCTATAAAAATCAATGACAAAAAATGTTTTCACACCGGTTTGACATAAACGTTAAAGAAAATATCGATTCAACGGGTTAAATCACTTACTATGCCCGCGTTTAAAATCCCAAACCTATAAGGAAGACTTTATTTAACTATTCATGCGATCCCACCCCGGCAACCTGTGAGAGGCAATGAGAGCAGGTTCCTGAGTTTTAAGTAGAAATGTTCGCGGGCGGACATTTCGTAAGGTGAAGACCCCTTCCCTTATGCCGAAATGAAAATTTTCATGCCATACCGATATGGCGCCCTGATATGAGATTGTTATGACTCACACTTATCCACACATCATCGTCGCCAAATTTGGCGGAACCAGCGTTGCTGACTTTGACGCGATGAGCCGCAGTGCCACCCTCGTTCTTGCTGATAAAAACGTTCGTCTGGTTGTATTGTCTGCCTCCGCAGGCGTGACCAACCTGTTAGTCGAACTCGCTTCCGGTCTGGAAAGCCCCGTTCGGCTGGACAAAATTGCGACCCTGCGCGCCCTGCAATACAACATTATTTCACGCCTGAAACAGCCAGACGCCATTGGTCAGGAGATTGACCGTTTGCTCGACAACATCAGCCGCCTGGCTGAAGACGCTGTCGATTCCCCTTCAGCCGCGCTGTGCGATGAGCTGGTCAGCCATGGAGAGATGATGTCCTCCCTGCTGTTTGTGGAAGTCTTGCGTGAACGTGAAGAAGTCGAGACGCAGTGGTTTGATGCCCGCAAAGTCATTCGCACCGATGATACGTTTGGCTGCGCACTACCGGCCATTGACGCCATTGCCGAGCAGGCGGAAAAACGCTTACGCCCGCGTATTGCACAGGCGCTGATAGTGACCCAAGGCTTTATTGGCAGCGATGCGGCGGGGCATACCACCACTCTAGGTCGCGGCGGCAGTGACTACACCGCCTCCCTGCTGGCCGAAGCGCTCAATGCCTCGCGTGTGGATATCTGGACCGATGTGGCCGGGATCTATACCACCGATCCGCGAATTGTGGCCCAGGCAAAACGTATTGATACCCTGTCGTTCTCCGAAGCCAGAGAGATGGCCACCCTGGGTGCCAAAGTGCTGCACCCGGCGACGCTGCTCCCCGCCATCCGCAAGAACATTCCGGTATTCGTCGGGGCCAGCAACAATGCGTCCGCGGGCGGCACGCTGGTTCTTCGCGATGCGTTGGAACCCTCGCGCTATCGCGCCCTGGCCGTGCGCCGCCAGCAGACGCTGTTAACGTTATCCAGCCTTGATGCGCAGCCGACACACCGCTTTTTAGCCGAGACGTTTGGCATTTTATCGCGCCATGAAACGGCCATCGACCTGGTGACCACCTCGGAGACGAGCATCGCGCTGATCCTCAACTCCACCGGCTCCACCTCAGGCGAGGCCGATACGCTGACCAGCGCGCTGCTCACCGAGCTGTCGTCGCACTGCCACGTTGAGATCGAGACCGGGCTGGCGCTCGTCTCGCTGATTGGTAATGGGCTGGCGAAGGAAGCTGCGGTGTGCAAAGAGGTCTTTGCCGAGCTGGAGACGCACGCCGTACGCATGATTTGCCACGGGGCGTCCAACCAAAGCCTCTGCTTCCTGCTGCCGGCAGCATCCGCAGACAGCGCGGTGAAAGCGTTACATCGCAGCCTGCTGGAATAAGCGCGTTAGTTTTACTCTGCAAGCGCCTGCGCACAGGCCCAGGCGCTTGACCATGCCCACTGGAAGTTATATCCCCCCAGCCAGCCGGTCACGTCCATCACCTCGCCGATAAAGTACAATCCTGGCACGTTACGCGCCTCCATCGTACGCGATGAGAGTTCATGCGTATCGACGCCGCCGAGCGTCACTTCCGCCGTACGGTAGCCCTCGGTGCCGTTGGGCTGCACGCGCCAGCGGGTAAGGTTATCCACCAGAGCCTGCTGTTCACGGCTGTTAAGCTGCTTCAGGGTCACGTCCGGGATCTGCCCGAGCTGCTGTAGACACTCAATGAGCCGTTTCGGCAGCTGCATCGCCAGGGTGTTTTTCAGGCTCTGGTTCGGATGAGCGGCGCGCTGGTCGTTAAGGAACGCATCCAGATCGCACTCCGGCAGCATGTTGATGGTAACGAACTCACCGGGCTGCCAGTAGCTGGAGATTTGCAGCACCGCCGGGCCGGAGAGGCCACGATGGGTGAAGAGCAGGCTCTCACGAAACACGGTTCCGTCTTCTGCGGTAATGGTGGAGGGCACCGACACGCCGGAGAGGAGTGACAGCTGCTCCAGCAGCGGTTTGTGCAGGGTGAACGGCACCAGTCCCGCCCGCGTTGGCAACACCTTCAGGCCAAACTGCTCGGCAATTTTATAGCCAAACGGCGATGCGCCCAGGCCCGGCATCGACAGGCCGCCGCTGGCGATCACCAGCTTGTGGGTTATGATGCTCTCCCCGTTGAGCTGTAGCGTATAGCCTGCGTCGTCGCGGGTGACGTCAAGCACTTCGCTGCGCAGACGGGTGGTGACATTGCCCTTTGTGCATTCTGCCACCAGCAGATCAACAATCTGCTGTGCGGAGTCATCGCAGAAAAGTTGACCCAGCGTCTTCTCATGCCACGCAATACCGTGCTTGCCGACCAGATCGATGAAATCCCACTGGGTATAGCGCGCCAGTGCAGATTTGCAAAAATGCGGGTTTTGGCTCAGATAGGCCGCAGGCTCGACATAAAGGTTAGTAAAGTTGCAGCGACCGCCGCCAGACATAAGAATTTTACGTCCGGGTTTCTTACCATTGTCCAGCAACAGTACCCGGCAGCCCGCCTGTCCGGCTATTGCCGCACAGAACATCCCCGCCGCGCCGGCTCCAATGATAACGGCATCAAACCTTTCCACACTGCATTCCTCTTCGCTAATCCGGCGCGGATTGTAAATTTTATGCGGTGGTCGCACCAGCGCAAATGGTGGCGAAAATGGTCATTTCGTTGAAATTTATGACATAATTATTTACGTACCGTTACAGGCGCAGGATAAATATCAAAAAAAAGCTATATTTCACTTTGCCCCCGCCGCGAATGTCCATGATAATGCGCGGCGTTCATGACCTCAAAAATGGCGTAACGTCCTATGTTACATTTGTTTGCTGGCCTGGATCTTCATACCGGGTTGTTATTACTCCTTGCTCTGGGTTTTGTGCTGTTCTACGAAGCGATTAACGGCTTCCATGACACAGCGAACGCAGTGGCAACCGTGATCTATACTCGCGCATTACGCTCGCAGATAGCGGTCGTCATGGCGGCACTCTTCAACTTCTTTGGCGTTCTGCTTGGCGGCCTGAGCGTAGCCTATGCCATCGTGCATATGTTACCGACGGATCTGCTGTTGAACGTTGGCTCTGCACACGGCCTTGCCATGGTCTTCTCCATGCTGCTGGCTGCCATCATCTGGAACCTGGGTACCTGGTACTTTGGTCTTCCAGCCTCCAGTTCACACACCCTGATCGGGGCAATCATCGGGATTGGTTTAACCAACGCGCTGATGACCGGTACCTCGCTGGTGGATGCGCTGAACGTGCCGAAGGTCATCAACATCTTCGCCTCGCTGATTCTGTCGCCGATTGTCGGCCTGGTCTTCGCGGGCGGCCTGGTGTTTATCCTCCGTCGCTACTGGAGCAACACCAAGAAACGCGCCCGTATTCACCTCACTCCAGCCGAGCGTGAAAAGCAGGACGGCAAGAAAAAGCCGCCGTTCTGGACGCGTATCGCCCTGATCCTCTCTGCTATCGGCGTGGCCTTCTCTCACGGCGCGAACGACGGTCAGAAAGGCATTGGTTTGATTATGCTGGTCTTGATTGGCGTTGCCCCGGCAGGCTTCGTGGTGAACATGAATGCCTCCGGCTACGACATTACCCGTACCCGCGACGCGGTAAACAACGTCGAGACCTGGTTCCAACAGCATCCCGATCTGCTGCTGAAGGCCACCGGAGCCGATCCGGTTATCCCAACGCCAGAGCAGACCGTAGGCCCTAACGGCGAGTTCCACTGCCATGCAGGCCGTGCCGTGGTAGCGCTGGATCGAGCTAAAGCGATGCTCACCAATATCGAAAGCTATGACAAGCTGCCGATTGAGCAGCGCAGCCAGCTGCGCCGCATCATGCTGTGCATCTCTGATATCACCGATAAGGTTGCCAAACAGCCGGAAGTCAGCGCTGACGACCAGCGTCTGCTGAAAAAGCTGAAAGGCGATATGCTGAGCACTATCGAGTATGCCCCGGTGTGGATCATCATGGCGGTGGCGCTGGCGCTGGGCCTGGGTACGATGATTGGCTGGCGTCGTGTCGCGACGACTATCGGTGAGAAGATTGGTAAGAAAGGCATGACCTATGCGCAGGGCATGTCGGCCCAGCTCACCTCCGCCGTCTCTATCGGCCTGGCGAGCTATACCGGGATGCCAGTGTCGACCACCCACGTTCTCTCCTCTTCAGTGGCGGGAACGATGATCGTGGACGGCGGCGGTCTGCAGCGTAAAACCGTGACCAACATCCTGATGGCCTGGGTGCTGACCCTGCCGGCAGCGATTTTCCTCTCCGGCGCGCTGTACTGGGTTGCGCTGCACCTGATTTAATTGGTAACAGGCATAAAAAAGCGGGCTACGATGGCCCGCTTTTTTTATATCTCTTAAACGTCAGTGCCAAATCATCAGCGCGATCAGGCTGACCACGACCAGGCCGCAGAGGGCGCTGGTTAAAACAAAGTGGCGACGAACCCGCTCACAGCGACGAATAAACTCATCGTCATGGTGATCGCGATAGCGTTGAGCGTAGATATACCACACCAGACGCATCTGCTTACTGGGCTGACCGTGCGAGGTAAAAAAGCCACCGCCATCCACATATTGATAGAGCAACGGATCGCAACCACGCAGGACAACCAACAGTGCGCGTAGCGATGAGAAATAACGCGCCATGTTAACCACACAAACGATGCACAAAGCCCAAAACAGCGCGACAGTGCTGACCATACCCCCTCCCCGGCGACCGCCCACGGAGATAGACTCCAGAGCTGACGCTCCCCGATTTCCGGCCAATGAGTTCTTTGAAGTGTGTACCAGAAGCCGACGTGGATCACAATTCTACATCCGAGCGGCTTATTTAATAGTGTAGGAGATCTGTTAATTATTTCGCCACATCATCGATCTATATCAATGCTGTTAACGCTGTTTTTTGATGATCTAAATCGTGACCCAGGACAATTGACGACGGGTTTAGCGCGTTATAAGGTAGAAATATCTTCTACAATTAGATCCTTAAGGCCGGGCATCCCCCGCGCAATGGCACGCAGGACGCGGGATAGGCCGCAGCGCGAAAGTGGCGGCTGAATCCAACGGTCATCGACAACTTATGGAAGGAGTAACATCATGGCTTACAAACATATCCTCATCGCAGTGGATCTCTCCCCGGAGAGCAAGGTACTGGTCGACAAAGCCGTCTCTATGGCTCGCCCTTACAATGCAAAAATCTCCCTGATTCATGTCGATGTAAACTACTCCGATCTCTATACCGGGCTGATCGACGTTAACCTGGGCGATATGCAGAAGCGCATCTCTGAAGAGACGCACAACGCGCTGGCTGAACTCTCCACTAACGCAGGCTACCCGATTACCGAAACCCTGAGCGGCAGCGGCGATCTGGGCCAGGTGCTGGTCGACGCGATTAAGAAATACGATATGGATCTGGTGGTCTGCGGTCACCATCAGGACTTCTGGAGCAAGCTGATGTCCTCCGCGCGCCAGCTTATCAACACCGTTCACGTTGATATGCTGATTGTTCCACTGCGCGACGAAGACGAAGATTAAGTCTGTATTGCCCGGTGGCGCTAACGCTTACCGGGCCTACACGTTTTACTCTGGGGTGCCGGGGTAGATATCAAACCGGTGGCCTTTGGTCACTACTGCGTTCTGCGTGGCAACGTCTGCCAGCGGCGGAGCGTAATCGGGGCGCTTCACTACCACGCGCTTGGTTGCCAGTGCGCGAGCAGGCTCCAGCAGGCCATCGGCGTCCAGATCCGGCCCCACCAGCGACTGAAAGACCCGCATCTCCTTTTTCACCAGCGCGCTCTTCTGCTTGTGCGGAAACATCGGATCGAGATAGACCACCTGCGGGCGCGGCGTGATATCCGTCAGCGAAGTCAGGCTTGAAGCATGGATCAGCTGCAGGCGCTCCCGCAGCCAATCTCCAATCTCCGCATCGGCATAGCCGCGCGTCAGGCCATCTTCCAGCAGTGCCGCTACCACCGGGTTACGCTCCAGCATTCGCACTCGACAGCCAATGGACGCCAGCACGAAGGCATCGCGACCCAGACCTGCGGTGGCATCGACCACGTCCGGCAGATAGCTGCCCTTCACGCCTACCGCTTTCGCCACCGCCTCGCCGCGACCGCCGCCAAACTTGCGTCGATGCGCCATCGCCCCGGCAACAAAATCAACGAAAATGCCGCCAAGCTTTGGCTCATCGCGCTTGCGTAGCTCAAGATGCTCTGCCGTCAGCACCAGCGCCATCAGGTTGTCATCGTCATGCTGCAGGTCAAAACGGGACGCAAGACGCAATAAGGCACCGTCTCCGGTGCCTGTTTCATCTATTAAGCAGATTTTCACGCCGTGCTTAGCCCTTGATGCCGTAGTGCGCCAGCATCGCGTCCAGCTGTGGCTCACGGCCACGGAAGCGCTTGAACAGCTCCATCGGCTCTTCTGAACCACCGCGAGTCAGAATGTGGTCGAGGAAGTCCTGCCCGGTTTCACGGTTGAAGATCCCCTCCTCCTCAAAGCGGGAGTAGGCATCCGCCGCCAGCACGTCGGCCCACAGGTAGCTGTAGTAGCCTGCCGCGTAACCGCCAGCAAAAATATGGCTAAAGGCGTGCGGGAAGCGTCCCCAGTTCGGCCCCGGAATAACCGCCACCTGCGATTTGATCTCGGCCAGGGTTTCGAGGATTTTCGCTCCCTGCTCCGGGCTGAACTCGGCGTGCAGACGGAAATCGAACAGGCCGAACTCCAGCTGGCGCAGGATAAACAGCGCGGCCTGGTAGTTCTTCGCCGCCAACATCTTATCCAGCAGGCTTTTCGGCAGCGGCTCGCCGGTTTCGTAGTGGCCGGAGATAAACGCCAGCGCGTCCGGCTCCCAGCACCAGTTCTCCATAAACTGGCTCGGCAGCTCCACGGCGTCCCATGGTACTCCGCTGATACCCGCCACGCCCGGTACGGCGATCTGGGTCAGCATATGGTGCAGGCCGTGACCGAACTCGTGGAACAGGGTGATCACTTCATCGTGGGTGAACAGCGCCGGTTTGCCGCTGACCGGACGGTTAAAGTTACAGGTCAGGTAGGCAACCGGCTTTTGCAGCGAGCCGTCGGCTCTCAGCATCTGCCCGACGCAGTCATCCATCCACGCCCCGCCGCGCTTGTTCTCACGGGCATAGAGATCGAGATAGAAGCTACCGCGCAGCTCGTTGCTTTCGTCATACAGCTCAAAGAATCGCACGTCCTGATGCCAGACGTCGATATCCTTACGCTCTTTGGCCGTGATGCCGTAGATGCGTTTAACCACTTCGAACAGGCCGTTAACGGCTTTGTTCTCCGGGAAATAGGGGCGCAGCTGCTCATCGCTGATGCTGTAGAGGTGCTGCTTCTGTTTTTCGCTGTAGTAAGCGATATCCCAGGGTTGCAGCTCATCCACGCCAAACTCAGCACGGGCGAAGGCACGCAGCTGCTCCAGCTCTTTCTCACCCTGCGGACGGGCGCGTTTCGCCAGATCCATCAGGAAGTCCAGCACCTGCTGCGGATGCTCGGCCATCTTAGTGGCAAGGGATTTGTGGGCATAGTTGTCGAAGCCCAGCAGCTGGGCCAGCTCGTGACGCAGAGCAAGGATCTCCGCCATCACCGGGCTGTTGTCCCATTTGCCCGCGTTTGGCCCCTGGTCGGAGGCGCGGGTGCTGTAGGCGCGGTAAAGCTCTTCGCGCAGGGCCTGGTTATCGCAGTAGGTCATCACCGGCAGATAGCTCGGGATGTCGAGGGTTAACAGCCAGCCCTCTTGCTCTTTGGCCTGCGCCTGAGCCTGAGCCTGCGCCAGGGCGCTCTCCGGCATGCCGGACAGTTCGGACTCATCGGTAATCAGCTTGCTCCAGCCCATGGTGGCGTCAAGCACGTTGTTGCTGTAGGTCGAGCCTAGCTCAGAGAGGCGCGCGGCAATTTCACCGTAGCGCTTCTGCTTCTCTTTCGGCAGGCCGATACCGGACAGTTCAAAATCACGCAGGGCGTTATCCACCGCTTTCATCTGCGCCAGATCCAGCACGGTATAGGCTTCGCCTTCGCGCAGGTTACGATAGGCCTGGTAGAGACCCTCATGTTGGCCCACCCAGGTGCTGTACTCAGAGAGCAGCGGCAGCGTCTGCTCGTAGGCTTCACGCAGCTCCGGGCTGTTCTGCACCGAGTTCAGATGGCTGATGGGTGAGAAGATGCGGCCAAGGCGATCGTCCACCTCCGCCAGCGGTTGGCAAAGGTTGTCCCAGGTATAGGGTGCCCCTTGGGCCACCACGCGCTCTACCGCCTCGCGGCAATCCTCCAGCGCTTTCGTTACGGCGGGAACCACATGCTCAGGTTTAATCTGGGAAAACGGCGGCAAGTCGAAGGGCGTCAGTAATGGATTGGTCATAAGCGCTGTCCTGTAGAAATAATCGCAAGCGCTCGGGCGGCGCTCGTTCCTGTAAGAGCTAGGATGGGGTTTAGTGTAGTTAATTTCAATGCCGGACGTTGCGCTTTTGCGCCCTGACGACAGCACCGCTGCGGTAATTTGCCGCAATCTGCGGTAAACTATCGGCTATCTGTTTTTACTTCCCAGGATTGTTCCCTCCATGCTCAGTTATCGCCACAGCTTCCACGCCGGCAACCATGCCGACGTTTTAAAACACACCGTTCAGAGCCTGATTATTGAATCGCTGAAAGAGAAGGAGAAACCTTTTCTCTATCTGGATACCCATGCAGGCGCAGGGCGTTATCAGCTGAGCAGCGAGCATGCCGAACGCACCGGCGAATACCTGGAAGGTATCGCCCGCATCTGGCAGCAGGACGATCTGCCTGCCGAGCTGGAGCCGTATATCAGCGTGGTAAACCACTTCAACCGTAGCGGTCAGCTGCGCTACTACCCTGGCTCGCCGCTGATCGCCCGCCAGCTGCTGCGCGAGCAGGACAGTTTACAACTGACCGAGCTGCACCCGAGCGACTTTCCGCTGCTGCGTTCAGAGTTCCAGAAAGATAACCGCACCCGCGTTGAGCGTGCCGACGGCTATCAGCAGCTGAAGTCCAAGCTGCCGCCGGTGTCACGCCGCGGTCTGATGCTGATCGACCCGCCTTACGAAATTAAAAGCGACTACCAGGCGGTGGTTCAGGGCATCAACGAAGGCTATAAGCGCTTTGCAACCGGCACCTACGCGCTATGGTATCCGGTGGTGATGCGCGCGCAGATCAAACGCATGTTAAAAGAGCTGGAAGCCACCGGCATTCGCCGTATTTTGCAGATCGAGCTGGCGGTTCGCCCGGACAGCGACCAGCGCGGCATGACCGCCTCCGGCATGATTGTGGTCAACCCGCCGTGGAAGCTGGAGCAGCAGATGAACAGCGTGCTGCCATGGCTGCACAGCAAGCTGGTTCCGACTGGCATCGGGCATACGCTGGTGAACTGGGTCGTACCCGAGTAATCACAGCCATCGGTGGAACCTTAAGGGCATCGCGTTACACTCTAAGCAAAAATTCATTAAGGAAACGTTATGACTAAGCACTACGACTACATCGCCATTGGCGGCGGCAGCGGCGGTATTGCGTCTATTAACCGTGCGGCCATGTATGGCCAGAAATGCGCCCTGATTGAAGCGAAAGAGCTGGGCGGAACCTGCGTGAACGTAGGATGCGTGCCGAAAAAAGTGATGTGGCATGCCTCGCAGATTGCCGAAGCGGTCAACCTCTACGGCCCGGACTACGGCTTTGACGCCACCATCAACAACTTTGACTGGCAGCGCCTGGTGGCCAGCCGCACGGCCTATATTGATCGCATCCACAGCTCCTATGAGAACGTGCTGGGTAAAAATAACGTGGATGTGATCCGCGGCTTTGCTCGTTTTGTCGATGCTAAAACCGTTGAGGTCAACGGCGAGACCATCACTGCCGATCATATTCTGATCGCCACCGGTGGGCGTCCGAGCTACCCGGATATCCCTGGCGTTGAGCACGGCATCGACTCCGACGGCTTCTTTGAGCTTACCGCTCTGCCGAAACGCGTTGCGGTTGTTGGTGCAGGCTATATCGCTGTTGAGCTGGCAGGCGTGCTGCACGGCCTGGGTGCAGAGACGCACCTGTTTGTGCGTAAGCATGCTCCGCTGCGCAACTTCGATCCGCTGATCGTTGAGACGCTGGTTGAGACAATCATGGCTGACGGTCCGTCGCTCCATACCAATGCCATACCGAAAGCCGTGGTGAAAAACAGCGATGGCAGCCTGACGCTGGAGCTGGAGGATGGTCGCAGCGAGACCGTTGACTGCCTGATCTGGGCGATTGGCCGCGAACCGGCTAACGACACCTTCAACCTGGACGTCACCGGGGTAAAAACCAACGACAAAGGCCACATCATCGTCGATAAGTTCCAGAACACCAGCGTGCCAGGCATTTATGCGGTCGGTGATAACACCGGCGCGGTTGAGCTGACGCCAGTTGCGGTAGCGGCGGGCCGTCGTCTTTCAGAGCGTCTGTTCAACAACAAGCCGGACGAGCATCTGGACTACAGCAATATTCCTACCGTGGTCTTTAGCCATCCGCCTATCGGCACCGTTGGCCTGACCGAGCCGCAGGCGCGCGAGCAGTACGGCGATGACCAGGTGAAGGTCTATACCTCCTCCTTTACCGCCATGTACACCGCCGTCACTCTGCACCGCCAGGCGTGCCGGATGAAGCTGGTCTGCGTCGGCCCGGAAGAGAAGATTGTCGGCATTCACGGCATCGGCCAGGGCATGGATGAGATCCTGCAGGGCTTCGCCGTGGCGCTGAAGATGGGCGCAACCAAGAAAGACTTTGATAACACCGTGGCGATCCACCCGACGGCGGCAGAAGAGTTTGTGACGATGCGTTAAGAGGTAAAGAAAGGCTTACTGTCTTTTTCAATAGTATCGTACTATCCGCACGGGTTTTTAAACCCGTGCGGGCATATCTTACATATCGTTTTCAATAACGTAGCCGAAAGATTTAAACCGCGTAATTAATTTATGTAATGACCCAATGCTCCATTGATTGCTAATAACAATAATCTCGCCAGAAGGAAGTTCTACTTGTTCTGCATGAAAACGTTTTTGTCGGCTGGCAATAACGTCTTCCACTCGATAGATCAAAGCACGATGGATATCTTTTCCAAAACACACGGTTAGCTCATTAAAATCTTGCGGTTTCTTGTCTTCAATCCAGTCTAACATTAGAGCAAGGGCAAGGTTGCGCTTGTTATAGGATACGCCTTTATAAAGATACTTTGAGTAATCCTTATCACTTCTCTCTGTAGAATTAACCTCTTCTATCTCTTTGCGACGCTGACGAAATAAAAAGTCTTTAGCTTCAGGAAGGGGTATAATCTGTTCGAAGTTAACCAGTAAAGATTCTGCATGCGAATATGGGCGTAAGCGGTAACAACTTATATTTAAACCATAATTATTAAGCCAGAGAACAGAGTTAATAACTTCTTTAGAGAAATCAGCAGAGATTAGCACAATCCTAACCTGCTTATTAAAGTCAGCAATATCCGTCTCATCACGCTCACAAAAACCCATGATTTCTGCTTCTGCATTTTTATTAACACCTTGTTTATCAAGGTAGCTTTGATAGGTTTCTACCGCATCCTGAAATGTCATCGGCGATACCATTGCCGCATAGCGCAGTGCCTGGAGCTCCATATGTGCGCCACTCTCATCACGCTTTAGCTCAACGACTACGAGATTAAAGTTTTTATCAACAGCCAGAAGGTCTATACGACGTAAGCTCTCCTCCCAGTTGCTAAACTCCTCCTGAATCACCAGGCAATCAGGAATAAGCTCTTTCATATTTCCTGCGATAGCAGTCTGTATATCACGTCGCTCATGAATAAATTCACGGCTAAAAGTCGTTTTTTTGATTTCTGTTAATCCATGATCGTTAAGAGTAAAAAGCGCCATGTCGAAACTTCCTTCCACTATTATTGATAGCTGTGAGTTATTGCTGAAGATTATACCCCCCTTTGAAGGAGACCTTTCTTGTTTAATGACTACCAAAAAGCATAGCTATGCTGAAATAGTACTTTTACCGTTGATACAAGAGAGGCCCATACCATTTAGTCTTCAAATGACTGGTTAACAGGTCTTTTAAAGGCTATCATAGAGACCAGTTAACCAGTCTTAAAGAGGTTTCTACCATGCCACATGCTATTTTGAGTGATACCAGCGCCAGCGTCAGCGAACTTAAAAAAAACCCAATGGCCACGGTGAGTGCTGGCGAGGGTTTTCCAGTCGCGATCCTTAACCGCAACCAGCCAGCGTTCTACTGTGTTCCTGCGGAGCTGTATGAAAAAATGCTAGATGCCCTGGACGATCACGAGCTAGTGAAGCTAGTAAACGAACGCAGCAATCAGCCGCTTGTCGATATAGATCTGGATAGCTATCTATGACGTATAGCGTGAAATTCAGGGAAGATGCCCAGAAGGAGTGGCTAAAGCTAGACAGATCGCTCCAGCAAAAATTCGCAAAAAAGCTAAAGAAATGCTGTGAAAACCCTCATATTCCTTCAGCAAAGCTGAACGGTTTAAAAGATTGCTACAAGATCAAACTACGGGCCTCAGGCTTTCGTCTGGTTTATCAGGTCCTCGATGAGGTTTTGATTATTATTGTTGTGGCCATAGGGAAACGTGAACGCAGCAACGTTTATAACCTGGCCAGCGCGAGAATGAAGTAAACCTGTTTACAGAGCAGTGAAACCTCTTTCTTGCTCCCCAGGCCCGGAGTATGATCTCAATTACAACAATAGGGTTACAGCTCAGGGGAAAGCGATGGACTACCGTTGGTTAGACGCTCTGCATATTATGGCGGGCGTGATTTGGCTGGGCGGCATTTTTATGATGGCAGCGATCGTCGCGGCATGGTCCCAAAGCCGCAGCGCGGTGGCAAAAGGGGAGAGCAACCCTCTGTTAGAGTACGTGCGCCGCTGGAACCGGTTCGTTACGTCACCGGCGATGATCCTGCTGTGGGCCTTGGGTATCGCCCTGATGTTAAAAGGCGACTGGCTGCTGCCGCTGTGGCTGGGCATTAAGCTGGCGGTGCTGGTGTTCCTCTCGGCGGTGCACGGCATCCTGTCGGGGTCGCTGCGCAGACTGGCAACCGGTGAAACCTCTACCGTGTCCCTGCTGGCACGCAACGCTGCCTGGCTCACCGTGGTGGCCGTTATCGTCGTTGTGGCTTTAGCGGTAGTAAAACCGTTTAGCGGCTAAACGTTATCTTGAATGCTCTGAAAATGCAGTCTGTTTAGTCAGGCTGCAATGTCACAATTTTGTCATTAAAAACAAAATCTTATTATCTACTCCTTTACAAACTGCCGCTTGTAATTGTGATCTTGCGCACACTTTGTACTTCAATACTCATATCAAATGACTAAACTTTAGACTTAAATAATAACCGGGAAAATACCCGCCTTTTTTTACGACGCCATCCGGAGGTCGCCACAGCTATGTTCAACCAGAAAATTAAGTTTGCTGACTCTGTTGAGTTCGAGATCGATGAACAGATCTGTTACGAGACCGATCCGCGCGAATTAAAACTGGATGAAATGATCGAGGCGGAACCGGAACCGGAGATGATCGAGGGGATGCCCGCCTCGGACGCGCTGACCCCTGCCGATCGCTATCTGGAACTGTTTGAGCAGGTACAGTCGTCAGGCCTTTTTGCAGACAGCAAAACCTTCCCTGACTGCGCGCCAAGAATGGATCCACTCGATATCCTGATCCGCTATCGTCGTATCAAACGCAGGCCTGACTTTGACCTGCGCCTGTTTATTACACGTCACTTCTGGCTGCCGCAGCAGATGGACAGCCAGTATGTCTCTAATCCAGAAAACTCGCTGAAAGAGCACATCGACCAGCTGTGGCCGGTGCTGACCCGCGAGCCGCAGGATCACATCCCCTGGTCGTCGCTGCTGGCGCTGCCGCAGGCCTATATCGTGCCCGGCGGCCGGTTTAGCGAAACCTACTACTGGGACTCTTACTTCACCATGCTGGGGCTGGCCGAAAGTGGCCGTAACGATCTGCTGAAGTGTATGGCGGATAACTTCGCATGGATGATTGAAAAGTATGGCCACATCCCGAACGGCAACCGTACCTACTACCTGAGCCGCTCCCAGCCACCGGTGTTCGCGCTGATGGTGGAGCTGTTTGAAGAGGACGGCGTGCGCGGGGCGAAACGCTACTATGAGCATCTGCTGATGGAGTACGCCTTCTGGATGGACGGTTCTGAATCGCTGAACCTCAACCAGGCCTACCGCCATGCAGTTCGCATGCCTGACGGCTCTCTGCTCAACCGCTACTGGGACGATCGTGATACGCCTCGGGATGAGTCATGGATCGAAGATGTGGAAACGGCGAAGCACTCGGGCCGTCCACCGAATGAGGTCTACCGCGATCTGCGCGCGGGGGCGGAATCCGGCTGGGACTACTCCTCCCGCTGGCTGCGTGATACCCAGCGTCTGGCCAGTATCCGTACCACGCAATTCATCCCTATCGATCTGAACGCTTTTCTGTTCAAGCTCGAGAGCACCATTGCTAACCTCTCCGGGCTGAAGGGCGATCGCGAGGGCGAAGCGATGTTCCGCCAGCGCGCCAGCGATCGTCGGGCGGCGGTAAACCGCTATCTGTGGGATGAAGAGAAAGGCTGCTATCGCGACTATGACTGGCGGCGCGGCGAGCAGGCCCTGTTCTCGGCAGCGTGTATCGTGCCGCTCTACGTCGGTATGGTCACTCATGAGCAGGCCGATCGCATCGCCGTCGCAGTACGTGAGCGCTTGCTGACCCCAGGCGGGATGATGGCCACGGAGTATGAGACCGGCGAGCAGTGGGATAAACCCAACGGCTGGGCACCGCTACAGTGGATGGCTATTCAGGGCTTTAAGCTCTACGGCAACGATGAGCTCGGGGATCAGATTGCCCATAGCTGGCTCAATACCGTTAACGGCTTCTATCAGCAGCACCACAAGCTGATCGAGAAGTATCATATCGCCAGCGGCACGCCGCGCGAAGGCGGCGGCGGTGAGTATCCGTTGCAGGACGGCTTCGGCTGGAGTAACGGCGTCATACGCCGCCTGATTGGACTCTACGGGGAGCCGTAGCGCTCCCGGTTTACCCTTAGCGAATAACGTTATAGATCGCAGTCTGGATCGCCAGCCACTGGCGGGTGCTCTCATCAGGCTGCGCTTTATTACGTATCTTTGCCTGCTCGGTTTCATAGCGCTGGCGCTCTACCACGGCAGACCGCGTGCAGAAGGCGCGCAGATAGTCTTTACGTTGCCCGGTAAGCTTTTCCCCGTTTAGCATCGCGTGGCTCAGCGTCGCGGTAAAACGACGGCACGGGCGCGGCTCAACCATCTGCCGCTGGTAGCGCAGCAGCAGGGTCAGCACCTCGTCATTACCCGCCGATAGCGCCTGCTCGGTCCAGGAGAGCTGCCAGTCCATCCCCCCTTTCAAAAAGAGCTGCGCGACGCGGGTATCGTTGCGATCTATTGCCGAGCGAAGGTTGCTCTCATCCCACGTGATGCCCATCCGGGTCAGCTGCATGCGTGAGGTCGGCGTCTCTTGCTCATTTTGCGTGTCGGTCAGCACCTGCACCTGGGCTGGCGGCTCGCTTACCGCCCGTGCGGGAGGGGTGCTGTTTATCAGCATGATGCCACCGCCAATTATCACCAGCACCATCACGCCAACCGCGCCCCAGAGAATGCCGGAGACCAGGCGGATACGCTGCTCCGGCGAACGGACGGCACGGCGTTCGGGTCGCTCGATATCTTCCCCCACCTCAAAGATATCCCCTCCCGCGCCTGCTTTTTTAACCGCTCGCGCTTTAAAGCCATTCAGCTCGTCTACGTCGGTGGTTAACAGACTGGAAGGATTAACGGTGGTGCGGCCCTCGTTGAAGGCGCGCTGAACCGGAGCGGAAATCTGCGGATAGTAGGTGTCCAGCATAGTAAGCTGGATAGCAGAGAGCGGCTTCTGTGCGGTAAGGGTATTGCGGATCTGGCGAATATCATTGAGCAGGGTTTGCAGGGTTTTACGCGGGTCGGCAAACAGCGTCAGTACCGAGCTATCGTTAAACAGCGGGGCGTAGTGGCGGGAGAACTCTTTTTTATCCACCAGCATCAGCGCCAGCTCGCTAAACAGCATTCCGCTGAGCACGTCGTTGCGTTCCCCCAGCTTTAGCCAGCGGCGCACGCGATCCTGACCAAACTGGGTTTTCAGGTGGTTACGCAGCTTAACGCCATCCGGCCAGGCGGCATAAACCAGCCCGCTAATCATCAGCTCCAGCGCACGCAGCTGGGACAACCCTTTGAGCTGTGCTTCGCCGTTGACCGTCTCCGTTGAGGTGGGATAGGTCAGCAGAGGCTGCTGCAGGCGAAGGTGCTCCAGAGCGGCGACAAAGCGCAGCGCGGCAATCAGCTGGTTTTCGCTGACGTCCTGGCCGCTTTCATACTGAGGAACCAGTTGCTGAAGATGGCGTAGCTGCATAGTGAACTGCGTCAGCTCGGCATCGTTGAGCTTTAGACGCTGCGCCACGGCTCCCCAGCCGCCAAGGCCCAGACGGGCGTTTTCCAGCTGCTCCAGAAACCAGCGCGGATCCTTCCCTTCACTGACGCGAACGTCCAGCAATAACAGAATTTCGATAGACGCCTGGCGAATAATCCCGATGCAGGTTTCGAATTGTTCGCGATTCCTGAGCGATGTGCTGTGTGTCATTATTTTCCCTTAACCACAATTAACGAAAGTTAATGCCAGCCGTCTACGCAGCTTAATTTATCTTAGATTCCAGTAAGTTAAATGATAAGCCACTTTGTAGTAAATATCAGTGATGCAGGTAATAAAAGAGAAAGGGAAATAAAACAGAGCATTCCTTATCCAGAGCGGAATTTCCTATGCCAGGCTTAGTGCAGAGGTATTTGAGGCACATGCGAAAGGAGTATCTATGAAGAAAATGTTACTTGCCGCCACGGTGGCCGCCTTATTCACCCTTCCGGCACTGGCCGAAGACTCACCGGGACTGAATACGGATAAAGCACCGCCGCCGCCGCATAAGCTTGACGACGGTTATCGCGGTATCGAAGATGCTCGCACCATGAACGTTAAGCAGGCACTGGAAATGCATGATGGGGGTTCCGTCTCCCTGCGTGGGCACCTCACCGCCAAAAAAGGGAATGATATCTATACCTTCCGTGATAAAACCGGTGAGGTAGATGTTTATATCCCCATGGCGGTCTTTGATGGTCGTGAGGTCGACTCGGATCAACTGGTGGGCATTAGCGGCTCGCTGGATAAGAAACAGAAGCCAGCCCAGATTAAAGTACATCGACTGCAAAAAGAGTAACAATCCCTGTAGGCCGGGCAAGCGCGAGCGCCGCCCGGCGTTTTCACTCTTACAGGAACATCCCGCCTGACACCTCGACGCGCTGAGCGTTCATCCACCCCAGCTCATCGCTCAGCAGTGCCGCTATCGCGCTGCCAATATCATCCGGCAGTCCCGTGCGCCCCAGCGCCGTTTGCGCCGCGACAAGCTGGTTTAGCTGCGCGTCATCCCGCACTCTGCCACCGCCAAAATCGGTTTCAATGGCCCCCGGTGCAATGATATTTACCGAGATCCCGCGTGCTCCCAACTCTTTCGCCTGGTAACGGGTTAACACCTCCATCGCCCCTTTCATCGCGGCATATGCGCCGTAGCCCGGCAGCGCGAAGCGGGCCAGCCCGCTGGATACGTTCAGGATCCGTCCGCCGTTTTTAATCAGCGGCAGCAGATGTTGGGTCAGGAAGAATGGCCCTTTGAAATGGATGTCCACCAGCTGATCAAACTGCGCCTCGGTGGTCTCCGTAAAGGCGGCGTTTATGCCGATCCCGGCATTGTTTATTAAATAATCAAAGGTGTCGCGCTGCCAGGTCTGCTTTAGCTGCTCCTGCACCCGGTGGGCAAAGTTTTCGAAGCTGCTGCTATCGCCAACGTTGAGCTGCAACGCCACGGCCCGCGCGCCTTTCAGCTCAATTTCACGAACCACGTCAAGGGCGTCCTCCTCACGACTATTCCACGTCAGGATAATGTCCACGCCCTTCTCGGCCAGCTTCAATGCGGCATTTTTTCCCAGTCCACGGCTGCCGCCGGTCACTAATGCAATACGATGCGTCATAAGAAACCTCATTTCTGATGGTGGGTGATTGAGAAAGAGCTTATTAGGTGGTAGATAATCAATAAAGCCTGCTGAATACACTTCACTGTTTCATTGATGACAACAATAGGTGGCAAGGATGGATAAAATTTACGCAATGCAGCTTTTCGTTCGTGTTGCGGAGCTGGCGAGCTTTTCCCGCGCCGCCGATTCCCTTGGCGTGCCGAAAGGCAGCGTCTCGCGTCAGATCCAAAGCCTGGAGAACCATCTCGGCACCCAGCTGCTGCACCGGACCACGCGCCGGGTTCAGCTCACTCAGGACGGCATGGTCTACTACGAACGCGCTAAGGATCTGCTCTCTAACCTCGACGAGCTGGACGGCCTGTTTATCCACGATCCGACCAGCGTCAGCGGCAAGCTGCGGGTAGACATGCCGGTGGGAGTGGCGCGTAATCTGGTGATCCCGCGCCTGCCTGCCTTTGTGCAACAGTATCCCGGCATTGAAATTGAACTCAGCAGCAGCGACCGGCTGGTGGATGTGATCCGCGAAGGCTTTGACTGCGTGGTGCGCGTTGGCACGCTGAAAGATTCCGGGCTGATCGCTCGCCCGCTGGGTAGACTGTCGATGGTCAACTGCGCCAGCCCCAGCTATCTGGAGCGTTTTGGCTATCCGGAAACGCTGGAGGATCTCTCTTCCCATGCGGTGGTGCACTACGCCGTCCATCTCGGCACGCGGCCACAGGGCTTTGAGTTATATCAGGACAATACCACGCGGTGGGTCAAAACCGGCGGCATTCTGACGGTCAACAGCACCGAGACCTATCATGCGGCGTGCCTGGCGGGGCTGGGGATTATCCAGGTGCCGCGTACCGGCGTGCGCGATGCGCTGCGCCAGGGCACGCTGGTGGAGATCCTACCCCAGTACCGGGCCGAGCCCATGCCGGTCTCGCTGATCTACCCCCATCGTCGTAACCTCTCCCGGCGGGTGCATCTGTTTATGGAGTGGCTGGCGAGCGTCATGAAGGAGTACGTCGATTCACCCGCTTAGGTGATGAGGGTCTATAATTTGCGGTACATCACGCTAAGCAGAGAAGGAAGCCGTACCGATGACCCCGGAAAATAGCGCCAAGCGACCCGTCCCGCACCTGGACTACGAGCCTGTCAAAAAGGTCGATACCACCGATAAGCCCGAAGCTGAGTCAGAGCCGCTGCTGAGCGGTAAAGCAGAGGGCGTGGTGGAGACGGTCACCGAAGCGGCTGAGAAGATCCAGCGCCGTCCGATGGTTGCGCACCTGATCCGCGCCACGGAGCGCTTCAATGACCGCATGGGCAACCAGTTTGGGGCAGCCATCACCTACTTCTCATTCCTGTCGATGATCCCCATCCTGATGGTGTCGTTTGCCGCAGCGGGTTTTGTGCTGGTCTCCCACCCGACGCTGTTGCAGGACATCTTTAACAAGATCCTGCTTAACGTTAGCGACCGCACCCTGGCCGATACGCTGCGCAATACGATAAAAACCGCCGTCGAGCAGCGCACCACCGTCGGGATTGTCGGCCTGGCCGTCGCGCTCTACTCCGGCATCAACTGGATGGGCAACCTGCGTGAGGCGATTCGCGCCCAGTCCCGCGACGAGTGGGAGCGTACCCCCCAGGACGATGAAAAGATCTGGGTAAAATATTTTCGCGACTTTATCTCCCTGATTGGCCTGCTGGTGGCGCTGGTGATCACCCTCTCCATCACCTCTATCGCCGGTGCGGCACAGGAGATGATCATCTCCGCGCTCTATCTGGACTACATCGGTTGGCTTAAACCGGTCTGGCATCTGATTGGCCTGGCGATCTCTATCTGCGCTAACTTCCTGCTCTTCTTCTGGATCTTCTGGCGTCTACCGCGCCACCGTCCACGCAAGAAGGCGTTGATTCGCGGGACGCTGATTGCCGCCGTCGGCTTTGAAGTGATTAAGCTCATCATGACCTGGACCCTGCCTTCGCTGGTGACCTCCCCGTCAGGTGCGGCGTTTGGCTCCGTGCTCGGTATCATGGCCTTCTTCTACTTCTTTGCCCGTCTGACGCTGTTCTGCGCGGCGTGGATCGCCACCGCAGAGTACAAAGACGACGTGAAAATGCCAGGCAAAGAGACCCTCTAACCACACTATTGGGCTGAATCAAAAAGCAAAGTTTCAGCCCAATTCCCCATTTCAGCATTAAAAACCAGTCCGTAACTTTTATTTAACCAAAAACTGGTTTTATATGCTGATATACAATTTCTGTGAAGCATTTCATAGATGTGAAAACTCAGGCATGAAAATTATTCACTTTTTGCCGTTTTTATCGCCACCTGCTCACCCTGTTACAGATTGAAATGTCGCTTTTGCTGTGCGTAATATGGCCCTTCGTTCGCCAAAAATAAGAAAATTCTATGCAAGCTACCGCCACAACACTCGAACAGGAAAGCCCCCCGGTCAACTCGCGTAATAAAGTTGTCATCGCCTCGCTCATTGGTACGGCGATTGAGTTTTTCGACTTCTATATTTACGCCACCGCGGCGGTCATCGTCTTTCCGCATATCTTCTTCCCGCAGGGTGATCCGACGGCCGCCACGCTACAGTCGCTGGCGACCTTTGCTATCGCCTTCGTGGCGCGTCCAATCGGCTCTGCGGTGTTTGGTCACTTTGGCGATCGCGTCGGGCGTAAAGCCACGCTGGTGGCGTCCCTGCTAACGATGGGTATCTCCACCGTGCTGATCGGCCTGCTGCCGAGCTACGCCACCATCGGTATTTTTGCTCCGCTGCTGCTGGCGCTGGCGCGCTTTGGTCAGGGTCTGGGCCTCGGCGGTGAGTGGGGTGGCGCGGCGCTGCTGGCGACCGAGAACGCCCCGCCACGCAAGCGTGCGCTCTACGGCTCCTTCCCGCAGCTGGGTGCGCCCATCGGCTTCTTCTTCGCTAACGGCACCTTCCTGCTGCTGTCATGGCTGCTGACCGACGAGCAGTTTATGGAGTGGGGCTGGCGCGTGCCGTTCATCTTCTCTGCCGTGCTGGTGCTGATCGGTCTCTACGTCCGCGTCTCTCTGCATGAGTCGCCGGTGTTCGCCAAAGTGGCCGCGGCCAAGAAGCAGGTGAAAATCCCGCTGGGCACGCTGCTGACCAAGCACATGCGCGTCACCGTGCTGGGCACCTTTATCATGCTGGCGACCTACACGCTGTTCTACATCATGACCGTCTACTCCATGACCTACAGCACGGCACCTGCGCCGGTGGGCCTTGGATTACCGCGTAACGAAGTGCTGTGGATGCTGATGCTGGCGGTCATTGGCTTTGGCGTGATGGTGCCGATTGCTGGTCTGCTGGCGGATGCCTACGGCCGTCGCAAGAGCATGATCGTCATCACCTCGCTGATCATTATCTTTGCGCTGTTTGTCTTCCCGCCGCTGCTGGGTTCAGGTAGCCCGGCGATGGTGATGGCTTACCTGCTGATTGGTCTGAGCCTGATGGGGCTGACCTTTGGCCCGATGGGTGCGCTGCTGCCGGAGCTGTTCCCGACCGAGGTACGCTATACCGGGGCATCGTTCTCCTATAACGTCTCCTCTATTCTGGGCGCGTCGGTAGCACCGTACATTGCCGCCTGGCTGACCGCCAACTACGGCCTGTTCTATGTGGGCGTCTACCTGGCGGCTATGGCAGCCCTGACGCTGATTGCGCTGGTGCTGACCCACGAAACCAAAAACCAGTCTCTTTAAGCATAAAAAAGCCCGGTAGCGTTAGCGCCACCGGGCCTACCCCTCTTGACGAATTCCCTCAGAACCGCCAGTTCAGGCTTACCACAAATACCGAAGGGAAAATGATCCCTGATTCCACACCAAAGTGATTGGTAAAATTATACTGAACCGCATGATAGATATAGGGTGCAAAACCTATTCCAGTGATGTTTTTAAATGAGTGATAAATACCCTCATCGCCACATTTGCTGAATTCATCAAAAAAGAATTCGCCGGTGTACCCGTATATACCCTTAAAAACAATATTGTCTTTTTCCGCCCAGTCTTTTCTGACCCCAAGAGAAAGGCAACGATCCCCGTAGCTGTTTCTCATTGTCCCGACGAGCAGACTGTAATCAGGATGGTCAGGAAGTCTCTTTTCGATTGAATAAAATTCATTATCAAACTTCTCCGTGTATTGACCATGGTTCCCAAGCAGATGGTAAACAAATGAGCCAGTGTTAAAAGAAAAGGTATCTTCGGCCTGGGCAAAAGTCGTTACCGCCAGGAGAGCTGCTGCAGAAAAGTTTGGATAATTAAGGCGTGAAGGCATTGTGAAGCAAAATCTTGCGTTAATTTAACATCGCATTAGCGTAGCAGCCATATCATCGACCAATCCAACACGGTTGCCACCGAGCCAACGGAAATTGTGAAACTGAGACTGTTCTTACCCCCGTTGCTCGTCACAAATTAAAATAGTAAAAGCCCGGTAGGCGCTAACGCCACCGGGCTTTTTTTATCCTGCTTTCCTACTTACTTCTTCATTTGCGCCAGAATGTTCCGGCACTGGTTCTCCTGGCCTTCTGACGGGGAGATCAGCGCCAGCAGCGCTGCGGCCGGCGTTACCAGCGTTGCCAGGGCTGCCGCCACTGCGCCGCGGGCAATCAGCGGGCCGGCCTTCACGCCTGCCTGTGGATCCTTGAAGCTGCCACGCACGTAGAGCGGCGAGCGCAGGGTGACGATACGGATCCCCTTACTCTCTGGATTGATGGTTAAATCAAGCTGCTCTGAGGCGAAGCTGGCGGTTCCGGTAACGTTGATGATCGCGTTCTCGGTATCGAAGGCGAAGATCTGCGGACGCGCCACGCCGTTGACCAGGTTCAGGTTGGCGGCGGCGCAGTTGACCCGCACCTCATCGTCACCGAATATCTGCCCGACGATAAAGTTCCCAACGTTAAGGCCGAGGATCTCCATCAGGTTGCGGCTAACCACGCCGTCGTTCATCAGCAGCTTCAGATTGCCGTTGCTTGTGCCGAGCAGTGCAGCAATAGAGTTACCCGTCCCGCGGAAATCCGCATCGCCGTTCATCTCACCGATGGTTTTCTGCATCAGCTCTACGTCCGGCATCAGCTCTTTCAGCTTCAGACGACGCGCCTGGATGTCTGCCCGCCCCTGCATCGGCTTCTTATCCCCTTCAAGATGAATATTGGAAGAGATAGTGCCCCCCGCGAGGCCAAACTTCAGCGGCTGGAGGCGCAGGTCGGCATTTTTCAGGATGATATGGGTAGAGAGATCGCTGATCGGCAGAGAGCTACCGTGCTCAATACGCCGCCCTTTGAAGCGCACGTCGGCATCCATCGTATCCCACTTGTCAGTTTCGAAACGATCGTACGGCAGCACTTTGCCTGCGGGCTGATTGGTCTTCTCGCCCTTCTTCTCCTCGGACTGTTTCGACTTCTCAGCGCCCTTCCCGGAGTCGACGCCAATCAGCGGGCCTAAATCTGCCAGACGCAGCTGGCGCGATTCAAGATCGCCCTCCAGTTTGGGTCGAGGCTTACCGGTGGTGTAGGTCAGGGAGCCATGAATATCGCTGTCGCCGATGCGGCCGTTAAAGCCACGGTAGTCGTAGACAGAACTTTTTTCAGCGTCGATTTTTGCCACCAGCCGACCGTCGGTTTCAAACGGCGGCGTATCCGGCAGCAGCACGCCGGTGAGATCGTACAGCTCGCCCAGCGAGTTACCGGCAAACTTCAGCTTCAGGTCGACCCCGCCCATCTTCATCGGGTCGCTCACCGTACCGGCGAAGGCCACGCGAGTATTACCGGAGCGGAAATCGGCCTGTACCGGGAACGGCGTGCCTTCGCTACGCAGCGCCAGCATGCCACCAATTTTACCCGTGCCGGTCACCTGCTGACCGTTGTAGCGACCCTTCGCCTTCAGGCCAAACACATAGTCGCCTACCTTGGTGTTCTTCTCTTTATCGCTACCCGTGACTTCACTAAACGGCAGCGGCTTGCCAAGCGGATCGATCAGGATCTCCACGTCGGCCTTGCTGACCTTGTCATCGACCGCCACGCGGCCCTGATCGAAAAGAATATTGTCGAGGCGGAAAGACCAGGCCGACGGCGGCGCGTTCTCATCTTTCGGTTCGTCGCTGCCTGCCAGGTTAAAGGTCCAGTTGTTGGTTTTTTCCGACAGGCGGATCAGCCGTGCGTCCGGCTTCTCAAACTTCACCCACGGTAGGTACACGGTTTTGGTCAACAGCGCCAGCGGCGCCAGGGTGGCTTCAACCCGGGGCAGGTGCACCATGGTGATCTCAGGGATATCGGGCGGGTTGCCAAGGATCACATCCTCGGCATGCACGTGTGGCCACGGCACCCAGCTGCGCCAGCCGCTCTCCTGCTTCTGCCGCTCCCAGACCACGCCTAAATCACCGCGTATTGCAAAGGGACGATTCAGCTCGGTGGAGACCTTCTCATTGATAGTGGGTTTAAGACGGTTCCAGTCAAACGTCGCGATAATGATGATGGCCACCACGATCAGCAACAAAAGCGTTCCCAAGACGGCAGTGATTACCTTACTTGTTCTTGTCATGCTTGCATCCTTCCATTCTTGCCTTGCCTGTCATAAAGATAGCTGAGCCTGAGAGAAAGGAGTGCAACCTGATGTTATAGAGCGAGAATAACGCTTTCGAGGCTTTCCAGCGGTGCGGGGCGAGAGAGGAAATAACCCTGTGCGGCAAAGGCCGGTGACGCCTGTACGTCGTGCCACTCCTCCAGCGTCTCTACGCCTTCAACGATCACGCCCTGGCAATAACGATTCATCAGCTGCAGCAGTAGCGTGAACAAGTTGCGCCCTTCTGGCGTCTTACGCAGCATGATAAACAGCTCGCGGGCCACTTTGATGTAGTCGTAACGTACTTCGCTCAGCGCAGAGAAGTTCGCCATCCCGGTTCCGAAGTCGTCCAGCCACAGCGGGCCAATTTCACAGATCGAGGCGAAGGAGGAGTCCTCCGGCAGGCGAATATGCTCAACCAGCTCGAAGCGCAGCCACGGCAGGGTCTCAACCAGCGCCATCATTTGCGGGTTCTGGCGCATCGACAGCAGCGTTGGACCATCGACGTTGACCGAGGCGAGCACGTTATTCTGCACAAAAAAGTCGTTTTGCTGGGCGAGGAGGTTGATCTGCTCCAGCATGACGTCCAGGCGCTGACGCACCGCAACCTCCGCAAAGTAGCGGTCAGGCGCAATACGCTGGGATGGATTATCCGGGTGCGTAACGATCGTTAAGACTTCGATTGCCATCAGGCTGCCATCTACGCGATAGATGGGCTGGTAAGTGTAGGCACGTTCACATTGCAGCCAGTAGCGCCGCTCTTCCAGGCTTTCGATGCTCGCCTCCGGAATGCTTAGCCGCTGGATAACCTGCTTCAACTTCATTGTCAGATGTCCTGTAATAGAGTGAGTGACCTGGCGGAACTCGTCTAGGAGTTATCGGCGCGGCGGGTGAGAACTTTATGTTCAATCAGGCAGCAAAATAAAATTCTGCCGGGGGAATCTGCACTTAACACGCGCTAGCTCAAAAATTTATTGGAACGTTGTTTTAATATGATTGACCACGCAGCATGCGCAACGCACACTATCTCCAATATTTATCCGACTCAGGTTGATGACTATGTCCAGGAAAATTGCCGTCATTGGCGAATGCATGATTGAGCTGTCACAGAAAGGCACAGAGGTGAACCGTGGCTTTGGTGGCGATACCTTAAATACCTCCGTTTATGTTGCCCGCCAGGTCGATCCGGCTGCGCTGACGGTACACTACGTTACGGCGCTGGGGACGGATAATTTTAGCCAGCAGATGCTGGATGCCTGGCAGAGCGAAAGCGTCGATACTACCCTCACCCAGCGCATGGAGAACCGCCTGCCGGGTCTCTACTACATCGAAACAGACAGCACCGGCGAGCGCACCTTCTACTACTGGCGCAACGAAGCCGCAGCTAAATTCTGGCTGGAGAGCGAGCAGGCCGCCGCCATCTGCGAAGAGCTGGCTACCTTTGACTATCTCTACCTGAGCGGTATCAGCCTGGCCATCTTGAGCCCGGCTAGCCGCGACAAGCTGCTCTCCTTGCTGCGCGAGTGCCGCGCCAACGGTGGCAAGGTGATTTTCGATAACAACTACCGTCCGCGCCTGTGGGCCAGCAAAGAGGAGACCCAGCAGGTCTACCAGCAGATGCTGACCTGCACCGATATCGCCTTCCTGACCCTGGACGACGAGGATGCGCTGTGGGGCGAGAAGCCTGTAGAAGAGGTGATTGCTCGCACCCAGGCCGCTGGCGTCAGCGAAGTGGTGGTGAAGCGCGGAGCGGACTCCTGCCTGGTGGCGATTGCCGGTGAAGCGGTGATTGACGTGCCGGCGGTGACGCTGCCGAAAGAGAAGGTTATTGATACGACTGCGGCGGGTGACTCCTTTAGCGCGGGCTACCTGGCCGTACGCCTGACCGGCGGCGATGCCGAGGCAGCGGCGCAGCGCGGTCACCTGACCGCCAGCACCGTGATCCAGTATCGTGGGGCGATTATTCCCCGCGAGGCAATGCCGAACTGATCGACGGGCGTTTCCGGCCCCTGCCGCTGGCAGCGGGCCGGTTAAACCGCACGGCGCTACTGCTGAGCGGGAGGAATATCCGTCACGTCCTGATGCACCTCATCAGTGGCAGGCACAAGGGCAGACGTTTCGGCATTCATCACCTGGTCCCAGGTGGCCTGCAGCTCCTTCATATTAAACTCCGGCTCGCCCTTCGGCTGCAGCAGCACCAGCGACTGATCCTGGGTCAGCTGCTGACGCAGGCTCTGGTTCAGCATCTCGGTCGTCAGGCCGTTCAGGAAGTTCTGGCGCAGCCTCTGGTACTGCTCAGGGGCAATATCCACCACCTGATTTTGCAGAGAGCGCATACGCTGGCTGATCAGCACGTCGGTATCGGTGCGTGCATAGGTCGTGAAGAGCCGTTGCAGCTCCAGCTTCTTCTGGGCGATCAGGGCGTTAAATTCATCCTCTGACAGACCGTTATCGCGCACCTTCTTCAGCTCGCGGGCAATTATCGCCAGATTGGCGCTGAGCTTATCGGGCGCGGAGTCGACGTTAATGGCGCACTGCGCACGCTGGAACAGCACCCGGCAGTCGAAGCCGAGGCCAATATCTTTGGCGTTATTTTTGGTAAGGGTCTGCTGGAGATGCCAGAACAGCGCCTCGCGGGCGACGTCTGCACGCCAGTAGCGCTCCAGCGCGGCGGATTCACGAATCGGCTGCCACGGTACGTCCCACATCAGCGAGAGCCGGTCCTGGCGTACGGCGTCGGTCATGATGCTCACCGGTTCGCGCGGCAGCGGAGAGAGCGTCGGCACCGGGGCGGGCGTCTCGCGTTTCCCCTTCAGATCGCCAAAGGTTTTATTGATCTGCTCGCCAACGGCGCGGCTGTCGATATTACCCACCACAATCAGCGTCATCGCGTCCGGGGTATACCACTTCTGGTAGAACGCTTTCAGCTGAGCCGGATCGACCGGCTTCTTCAGCGGCGAGGCGGGATCGTGCCCCAGCAGGGACGACCCTTTCAGGCGATAGCGCCACCAGTTATCTTTGGTTTCTGGCGGCCAGGTTGCCACCATATCGTCGCTGTTCAGGGCGTGGTTTACCGTTTCCGGCGTCACGGTGAGCTTGCCGGTAATGTCCGAGAGATAGACCAGCGCCTCTTTCAGCAGGTCGCTGCGGTTATTAGGCAGGCTAAGATTAAACAGCGTGAAGTCATAAGAGACCAGCGCCGGAGGAAGGGGGCGCTTGGGATCGATGCCCTGCTGCCAGAGCGCGCGCACCTGCGCTGGCTCAAGGCTGCCGCTGTGGGACAGGGCAATACGTGGAATAAAGTGACTAAAGCCGCTCTGCTGGGTGCTCTCCGTCAGCGAACCGGTATTCACCAGCAGGCGGATCTCAACCCGATCGCTGGGGCGCTGCGGCGTACTTAACACCTGCCACTGAAAACCGTTTGCCAGTGTCCCCTGTTGCCATGCCGGGTCGGGCTGGAGCGCATCTGCCTGCACGTAACTGGCTGCTATCATTAGCAAGCCGCCAGCTATGAGTCGAATTTTTGTGCCCTGCATGTAAACCCCTGATCAACATTCCTGGTTAAAAGACCGCCTGCAACCCAGGCCGCCTAAAATGAAGTTTTAACACTCCGTGTTAGACAGCCAAAAAAGCAAAACGTCACATCAGGAAGTAAAAAATAGGGGGTAATTATGCGCAGGTGCCCGCGCCCCTACAAGGGACAACGGGCATAAGTCAGCAGATTATGAGGAGATTTCACCCGTTTTGCCGTCTGGCGCACGGTTATTAAGGGTATCTTTCAGCTGTTTATGGTCCAGCTCCTTCACCCATTTTGCTACCACGATGGTCGCCACGCCGTTGCCGATCAGGTTAGTCAGCGCCCGCGCTTCGGACATAAAGCGGTCGATGCCGAGGATCAGCGCCAGCCCCGCCACTGGCAGATGTCCCACTGCTGAGAGGGTCGCCGCCAGCACGATAAAGCCGCTGCCGGTGACACCCGCCGCCCCTTTTGAGGAGAGCAGCAGCACCACCAGAAGCGTAATCTGATGGACAATATCCATATGGCTGTTGGTGGCCTGGGCGATAAACACCGCCGCCATCGTCAGGTAGATGGAGGTGCCGTCGAGGTTAAAGGAGTAGCCGGTGGGAATAACCAGCCCCACGACGGATTTGCGGCAGCCGAGCTTCTCCATCTTATCCAGCATACGTGGCAGGGCCGATTCGGACGACGAGGTGCCCAGCACGATGAGCAGCTCTTCGCGAATGTAGCGGATAAACTTGAAGATGCTGAAGCCGGTAGCGCGAGCGATACTTCCCAACACCACCACGATAAACAGAATACAGGTAGCGTAGAAACAGATGATCAGCTGTCCGAGCTGCACCAGGGTTCCCACGCCGTATTTACCGATGGTAAAGGCCATGGCCCCAAACGCGCCGATGGGCGCAAGGCGCATGATCATATTGATGATGCCGAAGATGACCTGGGAGAAGCTCTCGATCACGTTAAAGATCAGCTGGCCTTTGTGGCCGAGGCGATGGAGAGCAAAGCCGAACAGCACGGCAAACAGCAGCACCTGGAGAATATTGCCGCTGGCAAATGCGCCGATGACGCTGGAGGGGATCACATCCATCAGGAAGGCGATAGTACCCTGCTGCTCTGCCTGAGCGGCGTAGACCGCGACCGCTTTGGCATCCAGGGTCGCGACATCCACGTTCATGCCTGCGCCAGGCTGCACCACGTTGACGATAATCAGGCCGATGATCAGCGCCAGGGTGCTGACTACTTCAAAGTAGAGCAGCGCCACCGCGCCGGTGCGGCCCACCGCTTTCATGCTTTCCATGCCTGCGATGCCGGTCACCACCGTACAAAAGATCACGGGGGCGATAATCATTTTAATTAGCTTCACAAAGGCGTCGCCAAGCGGCTTCATCTGTGCGCCGAGCTCAGGGTAGAAGTGGCCGAGCAAGATCCCGATAGCGATGGCCGTCAGCACCTGAAAGTAGAGGCTTTTAAAGAGTGAGGCTTTCATAGAGGTGTCCTTGAATTAAAAACCACAGGCATTGTAGGGTTAGGTCGCCTGCGGTCTTAAAATAACACCCCAACAACATCGCAGAAATAAACTTACTCTAAATTTGAAACACAAATGTTAAGAAATTTGAGCTGGCTCGCACAAGTGCAAAGATTGCTACGCGCTGCCGTCAACCAGCCGGAGAAGATTATGCTGCTGCTCGAACGTCTCCGGCGCTACCGCACGGCCAAACAGATAACCCTGGGCCATCTCCACGCCCGCCTCCTGAAGCCACGCGCGTTGCGCCTCGCTCTCAACGCCCTCAGCAATAACATGCAGATCGAGACTGCGGGCCATATGGATTATTGACGAGACCATGCTGCTGTCCTCCGGCAGGCCATCAACAAAAATTTTGTCGATTTTCAGCACGTCTACCGGCAGGGACTTCATATGCTGGAGCTGACGCAGGCCCGCATAACCCATGCCGAAGTCATCCAGCGCAATACGTACCCCGGCGTTGCGCAGCGGACGGAGAATTGCCACCGCCGCATGCGGATCGTCAATGCGGCGACTTTCGGTTACTTCAAGGATCAGGGTGCCGGGTGCAATCTGGTAGCGCTCCAGCAGCCCAAGCAGATCCCCAACCATATCCTGGTGCATTAGCTGTAGCGCCGAGAGATTCACCGACAGCGGCAGCATAATGCCTCGCGCCTGCCAGGCCGCGAGCTGGCGGCAGGACTCCTCCAGCACCCACTGGCCGACAACAATCATCAGCCCGCAGGACTCAATGCTGTCGATAAGTCCCTCCGGCAGCGCCCAGCTACCGTCCGGCTGCTGCTGACGCAGCAGGGCCTCGGCGCTGACCACCTCCCCGGTGGCGAGGTTGACCTGCGGCTGAAGCCAGATTGCAAACTGATGGTTATCCAGCGCGTTTAAGATATCGCTCTCTTCCGTCAGCCGCTTCTGTGCTGTCGCCATCTGCTCGGGGTCAAAGAACTGGATCTGGTTTTTGCCTTTGCGGCGGGCCGAGAGCGCCGCCGAGATAGCCCGACGGTAGAGCTGCTCCGCCGTCACGTCGCCGTAGAACATGGCGATACCGATGCTGGCGCTCGGACGCAGCTGAATGCCCTGCACCGGCAGACGCTCATTAATAACAGTGAGCACTTGCTGACCCAGCGTAATGGCATGCCACGGCTCGCTCGCGCCGTTGCCGATAATAACAAAGGTGTCCAGGCTCGCCTGCGCCAGCACCATGCGCGGAGCCAGCACCGACTTCATTTTCTCTACCAGCGTCAGGAGCAGCATTTCGCGCTGGCTCTCTTTCAGCACGCCCGCCGTATCCTGGAGGGTTTCACAGGCGATCACCATCAGCGCGAGGGTTTTTTGCCGGGCCACGGTCTGCTCCAGCAGCGCCATCATAAAGGCTTTGTTGGGCAGATCCGAGATGGGGAAACGCGTCGCCTGGCTGTTCAGCTCTTCATGCTGGCGCAGCACCATCTGCTGGTTGCGGTTATAGCCGCGCACCAGCATGCCGATCTCATCGTCATGATGGTGACGGGGCAGCGCCAGCTGGTGCCCCAGCTGATCCTGCGGCGACAGGTCGTTTAGCTCGCGGGCGATCTTGCGCAGCGGGCGGATAATCAGTCGGCTAATACACCAGGTCAGCGCCACCGTCATGATCAGCACTAAAAGTAAGTAAGTAGTGACTAACGTTGAAACGGTGCTCATCACAAACTTGTACATGCGGAACGAGTCCGCCTGCAGCACCAGATAGGCCAGCGGCTGGGGGTTGGCCGGGCGCTCCATAGAGTAGATAGGCAGGGAGATCTGCACCGGCAGCTCAAAGAGTCGGGTGATGGTCACCGGAACCGGCCGCTCGGGAATAAAGCTCATGCGCAGAGCCTGGAACTGATTCGGCAGGACAACGTCCGCCCGACTGACCACGCCCGCAGGCTGGATGCGTTTAAGGATCGCCTCCGCGTCGGCAATATCGCCTTTCAGGATGGCGGCGGACAGCGGCTCACGCACCGAGCGCGCGATGCTCTCCATCTGCGTGCCAGTGTTGTAGCGATTTTGCTGCACAAAGTGGAACAGCAAAATCACGCAAAAAAGAAAAATAAACACCATGGCGACGATCGAGACCATCGCCATCTGTTTAATAGTTAACGAACGGCTAACGCGCAAATTGACTCTCCAAATACTCCGTGTCCGCAAAAGTAACCGACGGCTACCTGCCTGCTGTCAGAGTATACTCGATTCTGACAGCAGATTAAGACCGGGATAGAGAGCCTTGCGCGTTACCAGTCTGCGTGAGGCGTCAGCGCCCGCGGCGGCGAGTCCATATCGCCCTGCCAGCCCCCCTGAGAGTAGCGGACATAGAGCATGCCGTGGCTCGGGGTATAATCCTCCGCCTGCTGAATATCGATAGCCGCGCCAACGGACCAGTTAGACGTTATGCGGCGTTCAAGCAGGGCGCGCGCCGTATAGCCAAAGCCGTTGCTTTTCGATCCAAACTCTTTCTCCTCCGCCGCCCGATCGCGATAGGTGTCCGGGATCAGGTTAAGCTTGGGATAGGTGGCCTGGGTGCGGGTGGCCGAGTGCGACCAGGAGACCGAGCCGCCCAGCTCCCACGACCAGTTCTCCGTTCTTTGACGCCACGTTACCGGCACGGCAAACGAGAGATATTTCTGCGGGCTGTAGTAGCCCCCCTGGCCCAGGGTGTAGCCGCTGAGATCCTTCTCATAGTGCCAGAGCATGTTGTTCAGGCCGACGGTAAGACGACGGTTATCTTCGTTAACCAGCTTGTAGTAGTAGCCCGACATCCAGCGCACGCGCCAGTTGTCATCCACGTTCTTGCCGGTGAGCGAGTCGGCGCTCAGGCTCGCCCAGACGCCGTTCGCTTCGCCCTGGTCATAGCTCAGGCTCACCCCGCCGCCGGTTGACCGGACGCCGCCCCAGGTCTTGCCGGTGCCGCCGCGATCGTTACCGTTTTCGTTATCGGGATCTTCCGGGTCATGGTAGTAGCTGGAAGCATCTTTTTGACCGCCGAAGGCCAGCAGGGAGCTGGAGATCGGCCGACGATGCACGTCCAGCGTGTAGCCTACCGGGCCGAGATCGTTGCTGTAGCTCAGGCCGCCGACGATATCCACCACCCGGAAGCCCATCGGCGTGGTGCCGATATCGCCTGCCCAGGTGTCGTTTCGCCAGCCGACCGCAATGCTCGCCCCGGCATCAGACTGGCTCTTATCGCCGTTGACGCAGCTGAGCTGACCGCAGGTTCCCCAGTTGGGATCGTACAGCCCGTTCTCGTCGGTGGCGAACGAGCCCGCGTTCATATTGACGTAGTCGGTACGGAAGAACATCCGGCCATCGGCAAGCGGCGCATCGGCCTGCAGCATGGTGGTGTTGGCCTTCAGATCGGAGTAGCCGCCGGTGCCGCTGGAGCCCCAGTAGTCATGGGCCAGCGTGACGTTCAGATCCTGCTGACGATAGAGATCGGCAGCATCGCTGCGCAGGCCGCGCTTCAGCCAGTCATCGCTGGCATCGTTACGCGTCTGGCGGGTAAAGGTGTCGTTATCCCGGGCAGGCGTCGCTGCAATACCTGCCGCGACCATCGCCTGGTTATAGCTCTCCAGCGCAGGCTGCGGCTGACCGTTGGCCTGCTGGAAACGGGCGTAGTCACGCAGCACCAGGGCGCTATCCTGCGACGGCGGCAGGGTCTTCGCCTCGGGCACGATGGTGTCGTAGGTGCGCTGGGCCAGGACTTTGTCCCCCAGCTGCGCCCGCACCAGCGCCATTCGACGCTGCATGTTGATAGACGGCGGCTCGGTCTGCGGCATCTCGTTCATCGCCGCCAGCTGCTGGCGCGCCGCAAGCGGATTGTCCTCGGCAATCGCCACTTCTACCAGGCTCAGGCGAGCATCGGCGTTAGCGGGTTCACGGGCCAGCACGGTCTCGTACCCGGTTCGGGCAGCCGCGTAATCCCCGCGCTGCTGCGCCCAGTCTGCAAGAGTAAGGTCGATGCGCGTGGAGGTGGGCTGCTGCTTAAGCAGGGCTTCGGCCTCAGACTCCTTGCCGCTATCGCGCAGGCGATTGGCGGTCTCCAGCAGCTGGTTGTCCTCAAGGCGGCTCGCCAGCTCCTGCATATTACTGTCCCATTTGCTGCGCGGCAGAGTGTTAAGGTGCGCCAGCGCGGCACGATCCTGGTCATTGCCGGAGAGATAGAGGCTGTAGGCGTAAACCTGGGTGGGATCGTTAGGCTGACGGCGAACCAGATCGCGCATCTGCGCGTCGGCGTCGGCGTGCTGCCCGGCGCTCCACAGATCGCGGGAGAGGCGGTAGGCGATCCAGACGCTATCCGGATCGCTCGCCAGCCGACGGCGCTGAATTTCTGCCGCCTGCGCCCAGCGACCCTGGTTCTCCAGGGTTTCAGCCTGCTGCGCCAGCCGGTCGTTGGCAAGGCTGCGCTCAATGTCATCCACGCTGCGGCGCTGGCTGGCAGGGAGGGAGGCAATCCAGGCGGAGGCTTTTTCCGGCGACTGTTCGCGGTAAAGATTAGCCAGACCGCGAATCGCGTTGCTGTTGCTGCTGTCCATGCGCAACGCCTGCTGATAGTAGCGTTCGGCGGCGGCACTATCCTTGCGGGCCACGGCAGCGTCCCCCAGCCCCAGCACCGCGTAGCTGTCGGTGTTATCCACCGCGCGCGCCTGCTGATAAAGTCGTTCCGCCTGCGCGGGGTTATTGGCTTTCAGCGCGGCGTCACCCTGCTGGATCAGCAGCCAGTAGCGGTTAGTTTGCAGGAGGCTGTCCCACTTGCTGCGGTTGCTGCTCTGCGGCGCAAGGGCAATGGCTTTCTCTAGCAGGGGAACGGCTCGGGCGCGATCGCCCTTTTGCGAATAAGCCTGGCCGAGCGCCCCGGTGGTTTCACCGTCGTTCTGGTCAGCGTTCAGCGCCTGCTGCAGCGAGGCGATAGCCTGCCCGCCCTGCCCGGCATCCACCGCGGCCAGCCCACGGGAGCGGGCGCGAAACGCCGGATCGGCCAGCTGCTGCTGCTGTTTCGCCAGCGTCGCCCGGGCGGTCTCCACCGTATCGCCGTCGCTAAACTCGTTCAAGAACTGTTGCAGCGCCTGTACGCTGGCATCACTCACCGGCATGTTTTGAATCTGTTGATACCAGATGGCCGCCGCCGCTTCGCGGGTGGTGCCCGACTTCGCCATCTGCCGCAGGACGGTATAGCCCTCGTCGCTGCGCCCATTGGCAAACAGCAGCTGCGCCAGCGAGTTTTGCAGCTGAGGGTTGCCGGGGTAGCGGCTGTTGGCGCTCTTCAGCTGGGTAATGGCCTGATTACGCCGCTCGGGAACCTTCGCCACCAGCGTCCAGTACTCGGCAGCGAGGTCGCTCTCCGGCGGGTTACCCTGCAACAGCTTGTCGTAGGCCGCGATGGCCTCCGCCGTGTGGCCGGTCGTCGCCAGCAGCCGCGCCTCCTGCAATCCCTGCCGCCCTTGGGCGGTAGAGAGCGTCATCGCGCTTTGCGCTTCGCGGTAGGCCGCCGAGTCGGGCGCGATCTGGGCGAGCCGATCGAGCTGCTGCTGCGCGCCTGCGGTGTCGCCCTGGCGCAGCAGATAGCGCTGGCGGGCGGCAATTACTTCGGGATTATTGGGATCGATAAGTTCCAGCCGGTAGAGCGACTGGCGCACCAGATCCTCACGTCGGGTGGATTCTCCGAGCCGAACCTGCTCCAGCAGCTGTTGCTGCTGGGCTGTCGGGGCCGCATACGTCTTTGGCATCAGCGCGATGCCCAGCGATAAAGCAAGTAAGCGTAGGGTTAGCGTGCGCATTCCTGGCCCCAGTCAGGTTGGAGTTCACCTTGGGAGGTGAAACGAAAACGGTGCTCATCCCAGCCCTGTCCGAAAAGGGTAAGCACGTAGCTGTAATAGGCGTCGCTGCCGGGCGGGTTATCGGCAACCCGCTGGCGCAGCACCGCCTGTGCGTCGCGGTTTTGCATAAACGGCAGCAGGGCGGCAGAGAAGCCCGTCGCGCCGTTGCCCTGGGCCGCACCGGTCGTCACGTTGACCTTCTCCGGCGGCACGCCGTTTTTCGCCGTCAGCGCTGCCATCGGCTTAAGGCGCGCCAGCAGACGATTTTTTTGCAGATCGCTGTCGTGCATCATGCCGACCCACAGGTAGACACGGATAGCGTCGTAGCTGGAGACCAGCTTGCTCTCGGGCTTCAGGTTCCAGCCGCGATTTTTCTCATAGCTCACCCAGTCCGGGGAGAAGCCTTTAGGGGCCGTCTCCAGCAACAGCCGCAGGTTAGTCTCCCGCAGCGTGGTCCAGGGCGCGCCAAAGCGGGTGAGATACTGCGCCACCTGCGGCGGCAGATAGCTGGGGTTAAAGCGCCAGCTCTCTTTCTCGGCGAAGCCAATTTTACCCGGCAGCAGCATAGAGCCCAGTCCCGGCACGCTTACCACCTCTTCGCTGACGATATGCTTGAGCAATCCCTGGGCCAGCGCGGTGTAGCGCGGCTCTTTCCACAGGCGTCCGGCCTCAAACAGCGACCAGACGATCCAGATATCGGCGTCGGAGGCGGAGTTGGTATCCAGTATGGCCCACTCCTCCTCGCCCTTCTTGCCCCACAGCCAGGCAGGAAGATGGGCCGCGAGATCGCCCTCGGCGAGGTTATCCTCGGTCCAGGTTAAGATCTTGTCAAAGCCGGGCCGGTCGTTGGCGGCGAGAGCAAAAAACAGCCCGTAGCTCTGCCCCTCGGAGGTGGTGATCTTCCGGGCATCGCTGGGATCGATCACCCGGCCACCGTCGCTGAGGTAATCTTTTTTAAACTGTACCCAGGCCGGCCAGCTACAGGCAGCGTGCGTACTCGCCGCCGCCAGCAGCAGGGTGGCCGCTATCGCGCCACGCAGTAAGGTTTTCATGGCTTACTCGTCATCATGCGGGTCGAGACGGCGGCGGCTGATGATACGCAGCAGACGCCACAGTACCCAGGCCAGCAGCACGACGCTCACCGCGGCAAGCACCGCCAGCAGTACCGGGTGGTTAGAGAGCGCATACCAGATACGCTCGAACCACGGCAGGTGACCGACGTAGTAGACATCCCCTACCCGCAGACCATTGACGCCGGACTCGCGGATCACCGTGACGGAACCATACATCGCCGCACGCTTGCCGCTGTCGTTCATCGCCTCGTTCAGCAGCTCGTAACCGCGCGGGCTGTCTGCCAGCAGGGCAATGACGCTGCGCTGATCGTTGTACGGCGACTGGAAGCCGACAATGGCCGCCATCGGGCCGCTAGAGGTGACCGCCGTCTGGGCATCCGCCTGGCGATCGGTGTTATCCGGGACGATAGACGGGAAGGTGGTCTGGCGCTGCGGGGTCTTCACCCAGCTCTGCGTCGCCTGCACCAGCAGGTCGATGCGCTTGTCATCCTTCAGGCTATCCGGAATGGTACCGATGACCAGCACGTCGGCATCCTTATTCTGGATCTGGCTGCCGTCGTTGGTCAGGGTCAGGTTAACCGCCGGGAGGCCGGTTTGCGCCCCAAGCTGGCCGATGGAGTCCAGCAGCGTCGCCAGCTGGCCCTGGGTCGGGTTAGCAGGCAGCACCACGATGGTGTCTGCAAGGTCCGCCATTCGGCTGAACGGGAAGCCCGCGTTAGCAAAGGCGCGCAGGTCCGGCATCGCAATAAAGTGGTAGTACTTCGAGAAGTCGATGGTCGAATCATCGCCAATCACCACCCGGTTCTGCACCGGCTGGAAGGTGACGCAGTTATCAACGGTGCCGCCCGGCATTGGGTTCATGTACTGGAAATCAAAGCGCAGCTGGTTAAGCGCGCCCAGCTGCAGCGCCGGAATGGTCACGGCAGTTTTGCCATCCAGTAGCCCCTGCAGAACCGGCAGGCGCAGCAGCAGGCGGTTGGTATCCTGGTTGCTGGTGAGGCTGAAGGATTGCAGGAACTGGTTGTTCAGGCTGATATCCATCCGCGAGCTGTCTTTGGTCGGCGGCGCGGTGTAGCGATAGTTGAGATCCATATCGATGCCGGTGCTGCGCAGCAGATAGAGATCCGGCGGCAGGTTCAGCGCCACGCTGATCGGGTTCGGCTCAAGGCCTACCGACTGAAGCTGCTCCTCATAGGATTTCAGCTCGCCAAACGAGATCGCCCGGTCGGTACGCACCCAGTTCGGCGCGTCGTACGGCTTACGCGCCAGCAGCGGCTTAACGTCGTTCACCTCTACGCGATCGCCCCGGAACAGCACGTTGCCCTGGGCAATGCCCTTCGCCGCCTGGAGCAGATCTTTATCGTCGCGGCCAAGGACCACCAGCAGCTTGACGTAAGGGTTTTGAGGGTGATCCATCATCATCACCGTCGGAGCCTTCACCGGCGGCATGTCGCGCAGGAAATCCGGACGCTTGTCGTTGGTGGCAAACACAATGGCGTTGCGATCCGGCAGGCCGTTGTAGATCACCGGGAAGCTCTGGCCGCGCCAGCCCATGCGGGAGCCAAAGAAGGAGGCAACGATGCCCGCCGCCTGCTGCTGTGCCAGCGCCGGTGCGCCAGCAAAGACCATCGGCAGTACCAGCGGACGGTTATCACGGGCGTCATAGAACGGTACTGGGAAGTGTGACAGGTCGTTTTTCAGCGGCAGGGTCTGGTAGGTCATCTCCAGGGAGCTGCTGCGCCCGACATCCATCCACAGCGTGCTGCTGGCCGGGTTTTCGCAGACGTCGCGGTAGTGACCCACAAACTCCAGCCGCACCCGGTTGAAGTCGGTGATATAGAGCGGGTCGATAGCCAGCTGGGCCAGCGTCTTTTTACCTAGCTGCTCTTTGGTGACAGGCAGGACGCCCATCAGCTCATCGTTCAGATAGACCTTCAGCTGCGACTGCACCGGCAGCAGCGACGGCGACGGGGTGTACTCCAGGTTCAGCATCGCCTTCGAGACCACTTCGTCGCTGCGCATGCCGAACTCAATCTGGCCGTCGGGTTGAACGCCACGCAACACCATGCTGCCCGGCGGCGGGGCGATCTGGGCGAAAGAGAGCTTCACCTCCCGCGACGGCGCGTTCTCCGCAACGATAGGCGCATTGGCCCCGGTGACGCCAGGCATCACCTGGCCAACGGCCTGCGGTTCGGCGGCGGTAGCGGCAGCAGGCACAGCGGCCTGCGCGGCAGGCGTCTCGGGGGCGGCAGGCACGGTAACCATCGAATTGGCCGGTGCTGCATGGGCGACCAGCGACGGGAATGCGCTCATCCCAACCGCCACTGCACAAATCCAGGAAAGTTTTCTTTTCATCGCATTATCATCATTATTGTTGAGCCATAGCCGGATCCGGCTGCTGCACCACCATGCCCCGCGCAGGTCGGCGGGGAATGAACGACACAACCCAGGAGATCAGGGAAGTAAGCGTCCGGAAAATCATTTTCACGGACGATGGAGCAAATTCAGCCAGGTGACGGTAGCCACGGAAGCCAAGCTTAAGAATATCCAGCAGGCTCTCCAGCGGCTTATCTTCCGGGAAGCTGTCCTGCCAGAGCGCCCAGGTATCCGCACGAGCGAAGGTACACTGAACAAAATCGATATGCTGTCGGGTGGTCAGCGGCATCAGTTGCAGGCCCACCTCCCTACCGTTGACGCGCGCCACTTGGGCCGGGAAGACGTACTCCTGCTGGCCGCGCTTAAGCAGCAGATTAACCTTCTGCCCCTCCAGCACCTGCGACTGACCGTTGATCTTGATCCCTACCCCACCGTCAGAGAAGTCGTGCACCGTGCAGGAGAAGAGATGACCATCGTCGCGGGCAATGGCCGCTGGCATAGAGATCTCAACGCGATGCGCCCGGCGCACCTGCTTGCTCTCTACCGATACCGCCACCGCGCCGCCAAGAACGATCAGGTTGTAGAAGACCCAGACAATACTCACGACCACGGTCAACATCTCGGTCTCCGGACCGTAGAAGTAGCGCCAGATACCCACCAGCACGCCGACAATGTTCAGCAGCACCAGGAAGATGTAGGGCCGGGAGATCACCCAGTCGACATACTCCTCCTCAACGAGGCCGCCCTTCGAGGTCACGTTAAACTTGCCCTTGTGCGGGTTAAAGAGCGCCACCATCGTCGGTCGGGCGATATACCAGGCCAGCACCGTTTCGTAGATTTCACTCCAGAACGAGTGGCGGTATTTACCCTGAATTTTGGAGTTGGTCAGGCTGGCGTGAACCATGTGCGGCAGCACGAACAGGGCGATCATCAGCGCTGGCGCGTAGATGATATAGGCGTGCAGCAGCAGGAACGCCAGCGGCGCGGTGAGGAAGATCAGCCGCGGCACGCCGGAGAGGAAGTGGAACATGGCGTTGACGTAGCAGAGTCGCTGCGCCAGCTTCAGCCCTTTACCAAACAGCGGGTTATCGAGGCGGAAGATCTGTACCATGCCGCGCGCCCAGCGAATACGCTGCCCGATGTGGGACGACAGGCTCTCGGTCGCCAGCCCCGCCGCCTGCGGAATGCGCATATAGGCCGAGGTGTGGCCGCGACGGTGCAGTCGCAGAGAGGTGTGCGCATCCTCGGTCACGGTCTCTACCGCAATGCCGCCAATCTCATCCAGCGGACCACGGCGGATCACCGCACAGGAGCCGCAGAAGAAGGTGGCGTCCCACATGTCGTTGCCGTCCTGCACCAGGCCGTAGAACAGGGTGCCTTCGTTCGGCGTCTGGCGGAAGCGGCCCAGGTTACGCTCGAACGGATCCGGCGAGAAGAAGTGGTGCGGGGTCTGCATCATCGCCAGCTTCTTGTCTTTGATAAACCAGCCCATGGTCAGCTGCAGGAACGAGCGCGTCGGCACGTGGTCGCAGTCAAAGATCGACACAAAGTCGCCTTTCGCATACTGCAACGCATTGTTGATGTTGCCTGCTTTCGCGTGTTCGTGGGTAGTACGGGCGACGTACTCTACCCCGACCGTCTCGGCAAACTGGCGAAACGTCTCGCGGCCACCGTCGTCGAGGATCCAGATTTTCAGCTTCTCTTTCGGCCAGTCGATACCCAGCGCGGCATAGATGGTGTTTTTCACTACGTTGAGATCTTCGTTGTAGGTCGGCACGAAGATATCCACCGACGGCCACAGGGACATATCCTTTGGCAGCGACACCGGCTGGCGGTTAAGCGGCCACACTACCTGGAAATAGCCCAGCACCAGTACAATCCACGCATAGGTTTCGGCGAACAGCAGCACCAGACCACATACGAGGCTGACCGGATCGTTCCAGTTGAGCGTCGAGGTGTAGCGCCACCAGATGTAGCGGCAGGAGACGGTCAGCGACAGGACAATCAGCATTAATGCCGAGAAGCGCCCTGGAATACGGCGCACCAGCAGGGCCACGCCCCACAGCAACAGCAGGAAGATAAACTGCGACCACGGGTTAAACGGCTGGGTGATGCAGAGCAGCGCCAGGATCAGCGAGAAGAAAACGATCACGCCGATAATAAAACGACGCACGATCGGCTTGAGGTGTGCCAGCTCTTTCTCTCCTTCCATATGGCTTGTCCGGCTGCTCACCTTCGCTGGCAGGGCGTCCAGCCAGTTGAGGTAGCGACGGCGGAAATGGGTAAAGCGCGCGCGCTTGCTCTTGCGCGGCCGCGCAGAGGGCGCGTTATGTGCGCCGACCAGCAGCCAGAGGGTTTGCAGCAGGTAGCGGGCCGGATCGAGCGGACGCGGGCGCTCGGCGCGAATATGGGGATAAAACTCCGCGTGACGGGCGCGGAGCTGCTGCCAGCGCGGGTGCTCCAGCGGAATAAACAGCCAGGCCAGGATAACCCACAGGCAGCCGAGGGCAGCACTAAACGCCGGTGCGCCGTGGCTCCGGTAAAGCTGGTAACGCTCGCTCAGGCGGGCGTTCACCGGGGGGATCAGCAGCAAGGCGGCAAGGCGACTCATAGCGCAGGCTCACTATAGCGATCGCGGGTGAGGCGATCCGGTCCAGCGCAGTGCAGCAGGCACCAGTTGGCCAGGGTCAGGATCTCCTCTGCCGCCAGTGAGTCAGGGCGGTATTCGCCCAGGGGCTGCTTTGAGGCCAGGCACTCTACCATCGCCTCATCGCGGTGGATCACCATCGGCAGCAGCCGGGGCTGGCTCTGGAGCCACACCTGGAAGAGATCGTCCTGCAGCTGGCTGCCGATACGCAGGTCGTTAATGAGCAGATGCGTGCCGGACGGCAATGCCTGCTGATGTAGACGCACGTGGCAGTTGGTATCAGGCTTCACCACGGTTAGAGTATGGTCGCACTGCGCCAGCAGCTCCCGCGACAGGGGCGTAAAGTCCGCTGGCAGGTCGAGCAGGATCCACTGGTAATGTCCCTCGGCCTTCAGCGCCTGGAGCGCCGCAGTGAACGGCGCAAAGCGATCGTGCAGGGCATAGACGTTCTCCCGTTCTCCGGCGGCCAACTGGCCAAACGGCAGCAGATCGAGATTTGAGGTATAGCGCTGGCCCGCATCGCGCCACGCTTTATCATCCAGCAGCGCCCGCGCCCAGCCATCAGCGTGGGTAAACTCCACGTTGAACGAGAGGCGCAGCATGTTATCCGGAGAGGCGTCGATCATCAGCACCGACTCCCCCAGCAGCTGTAGCGCCCAGCCTAACGCTGCGGTTACCGATGTGGTCCCCACGCCTCCGCGAATGCCTTGCAGACCCAGAATAGCCATCCACGTCTTCCTTATTAATTATTGTTGACGGGCAAACTCAGCGAGCAGCGGCCAGCGTTTTATCGCTGTAGCTAACTGTTCACGTTGGGATATATCGGTGTAATCAATATCTGGCAGTGAAAACACCCGACTTAAGACCAGAAAGTCATTTTGGAAGGTATAGCCCAGCGTTGAATCAGTCTGGCTTGTAAACTCTTTATTAGACATTGTTACTGCATCTCATTGATGAAAAACAGACGAAAAGATAGCCACGCAGGGTGCCGCTGAAAATTCATTTACATGCTAAATGTGATGCTCTTTAATTTCAATGTTAGGTTTATTTCTCGGCTTTCGCTAGTAAACTAAGGTGCAGACGAATTTGATTAAGAGAGACACCGTGAAGCCCATATTTACCCTTGGCATCCAGTCATTATGGGATGAGTTGAGCCACATGCCCTCTGGCGGAGTCTGGTGGGTCAACGCCGATCGCGAAGAGGATGCCATAAGTCTGGTCAATCATACCCTTGCTGCCCAGCATAAAAAAAGCCGGACGGCGCTGATTACTATGGGTAGCGATCCTAATAAAATTATTAATTTAGAGGCCGATCACGGTCCCGATAAAATCCATCTTTTTAGCATGCCTAATCATAAGGATGGCCTATCCTTTTTTACCCGCGATCTTTTGAGCGCTATTGACCCCCAACACTATTTCCTGGTTTTACTCTGCGCCAATAATGCCTGGCAAAATATATCCGCCGACCATTTGCGCGGCTGGCTGGAAAAAATACACGGCTGGACAAAATATCACGACTGCACGCTGCTGATAGTTAACCCCGGCAACAATAATGATAAGCAATACTCATTTTTGATGGGTGAGTATCGCTCACTTTTTGGCCTGGCGAGCCTGCGTACCCAAGCCGATATACATCTCTATGACGTTGCCTTCTGGTTTAACGAAAAAGGCGTCAGCGCCCGCCAGCAGCTTATTGTTGAGCAAAATAACGGCAGCTGGAAAATAGCGCAGCAGGAGCAGGCGTCGGTGCAGCCGCGCAGCGATGAAAAACGTATCCTGAGTAACGTAATGGTATTAGAGGGCGCTCCGCCGCTTTCCGAACACTGGACGCTGTTTGATAATAACGAAGCCCTGTTTAGTGAGGCGCGAACCACTCAGGCGGCCACCATTATCTTCTCGCTGATGCAGAATAATCAGATTGAGGGGCTGGCCCGCCACATCCACACCCTGCGCCGTCAACGCGGCAGCACGCTGAAAATCATCGTGCGTGAGAACAACGCCAGCCTGCGCGCCACCGACGAACGCCTGCTGCTGGGCTGCGGGGCGAATATGGTTATCCCCTGGAACGCACCCCTCTCCCGCTGCCTGACGCTGATCGAGAGCGTGCAGGGGCAACAGTTTAACCGCCCGGTGCCGGAAGATATTGCCGCCCTGCTGACCATGACCCAGCCTCTGAAGCTGCGCGGTTACCAGACGTGGGATACCTTCTGTGACGCGGTAAGTAATATGCTCAGCAATACGCTGCTGCCGACGGATGGCAGAGGCGTGCTGGTTGCGCTGCGTCCGGTGCCTGGCATCCGCGTGGAGCAGGCGTTGACCCTGTGTCGTCCTAACCGCGTGGGCGATATCATGACCATCGGTGATAATCGGCTGATGCTGTTCCTCTCCTTCTGCCGGATCAACGATCTGGATACGGCCCTGAACCATATCTTCCCGCTCCCTATTCCGGATATCTTCTCGAACCGGGTGGTGTGGTTTGAAGATAACCAGATCGCCGCCGAGCTGGTGCAGATGCGTGCCCTGGTGCCGGAGAAGTGGGGTAAACCGCTACCGGTGATCGACGGGCCCAACCCCATTCTTAACGCCGAGCATAACGGCCAGAGCTGGCGGCGCATTCCGCAGCCGCACCGGCTGCCCGGCGGGCCTTCGGAGCAGACATCATGATGCAGTTAAGCGATATCATTCAGCTGGTGGTGCTGTGTGCCCTGATCTTTTTCCCTCTCGGCTATATGACGCGCCACTCTATTCGGCGCATCAAGGCCGTGCTTCGCATGCTGTTTATTAAACCGCGCTATGTAAAACCGGTTGGCACATGGCGCAGTGCTTCGACCGTCAAGGCAAAACAAAAAAATGACTAATCAAACCCTTAACGCCTCTACGCCCTCACCGCTGTGGCAATACTGGCGCGGCCTTGCCGGCTGGAACTTCTATTTCCTGGTGAAATTCGGTTTGCTGTGGGCAGGCTACCTTAACTTTCACGCGCTGTTAAACCTGGTGTTTATGGCGTTCCTGCTGCTTCCGCTCCCGCGGCGCAGCGTGCATCGCCTGCGCCACTGGATCGCCATCCCCATCGGTATTGCGCTCTTCTGGCACGACACCTGGCTCCCCGGCCCGCAGAGCATGCTCAGCCAGGGATCGCAGGTGGCCGGATTCAGCGCCGACTATCTGCTGGATCTCGTCACGCGGTTTATTAACTGGCAGATGATCGGCGGGATCTTTGTTCTGCTGGTGGCCTGGCTCTTCCTGGCGCAGTGGATCCGCGTTACCGTTTTTGTGGTAGCGATTATGGTCTGGCTCAACGTGCTGACCCTGACCGGGCCGACGTTCTCCCTGTGGCCAGCCGGTCAGCCAACTAGCACCGTTACCACCACAGGCGGCAACGCGGCGGCCACTATCGCTGCGGCGGGAGACAAACCGGTCGTTGGCGATATTCCCGCGCAGACCGCACCGCCAACCACCGCCAACCTCGACGCGTGGCTGAACAGCTTCTACACCGCCGAAGCCAAGCGCCAGATCCGCTTCCCGACCCAACTGCCTGCTGATGCCCAACCGTTTGAGCTGCTGGTGATCAACATCTGCTCTCTGTCATGGGCGGACGTTGAGGCGGCGGGCCTGATGTCGCATCCGCTGTGGTCGCATTTTGATATTCAGTTCAAAAACTTTAACTCTGCCACCTCCTACAGCGGCCCGGCGGCAATTCGTCTCCTGCGCGCCAGCTGTGGTCAGCCGTCGCACAAAAACCTCTATCAGCAGGCGGGCAACCAGTGCTACCTGTTTGATAACCTGGCGCAGCTCGGCTTCTCGCAGCAGTTCATGCTCGATCACAACGGCGTGTTCGGCGGCTTCCTGAAAGAGGTGCGTGATAACGGCGGCATGCAGGCTCCGCTGATGGATCAGACCGGTCTGCCGACCGCCCTGCTCTCTTTTGACGGCTCGCCGGTGTACGACGACACCGCGGTGCTCAACCGCTGGATGCAGTCCCAGGACGGAAAAGAGAACCAGCGCACGGCAACCTTCTTTAACCTGCTGCCGCTGCACGACGGGAACCATTTCCCAGGGGTGAGCAAAACGGCGGACTATAAGGTGCGCGCCCAGAAGCTGTTTGACGAGCTGGATGCGTTCTTTACCACGCTGGAAAAATCGGGCCGTAAGGTGATGGTGGTGATGGTGCCGGAGCACGGCGGCGCGTTGCAGGGCGACAAGATGCAGGTTTCCGGCCTGCGCGATATCCCCAGCCCGTCTATTACCAACGTTCCGGCAGGGATTAAGTTCTTCGGTATGAAGGCCCCGCACGAGGGCGCGCCGGTGGTGATCGATCAGCCGAGCAGCTTCCTGGCGGTATCGGATCTGGTTGCACGTGCGGTAGACGGCAAGCTGTTTACCGAGGATAGCGTTAACTGGGACAGCCTGACCAGCAACCTGCCGCAGACGGCGCCGGTGTCAGAGAACGCCAACGCCATTGTGATCCAGTACCAGAACAAACCGTACGTTCGTCTTAACGGCGGGGATTGGGTACCGTATCCGCAGTAATGCCACTACGCCCGGCGGCGCATCGCTTGCCGGGCCTATGGTTAACGCCGGTGCCAACGAATGGCACCGGCTTTTTTAGGCGAAAATTTATTGAATGGATACAATTAGGGCCTCTCTGCTGCCTTTAACCACTCGGCTACGCCTTCGACCCCTAACGAAAGTAATGTATCTTGTACTGCCACAACACGATGTAACATTGTTCCACTATCTATCTCTCCTACTTCTTCTGCTTCCGCAAAGAGACGTGTCATAAGTTGGGCCAAACTTTTGCCATGGTCATAAAGGTATGCTTTTGTCCGGCTAGCATAGGCCAAATAGATTTCAGTTGCGGCTAGCGCATTCTCTGGATTTTGGTGCGCCATCGCATTAAGCCATTCGTGAAACCCAAAGAAAATATGACGTTTATTGTTGCCATCATTATCTCTTTCAAATACAGCGATATACTGTTTAACTAACTCGATCGGAATAGAAATTGCCTCTTCTTTACCAAAAAAAACACGATTCATCTTTCTTACCACTTCTTGGGCATAAAGATTGCCAGCATTTAAACCTGATTCTATGCCTTTAAAGCATTGTTCACGGTGTTGGCGAATATTATTAGGATTTGTCCATACAGTCGCTGCACCCCGCCACGCATGGTTGTTTTGCAATGTTTTTAATTCCAGCAAAAACTCAGGAAAGTCGTTGTGTCGATGTAATGCAGACAAAGCTGAAATACGTCCCCAAGTCTCAAGATCTTTATCTTGCCCCTCGCAGCGAAGGCGTATCAGCAAAGGTTGAACCGTCTCGAAATGCGCATAATAAGCATAGTAAAGGCACTGTTCAGCAATTTTCCAAAGGCCTAGGCTATTTTCCATTGCAATATGAAAAAGCTCCCAACCTAGATTGAAATTTTTGCTTTGCAAATATGGCAGACGGCGCAGGATCATGGCGCGAGTCGCAGGATGCTCATCGCTGGCAAAACGGCGTAAGGTAGGCATTAATAATTCAGGAAATCCATTGCCTTGCGCTTGAAAATTATTTGTTATAATCATTAGAGCATCGGCAATATTTCCTTTCACCATATTAAGCCCTAAATCAAGCAAACCTACAGAATCTCCTGTAATTGGATCGTTCTCAGAAAACGTTGCAAATCCAATTGCTAAAAATATTAGCCGATCCGCTTCTTTTTTTTCCACTATAACGTTAGCACATGCTTCAAGAGCTTTAGCCGTAGATCGGTGATTCCGCCATTTTTGCGGATGTCTCTCTAGCTCATCCATAATTTGACTTGCTAATACATGGGCTTGAGGCTCTTCCACTGGACGCCACTCCGCGTTAGAACTTAGATTACCATAGCGATAAACTAAATAGGTAACTATCCCATCTATTATGTCACTGCGAAAAATATCGGGTATGCTTTCCCAGTAAGCAGATAGAAAATATAAGAAACGGGAGGGATTTCGAGACGAAGCTTCGCGAATTTGCCACCCAACCTCACGTTCTCCTCCAATTAAAAAATCATCCCAATCCCGCCTTGAGTGCCCTTCATAGTGTAATAATAATTGCAAAACGCTGCTATCATTGATATCTAAAAAAACCTCAAACGAAAAAGGTGCTTGAATCGTTCCACAACGCGGAAAAACATAAGGTTGGATGATCAAAACCCCATTTTTTTTCTCATAGCTATTAATCACCTCTTGTGCTTCTGGTGAGCGTAAGTAGCAAGGAATTGGTGCAATCAGTTCCGCCTGCAATCTCAATCTCCACATGCTGAGCTCATTTGAAACATATTCTTTATGTATATTTAGAATAGATTGCATAACAGCATCTTGCCTGTTCAAAGAGAGTAAGCTGAAAGCTGCCTTTACTAAATTACCTAGCTCATAGGAAAGTTCAAATTCGAGAATACCAGGGTCACATAGTATAAGACTTATCAACTCAGAATTTTGATGAGGTGATGCAGTACAAGCAAGTATTCCAAAATAAAGCAATGCGCCTTCACGATTAAAACAAAGGCGTTCACAGTTTTTTTGCCACCAGTATGTATTTAATTTTGCATGATTGATAACGGCAGCCTCAACGGCATCAAAAAGGATGCTCATACTATCTATGTGATCTATATCATCCTGACTATGAGTATTGCCATAAGATGTCTCGTTTAAAAATCCACTTCGATAACTCTCATGAGCTTTGCCATAACGTAATGCACGAATATTGCTCCAACTTTCGATTGACTCTAAAACTAAATCTAGTAATGAACTAGATTGCACCATACGTTGAAGAATAAAATTATCGCTTTGATCTCCAAACTCGTAAGGTTGGCAACGCAGTTTATTATTAAGATTGAATTTCACGATATCTTCTTCGGCTATATCTCCTTTAATATAAGACCAAAGCATGGTGTCATCCATCATATTTGCTGCTATACATTTAGCGATAACACGACCAAGTAAACTATGATCGTATCGCGGTATCGTAAGCAGCCGACCCAAAAAAGGAATATCTAATGTAAAATTTTCCGCCTTAATTTCACATAAATGCATTATGACCTGATTTGCAATTTCATCGCTATCAAACCAATGTAATGACAGTACATCATCCCAAAATGAAATTACGCCAGCAGTATCAGTATTGCCCCATTGCGAAATTCGATGAACATGCCCTGCCAATCCTGCGGTATCCCGCGTACTTTTCAAATAAGGAATTAGGTGAACAAGCCAAAAGTAATGCCATTCAATTTTTCTAGCTAAGGCATATATAATTTGAAAAACATCACGATGTTTTTCACGCAAGTCACGTATCAATGACCAATCTTCATCTTGAGGTAGCTGCTCAGCAAATGATTCTGCTACTAATCGCCTAATATGGAAGGCCACATTACTAGACAATACTACTCTGACTTGTTTTCTAAATTCCCGGCGTTCACCTAATGCTAGCTGAGCGACAAAACTGCGGATACTGGGACGTACAAAAGGTACTGGCGATAAGTTGCTGATAAATTCATTTAGGGTAACGCCACTACGCACGGCCCCGCTGATAACAAGGACATCCAATAAGGTTTGATGCCCGAACGTTAGCTTTCTATCTTGGGTTTCTTGCAACACATTAAGACTGCATAACTTCCGTTGAATATCTTGAGAAGCGGTGAAACGCTGATATGGCACAGCCAGGCTTCGCGAAAGCAGCATTTTTGATGCAATATCTTCAATTGCTTGTACGGCCGCATCACCCAATTCACTATCGGCTCGTACAATGGTATCAAGATAACGCAGTGCTAATGCCTGGCTGGTCACAACACTGAAACTGCCGTCTCGTTGGGCTAGTTCCACAAACAATGCCAACTCACGTGGATTCTTTATCAGCTCACGGGTAATAGCATCAATAGCAGTAGTCTCTACCCCTAGCGTATCAAGCAACGGCGCAATATCAGTATTCCAGTCCAGTGATTGACATTGCACTTCACAATCCCATTGCCGTTCAGCAATTTTTCGGTCGTAGTGTCTGTCGAAATCACGGCAGGCAGTGACAACGGTAAGATTAGGAATTAGCAGCAGGCGGTCGATCTGCGCAAGGAAATAAGTTAGTACACGATGATCGCGAGCGATAGAAAGTACATCTAAAGAGTCTATGACTACAACAACATGAGCATCATCAGCCAGACGGGCTGCTTTTTCTACCCACTGTTCAGAAAGGCCCATAGCCTGCCGTTGCTCTGGTGTAGCCAGATCGGCAAATTCACGCGACTGAATAAAAAATGGCACAATGTCAGTATTGGTTTTTGCCTGCTCTTCTAATGCATCTTGCAACGCAAGCATTACACAGGTTTTTCCTGATCCGGGTAAGCCCGTAAGCAATATGGATCTTTTTTTATCGCTAATCGCTGCAAGTATTTCATTGGCAGCCGGATTAACAATGCGTTGCCCTGCAATATCTCTTCGCCACGATCTGCCGATGGCAGAGGTATTAGAAAAAGAGCAACGAATCTCAGCAATATCCATTGGTGGAACCAATGATGCTCCAGCCTGCTGAATAATGCTTTTGAGATCTTCTTTGGTCAAGCGATGTTGTACAGCAGTAGATAAGTTACCGTCCCCCAGACGCGCTCCGAGTAGATCAAGTCTGGTCCAGAGTGCATAAAAAGCAGCGTCAGCATTGGTCGCTATATTTCTTAAACGTTCGTATAACAATTCAACCATACGATCCAAATCATCGCTGGTAAAAAAGCTTGTTCTAGACAAGAACTCAAATGTTGAAAGAGTTGGAGCCGTTTTCTTAATTTTTTTTGATAAAGTGTTATCCAGTGTCTGGTGCGCTTTCCCTAAACTTTTCTGGTAGCAGTCTTCATCAGGTTGAGTGATACAATGCTCTTTCAATTTTGCAAGTTCGCCAAAGTTGTTTCGGGAATAGAAGCGGACGCTTGCGTTCTGATTATTAGCTATTAAATCGGCGGTTTTATCAATTTCATCCCCTAGGTTAGCGGCTGACCAAGCACTAAAATCAGTTTGATTTTTTTTGCATTGACAGGCTATCAGAGTACCGTCTCTTTTGCCAATGACCACATCATCTACAGAATAGTTAACTGAATCAACTTCAAGCCATTGATAATTATCATCGGACAATACTTTCAATGCCCAATCAAATGCTACCAGCGTCTGGTATACGTCACCCCGATTGGAGCGAATGCCTGCAATGCTCATTGAATTTCTCCCATCGAGATTATCTTTTACCTTCATCTAGACTAAAGTTAGCGATGCATTCAGATTCAAGCATAAGATGTTGCGCCAAGCCGCTAACAGCCATATTATATTATTTCGAAGCGCATTTTGACATTGCGCTCAAATGGGACTTATTAGTCCTTTGATCCCATAACTGCCCCCCCATAAAAATTGCCTTTCGTTATACCTCTCCAACACAACCACTGTAAAAAACACATTAATTACTTTGCTTTAGGCTAAGCACATTCCAAGTGTTATCTATAATAAACTCATAACGATACTTAATGCCATTAAGTTTATAAATCGTATAATACTCATTACCCGGTTTTAAATTTATGTTTACGCATGTCTCAGGATAAGATAAATGCACAGGATAATAACCACTATCTGTGAGGACGGTGTCTTTTCCTGATTCGTTAAGGCCTATATGGTAATCACTCAACACATCACTTTTGTCAAAGCTGTAGCATACTCTTTGGCTATCTACTGACACGGCACGCCATTTACCAATGTCTATACCGTTAGTACCCGGACAACCAGTAAGAGCAATGCAACAGGCTAATATTATTAAATTCTTCATGCTGGAAAATTCCCTAATACCTTCTTATACTTTGCTATTAAACTACTTACAGGCTCAGATGGATCGTAGTCTCTATATTTGATATCGGCTGAACTATGGTAGAAACCATGGTGGGTCAACATCCAGAAGTCACTGACTATGCTCGCTTGTTGTTCTAAACCATAATCACGTAAGCTTTTTTTATCAAGGCTGTAACTATAGTCTACAGCCCATGAGAATGCACCTCGGGTTCTTACCCACATCCCTCTTTGATGCTGCCAAACATGCATCATTTCGTGGAGAAACATATGCTGGTAGTAAACAACGGCCTTTGAAAAATCTCTTTGGTAGGTCCCCTCTCTAAACCACATTTCACCATTCGGACTCATAGCCTGTAAATCAGGTTGTAGATTAAAAGGTAAATAACTCTCCCTATGAATCCACACTCGATTGTAATGAATACTGCAACCATAAAGAGATAAGGCTAGATTAATCTCGCCTGGTCTTAACAATCTAACACCACCAATCCCTATATCATTATTTTGTTTTGCTGTGCGCCACATAAAACCCCCTTGAACAAAAGGTTAATATAGCACCGTTGAATCTTTAAACAATTATTTAGATGTTGGATATATTTACAGATAATATTCATTTAAATTATATATTATTTTCAGGCCGGGTAAGCGCTAGCGCCACCCGGCTTTTTTATTGCCTGCTACCGCTGTTCCGCCAGCCAGGAGAGCATCTTCAGGCTTGCTGAATAATAGTCATCCTGGGCCGTAATCTGCGGCTCGCCGTTTTTTGTGCCGAGGGTCAGATCCCGCACCGCCAGCTGCCCTTCGTTCATATTATAAGGCGCGGCTTCGTTGGTGGTGACGTTCACCCAGGCCGGGGTCTGGCTGCGGCTGAATTTCTGCCACCAGCTGCGCCACGGCGTTAACAGGGCGCTGTTTGGATCCTGCCAGGCGATGTAGAGCGGAATACGTATCGCGTCATAGCTCATGCGCGGCGGCCACTCTTTGGCGGGCTGCATCTTGCCATCGGCAGCCAGCGCCACCCAGTCGGTAGGCAGATTCGCTTCGCCCCAGCCCATCTTACCCGTCAGGGTCTTCGCGTCACGGATCAGATCGCGCCACACCGTCAGGTGGCTGCGGTCGGCGAACGCCTGCCACGCCGGGAAGATAAAGTAGGAGGGGTTCAGGTTCACGTAGCTGTTGAGGTTGAACCCCTTAGCGCCCGGCAGCATCACGCGGTAGCCCGCGAAGTTGATCACCGTGTGGCTGACCAGCGCTTTGGTGATAGCGTCAGAGGCAGCGCCGTAGCGCCCGTCGTGCCAGCGCGCATCGGCTTTTAAAAGTGCCCAGGCGATCAGCGCATCGCCGTCGGTAGCGTCATTCTTATCAGGAATTGGATCTGGCTCGACCGGGTTATAACGCCAGTAGAACAGTCCGTTCTCTTTGTTTTTTAACGTCTTCTCTGTCCAGGCCCACATCTTGTCGAAGCTGGCGCGATCGTCATTGGCTACCGCCATCAGCATCGCGAAGCCCTGCCCTTCGGTATGGGAGACGTTTTTATTGCCGGTATCAACGATACGCCCGTCCGGCATCAGAAAGCGGGATTTGTAGGTATCCCAGGCGGTGCTTGCCTGAGCAAACGAGGCCGACAGCATGCCTACCAGAATGACCGTCGCGCTAACAACGCGCTTGACCCTAGTTAAACTCATCGTGGCTAAACTCTCTGTGAATTGTGGTAACGGAACTGAACGTCGGTATGGGAAAACAGACGCTCGCGCTGGACGGTGACGTGTGCCCCGCCGCCCTGGGCCTGCAGCCAGCGGGCGTAGAGGCCCTCAAGTATCGCACAAAAGGCATGGCACCAGCCCTGCCGATCGTCATCGCGTCCCAGCGGGAGCCCCTGCTGACGCAGCAGCATGCCGCTTTCGCTGGCCTCAATATCAATAAAGCCCCAGTTGAACTGGCGCAGCAGGGCGTTGATATTCGCCTCCAGCTCGCCCACCGTTTCCGAATCAGGCAGCGGAAAACGCTCGGCCAGCGCCTCGCCCATCTGGCGCAGGAAGGGCTGGCTGTCCGTCTGGCCGACGTTACGCACCATGTTGTCGATCATAATCGTCAGCAGATCGAACCAGCCCGCTGGTGTCTGCTGCTGCTGAAAGTAGCTCATCAGCGGTGAATGTTGACCATTCTGGGTCATCAGTTGCCTCCTAACATATAGCGGAAGTAGAGCCCGGCGGTGCTTTCGTTATAGTTGCCGAACGTGTCATAGCCGACCTTGCCGCCTATCGTCATATCTTTATTCACGTTGTAGTCCACGCCTGCCCGCACGGTGTAGCCGACGCCGCTCTCAGAGCTGCCGCCGTAGCGATAGTCACGCGCATAGCCAAGGTCGTAGAGATCCTTCAGCAGATCCTGTGCCTCGCCGCTGGTAGGGAAGTAGTCGCTGCTGTCCTGACTGTAGGATTGATAGCCAACCGAGCCGCCGACGTTCAGCTTCCAGTTGTCGATTTTCTGCGAGAAATCAACCGGAAGAGAGACGCTGACGTAGTTCTGCGGGCTAAAGTAGCCCCCCTGACCGTAGGTGTAGTAGCTGAAGTTTTTTGAGAAATCCATCCAGCTTACGTTCAGGCCGGTCTGTAACGCCCGGAAGTCATCGTGATAAGGACGCAGATAGACCCCGGCGCTGGCGTTCATGCTGTTGTTGCTGGCCACGTTCTCCCCAATGTAGCTATAGCCGCCACCATTAACATAGAAGCCCGCATCGCCATCGTCGTAGCCCAGCTGCACGCTGCCGCCGTTTTTCGTTACCCGGCCCCAGGTCTTGCCTGAATAGGCATCCTTCATGCCGACGTAGGAGAGCAGGCTGTCGGTCACCGCCCGGCGTTCGCCTTTGAAAATAAGCGTCAGGTAGTCGGTCAGCTTCGGCGACCACTGCACACCGCCCACCAGCGTGCTCAGATCCTGCCCGAGCGGCGTGGTGCCAATATCAACCCGGTACTGCTCGCCGCTGAGCGCCATCGCCAGCTCAACGCCGTTGGCCTTTTGCGATTCAGTCGAGGAGCTGATGCGGTTGTCGAGGCTCGACTTAAAGTTCGACACGCTAAGCGCCTTCAGGCGGCCAGAGTCATACAGGCTGGCCAGGTTCGCCAGCCCTGCATCGGTCATCGGGGACAGATTTTCGCCGTTGTAGCCCAGCAGATCGCTAAAGTTTGCCGCCGTGGGGTCCGCTGCGTTCTCGGTATTATCAATCGACGAGGTAATGTTGCTGATGGCATTGTTAAGCGGATTTGTGCCGTAGCGACGCCATGCATCCCCCGAGGCGCTGCCCGCGCTGAGGGTAATCGGCGTGGCGGTAAATTCGAAGCGCGATTCGCCAAACGGCGAGCTGGACCACGTCAGCGGCGCTTTGGCTTCGGTCAGCTTGCTGGTACCGGATTCGCCATCCCGGCCGCGGATCTCTACCCCGCCCTGCACCCACATGCCGGTTTTTTGCTGCAGATCCTGCATCATCTCATCGACCTGACGCAGGGTACGGCTCTGCACGGTTTCCATCGGCAGATCGGTGCGCGTCGTGCCCGGCAATGTGCTACCCGGCTCGCGTGCCGTCTGCGCTACCTGCCACGGCAGGGTATTTTCCTCGCTGTACGTTGAACGCGACGCCATCTTGCTGTTGCCGACGAACGGGTTATCCGCCAGCAGCACGCCGCCGATGGTTGGCGTGGCGGCAGCGTTGGTGGACGCCATCCCCAGCAGCTTGCCTCGGGCGCTACGCAGGTAGGTCATCGCCTGCTGGTGGTTGCCTTTCGCCTCCTCCAGCCGGGCCAGCAACAGCATGCGATCTGCCGAGCTGTCGTTGCGCAGGCCGCTGGCAAGCGTCTGCGCTTTCTCGACGTTGTTCTCCGCCAGCGCCACATCAATCGCCCCCACGCGGGCAGCCTGATCGTCGGTATCCCGGGTGATCAGGTAGTCGTAGACCACCCCGGCCTCTTTATTCATTTTGCCGGTCTGATAGAGGCGGGCCATGGCGAACATCAGATCGGTATTCTGCGGATCGCTCTGCATCGCCCGCATCAGCTTGTCATAGGCAGCGGCATAGTTGCCCTGTTCGCGCAGATGGTCGGCCTCGTTGATCACGTAGCCGTTGCGGATCCCCGCCACCTGCGTGGGCGTGCTGCGGGCCTGCAGTTCGGGATTGGCAAGAAAGGCCTGCGCCTCGTTGTCTAACCCGGCTTTGTTCAGAACCGTAACCTGATCGGCGTAGTCTCCGGCGTTGCCCTGCACGCCCTGGCGCAGGTTTTCCCGCACCAGCGCCACCGCGCCGCTGAGATCCCCACTCTGGGCCAGCAGCTTCGCCAGCTTGCCCGCATCCACCGGGCTTTCCGGGGGTCGATTCGTCAGGGTTTTTAGCGTGTTGGCGGCAGCAACGTTATTGCCCTGGGCCAGGTAGCGCTCGGCGGTGGCCAGCTGCAGGTTGTAGTTTACCCTCTGGGCCAGATCGCGCATCTGCCCGTTCTGGCTGGCGGGGGCAATGCGCGACAGCAGGGTTTGCGACTGCTGCCATGCCCCGTTCTCGCTGGCGAAAAGCGCCGCCGCGTAGAGCGAGCTGGCCCCTGCGCCGTTGCGCGCCGCTGGTGCCATCACCGAACTGGCTTCGTTGCCGCTGCCGCTCTTTTGCAGCAGGCGGGCCAGATCGAGACGCAGCCACGGATCGTCCGGCAGGCGGCTAATGCCCTGTTGGAGGATAGCGATAGCCTGCTGGGTGTTGCCCGCTGCGGCGGCCTGCTGGGCCTGACGACGGATGGGATCGCCCGGCAGGCCGGTGACGATGCGCGGCTGGAGCTTCGCCTGTAGGCTAGCGGGCAGCGTGCGCAGCATCGCCTGGGCCTCGTCAGACTTGTTCTGCTCCCGCAGGACGTAGAAGAGATTCTCCCTGGCGGCAGCGTTTTGCGGCTGGTCGTTTAACACCGCGCGCAGGGCCTGCTCTGCCTGAGGATAGTCTTTGTTATGACGCAGGACATCGGCACGGAATAGCTTCGCCGCCGTGCCGCGCTCGCCGCTCTGCTGGGCCAGCGGGGCAGAGAGAGCCAGCGCCTGGCTGACGTTGCCCTCTTTGAGCGCCTGCTGCGCCTCGGCGAGCTGGCCATAGAAGGCCGCATCCTCTGCCTGGGTTTTGCGCTCCGCCGAGGCGTCGCCGCCCTCGCTGGCGGCGCGGTTCAGGTACTGCGAGGCTGCCTTGTAATCGCCGTTGCGCTGGGCGATGTAGCCCAGCCCGGCCAGAGCGTCGGCATCTTCAGGGTTGGTTTGCAGCACCTGCTCAAACTGGCGCTTCGCCGAGCCGGTATCGCCGCTGTTGAGGGCGGTAAAGCCCTCGCCCTTCGCCGCACCGCCGACGTTTTTCCGGTAGTAGGCCTGGACGTCGCCGTCCTGAGGGTGGCGCTGGAGGAAGTTATCGTACAACCGTTCGTCGCCCGCCTGCGGCCCCAGCCACAGCAGGGCCTGACGCAGGCCATCATCCGCCTCGCGGCTGCCGCTGGCCATGGGCTCCAGCAGGGCAATCCCGTCCCGGCGGGTCTCTTCCCGCCACGTCAGCATTTTACCCAGCGCGACCCGCGCCGCGTTGTCCTGCGGGTTCTCGGCAACGAAACGCTGAAGCTCCCCTACCGCCTGCGGGTAGAGCGACTTGTCGCTGCCCATGGTCAGGTAGTACTCCGGGGCCAGGCTTGGCGGCGGCGTATCGCCGTTAAACATGCTGCGCCAGGTAGCTAGCGCTGCCGGAACGTTGCCGCTGCGCGCCTGCTGGCGGGCTAACGTCAGCTGTCCCTGAGGCACCTGCGCCAGCTGTTTGGCATTATCCAGCGCCTGTAGTCCAGCGTCAGCGGGCGCCACGGCGGCAAGTCGAGCACGCCACTGGGCGGCGGTTTGCAGATCGCCGTTTTGCTGCGCCCAGAGCGCCATCAGGTAGAGCGCCTGGGTATTGTTGGCATCCACCATCAGCACTTTTTTCAGCGACTCGCTCGCCAGATCGTCATGCGACTTCTCATGCCAGTAGTTAGCCTGGTCAAACAGCGCCTTCAGCGCCGCATCGTTTGGTGCGGCCTGGGCCTGGCTTACTGCGCCGAGCGTCAGCGCCCCCGACAGGCAGAGAGTAGATAACCGGCGGGCGGTTTTAATGGTCATTGTTGTCACCCTGTTCACTCTCCATCCTGCGGATCCAGCCGCTTACGCGCCCGTTTTTTCAGTAGGGCATACAGCGCCAGCCCGACAATGATGCTGAAGCACAGCCCCAGCACCGCCAGCAGCCCAGAGTGCTGGTTGGCATACCAGATCACCATCAGGTGCATCGGCATCTCGCCGCGCGGGTACTGTGCCCCAACCCGGAAGCTGCGCACGCCGTTTTCGTTGGTGATGATGGCCGCGTCGCCGCGAATGCCAGCGTTAATCTTCGGCGAGGTGAGATCGCTGTGCAGCCGCGAGAGCTGGTCGTCGCTGCTGCCGATAGCGGTCACCACCGTGCGTCCGCTGCTCCACGGCGAGCGGAAGCTGACGAAGCCGCGCCAGGCCTCGTTTGACGAGAAGTAGCGATCGGCCTCAAGACCGTCCGCGTTCCAGTCCCCGGTCATCCAGCGCTGGATCCTCTGCCACTGGGTCGGCTCGCGGACGCTAAGCAGGCTGTCGTGGGCCACAAACGGCGAGCTTTTTAGCAGCTCGCGGTTGAAGTCGTGCTGATCCAGCCCGGTCACTGCCAGCACGTCGCGATCCCGCAGCAGTTCGAGGTTGGACCCCGCAGTGGGTATGCCCAGCACCACGCGGTTGTGGCTCAGCGCCGTCCCGGTGGCGTTACCGGAGCGGGCCGCCATATCAAGCAGCGTTCCAACCTGGGTCTCGGTGGGTTTCTCCGGCAGCAGCAGCACGGTTTCTGAGTAGTCTGCCAGCCGGGTGAAGGGGAAGGAGGCCCCCACGAAGTAGGAGAGGTTCGGCAGCAGCGCAAAGTGGCGGGTGTGGCTCAGGTCGATCCACGAGTCATCATCCACTCGGCTTTTGATGTTGTTGTTCAGCAGCACGCTGCACGGCGCGCTCTCCTTTGGCACGATGTTGAAGTAGAGCGACAGCTGGTTGTCGCCGTAGATCATGTACGGCTCCAGCGGCATGTCGAACTGCTCCTGCCGCGCGTCGCCGCCCATTTTGTGCCACAGCGTCTCCAGCGCCCCCTGCTTGTTAACCGACAGATTGTGCAGGAAGGTGTCGTTCATGGTCATGCTGAGCCAGGAGCGATCTTCATCAATCCAGCTCTCCGACGGGAAGCGGTAGCCGATGCGCAGCGGAATGGTTTCGCCATCCCAGAGGAAAAGATCCGGTGCGGCACGGAAGGCGACCCGCAGCGCATCGTGCCAGATCCCATTCACGGTCATGCTTTGATCCTTGCGGATCAGCTCTGAGAGCTTCACCGGACGATCCGTGGGGATCCAGCGTGGCGCGTCGTAGGGCTTGCTCACCGGGATCGACTCGCCTTCCACGGTAACGCTCGGGGTTTGCAGGGCGAAGTTATCCCGCGTCAGACGCCAGGCCGCCGCTCGCAAAGCGCGATCGTCGCTGCCCACCACCAGCAGCAGCTTGTAGGTGGGGTTCGCCGGATTATCGATAATGCTCAGCGTCGGCCCGGTGCCAGGGGGCAGGGTCAAGCCGCCGATGCGCTCGCCAGGGTGACCGACCAGAATGCCGTTCTTCTCCGGCAGGCGATCGGTGAGGGCGGCGAACGAGACGCCGCGATAGTCTGCCTGGATGCCCATCCACGAGGAGATCAACGCCGCCGCGCTGATGGTGTCCGCCGTCAGCTTCGCCGGGAAGGCAAAGGCGATGGTGGCAGGCGTCATCTGCATGCTGTCAAAGAAGGGGCGCGGGAAGTGGCTGAGATCGGAGCCGATATCCAGCTGTTGGCCCTCAAGGCTAAACTTCGAGTCCGGCAGGATAGTCACGCGATACTTATCCGTGAGATCGCGCTGGCACATCATCGCATCGCCGTCGTTGATCTTGAAGCTGATGGTATTGCTGGAGACCAGCAGCGCCGCCGGGACATCAAGCTGGAAGCGGGAGACGTCGCTGTCGGCGGCCCCCAGCGGCACGGTGCCCAGCGGCTGGCCGTTGAGCATCAGCTGCATCGTGGCGTTACGGGTCGCCATCGCCGGGGAGACCTTCAGGTTCAGCGCCAGCTGGGCGTTGGTGATCACCTGGCTCACCGGCAGGGTAAACGCCACTCCGCCCTGTAGCTGACCGCCGCTCAGGACGATCCCCTGCGGCTGGCCCATCTGCGCCAGCGAGATATCGCTCACCACCGACGGAATGAACGCCGTCGGGGCAGGCGTCGGGCTTGCCACCGGCGGAGGCAGATCCAGCGGCAGCAGATCGGCGGGCATGGTCTCTTCCCCATACAGCGGGGTAATAAACAGCGCGCTGGCCAGCAGTGCCAGCGTGGTTAAACGCCTCATACGCTGCTCTCCTCTTGCGCCGCCTTCAGCACCGCACGCTGGCGGCGGTTTTCACGGCGCGACTTCCACGTCAGCCAGAAGAGGTCAAACACGCAGCGCATAATGGTTAGCATCGAGCGGAACGGATTGTCCTGCGGGCGCGGCGGCTGGATCCACGCGTCGGCGCGGGAGAGCACCACCCGCACCAGCTCGCGGCGGCGGGAGAGCGGAATATCTTCAAACATCAGGCGCACATAGGCATCGTCGGCGGCAATGGTTTTCACCGGAATGCTGATCGCTCCCGACTGCAGCAGCAGCTCAATCTCTTCGATCTCATCGCTCAGATGACGGTCGTCCGGAACGGCAACACGGCAGCCGCCCATGGAGAGGTCAGCGGTCTCGCTGCGGGACGAGATGCCGCTGGCGTAGTGGATCAGCGCCGGGATTTTTACGTCGATGCGGATTGTTTTCCGCGTCTGGCGCGTTTCCCGGGCAACGGCGATCGCCGCCAGCAGGAAGATCAGGCTGTAGATGCCCCAGCCAACGTTAAGGGCGATAACCTTCGGATCGACGGCAAAGTGGTCATAGGCGAAGGCGCGGACGATACCCCAGACCACGGCAATCATCAGCAGGAAGGCGATCACCAGATGCGGGCGCACAACGCTGAAATCAAAGTAGCCGACGTTGAGCAGGCCGCCCTTATCGGTCACGTTAAACTTGCCGCGCTTCGGGAAGAGCATGGTCACCAGGGTGGGCAGCACGATATGGAAGGCCAGCACCAGATCGTAGATTTCTCCCCAGAAGCTGTAGCGGTAGCGCCCGTTCAGCCGCGAGTTGAGGTAGATCGACAGGAACAGGTGCGGCAGCGCATAGGCAAACACCAGGCTCGCTGAGGAGTAGATAATGTTGAGGTTAAACAGCAGGTAGGCCAGCGGCGCGGTCAAAAAGATAATGCGCGGGATGGCGAACTGGTAGTAGAGCATCGCGCTGAGGTAGCACAGGCGTTGCTGGAAAGTCAGGCCGCGACCAAACAGCGGGTTGTCGAGGCGGAAGATCTGCGTCATGCCGCGCGCCCAGCGGGTACGCTGGATGATGTGCAATACCAGACGCTCGGTGGCAAGCCCGGCGGCCAGCGGAATATCGATAAACGCCGAGCCCCAGCCCAGACGCTGCATTTTCAGCGCGGTATGAGCATCTTCGGTCACCGTCTCTACCGCAAAGCCGCCAATCTCCTCCAGCGCGCTACGGCGGATCACCGCACAGGAGCCGCAGAAGAAGGTGGCATTCCAGTTATCGTTACCCCGCTGGATCGGGCCATAGAACAGCATCCCTTCGTTGGGGATATTGCGGCCCACGGAGAGGTTGCGCTCAAAGGGATCCGGCGAGTAGAAGAAGTGCGGAGTCTGCACCAGCGCCAGTTTGGGATCCTTCAGGAAGCCGCCGACGGTGGCCTGCAGGAAGATACGCGTCGCGACGTGGTCGCAGTCAAAGACGCAGATCAGCTCCCCGTTGGTGAGCTTCATGGCGTGGTTAAGGTTGCCCGCTTTGGCGTGTGAGTTATCGTTACGGGTGATATACCCCACCCCAACGTCGGCGGCAAACATGGCAAACTCGCTGCGCTTGCCGTCATCGAGGATATAAATTTTCATTTTATCCTTGGGGTAATCGATGCACTGCGCCGCCAGCACGGTGTCGCGCACCACGTCCAGCGATTCGTTATAGGTGGGGACGTAGACGTCAACGGTCGGCCACAGGCTCATGTCCTCCGGCAGCGGCACGATCTCGCGCTTCAGCGGCCAGATGGTTTGCAGGTAGTTCAGCAGCAGCATTACCCAGACGTAGAGATCGGCAAGGAACAGGCCGATGCCCAAAATAGTCTCAATCTCAGAGTTAAAGTGCAGGGTCTGGGTAGCGCGAAAGTAGATATAACGCGTCGACATCAGGAACGACATCACCACCATGATCACGGAGATGCTGCGCTTTTTGCTGTAGCCCATTAAAAACAGAATGCCGATGCTGATCAGGCCAAAGAGATACTGCTTCTGGCTATCCATTGGCGTGATGACCACCAGCACGGCGGCAGGCGCCAGCGCCAGGATCAAAAGATAAAACAGGAACTTTTTCATTGTTCGCCCTGGCGAAAATTAGAATCCAGACATCTTTGGCTGGCTGTGAACGGTGCCGTCGCCGACCCTCACGCCCAGAATATTGGTCACCTTTCTGGCAATCAGCTCGATATCAAACGCCGCCGCCGAGGCCGGGCTAAAATCGAAAATTGACTGCTGGGAGGCGTTGGCCTCGATCACGCTCTCATCACGATGCACCACGCCAATCAGGCGCTCGCCCAGCCGCTGCTCCATAAAGGCAGTCACGTCGCGGCTGATTTGGCGACGGTTATCGCTCTGATTCAGCACTACGTAGTAGCCCGCCTTGCGGTTAAGCACGTCACCGGTTAACCGGTTATTTTCCACCTGCGGCAGCAGGGAGAGGGAGGCGGTATCGGCCAGCAGCGAGACCAGGTGCAGGTCGGCCAGCCGCGACAGCGCTTTTAGCGCCGGCGAGGGGCCGGGCGGGAAGTCGGCAATGATAATCAGTCCAGGGTAGTTAAGCAGGGTGCTCAGACCGCGCAGCAGAAAGTGCTCATCCTGTACCAGACGCGCTTCAAAGGCTTCGCGCTGCGGCTCGGTCGCATCGCCGTAGGGTAGAACGAAGATGTTGCCGCCCGCCGAGAGCACAAACTGGCTCCAGTCGGGGGATTCAGCTGCTTTCGCTACGAAGCCGCGGCCGTCAGAGAGCGGGACGCCGAAGTGCAGGCGCAGCGCGTTCTGCACATCAAAATCAATCGCCAGCACTTTGTTGCCCGCACGCGACAGCGCGTAGGCCAGGTTCGCCGTCATGGTTGTTTTCCCCACCCCACCTTTTGGGGAACAGACACAGATCAACGGCATGAAGCGATCCTTTCTAACAGCGATTTCAACGGCTGGTTTTTTTCAACGGTGGGCTTCGTCTCGGCGGCTTTAGGCGCAAAGAGCTGGGAGAAATTCACGGGTGCGGCGACGGCGGGCGCGGGAGCCGGGATCGGCGCTGCCATCGGCACAGGTTCGGCTGCCGGGATCGGTGCCGCAGGCGCGAGTGCAGGGGCAGCGGGCGGCGTAGCCAACTGGGCGGCAACGCTCTGAAAGATCGGTGGCGCGGCATTAGGCAGCGGAGCCGGGGCGAGCGCTGCTGGCGCAGCAAACGGCTGCTCTTTCAGGGCAAAGGTATCCGCATCAACAGACTGCGGAACGGGCAGCGAGACGTGGCCGCCCATCGCCAGCGCAGACTCTTCGGTCGCAGGAGAGAGCTGGTTGATAATGGCCCAGTTGCCGTAGTCATGCGCGAGGTTTTGCGACGAGAAGTCTTTAAAATCGTGTTGCTGTGTGTGAGTCTTGTCTTTAAACCTCTGCAAATCATCATAATTATTCATTTCTATACTCATGATTTACAAATAAAAAAAGGCCCATCACCGTGTTAACCAACGTGGCTATTCATCGGTAAGGGTCTCGAATTTTATTCTGTGTTGATACGGCAGCCGTTAGCCGTGTTCCGTATGTTTAATTAATACGTCTTTATATGACTGCTCTACGACTTTCGACCTATTTACAGCAGTAATATAAGGATTTGCGGGACACATGCTATCTGTTTTTGCCGTAAAAACCAGCAAAGCTTTAAATAGTGAATAAGCGGTAAGCAACTGGAATATAATTCTAATTTAAAGCAAATTAGACTTTGGGAATGGGTTATTTAACGCGGTTTTTCAGCTTAATAGATTGAATAAGATAGTTCTTAATTTAATAATTAGTTACCCTGTGAAATATTTTGAAATACTTTAGCACAGGATTAGGCCACTGTTTCCGTCATGCCTGATGGCGCTACGCTTATCAGGCCTACGACGCCTTAGCCTTTAGAAATAAAAAAACCGGAGGCCAGGCTCCGGTTTTTTAAAATGGAAAATCAAACGACTCAGACAGGGTTGATTGGCTTCTCGCCATTCTCATCCTGATCTACCGCGAAGCAGGCCACCAGCTGGCCGCCGTACGATTTCAACTGCGGCTGAAGCTGGGTGCAGGGACCAAAGCGACGACGGCAGCGGGCGCTGAAGGCGCAGCCCGGCGGCGGATTCAGCGGGCTAGGCAGCTCGCCGGTCAGCTTGATACGCTCCCGACGATCGTCCGGATTCAGACGCGGCGTCGCGGAGAGCAGTGCCTGGGTGTACGGATGACGCGGATTGCTGAAAATCTGCTCCTTGGTGCCCTTCTCTACGCAGCGGCCGAGGTACATCACCATCACTTCATCGGCAATGTGCTCTACCACCGACAGATCGTGAGAGATAAACACATAGGAGAGACCCAGGTCCTGCTGCAGATCCATCATCAGGTTCAGCACCTGCGCACGTACGGAGACGTCGAGCGCCGATACCGGCTCATCGGCAATCACCACATCTGGATCAAGCATCAGGCCGCGGGCAATCGCAATACGCTGACGCTGGCCGCCGGAGAACATGTGCGGGTAGCGATCGTAATGCTCGGTCTTCAGCCCCACCTTGGCCATCATCGACAGCGCTTTTTCACGCAGCTCTGCTTTGCTGAGGTTGCTGTTGATCTGCAGCGGCTCTTCCAGGATCTGGCCCACTTTTTTACGCGGGTTCAGTGAACCGTAGGGGTTCTGGAAGACGATCTGAATCTTCTGCCGACGTAGCTTCTGCGCCTGCGGATCGTGCTTAAGCAGATCCTGGCCCTGATAGTAGAGCTCACCGCCGGTGGGCGTCTCGATCATGGTCAGCAGACGGCCCAGCGTGGATTTACCACAGCCGGATTCGCCCACCACCGCGAGGGTTTTCCCGCGTTCGAGAGAGAACGATACGCCGTCCAGGGCTTTTACCAGGCGCTCCGGGGCAAACAGCCCTTTCTTCACCGGGTAGTGTTTTTTCAGGTCAATAGCCTGTAACAGCACAGGGGTTGTGGCCTCATGCGTACTCATAGTTAGGCCTCCCGGCATCATCGAGTGGATAGTGACATTTTGAGCGACGTCCATTGTCCACCAGGTTCAAGCCTGGCTCTTCGACGCGGCATTTATCCGTAGCATACGGGCAGCGCGGATTGAGCAGGCAGCCGGTCGGGCGATCGTATTTACCCGGCACCACGCCTGGCAGCGAGGCCAGACGCGCTTTGTCCTGGGCAAACTCAGGCAGCGCACGCAGCAGCGCCTGGGTATAGGGGTGACGCGGCGCGCGGAAGATCTCGTGCGAACTGCCAGACTCGACGACCTGGCCCGCATACATCACGATGATTTTGTGTGCCGCTTCGGCCACCAGCGCCAGATCGTGAGTAATCAGGATCAGTGCCATGTTCTCTTTCTGCTGTAGCTCCAGCAGCAGCTCAATGATCTGCGCCTGGATAGTCACGTCCAGCGCGGTGGTCGGCTCATCGGCAATCAGCAGCTTTGGCTGGCAGGCGATGGCCATCGCAATCATCACGCGCTGGCTCATCCCGCCGGAGAGCTGGTGCGGATAGACGTCAAGACGCGACGCCGGATCCGGAATGCCGACCTGGTTTAGCAGATCGATAGCCCGCTGACGACGGGTGCGTTTGCTGCCACCCTGATGCACCTTAATGGCCTCCATAATCTGGAAGCCAACCGTGTAGCACGGGTTAAGGCTGGTCATTGGGTCCTGGAAGATCATCGCGACGTCGGCACCCACCAGATTACGACGCTCTTTTTCCGAGATGCGCTTCAGATCCTGGCCGTTAAACTCCAGCTTCTCTGCCATCACCCGGCCTGGGAAGTCAATCAGGCCCATAATCGCCAGCGAGCTGACGGATTTACCGGAACCGGATTCCCCGACAATGCCCACCACTTCGCCCTGCTCAACGCTGTAGCTTACGCGGTCTACGGCACGGAACGGTGTCCCTTCGTCGCCGAAGTGCACCGACAGTTGATCAATATTCAATAACGCCATTCTCGTGCCTCTTACTGCTTCAGTTTGGGATCGAGCGCATCACGCAGACCGTCACCCATCAGGTTAAATGCCAGCACCGTCAGCAGGATCGCCAGACCCGGGAAGGTCACGACCCACCAGGCACTCTGTGCGAACTGCAATACGTCGGAGAGCATGGTGCCCCACTCCGGCGTTGGCGGCTGCGCACCCATGCCAAGGAAGCCAAGGGCGGCCATATCGAGAATGGCGTTAGAGAAGCCGAGCGACGCCTGAACGATCAGCGGCGCAAGGCAGTTGGGTAAAATATTGACGAACATCTGGCGCATCGCACCCGCCCCCGCCACGCGCGAGGCGGTAACGTAGTCGCGGTTGACCTCAACCAGCACGGCGGCACGCGTTAAGCGCACGTAGTGCGGCAGCGCCACGAAGGTCAGCGCCAGCGAGGCGTTGACGATTGACGGGCCGAAGATAGCCACCAGCACCAGCGCCAGCAGCAGACTCGGCAGCGCCAGCATGATATCGACCACGCGCATGATGATGTTATCAACGAGGCCGCCGAAGTAGCCCGCCACCAGCCCGAGCACGACGCCCATGATCAGCGACAGGACCACCACCAGACAGCCCACCAGCAGCGACAGGCGTGCGCCGTACATCAGACGCGACATCACGTCGCGGCCCACGTCGTCGGTACCAAGGATGTGCGCCCAGCTACCGCCTTCCTGCCACACGGGCGGCGACAGCAGCGAATCACGGAACTGATCCGCCGGGTTATACGGGGCAATCCAGTTGGCAAAAATGGCAATAATAAGCACCACCACCACGTACACCAGGCCCACAACTGCGCCTTTGTTGCGTTTGAAGTAGTGCCAGAACTCCTGCATCGGCGTCATTGGCACCGGTGCAGAGACAACTTTATCTTGAGTAACTTGTGACATGATGGCCCCTTACTTCTTATGCCGAATACGCGGGTTCACCACGCCATAGAGCAGATCCACCAGCAGGTTGACGAGGATGATCATCGTCGCTACCAGCAGTACCCCACCCTGCACCACCGGATAGTCGCGGCGTTGCAGCGCGTCAATCAGCCAGCGGCCCAGTCCCGGCCAGGAGAAGATGGTTTCGGTCAGGATTGCCCCGGCCAGCATCGTTCCCACCTGCAGGCCGATAACGGTCACCACCGGCAGCATGGCGTTACGCAGGGCGTGAACGATAATCACGCGCATGCGGGTCAAGCCCTTGGCGCGGGCGGTACGGATGTAGTCCTCACCCAGCACTTCCAGCATTGCTGAACGGGTCATACGGACAATGACCGCCAGCGGGATCGTGCCCAGCACGATCGCAGGCAGGATCATATGCGCCAGCGCATCGATAAAGTTGCCCTCTTCGCCCCAGATGGCGGTGTCGATCAGCATAAAGCCGGTGAGCGGATTGCTGTCGTCGAGGAACACCATATCGCTGACGCGCCCGGAAACGGGGGTCAGATTGAGCTGTACCGAGACCAGCATGATCAGCATCATACCCCACCAGAAGATAGGCATGGAGTAGCCGGTCAGGGCCAGGCCTACGGCGGTGTGGTCAAAAATGGAACCGCGCTTCACGGCGGCGAGCACGCCCACCGGAATGCCGACGGCCACGGCAAAAATCATGGCGCAGACACCGAGCTCCAGCGTCGCTTGAAAACGCGGCACGAACTCTTCCCACACCGGAAGACGGCTTTTCAGTGAAATCCCTAAGTCGCCGTGCAGAACGCCCCAAACGTAGTTGACGTACTGCTGCCACAGCGGCTTGTTGAGGCCCAGCTCAGCTAACAGCTGCGCATGGCGCTCGGGGGAGATACCACGCTCACCCGCCATGATCATCACCGGGTCACCGGGGATCATATGGACAAAGGCAAAGGTGAGAAGGGTGATACCGATAAACGTCGGGATAACTAATCCCAGACGTCGGAGGATGAACTGCAACATAACCCGGATTCTCTCTGATGACGCACGCCCAGTGACGTGACGTCTGTATTGCTCACAAATCTAACGCCGGGTGGCGCTACGCTTACCCGGCCTACACTCGTAGGCCCGCGCAAGCGTAGCGCCGCCGGGCATGGGGTGCAGTCGCACCCCTTACGCTTTTTATTATTCGACAGACACGTTTTCGAAGTGGTGTTTGCCTAATGGATCAACAACGTAGCCTTTCACCTCTTTACGCACTGGCTCGTACACGGTGGAGTGAGCGATGATCAGCGCCGGAGCCTGATCGTGCATCACCACCTGAGCCTGTTTGTAGAGCTCAATACGCTTGTTGTGATCGTCCGCAGCGCGTGCTGGCTGGATCAGATCTTCAAACGGCTTGTAGCACCAGCGAGAGTAGTTAGAGCCTTGTTTTGCCGCATCGCAGCTGAACAGGGTAGCGAAGAAGTTGTCCGGATCCCCATTGTCCCCGGTCCAGCCCATCATCACTGCCTGGTGCTCGCCTGCTTTAGCACGCTTCAGGTACTCGCCCCACTCGTAGGTGACGATTTTGGCCTGCACGCCAATCTTCGCCCAGTCAGCCTGAATCATCTCAGCCATACGGCGAGCGTTCGGGTTGTATGGACGCTGTACCGGCATTGCCCACAGCTCAACGGTGAAGCCTTTATCCTGACCGGCTTCTTTCAGCAGCTGCTTCGCCTTCTCAACGTCGTAACTATAATCCTTAACGTCGTCGTTATAGCCCCACATGGTCGGCGGGATCAGGTTTTTCGCCGCGGTGCCCGCGCCCTGGTAAACGGCCTTGATGATCGCCTCTTTGTTGACTGCATAGGTCAGCGCCTGGCGTACTTTCACATCATCAAACGGTTTTTTCTCGGTGTTGAAAGAGAGGTAACCCACGTTCAGGCCCGCCTGCTCCATCAGGGTCAGGTTTTTATCCTGCTTCATACGCGCGATGTCAGCCGGGTTAGGATACGGCATGACCTGGCACTCGTTTTTCTGCAGTTTTGCATAGCGTACAGAGGCATCAGGCGTGATGGAGAAGACCAGACGGTCGATCTGCGGCTTGGTGCCCCAGAAGCCTTCAAACGCTTTGTACAGGATGCGGGAGTCTTTCTGGTACTGCAGCAGCTGGAACGGACCGGTACCGATTGGGTTGAGGTCCACTTTCTCCGGCGTGCCGGCTTTCAGCATGTTATCTGCATACTCTTTGGACATGATAGACGCGAAGTCCATCGCCAGGTCAGCCAGGAACGGGGCTTCCGGACGCGAGAGAATAAACTGAACGGTATGATCGTCCACTTTTTTCACTTCGCTAATCAGGTCCGGCAGGCCCATGCCTTCAAAGTATTCGTAGCTGCCGCCAGAGACTTTATGGTACGGGTTGTTCGCGTTTTTCTGACGGTCGAAGGAGAACACAACGTCGTCAGCGGTAAGCTCACGCGTCGGTTTAAATTCTTTATTGTCCTGCCATTTTACGCCCTGACGCAGATGGAAGGTGTAGGTCTTACCGTCTTCGCTGACGTCCCACTTCTCAGCCAGGCCCGGGATGACTTCGGTGGTACCGATTTTGAACTCAACCAGACGGTTATAGATAGGTACTGAGCTGGCATCGTAGGTGGTACCAGACGTAAAGAGCTGCGGGTTAAACCCCTCCGGCGAGCCTTCAGAACAGTAAACCAGGGTTTTTGCCTGCACACTTGCTGCGACAGTCAGAGCCACCAGGCTGAGACCAAGCTTCAGCATCCCTGACTTCTTCAAGGAAATACTCATTATTCTGCTCCAATGTGATATGTGTTGTTTACCCGTTGCAGCGGGTATAACCGACAAACCTTTATTTATTTTTTACCGGTCTGGTCGGCGGTGCCCAAAGGCAGCTTAAGGGGAGGTGATTCCTTTCAAAAGGTTGACTGAGTTGCAGTGCAGATTCTCCGTGAAATGCCCCTCATGCCCTACAATCTGTCAACAGAATGTCAAAACGTCAATACAGGTAACCGGGTTTTACATCGAAGGTGAGAATTAACAAACAAAGCGTAAAAAAAGCGCAATCCGCTATTTCCAGCAGAGAAATTTGTGCTATGGCCTGGATGGCAGGACGATTAACTCCTCAGACCATCTGAACCAGCGTTTTACATTAGCAAATATTGTGAAAAAATTCTGACAGGATGATGAATATCTGAGCGATTAATACCGCGAACGTTAAAACGCACAGCGGAAAATGCTGCATTAGTCATAAGCAACGCGAAAAAAGATTCATCTATGTATAAATAAATACAATGGAATATGTCACAAAACGGTTAACAAACGACGTGAAAAGTCGGCGGGATATAACGCCCGGCGGCGCAAGCTTGCCGGGCCTACACGATGCACGGTTTTGCCCGTGTAGGCCGGGTAAGGCGGAGCCGCCACCCGGCGAAAACGATGCAGACCAGAGCAGGGAGTTCAGCCAGGCACAAATGCAAAAAAGCCTGACCGTAAGGTCAGGCTTTTCAAATTTGGTCGGTGATAGAGGATTACTCGTCACTTTGTGACTCGCCCTACGGGCCGTTGCTAAAGCAACGTTCCCTCGCGCTGCTCGGGTCGAACCTCCCTGCCCCCGGAGGTTCTCATCCTCATGGGCACAAATGCAAAAAAGCCTGACCGTAAGGTCAGGCTTTTCAAATTTGGTCGGTGATAGAGGATTCGAACCTCCGACCCCTTCGTCCCGAACGAAGTGCGCTACCAGGCTGCGCCAATCACCGAATGCGGGGCGCATCTTACTGCTGGCAACCCCAAGCGTCAATCCCTTATTCTAAAAAAGCCCTTCGATCGGTGAGAAACTCACCGTCTTAGTTCGCTTTTGCAGCCTTGTCCGGCACTCGACACCAGTTGTTATTCTGGTTGATCCCGCCGTCCGGCGAGGTGTAGCCCAGACAGCCCATAATGGTGTCATACAGCTCAACGTGACGGCGTGGCACCTTCATCGCCGCCTGCTGCTTGAGCTGGGCAAACATCTTCGCTTTCTCCGGGTTCTCCAGATACTTGTCAGACATCCACACCATCATCGGCACGCGGAACTGCTCTGGCGGGGCCATATTGCGCGGCGTACCGTGCAGGTGCTCATGCTCGTTGATCGACTCACCGTGGTCGGCGGCGTAAAAGACGATCGCCTTCTTATCCCGCACCTGATCGATAACCTTGGTAATAAAGCTGTCGACGTAGGTAACCGAGTTGTCATAGGCGTTGATCAGCTCCTGCTTGCTGCACTCCTTATCAATGCCCACACACTCCGGGGTCCACTGCGCATAGCTGCGCGGATAGCGCTGCACGTAGTTGTAGTGCGACCCTTTGGTATGCAGCACAATCAGATGCTTACCGGTTGGGTTGTTCTGCAACGCAATATTGGTCTCATCCAGCAGCAGCATGTCGTCGACGTGCTTGCCCCGGTTGCGCGGCTCAGCGCCGATCTGCTCGCGGTAGCTGATGTTGTCCGCCATGGTGTTGCTGTAGAACCACATCTCGCTCTGCATCGCATAGAGATCCGAGGCGAAACCGAGCTGCTTAAGCACCGCAAAGATATTCTGCTCCTTCAGGGTACGCTGCGGATTCTCATCCGCCCCGCCCTGCCGGACAAACATACAGCGCAGCGAGAGCTTGGTGGCCGTATCGCAGGAGTAGCCGCGGAACGCCGCCAGGTTCTTCTCCTGAGCAAGCTTAGGCGTGGTGTTACGCTCGTAGCCGAAGATACCCATATGATCCCAGCGGGTCGTCTCACCGATGATAAAGATCACGGTGGTATCCTCCAGGTCTTTAGGCGGTACATAGGTGAACTTCGTTGCCGGGTTCATCAGCGACTTGTTGTCCGAAGACTCATCTACCTGCGCCCAGGCGTAAAGCCCCAGCGCCGACAGCCAGTTGGACGGCAGATAGGAGTTCGCCACTACGCCGCCGTAGCTCGGCATATCCACGCCGGTGCTGCGTTCGACCTTCTTCTGCTGCATATCCATCAGACGGATCGGCCCCCAGACCATCAGCCCGGCCAGGATCACCAGCGTCACGCTGCGCAGACGCTGTCCCGGCGTGCGCAGCTGGCGCAGCAGGGTATAGCGGCAGCGGTTGCTCCAGATAAACAGCAGCGGCAGCGCGCTGACGGCCACCAGCCAGATCACAAAGTGCAGGCCCACCACCTCTTTCGAGAGGTCGATATCCGTGGTCATCACCGAGGCAATGATGCCGTAGCCAATCACCACGTTCAGGAAGGTCATGTAGTAGCTGGCCCCGGCGGAGAACAGCACCAGCAGGGTGGCCAGCACGCGCCAGGCACGGCGGCCCAGCAGCGAAAGCACACGCAGTAAAAAGAAGGTGATCAGTACCGTGCCGAAGAGCTCAATCGCCACGGCGCAGGCTTTGGAAAAGGTAAAATCTTGTGCATAGCTGTCAAAGCGGCGGAAGAAGACGGCGCAGTTCATAAACAGGCCGATGTATAACGCCAGCAAGAAGCTAAGCCTCTGCTGCGTCATGATTTTGATATATCTCATGCAAGCTGCCCTGTAAAAAGGGAATCAATAAAAGCACCTACATACTGTGTCTTTCACCAGCAGGCAGGTTAATAGAGTGCGATGGAAGTCAAACCAGGTAACTTCTTAAAGCGCGGCATAGTAGACCACAAGGCTTCAAAAAAGTGTCATGGGGAATGTGATCCGGTCGGATATTTACAAAAATATGACCGGATCGAGAGAGGCAGAAATAAGATTAAGAGGTGATGACGTTCAGGGTAACGTCGATGTTATCGCGGGTGGCATTAGAGTACGGGCAAACAACATGCGCCTTCTGTACCAGCTCTTCCGCTTCCTGACGATCCATGCCCGGCAGGTGAATATCCAGCTGGGCCTCAATGCCAAAGCCGGTCGGGATCGGTCCGATACCTACCTGCCCTTCTATATAGGCATCCTGGGGTATTTTCTTCTGCTCTTGCGAGGCGACGTGCTTCAGTGCGCCAAGGAAGCAGGCCGAGTAGCCTGCGGCAAACAGCTGCTCCGGGTTGGTCGCTTCGCCACCTGCCCCGCCCATCTCTTTGGGTACGCCGAGTTTAATATCCAGCACGCCATCAGACGAGACAGCGCGGCCGTCACGGCCGCCGGTTGCTTTTGCTTTCGCGCGGTAAACCACTTTTTCTAAAGACATAGGGTGACTCCTTTTTGTTGGAAGCGCTAATCACTAAAGATAGTCGCTGTCACCCGTCCCGGGAGGATTACCGCACGAAAAGCCCTTAGGCATGCACCTGTTTGTACACTTTGCTCTGCGGCTGGCGAATGGTGGTGGAGAGCGCCAGAGAGAGGATAAGCAGGGCAAAAATCACGCAGAAGGTGATGAAGAAACCACCGAACAGCGAGGCGATAATCGAGCCGCAGATGCTGCCGATACCGAAGCCTAAGTAGATCACGCCGTAGTTTTTCGCCAGGTTGTTCAGGCCGAAGAACTCGCTTACCAGCGACGGGAACACGGTGATGGTGCCGCCGAAGTTAAAGGCGACGCAGGCGATGGCGGCGAAGAAGGTCATCGCATTGAGCTGAGCAAACAGCAGCGCGGCCATGCCCACCAGCGAAACCACCTGGCCGAGGGTAATTACCCGGATACGGGCAATCTTGTCAGAGAGAATACCCAGCACCAGACGGCCTGTCAGGTTTGCGATAGCAATCACCGTGACCGCGTTGGCTGCGGTAGCCATATCCAGATGCACCATGCCCTGGGCGATATCTTTTGCCACGCCAATGACATACAGGCCGCTCATGCAGGCGGTCAGGAACATCACCGCCAGCATCCAGTACTGCGGTTTACGCATTGACTGTGCAAGGGTGAAGTCGTTTTCGACCACGCCGTTGGTCATGGTGACTTTCTGCTGCGGTGCGTCTTTCATCAGCATCGCGCCGAACAGGATCATACCCATCACGATTGCGCCCCAAATCATAAAGGTGCTCTCCAGGCCCACGGTCGCCAGCAGCTGGCTGTCAATGAACTTGAAGCCGAGGCTGCCCAGCCCGTAGGAGCCAATCGCGAAGGCCGAGATCAGCCCTTTACGCTCCGGGAAGTATTTAACGCAGTTGGAGAGGGTCAGCAGGTAGCCTGCGCCATCGGCCAGGCCGACCAGCACGCCGGCGCTGAGCCAGAGCATCATCAGGTTGTTCGCATGCGCGGTAAGCATTAAGCCAACGCCCAGCAGGACGCCGGAGGCCATCGTGACGCGCTTAACGCCAAAACGCTCCTGCAGCTTCCCGGCTACCGACGAGGAGATCGCCAGGCCCAGGCTGAGCAGACCAAAGGAGAAGGCGACCTGGCTTACCGGCTCATCGAGCTTGTCTGCCAGCGCGCTGTTAAACAGGCTCCATGTGTAGACCGATCCTAAAGCAAACTGGGTGATGATAGTGCCGACCAGGGTTAGCCAGCGGGTGCGATTTGCGGTTGATGTGTTCATGGCAGTCTTCCTGCATAAGGAAATTAAGAAATTCTCTGCCGTCAACGATAGCGAAGCGCATTTCATGCCGGGTGAAAAAAGGCATGAAATGCAGCGAGGAGGGAATGAAATGCCTTGGAGAGGGAATGAATAGCAGCGCCATTTTCAGCCGCTGCGTTTTTTAGCGCATAAGTTAGTGCATACTATCGCGGCCAGGCGCGCCAGCCGTGTAGTTTAAATGTTAATCAGTTGTTTGAAACAGGTATTAAAAACGGGCGCTCACGCCCATGCTGTAGAGATAGTTCTGCCCGGTCACGTCGTTCTCTGACTGCGACATAGAGGCGTAGGCTGCCATATGCGGATTAAGCAGCATGTCCGCACCAAAGGTGACGTCCATCCAGTTGCCATACTGGCTGGAAGCAGAGAGGCGATTGAGGCCCGACTGGCTCTTCCACTGATTTTCGCCAAACTGCTGGTTGTAGCTAACCTGCGCCCACGAGCGGAGATCGCCAAAGTGGCTGTCTACCCGCCAGCCCACGGAGCTAACGCTGGCATGCCACAGCGGATCGCTGAACTGCAAATTGGCTGGACTATCGCCAAACTCATTGAACATCGTTGAGGTTGAACTGTCGTAATGCCAGACCGCTACCGGCCCGGTGGTGACGCTGTGAGCCAGTGGAAAATTCCACCCCATGCTCATCGTACTTGTGGCGTCGAGTGGGTTATCATCGGGCAGGTTAAAGGCTGCACCAGGCAGGTTCTGTCCCGACCGGATACGCTCCTCCAGAATATCGTCATAGCGTGGTTGGTGATCGCTATCCCATGTATAGCGATCGGCCGTATTACTTTCCGGGTCGATCACGATATATTCCTGCTGCCAGGCATTCGCCGTGTGGCAGAAAAACACGCAAACAGACGCTAACGCCAGGCGGCGGCCACTGAATTTTTTAGTGTTCATCAATGCGACTCCAGAAGAGAGCCGAATTCGGCATTATTGTTATCGTTCTTGGTGGGCTTAAGACCCTGTATTAAATATTGTCTCTTTACCAGGCACGTCAAGCCAGCGGCAGTGATTTCTTTTGTGATTCACAGCAACAAAGGGAGCGGAATATGCAACGTTGTGGCTGGGTCAGTCAGGACCCGTTGTACATCGACTATCACGACAGGGAGTGGGGCGTTGCGCAAACCGACGACCAAAAGCTGTTTGAGATGATCTGCCTCGAAGGCCAGCAGGCCGGACTGTCATGGATCACGGTGCTGAAAAAGCGGGAAAACTACCGCCGCTGCTTCCATCATTTCGATCCGCAGCGGGTGGCGGCGATGCAGGAGGCGGACGTCGAGCGCCTGATGCAGGATGCAGGCATTATTCGGCATCGGGGGAAAATCCAGGCCATCATCGGCAATGCCCGCGCTTATCTGGCGATGGCGGAGAGCGGCGAGTCCTTTAGCGAGTTTGTCTGGTCCTTTGCCGGGCACCCACCGCGCGTGACCCAGGCGGCCACCCTCAGCGAAATCCCCACCTCTACCCCGGAATCGGATGCCCTCTCAAAGGCGCTGAAAAAACGCGGCTTTAAGTTTGTCGGCACTACCATCTGCTATTCATTTATGCAGGCCTGCGGCCTGGTCAACGATCACATTACCGGCTGTTTCTGCCATCCAGGAGGCGAGGATGATCCACGAATGGCATCGTAAAGATAGCGCTCCGCTGCTGCGGCTGTGGCTGGAGAGCACCACCTTTGCCCACCCCTTTATCCGGGAGAGCTACTGGCAGGAGAGCATCCCCATGGTGCGGGATGTCTATCTCGCCAACGCCACTACCTGGGTGTGGGAGGACAACGCGGGGCTACAGGGGTTTGTCAGCGTGATGGATGCGCGCTTTGTCGGCGCGCTCTTTGTCCGCCCCGCCGCCATCGGCAGGGGCATTGGACGGGGGCTGCTGGAGCATGTTATGCAGCGCCACCCCCAGCTCAGCCTGGAGGTGTATCAGAAGAACACCCGGGCGGTGCACTTCTACCATGCCTGCGGCTTCCGGATTGAGGATTGCGCATGGCAGGATGAAACGCAGCACCCGACGTGGATCATGAGCTGGCAGGCGGATCAAACGCCGTAAGCGTCAGCGCCGGACCGGTATACTTCTCTACCCATGCCAGGGCGGTATTGCCCGCGCAGCCGTTGCCCAGCCGCGAGGTGGGAAGATCCCTGGTCAGCACGTTGACCGCGCCGTTTTTACAGATGCCTCCCGCCGCCGGGTCGAGATCCGGCCAACCGCCTTCATGAATGCAGATCACCCCAGGGCGAATGCCCTCGGTCACGACCGCGCCCGCCAGCACCTGCCCGCGTCCGTTCCACACGCGCACCACGTCACCGGCAACAATCCCGCGCGCCTGCGCATCCTGTGGATGCAGGGTGATGGGTTCACGCCCGGCCACCGCGTACCGTTCGCGCAGTTCGCTGTAGCTCAGCTGACTGTGCAGACGGTGCGCCGGATGCGCCGACAGCACCTGCAATTGCCCGTGTTCCGCGTTGCCGTGCCACTCCACCGGCGTAAGCCACATCGGGTGCGGCGGGCAGTCGGCGTAGCCGTATCCAGCAATGCGCTTCGAGTAGATCTCGATCTTACCGCTGTCGGTTTTCAACGGATTCGCCTGCGGATCGCGGCGGAAGTCGGCAAAACGGATGAAGCGCGCGTTCTGCTCGTTCTCCGGCATCTCAATCAGCTGGTTGGCTTCCCAGAACTCAGCAAACGGCGGCAGGGTCACGCCCTGGCTCGCGCCGCGTTGGCTAGCGATCTCATAGAAAGTTTCCAGCCATTGCAGATCGGTTTTGCCCTCGGTAAAGCGCGCCCGGCCCCCCTCTTCCCAGCGCTCGCTCAGGTCGGCGAAGATCGCCAGATCGTCCCGGGCTTCGTCCTGCGGGGCCACGACCTGCTTCATCGGCACCAGATGCTGGTTGCTGTAGTCGCCGGTCATGGTGAGATCGTTACGCTCAAAGGAGGTCGTCGCGGGCAGGACAATATCCGCATGTTTCGCGGCGGCGGTCCAGTAGCACTCGGAGATCACCACCAGCTCCGGCTTCTGCCAGGCGCGGATCAGCCGGTTGGTATCCTGGTGATGGGTAAAGTTTGCCCCGCCCGCCCACCAGATAAAACGAATGTCCGGGAAGTGCCTGTCCATGCCGTTGTGCTGGTACGCCCCGCCGGGGTTCTCTAGCGCCTCGACGATGCGCGCCACCGGGATCTTGTCGACTGCATCTACGCCGCCCTGCACGCTGCCCTGCATCGAGGCCAGCACCGCCGCCCGCCGCGTCGGGTTTCCGCCGTTCGCAAAGTGGTAGGAGAGACCAAAGCCGCCGCCAGGGGTGCCGATCTGCCCCAGCATCGCCGCGAGGGTGACCAGCATCCAGTGCTTCTGCTCGCCATACTGCTGACGCTGCATCCCCCAGCCGGACATCAGCATGGTGGTATTTTCATGGAACAGCTGCGCGAGCTCGCGGATTTTCTCCGCCTCAATGCCGCAAATCGCTGCCGCCCACTCGGCGCTTTTCGCTACGCCGTCGCTCTCGCCGCTCAGGTAGGCGGCAAAGACCTCATAGCCCTCGGTGCAGCGCGCCAGGAAGTCGCTGTCCTGCCAGCCGTTCTCCAGCAGGGTATGGGCGATGCCGAGCATCAGCGCCACGTCGGTCCCCATATGCGGGGCGATCCACTCCATGCTGTCGCCAAAGAAGTCGACCGTCTCCGATCGCATAGGATCGATGCAGATCAGCCGCTTGCCGCTGCGCCGCAGCCGATCAAAGAAGGCAATGCCCTGCTCATCCGAGGCGTTCCAGGCAATTTTCAGGGTATTGAGCGGGTTAGCGCTCCACAACACCACTACCTCACTGTGCTCCAGCACCAGCGGCCAGCTGGTCTGCTGCTGATAGACCTCGTTGCCGCCGACGACGTAGGGCATGATCGCCTGCGCCGCGCCGGTGGAGTAATCCCCCAGGTGACCGGTATAGCCGCCAGCAAGGCTCATATAACGCTGCAGCAGCGTCGCTGCCTTATGCAGCACGCCGTTGGAGCGCCAGCCGTAGGAGCCAGCAAAGATAGATGACGGACCGTAGCTGTCGCGAATGCGCTTGTGCTGGGCGTGGATCAGATCCAGCGCTTCGTCCCAGCTGACGCGCACAAACTCATCCTGGCCGCGAACGCCTTGCGGGCTGTCCGGCGAGGCGAGAAAGCCTTTGCGCACCATGGGAAAACGGACCCGGGTTTTGCTGTGAACCTGGTCGCGCACCGCCGTCTGGAGCGAGTTCGGATGGGCAGTCGGCAGCGCGCCGCGTGAGTTCAGAACCTGTACGCCATCGGTTTCAACCAGCATCGGCCCCCAGTGGGCCGCGGTCAAAATTGTTTTAATCGTTGTGTTTGCCAAAGCGCGTGCTCTCCGGTCATAGATGCAGGTGTGATGACCCTTTATACAGGCCATTCAATGTTATTTACAAAATTCGGATTCTTTCCGGAAATTTTCACCCTATTCAGGCGTCATAATCAACCACCACCTTGCAGTGGCTTAGAACGAAAACGTATTTAAGGATAAACAATGAAAAAACGCGTCATTATGATTGCCGCTGCGGTATGCGGTGCCATGGCAATTTCTGGCTGTACGACTAACCCCTACACCGGCGAACGTGAAGCAGGCAAATCTGGCATCGGCGCGGGCATCGGCTCGCTGGTCGGTGCAGGCGTAGGCGTCCTCTCCTCCTCGAAGAAAGATCGCGGTAAAGGTGCGCTGATTGGCGCAGCGGCAGGCGCGGCCCTCGGCGGCGGGGCAGGCTACTATATGGACGTGCAGGAAGCCAAACTGCGCGAGAAAATGCAGGGAACCGGCGTGAGCGTGACGCGAAGTGGCGACAACATTGTACTTAACATGCCGAATAACGTCACCTTCGACAGCAGCAGCGCGACCCTGAAACCGGCGGGTGCTAACACCCTGACCGGCGTGGCGATGGTGCTGAAAGAGTATCCGAAAACGGCGGTGAACGTGGTGGGCTACACCGACAGCACCGGTGGCAAGGATCTCAACATGCGTCTGTCACAGCAGCGCGCCGACTCGGTTGCCAGCTCGCTGATTACCCAAGGCGTAGACGCGACCCGCCTGCGCACCAGCGGCATGGGCCCGGCGAACCCGATCGCCAGCAACAGCACCGAAGAGGGCAAGGCGCAGAACCGCCGCGTCGAGATCACGCTTAGCCCAACGTCCTAACGTTTATATTTCTCTTTCATGCCCGGTATGCGCTAGCGCCACCGGGCAAATAACTTGCTTAGGCCGATTTTCTCGCTAAGGTATTCTCACTAAAGCCAGGGAAATCAGCGATGAGCAAATCACCACGCCCCACCATCAGCGATGTCGCAAAAGCGGCGAAAACCGGTAAAACCAGCGTGTCGCGCTATCTGAACGGCGAGCAAAACCTGCTCTCTGAGGATCTGCGCCTGCGCATAGAGCACGCCATTGCCGCCCTCGACTACCGTCCCAGCCTGATGGCGCAGGGTCTCAAGCGTGGCCGCACCCGCCTGATTGGCCTGATCATCGCCGACATCACCAACCCCTACTCCGTTAACGTGCTCAGCGGCATCGAGGCCGCCTGCCGGGAGAAGGGCTTTACGCCGCTGGTGTGTAATACCAACAACGAGCTGGACCGGGAGCAGCACTACCTGGATCTGCTCCGCAGCTATCAGGTAGAGGGGATCGTGGTCAATGCCGTCGGGATGCGGGAGGATGCGCTGAACCGCCTGCAGCAGTCGGCGCTGCCGATGGTGCTTATCGATCGCAAAATCCCTGATTTCGCCTGCGACGTGGTGGGGCTGGATAACACCCAGGCCGCCACCACCGCCACCGAGCACCTGATCCAGCAAGGCTTTGAGGCGCTGCTGTTTCTCAGCGAGCCGCTGGGCACGGTCAATACCCGCCGCGAGCGCCTGAGCGCCTTCCGCGCGACGCTGGCCCGCTATCCCGGCGTGGTGGCCGAGAGCGCCGAGACGGTGCTGCACGAGGCGGCGCAGATCGATAACACCCTGCGGCAGTTCCACGCCCGCCATCGCGGGATGCGTAAAGCGGTGATCTCTGCCAACGGCGCGTTAACTCTTCAGGTGGCCCGCTCGCTCAAGCGCATCGGCCTGCACTGGGGCAGCGACATTGGCCTGCTTGGCTTTGACGAACTGGAGTGGGCCGAGCTGGCGGGCGTCGGCATTACCACCCTCAAGCAGCCCACCTGGCAGATTGGCTACGCTGCCGTTGAGCAGGTGGTGCGCCGCATCGACGGCAGTGATAATACCGTGCGCGAGCAGCTCTTCTCCGGCGAGCTGATTGTGCGCGGCTCAACATCTCTTTAACAACCTTCGTGACGACGATCATGCTTTAGCGACAGCGAACTTTTCTTTGGAACCGGTTCCATCTAGCGTTAAGACAAGAGTTAACGCTGGAGCGCCAGATGGAAAGAAAAATTATCGTTGTCACCGCCGCCTACGGCCATGACCGCCTGAACCAGTTGGGCGGCCAGGCGGCGGTGCTTCCCTTTATCGCTAACGGCGGTGCAGACGGAGTCGAGATCCGCCGGGAGCTGTTTAGCCCGCAGGAGCTGGAGAGCCTGCCCGCGCTGGCCGCTGCTATTGCGAAACACGGTCTGCTAGCCTGCTACTCCGCGCCGGAGCCGCTCTGCCTGCCCGATGGCACGCTGAACCCGCTGCTGCCAGCGCTGTTGCAGGAGGCCCACGCCCTTAACGCCCTGTGGCTGAAAGTCTCCCTCGGCCACTTCCAGCACAGATCGACCCTTGAACCGCTGCGCGCCCTGCTGGCCGAAAGCGGTATGGCGCTGGTGGTTGAGAACGATCAGACCGAGTGCGGGAAAATTGCCCCGATGCAGCGCTTCAGCGCCGCCTGCAAGGTGCTCAATCTCCCCGTGACGCTGACCTTTGATATGGGCAACTGGCTGTGGGTAGACGAGTCCCCGGAAGAGGCCGCGCGCCTGCTGGCCCCTGCCGTGAGCTATGTCCATGTGAAGGCTGCCCAGGCCCACCATTTCCACTGGCGCGCCGTGCCGCCAGACCATGACGATCCGCGCTGGCAGGCGCTGCTTGACGCCCTGCCCGCCGACGCACCGCGCGGTATCGAATTCCCTCTTGAAGGACGCGATCTGACCGCCGTCACGCGCCGCTACGTCACCTGGTTACGCGAGGAGTTTCATCATGCATAACGCCCTGGATGTCATCACCATTGGCGAAGCGATGGCAATGTTTGTGGCCACCGAGCCGGGCGAACTGGCCGAGGCCGATGCTTTTATCAAACGCATTGCAGGCGCGGAGCTTAACGTCGCCACCGGCCTCGCCCGCCTAGGACTTAACGTCAGCTGGGTTAGCCGCGTCGGGTCCGACAGCTTTGGCCGCTTCGTGCTGAGCTCGCTGAAAAAAGAGAATATCAATAGCGAAAGCGTCACCGTTGATGCGCGCTATCCCACTGGTTTTCAGCTGAAATCGCGGGCGGAAAATGGAACCGATCCCATTGTGGAGTACTTCCGCAAAGGCTCTGCCGCCAGCCATCTCTCCTGCGATGACTTCGATGCAGCCACCTTTTCCCGCGCCCGCCATCTGCATTTGAGCGGCGTGGCGGCGGCGCTGTCAGCCAGCGCTTACGATCTTCTGGATCATGCGGCAAGCACCATGAAGGCGCAGGGAAAAACGATCTCTTTCGATCCGAACCTGCGTCCGGTGCTGTGGAAAAGCGAAGCGGAGATGGTTGAAAAGCTAAACCGCCTCGCCTTCCAGGCCGACTGGGTTCTGCCAGGCTTGAAGGAGGCTGCCATCCTTACAGGTGAAAGCACGCCGGAGGCGATGGCGGACTTTTATCTGGATCGAGGCGTTAAAGCGGTTGTGATTAAAACCGGTGCCGACGGGGCATGGTTCAAAACCGCCGCCGGTGAGCAGGGCGCGGTTGCCGCCGTCAGGGTAGATAACGTTGTCGATACCGTTGGCGCAGGGGATGGTTTCGCCGTTGGGGTGATCAGCGCCCTGCTGGAGGGAAAAACCTTCCCGCAGGCGGTGGCACGCGGGAATAAGATTGGCTCGCTGGCGATTCAGGTTCCCGGCGACAGCGAAGGCTTACCGACGCGGGCGCAGCTCGCAGAAACGTTCTAATTACAGATCCTCTGTACCCTACACAACAGAGGCAGCATAAACCTCAACATTCGAGGCAAGCCTATGAAAAGTTCGACCAATGCAGCTAAACGCTGGCTGTACATTATGCCGATTATATTTATCACCTACAGCCTGGCCTACCTTGACCGAGCTAACTTCAGCTTCGCGTCCGCTGCCGGTATTAACGAGGATCTGGGTATTACCAAAGGCATCTCATCGCTGCTGGGTGCGCTCTTCTTCCTCGGCTACTTCTTCTTCCAGATCCCCGGTGCGCTGTATGCCGAACGCCGCAGCGTTCGCAAGCTGATCTTCATCTGCCTGATCCTGTGGGGGGCGTGCGCCTCGCTGACCGGCGTGGTCAATAATATCCCGATGCTGGCCGCCATTCGCTTTATTCTGGGCGTGGTGGAGGCGGCGGTAATGCCAGCGATGCTGATCTACATCAGCAACTGGTTTACCAAATCCGAGCGCTCACGAGCTAACACCTTCCTGATCCTCGGCAACCCAGTTACGGTGCTGTGGATGTCGGTGGTTTCCGGCTATCTGATCCAGTCCTTCGGCTGGCGTGAAATGTTCATTATCGAGGGCGTTCCGGCCATCATCTGGGCCTTCTGCTGGTGGGTGCTGGTAAAAGACAAGCCCGAGCAGGTGAAGTGGCTGGCGGACGATGAAAAGGCCGCGTTAAAAGCACAGCTGGAGAAAGAGCAGGAGGGCATCAAAGCAGTGCGTAACTACGGCGAAGCCTTCCGCTCGCGCAACGTTATCCTGCTCTGCATGCAGTACTTCGCCTGGAGCATTGGCGTGTACGGTTTCGTGCTGTGGCTGCCGTCGATTATCCGCAGCGGCGGCGCAAACTTAGGCATGGTAGAAGTGGGCTGGCTCTCCTCTGTTCCCTACCTGGCCGCAACTATCGCGATGATCCTCGCCTCATGGGCCTCCGATAAGCTGCAAAACCGCAAGCTGTTCGTCTGGCCGCTGCTGCTGATCGCTGCCTTCGCCTTTATTGGCTCCTGGGCAGTGGGCGCAAACCACTTCTGGATCTCCTATACCCTGCTGGTGATCGCCGGTGCGGCGATGTACGCCCCCTACGGCCCGTTCTTTGCCATCATCCCAGAGATGCTGCCGCGTAACGTGGCGGGCGGCGCAATGGCGTTAATTAATAGCATGGGCGCGCTCGGCTCCTTCTTTGGCTCGTGGTTTGTGGGCTATCTTAACGGCTCCACCGGCAGTCCATCCGCATCGTACATTTTTATGGGGGTGGCACTTTTCGTTTCGGTATGGCTTACTTTGATTGTTAAGCCTGCGAATAATCAACAGGCTCCAGCCCGCATGATGCGCGCCGGACGCCCCTCAACCCATTGATTACGGAGATACGCATGAAGCCGTCCATCATCCTGTACAAAGCACTGCCTGACGATCTGCATAAGCGTCTGGAAGACCACTTTACCGTCACCCAGGTCGACAACCTCGACCCGGAGACGGTACAAAAAAACGCGGAGGCGTTTGCAAATGCAGAGGGCATGCTGGGTTCGAGTGAGAAAGTGGACGCGGCGCTGCTGGAAAAGATGCCGAAGCTGCGTGCCACCTCCACCGTATCGGTTGGCTACGATCAGTTCGACGTCGATGCCCTGAACGAACGGGGCATTTTCCTGATGCACACGCCTACCGTGCTGACGGAGACGGTTGCCGATACCATGATGGCGCTGGTTCTCAGCACCGCTCGCCGCGTAGTAGAAGTAGCGGAGCGGGTGAAAGCAGGCGAATGGAAACAGGGCATTGGCCCAGACTGGTTCGGCATTGACGTGCATCACAAAACGCTAGGCATCATCGGCATGGGCCGTATCGGGCTAGCGCTGGCGCAGCGGGCACACTTTGGTTTCGGCATGCCGATCCTCTATAACGCCCGCCGCCATCACGCTGAAGCAGAAGAGCGTTTCCAGGCCCGCTACTGCGATATCGACACCCTGTTACAGGAGTCGGACTACGTCTGCGTGGTGCTGCCGCTGACCGACGAGACGCACCATATGATTGGCGCGGAGCAGTTTAAGAAGATGAAGTCGTCAGCCATCTTTATCAACGCGGGCCGTGGTCCGGTGGTGGATGAGCAGGCATTGATTGAGGCGCTGAAAAGCGGTGAGATCCACGCCGCCGGGCTGGACGTCTTCGAGCAGGAGCCGCTACCGGTGGATTCGCCGCTGCTGAGCCTGCCGAACGTCGTCGCCCTGCCCCATATCGGCTCGGCAACGCACGAGACGCGCTACAACATGGCCGCCTGCGCCGTCGATAACCTGATCGACGCCCTTAACGGCAAGGTAGAGAAGAACTGCGTAAATCCACAGATAGCGAAGTAAATCGCAGACAACAAAAAACCCGCCGAGGCGGGTTTTTTTAACATCGAGCTTTAAACGTTAAGCTTACAGGCTTACAACGTTACCAGCAGACGGGCCTTTAGCGCCGCTTTCGATGGTGAAGGATACTTTCTGGCCTTCATCAAGAGATTTGTAGCCATCGTTCTGGATAGCAGAGAAGTGTACGAACACGTCTTTAGAGCCATCGTCAGGAGTGATGAAGCCGAAACCTTTGTCAGCGTTAAACCATTTTACTAAACCAGTCATTTTGTTAGACATAGATATTACCTTTTTAATTAAGTTTGCCTTCCGGCGCTATGGCGTGCTTTACAGATTTTTTAAGCGATAAAGGAGAGCTCACTACGAGGAGTATCTATGATAACTCTTGAAGGGGACTGCTTTACTAAACTGCTTTAAGGTCTGTATATCAAACCGATGACGCATTAACTCATTTTACAGCCGTCATGGCAAGCACTAATTGTTTTACTTACGATTCATTACAATGCCCCCGCCCACAGACGGGGACACCAAGATGCACACGCGTTACTGCGTCGCGTTAACTGCCGCGCTCCAGGCCTGCGTAAACGCCTGATGCTGGGAGGCCAGCGGCCCAATCAGCGAATTATACTGGCTGGCCTGCTGAGAGGTCGGGAACTGAATGCCGTTGGCAACAAAGCTCACCTGCGCCTCCTGCTGGGCAATAAAATCACCCACCTGTACCAGCTGCTGGGTAAAGACCTGCGCCGCCGGGATCAGCGGCTGTAACGCGTTAGCCGGCTGGGTCACGACTTTCTCATACACTTGATCATAGACCGGTTTCAGATCATCGTTCAGTTTTAATGCAGAGCGAGAGGCATCGGCCTGCACTTTGGCATTCTGTAGCTGCTGGCTCAACACGCCCAGGGAGCCGTTAGCCTGACGCAGCGGCTCGCGCTGGGTCATATAGTCCTGTGGGACGCGGATGGCGTTCACGCTATCTACCACGGGACGCAGACCGGCATCCATCGCCTGATTAACCTGCTGGGCGTAGCCATACAGAATGGCGTAGTCCGACACGAAGGGGCCGAACTGCTTTTTCTGATCGGCAGTCAGCGTCGGGAGTCGCTCACCGCTACGCATCGCTGTATTTTGCAGAAAATCGATAAACGCCTTGCGCTGATCGCCCTCTTTATCAAAACACCCACTCAGGCTAACTACCATTAATAACGCCGCAAGAGGCGCGAACCAGCGAGAGCAGGACTTTCCTGTCGCCATTTTATTACTCCTTTCACCCAAAAAAAGCGCACACCGGCACACGTGTGCCTGACGCTGACAAGGATAGTCCAGGTGGGCCGCGCAAGATACCCCTTTCGTTGCAATCTTGTGGGGAAAATCAGCGTCGAAAGAAAAGACGCGGCGGGGCGGTTAGCGTTTTTTTTGCAAAGCATTGACGAAAATTTTCGTCTGGAAATGCAGGCAGCGAAATCAATCTGTTAGGTCGCGAAAAGTGACATAACTATGCACGTCAGGTGCGTAAAATTGATTTGTATGGCAAATAATTATCTCATCCAACCACCGGGTTATTTTTTAGCGACTATTCTTAAATCTCTCTGTGCTGTTCACGGCCTCGCGGTGTGTTTTATGAGGAGTATTCGATGGAATACAAAGATCCAATGATTGAGCTGCTTAGCAGCCTGGAACAAATTGTTTTTAAAGATGAATCTCGGAAAGTAAGTCAGATCCAAAAACCGAATCCGTTTAGCGAATTCGAGAAACTGCGTAAGGGCACGGGCCTGAAAATTGATGATTTTGCCCGGGTGATGGGCGTTAGCGTAGCAATGGTGCATGAGTGGGAATCTAAACGAGTAAAACCCTCCTCCACCGAGTTAAAACTGATGCGATTGATTCAGGCAAACCCACGTCTCAGCCGTCAGCTGATGGAGTGATTTTTTGCCCGCTTTACCTGTTTGATAAAAAAATAAACCCGCCAGAGGCGGGTTTTTGGTTTCTATGGCCTGGCGAAACTACTGCAGCAGCGAAATATCCGCTACCTGCAGGAACAGCTCCCGCAGCTTCGACAGCAGCGTCAGGCGGTTGATACGTACGTCTTTATCATCCGCGTTAACCATCACCTGCTCGAAGAACTCATCCACCGGCTCACGCAGTGACGCCAGCTCGATCAGCGCTTCCTGATAGCGCCCTTCCGCGAAGAACGGCTGCAGCCTATCGCGCAGCACCACCAGATGGCCTGCCAGACGGATCTCCGCTGCCTCTTTCAGAACCGACGCGTGAACAATGTCGTTCAGCGGCTCGCTGGACTTGGCCAGGATGTTGGAGACACGCTTGTTCGCCGCCGCCAGCGCCGCAGCTTCTGGCAGGGAGCGGAAGTGCGAGACCGCCTTCATGCGGGCGTCAAAGTCTGCCGGACGGGTCGGACGACGTGCCAGCACCGCCTGGATAGTATCCACGGTGTAGCCTTCGTCCTGATACCAGGCGCGGAAGCGGCCCAGCATAAAGTCGATGACGTCATCCACGACCTTGGCGTTGGTCAGCTTGTCGCCGTACAGGCGCACCGCTTCCTCGGTGAGGGTTTGCAGATCGAGGTTGAGGTTCTTCTCAACGATGATACGCAGCACGCCCAGCGCGGCACGACGCAGCGCAAACGGATCTTTGTCACCTTTCGGATGCTGGCCGATGCCAAAGATGCCCGCCAGGGTATCCATCTTATCGGCGATGGCGACCGCACAGGCCACCCGATTAGACGGCAGCGCGTCACCGGCAAAGCGCGGCTGGTACTGCTCGTTCAGCGCAACGGCCACCTCTTCGGCTTCGCCATCGTGACGGGCATAGTGCATCCCCATCACGCCCTGGGTGTCGGTAAACTCGAACACCATGTTAGTCATCAGGTCGCACTTGGAGAGCAGGCCCGCACGCTCGGCGTGAGTCACGTCGGCACCAATCTGGGCAGCAATCCAGCCGGAGAGGGCCATGATGCGATCGGTCTTGTCGCGCAGGGTACCCAGCTGCTGCTGGAACAGCACGGTTTGCAGGCGCGGCAGATGGTCTTCAAGACGTTTCTTGCGGTCGGTATTGAAGAAGAACTCGGCGTCAGCCAGACGCGGGCGCACCACCTTCTCGTTACCGGAGATGATCTGCTGCGGATCTTTCGACTCAATGTTGGAGACGAAGATAAAGTTCGGCAGCAGCTTGCCGTCATTGGCGTAGACCGGGAAGTACTTCTGGTCGCCCTTCATGGTGTAGACCAGCGCCTCAGCCGGCACGGCGAGGAACTTCTCTTCGAAGGTCGCGGTCAGCACCACCGGCCACTCTACCAGTGAGGCAACCTCTTCCAGCAGGCTTTCGCTCAGGTCAGCGTTGCCGCCAATCTGGCGCGCCGCCGCTTCGGCATCCGCTTTAATTTTGGCTTTACGCTGCTCGTAGTCGGCCATCACCTTGCCGCGCTCCAGCAGGATCTGCGGATACTGGTCGGCATTGTCGATGGTGAACTCCGGCTCGCCCATAAAGCGATGGCCGCGGATCACGCGATCGGAGTCGATGCCCAGAATCGTGGCCGGAATAACGTCGCTGCCCAGCAGCAGGGTCACAGTGTGCACCGGACGGACAAACTGCACGTCGCTTGCACCCCAGCGCATCAGTTTTGGGATCGGCAGCTTGGTCAGTGCGGTGGCGATCATGTTGGGCAGCAGCGCCTGCGCGCTTTCGCCTTTCACATGGGCGCGATAGAGCAGCCACTCGCCTTTATCCGTGGTCAGACGCTCGGCCTGGTCTACGGTGATACCGCAGCCACGCGCCCAGCCCTCTGCCGCTTTGCTCGGTTTACCCTCGGCGTCAAACGCCTGGGAGATCGCCGGGCCGCGTTTTTCAACTTCGCGATCCGGCTGAGCCGCCGCAAGGCTAGCTACTTTCAACGCCAGACGACGCGGAGCGGCAAACCACTCTACGCTGCCGTGGGTGAGACCGGCTGCATCCAGCTCGGCAGTAACGTTTGCAGCAAAGGACTCTGCCAGGCTGCGCAGGGCTTTTGGTGGCAGCTCTTCAGTGCCAATCTCCACCAGAAAAGTTTTCTCAGACATGGCCGCCTCTTATTTGTTTCGGTTGCACATCGGGAAGCCAAGGGCTTCACGGGACGCGTAGTAAGCCTCGGCAACGGCCTTGGTCAGCGTGCGAATGCGCAGAATATAACGCTGACGCTCCGTCACGGAGATGGCCTTACGCGCGTCCAGCAGGTTGAAGCTGTGGGCGGCCTTCAGAATACGTTCGTAAGCAGGCAGCGGGAGCGGATTTTCCAGCGCCAGCAGCTGCTGAGCTTCTTTCTCATACTGCTCGAAGCAGGTGAAGAGGAAGTCGACGTCGGCATGTTCGAAGTTATAGGTGGACTGCTCCACTTCGTTCTGGTGGAACACGTCGCCGTAGGTGGTTTTCCCCAGCGGGCCGTCGCTCCACACCAGGTCGTAAACGCTATCTACGCCCTGAATGTACATCGCCAGGCGCTCAAGACCGTAGGTGATCTCACCGGTTACCGGCTTACACTCCAGGCCGCCAACCTGCTGGAAGTAGGTGAACTGCGTCACTTCCATGCCGTTCAGCCACACTTCCCAGCCGAGACCCCAGGCACCCAGGGTCGGGTTTTCCCAGTTATCTTCGACGAAGCGAATGTCATGAATGGTCGGATCCATACCCAGCTCTTTCAGCGATCCGAGGTACAGCTCCTGAATGTTGTCCGGCGACGGCTTGATAACCACCTGGAACTGATAGTAGTGCTGTAAGCGGTTCGGGTTTTCACCATAGCGGCCATCGGTCGGACGGCGTGACGGCTGCACGTAGGCAGCGGCCATCGGCTCCGGGCCGAGCGCACGCAGGCAGGTCATAGGATGGGAGGTGCCTGCGCCAACTTCCATGTCCAACGGTTGAACAATGGTGCAGCCCTGGCGAGCCCAGTAATCCTGTAAGGTCAGGATCAGGCCCTGGAAGGTCCGGGTATCAAACTTTTGCATAGTATTTCGTGCTGGATACGTGTGGATTTAAAGGAAGCAGCCAGTATACCCATTGACCGCAAGATATACAGTACGAAACGGGGTTGTTTGGGAAAATTGGCCTGTTAACGCATGGAAAGGTGTAAAAATTGCCCATCAGGATCGAACGCGCAGACGAAACGCTCTTCCCGCGGCGTCAGGCCGCGCATCTCGTAGCTAGCCTGAAACTGCACCATTCCGGTGACCGCAATGCTCTGCTCGCGGGTATTATAACGCTGCGCCGCGGTCTCCCGGCAGAGCTGCTCCATGCTCAGGGTGGTGGCCGGGCTCACCTTCGACTGATGAACAGGTTGCACGGCAGCCTGCTGCGTCGAGCCGCAGCCAACAAGCAGAAAAATCAGCGCCGTTATGCAACACTTTGTCATCATTTTAATCCCCGCAGGATGAGCTGGCTGTTATGTTATCTATTAGATAACACATGGTTATCGCTGTGTCATTGCTAGCAGGAGAAAGAGAGTCGGATGGCGTCAAAAATTAGCTGGATTGATAACCTACGCGGGATCGCCTGCTTAATGGTGGTGATGATCCACACCACCAGCGGATACATTACGGATGCGCAGAGCATTAGCCTGCTCAACTGGGATATCGCCAACGTCCTCAATTCGGCCTCACGGGTCAGCGTCCCGCTCTTCTTTATGATCTCCGGCTACCTCTTCTTTGGTGAACGCAGCGCCCAGCCGCGCCATTTTCTGCGTATCGCGCTCTGCCTGCTCTTCTACAGCGCCGTCGCCCTGCTCTACATCACGCTGTTTACCTCGATCAACGTCGAACTGAGCCTGCGCAATCTGCTGCAGAAGCCGGTGTTCTACCACCTGTGGTTTTTCTTCGCCATCGTGGTGATCTACCTGGTTTCGCCGCTGATTCAGGTCAAAACCGTCAGCGGCAAGATGCTGCTGGCGCTGATGGTGGTGCTGGGGATTGTGGCGAACCCCAATACCGTGCCGCTGAAAGCGGGCGGCGTGGAGTGGCTGCCGGTTAATCTCTATATCGCCGGGGATACCTTCTACTACGTGCTCTACGGCCTGCTCGGCCGCGCGATCGGCATGATGGACACCGATAAAAAGTATCTCAACTGGATCTGCGGGGCGCTGTTTGTCATCGCGGTGGCGATCATCTCGCGCGGCACCCTCTATGAGCTACAGTGGCGCGGCGACTTCGCCGATACCTGGTATGTTTACTGCGGCCCGATGGTGTTTATCTGCGCGGTCTCGCTGCTGACGCTGGTGAAAAACAGGCTCAACACGCGCCCGCTGCCGGGGCTGGGACTGATTTCCCGCCATTCGCTGGGGATCTACGGCTTTCACGCGCTGGTGATCCACGCCCTGCGCACCCGTGGCGTCGAGCTGCCCTGGCCAGTGCCGGATATCGTGTGGATTTTTAGCGTGACGATTGGGGTTAGCCTGCTGCTGTCGATGGCGCTACAACGCGTTGATACGCGTCGGTTTGTGAGTTAATAACGCCCGGCAGCGCGTGCGCTTGCCGGGCCTACGGATCACGACATCAACGGTAACAACTGCTGATAAATTTTGCGGAAGGTCTCGCGCCGGGGGGCATACGCCTGATGGCGCTCTGCATCCGGACGATGGGCCTGCTCCAGCGGCAGCTGCGGAAGTAGATCCGCCAGCGGCGTCTCGGGGTTAACGGCAATCTGCGCCAGCCGCGCTGCGCCTAACGCTGGACCGACGTCGCCGCCGGTGCGGTAGTCGAGCTGCTGACCGCTGATATCCGCCAGCATCTGCCGCCAGTAGGCGCTGCGCGCCCCGCCGCCGATCAGGGTAATACTCTTCGGCGTGACGCCGCAGGCGTGTACCACATCCATCCCGTCAGCCAGCGCGTAACCGACACCTTCCAGCACCGCCCGAGCCAGCTCGCGCTGTCCGTGCTGATGCGTCAGGCCAAAGAACACGCCCTTCGCCTGCGGGTTGTTGTGCGGAGTACGTTCCCCGGAGAGATAGGGCAAGAACCAAAGGTCGCCCGCCTGCTCGTCCGCCTGCTCCGCCGCGGCAATCAGCTCAGAGACCGAACCCAGCCCGGTGAGCGACGCCGCCCAGTCGAGACAGGAGGCGGCGCTGAGCATCACCGACATCAGGTGCCAGCGATTGGGTAGCGCATGGCAGAAGCTGTGCACGGCGCTTTCGGGCCGGCTAAGAAAGCCGTTGCTGACCGCGAAGTAGACCCCTGAGGTGCCCAGGGAGAGCATCGCCTGCCCGGCGTCCGCCATGCCAACGCCGACCGCACCCGCAGCGTTATCTCCGCCTCCGGCCACCACCGGCACGGCAGGCATTCCCCATCCGGCAGCGACCTCCGGCAGCAGGGTGCCGGTGATCTCACTGCCCTCAAACAGGGCGGGCATGTTATCCCGAGAGAGGTCGCAGGCGGCCAGCATCTCATCGCTCCAGTCGCGTTTGGCAACGTCCAGCCATAGGGTTCCCGCCGCGTCGGACATATCGCTGGCGTACTCCCCGGTCATGCGCAGACGCAGATAATCTTTCGGCAGCAGCACCTTCGCGACCTGGGCAAACACCTCTGGCTCGTGGCGCTTGACCCACAGCAGCTTGGGGGCGGTAAAGCCGGGCATCATCAGGTTGCCAGTAATCTGCCGCGAGTCAGGCACCGCCGCTTCCAGCAGGGCGCACTCCTCTGCACAGCGACCGTCGTTCCACAGAATGGCCGGACGCAGAATGCGGTCGTCGCGGTCCAGCAGCGTTGCGCCGTGCATCTGCCCGGCAATGCCGATAGCCTTGACGCCGGACAGCGGCTGCTGCTGTGCCAGCGCTGTTAACGCGCGATCCGTCGCCAGCCACCACTGCTCGGGATCCTGTTCTGACCAGAGCGGATGCGGACGTGAGACAGAAAGCTTCTCGGTGTGCGAAGCCAGCATCTCGCCCTGCTCGTTCAGCAGGATGGCTTTTACACCCGACGTGCCCAGATCGATGCCGATATACATAGCGGGATTCCTTAATGAAAACGCCCGGTGGCGCTATGCTTACCGGGCCTACGGATCTGTAGGCCGGGCCAGCGCAGCGCCGCCCGGCGATACTGACTATTTATCAAAAATATAGTGGTTAACCAGGTTCTCCAGCAGCTCCTGATGACCGCTCTGGTGCTGCGGGGCCAGGTTTTGCTGTTCAGCGTACTTCGCCAGCTCGGTCAGCGTAAGCTGCCCTTTCAGGATCTGCTGGCCTAGCTCACCATTCCAGCCCGCATAGCGCTTCGCCACGCGCTTATCCAGCTCGCCATCTTCAATCATGCAGGCCGCCACCTTCAGCGCCAGCGCCATGGTGTCCATCGCGCCAATGTGGCCATAGAACAGATCGTATTTGTCGGTGCTCTGGCGACGTACTTTGGCATCAAAGTTGAGGCCACCGGTGATAAAGCCTCCCGCCTTCACGATCTCATACATCACCAGGGCGTTCTCTTCGACGCTGTTCGGGAACTGGTCCGTATCCCAGCCCAGCTGCATGTCGCCGCGGTTAGCATCGACAGAGCCGAAAATGCCCAGCGCAATGGCGGAGGCGATTTCGTGATGGAAGGAGTGCCCGGCCAGCGTAGCGTGGTTGGCCTCGATATTGACCTTGATCTCTTTCTCAAGGCCGAACTGCTTGAGGAAGCCGTAAACTGTGGCCACGTCGTAGTCGTACTGGTGTTTGGTCGGCTCCTGCGGCTTCGGCTCGATCAGCAGCGTGCCCTGGAAACCGATTTTGTGTTTGTGCTCGACCACCATCTGCATAAAGCGGCCGATCTGTTCACGCTCCTGGCGCAGATCGGTATTGAGCAGCGTTTCGTACCCTTCCCGGCCGCCCCACAGCACGTAGTTCTCGCCGCCCAGCTTATGGGTAGCGTTCATGGCGGTAACCACCTGGGTTGCTGCCCAGCTAAAGACCTCTGGGTCCGGGTTGGTCGCTGCGCCCGCGCCGTAGCGTGGGTGGGTGAAGCAGTTCGCCGTGCCCCACAGCAGCTTCACGCCGCTCTGCTGCTGCTTCTCGGCCAGAATGTCGGTCATGGTGGCAAAGTTATTGAGATACTCCTTCAGCGATGCGCCTTCCGGAGAGACATCGACATCATGGAAGCAGTAGTAGGGAACGTTAAGCTTGTGGAAAAATTCAAAGGCCACGTCGGCTTTGCGTTTTGCCAACGCCAGCGCATCGCCAGCCTGCTGCCACGGGCGCTCGAACGCGCCGACGCCAAACATATCCGCCCCGGTCCAGCAGAAGGTGTGCCAGTAGCAGGCGGCAAAACGCAGATGATCTTCCATGCGCTTGCCCAGCACGAGTTCGTCCGGGTTGTAGTGGCGAAAGGCCAACGGATTGGCAGTTTTCGGGCCTTCATAGCGAACGCGGTCAAGTTGGTCGAAATAGGCTTGCATATTCAGCTCCATAATCAATGTCTGCGGCAGGGGGTATCAGTGGCATTAATAGTGGATATTCGCCGGGCGTTGCTCAATTACGTTATTTCACACTGCTATTGAGAGAATGCACAAACGTGCGCTGGCTCTCAAATATTCATTTAGCGGCTTAAAATAAGATCGCGGTCATAAATTAGAAAATAAACCAAAAAACGTAATCGAAAGATAAAAATCAGTAATTGCCAGCCCGCAATAAGATGTTAAAAATTTGCTACGTCTGTCGCTGTGCATGTTTCTTTTATCTCAAGCCCGATAACCCTACAAAAGGTATTAATATTATGAAGATAAAGAACCTTTGCCTTACGCTTTGCGCCTCGCTACTGCTTGCCAGCGTCGCGAGCCATGCTAAAGAGGTCAAGATTGGGATGGCCATTGACGATCTGCGCCTCGAACGCTGGCAAAAAGATCGCGATATCTTTGTTAAAAAGGCCGAATCGCTGGGGGCAGAAGTGTTTGTCCAGTCGGCCAACGGTAACGAAGAGACCCAGATGTCGCAAATTGAAAATATGATCAACCGTGGCGTTGACGTGCTAGTGATTATTCCCTACAACGGCCAGGTTTTAAGTAATGTCGTAAAAGAGGCCAAGCAAGAGGGTATTAAAGTATTAGCCTACGATCGCATGATCAATAATGCTGATATCGATTTTTATATCTCTTTCGATAATGAAAAAGTAGGAGAAATGCAGGCGCAGAGCCTGGTGAAAAAGGTGCCTGAAGGCAACTATTTCCTGATGGGTGGCTCACCGGTGGATAATAACGCCAAGCTGTTCCGGGCGGGTCAGATGAAAGTCTTAAAACCCTATATCGACAGCGGCAAAATTAAAGTAGTAGGCGACCAGTGGGCCGACGGCTGGCTGCCGGAAAACGCGTTGAAAATTATGGAAAACGCCCTGACCGCCAACAATAACAAAATCGATGCGGTTGTCGCCTCGAACGACGCCACCGCAGGCGGCGCAATCCAGGCTCTCAGCGCCCAGGGGCTGGCGGGCAAAGTCGCCATCTCCGGTCAGGATGCCGACCTTGCCGGTATCAAACGAATTATGAACGGTAGCCAGACCATGACCGTCTATAAGCCCATCACCGAGCTGGCGAATACCGCCGCTGAAATCGCCGTCGAGCTGGGAAATGGCCAGCAGCCAAAAGCCGACACCTCGTTAAATAACGGCCTGAAGGATGTCCCTGCCCGCCTGCTGACGCCTATCGAAGTAAATAAAGAGAATATCGACGCCACCGTAGTGAAAGACGGATTCCACAAGAAAAGCGAGCTGTAAGCATCACATCCTCCCCCGGCACACCGGGGGAGCGCCCTCAGGCACTGTTATTCCAACGATCCACGCGGAGCAGGTATGCCTTATTTACTGGAAATGAAAAACATCACCAAAGCGTTCGGGACGGTAAAAGCCGTCGATAACGTGAGCCTGGCGCTCAACGCCGGCGAGGTGCTGGCCCTGTGCGGTGAAAACGGCTCGGGCAAATCTACCTTAATGAAGGTGCTGTGCGGCATCTATCCGCACGGCAGCTACGATGGCGAGATCCTCTTTGCCGGTGAGCCGCTCATCGCCAGCCATATCCGCGATACCGAACGCCGGGGTATTGCCATCATTCACCAGGAGCTGGCGCTGGTTAAGCACCTGACGGTGCTGGAGAACATCTTTCTTGGCGCGGAGCTGACCCACCACGGGGTGATGGACTACGACACCATGACGCTGCGCTGCGACAAGCTGCTCAAGCAGGTCAGCCTCGCCATCTCGCCGGATACCCGGGTAGGCGATCTGGGCTTAGGGCAGCAGCAGCTGGTTGAGATCGCCAAGGCGCTCAACAAGCAGGTACGGCTGCTGATCCTCGACGAGCCTACCGCCTCCCTGACCGAGCAGGAGACGGCGGTGCTGCTGGATATCATCCGCGACCTGCAAAATCACGACATCGCCTGTATCTACATTTCACACAAGCTGAACGAGGTGAAGGCCATTGCCGATGTTATCTGCGTGATCCGCGACGGCAAGCCGGTAGGAATGCGCGACGCGGCAGGCATGAACGAAGATGCCATTATCACCATGATGGTGGGCCGCGAGCTGACCGCGCTCTATCCAAGCGAGCCGCATACGGCGGGAGATGAGATCCTGCGCGTGGAGCACCTTACCGCCTGGCATCCGGTTAACCGCCACATCAAGCGGGTCAACGACGTCTCCTTCTCCCTGCGGCGCGGGGAGATTTTAGGCATTGCCGGATTAGTCGGCGCCGGGCGCACCGAGGCCGTGCAGTGTCTGTTTGGCGTCTGGCCAGGCCGCTATGAGGGCAGCGTGTTTATCGACGGCCAGCCGGTGAAGATAAGCAACTGTCAGCAGGCCATCGCCCATGGGATCGCCATGGTGCCAGAGGATCGGAAAAAAGATGGCATCGTGCCGGTGATGGCTGTTGGCAAGAACATTACCCTGGCGGCGCTGGATCAGTTTTCTGGCACGCTCAGCACCCTTGACGATGCCGCCGAGCAGCAGTGCATTCTCAATTCACTCCAACGGTTGAAAGTCAAAACCTCCTCGCCGGAGCTGGCGATTGGCCGTCTTAGCGGCGGCAACCAGCAGAAGGCGATTCTGGCCCGCTGCCTGCTGCTCAATCCGCGCATTCTGATCCTCGACGAACCTACGCGCGGGATCGATATCGGCGCGAAGTATGAAATCTACAAGCTAATTAACCAGCTGGTACAGCAGGGCATTGCCGTCATCGTGATCTCATCCGAGCTGCCGGAGGTGCTGGGGCTGAGCGATCGGGTGCTGGTAATGCATGAAGGCCGGCTCAAGGCCAATCTCATCAATCACCATCTGACCCAGGAACAGGTTATGGAAGCGGCGCTGAGGAGCGAACATCATGTCGAAAAGCAATCCGTCTGAACTTAAGCTCGCCTCCCCGGCTCCCGGGGCCTTTAGCGGGTTAAAATCTCTCAATCTCCAGGTCTTTGTCATGATTGCCGCCATCGTGGCAATCATGCTCTTCTTTACATGGATGACCGACGGCTCGTACCTGAGCGCGCGCAACATCTCTAACCTGCTGCGCCAGACTGCCATCACCGGCATCCTGGCCGTGGGGATGGTGTTTGTCATCATCTCCGCCGAGATTGACCTCTCCGTGGGTTCAATGATGGGCCTGCTGGGCGGCGCGGCGGCGATCTTTGACGTCTGGCTCGGCTGGCCGCTGCCGCTTACCGTCGCGGTAACGCTGGTGCTGGGGTTGCTGCTGGGCACCTGGAACGGCTGGTGGGTAGCGTACCGCAAAGTACCGTCGTTTATCGTCACCCTTGCGGGGATGCTGGCGTTTCGCGGCGTGCTGATTGGCATTACCAACGGCACTACCGTCTCGCCCACCAGCGCGGCAATGTCGCAGATTGGTCAGAGCTACCTGCCGGATGGGTTTGGCTTTGGCGTCGGTGCGCTGGGGCTGGTGCTGTTTGTGCTCTGGCAGTGGCGCGGGCGGCTGCGCCGTCAGTCGCTGGGGCTGGCAACGTCGGCCTCCACGATGGTGGTCGGCAGGCAGGCGCTGACAGCGGTGGTGGTACTGGGTGCGATCTGGCTGCTCAACGACTACCGTGGCGTACCGACGCCGGTGCTGCTGCTGGTCTTCCTGTTGCTGGCGGGGATGTTTATGGCAACGCGTACTGCCTTCGGGCGACGGATCTACGCCATCGGCGGCAACATTGAGGCGGCGCGTCTGTCGGGTATTAACGTTGAGCGCACCAAGCTGGCGGTATTTGCTATCAACGGCCTGATGGTGGCCATCGCCGGGCTGATCCTCAGCTCGCGCCTCGGCGCAGGCTCTCCGTCGGCGGGGAACATTGCCGAGCTGGACGCCATCGCCGCCTGCGTGATCGGCGGTACCAGCCTCGCGGGCGGGGTCGGCAGCGTGGCGGGCGCGGTGATGGGGGCCTTTATTATGGCCTCGCTGGATAACGGCATGAGCATGATGGACGTCCCCACATTCTGGCAGTACATCGTCAAGGGAGCCATTCTGCTGCTGGCGGTGTGGATGGACTCTGCCACAAAACGCCGCACATAGCGGCCAAATTCCATGGATGATCACACTGCCGGGGAAAATCTCTCCGGCTTTGTGCTGAATGTGATAATCAGAAACGGTGATTTATCAGGAAGAGATCAACATGTTTGCCAAGCGCCATCGTATCACCCTGCTGTTTAACGCCAATAAAGCCTACGATCGCCAGGTCGTTGAAGGCGTGGGCGAATATCTTCAGGCTTCCCAGTCGGAGTGGGACATCTTCATTGAGGAGGATTTCCGCATCCGCCTCGACAATATCAAAGAGTGGCTAGGGGACGGGGTCATCGCCGACTTCGACGACGGCGAGATCGAACGCGTGCTGGCCGACGTAGACGTTCCCATCGTCGGCGTGGGCGGCTCCTACCATCGCCCGGAGGACTACCCGGCGGTGCACTACATCGCCACCGATAACTACGCCCTGGTTGAGAGCGCCTTTCTGCATTTGAAAGAGAAAGGGGTGCACCGCTTCGCCTTCTATGGCCTGCCTAACTCCAGCGGCAAAGGCTGGGCGGCGGAACGGGAGTACGCTTTTTGCCAGCTGGTCGCGCAGGAGAAGTATCGCGGCGTAGTCTATCAGGGTCTGGAGACGGCCCCAGAGAACTGGCAGCACGCCCAGAACCGTCTCGCTGACTGGCTGCAAACCCTGCCGCCGCAGACCGGCATTATTGCCGTGACCGACGCCCGTGCTCGCCACGTGCTGCAGGTGTGCGAGCATCTGCATATTCCGGTCCCGGAGAAGCTGTGCGTCATTGGCATCGATAACGAGGAGCTCACTCGCTACCTGTCGCGGGTGGCGCTCTCGTCGGTGGCACAAGGCACGCGGCAGATGGGCTACCAGGCGGCGAAGCTGCTGCACCGCCTGCTGGATAACGAAGCGATGCCGCTCCAGCGGCTGCTGGTACCGCCGCTGCGGGTGGTGGCCCGGCGCTCGACAGACTATCGATCGCTCAACGATCCGGCGGTGATCCAGGCCATGCATTACATTCGCAATCACGCCTGCAAAGGGATTAAGGTCGATCAGGTGCTGGATGCGGTAGGGATCTCCCGCTCGAACCTGGAGAAGCGTTTTAAGGAGGAGGTAGGCGAGACCATTCATGCGATGATCCACGCAGAGAAGCTGGAGAAGGCCCGTAGCCTGCTTATCTCCACCTCGCTGTCGATTAACGAGATTTCGCAGATGTGCGGCTACCCATCGCTGCAATACTTCTACTCGGTGTTTAAGAAGGAGTACGGCAGCACGCCGAAGGATTACCGGGATCGCTATAGCGAGATAGTAATGTAGAGAAGGTAAGTCACGTAGGCCGGGTAAGCAAAGCGCCACCCGGCATAACGAAGACAAAATTACATATGCGCCGCGATCAACCGCTGGTTGTCCTGGTACATAGCAAACAGATAGTTGTTATAGCGCTGGCCCTGCGTCGAATAGCCGCTGAGCTTGTGGATCATGGTGCTGGCAGTCACTTCCTGATCCGCTTTGCGCAGCTGCGCACGGGATTTACGGAACGACGCGTACGCCGGGTTGGTGTTGAGGTTAGCCGCGTAGGCGCTCACTGACTCTTTAACCGAGTCAAACTGAGAGTACCCTTTCACCGTGCCCGGGCCGTTGTTACAGCGGCCTTTCGCACACTTCATGCCGAACAGGTTGTTGTTACTGCGCGCCAGCTTCGACGTTCCCCAGCCGCTTTCGGCTGCCGCCATGGTGGCAACCATGCTGTCAGGGATAATGTCGACGCGATCCAGCAGCGTATTCCATGGGATGCGGCGGGTATTACCCGACCAGCTCACCTTGTAACGCTTAGCGATGTCTTTCAGACGCGCACGCTCGGTCGGCGACCAGCGATTGTCGTACTGTTTAGACACCAGCCAGTTACGCTCAGCGGTAATCGCAGCATTTTGGCTAGTGATGTAGGGCATAACCGTCCGGAGAAACGCCTTTTTCCTTGGTGTTCCGGAAGGGTATTTTCGCAAATCAGGAAGTGAACTGCTCTTTGCACTATTGCGAGAATACTCTTGTTTACTGCTTGCCAGCGTACTACTAACTTTTTTACTGCTAATCGTTTTACTGCTAACCTTTTTACTACTGCTTAACGTTTTACTGTGCTTATGGCTGCTTGTGTGGGCTGTGTAACTCGTTGTCTGTGCATGCGTTTTCGCAATCACCTCACCTGAAAATGCCGTGGTGAGTAACATGAGTATCGCAGCCCCATATCGTCGAATGGGAGTCGATATCATTAGGTCTCCTGGTCGGATTGATGCATTCCAACACCTTATTTTTACAAGATTTTGAGAGCGGAATCTCAAATTGTATCAAAAATACCCCTCGGGAGCACTCTAAGAAATAGTCCATTTCCTAATTGGTGTCATCAACCGAATGGATCTACAGCATGCAAAATAGTCAAAAATTGCGTGGCCTATCACAAACTTCCCTCTAAATGTGGCGCAGATCGCTCAGCCTTTGACCTCCACCCTGGCAAACGCCCGGCAGGGATGAGTTTACCCGGCGCAACGGGTGGCACACTGATGGAAACTCTGGAGAGGATGCCATCATGCAACGCTGTGCCCTTGCGCTTTTACTGCTTCCCATCACCGCCTGGTCCGAATGGACCGCGCCCGGCTTTCCCGCGTTCAGCGCGACCGGCAGCGGGGTTTACCACAGTGAGGCTACGTTCAAAAAGGGTACCACTCCTCTTACCTTAAAAAGTGACAATGCGTGCTGGCAGCCTGCCACTGCCCCTAAGCTCAACCAGATGCTATCGCTTCAGCCCTGCACCGGTGACGCGCCGCAGTGGCGCATCTTTCGCGACGGCGACTATGCGCTACAGATAGATACCCGCTCGGGTACGCCAACGCTGATGCTAACGGTAGCCGCCCCGCCTGAAGCAGAGGCCAACACCGCTGCCCTGCGCCAGTGTCCGGTGTGGGACGGCAAGCCGCTAACGGTCGATGTAAGTAAAACCTTTGCCGAAGGTAGCCAGGTACGTGACTTCTATAGCCAGCAGGTTGCCACGGTGAGCGGAGGGAAAATCACGCTCCAGCCCGATGCTAACAGCGGCGGTCTGCTGCTGCTTGAGCAGGCCGATGCGCCTGCGGATGCGCCCTTTAGCTGGCACAACGCCACCGTCTACTTCGTCCTTACCGACCGCTTCGTCAACGGCGACCCGGCCAACGACAACAGTTATGGCCGCCATAAAGACGGTATGCAGGAGATTGCCACCTTTCACGGCGGCGATCTGAAGGGGCTCACCAGCAAGCTGGACTACCTCGCCGGGCTGGGGGTTAACGCGCTGTGGGTTAGCGCGCCCTTTGAGCAGATCCACGGCTGGGTAGGCGGCGGCACCAAAGGCGACTTCCCGCACTATGCCTACCACGGCTACTACACTCTGGACTGGACGAAATTGGATGCCAACATGGGCAGCGAGGCGGATCTACGCGCGCTGGTCGACGGCGCGCACCAGCGCGGCATTCGCGTGCTGCTGGACGTAGTGATGAACCACACCGGTTACGCCACGCTGGCGGATATGCAGACCTACCAGTTCGGCGCCCTCTATTTGCAGGGCGAGGAGCGACAGAAGCTCCTCGGCGAAAGGTGGACGGACTGGAAACCCGCTGCCGGACAAAACTGGCACAGCTTTAATGACTACATCAACTTTAGCGATAAAGCGGCGTGGGAGCAGTGGTGGGGCAAAAACTGGATCCGCACCGACATCGGCGACTACGACAGCCCCGGCTTTGACGATCTCACCATGTCCCTCGCGTTCCTGCCGGATATCAAAACCGAATCCACTACCCCGTCTGGCCTGCCGGTTTTCTATCAGCATAAGCCCGACACGCGGGCCAAAGAGATCTCCGGCTATACGCCGCGCGACTACCTGACCCACTGGCTCAGCCAGTGGGTGGGTGAATACGGCATCGACGGTTTCCGGGTGGATACCGCTAAGCATGTGGAGATGGCCGCGTGGCAGCAGCTCAAGACCCAGGCAACGGCGGCCCTGACAGAGTGGAAGCAGGCGAACCCAGATAAAAAACGCGACGATAACCCGTTCTGGATGACCGGCGAGGCCTGGGGCCACGGCGTGATGCAGAGCGAATACTATCGCCATGGTTTCGATGCGATGATCAACTTTGATTACCAGGAGCAGGCGGCCAAAGCCACCGACTGTTTGGCAAATATGATGCCGATCTGGCAGCAGATGGCGGACAAGTTGCAGGATTTTAACGTGCTGAGCTATCTCTCCTCTCACGATACCCGCCTGTTCCGCGAAGGTGGTCAGCGGGCCGCCGAGCTGCTGCTGCTGGCCCCCGGTGCGGTGCAGATCTTCTATGGCGATGAGTCGGCGAGACCTTTCGGCCCTACCGGCTCCGATCCGTTGCAGGGCACGCGCTCGGACATGAACTGGCAGGATGTGAGCGGTCAGTCAGCGGCTACTGTGGCGCACTGGCAGAAGCTCGGGCAGTTCCGCGCTCGTCACCCCGCCGTGGGGGCGGGTAAACAGTCGTCGCTAGAGCTGGCCCAGGGCAGCGGATTTATGCGTGAAAACGGCACAGATAAAATTATGGTGGTGTGGGCAGGGAAACAGAATTAACGTCTGACGGTGAGACTGTCTTTAGCATAAAAACACGAAGCGCAGCCAGGCCAGCGATTTGCACCGCGCCTGCGCTAGCGTTAAGGTGTGCCAATTTTAAAATCAGACCGACAGAACACCTGCTATGACATTTTCACTTTTCGGCGACAAATTCACCCGCCACTCAGGCATCACGCGCCTGATGGAGGATCTCAACGACGGCCTGCGCACGCCCGGCGCGATTATGTTAGGTGGCGGTAACCCGGCGCAGATCCCGGAGATGACCGACTACTTCCAGAAGCTGCTGGCGGAGATGCTTGCCTCCGGCAAAGCCACTGATGCGCTGTGCAATTATGACGGTCCACAGGGGAAATCCGAGCTGCTGGTCGCGCTGGCGGATATGCTGCGCACCACGCTAGGTTGGGATATTGCGCCACAGAATATTGCACTGACTAACGGCAGCCAGAGCGCGTTTTTCTACTTGTTCAATCTGTTTGCTGGTCGCCGTGCCGATGGAACCACCAGAAAGGTGCTGTTCCCGCTGGCCCCGGAGTATATCGGCTATGCGGATTCCGGGCTGGAGGAGGATCTCTTCGTCTCTGCGCGCCCGAATATTGAGCTGCTGCCGGGCGGCCAGTTTAAGTATCACGTCGACTTTGAGCATCTGCACATTGGCGAAGAGACGGGCATGATCTGCGTCTCCCGGCCAACCAATCCGACCGGCAACGTCATTACCGACGAGGAGTTGATCAAGCTGGACGCCCTGGCCAACCAGCATGGTATCCCGCTGGTGATCGATAACGCCTACGGCGTGCCCTTCCCGGGCATTATCTTCAGCGAGGCGCGCCCGCTGTGGAACCCGAACACCATTCTCTGCATGAGCCTCTCCAAGCTCGGCCTGCCCGGCAGCCGCTGCGGCATTATCATCGCCAATGAGCAGACTATTTCGGCGATCCGCAACATGAACGGCATCATCAGCCTTGCCCCCGGCGGCATTGGCCCGGCGATGATGTGCGAGATGATCAAACGCAACGACCTGCTGCGCCTGTCAGAGACGGTGATCAAGCCGTTCTACTACCAGCGCGTGCAGGAGACGATGGCTACGCTGCGCCGCTATCTGCCGGAAGAACGCTGTCTTATTCACAAGCCTGAGGGAGCCATCTTCCTCTGGCTGTGGTTTAAAGACCTGCCGATCACCACCGAACTGCTCTATCAGCGCCTGAAGAAACGCGGCGTGCTGATGGTGCCCGGCGACTACTTCTTCCCAGGCCTCGACAAGCCCTGGCCGCACACCCACCAGTGCATGCGCATGAACTACGTGCCGGACCCGGAGAAGATCGAAGCTGGGGTGAAAATTCTCGCCGAAGAGGTGGAGATTGCCTGGCAGGAACGAGCTAATTAACACTGTTGTAGGCCGGGTAAGCGCAGCGCCACCCGGTAAAGCATTGGATTCAGCGACTGGGTAGAACGCGTCTGGCCGCCTCAGCCAGAAAGGCGCTTCGGTTGCTGTAGTCGGGATGCTCACGAACAAAATGATCAATTTTCGTTAGCAATCGCTTCGGCAACGTAATATTGATTCGTTCTGCACGGCCATCGAACTGGTTGATATTAATATCAACCAGTAACCATTGCCCGTCTGTAAAATCAGCAGGATTATTTTTCAGATGCGCTTCTATCGATCCGGGGCCCGGGAGCGTCTCCTGGGTTTCACAAAGTAATTCAAAGTGTGCCGTTAAGGCCTCTTTCGCATCCTGAAAGGCATCATCTAACGTATCGCCAGCAAAGAAACAACCCGGCACATCCGGAAAGAAACCACTGGCGCTGCCGTCAGGATCGGCATGAATATAAGCCGGATAAAACATAGAGACTCCTGCATATTAAAGTTTTAAACCAGCCTGACGCCAAATCTGCGCCAGCGTACCCGGTTTAATGTATCTCTCTATCCTTACTGGATTATACACATAATACACACAGTTAATGGCTACAGGATCACAATAGCGCATAACAAAAATGGAAGCTGTCGGAGGATTTACAAGTGGTAAAGCACGATGAGTAATGTCCATTCAGAGCAACGCCCGGCGGCGCTACGCTTGCCGGGCCTACACTGTACACGGAACGTAGGCCGGGCAAGCTTGCGCCGCCCGGCGATAAGAACTCAGAACAGCCCGAGCGGTTTATCCGAATAGCTCACCAGCAGGCACTTGGTCTGCTGGTAGTGATCCAGCATCATCTTATGGGTTTCGCGCCCGATGCCGGACTGCTTGTAGCCGCCGAACGCCGCATGGGCGGGATAGGCGTGGTAGCAGTTGGTCCAGACGCGTCCGGCCTGGATACCGCGCCCCATCTTATAGGCCAGGCTGCCGTTGCGGCTCCAGACGCCCGCGCCCAGCCCGTACTGGGTATCGTTGGCTAGCTCCAGCGCCTCCTCCACGGTTTTGAAGGTGGTGACGGCGAGCACCGGGCCAAAGATCTCCTCCTGGAAGACGCGCATGTTGTTCTGCCCAAAGAGAATGGTCGGCTCCAGGTAGTAGCCCTCTTTCAGCTCGCCCTCCAGCAGCTTACGCCGTCCGCCGGTGAGCACGTCCGCCCCCTCGTTTTTACCAATGTCGATGTAGTTGAGGATGGTCTCCAACTGCCCCTGAGAGACCTGCGCGCCCATCTGGGTGACGGTATCCAGCGGGTTGCCGCTGCGGATGCTCTCTACCCGGCGGATGGCGCGCTCCATAAAGCGCTCGTAGATCGACTCCTGCACCAGCGCCCGGCTTGGACAGGTACAGACTTCACCCTGGTTAAAGGCAAACAGGGCAAAGCCCTCCAGCGCCTTGTCAAAGAAGGCATCCTCCTCGTCCATCACGTCGGCGAAGAAGATGTTCGGCGACTTGCCGCCCAGCTCCAGAGTGACCGGAATAATGTTCTGGGTCGCATACTGCATGATCTGCTGGCCCACTTCGGTGGAGCCGGTAAAGGCCACCTTACTGATGCGTTTCGAGGTGGCAAGGTACTCACCAATCTCGCCTCCCGCGCCGTTGACTACGTTCACTACCCCTGGCGGCAGCAGATCGCCGACAATCTCCATCAGCAGCAGCACAGAGAGCGGCGTCAGGCGCGCGGGTTTTAAGACGATGCAGTTCCCGGCGGCAAGCGCAGGAGCCATCTTCCAGCTTGCCATCAGCAGCGGGAAGTTCCACGGGATGATCTGCCCAACCACGCCCAGCGGCTCGCGGAAGTGGTAGGCCACCGTCTCGCTGTCTACCTCGCTGATGCCGCCCTCTTGGGCGCGAATACAGGAGGCAAAATAGCGGAAATGGTCAATCGCCAGCGGCACGTCGGCTCCGCTGGTTTCACGGATCGGCTTGCCGTTATCCCAGGTCTCGGCGGTCGCCAGCAGCTCCAGGTTCTGCTCCATGCGGTCGGCTATCTTCAGCAAAATGGCTGCCCGATCCTGCACGGAGGTATGCGCCCACTTATCTTTCGCCTTGTGGGCCGCGTCCAGCGCCAGATCGATATCACGCTTGCCTGAGCTGGCAATTTCACACAGCGGCTGGCCGGTGACCGGAGTCAGGTTCTGGTAGTACTCGCCGTCGGCCGGAGGAACCCAGTCGCCACCGATAAAGTTTTCATAACGCGCTTTTAAGGTAAGAGGATAACCGTATTCGCCAGGCTGGATGCGGTTGGCGGGAGGATTGTTTGTCATGGCCGTCTCCTTGCAGGGGTGTCCTTCAAGGGTAGCCGGGGTGGATAAAAAAGAAGCAATCAGATTGCCGCTTTTCGACGCTGTTCACGTATTACCTTACTTTACATTCTCCCGTCTGGCCTGAGCCATAATTAAGCGTAAGGAACCGGAAAAGGGAAATACCTATGCACTACTTTATTGGTTTTGATGTCGGGGGAACCCACATCAAGCATGGCCTGATCGACGAGCATGGCGAAGAGCTCTCTTCGGATGAGTTTGATACGCCTGAAGATGAAGCGTCGTTTAAAAAAGCGTGGAAAGAAGTCGTTGAAACTTACCAAAAAGATCATGAGATCGCTGGCATCGGCGTCAGCTTCCCTGGCCATATCAACGTGCATACCGGCAAAGCGGCAAAAGCGGGCGCACTGGACTTTATGGATGGCGCAAACCTACACGATCTCTTCTCGACCCTTACCGATCTGCCGGTAGTGGTGGAGAACGATGCCAACTGTGCGGCGCTCGGCGAGCGCTGGCGCGGGGCCGGACAGGAGTTTGAGAACTTTGTCTGCATCACCGTAGGAACGGGCATTGGCGGCGGGATTATCGTCAACGGTGAGCTGTTCCGGGGCGTGCACTTCCACGCCGGTGAGTTTGGCGTGATCCCCGTAGGCAACAACGGCGAGTGCATGCACGAGGTCGCCTCCGGCAGCGGCCTGATGAAAGCCTGCCGCCAGGCGCTGGCGGTCTCCGCCGACGAGCTGCCGCACGGTAAAGAGCTCTTCGAGCGTATGGACAGCGACGTCCATCTGCGCGAAGCCATTAATGAGTGGGCGCTGTTCCTGGCGCGCGGAGTCTATAGCGTTATCTCCATGTTCGACCCTGAGGCGGTGCTGATTGGCGGCGGGCTGAGCGAACAGGAGAAAGTTTACCAGCTGCTCGATCGTCACCTGGAAACCTTTGAGATGTGGGAGGCGCTACGTGTGCCGATCCACCCCTGCAAGCTGGGTAACCAGGCGGGCAGACTGGGGGCGGTGTGGCTGGCGAAGCAGAAGATCGCGCCCGGTGAATAGGGCGCGACAAAGTTACGCCTGCGGATTGGCCGGGAACAGCAGAGCGTCGCGCAGCAGGTGATCGTTGCCGCGTCGGCGGGTAAAGCCGATGCGGTCGAAATATTCTAGGATCTGAATGGCCAGCTTGCGTCCGACGTTGAGTTGGTCGCGGAAGTCGGCGGCACAGGTTGATCCACGCTCGCCGTCCAGGGCACGGATCAGGTTCGCAAAGGCCACAATGCGATCGTTGCGGTAGTAGCGATCCTTTACGATCGCCGTGATCAGCCCCTGCTGTGCCGCCTGGTGCAGAACGCTGCGCATGATCTGCTCGTCTGCCCCCACCTCACGCGCCAGGTCGCGCACCCACCAGGGTTCATCCGCAAACAGCGTGGCGACTTTCTGCCAGATTGTGTCCTGCTCGGCAGTAAAGCCTGCTTTATGATCCGGCAGATGTAACCAGCCGTGATGGCTGTGGATATCTCCGCTCTCCCGCATCCGCTCGATGAGCGTCAGCACCAGCGCCTCGTTCTCCATCGGCAAGGCCATGCGGCGCAGACGCTCGCGCCCTGGCCCCGGCTCATCTCGATGCTGGGCATGGTAGGTAGCGAGGGTATCAAGGATCTTGCGCTGCCAGCGGGCGGCGACCGCGGCGCTAATCAGGCTGTCTCCGGCCTGGATCAGCGCCGGGCTCTCGGTCAACGCCGCCAGCCCCTGAGCGTTAAGCTGTCTCTCCCACGCGAACGATGGCAGATGTACCGCGCCGCGCGTCAGGTGTACCGCCAGCGCGCCGGCATCGTCACTCGCTTCAGTCAGCGCAGCGATCCACGCCAGGTACTCTGGCTTACGTTTGCCCCGGCGCGGCGGATTAAGCGTGACTACCCTCGCTCCGGCCAGCGTGGTACGGGCAGCGATATCACGCAGCACCAGCCGATCGTTATCCGCCAGCCACAGCGGCGTATCCAATACCAGCTCGGCAAGATTATCTTCGAGCAGCGAGACGCGGCCCGTCACGTGGCTGGCGGCATGATGAATGTGCAGCGGCTGCCATTGACCCAGCGGCGCGTGGGTGTGCAGCGCCACGATCAGCCGTGTCACAGGCTCAGGCGGCGCCTCGGCCAGCAGCCAGTCGCCGCGGCTGATAGCCTCTTTTTCCGCGTCGCCCGCAATGTTCAGGGCAATACGCTGCCCGGCGTGGGCCTGCTCTACCGGCTGGTTTTGCGCATGCAGGCCGCGCACGCGCATCGGCCTGTTCACGCCGGTAAGCCACAGGGTATCGCCCACCTTTACGCTGCCGGAGAGCGCCGTGCCGGTCACCACCAGCCCCGCGCCCTTGACGCTAAACGCGCGATCGATGGCAAGGCGGAAGCGGCGCTCGTCGGTCTGCTCGCGTTCGGGCAGCGCCAGCAGATGCGCGCGCAACGCCTCAATGCCCACCCCCTGCGTCGCAGCGGTAGTAAACAGCGTGGCCTGCGGGTAGCCATACTCTGCCAGCACGCTACGCATCTCGGCCTCGGCCTCGGCTATCCGCGCCGCATCCACGCGATCGGCCTTGGTCAACGCCACGGTCAGCGCCGGGTTGCCGGTGAGCTGTAAAATTGCCAGGTGCTCCCGGGTTTGCGCCATCACGCCGTCGTCGCAGGCCACCACCAGCAGCGCGCCGTCGATACCGCCGACGCCCGCCAGCATATTGGCAAGAAACTTCTCGTGGCCCGGCACATCAATAAACCCTGGCACGCGGCCATCCGGCTGGGGCCAGTAGGCGTAGCCGAGATCAATAGTCATGCCACGCTTCTTCTCTTCCGGCAGCCGATCGGCATTGATGCCGGTGAGCGCCTCCAGCAGCGTCGTTTTGCCATGGTCAACGTGCCCGGCCGTTGCAATAATCATTTCAGTAACCTGTTCAAAAAGCGGGATTCATCGTCAAGGCAGCGCAGATCGAGCCATAGACGACCGTCGGAGATGCGGCCAATCACCGGCTGCGGCAGCGCGCGCCACTGCGCCGCCAGTGCTTCAAGGCGGCTGCCGCGTCCGTCGCGAGGAGTAAAGGTCAGCGCCGCGCTGGGCAGCCTGTCCACCGGCAGCGATCCGCTGCCGATTTGCGACTGGCACTCTTCAACCTGCATCAAAAACTCAGCGTAGCGGCTCTCCAATGCGGGCAGAAGCCGCTCGGCCTGCTGGCGAATGTCGTCCGCGCTGCGGGTCAGCAGGCGCAACGTCGGCAGCCGTTCGGCCAGCTTCTCCGGATGCAGATAGAGCCTGAGCGTTGCCTCCAGCGCGGCGAGGGTCATCTTATCCACCCGCAGAGCGCGCTTAAGCGGGTGCTGCTGGAGCCTGGCAATCAGCTCGCGCTTGCCGATGATGATCCCCGCCTGCGGACCGCCGGGCAGCTTATCGCCGGAGAAGCTCACGAGGCTGACGCCTGCGGCAATCATCTCCTGCGGCATCGGCTCTTTCGGCAGACCGTACTGGCTGAGATCGACCAGCGAGCCGCTGCCTAAGTCGGCCACCACCGGCACGTTCAGCGGCAGACCAATCTGCACCAGCTCCGCCTCCTCCACCGCCTTGGTGAAGCCGGTGACGGCATAGTTGCTGGTGTGGACCTTCATCAGCAGCGCCGTATTCTCGTTCACCGCCTCACGATAGTCTTTGGCATGGGTGCGGTTGGTGGTGCCCACCTCGTGCAGCACGCAGCCCGCCTGGCGCATCACGTCTGGAATGCGAAACGCGCCGCCAATCTCCACCAGCTCGCCGCGCGACACCACCACCTCTTTACCGTTCGCCAGCGCGGCCAGCATCAGCAGCACCGCCGCCGCGTTGTTATTCACAATGCAGGCATCCTCTGCGCCGGTCAGGCGGCAGAGCAGATCCGCCACGCCGCGATCGCGATGACCGCGCCCGGCCTCGTCGAGGGCGTACTCCAGCGTCACCGGAGTGCGCATCGCCTCGGCAACCGCCTCGATGGCGGCCTCCGCCTGTAGCGCGCGTCCGAGGTTGGTGTGCAGCACCGTGCCGGTGAGGTTAAATACCGGCCGCAGAGCGCGGGTTTTATGCTGCATCAGCCGGCTCTCGGTTGCCGCCGCCCAGTCCGCGCACCAGGCGGGCAGCGCCTGGGTTTCGCGCACCGTAAGACGGGCCTCGTCCTGAAGCTGGCGCAGGGTATCTACGACGCAGCGGTGACCGAAGGTGTCGACTAAAACAGCAAAGGCGTCGGCATGCAGCAGACGATCGGTTGCCGGGATCTGGCTGAAAAGCGAACGTGATTCAAGGGTCATGACAAAGCCTGCAGTAGATTACCCCTCCCGCCGGAGAGGATTCGACGTGAAGGGAGATTGTACAGCGTACCGGCGCAGGCTGTCAGTATGCTGGGGCTAGGACTTTGGCGGTTCGGTGCGGGCAAAGCTCTCCCGCTGGAACAGGGTCTCCACCAGCTTCACCAGGTGAGGCCTGTCCACGCACCAGCCGGGCGAGACGCGGCGGAAGTTGATATAGCCGATGGCGCAGGCCACGGCGATGGTAGCAACGTTGAGGCTATCCGGCTGAATATCGCCCTCGCTGACGTGCTTTTCCAACATGTCCAACGCCCGGCTGATTTTCTCCCGCTGGCGCAGCAGCTCGGTCTCCGACTGCTGGGCCGCCGGTCGGGCCTGCTCGCGCACCGAGACCAGCCCGGCATCCATCACCCCATCGGCCAGGGCTTCTATCTGGCGCAGCTTCAGCGCCGCCTTTGGATCCTGCGGCAGCATCGCGGGCGCGATGTCCAGCAGCTCCAGGTAGGCAGCAATGATAGGCGAGTCGTACCAGATGTCGCCCTCATCGGTAACCAGCGCCGGAACTTTGCCCAGTGGATTGTAGTGCGCAACGCCGTTTTCGCCGTTGTAAGGGAACTCATTTACAAACTCAAAGGTGATCCCCTTCTCCAGCAGGATAACGGAGATTTTACGTACAAACGGGCTGGTATAGCTGCCGATAAGTTTCATTGCCTGATCCTGTCTACCCCGAAAAAAGTAATTATGGATCAGCGATGAAAAAAAGGCAGGTGATGCCTGGCGCATTCCTGCCTTTTGAGATTAATGGTCAAGATAGAGGTAGTGCATCCAGCTGGTCATTCGCAGCAGCACCTTGCGCATCACCGAGACGTGGTGGAAGTGATCGGAGTAGACCGCGACCTGGGCATAGATGCCGTCCGGCAGGGCATCCACCTCGGCGTTCGGCTCCAGCTCAATGGTCCCCAGCACGCCATCAGTGCCGGGCACCACCGTCAGCGACTGTAAGGCACCCTGCGCCTGATAGGAGCCGCCCGGCACTACCGGCAGAATAGTGGTCAGCTTGCCCTTAAACACCTGTCCAGGTAGGGCGTTGAACACCACCTCCGCTTCATCGCCAGGCTCAAGTCGCAGCAGGGAGTTCTGCCGGAACTGCGCCACGATCTGCCGCTTCTGCTGGGGAATAAAGACCATCACCGGACGCAGGGGCAGCGCGGCGGCGTAGGTCCCTGGGCGGATCAGCACCTGGGTCACGTAGCCATCACTCGGGGCACGGATCACCGTCTGCTCAAGGTTATATTTTGCCTCCGTCAGCTGTGCCCGCAGGCTAACGATCTGCGACTGTTCGCCGTTGACCATGCTGTCCAGCTGGCTCTGGATCTGCACCTGGTCGGCCACGGAGGTCTTTACCATCGCATCCTGAGCAAGATAGTTCTGCCGAGCGTTGTCGATATCGCTTTCAGAGAACGGATTCACCCTCGCCCGGCTGCCGCGCACGTAGCGCTGGTAGTCTTTATAGAGGCGGTCGCGTTCGGCCGAGACACGCAGGGTATTGGCCTGGGCACCCGCCAGCTGCGCCTTGAGCACGTGGATGTTGTGGGTGGCCGTCACCAGGTCGGCGTTAAGCCTGTCGACCCTGGCCTGATATCGCACCGGATCGAGTTTAAAGAGCACGTCGCCCTTTTTAATTAGCTGGTTTGATTTTCCCGTTACCTCACTCACAACGCCAGTAACCTGCGGCGTAATCGGAATCGAGATCACCGCCTTCTGCGCCGTGAAGGTATAGGGGTGGTTGTAGTTCATGAGCAGGATCAGGGCGCTGACGAGAAATATGCCCCCCAGCGCTGCCGTGGAGAGCGTCCACTGGTTAACCGGAATGCGGAATATTTTAAAGATGGCCCAGGCCAGAGCGACGTAGGTTAAGACGATCAGCAGATCCATACGCTACTCCCCCGCTCGGGTTTGCATTCGCTTCAGCTCTCTTTCAAGGGCCTCAACGCGCTGTTGCAGCTGTAGCTCGCCGCCGCCGCTGTTGAAGTGGGACTGCATCCCCCACCCGCGTTCCGGGCGGTATAGCGTGGCCCAGATCCAGAGAAACGGCCACAGCACGTGTAGGGTAAAGAGGCTCACCCAGCCTGCAATATGAATTGCATCGGCATGGGGATGGTTACGGGCTTTGGCAATCCGGTAGGGAATGTCATGAATAATGATGATGCCGTAGAACAGCACCAGGAAGACGAAAATCAGGATGCCGAGCGCAAAGTAATTCAGGAACATAATGTTGACCTCGAATTTACGCTGAGAAGATGTTGCTGACTTACAGTATTGCCGAGTCCCGTAATAAGAAGTTGCTGCCGCTCACGTTAAGAAAAGTCCAGGTGAAAATTTCTTGTGATCTAAATCACAAACCACAAACAAAGTAACGCGATAGAAATGTGATTAACATCACATTAACAGTCCCATACCGTCTTTTTTTTACCCGCTGTTCTTTTTTTACACCTATGATTTGTGACCGCCATCACACCTAAACCGGGCGTGATCCCTATATTAGTGTGATATGAATCACACTAAATCGTGCCATCTGGACAGTTTCTCGATTCGGTGCCAGATTCGCCACACAGAACATGGGTTCGGCTACCTCTGCCGCCTCGTTAACAAAAAAAGTTGGGCTTCCGCCCTGCGCGACAGCAAACATTAGAAGGGGTGTTTTATGTCATCCGATATCAAGATCAAGGTGCAAAGCTTTGGTCGTTTTCTCAGCAATATGGTAATGCCCAACATCGGCGCATTTATCGCCTGGGGTATTATCACCGCGTTGTTTATTCCAACAGGGTGGTTGCCTAACGAAACGCTGGCAAAACTTGTCGGCCCAATGATTACCTATTTGCTGCCGCTGCTGATCGGTTATACCGGTGGTCGCCTGGTGGGCGGCGATCGTGGCGGCGTGGTCGGTGCGATCACTACCATGGGCGTGATCGTCGGTGCGGATATGCCGATGTTCCTCGGCGCAATGATTGCCGGTCCGCTGGGCGGCTGGGCGATCAAACGCTTTGACGTCTGGGTTGATGGCAAGATCAAATCCGGCTTCGAAATGCTGGTGAACAACTTCTCCGCGGGCATCATCGGTATGATCCTCGCGATTCTGGCGTTCCTCGGCATTGGCCCGGCGGTAGAGGTGCTCTCTAAAGCCCTGGCCGCTGGCGTTAACTTCATGGTTGTCCATGACATGCTGCCGCTGGCCTCTATCTTTGTTGAACCGGCGAAAATCCTGTTCCTCAATAACGCCATCAACCACGGTATCTTCTCACCGCTGGGTATTCAGCAGTCCCATGATATCGGCAAGTCTATCTTCTTCCTGATCGAAGCGAACCCGGGTCCGGGGATGGGCGTCCTGCTGGCGTACATGTTCTTCGGTCGCGGCAGTGCGAAACAGTCTGCGGGCGGTGCGGCTATCATCCACTTCCTGGGCGGTATCCACGAAATTTACTTCCCGTACGTGCTGATGAATCCGCGTCTGCTGATCGCCGTTATCCTCGGCGGTATGACCGGCGTGTTTACCCTGAGCGTGCTGAACGGCGGCCTGGTCTCTCCAGCTTCCCCTGGCTCTATCCTGGCCGTGCTGGCGATGACGCCGAAAGGTGCCTACTTCGCTAACATCGCTGCTATCGTCGCTGCGATGGCGGTTTCGTTCGTGATCTCCGCCATCCTGCTGAAAACCAGTAAGGTGAAAGAAGAGGACGATATCGAAGCGGCAACCCGCCGTATGCATGACATGAAAGCGGAATCCAAAGGCGCAACCACTGCCGCCGCTGGCACGCCGCTAGCGGCAGGCGCGGTCTCTAACGACCTGAGCCACGTTCGCAAAATCATCGTAGCCTGCGACGCCGGGATGGGTTCAAGCGCCATGGGTGCAGGCGTGCTGCGTAAAAAAGTACAGGATGCTGGCCTGACCAACATCTCCGTGACCAACAGCGCGATCAACAACCTGCCGGCCGACGTGGACGTGGTTATTACCCACCGCGACCTGACCGAGCGTGCGATGCGCCAGGTGCCACAGGCGCAGCACATTTCGCTGACTAACTTCCTCGACAGCGGCCTCTATACCAACCTGACCGAGCGTCTGGTTGCGGCCCAGCGCCATACGGAAAACGAAGCGAAAGTGCGCACCAGCCTGCAGGACAGCATTGACCAGAGCAACAGCCATCTGTTCAAGCTGGGTGCGGAGAACATCTTCCTGGGCCGCACCGCGAGCCATAAAGAAGAGGCAATTCGCTTTGCCGGTGAGCAGCTAGTGAAAGGCGGCTACGTGCAGCCAGAGTATATCGACGCCATGCTGGAGCGTGAAAAACTGACCCCGACCTACCTGGGTGAGTCCATCGCGGTTCCGCACGGCACGGTTGAAGCGAAAGATCGCGTGCTGAAAACCGGCGTTGTGTTCTGCCAGTACCCGCAGGGCGTACGCTTTGGCGAAGAAGAAGATGACATTGCCCGTCTGGTCATCGGTATCGCTGCACGTAATAATGAGCACATTCAGGTGATTACCAGCCTGACCAACGCCCTGGACGATGAGTCCATTATCGAGCGCCTGGCGCATACCGATAGCGTTGAAGAAGTGCTGGCGCTGCTGAACAAGTAAGCCCTCCTCCCTCTCCCTTTGCGGAGAGGGTTTGGGTGAGGTCAGAGCCTCACCCCAGCCCTCTCGGGTAAAAACATTAATGAAGGTTAATACTATGAAAGCATTACATTTTGGCGCAGGTAATATCGGACGTGGCTTCATCGGCAAACTGCTGGCGGACGCTGGGATTACGCTGACGTTCGCCGATGTGAATGAGACGGTGCTCGACGCCCTGAATGCCCGTCATAGCTATCAGGTTCATGTGGTGGGTGAAAACGAGCAGGTTGATACCGTCTCCGGCGTCAACGCGGTGAGCAGCATCGGTGATGAGGTGGTCGATCTGATCGCCGACGTGGATCTGGTGACCACGGCGGTCGGCCCGGTGGTGCTGGAGCGCATTGCACCCGCGATTGCCAAAGGGCTGACGAAGCGTAAAGCGCAGGGCGTAGAGACCCCGCTGAACATCATCGCCTGTGAGAACATGGTGCGCGGTACGACTCAGTTAAAAGGCCACGTTCTCAATGCGCTGGCAGATGAGGATAAAGCCTGGGTTGAAGCACACGTTGGCTTCGTCGATTCGGCCGTAGACCGTATTGTTCCGCCGTCGGCCTCTGCCACCCACGATCCGCTGGAGGTAACCGTTGAGACCTTTAGCGAGTGGATTGTCGACAAGACCCAGTTCAAAGGCGCGCTGCCGAACATTGCGGGCATGGAACCGACCGACAATTTAATGGCCTTTGTGGAGCGTAAGCTCTTCACCCTGAACACCGGCCATGCTATAACCGCGTACCTTGGCCGCCAGGCGGGCCACCAGACCATTCGCGACGCCATTCTCGATGAGAAGATCCGCGCGGTGGTGAAAGGGGCGATGGAGGAGAGCGGCGCGGTGCTGATCAAGCGCTACGGCTTTGATGAAGCGAAGCATGCTGCCTATATCGAGAAGATCCTCGGCCGCTTTGAGAACCCGTATCTGAAGGATGACGTTGAGCGCGTAGGCCGTCAGCCGCTGCGTAAGCTGAGCATCGGTGACCGTCTGATCAAGCCGCTGCTCGGCACCCTGGAGTATCGCCTGCCGCACGAGAACCTGGTCAAAGGGATCGCCGCTGCCATGCACTACCGCAGCGAGCAGGATCCGCAGGCGCTTGAGCTGGCAGCGTTAATTGACGAGAAAGGCCCGCAGGCTGCGCTGGCGCAGATCTCCGGTCTGGAAAGCACAAGCGACGTTGTCGCCGAGGCGGTTAACGTTTATAACGCTCAGGCATGATGCCCTACCCGGCGCGGAGCGATCCTCCGCGCCCGAATATAAGATTGTCGGATATGCAGGCAATAATGGAAGAAACCCAGGCCTTTGAAAACCGTGTGCTTGAGCGTCTGAATGCTGGCAAAACCGTCCGAAGTTTCCTCATCGCCGCCGTTGAGCTACTCACGGAAGCGGTGAATATTCTGGTACTTCAGGTGTTCCGCAAAGACGACTATGCGGTGAAATACGCTGTGGAGCCGCTGCTGGAGGGCGATGGCCCGCTGGGCGATCTCTCCGTGCGCTTAAAGCTGATCTACGGCCTCGGCGTGATTAGTCGTCACGAGTATGAGGACGCGGAGCTGCTGATGGCCCTGCGCGAAGAGCTGAACCACGACGGCAACGAGTACGGGTTTACCGATGACGAGATCCTCGGCCCCTTTGGCGAGCTGCACTGCGTCTCTGCCCTGCCCCCCGAGCCCCAGTTTGATACCAGCGACACCGACCTTTACGCCATGCAGAGACAGCGTTACCAGCAGGTGGTGCGCTCGACCATGGTCCTCTCCCTGACCGGGCTGATCTCACGCATCAGCCTGAAAAAAGCCTTTCAGAAGTAACGTTGCGCACATTAGTGTATCCTTTGCAGTAATTCCCCTGTTTTTAGAGTCATCCGTTATGAAAGAAATCGAAAAGAACGAAATTAAACGCCTGAGCGACCGCCTTGATGCTATCCGCCACCAGCAGGCTGCCCTGTCACTGGTTGAGTCTGCCGACAAGTACGCCGAGCTGGAAAAAGAGAAAGAGACGCTGGAAGCGGAGATTACTCGCCTGCGCGAAGTGCATGGCCAGAAGCTGAGCAAAGAGGCGCAGAAGCTGATGGATCTGCCTTTCCGCCGAGCGATTACCAAAAAAGAGCAGGCCGACATGGGCAAGCTGAAGAAGAGCGCACGCGGGCTGGTGGTAGTGCACCCGATGACCGCCCTGGGCCGCGAGATGGGCCTGAAAGAGATGACCGGCTTCGCGAAGACCGAGTTCTGATTTTTTGCCGGGTGGCGCTACGCCTGCCCGGCTTCTTTCCCTTCCCCCCAAATTGGTCCTACCAATCCCCTAACCAACCGCCCTACGCTTCACACTTCCACGATTTCCACTTACAAACTCATTGCTGAAACATAACATCTGGTTAACCATTTGTTGTCATAAACCCTACACAACCCAATTGGCTGGACCACTTTTACACTGACCGTGACGCAGAGATGAGCGCAGACTCACCACCGATCGGCCAGCTAGGTCCCCAGGAGACCTGCAATGAGCCTGTGGCAACAAAACTACGATCCGGCCGGCAATATCTGGCTGTCGAGCCTAATCGCATCCCTGCCGATCCTGTTCTTCTTCTTCGCGCTGATTAAGCTCAAGCTAAAAGGCTACCTTGCTGCGACATACACTGTCGCCATCGCCCTGCTGGTAGCGCTCTTCTTCTACAAAATGCCGGTGGATCGCGCCATGGCATCGGTGGTGTACGGCTTCTTCTACGGCCTGTGGCCGATTGCGTGGATCATTATTGCCGCGGTGTTCGTCTACAAAATCTCGGTCAAGACCGGGCAGTTCGACATTATCCGCTCGTCCATTCTCTCTATTACGCCGGACCAGCGCCTGCAGATGCTGATCGTTGGCTTCTCCTTTGGTGCGTTTCTGGAAGGGGCGGCGGGCTTTGGCGCGCCGGTGGCGATCACCGCTGCGCTGCTGGTGGGGCTGGGCTTTAATCCGCTGTATGCCGCCGGGCTGTGCCTGATCGTCAATACCGCACCGGTCGCTTTCGGCGCGATGGGCATTCCGATTCTGGTGGCTGGACAGGTCACGGGCCTGGACAGCTTCGAGATCGGCCAGATGGTGGGTCGGCAGCTGCCGTTTTTAACCATCATCGTGCTGTTCTGGATCATGGCGATTATGGACGGCTGGCGCGGCATTAAAGAGACCTGGCCGGCGGTGATGGTGGCGGGTGGCTCCTTCGCCATCGCCCAGTACCTGAGCTCTAACTTTATTGGCCCCGAGCTGCCGGACATTATCTCCTCGCTGGTGTCGCTGGTCTGCTTGACGCTGTTCCTGAAACGCTGGCAGCCGGTGCGCATCTTCCGCTTTGGTGATATGGGTGCCTCTCAGGTCGATGAGAGTCTGGCGCGCACCCGCTACAGCGCGGGCCAGATTATCAAGGCGTGGTCACCCTTCCTGTTCCTTACCGCCACGGTAACGCTGTGGAGCGTGCCGCCGTTCAAAGCGCTGTTTGCACCGGGCGGGGCGCTGTACGACATGGTGATCAACATTTCGGTTCCGTACCTGGATAAGCTGGTGGCCCGCATGCCGCCAGTGGTTAACGCGGCAACGCCCTATGCGGCGGTCTATAAGTTCGACTGGTTCTCGGCCACCGGTACGGCGATCCTGTTTGCCGCCCTGCTCTCGATTGTCTGGCTGCGTATGAAGCCCGCGGCGGCGGTGCAGACCTTCGCCCTCACGCTGAAGGAGCTGGCCCTGCCTATCTACTCTATCGGTATGGTGCTGGCCTTCGCCTTTATCTCCAACTACTCCGGCCTCTCCTCGACGCTGGCGCTGGCGTTAGCCCATACCGGACACGCCTTTACCTTCTTCTCGCCGTTCCTCGGCTGGCTGGGCGTGTTCCTTACCGGCTCCGATACGTCGTCGAATGCCCTGTTCGCTGCCCTGCAGGCGACCGCCGCGCAGCAGATTGGCGTCTCGGACGTGCTGCTGGTTGCGGCCAACACCACCGGCGGCGTGACCGGGAAAATGATCTCTCCGCAGTCCATCGCCATTGCCTGTGCGGCGGTGGGACTGGTAGGTAAAGAGTCGGATCTGTTCCGCTTTACCGTGAAGCACAGCCTGATTTTCACCTGCATGGTGGGGATTATTACCACCCTACAGGCCTACGTCTTAACCTGGATGATCCCGTGATCGTTATGCCTAAACGCCTCCCCGACGAGATCGCCTCTCGCGTGCGGGCGCTGATAAAAGAGCAGCAGCTGGAGGCGGGCATGAAGCTGCCCGCCGAGCGTCAGCTGGCCGCGCAGCTTGGCGTATCGCGCAACTCGCTGCGCGAAGCGCTGGCTACGCTGGTCAACGAAGGAGTGCTGCTGAGCCGTCGCGGCGGCGGCACCTTTGTGCGCTGGCAGCACGACGACTGGTCTGAGCAAAATATTGTCCAGCCGCTGAAAACGCTGCTGGAGCACGACCCGGACTACAGCTTCGATATTCTAGAGGCCCGCCACGCTATTGAGGCCAGCACCGCCTGGCACGCGGCGATGCGCGCCACCGATGCCGATAAAGAGAAACTCCGTGTTTGCTACGAAGCGACCCAGAGCAAAGATCCGGACATCGCCTCGCAGGCGGACGTGCGTTTTCATCTGGCGATCGCCGAAGCGTCACATAACGTGGTGCTGTTACAGACCATGCGCGGCTTCTTCGATCTGCTGCAGTCGTCGGTTAAGCAGAGCCGCCAGCGCATGTATCAGGTTCCGCCGGTGTTCGCCCAGCTTACTGAACAGCACCAGGCAGTGCTCGACGCTATTCTGGTCGGCGACGCCGAGGCCGCACGCAAGGCGATGATGGCGCATCTGGGGTTTGTCCATACCACCATTAAACAATTCGATGAAGATCAGGCTCGTCAGGCGCGCATCACCCGCCTGCCGGGCGATCCCGACCCTACCAGGGAGAACAACGCATGATTATTTCTGCAGCCAGTGATTACCGCGCAGCGGCTCAGCGCATCCTGCCCCCTTTCCTGTTCCACTACATCGATGGCGGCGCGTACGCGGAATATACCCTGCGCCGCAACGTAGAGGATCTTGCCCAGGTGGCCCTGCGCCAGCGTGTGCTGAAGAACATGGCCGATTTGAGCCTGGAGACCACGCTGTTTAACGAAAAGCTCTCCATGCCGGTGGCCCTTGCGCCGGTAGGGCTGTGCGGCATGTACGCTCGCCGGGGCGAGGTGCAGGCCGCCGCCGCTGCCGATGCGAAGGGTATTCCGTTTACCCTCTCCACCGTCTCGGTATGCCCGATTGAAGAGGTGGCCCCCACCCTGAAGCGTCCGATGTGGTTCCAGCTCTACGTTCTGCGCGATCGCGGCTTTATGCGCAACGCCCTGGAGCGGGCGAAAGCGGCGGGCTGCTCGACGCTGGTCTTTACCGTTGATATGCCGACGCCGGGCGCGCGCTACCGGGATGCGCACTCTGGCATGAGCGGTGCTAACGCGGCCATGCGCCGCTACTGGCAGTCGGTAACCCATCCCCGCTGGGCATGGGACGTGGGCCTGCATGGTCGTCCGCACGATCTGGGGAATATCTCGACCTATCTCGGTAAGCCGACCGGGCTTGAAGATTACATTGGCTGGCTGGCAAACAACTTCGATCCCTCTATCTCATGGAAGGACCTGGAGTGGATCCGCGAATTCTGGGACGGCCCGATGGTGATCAAAGGGATCCTTGATGCCGAAGATGCCCGCGACGCGGTGCGCTTTGGTGCGGACGGGATTGTGGTGTCGAACCACGGCGGCCGCCAGCTGGATGGGGTGCTCTCCTCGGCCCGGGCGCTGCCAGCGATTGCCGATGCGGTGAAGGGCGACATCGCTATTCTGGCCGACAGTGGGATCCGTAACGGTCTCGACGTGGTGCGAATGATTGCTCTTGGGGCGGACACCGTGCTGTTGGGCAGGGCCTACCTCTACGCGCTGGCGACCCACGGCCAGGCAGGCGTCGCCAACCTGCTGAACCTGATCGAGAAAGAGATGCGCGTGGCGATGACCCTGACCGGGGCGAAATCCATTAAGGAGATCACCCGCGACCTGCTGGTGCAGAACGTTGAGCACGAGTCGGTATTTGAACCGGTGAAGACCGGCGACGCGGCGTAATTTACGCGTAAGTCTGCTATGCTGCCCCGCGTTATTGAGGGGGCACCATGCTGAACATCGTCTTATTTGAACCGGAGATCCCGCCGAATACCGGGAATATCATTCGTCTTTGCGCCAATACCGGCTTCCGCCTGCATATTATCGAACCGATGGGCTTTACCTGGGACGATAAGCGTCTGCGCCGGGCGGGGCTGGATTACCATGAGTTCACCGCCGTGCAGCGTCACGCTGACTACGCGGCGTTTATGGCAGCGGAAAATCCGCAGCGCCTGTTTGCGCTCACCACCAAGGGCACGCCTGCGCACAGCGCGGTGAGCTATCAGGCGGGCGACTATCTGATGTTTGGGCCCGAGACGCGCGGCCTGCCCGCGACGATCCTCGATGCGCTGCCGCCAGAGCAGAAGATCCGCATTCCGATGATGCCGGACAGCCGCAGCATGAACCTGTCTAACGCAGTGTCGGTGGTGGTGTATGAGGCGTGGCGTCAGTTAGGGTATGCGGGCGCGGTATTACGCAGTTAGGTATTTGTAGGCCCGGTAAGCGCAGCGCCACCGGGCGTTCTGTTAAATCCCGTCGCCGTACTCGAACCCGTGGTGGGCAGCGAAGTGCTGGTCCATATCCATTGCGGGCTTGTCCGACTCGGGTTTACCGACAATGCGTGCCGGAACGCCTGCGGCGGTGGTATGGGGCGGCACGGGCTGCAACACCACTGAACCTGCGCCAATCTTCGCGCCACGTCCAACTTCGATATTGCCGAGGATTTTTGCTCCCGCGCCAATCATCACCCCTTCACGGATTTTCGGATGGCGATCGCCGCTGGTTTTGCCGGTCCCGCCGAGGGTGACGGATTGCAGAATCGAGACGTCGTTTTCAATGACCGCCGTTTCACCCACCACAATGCCGGTGGCATGGTCGAGCATGATGCCGCGACCAATCCGCGCTGCCGGGTGAATATCCACCTGGAACGACACCGAGACCTGGTTTTGCAGGAAGATAGCCAGTGCGCGGCGGCCCTCTGCCCATAGCCAGTGCCCGATGCGGTAGGCCTGTAACGCATGGAAGCCTTTCAGGTAGAGCAGCGGCGTAGAATATTTATCTACCGCCGGGTCACGGGTGCGTACCGCTTGAATATCGCAGGCGGCAGAGGCGATCATCTCTGGATCGGCGGCGTAGGCCTCCTCGACCACTTCGCGGATAGCGATGGCGGGCATGATGGGCGATGCCAGCTTGTTGGCTAGCATATAGCTCAGCGCGCTGCCGAGATTTTCATGCTTGAGTAACGTTGCGTGATAGAAACTGGCCAGCATGGGCTCACAGTCCGCCAGCGCCCGGGCTTCGGCTTTAATATTATTCCAGACCAGATCCAGCTCTTCACACGGCATTGCATACTCCAGACGTAATAAAAGAGACCGGCCAATCTACGTTGGCCGTGTCCATTTAGATGATTTGAAATTACTGACTGCTACGCTCGTCCTTGCGCGTGCGCCCTAACAGGGTCAATGCTGCCTCGCGCGCATTTTTACCGCAATACAATACTTGAAATATCTCCTCGGTAATCGGCATTTCGACACCAACGCGGTGTGCCAACTCGCGGACCTCTTTCGTATTGCGATAGCCTTCTACTACCTGGCCGATCTGCGTCTGGGCCTGCTGCACGTCCATACCCTGGCCGAGCATCATGCCGAAGCGACGGTTGCGGGATTGGTTATCGGTACAGGTCAGCACCAGATCGCCTAACCCAGCCATCCCCATAAAGGTTTCAGGCGCCGCACCCAGCGCAGCGCCGAGGCGTGACATCTCCGCCAGCCCACGGGTAATGAGCGCGGTACGGGCGTTAGCCCCAAAGCCGATGCCGTCCGACATCCCTGCGCCAATAGCGATGACGTTTTTCACCGCCCCGCCCAGCTGCACGCCGATAAAGTCGGGGTTGCTATAGACGCGGAAGCTTTTGCCGCAGTGCAGCAGCTGCTGGAGATCTTCAGCAAAGGCGCTATCCGTCGAGGCCAGCGCAATGGCCGTCGGCAGACCCGCTGCCAGCTCTTTGGCGAAGGTTGGCCCGGAGATCACTGCCAGCGGAATGGTGTCGCCCAGCGCCTCACGCGCCACGTCCTGCAGCAGGCGTCCCGTCTCGGCTTCCAGACCTTTGGTCGCCCAGACGATACGCGCATCGTCACGCATCAGCGGCTTGATCTGCCGCAGCACATCGCCAAACACGTGGCTTGGCACCACCACCAGAATATTGCGGCTGGCCTGTACGGCGGTCGCTAAATCGCTCTCAAGGTGCAGCGTGTCGGGAAAAGGTACATCGGGAAGGAACGCGGCATTGCAGCGATCGTGCTGCAGGGTCGCGATATGTTTTGGATCGTGCCCCCAGAGAATAACCTGGTGGCCGTTTCTTGCCAGCGTAATGGCAAGAGCGGTGCCGTAAGAGCCGGCACCGATCACAGTCATATGAGCATTAGGTGTACTCATCAGGCATCCTGATGTTCTTCAGTACCTTCACCAGCCTGCTGCTGCAAATAGTTCATGAACAGCGCATCAAAGTTGACTGGCGCAAGGTTCAGCTGCGGGAAGGTACCGCGAGAAACCAGGCTAGTGATGCATTCGCGAGCGTACGGGAACAGAATGTTCGGGCAGTACGCGCCCAGGCAGTGCGCCATCTGGTTGCCTTCGATACCACCAACGGAGAAGATACCTGCCTGCTGAACTTCACACAGGAACGCGGTCTCTTCGCCCAGGCTTGCGGTCACGGTCACACGCAAGACCACTTCGTATACGTCATCAGCCAGCTGGCTGGATGCGGTATCCAGATCCAGTTTAACTTCTGGCTGCCAGTCTTTCTGGAATACATGAGGCGCATTCGGCGCTTCAAAAGAGACATCCTTGGTGTAGATACGCTGGATCTGGAATGACATTTCGGTGTTATTTTGTTCTGACATGAGAAAAACCCTTAGTAATATACTCAAACGCCTTAGCGCAACAGGGGATCGAGTCCACCACGCGCATCCAGCGCATACAAGTCGTCACAGCCGCCAATGTGCTGTGCATCAATAAAAATCTGCGGCACGGTCGTACGGCCACTACGTTGAATCATCTCTTCGCGCTTCACGGCATCGCCGTCAATCGGCAGCTCCGCGTAGGTCACGCCTTTGCTGTCCAGCAACGCCTTTGCACGATGGCAGAACGGGCAGGTTGCTTTGGTATAGATTTCAATGTTGGCCATAACGCTTCTCCAGATTATTTACCGCGAACCAGCGGTAGGTTTTCGCCGCTCCAGCCTGCCACGCCGTCCTTCAGCACATAAACCTGTGTGAAGCCCGCGTTGACCAGCGCGCTGGCAGGCTCCTGCGCCTGCATGCCAGAACCATCTACAACAATAATGGGTTTGCTTTTGTGTTTATCAAGCTCACCTACATTATTGGCTTTAATTTCGGCTGGCAGCAAATTCACCGCGCCGGCGATGTGCCCTTTGCGGAAATCATCACGCTGACGCAGATCGACAACCACGGCCTCTTCTTTGTTAATCAGGCGCGTCGCTTCACCACGGGTGATCACTTTTACTTTGGAAGTAAGGCCTTTGAAGGTGGTGAACAGCACCGCCCCCAGTAATACAACCCACGCGATACAGAGGATGGGGTGACGGCTAACAAATTGCATAATTTCTTGCATGGGGGGTAACAGCTCCCGACTCAGTGAATAAAAAAACCAGGAAAGGAGTATACCTGTGCAGTGTGGCAAATACAGCCAGCGAGCAATAAGGAATGCATTTTCTGCGTACCGTCACGGAAAAAAGCGCGAAAAGCGGCCCAAGCCACCGCTTTCACCACCCTTTTCTTTGATCTTCTGCGGCTATTTAATCGATTCAGTCGTAGTAAAATCAGGCAAATTTTTCGTCTTATAAGCTTGAGGGTTGTCGCAATGTCGGTTACTAAAAAACCTATGGTACTGGTGATTCTGGATGGCTACGGCTACCGCGAAGATCAGCAGGATAACGCTATCTTTAACGCCAAAACGCCGGTGATGGATGCGCTGTGGGCCAAACGTCCACATACGCTGGTTGACGCATCCGGTCTCGAAGTAGGCCTGCCGGACCGTCAGATGGGTAACTCCGAAGTGGGTCACGTCAACCTGGGTGCGGGCCGCATTATTTATCAGGATCTCACCCGTCTGGACGTGGAGATCAAAGAGCGCACCTTCTTCAGCAACCCGGCGCTGGCGGGCGCGGTGGATAACGCCGTCGCACAGGGTAAAGCCGTGCACATTATGGGCCTGCTCTCGGCAGGTGGCGTGCACAGCCATGAAGATCATATTCTGGCGATGGTAGAGCTGGCTGCGGCACGCGGTGCGGAGAAGATCTATCTGCATGCGTTTCTCGACGGGCGTGATACGCCGCCGCGCAGCGCAGAGTCCTCCCTCAAGCGCTTTGAAGAGAAGTTTGCCGAGCTGGGCAAAGGCCGCGTCGCGACGATTATTGGCCGCTACTACGCCATGGATCGCGACAACCGCTGGGATCGCGTTGAGCAAGCCTATGACCTGATGACCCAGGCGAAGGGTGAATACCAGGCTGACACCGCCGTGGCGGCTCTTCAGGCCGCCTACGCGCGCGACGAGAATGACGAATTCGTGAAGGCGACGGTGATCCGTGCCGCAGGCCAAGCCGACTCGGCCATGCAGGATGGCGACGCGCTGATCTTCATGAACTTCCGTGCCGACCGCGCCCGTGAAATTACCCGCGCCTTCGTCAACGCCGATTTCGACGGCTTCGCCCGGAAAAAAACCATCAAGCTGGGCGAGTTCGTGATGCTGACCGAGTACGCTGCCGACATCAAAGCGACCTGCGCCTATCCGCCTGCCTCGCTGGTTAACACCTTTGGCGAGTGGATGGCGAAGAACGACAAAACTCAGCTGCGCATCTCCGAAACGGAAAAGTACGCGCACGTCACCTTCTTCTTCAACGGCGGCGTGGAAGAGCCGTTCAGCGGCGAAGATCGTATCCTGATTAACTCTCCGAAAGTAGCGACCTACGATCTGCAGCCAGAGATGAGCTCTGCAGAATTAACTGAAAAATTGGTCGCCGCCATCAAGAGCGGCAAGTACGACACTATCATCTGCAACTATCCGAACGGCGATATGGTCGGCCATACCGGCGTGTTTGAGGCTGCCGTTACCGCCGTCGAAACGCTGGACAAATGCATTGCCGAGGTAGCCGATGCGGTAGAGTCCGCAGGCGGCCAGCTGTTGATTACCGCGGATCACGGCAATGCCGAGCAGATGCGCGACCCGGCCACCGGCCAGGCCCATACCGCCCACACCAACCTGCCGGTTCCGCTGATCTACGTCGGTGGTAAATCGGTTAAAGCAGTCAGCGGCGGTAAACTTTCGGACATCGCGCCGACCATGCTGAGCCTGATGGGCATGGAAATCCCGCAAGAGATGACTGGCAAGCCGCTGTTCATCGTGGAATAATCGCTCCCCATGAGGGGAAAGGCGATTTTTTCAATTACATGGGCCGGCACTGTCCGGCCATTGTTCTGTGCCAGCGCGCTCAGCGCTGGCGTTTTGCTGTGCGTTTTTCCTGCCCACGCGGACGATCGCGACCAGCTAAAATCGATTCAGGCCGACATCGCCAGCAAAGAGCGAGCGGTACGGCAGCAGCAGCAGCAGCGCACTACGCTTCTGGCCCAGCTTAAGGCCCAGGAAGAGGCGATCTCCGCCGCCGCCCGCAAGCTGCGCGAAACCCAAAGCACCCTCAATGAACTCAACAAGCAGATTGACGCCATGAACGCGTCGATTGCCAGGCTTGAGCAGCAGAAAGCCAGCCAGGAGCGTAACCTGGCGGCCCAGCTCGATGCCGCCTTTCGCCAGGGCGAGCACTCCGGGGTGCAGTATATCTTCAATAGCGAAGAGACCGCCCGCGGCGAGCGCATGCAGGCCTACTATGGCTACCTGAACCAGGCTCGCCAGGAGACCATCGCCCAGCTCAAGCAGACCCGTGAAGAGGTGGCTGCTCAGCGTGCCGAGCTGGAAGAGAAGCAGAGCCAGCAGCAGACGCTGCTCTATGAACAGCAGGCCCAGCAGGCGAAGCTGGAGCAGGCGCGTAACGAGCGTAAAAAGACCCTCACCAGTCTGGAAAGTTCTATCCAGGCGGGCCAGCAGCAGCTGAGCGAGCTGCGTGCTAATGAATCCCGTCTGCGCAACAGCCTTGCCCGGGCTGAAGCCGCGGCAAAAGCGCGGGCAGAGCGCGAGGCACGCGAAGCCGATGCGGTACGCGATCGCCAGCAGGAAGCATCACGCAAAGGCACCACCTATAAACCCACCGAGAGCGAGCGCTCCCTGATGTCACGTACCGGCGGACTGGGCTCGCCGCGCGGCCAGGCCTACTGGCCGGTTCGCGGTTCGCTGCTCCATCGCTATGGCGAACAGTTGCAGGGTGAGCTACGGTGGAAAGGGATTGTGATCGGTGCGTCCGAAGGCAGCGAGGTGAAAGCCATCGCCGACGGACGGGTGATCCTCGCCGACTGGCTACAGGGCTACGGCCTGGTGGTTGTGGTTGAGCACGGGAAAGGCGATATGAGCCTTTACGGCTATAATCAGAGCGCACTGGTCAGCGTTGGAACCCAGGTTCGCGCCGGTCAACCCATTGCCCTCGTGGGCAGCAGTGGCGGTCAGGGCCGTCCGTCACTCTATTTTGAAATTCGTCGTCAGGGTCAGGCGGTTAATCCACAACCGTGGTTGGGAAGATAAGTTTTGCTTCAGCTTCGTCGTCTGTTTTTCTCGATTATGACGCTTCTGCCGTTCATTGTTCCGGCGCACGCCGGCAAGCTCTCCATTGTCATTGATGATTTCGGCTATCGCCCGCATACGGAAAACCAGGTGCTGGCGATGCCCGCTGAAGTTTCCGTTGCCGTGCTGCCTAATGCCCCTCACGCCCATGAGATGGCCACTAAAGCGCATAATAGCGGCCATGAGGTGCTGATCCACCTGCCGATGGCCCCGCTGAGCAAGCAGCCGCTGGAAAAAGATACCCTGCGCCCGGAGATGAGCAGCGACGAGATCGAGCGCATCATTCGCGACGCCTATGGCAAAGTGCCCTATGCCGTCGGCCTGAATAACCATATGGGCAGCGCCATGACCTCAAGCCTGTTTGGCATGCAGAAAGTGATGCAGGCTCTGGAGCGCTACAACCTCTACTTCCTCGACAGCATGACGATTGGCAACAGCCAGGCAATGCGCGCCGCCGCCGGGACGGGCGTAAAGGTGATCAAGCGTCGGGTATTTCTTGACGATACGCAGAACGAAGGCGATATCCGCCGCCAGTTTAACCGGGCGGTAGATCTGGCCCGTCGCAACGGCTCAGCGATCGCTATTGGCCATCCCCATCCGTCTACCGTGCGCGTGTTGCAGCAGATGATCTACAGCCTGCCGGGAGATATCACCCTGGTGCGGCCGAGCAGCCTGCTTAACGAGCCGCAGGTCGATACCTCAAGACCAAACCTGACGCCGCCTGCTGGCAACGGCCAACCCAACGCGCCGCGCAACCCGTTCCACGGCGTGAAGCTGTGTAAACCGAAGCAGCCTCTGCAGCCGGTTTACGCCAGCCACTTCTTTACCGTGCTGGGTGAAAGCATTAGCCAGAGCTCGGTCACGGCATGGTTCCAGCAGCAGTGGCAGGGCTGGGGAAAGCGTTAACCGAGGTTCAGCGCTCGGCGGGCGATACGGTGGTGCGACAACGATTTATCGCGCCACTTGTAGAGCCGCAGCGACCAGAGCAGCGCCTGGTAGGCCATCTTGACGCTGCGCACGTTGGTCAGCATCCGGCGGTACATCCCTGAAGTGAACACCTCGGCAATCATGCGTTGCTGGGTCAGGGTATCCGGCTCTTTACGCAGGGCATGAAACACGCGCAGCGCCTCATAGGTAATCTGCTGGCGGAACTCCGGATAGATAGGGATACGTCCCGCATAGTCGCTGTTTAGTTTCTCCAGCAGGCGGGTGATCTTGATGTAGTGTCGCTGATAGGCGAGGTTCTTCTCCCCCTGCCGCTTCATATGGCTGACGGAGTTATCGTGCTGATAATATCTGTACAGCGACTCTTCAGTGTACCTGACGCGCCGGGTATTAAACATAAACTCGGTGCTCCAGATAATATCTTGATGATGCAGGCCCGGTACAAAGCGGATCCGATGCTGTTTGATCAGGTCATGGCGATAGACCCCCATCCACAGTACGTGCGTCCAGCGGCGTGACCTCAGCCCCATCCGCAGCCAGTCCGGCCCGGTGAGTACGCCCGTCGAGCGCAGGCGGCTGGTAGGAATGGATTGCCATACCTTGCCGGTAGCCCGCGAGCTCCAGTCTGCATTGCACTGCGCGACATCGAGGTCGTCCGCCATCGCCATCGCCATCAGCTTTTCGTACATGGTGGGATAGACCTCGTCGTCGGCGTCGACAAAGGCGATGTAGTCTCCGGTTGCTACGTCCAGCGCGCGGTTGCGGGCGACGGAGACGCCGGAATTTGCCTGATGCAGCAGGCGAATGTGAGGGTACGCGTCGGCGTAGAACTTAGCGATCTCGACGGAGTTATCCGTTGAGCCATCGTTAACAATGATGATCTCCAGATCGGTCCATGTCTGGGCAATCAACGACTCCATGCAGGCTTTAAAATCGTTACCGGCGTTGTACAGCGGGATGATGACGCTCAGCGTTTTTGTAGGGGTAGTCATGGGATAATCATTCCATCTCTTAGAATATCCCTCCCTTTTACCAGCCGATTATTAAGATAAGGTTAAAAGCTGCACAAATAAGAGAAGCCAGGCTTTTTGGGCCTGGCTTCTGTGGATGCTGGCGAGGATCAGTTCCAGCTCAGGATCACTTTCCCGGACTGGCCAGAGCGCATGGCGTCAAAGCCCTGCTGGAACTCATCGATGCTGAAATGGTGGGTGATGATCGGCGTGAGATCCAACCCGGACTGGATCAGCGCTGCCATTTTGTACCAGGTTTCAAACATCTCGCGGCCATAGATTCCCTTGATAAACAGGCCTTTGAAAATGACCTTGTTCCAGTCGATAGACATCTCCGACGGCGGAATACCCAGCAGCGCAATGCGACCGCCGTGGTTCATGGTATCGAGCATGGTGCGGAACGCTGGCGGTGCGCCGGACATCTCAAGACCCACGTCAAACCCTTCGGTCATACCCAGCTCGGCCATCACCTCATCCAGGCTCTCGGTCGCCACGTTAACCGCTCGGGTCACGCCCATTTTGCGTGCCAGATCCAAACGGTACTCGTTGACGTCGGTGATCACCACGTGGCGTGCGCCAACGTGCTTCGCCACCGCCGCCGCCATGATACCGATAGGACCCGCACCGGAAACCAGCACGTCTTCACCTACCAGATCGAAGGAGAGCGCAGTGTGAACGGCGTTGCCGAACGGGTCGAAAATCGCTGCCAGCTCGTCAGAGATGTTGTCTGGAATTTTAAAGGCGTTGAAGGCCGGAATAACCAGATACTCGGCAAAGGAGCCAGGGCGATTAACGCCGACGCCTACGGTGTTACGGCAGAGGTGGGTACGGCCGCCGCGGCAGTTACGGCAGTGCCCGCAGGTAATGTGGCCTTCGCCAGAGACACGGTCGCCGATCTTAAAGCCTTTGACCTCCTGGCCAATCCCCACCACTTCGCCAACGTACTCATGGCCGACTACCATCGGTACCGGAATGGTTTTTTGTGACCACTCGTCCCAGTTATAGATGTGCACGTCCGTGCCGCAGATCGCGCTTTTGCGGATCTTGATCAGCAGATCGTTATGGCCCACCTCTGGCTCTGGCACGTCGGTCATCCAGATCCCTTCCTGCGGTTTCAGCTTGGATAACGCTTTCATCTTTCGTCCTCAGGCAATCACGCCAAGTTGTTTACCAATGCGGGTGAAGGCCTCCACCGCACGTTCAATCTGTTCAGGAGAGTGGGCCGCCGACATCTGGGTGCGAATGCGCGCCTGGCCTTTCGGCACTACCGGGAAGAAGAAGCCGGTTACGTAGATCCCCTCTTTCTGCAGCTCGCGGGCAAAGTTCTGCGCGACTACCGCATCACCCAGCATCACCGGAATAATGGCGTGATCGGCTCCGGCCAGGGTAAAGCCCGCCGCGCTCATTTTCTCGCGGAACAGGCTGGCATTGGCCCACAGTTTTTCCCGCAGCGCTGCGCCGGACTCCAGCATCTCCAGCACTTTGATAGAGGCGCTAACGATCGCCGGTGCCAGTGAGTTAGAGAAGAGATAGGGGCGCGAGCGCTGGCGCAGCCACTCCACCACCTCTTTACGCGCCGCCGTGTAGCCGCCGGATGCACCACCCAGCGCCTTGCCCAGCGTGCCGGTGAGGATATCCACCCGACCCATCACCTCGCAGTACTCGTGGGTGCCGCGCCCGTTCGCGCCAACAAAGCCCACCGCGTGAGAGTCGTCGACCATCACCAGCGCCTCATACTTATCCGCCAGATCGCAGACGCCCTTCAGGTTGGCGATCACGCCGTCCATCGAGAAGACGCCGTCGGTGGCGATCAGCACCTGCCGCGCGCCCGCGTCGCGTGCCTCCTGCAGACGCGCCTCCAGCTCCTGCATATCGTTATTGGCGTAGCGATAGCGTTTGGCTTTGCAGAGGCGTACCCCGTCAATGATGGAGGCGTGGTTCAGGGCGTCGGAGATAATGGCGTCTTCCGCCCCCAGCAGCGTTTCGAACAGGCCGCCGTTGGCGTCGAAGCAGGAGGAGTAGAGAATGGCGTCTTCCATGCCAAGGAACCCGGCCAGCTTCTGCTCAAGGACTTTATGGGTGTCCTGGGTGCCGCAGATGAAACGCACGGAGGCCATGCCGAAGCCGTGGCTGTCCATTCCGGCCTTCGCCGCGCTAATGAGATCCGGATGGTTCGCCAGACCGAGGTAGTTGTTGGCGCAGAAGTTGATCACCTGGCTGCCGTCGGCAACGGTGATATCGGCCTGCTGGGCCGAGGTGATAATGCGTTCTTCTTTAAACAACCCTTCCGCACGGGCGGTTTCAAGGTCGCTGTTCAACCGTTGGTAAAAATCCCCACGCATTGCAATTCTCCAGACTGGGCAAATTTCAGCACATCTTACCGAAAGCCTTACGCTGATACGAGATGATGCCGCACCGGTTATCGTTTTTGCAGCACAAATCACGTACGGCCCGCTGGGATCGCGGCGAAGGGCTGAAGGGTCGGCAATGTGATGGTATGATAAAGGTATTCATGCCTGAGATTGTCTCAGCGCATCCACATTTAAAGGTTACAGTTATGATTATCGTTACCGGCGGCGCAGGCTTTATCGGCAGCAACATTGTCAAAGCGCTCAATGACAAAGGCATCACTGACATTCTGGTGGTCGATAACCTGAAAGATGGCACCAAGTTCGTCAACCTGGCCGATCTGAACATCGCTGACTACATGGATAAAGAGGATTTCCTCATCCAGATTATGGCAGGCGAAGAGTTCGGCGACATCGAAGCTATCTTCCACGAAGGCGCATGCTCCTCTACCACCGAGTGGGACGGCAAGTACATGATGGATAACAACTATCAGTACTCTAAAGAGCTGCTGCACTACTGCCTGGAGCGCGATATTCCGTTCCTGTACGCCTCCTCTGCGGCCACCTATGGCGGACGCACCAGCGACTTTATCGAATCCCGCGAGTACGAGCAGCCACTGAACGTCTATGGCTACTCCAAGTTCCTGTTCGATGAGTACGTGCGCCAGATCCTGCCGGAAGCGAACTCGCCGATCGTCGGCTTCCGCTACTTTAACGTCTACGGTCCGCGTGAAGGCCATAAAGGCAGCATGGCCAGCGTTGCTTTCCACCTCAACACCCAGCTGAACAATGGTGAAACGCCGAAGCTGTTTGAAGGCAGCGATGGCTTCAAGCGTGACTTCGTCTACGTGGGCGATGTGGCGGCCGTAAACCTCTGGTTCTGGGAAAACCGCGTCTCTGGTATCTACAACCTCGGCACCGGTCACGCAGAGTCCTTCCAGGCCGTGGCGGACGCTGCGCTGGCGTTCCACAAGAAGGGCGAGATCGAGTACATCCCGTTCCCGGAGAAGCTGAAAGGCCGCTACCAGGCGTTCACCCAGGCAGATCTGACCAATCTGCGTGCGGCAGGCTACGACAAGCCGTTTAAAACCGTTGCCGAAGGCGTAGCGGAATATATGGCCTGGCTGAACCGCGACGCGTAAGAACCTGCATGAAAATACTGGTGATCGGCCCGTCATGGGTGGGCGACATGATGATGTCGCAAAGTCTCTATCGCACGCTCAAGGCGCGCTATCCCCAGGCGACAATCGACGTGATGGCACCCGCATGGTGTCGTCCGCTGCTGTCGCGGATGCCGGAAGTGAATGAGGCGATCCCTATGCCGCTTGGGCATGGGGCGCTAGAGCTTGGCGCGCGTCGCCGCCTTGGCGTGAGCCTGCGCGAACGCCGCTACGATCGCGCTTATGTGCTGCCCAACTCTTATAAATCTGCCTTAGTGCCTTTCTTTGCCAATATCCCCGTGCGCACCGGATGGCGCGGTGAGATGCGCTACGGCGTGCTTAACGACGCTCGCGTGCTCGATAAGCAGGCCTGGCCGCTGATGGTCGAGCGCTACGTAGCGCTGGCCTACGATAAAGGCGTGATGGACTCGGCAAAAGATCTGCCTCAGCCGCTGCTTTGGCCGCAGCTACAGGTGGAAGAGAGCGAGCAGCGCCGCACCTGTAACACCTTTGGCATCTTGACCGATCGCCCCATCATCGGCTTCTGCCCCGGCGCGGAGTTTGGCCCGGCGAAGCGCTGGCCGCACTACCACTACGCCGAGCTGGCGAAGCAGCTGATCGACGAAGGCTACCAGGTGGTGCTGTTTGGTTCTGCGAAAGATCACGAGGCCGGGAACGAAATTCTGACCATGCTCAGCCTTGAGCAACAGGCATGGTGCCGTAACCTGGCCGGTGAGACCCAGCTTGAGCAGGCGGTGATTTTACTGGCGGCCTGCCGGGCGGTAGTTACCAACGATTCCGGCCTGATGCACGTTGCCGCCGCGCTTAACCGCCCGCTGGTGGCGCTATACGGCCCCAGCAGCCCGGACTTTACCCCGCCGCTGTCGCATAAGGCACGGGTGATCCGTCTTATCACTGGCTATCACAAAGTGCGTAAAGGCGATGCGGCAGAGGGCTACCACCAGAGCCTGATCGATATTCAGCCTGAGCAGGTGCTGGAGACGCTCAACGCCCTCCTGCTGGATGAAGAAGGCTAACGGATGCGGGTACTGATCGTTAAAACCTCGTCGATGGGTGACGTGCTGCATACCCTGCCCGCCCTGACGGACGCCATGCAGGCGATTGCCGGGATCCGCTTTGACTGGGTCGTGGAAGAGGGCTTTGCTCAGATCCCTTCCTGGCATGAGGCGGTGGATCGCGTCATCCCGGTGGCCCTGCGCCGCTGGCGTAAAGCCTGGTTCTCCGATCCGGTGAAAGCGGAACGTCGGGCGTTTCGCGAAACCCTGCGGGCAGTGCATTATGACGCCATTATCGATGCCCAGGGACTGGTGAAAAGCGCGGCGCTGGTCACCCGGCTGGCGCACGGACCGAAGCATGGCATGGACTGGCAAAGCGCTCGCGAGCCGCTGGCCAGCCTGTTCTACAGTCGTCCCCACCACATTGCTAAGCAGCAGCATGCCGTGGAGCGTACCCGGGAGCTGTTTGCGAAAAGCCTGGGCTACAGCAAGCCGCAGACCCAGGGCGATTACGCTATTGCACAGCACTTTGTTGAAGAGAGTACGACGGACGCGCCCTACGCCGTCTTTCTGCATGCCACCACGCGGGATGATAAGCACTGGCCGGAAGCCCGCTGGCGGGATCTGCTGGCGCTGATGGCAACGTCGGGGTTAAAGATTAAGCTTCCGTGGGGGGCCCCTCATGAAGAAGCGCGTGCCAGACGGCTGGCGGAAGGGTTTGATTATGTGGAAGTGCTGCCACGCCTGAGCCTGGAGAAAGTGGCTCGCGAGCTGGCGGGTGCCAGGATGGTGGTGTCGGTGGATACCGGACTGAGCCATATGGCCGCCGCACTCGACCGGCCCAACTTTACGCTCTACGGTCCGACCGATCCGGGGCTGATTGGCGGCTACGGCAAGAATCAGCTGGCGGTGCGTTCACCACATGGCGATCTGCAGCAGCTCACCGCAGAGAACGTGTTTAAAACGATAACGCCCTGACAGGGCGTTATTTTTTATGCTTGAGGGCGCGGATTTTCCGCCGCAGGGTCTCTTTAGCACGGATGATTTTATACACCCGGCTGTTGCTTTGAATGTCCACGCCGAATTTCCTGCGCAGGGCCAGCAGATCGTTTGCCTGGCACACCTTCACGCTCTCCTTGCAGGAGATATCGATAATGCGGAGAGTGCCATCAGGCGTCAGGATAAAGTTGCCATAGTGAATATCGTTTGAGGCCAGCCCGTGGCGATGCAGCTCCAATATGCAGTCGACGATTTGCGGAATATACTGCTCGGGGTTATCTACCTCGGTGAGCGGCGTCCCTTCAATATATTCATAGAGCGCGTAGACATCCTGCGTGGTGCGAAAACGGTTCTTTTCGGCAACGAAGTAAAGCTCCTGGAAAACGTGGCAGCCCTCGTCAACAGCGCGGTCCATGAGCCTGATTAGGCGCGACTGGAACGGGCCAAATATAAAGTTGGCGATCTTTTTCTCAAGGCGCTTATCCCGCTCGCGATCCTCTTTCAGAATGTATTTACGCTTCTCAGAGGCAATAATCGCCACTGACCGGTCAGCGTTGCCGCTGGCCAGTTTGCGTACCGGAATTTGGTTATTTTTATACTGCGTAAGCAGGGCGGTGAAATCATCATCGTTGACGCGCTGATAGATTTCAAAACCCTGTTTACGGCTAAATGCCACGCTCATTATTGTTTTCCTTATACCGGCGGGCAAAAGCTAGAGAAACGTTTTCACCCGCGCATACACTTCGCTAAGGCTGATTTTATCCAATGCGGAGGCGTAGTGTTGTTCATCTAATGTGGTAAAGGCTTTATAGATAACCGAGTGTAGCTCTGGATCCTGGTACGGGCCATAGAGCATAGGCGAGGTCACCACGAACATGCTGACGGTTGGGATCCGCATCGCCACCGCCAGGTGCAGAGGGCCGGTATCGGACGTCACCAGCAGGCTCATCTTCTTGATCTCCTGCAGCAGGCCGGGAATAGTGGTTTTGCCAATCAGCGGCAGAACGCGATCGTGATAGCGGGCATCGAGCTGCTGCAGGAACTTATCCTGCAGCGCGACTTCGTTCGGTGCGCCAATCAACACAATTTTTACCGCGTCATAGTCGTTAATCAGCTGGGTCGCGAGGCGGGCAAAATTCTCTGTCGACCAGCATTTGCGCAGGCTCGACGCCCCCATCTGGAAGCCAACATACTTCACCGCCGGATCGCGGGTCGCTTCATCTACCACAACCTCTGCGGGCAGGCGCATGGCCCGGGAAGGCTCATGACTCAGGAAGGGAGCAATCAGCTCCAGCTTGCGTTGAATGGTATGACCCACAAAGTTCTTCAGGCGGCTGGTGGCCCATTTGCTGACCAGGGGAATAGTCTGCTTATCGTTATCGATAAAGACATATTTTGCCCCGGCGCGGAGGGCGCTGAGAAAATCATACGGCGTATGGGAGTGCAGAATAATTGCTGCGTCTGGACGGCCCTGCTGTTTGATGCTTTCTACCAGCGCGGAGACCGTGGTCAGCTTGTTATCCCAGGCAATCAGGCTATCCCAATCTTTACCCGCCGAAAGAAACTGCACCATTTTTTTATGGCAGATAAGGGTAATATGCGCGTCAGGGTACTCCCGACGAATGGCGTGGATCGCCGGGGAGTTCATCATGAAATCACCCAGCGCCGTCGAGGAGTAGATAACAATATTTTTGATATTGCGCTTATCTTCCTGGGCAAATTCCGCCTGGGTAGAGGCCAGGCCGTTCTTCCCCGTATACAGCCGCAAAAACAGGTTAACCAGAATTAGCTGTATCTTCTTTCTCAGTGCTCGAATCATTCAGTGAAACCTGTCTTATTAACGCTGCTCCTGCAGACGAATGAAGGCATTATACACTTCATCGACCGGGATGTTGCGGACATCATAGCCCTCACCCTGTAGCAGTTCATGCGGTACGGCCCACGGCGTCCAGAGCCAGGCTGCTTTATTACCAAACAGGGCAACAATCGGTTTATGCACCCCTGCGGCAATATGCAGCGCGCCGCCGTCGCTGGTCACAATTTGATTGCACAGCGACATGCCCGCCATCAGCTCGCGGATGTTTTCCGTCACCACGGGGATTAACGAGACGCCCTGGCAGTTATCGATGATATAGCGTGCCTTCTCATCATCGCCCGGATGCAGTTTGTTATCTGCGCTGCCCGGCGACCAGAAGAGCAGGATATGACACGGCTGCTCGGCGGCAAGCCGCTGCGCCAGGGCGACAAAGTTCTCTACCGGCCAGCGCTGCTCGGGCCGACGGGAGCTGATCTGTAAGCCATAGACCGGCAGGCCGTCATCGGGAAGGCGGATCTTCTGCTTGATAGCCGCCATCTCTTCAGGCCGCACGTACAGCTCCAGCGGGCCCGGCTCGGCGGTGATGCCCAACGGCTCGGCCAGCCGCGCCAGCAGCTTCACCAGGTGCTCGTGCTGAGTTGATTCCGGCAGCGCATCGGTCACTTCAGGCGGGCAGTCATTACCGATAGCGATGATTTTTTTCGCTCCCGCCAGCTTTGCCCACTGTAGCGGACGCTTGTCCCAGCGCTCTTTGGCAACAATCGCCACGTCATAGCGTGCGCGGCGCAGATCGATAATGGTTTTTAACCGCTGCCACAGAACGCTTAACGCAGACGTCCCTTTGCTGCGGTGGTGGAGCTTGCTGTAGAGAAAGACTTTGCCAACGTGCGGGTTATTATCCAATACCGGCTTATTGTAGGTATTGACCAGCAGATCGACCTGAGTGCCCGTTTCGCGGGCAATGGTTGCAATCAGCGGCGTAGTCAGAATCAGGTCGCCAATGTTGTCGCGACGAATAATCAATACCTTCATGACGCACTCCCCGGCACGCTATTTTTATCTTTAGTCACAATCAGCCCGATCATCAGGCCGGTGAAGGCCATGAACTGCTCTAAGAAGTGATCGCGGAGCATGTTATCTACGCTGGAGCGGAAGAGGAAGCTCACCGCCATTAAGGACAAGAAGAGGCCCGGCATAACGAGCTTTTTAGAAAACGCGTCCCAGCCAGCCACAATTAACGAGATCACAAAGCATAACCAGCCGGCCAGACCCAGAAAACCGTTTTGCAGCGCAAAATCGATCACGCCGTAGTGGCTGTTTTCCTGCTCGATAGAAGGGTCATGGTAAGCCTTCTGCAACAGCACCAGAAAAGCATCTTTACGTGGGCCAGTGCCAAAAGGATTTTCGAACACCAGCTTCCAGCCCTGGTGGACAAAGGTTGAGCGGCAGGCGTTAGACTCATCCAGTACCCGACCAGTGCTGTCCTGTAGTGCGGGCCCTTTAAAGCCGTTGTAGCAGCGGTTATCCACCGACAGATTCCACCCGGATACGGCATCCTGATGCAGGCTCTGCCAACGGGGATCCTGGGTCCAGGAGGCATAACCTACTGCAGCGACCATCAGCGCAACTGCCGCACCGGTCAGCAGCATCTTCTTGCGATTGCTACGGTTGAGCATTTTGGCGGCAATAAAGATGCAGATAGAGATCGTGCTGCCAATTAAACCGATCGTGCCCCAGCGGGTGTTGACTAACGCGGTGGCGACAAAGCAGACGGCAATAAAAAAGAGCAGCAGGCTGGTCTTAAAGATTAAAAACTTGCGGTGCAGGAACAAGCGGGAAAGCAGCTCGGCAAAGAGAATGCCGCAGATAAAGTTAATCTGGAAGCTCATCTCGGTGCGGGTGCGCACAATCCAGGTAATGCCCCAGTCAATATAGCCGTTACGCAGGTACATAAAGGCAGTCTGGATAACATGAATAAATATCACGCCCAGCGAGCAAAGCACCACCAGCGAGAGAAAACGGGTTTTACTTAGGCCCCGGAAGCAGCTGGCGGTAAAGGAGTAGATAAGCAGGCCAATGAAAAACATCAGCGCAGCGCGCAGATATTGCCCCTGCCAGCTGCGAAACATCTGCTTAAGATCCGGTGCCACTAGCAACCCGTTCAATAAGGTGAAGATTAGCAGGCCAGCAAGTATGTAAATTGGCATACGCGTTTTAACGTTATGCTCCAGCGGCATGCCCTGCTTTTTGAAATAGAGGAACAGGGTCATCGCCAGGCCAACGTAGATAAACAGGTTGCGGTTTGCAGGCAGATTTGAGTTCTCAATCGGCCAGACAAAACACAGAACGCAGAAACAGAAAAGCAGAAGCGAGGTGGTGACTTTCTTAGCGGAAAGCTTCGCTAAAGACTGAACAGCTATCATATTAAAACCCATCATAAAACTAACAATCAGCTATCAAAAAGCGCTACAGATTATTGCGCTGCGAATGCGTTACGATCTTATGAGTCTTACGCTCATATGACGAGAGTAACTGCCCTTCATTCTTAAATATCGCCTTCAGATCCGTGGCGAAATAGATCTTCATAAAACGTAGAATATCCCGCTGCGTCAGACCGATATTGACCGAGGAGAAGTAGAGGCCAATAAGGTCTTTGTCACGCCAGCGCTGTGGAACCTGGCGGCGGATCTGTGCCCGGTGCAGGTCAATTATCGACAGCTTTAAATCCTGCTCTTCCCCGGAAAAGGGCAAATGCAGCAGGAAGTGGCACAGGTAGCAGTCGCGGTGGTTGACGCCAGCCTGATGCATTTTGCGCACCATGGTGGCGACGCGGCGGATCAGCATCCGCTTCACGTGCAGATCGGGTGGATTTACGCGCCAGTCGGCACAGTAGTCCTCAAGGCTAATCGTCGGGGTCAGATCCTCGGTAATAATGAATGAGGTTTTGGTCAGCGGATTGGCTCCTCTCTCACCAAAGCCAACCCCGTGCATGGTGTCGACGCCGCACTCGTGCAGGCGATGGATCGCGTTCCACTCCCGGTCAGCGCCCAGCACCGGCAGGCGCAGAGAGAACAGGTTTTTAACCACCTCTTTGACCGAGGTGCCCTGGTGCCACTTCAGGAAGTAGCTCTTGCCCGCCAGCTCAAAGCGGATCGTTCTGCGCGTTTCCAGTTCGCGAAACACGTCGCCCTGCAGCTTCTTCACTTCGGCAAAAGCATCTTTACCGCGCCATAAGGTAGCCAGCGGCTCTTTCAGTTCAACCATTCACTTTACCCGTTATCATATCAGCTACCTTTTCCGGCAGGCTGTAGAGATCCTGCGTATCCGCATAGTGACGGGCGTTGGCCGCCCATTCGCTCAGGCGCGACGGCGTACCCAGCGCATCGGCTAGCGTTTCATTCAGCGCTGCCTGCGAAAACGGCTCGTTAACCACCACGCCACAGCGGGCATCCGCGATATAGGGCGCGTAGCCACAGACCTCGGTGACAATCACCGGTAGCCCTGCCGCCACCGCCTCCAGCAGTACAATGCCCGCCGCCTCCTGTTTCGCAGGATGCATTAGTAGATCCGCTGCGGCCATCAGCTCTGCCACGTCGCTGCGTCCGGCAAAGAAGTGCACATTCTCTTTGATGCCCAGCTTTGCAGCAAGGGCAGCGAAGGGTCCAGGTTTATCCTGACCGACAACAAACAGCAGCGTATTTTGCCGCAGCGCCTCAGGCAGCGCGGCAATGGCCTCGATAGTGCGCGCCACACCTTTACGATTAAAATCTGACCCCACCTGCAGAACAAAGTTCTGATCCTCGCCGATGCGGTTTTTCTCGCGATAAAGGCGACGGCTGTCCGCAATCTGCTCGCTGTACTTGCGATCGGGATAGATACCCGGCGGCAGGATGTGAAAACGCTCAGGCTCGGTGTGATAGTGGCGCTGGAAATCGGCTATCTGCTTATCCGTCAGCATCAGCAGCTGCGTCTTCTTACCCTGTTCAAAGGTCGCACGCTCAAAGGCCGCATAGTGGCGGTAGCGTGACGTCAGGCGGTAGAAAAAGCCCTTCTCCTGCGCCACTTTTTCCGCATAGCAGACGTCCGCCGCGTAGTAGATATCGAGATCCGGCATCTTGTTAAAGCCGACCACTCGCGCCACAGGATGCTGCGCAAGATGCGCTTTTACCCACTGATAATATTCAGCGTTGCGCCCGTGGTTGGTGCGCTTCCTGACCGGCACCACTATCAGCTCGAACTCTGCCGGGCACTCGCCCTGCCAGGACTGGGTGTAGACCCGCACCTGGTGGCCGCGCCCTGCTACCGTCTGGGCAATGCGCATAAAATCACGCTGTAGCCCGCCAAACGGGAAGTATTTGTAGAGGCAAAAGGCAACAATCATAGGGAGCTCCCCGCCTGCACGTCAGCGTTGAGCGGTGGCAGCAGCGTCCTGGCGGCAGCGATGACCTCCTCAGCCGGGATCACGGAGAGGTAGCGCCGGTTGCGATCGAGCTGGTCACGCGTCGGCATCGGCTGGTAGTTGCCGGCCCACAGCACGACGGCATCCTTTGACCACGGACGCCAGGCAATATGATCGGTCGCGCCAAACAGGGCAATGATTTTCGTTTTTACCGCTGCGGCGATATGCATGGGTGCGGAGTCGACGCCAATAAACAGCGCGGCGTGATCGATAAGCGCGGCCAGCTCAGGAAAACGCGTTTTCCCCGCTAGCGCGGTGACCGGACGCGTTTCGCAGGCGCTGGCAATCTCTTCCACGCACGCCAGGTCCTCCGCGCCGGGTCCCGAGGTGAGCACTACCTCATAGCCCTGATGATGCAGGGCGTCGATGACCTGGGAGAATTTGCTGTTATCCCAACACTTGAAGGCCTGGCGCGCCGTAGGTTGGATCACGACATAGTGCTCCCCTACCCCGGCGGCCGTCAGCTGCTCGCGCATCGCCTGCCAGTTTTGCCCGGCATAGCTCATGGTGAGTTCGCGATAATCTTCCGCAATCCCCAGCGGACGCAGCGCCGACAGGTTGCGCTCAACAATATGATCGCCCACGACGGGAGCGTGATGGGTAAAGCTTTTACGCCAGAACGCTGCCTGACGATGGGGGAAATCCTGCGAAATCTTGACGCGGGCAGGCAGGCAGCGCACCAGCGCGGCGACCATCCACTGGTCAGTGAGATTGACGATAAGATCGTAACGGTTAGCGCGCAGCTGTTTGAGCACATCCACGAAGTTAGTGATTTTCTCCCTGGCTTTGGCTTTTTTATTTTTGAGGCCGTAGAGCGCGTTGATCTCTGCATTTTCTGACAGGATAGGGATCGTATCCTGGTAGAGCAGCACGTCGATTTTCGCGTCAGGGTAGCGGCGTTTCAGGGTACTTACGACGGGCGTCGTGAGCAGCATATCCCCATGAAAGCGCATTTTTATCAGCAGAATTCTTTGAAATGGCTTTTCCACAAGCGGCTCTTATCCGTTGATGATGACCAATATAAACAACAATAAGCACGCTACCGCCCAGGCTAACCCGCTACCCGTGCACCGTAACGCGCTTATTTTTGCGCGCTAGTGTAGCATTTCTTGCTGTCTAAGCCGACACGAATGTTTTTTCAGCAACGTGCTGATTTCAACTAACTTTATAAAAATACAACAAAAAAGCACAGGTTTTAGGATTCATCGCCCACCGAAGGGGGGATTTGCAGCGAATTCGGCAAAAGTAATAGCATTGATGCAGCTAAATACATAGAATTCCCAGCACATCCATCAGCCAGTGCGTACTATGCTTCAATTGCTTTACACCACTCTTTTCTACCTGATTCAGCCGCTTATTTGGCTGCGTCTCTGGGTGCGTGGTCGCAAAGCACCGGCATACCGCAAACGCTGGGGCGAGCGTTACGGCTTCTATAAGCAACCGCTGAAGCCCGGCGGCATTCTGATGCACTCCGTTTCCGTGGGCGAAACCCTGGCGGCCATTCCGCTGGTACGCGCCCTGCGCCATCGCTATCCGGATCTGCCCATTACCGTCACCACCATGACCCCGACCGGCTCCGAACGCGTGCTCTCCGCCTTTGGCAATGACGTTCAACACGTCTACCTGCCCTACGATCTGCCGGACGCGCTCAATCGTTTTCTCAACGCGGTGGATCCGAAACTGGTGCTGGTGATGGAGACCGAGCTGTGGCCGAACCTGATCGCCGCCCTGCACACGCGCAACATCCCGCTGGTGATCGCTAATGCTCGTCTCTCTGCGCGCTCCGCTAAAGGCTATGCAAAGCTGGGCGATTTTATTCGTACCCTGCTGCGCCGTATCACGCTGATCGCTGCCCAGAACGAGGAGGATGGCGAGCGCTTTATTGCCCTGGGTGCGAAGCGTAACCAGCTCACCGTTACCGGCAGCCTGAAGTTCGATATCTCGGTGACGCCGCAGCTCGCCTCCCGGGCTGTGACGCTGCGCCGCCAGTGGGCTCCGCATCGCCCGGTGTGGATCGCCACCAGCACCCACGAGGGTGAAGAGAGTGCGGTTATTGAGGCACACCAGACGCTGTTAAGAGAGTTTCCTAACCTGCTGCTGATTCTGGTTCCGCGCCACCCGGAACGTTTCCCGGACGCCATCAACCTGGTGCGCCAGGCGGGCCTGAGCTACACCACCCGCTCGTCCGGAGAAGTCCCCTCCAGCAGCACGCAGGTCGTGGTAGGCGATACTATGGGCGAGCTGATGCTGCTCTACGGCATTGCCGATCTCGCCTTCGTTGGCGGTTCGCTGGTAGAGCGCGGCGGGCATAACCCGCTGGAGGCCGCTGCGCACGCTATTCCGGTGCTGATGGGGCCGCACACCTTCAACTTTAAAGATATCTGCGCCCGTCTGACCCAGGCCGATGGTTTGATCACCGTGACGGACGTCGCCTCGCTGAGCAAAGAGGTCGCCTCTCTGCTGACCGATGAGGACTACCGCAACTTTTACGGTCGCCATGCGGTAGAGGTGCTCTATCAAAACCAGGGCGCGCTACAGCGTCTGTTACAATTGCTGGAACCCTATCTGCCACCAAAAGCCCATTAAGGTTTTTATATGCAAAAGCGCGCAATTTACCCTGGCACCTTCGATCCGGTCACCAACGGCCATATCAACATCATTACCCGGGCTGCGGGCATGTTCGATCGGGTTATCATGGCGATTGCCGCCAGCCCAAGCAAGAAACCCCTCTTTTCGCTGGAGGAGCGCGTTGCCCTCGCCCAGGAGGCTACTGCTCATCTTGAAAACGTTGAGGTCATTGGCTTTAGCGATCTGATGGCAAACTTTGCCCGTAACCAGCAGGCGACCATTTTAATCCGGGGTCTGCGGGCGGTGGCAGATTTTGAGTATGAGACCCAGCTGGCGCATATGAATCGCCACCTGATGCCGGAGCTGGAGAGCGTCTTTCTGATGCCTGCCAAAGAGTGGTCGTTTATCTCGTCGTCGCTGGTCAAAGAGGTCGCGCGCCATCAGGGTGACGTTACGGACTTCCTGCCGCCAAACGTGCACCAGGCGCTGTTGCAGAAGCTTCGGTAGGATCCGCTATGCCGGGCGGCACTGCGTTTGCCCGGCCTACATAGCGCAACTACTTCTGGCAGTTACGGCAGTAGAAGGTCGCGCGCTGGGCGTGCTTGGTCGCAATAATTGGCGTCGCGCAGACGCGGCAGGGTTCACCTTTGCGCCCGTACACCTGCAGCTGCTGGGCAAAGTAGCCCGGCTTGCCATCGCTTTGCAGAAAATCTTTTAACGTTGTCCCGCCCTGCTCTATCGAGCGCAGCAGCACCGCCTTAATCACCTGCACCAGCAGGGCATACTCCTCCTGTGAGAGCGACGAGGCGAGCCGGTCAGGGTGGATGCCGGCAGCAAACAGCGATTCGCTGGCGTAGATATTGCCCACGCCCACCACCAGCTTGTTATCCATCAGCCAGGGTTTAATGGCGGTTTTCTTTTTGGCGCACTTCTGCTGTAGATACTCGGCATTGAACGCATCGCTGAGCGGCTCCGGCCCCAGGTGCGCCAGCACGTTGTGCCCCTCCAGCTCTTTGGTCCACAGCCAGGCACCAAAGCGGCGGGGATCGGTATAGCGCAGCACTTTGCCGTTGCTCATCACCAGATCGACATGATCGTGCTTTTCAGCAGGAAGATCGTGCGGAAGGATGCGCAGGCTGCCGGACATGCCGAGATGGACGATGATCCAGCCGTCGGGCAGCTCCAGCAGCAGATATTTTGCCCGCCGCTGCACGCTCAGCACGGGTTTATCGCTCAAGCGATGGATCTCGTCGGAAACGGGCCAGCGCAGGCGGCCATTACGCACCACCGCGTGCAGGATAGTTTGCCCCACCAGATGCGGCTCTATACCGCGGCGGCTGGTTTCTACCTCAGGTAATTCAGGCATGTTTCCTCCTCAGAGACGCAGAATGCAAAAAACCCGGCCGAAGCCGGGTTTCTGTACAAGAAAACTAAAACTTATTTAATTTTAGCTTCTTTGTAAAGAACGTGCTGACGGACAACTGGATCGAACTTTTTCAGTTCCAGTTTTTCCGGCTTAGTACGTTTGTTCTTCGTAGTGGTATAGAAGTGACCAGTACCAGCAGAAGAAACCAGCTTGATTTTCTCACGAATACCTTTAGCCATGATTTATTTCCTCTTTAAGTACTTAGTACTTTTCGCCACGGGCACGCAGTTCAGACAGAACTGTATCGATGCCTTTTTTATCGATTACACGCATACCTTTAGCAGATACGCGCAGGGTGACAAAACGCTTCTCGCTCTCAACCCAGAAACGGTGAGAGTGCAGGTTCGGCAGGAAACGGCGTTTAGTCGCGTTCAGTGCGTGGGAACGGTTGTTACCGGTCACCGGACGCTTGCCAGTAACTTGGCAGACTCGGGACATGTCTATTCTCCAAAAATCAAATTAGCTCGAGCTTCGTATAGGGTTTTGACGCCTCGTCAGGCTGTAAGGCCCGGTCACGGCGGTTCAGTGTGAACTCGCGATTGCCAGGCCCAAATGCCAAACCCGAGATTCTCAAAGGTGGCGTAGTATACGCTGTGTCGGCTGTGTGCTCAAGTCCCGAACAGACAAAGATCCCGCTGGATCGCGCGGGGTGGTTTAAATCCAACCACGTTCGGCAAATGAAACCCACTCTCCCCGGCCTACCACGAGGTGATCTAATACACGGATATCCATGAATTCACAACACTTTACCACACGTTCGGTGATTTGTTTATCGGCAAAACTGGGTTCTGCATAACCCGAAGGATGATTGTGAGCAAGGATCACGGCGGCGGCGTTGATCGCGATAGCTTCCCGGACAATTTCACGCGGATGCACCTCAACGTGGCTCAGCGTGCCGGAAAAGAGGCGGCTGTGCCTGAGCACCCGGTTCTGGTTGTTGAGATAGATGACCAGAAAGATCTCGCGCGGCTCGTCGGCAAGCTGGCTTTGTAAAAACGCTCTGGTCGCCTGCGGGCTGTCCAGGGTCAGCGCCTCCTGAATGCTGGAGGCATGGTAGCGTCGCGCTAGCTCGGCGATGCCTTTGAGCTGGGCAAACTTTGCCACGCCGATACCCGATACCTCGGCAAACTGCTGCGCATCCGCAGAGAGCAGATCGTACAGCGAACCGAAATGTGCCACCAGATATTCAGCGAAGGCCATCACGCTGCGCTCCGGCGTGCCGGTACGCAGAAACAGCGCCAGCAGTTCGATATCGGTGAGGGATGCAATCCCTAGCCGCAGCATCTTCTCGCGGGGCATCTTTTCACGCGGCATGTTCTCATATGACGTCAGCGATCTCGCCGTTTCCATAGCGCTCCCCCCCTGTGAAAACCCGATTTTGCCACGGCACGCGCAGCGGCTCGACTTACGGTATTCGCTTTTGCGTAGCAGCTCGTAAAGTGTGTCATGCGCAAAAGCACGCCACTTTGCAGAGTGTGATAAAATGCCCACCTTCTGGTGAAACCCCAACAGGAATGAATCATGATGAGCCTGGCCGGTAAAAAAATCGTTCTTGGCGTGAGCGGCGGCATCGCTGCGTATAAAACGCCGGAGCTGGTGCGTCGTCTGCGCGATCGCGGCGCAGAGGTGCGTGTGGCAATGACCGAGGGTGCCAAAGCCTTTATTACTCCCCTGAGCCTGCAGGCGGTGTCGGGCTATCCGGTTTCCGATAGCCTGCTGGATCCGGCTGCCGAAGCGGCAATGGGGCATATCGAGCTGGGCAAGTGGGCCGACCTGGTGATCCTCGCCCCGGCAACCGCCGATCTGATTGCCCGCGTGACCGCCGGTATGGCTAACGATCTGGTATCGACCATCTGCCTGGCTACGCCGTCCCCCGTTGCGGTGGTACCGGCGATGAACCAGCAGATGTACCGCGCCGCCGCTACCCAGCATAACCTCAGCGTGCTAGCCGCCCGTGGTGTGCTGCTGTGGGGGCCGGACAGCGGCAGCCAGGCCTGTGGTGACGTGGGTCCAGGCCGGATGCTCGACCCGCTGGCTATCGTCGATTTGGCCGCAGCGCATTTTTCGCCTGTCAAAACACTGCAACATCTGAATATCATGATTACCGCAGGTCCGACGCAGGAGCTGCTGGATCCGGTGCGCTACATCACCAATAAAAGCTCCGGCAAGATGGGCTTCGCCATTGCCGACGCCGCGGCCCGCCTCGGCGCGAACGTGACGTTGGTGAGCGGCCCGGTGTCGCTGCCGACGCCAGCAGGGGTGAAGCGTGTCGATGTGGTGACCGCGCTGGAGATGGAAGCCGCCGTACAGGCTCAGGTTCAGTCGCAGCAGATTTTTATCGGCTGTGCTGCCGTTGCTGACTACCGCGCCGCCGCCGTTGCCGATGAGAAGATCAAAAAGCAAGGCGATGAAATTACAATAAAAATGGTTAAAAACCCGGATATCGTTGCTGGCGTTGCGGCACTGAGTACAAACCGCCCTTATGTGGTAGGGTTTGCCGCCGAAACAAATAATGTGGAAGAATACGCCCGGCAAAAACGTATCCGCAAAAACCTTGATCTGATCTGCGCCAATGACGTATCTGATTCAAATCAAGGATTTAATAGCGACAACAACGCATTACACCTTTTCTGGCAGGATGGCGATAAAGTCCTGCCGCTTGAGCGCAAAGCACTTCTGGGACAACTACTACTGGACGAGATCGTTACCCGTTATGATGAAAAAAATCGACGTTAAAATTATGGACCCGCGCGTTGGCAAAGCGTTTCCGCTGCCAACCTACGCCACCTCCGGCTCTGCCGGTCTTGACCTGCGAGCCTGTCTTGATGACGCCGTAGAGCTGGCACCGGGCGCAACGACGCTGCTGCCGACGGGCCTGGCTATTCACATCGCCGATCCGTCGTTGGCCGCCGTGATTTTACCGCGCTCGGGCCTTGGCCATAAGCATGGCGTGGTGCTGGGCAACCTGGTTGGCCTGATTGATTCAGACTACCAGGGACAGCTGATGGTCTCGGTCTGGAACCGCGGCAAGGAGAGCTTCACGATTGAGCCGGGCGAACGTATTGCACAGATGGTATTTGTGCCGGTGGTGCAGGCAGAGTTCAACCTGGTAGAAGAGTTTGACAGCTCTGAACGTGGTGAAGGCGGCTTCGGCCATTCCGGGCGTCAGTAGATCGCCTCGTCCTTATATCATCCAGGATGCGTCTAAAAGATGGCAGAAAAACAAACCGCGAAAAGGAATCGTCGCGAAGAAATACTTCAGTCTCTAGCACTTATGCTTGAATCCAGCGATGGCAGCCAACGCATTACCACGGCCAAGCTGGCGGCGTCGGTTGGTGTCTCCGAAGCAGCTCTTTATCGTCATTTTCCAAGCAAAACGCGCATGTTTGACAGCTTGATCGAGTTTATCGAAGATAGCTTGACGACGCGTATCAACTTAATCCTAAAAGATGAGAAAGATACGCTGGCACGCCTGCGTCTCATCATTCAGCTGATTTTAGGCTTTGGTGAACGCAATCCTGGATTGACGCGGATCCTCACCGGTCACGCGCTGATGTTTGAGCAGGATCGCTTACAGAGCCGTATTAATCAGCTATTTGAGCGGATTGAATCGCAGCTGCGGCAGGTTCTGCGCGAGCGGAAGATGCGCGAAGGTGAAGGTTTTACCGTGGATGAAACGCTGCTGGCGAGCCAGCTGCTGGCCCAGTGTGAAGGTATGCTGTCGCGCTTTGTCCGCAGCGAGTTCAAATATCGGCCCACGGACGATTTTGATGTCCGCTGGCCGCTGATGGTGGCCCAGCTACATTAATCCGTAAGCCTGCCGATCCGTAAGCCCGGTCCGCATTCGCGCGGCCGGGTTATTTAACGCTTAAACGCCAAACTCTTCCCGATACGCCTGCACCGACGCCAGATGGTTCGCCATCTCCGGACGCTCTTCCAGATAAGCAATCAGATCCTTCAGGGTAATGATAGAGATCACCTGGCAACCGTAGTCGCGTTCGACCTCCTGAATTGCCGAGATATCGCCGCGTCCGCGCTCCTGACGGTCAAGGGAGATCAGGACGCCTGCCAGCGTTGCGCCATTGGCCTGGATAATCTCCATTGACTCTCGGATAGCGGTTCCGGCTGTGATCACGTCATCGACCAGCATGACTCGACCCTGCAGCGCGCTGCCGACCAGACTGCCGCCCTCGCCGTGGTCCTTGGCCTCTTTACGGTTAAAGCAGTAGGGCACGTCGCGCTCGTGGTGCTCCGCCAGCGCAACCGCCGTGGTGGTGGCGATGGGAATACCTTTATAGGCAGGGCCAAACAGCAGATCGAAATCGATACCGGAATCCACCAACGCTTCGGCATAGAAACGGCCTAACAGTGCCAGATCGCGCCCGGTATTAAACAGCCCGGCGTTGAAGAAATAGGGGCTTTTACGCCCGGATTTCAGCGTAAACTCGCCGAACTTAAGTACCTGCTTGTTAAGCGCAAACTCAATAAACTGGCGCTGATACGGTTTCATGGATTCGCTCCTCATCTCACTTTCATTGTTAACTTACTGACACGCTATATCACAGACAAAAGAAAGGCGACTCAATGGTCGCCCTTAAAACTAATTCTCTAACGCCGCTTTTTGCGTCGCTACGATGGACTCAATCCCCTCTCTGGCCAACGCCAGCAGAGAAAGCAGCTCCTCATGGGTGAACGGCTCGCCCTCGGCGGTGCCCTGCACCTCGATCATCCGGCCATCTTCGGTCATCACTACGTTCATATCGGTTTCGGCGGCAGAGTCTTCAACATACTCCAGATCGCACACCGCTTCGCCGTTAACAATGCCCACGGAAACCGCTGCCACCATCCCTTTCATCGGGTTGGTCTTCAGTTTGCCTGCGGCGACCAGCTTATTCAGCGCATCCGCCAGCGCCACGCACGCACCGGTAATGGAGGCGGTACGGGTACCGCCGTCGGCCTGGATCACGTCGCAGTCGAGAGTAATGGTGAACTCACCCAGCGCTTTTAAGTCTACGGCGGCGCGCAGAGAGCGGGCGATCAGGCGCTGGATCTCCAGCGTACGGCCACCCTGCTTGCCTTTCGCGGCTTCGCGCGCGTTACGGGTATGGGTAGCGCGCGGCAGCATGCCATACTCAGCGGTGATCCACCCCTGACCCTGGCCTTTCAGAAAACGCGGCACGCCTTCATCAATAGAGGCGGTACACAGAACTTTAGTGTCACCGAATTCAACCAGCACGGCACCTTCAGCGTGTTTTGTATAGTTTCGGGTCAGGATGACGGGACGCACCTGATTAGCGCTACGGCCTGCTGGACGCATGATGATTTCTCCGGCTTCTACGAATGTGGCTGCGCATTATACGGACTAAATACGCTTATTCCTATCTTGAGAAGGCCCCGAAAGCTATAATCCCCCCATCTCCTCTTTAAAAACAGGAACGTCTATGATCCGCAGTATGACAGCCTACGCCCGGCGTGAAATCAAGGGTGAATGGGGCAGCGCAGTCTGGGAACTGCGCTCGGTTAACCAGCGCTATCTCGAGACGTGGTTTCGCCTGCCGGAGCAGTTCCGCAGCCTTGAGCCTGTAGTACGCGAGCGTATCCGTACCCGTCTAACCCGCGGCAAAATCGAATGTAACCTGCGCTTTGAGCCGGACGTCAGCGCGCAAAGCGAGCTGATTCTGAATGAAAAGCTGGCTAAACAGCTGGTCACAGCTGCGAACTGGGTCAAAATGCAGAGCGACGAGGGTGAAATTAACCCGGTTGATATTCTGCGCTGGCCTGGCGTGATGGCCGCTCAGGAGCAGGATCTGGACGCGATTGCCGCTGAAATTCTTTCTGCGCTGGACGGCGCGCTGGATGACTTTATCGTCGCCCGTGAGACCGAAGGTCAGGCGCTGAAGAGCCTGATCGAGCAGCGTCTGGAAGGCGTTAGCGCGGAAGTCACCAAAGTACGCGCCCAGATGCCGGAAGTGCTGAAGTGGCAGCGCGAGCGTCTGGTTGCCAAGCTGGAAGATGCTCAGGTGCAGCTGGAGAACAACCGTCTTGAGCAGGAGCTGGTACTGATGGCTCAGCGCATCGACGTCGCTGAAGAGCTGGATCGCCTCGACGCGCATGTGAAAGAGACCTACAACATTCTGAAGAAGAAAGAGGCCGTAGGCCGCCGTCTGGACTTTATGATGCAGGAGTTCAACCGCGAGTCGAACACCCTGGCGTCAAAGTCTATCAATGCTGATATCACCACCTCTGCTATTGAGCTGAAGGTGCTGATCGAGCAGATGCGCGAGCAGATCCAGAATATTGAGTGATGCTTAACGCGAGCTTATCTTGCTCTAGCTAAATCAAAAGGCCATTGTAAAAGATGGCCTTTTTGTTTTTTATCGCAGTACTGAAAATAGCTGATGAATTTATCTATTAGGTAAAGCTGTAACTTATAAAGGTAATTAATCAGCATCTAAAATAACGACTCCTGTTACGTTCTTCATTAATAAGAGAGATGCACTATGCTATTTCAGCGCCTTATTAAGAAAAAAACCGCACTAATAATTCATATTAAAAATAACGCTTAGGGTAAGCTGCCGGGAATGCATTGCTTATCCAACACCACGTTCTGTTTGTTAAACGTGTGTTATTTACATACAGAGATGACAGTACAAGGAAGTTAACATTATGACTGCACTTCAATTCCCGTGTACCATATTCAAAACACAGAAATGGATGGATGACTACGGGGCCAGAGACATGCGCTATGGGGACTTAACCGAAGCACAACTCAGAAAACACTATCATCTGGAAAATGTGTCTACTCGCGTCAATCCTTACACATTGACGAAGGTTATACCTTTCAGCCAGTCTCAGCTGATGCCGTATGGTTATCGAGGCGATACGGCTAAAATGACCACGCAGCAGTGCGCCAGAATTTTGTTTGATGAGTTCCGCCACCTTTCCCGGATGTTTGCCCTGTTTAGCCCTTACCGACATCTGATCGATAAAATGATTACGCATATGCAGTATGGCAACGGCGCGCCTTTCCGTGATATGTTGCTGGACAGGGCGTTGAAGGAGAATATTCTTAATGATAAATCTCAACATGATAGCGCTCTATATTCATTAAAACGAAGGTTCCATAAAATTATTGATTGGGATAGGAAAATCCTCCCTACTAATAAAACTGAAGAGTTACGAAGTATAATATCCGAAAGCAAGCTTCCAAAATTTGATAGATTTCAAGACAACTTCAATGGCATGGGTATAACTGTGCATGATACATGGTCCACGCATATTATGATAAAGTCTTTAAAAATTGATGGCAACACCTATCATGCAGTATTAAACTATAAAGTTCAGGACCATTTCGGCCTTGATGATGATGATATATTTAATGTAAAATTCAGATGTTTTCAATTTTTCCGCATCTGGTTTATACTACAACACTATAATAAATTTGGATTTAGACCGTTTATTACTAATATGGAAGCTACTGTTGAACTTAGCGGAGACCGCGATGATCATTAAAAATAAAGTAGTACATTACATGCTATTACTTATGGGCTGTATTCTTTCCGCTTACGTCCTTTGGATATGGTTACGCCCAGTAGAAATTGTAGCAATTCATCAGAATGGTAATCATACTTATATTTTAGTGAAAAATTTTCCAATCACGGATAAAGGGCAAATAGATTGGTGGCTAAGAAACAGGGATATATTAAAAAAACGCAACAACATTCCTAAACCTGCGTTCTCTGGGGATTATACTGTGATCTTCTGGGATTACGGTGATGGATATAAAGAAGAAGGCAAATATGACAGACTCTGTTTCGATGATATGGAGCCTCCGAAAAACTGCATTGATAAAAATATGATTCTTAATGTAAATTACTCTAAGAACTATGGAGCATCTTATATCACTATTAAAAAATCATATTACACAGATAAGAATGGGGACATAGTGGAAAATAAAGATGATTAGGTATTTTTTTAGCCTACAAGACTTTGCTACTTACTTCTCGATTATACGTCATGGCATACTATATATTTTATATTAATTTGCCGTAGTGCCTTTAAGTATATATACATCAAGCAGTATAGAAACCATCTATTAATGAAAAGAAAATACACGAAAATTATTTTTCCACTATTTTTATTTGCTTTCGTATTTATTACTTACTTTTTTTGGATATCGCTACGTCCGGTAAGTATTGTCGCTGTTCATCAAAATGATGACTACAGTTCTGTTTTAGTAAAGAACTTCCCCATCACAGAAAAAGGGGAAATAAACTGGTGGTTGAAAAACAAAGACATGCTGAAAAGTAGATATGACATTCCAAAGCCATCTTCATATGGAACTTTTACTGTTATTTTTTGGGGCTACGGCGATGGTTATAAAGAAGAGGGAAAATACGATAGACTTTGCTTCAATGACATGCCTCCTCCACAAAACTGTATAGATAAAAAGATAGTATTTTACGTTAGCTACAGCAAGAATAGTGGTATGTATTTCATCGCAAACAATGAAAAATATTACTTAAAGAACAATGGCAAGATCGTAAGAGATAAATCTGATTAATCATCTCCTACACTGTTTACATATATGTAATTGAATTAACACCCATGAGCATGCAACTAATCCATCAATCTACTACACTCTAATCTTTAATTATGTGCATGAAAAACAAAATAAAATTTCCATCAACCACTATAAAAAGCAAAAACAAGATAATTCTATTTATAATATTTTTATTACTTTTCTTGGTACTAACATACTTGCTTTGGTTATTTTTACGACCAGTAAAAATTGTTACTGTTCATAAAGATAGTGATATTAGCCATATTCTACTGAAAAACCCACCTCTTACAGACAAAGGAAAAATAAATTGGTGGCTAGAAAATGAAAAAACAATAAGAATTCATTATAACATTCCTCAATCTGAATCACATAAGAGTTTCACAATCATTTTCTGGGATTTTGGAAATGGTTACAAAGAAAAAGGTGATGAAAGCAAAGATGATAGATTTTGTTTTTCTGATCTTTTACCTCCCAAAAACTGTATTGATAAAAGCAAATTATTCTATATAAGCTCTGGTAAGGACACCGGCATATCGTTTGTTACTGATCACGCAATATATCGAATAAAAAAAGATGGTGAATTAATAAAAATGGCATCTAATTAAAAAATTCAAAACAAAAGAGGTTATTGGCAAAATCTAGACTTTATTATGAAAACAATTTTAAAAGTCAGTTTAATTGTGCTTTCATTATCTTTTCTCACTTCGGAAAGCTATGTTTTATGGTTAGGCTCAACACCAGTAAAAATTATAGCCATTCATCAGGAAAAGAACTTTAGTGAAGTTCTGGTGAAGAGATTCCCAATAACAGATACGGGAAAAATTAAATGGCGGATTAAGAATAAAGAACTATTAAAAAATAAATATAACATTCCAAGGCCGGGATTGAATGGCAATTTCTACATAAATTTTTGGGATTTTGGCGAAGGTTATAAAGAACAAGGTAAATACGACCGTCGGTGCTTTGCTGACATGAAACCACCTAAAAATTGCATAGATAAAAATGCGGTTTTCTCTGTCGAAAATGGTAGAGACGACTCAATAATATATACGGTTTATGATGGGACATATCGCATGGAAAAAGGGGGTGAAGTAAAAAAAATCCAAGACTAATCAAATTAGGATTTTTTGATATTACACGGCCATTAGTTATCACATTTATTTATGCACCAAGAGACTTTTTCCGAGTGACTATGAACTTTAGCAAAGCTTGTTCTTTTTGAAAATACGATTAAATATAACAATGATGGAAATCATCAATGAAAAGCAGAAATAAGAAACCCCTCCTCACAATATGTTTAGTCATTTCCGTGCTAATGTTTTACCTTTTCTGGCGATCGCTACGCCCGGTGGATATTATCGATGTTCATAAAAACGGTTTCTATAGTTATCTTTTAGTAAAAGACTTCCCATTTACTGCTAAAGGGCAAATAAATTGGTGGTTAAAAAACTCAAAGATGCTTAAAAACCATTATGATATCCCTAAACCAGATTCAGATGGAGATTTTGGCATCGTTGTTTGGGATTTCGGACAGGGTTATAAAGAACAAGGTGATGAAAGTAAGGATGACAGATTTTGTTTTGCTGATTTTAAATCCCCCAAAAACTGTATAGATAAAAATATGATTCTTTATATCACTCATACTAAGATATCAGGAATTTCTTTTATCACTCACAATGACGAATACCGAATAAATAAAAAAGGGGAATTAGTGAAAGATGGATCTGATTAAACCTCTCTTAATCAGAAAAAGCTAACATAAAATTATTGGAGCCGATCATGGGATTTACTTTTCTTTAATAGACTTGCTTACCCGCAGTACTAAAAAAATAGTCGTCCACTTTTCGGTTGTGAGAGGGATGTGCAAAACGCCACACTCATTGGAAACAGCACACCCGGAGAGAACCATGGATTTCAATGCACTTCACCATCAAAACCAACCTCTGCTTATCGCCAACGTCTGGGATGCCAGCAGTGCGCTGATTGCACAGCAGGCTGGGTATCATGCGCTGGGTACGTCCAGTGCCGCCATTGCCACTCTGCTCGGGTATGAAGACGGTGAAAGAATGAGTTTTGATGAGCTACTTTTCATGGTCACCCGCATCAAAGCCGTCACATCACTTCCCTTAAGCGTTGATCTGGAATCGGGCTATGGCGATACCACAAGCCGCATCATTGAAAATATTCACTGTCTGACCCAGGCAGGCGTTGTAGGCATAAACATTGAGGACAGCCACGTCGTGAACGGCGTTCGTAGCCTTGATGATGCGCATACCTTTGCCAGCAAACTTCAGGAACTCACCGCGGCCTGCCCCGACCTATTTTTTAATGTGCGTACCGATACGTTTTTACTCAACGTAGAGGATGCGCTGGAAGAGACGCTGTATCGTGGTCAGCTGTACGCAGCCCATGGTGCCAATGGTTTTTTTGTTCCTGGCATGACTCAACCTGATAGTATTGCTGCTCTGGTGCATCACGTCCCCTTACCTGTGAACGTGATGTGTATGCCGACGCTACCCGATTTCGCCACGCTAGCTTCGCTAGGTGTACGACGTATTTCTATGGGCAATTTTATCCATACTGCAATACAAGCCAAATTAAAAGAGTCGCTCTGTAAGATTCAGGCACATCAATCTTTTGCGGACGTTTTTGACTATGAAAATAACTGACAATGTTCAATGCGATGTGTGGTATCAGGCCTTGCTCGCCCGCTCTACAGAGTTTACCGGTGTGTTTTTTGTCGGTGTCAAAACCACTGGCGTGTTTTGTATCTCAGTATGCCGGGCACGAAAACCCAAGCGGGAAAACGTCGAATTTTATGAGGATCTTAAGTCCGCGCTTGCTGCCGGGTTTCGCCCATGCAAAATTTGCCGCCCGATGGAAAATGCCTGTACTGCACCCGATTTTATTGAAAAAGCGCTAGAGCTGGTTCGAGACACGCCAAAAGAACGCGTTAGCGATGCCGAACTACGCCAGCATAATATTAGCCCGGAGCGGGTAAGGCGCTGGTTTCTGCAAAACCATGGGATCACCTTTCAGGCGTTTCAACGTATGCAGCGCGTTAATGTCGCTCTGCAAGAACTGAAAGCGGGTCGCTCAACGACGGATGTCGCTTTCGACAGCGGTTATGATTCTCTGAGCGGCTTTGGCTATACCTGCAAAAAATTGACCGGGTCCGCGCCAAGTGCGCGCCGTCAGGTTATTTTAATCCACCGGTTTACGACGCCCTTGGGCCCGATGTTTGTTTGCGCCACCGATAGCGGTATCTGCTTGCTGGAATTTGTTGACCGACGAGCTCTAGAGACGGAGTTCAGCGATCTACAACGCCTATTAAACGCAAGTATCATAGCGGGAGAGAACGGCCACACTCGCCAGGCAGAGAAAGAAATAGGCGAGTACTTCGCAGGCCAGCGGCGGCAGTTCAGCGTAGCGTTAGATACGCCAGGCAGCGAATTCCAGCGTGTTGTGTGGCAAGGTTTGCAGAGGATTTCTTATGGCGAGACAACACACTACCAAGCGGTTGCGGTAGATATTGGTAACCCCATGGCCACGCGTGCGATTGCGTCGGCTTGTGGCGCGAATAGAGTGGCTATTATCATCCCCTGTCATCGGGTTGTCGGCAAAGATGCTTCCATGACGGGCTACGGTGGCGGCATTGCCCGTAAGACATGGTTGATTAACCATGAAAATACAATCAGTAAAAATGCATCTGACGTTAGAGATGCAAATAAAACGGAGGGGTACTGCAATGCTGGAGCAGAGAATAATTCAATTCCTCAAAGAGACGCTCAGCGGTAATGTGGACGCAGCGCACGACCTCGGCCATTTAATAAGGGTTGCGAATAACTGTAAACATATCCAGAAACATGAAGGCGGTAATCCTGACATCATACTCGTTGCCAGTTACTTCCATGATATTGTCTCCCTGCCTAAAAACGCACCTGACCGGCACCGCTCCTCGCAGCTGGCTGCACAAAAGACACTGACTATACTTGCTGAACATTTCCCTGAGTTTCCTGCTCGTCACTATGCCGCCGTAGAGGAGGCAATTGTATGTCATAGCTACAGTGCCAATATCAAACCAGGCAGTGTTGAAGCAAAAATCGTGCAGGATGCGGACAGGCTAGATGCATTAGGTGCTGTGGGTTTAGCCCGCACATTTTATATTGCAGGGAAACTAAATACAAAACTCTTTAATAGTGACGATCCGTTTGCCGAGCAGCGCGCTTTAAATGATAAGGAGTATGCCCTCGATCATTTTTATACAAAACTGCTTAAATTACCCGATACGATGAATACGGGTGAGGGTAAACGCATAGCTAAAAAACGCTCTCAGTTCCTGCTTAGCTATATTGATAACTTAAGGCAAGAACTCGGGCTATCGGTAAGCTTTTGTGATGAATGAATTAATGGGGCCATAAGTATTTTAATGCCCCTGAAAAGGGGCGACTACCATTTGATCAAGATAACTTAGGGTACGGTAGGGATATCCATCATTTTTATTTCATCAATATGGCGCTTTGTCAGGTTTATCTCACATTGATCAATGGCTGGCTGATAATCATATGTATCTTCTCCAATTTCAGAGGCCACGCCAAGGCAAATTTTTTCCCTATATTTCTCCCAGTCTTTCTGTGCCTCAAGAAAATACTTACTATAAACAGTACCGACCGTTAAATCTGGATCTCCGCTTTTAAAAACGGGCCCATCATAGTTTTTAAGGATCCTGTTATTAACATCATTCACAATCCTTTTATACTGTGTAAAAATGTCGTTTTTCTTTTGCGTTAGACAATCATGAGCCCTATGATAATCATCGTTATTTTGCTTGTAACAAATGTCATTTTCCGAGCCCTGACTAAGCTCAGCCCATACTTTGGTAGGCAGAAGAAAGGCAAGAAAGATAACGGCATATGAGTTTAATTTCATTTTAAATACCCTATCCTGTTCCTGTTTTTTATCAGTGGCACATAGCGTATTGCTGGCTATATAATTTCGCAATCCCACTTCCTCTAATAAAAAATTTTAGTCTGTGAGCAATATTACCCCTAAAAACCGAGGCTGGCATCTAGCATAAATGAACTTGGACTTGTCATCAGCCGGTATGCAAAACTACCCGTTCGCTCTGGCAAACCCATCTATAATGCGTAGAGAAATATCAGATAAAAACCACGACCCATGACGAACACCCTGCTCTCCCCAACCCGCACCTTCGACGCCCCGCCCTTTATCTTGCGTGCGGAGTCCGGTTACATCCGTCATCTGCCTGCGCTGGCCTACTGCCTCGTTGAGTATGACCGGACGCACTACAGCGACGCGCTGTTCAAGCATTTCTCGCAGCCGTTCCCGACGGCACTGGCTAATGCGGTGGCGAAGCGCAGAGCCGAATACCTGGCGAGCCGCTACTGCGGGCAGGTTCTGCTCGGACAGATGCAGGCAGCCTCAACGATTATTGGCACCCATGAGCGCGTTCCCCAGTGGCCGGCCGGCTGGCGAGGCAGTATCTCCCACAGCGATAAATATGCCCTGGTTGTTATCGCCCCTGAATCAGCGGGACTTATGCCAGGTATCGACATTGAGCAGTGGCAGCCCGAGGTGATGCTGGAGACGGCAGACATGTTCGCCTCGTCAGACGAACAGCAGCTATTGTCCTCATTATTCCTGCCCTATCCGCAGGCGCTGCTAACGCTCTTTTCAGCTAAGGAGAGCCTGTATAAATCGCAGTGGCCTGAAGTGAGGCGCTACTTTGATTTCCAGGCAGCAAAGGTCACGCATGTCGATGAAGCAGAGCAGCGCTTTACCCTGACCCTCACCGAGACCTTAACGCCAAAGCTAAAGTGTGGAACCGCCTTTAGCGGCAGCTATACGTTTCTCAACGATGCGGTTATTACCTGCATCGGTTAATTTTTCCGTTTAAAACCCCCTTATTCCCTGTTTCGCCAGCCATGCCGTGAGGCTCTGTACCAGCGGGTGGTGCACAAAGGTAACCAGCTGTCGTGCCTTCTCCAGCCCTACGCCCGGCAGCTGCTGCCAGCTAAGCTCATTGCGCTTGGTAAACTGCGGCCAGGTGCCGTCGCCTATCAGCCTCAGCACAGCCTGAGTGAGCGGCAGACCCAGCGCCATCACCCAGCGGATAAAGGGCCGTTCACGGGCCAGGTTGAACTGATGCCAGATCTGCCGCCCCCTGGCTGCGCTCAGTCCCGGCGTGTTCTCTAACTGCTGTCGGGTCAGAGCCAGCCAGGAGAAGATATGCTCAAAGCGATGCGCCTGATGCAGGAGCCGCCAGCTCGCTTCGCCCAGACCTGTCATATCCAGCACCGGCTTCGAGCTGAGCCATACCAGCCGGGCGAAAAATTGCGTCTGACAATCGGGTGCAGCATAAAAGCAGGTAAGCGAATTGAAATGTGCGGGCGGCGGCTCGGGCTTGTCGCGCGCCAGGCTACGCCATATCACCCGGTCAATGCGCGGGATACCCTGGCCCGCCAGGCTCACCTGAACCTGATCGCCCGGCGCAATATCCAGTTCTTGCCAGCGGCGGACAGAGCCAAGGTTTACCCGACGCACCGTTTTGTCATCCAGCTGCACCGGCTCAAGCTCAGCTACCACGGCGATCTTACCGCTGCGCCCTGTTGCGAAGCGGATGTTCATCACCTCGGCAACCTGCTCAACGGGCGGGTATTTCCAGGCCACGACCCAGTCACCCTCGCCGGGTCGCCAGCGCCTGCCCCCTGGCTCTTTCGCCGCACGGATCACTACCCCGTCGGTGACAAAGGGCAGCGGAGTGGTGAACCAGCGGGTGCGTATGGTCTCGACTTCATCGGCATTTTTCACCGGCAGGCTAAAACGCGAACTGGTGTTAAACCCGGCTTCGCTCAGCAGCTTCAGGCGCTGCTCCATCGCAGCAGGGCCGTCCGGCCAGGCCCAAACAAATAGCGCGAGCTCATTAAGTAAGGGGGAGTTCTCCCGCTGCATCAGGGCGCCCGCCACCTTTGCGCGGGCGTTGATGCCGCCCATCCGCTGCTGGATATGCGCATCACGCGCCAGATAGATCTCGCCCTGCAGGACGCTGTTGGCCAGCGGCCCGGTAAGCCGTTGAGGTAGGGAAGGAATAAGGCGCACCTTCTCGGTCCACAACTCCCCCTTGCGGCCATCGCCACGGCTGATGGCTTCTGCGAACCGCCCGTTGCGGTAGACCAGCGTCACCGCCACGCCATCAACCTTAGGCTGTATCCACAGGTCACGGCGCTCGCCCATCCAGCGCCTGAGTGCATACTTGTCCGCCAGCTTGCGCACCCCGGTATGCATCACCGGATGCGGCACCGAACCACTTACGGGCGGGGCTGAGATGTCGGGCTGCGGCTGGGATATAAAGCAGCGCTGCCACTGCGCCAGCCGATCGCTGAGGCGATCGTATACCGCATCGCTCACTCCACTGCTCCCCTCCTGCCAGTACGCCACGTTCCACTGGGCGACCTGCCGCTGGAGCCGGGCGATCTCCAGCTGTGCCCGAAACGGCGACCAGGACGGACAGGCCGCCGTGCTGTAGCAGCTCCAGAGCGTTAAGCCGAGCGCTAATCCTCTACGTTTCCACATATTCTGCCTCCCTTACCTCGACCAGCACGGTATACCGCGCGGCGAACCGGCTGGCGAATGGCAAAACGGCAGGCTGCGAGGCGGCTTCAGCGCTTTTTAAAACGTTGCTGCAAACGAGAGGTGAATCAGGAAGAGAGTGCGCAAAATGCAATAATCTCGTGCGAAAATGTGACAAAAACTACGTTAAAGGGTGCCGACGTGTATAATAGGCACGTATGTAGACATTTCCGTTCGTTCATTACATATAAAGATACTCATGGCTCAAGGCACGCTCTATATCGTTTCCGCCCCTAGCGGCGCGGGCAAATCAAGCCTGATTCAGGCTTTGTTAAAGACCCAACCGTTGTACGACACCCAGGTTTCTGTTTCACATACCACGCGCGCGCCGCGTCCCGGTGAAGTGCACGGTGAACACTACTTCTTTGTGAATCATGACGAATTCAAGACCATGATTGACAATGATGCGTTCCTTGAGCATGCGGAAGTGTTTGGCAACTACTACGGTACGTCTCTGGCCGCCATTGAGCAGGTGCTCTCTACGGGGGTAGACGTCTTCCTCGATATCGACTGGCAGGGCGCGCAGCAGATCCGCGCAAAAATGCCCCAGGCGCGCAGCATCTTTGTATTGCCGCCGTCGAAGCTGGAGCTGGATCGTCGCCTGCGCGGTCGTGGCCAGGATAGCGAAGAGGTGATTGCCAAGCGTATGGCCCAGGCAGTTGCAGAAATGAGCCATTACGCCGAATATGATTATCTGGTTGTGAACGATGATTTTGATACCGCTATCAGCGATATGAAGACCATCATCCGTGCTGAACGTCTGCGCATGGGCCGCCAAATGCAGCGACATGACGCTTTAATCAGCAAACTATTGGCAGATTGAACCGGGTTTCAGTATTATGCCCAGTCATTTCTTCATCTGTGGAGCACTTTAAGTATGGCACGCGTAACTGTTCAGGACGCTGTAGAGAAAATTGGTAACCGTTTTGACCTGGTACTGGTGGCCGCGCGTCGCGCTCGTCAGATGCAGGTTGGCGGTAAAGATCCGCTGGTAGCGGAAGAGAACGATAAAACTACCGTTATCGCGCTGCGCGAAATCGAAGAAGGTCTGATCAACAACCAGATCCTCGACGTACGTGAGCGCCAGGAGCAGCAAGAGCAGGAAGCCCAGGAGTTACAGGCCGTCACCGCTATTGCTGAAGGTCGTCGTTAATAACGCTGCAGGTCACCCTTGTATCTGTTTGAAAGCCTGAATCAACTGATTCGCACCTACCTGCCGGAAGACCAAATCAAACGTCTCCAGCAGGCGTATCTCGTTGCACGTGACGCTCACGAGGGCCAAACACGTTCAAGCGGTGAACCCTACATTACGCACCCGGTAGCGGTGGCCTGTATTCTGGCCGAGATGAAACTCGACCACGAAACGCTGATGGCCGCACTGCTGCATGACGTAATTGAAGATACCCCCGCCACCTACCAGGACATGGAGCAGCTGTTTGGCAAAACCGTAGCCGAGCTGGTGGAAGGGGTCTCAAAGCTTGATAAGCTGAATTTCCGCGATAAGAAAGAGGCCCAGGCCGAAAACTTTCGCAAGATGATCATGGCGATGGTGCAGGATATCCGCGTCATTCTCATCAAGCTTGCTGACCGCACCCACAACATGCGCACCCTGGGCTCGCTACGCCCGGACAAGCGTCGCCGCATCGCCCGTGAAACCCTCGAAATTTATAGCCCGCTGGCGCACCGCTTAGGTATCCACCACATCAAAACCGAGCTGGAAGAGCTGGGCTTTGAAGCGCTGCACCCGAACCGCTACCGCGTGATTAAAGAGGTCGTGAAGGCCGCACGCGGCAACCGTAAAGAGATGATCCAAAAAATCCTTTCGGAGATCGAAGGGCGTTTGCAGGAGGCGGGTATCCCCTGCCGCGTGAGCGGTCGCGAGAAGCATCTTTACTCCATCTACTGCAAAATGGTGCTGAAAGAGCAGCGTTTTCACTCGATCATGGACATCTATGCGTTCCGGGTGATTGTTGAGGATCTTGACACCTGTTATCGCGTGCTGGGTCAGATGCACAGCCTCTACAAGCCGCGTCCAGGACGCATGAAGGACTATATCGCCATTCCGAAAGCGAACGGCTATCAGTCTCTGCACACCTCCATGATTGGCCCGCACGGCGTGCCGGTTGAGGTGCAGATCCGGACTGAAGATATGGACCAGATGGCGGAGATGGGGGTTGCGGCACACTGGGCTTATAAAGAGCACGGCGAGAGCAGCACCACCGCACAGATCCGCGCCCAGCGCTGGATGCAGAGCCTGCTTGAGCTCCAGCAGAGCGCAGGTAGCTCCTTTGAATTTATCGAAAGCGTTAAATCCGATCTCTTCCCGGATGAGATTTACGTTTTCACACCGGAAGGGCGCATCGTTGAGCTGCCTGCCGGTGCGACGCCGGTCGACTTCGCCTATGCAGTGCATACCGATATCGGCCACGCCTGCGTCGGCGCGCGCGTCGATCGACAGCCTTACCCGCTGTCACAGCCGCTGGCGAGTGGGCAGACGGTAGAGATTATTACCGCGCCGGGCGCACGTCCGAACGCCGCCTGGCTTAACTTTGTCGTGAGCTCGAAAGCGCGCGCCAAAATTCGCCAGATGCTGAAAAACCTCAAGCGCGATGACTCGGTGAGCCTGGGCCGTCGTCTGCTGAATCACGCCCTCGGCGGTAGCCGCAAGCTGGCGGAGATCCCGTCTGAGAATATCCAGCGTGAGCTGGTGCGCATGAAGCTTGTCTCCCTCGACGATCTGCTGGCTGAAATCGGCCTCGGCAACGCGATGAGCGTGGTGGTGGCGAAAAATCTACAGCAGGGCGAAGCCTCCGCTGTGTCTACCACACCGAGCCATGGCCATCTGCCGATTAAGGGCGCGGACGGGGTGCTGATCACCTTTGCGAAATGCTGCCGTCCGATCCCCGGCGACCCGATTATTGCGCACGTCAGCCCCGGTAAAGGGCTGGTGATCCACCATGAGTCCTGCCGTAACATCCGTGGCTACCAGAAAGAGCCTGAGAAGTTTATGGCGGTTGAGTGGGATAAAGAGACAGCGCAGGAGTTTATCACCGAGATCAAGGTTGATATGTTCAACCATCAGGGTGCGCTGGCAAACCTGACGGCGGCAATCAACACGGCCTCTTCCAATATTCAAAGCCTGAATACGGAAGAGAAAGATGGTCGCGTCTATAGCGCCTTTATCCGCCTGACCTGCCGCGACCGCGTGCACCTGGCGAATATCATGCGCAAAATCCGCGTGCTGCCGGACGTGATCAAGGTCACCCGTAACCGAAACTAGCCCTATGACTCTGAAACGTTATGCGCGTATACGTGAGATGCTCGCCAGGCGCCAGCCTGATCTGACCGTCTGCATGGAACAGGTCCACAAACCGCATAACGTTTCGGCAATCATTCGCACCGCCGATGCCGTCGGCGTGCATGAAGTCCACGCCGTCTGGCCGGAAAACCGGATGCGCATCATGGCCTCCTCCGCTGCGGGAAGTAACAGCTGGGTACAGGTTAAAACGCACCGCACCATTGCCGATGCCGTCGGGCATCTTAAAGGCCAGGGGATGCAGGTGCTCGCTACCCATCTCTCTGAAAAATCCGTAGATTTCCGTGATATCGACTATACCCGCCCCACCTGTATTCTGATGGGGCAGGAGAAGACCGGCATCACCCAAGAGGCGCTGGACCTGGCGGACCAGGACATCATCATTCCGATGATCGGTATGGTGCAGTCGCTTAACGTCTCGGTCGCCTCAGCGCTGATCCTCTATGAGGCGCAGCGCCAGCGGCAGAACGCCGGGATGTACGCACGCAATACCAGCACCATAGATGATGACGACCAGCATCGACTGCTGTTTGAAGGCAGTTACCCGGTGCTGGCCCGCGTAGCGAAGCAGAAAGGGTTACCCTATCCCGACCTCAACGCGGACGGCGAAATCGAAGCCGACGCCGCGTGGTGGTCCACCATGCAGGCAGCAAGGTAAGCGTATGCAAGGCAAACTGCTCGATGCTGTCCCGCTCAGTTCTTTAACCGGCGTTGGCGCGGCGCAAAGCAGCAAGCTGGCCAAAATCGGTTTAGTGAACGTCCAGGATCTACTCCTGCATTTGCCGCTGCGCTACGAAGATCGCACCCATCTCTATCCCATCGCTGACCTGCTGCCGGGCGTCTACGCCACGGTCGAAGGTGAAGTGCTCAACAGCAACGTGACCTTTGGCGGGCGTCGAATGATGACCTGCCAGATCAGCGACGGCAGCGGCATCCTGACGATGCGCTTCTTCAACTTCAACGCGGCGATGAAAAATAGCCTCTCGCCAGGCCGCCGCGTGCTGGCCTACGGCGAGGCGAAGCGCGGCAAGTACGGCGCGGAGATGATCCACCCCGAGTACCGCATTCAGGGCGATCTCAGCACCCCGGAGATGCAGGAGACCCTCACCCCGGTCTACCCGACCACCGAAGGCATCAAGCAGGGAACGCTACGTAAGCTGACCGACCAGGCACTGGATCTGCTCGACACCTGCGCCATCACGGAGCTGCTGCCGCCTGAGCTGGCGCAGGGGATGATGAGCCTGCCGGAGGCGCTGCGCACGCTGCATCGTCCGCCGCCAACCTTACAGCTGGCGGACTTAGAGCTTGGCCAGCATCCTGCCCAGCGCCGCCTGATCCTTGAAGAGCTGCTGGCGCATAACCTCAGCATGCTGGCACTACGCGCCGGGGCGCAGCGGTTCCACGCCCTGTCACTGAAGGCCAACGATACGTTGAAAAACCAGCTGCTGGCGGCGCTGCCGTTTAAGCCCACCGCTGCCCAGGCACGGGTTACGGCAGAGATCGAACACGATATGGCGCTGGATATTCCGATGATGCGTCTGGTGCAGGGCGACGTTGGCTCGGGCAAAACGCTGGTGGCCGCGCTGGCCGCGCTGCGCGCCATCGCCAACGGCAAGCAGGTGGGGCTGATGGCACCCACCGAGCTACTGGCCGAGCAGCACGCTAACAACTTCCGCAGCTGGTTTGAGCCACTGGGTATTCAGGTAGGCTGGCTGGCGGGCAAGCAGAAGGGTAAGGCTCGTCTTGCGCAGCAGGAGGCGATTGCCAGCGGCCAGGTACAGATGGTGGTCGGTACGCACGCCATTTTCCAGGAGCAGGTACAGTTTAACGGCCTGGCGCTGGTGATCATTGATGAGCAGCACCGCTTTGGCGTCCACCAGCGGCTGGCGCTGCGGGAGAAGGGTCAGCAGCAGGGCTTCCATCCGCACCAGTTGATCATGACCGCTACCCCTATTCCCCGCACCCTGGCGATGACCGCCTATGCCGATCTCGACACCTCGGTGATCGACGAGCTGCCGCCGGGGCGTACTCCGGTCACCACCGTGGCAATTGCCGATACGCGGCGTGGCGAGATTATCGAGCGCGTGCGCCATGCCTGTACCAACGAAGGTCGCCAGGCCTATTGGGTCTGTACCCTGATTGAAGAGTCCGATCTGCTGGAGGCTCAGGCCGCCGAAGCCACGTGGGAGGAGCTGAAGTTGGCCCTGCCAGAGCTGAACGTTGGCCTGGTCCATGGCCGTATGAAGCCCGCCGAGAAGCAGGCGGTAATGCAGGCCTTCAAGCAGGGCGAGCTGCATCTGCTGGTGGCGACCACGGTAATTGAAGTAGGCGTAGACGTCCCCAACGCCAGCCTGATGATCATCGAGAACCCGGAGCGTCTGGGTCTTGCGCAACTCCATCAGCTGCGGGGCCGCGTTGGCCGTGGCGCGGTGGCCTCCCACTGCGTGCTGCTCTACAAATCCCCGCTCTCCAAAACGGCGCAAATGCGTTTGCAGGTGCTGCGCGACAGCAACGACGGCTTTGTGATTGCGCAAAAAGATCTGGAGATCCGCGGCCCCGGCGAGCTACTCGGAACCCGCCAAACCGGTAATGCCGAGTTTAAGGTCGCCGACCTGCTGCGTGACCGGGCGATGATCCCTGAAGTACAGCGTCTTGCCCGGCATATTCATGAACGTTACCCGGAGCAGGCCGCAGCGCTGATTGAGCGCTGGATGCCGGAAACCGAGCGTTATTCCAACGCCTGATAATGCCTCTTAGAAACACCTTGTAAAATTTATAAATGCAATCGTTTGCTTTTACGGGTTGCTCAGCTAAAATGCCCGCTTTTCCACCGTGGAATTGCCTGAGATGTCCGTTAACACCGTCGAGTCTGAAAATGCGCAACCGGTTGCGCAGCCACACAACAGCGAACTGATCTACCGTCTGGAAGACCGTCCGCCGCTGGCGCAAACCCTTTTTGCCGCCTGCCAGCACCTGCTGGCGATGTTTGTTGCGGTCATCACTCCGGCACTGCTGATCTGCCAGGCACTCGGCCTGCCTGCCCAGGATACGCAGCACATTATCAGCATGTCGCTGTTCGCCTCCGGCGTCGCCTCGATTATCCAGATTAAAGCCTGGGGCCCGGTGGGTTCAGGCCTGCTGTCGATTCAGGGCACCAGCTTTAACTTTGTTGCCCCGCTGATCATGGGCGGTACGGCGCTGAAAACCGGCGGCGCGGACGTCCCAACGATGATGGCAGCGCTGTTCGGCACCCTGATGCTGGCGAGCTGCACGGAAATGGTCATCTCCCGCGTGCTGCACCTGGCTCGCCGGGTGATCACGCCGCTGGTCTCTGGCGTGGTGGTAATGATTATCGGCCTGTCGCTGATTCAGGTTGGCCTGACCTCCATCGGCGGCGGCTACGGCGCAATGGCGGATCACACTTTCGGCGCACCGAAAAACCTGCTGCTGGCAGGCGTGGTGCTGGCAGTGATCATCCTGCTGAACCGCCAGCGTAATCCTTACCTGCGCGTGGCCTCGCTGGTGATCGCCATGGCGGTAGGCTACCTGCTGGCCTGGTGGATGGGCATGCTGCCGCAGAACAGCGCCCCGACCAGCAGCGACCTGATCATGATCCCGACCCCGCTCTACTACGGCCTCGGCATTGACTGGAGCCTGCTCCTGCCGCTGATGCTGGTATTTATGATCACCTCCCTTGAAACCATCGGTGACATCACCGCGACCTCCGACGTCTCTGAGCAGCCGGTCTCTGGTCCGCTCTATATGAAGCGCCTGAAGGGTGGCGTGCTGGCTAACGGTCTGAACTCCTTTGTTTCGGCGGTGTTCAATACCTTCCCGAACTCCTGCTTCGGCCAGAACAACGGCGTGATCCAGCTGACCGGCGTCGCCAGCCGCTACGTCGGTTTTATCGTGGCGCTGATGCTGATTGTGCTCGGCCTGTTCCCGGCAGTAAGCGGCTTCGTCCAGCACATTCCTGAGCCGGTGCTCGGCGGTGCGACGCTGGTGATGTTCGGCACTATTGCTGCCTCCGGGGTACGTATTGTCTCCCGCGAGCCGCTGAACCGCCGTGCGATTATGATTATCGCCCTGTCGCTGGCCGTTGGTCTCGGCGTTTCCCAGCAGCCGCTGATCCTGCAGTTTGCGCCGGACTGGCTGAAAAACCTGCTCTCCTCCGGCATCGCCGCGGGCGGTATTACCGCTATCGTACTGAACCTTGTCTTCCCGCCTGAGAAGAACTAACGCCCCTCGCGGCAGCGGTATTCATCCGCTGCCGCCGTAACACTGTCTCACCATTCCTTCCTTGAGCATTGCGCACAAATCGTGCATAAACTCCTTGTATGCTCATCGGGAAGGAAGACCATGAAACTGATTGGAAAAATGCTGCTCTACATCGCGATCGCCCTGCTGCTGGCGATTGTGGCCTGCTATTTTCTGGTTCAGACGCGCTGGGGTGCAACGCAGGTTGGTAAATGGGTCAGCAGCAACACCGACTATCACCTCGCCTTTGACGCCGCCGATCACCGCTTCTCCTCTCCTTCCCATCTGCTGCTTACCAACGTCAAATTTGGCCGCAAAGACCAGCCCGCGACGCTGGAGGCCAAGCGCGTGGACATTGGCTTCAGCAGCCGTCAGTTCACCGATCCGCTGCACGCAGACACTATTTTGCTTCAGGATGGAACGCTCAACCTCTCGCCTGCCACCGCGCCGCTGCCGCTCAAGGCCGACCGCCTGCTGCTGAGTGATATGGCTTTTAACAGTCCGGCTACCGGCTGGGATCTTAGCGCCCAGCGGGTAACCGGCGGTATCACGCCCTGGGAGCCGATAGCGGGCAACGTGATGGGCAGCAAAGCGCAGATCCAGTTCAGCGCTGGCTCGATGACGCTGAACGGTGTCCCCGTCAGCAACGTGCTGATTCAGGGCAGCATTGATAATAGCGACGTGACCCTGAGCACCATCGGCGCGGATATGGCGCGCGGATCGCTCACCGGCACGGCCCGCCGCACCGCCGACGGGGGCTGGATTGTCGATAGCCTGCGCCTGAACGACATTCGTTTGCAGAGCGATAAATCCCTGGCCGAGTTCTTCGCCCCGCTGACCACCCTGCCTTCACTACAGATTGGCCGTCTCGAAGTAACCGATGCCCGCCTGCAGGGGCCGGACTGGGCGGTGACCGATCTCGACCTCAGCGCCCGCAGCCTGACCCTGACGAAGGGCGACTGGCAGAGCGAGGATGGCCGACTCTCGATGAACGCCAGCGAGTTTATCTTTGGCTCGCTGCATCTCTTCGATCCGATTTTTAACGCTGAGTTCTCTCCGCAAGGCATGGCGCTGCGCCAGTTTACCTCCCGCTGGGAAGGTGGCATGGTGCGTACCTCGGGCAACTGGCTGCGGGACGGTAAAGCGCTGGTGCTGGACGACACGGCGCTGGCGGGTCTGGAATATACCCTGCCGGCTAACTGGAAACAGCTGTGGATGGAGCAGCTTCCCGGCTGGCTGAACAGCGTGACGCTGAAAAGGTTTAGCGCCAGCCGTAACCTGGTGATCGACATCGATCCTGCATTTCCGTGGCAGATCACCGCTCTGGATGGCTATGGTGCGAACCTGCAGCTGGCGCGGGATCGCCAGTGGGGCGTGTGGGGCGGCAGCGCCAAGCTCAACGCCGCCGCCGCGACCTTTAACCGCGTCGACGTTCGTCGTCCGTCGCTGGCGCTGGCCGCCGACCGCAGCACGGTCAACATCAGCGAACTGAGCGCCTTCACCGGCCAGGGTCTGCTGGAAGGGACCGCGACCGTCTCGCAGGGGCCAGAGCGGCAGGTAAACGTTAACCTCAACGGGCGCGGCATTCCGCTCAGTATTTTGCAGCAGTGGGGCTGGCCTGCGCTGCCTCTCTCCGGCGGGGGTAATATCCAGCTCACCGCCACCGGCAGGGTCAACGCCGAGGCACCGCTGAAGCCAACCGTGAACGGCGAGCTGAAAGCGATCGACGTCATGAAGCAGCAGCTCACTCAGACGATGCGTAACGGCGAAATCGTGCAGTAAGTAAGCTTGCCGGGCCTACAGCTCGATAGTGAGCGTGCTCCCTTCGGCGCTCACTACCACACCCCACTCGCTGCCAGCGGATGTGCCGCCTTTCACGCTGCCGATCTTCTGCACGTTGCGCAGGCAAAGCGTCCAGCGCTGCGCCTCGCCGGAGCTCACTACGCGCAGCGTATTGCCCTCGCGCTTCGCCTTCAGGGTAAACATCACCGCGCCGTCGTCACCCGGCACCTCACAGATGGCCTCGTACCCTTCTTCAAGAGCAAAGAGCTGGAAGGCGGTTCCCTCATGCCACGCATAGTCAGGCCGCAGGTCGTTACTTCCCAGCGCCAGCAGCGTGTTGTTGCGCACATAGACCGGCAGGCTCATAAAGTCGTGCTGCTGTTTGTACCAGCGGCTGCCCTGTAGCTCATCGTTGCGCCACAGATGCGTCCAGCGCCCTTCCGGCAGATAGAACTGCACGTCGCCCGCCTCGGAGAAGACCGGTGCAACCAGCACGGCGTCGCCAAGCATATACTGACGGTCAAGGTAGTCGCAGGCGGGATCGTCCGGGAACTCAAGCATCATTGCCCGCAGCATCGGTGTACCCTGCTCACGGGCCAGCGCCGCCTGGCGGTAGAGATAGGGCATCATGCGGCACTTCAGTTGGGTAAAGTGGCGCACCACGTCGCAGGACTCTTCGTCATAGGCCCAGGGTACACGGTAGGATTTGCTGCCGTGCAGGCGGCTGTGGCTGGAGAGTAGCCCGAACGCGCACCAGCGTTTATAGACATGCGCCGGAGCGGTATTCTCAAAGCCGCCAATGTCGTGGCTCCAGAAACCAAACCCGGAGAGGCCAATCGACAGCCCGCCGCGCAGGCTCTCCGCCATCGACTCGTAGTTGGCGTAGCAGTCGCCACCCCAGTGCACCGGGAACTGCTGCGCACCGACTGAAGCAGACCGAGCAAACAGCACCGCCTCGCGCTCGCCCACCGTCTCTTTCAGCACGTTCCACACCAGCTCGTTGTAGATGTAGGCATAGTGGTTGTGCATCTTCTGCGGATCGGATCCGTCGAACCATTGAACATCAGTAGGGATGCGCTCGCCAAAGTCGGTCTTAAAGCAGTCAACGCCGATCGCTACCAGCTTCTTCAGTTCGTCGGCATACCAGCGGCAGGCTTCGGGATTGGTAAAGTCATAGATGGCCAGCCCCGGCTGCCATTTATCCCACTGCCAGAGCGAGCCGTCCGGGCGCTTGAGCAGGTAGCCCTTCTCTTTCAATTCCTTAAAGCGCGGCGACTTCTGGCCGATGTAGGGGTTGATCCAGACGCAGATTTTCAGCCCCTTCGCCTTCAGGCGGCGGATCATCCCCTCTGGATCCGGGAAGGTCACCGGGTCCCACTCAAAATCGCACCACTGAAAGGCTTTCATCCAGAAGCAGTCAAAGTGGAAGACGTGCAGAGGCAAATTGCGCTCGGCCATGCCGTCGATAAAGCTGTTTACCGTGGCCTCGTCGTAGTTGGTAGTAAACGAGGTGGTGAGCCAGAGACCAAACGACCACGCGGGCGGCAGCGCCGGGCGGCCAGTGAGCTGCGTATAGCGGTTCAGGACATCCTTTGGCGTCGGGCCGTCGATTACGAAGTACTCAAGATGCTCGCCCTCAACGCTGAACTGCACCTTCGATACCTTCTCCGATCCCACCTCAAAGGAGACGCACTCGGGATGGTTCACCAGCACGCCGTAGCCACGATTGGTGAGATAGAAAGGGATATTCTTGTACGCCTGCTCGGTGCTGGTGCCGCCGTCGCGGTTCCAGGTTTCTACCGTCTGGCCGTTGCGCACCAGGGCGGTAAAGCGCTCGCCCAGGCCGTAGACCGCTTCCCCGACGCCGAGATCCAGCCGCTCGAACAGGTAGTTTTTTCCATGATGCGCATCCTGCACATAGCCGCTGTTCTTCAGCTGGCTGCCGGTGATCCGCACGCCGTTGCGCAGAAAATCCAGCGACCAGGTTTCGCCTTTGGTGACCCGCGCGGTGAGATTGCCAGAGGTCAGGGACGCGAACGCTTCGTCGTTTTGCAGCTCAACCTCTACGTCTGGCTGTAGGTTTAGCGGGTAGTGCGGGCCGTTATCCAGCGCGCCCTGGAAGTGCTCCATCCGTACGCCGATCACGCCCTCCTGTGGGGAGAAGAGTCGCAGGGTAAAGAGGGGCGTATCCAGCTGCCACGTCCGCTCGCGCACGTCACGCGGTGCGGCGTGGATCAGCAGCTCGCGGCCCTGCTGCTCCACGTCAAAGACCTGCACCGGAGAGATCACGTTAAGTCCGGGTTGAATAAGCCAGTTTCCATCACTGATTTTCATGCTCTGTTCCTTTTAATGCGTTAATTCTTTGCCGATCGATTCCTGGTCAAACGCCTGCTGATTGCGGCGCGCGCCCACGGCGAGCTGCTGCATCATGGCGGTGAGGAATGGGGTCTTAAGGGTGTAGAAGCGTTTGGCAATAATGGCGCTTAGCAGATAGCAGACCGCCGGGACGAGGGTAAAGAGGGCAATAATGATGGTGATGGTGGTGCCGTTCTGCGCTTTTGCCGCCGCATCGTAGCCGCCGCCCGCCAGCGCCCAGCCGATCACCGCCCCGCCAAGAGCCAGGCCCAGCTTCAGCACGAACAGCGTGCCGGCGAAGCTGATCCCGGTCAGGCGTTTGCCGTTGCACCACTCGCCGTAGTCGACGGTATCGGACATCATGACCCACTGGATCGGCGTCACCAGCTGGTGCAGGACGCCAATCACGAAGATAAACCCAAACATAAGCAGGCTGGCGCTCATCGGGACGAAGAACATCGCTACGCTCAGCACCGCCAGCGCCGCGTTGGTCCACCAGAAGACGCTGACCTTGCACTTCCAGTCGGTGAGCGGTTTCGCCAGCGCGCTGCCGATCAGGTTGCCGACGCAGTAGGTGGTGAGGAAGGCGACGAACACCTCCGGCTGGCCGAGGATCCAGGTGACGTAGTACATCATCGCCCCGCCGCGCACGCAGACCGCGAGGATGTTTAGCAGCGTCAGGAAGCCCACGATGCGCCACTGGTCGTTGTTCCAGATATCACGCAGGTCTTCCCGCATTGGCGTGGTGCTTGGCGGCACCTGGATACGCTCGCGGGTGGTAAAGAAGCAGAAGGCGAGCATCAGGAACGCCACCACCGAGAGCACCGCGATGCCGCCCTGGAAGCCCAGTGCTTTATTCTCGCCGCCGATCAGATGTACCAGCGGCATCATCAGCACCGTGGAGAGCATGCCGCCTGCCGTCGCCAGCACGAAGCGCCAGGACTGGAGCGAGATACGCTGGCTCGGGTCATTGGTGATCACCCCGCCGAGGGCGCAGTAAGGAATATTAACCACGGTATAGAGCAGCGTTAGCAGCGTATAGGTCACGGCGGCGTAGATCAGCTTGCCGTTGTGGCTGAGGTCCGGCGTGGTGTAGGCCAGCACGCAGACGATACCGAAGGGGATAGCGCCAAACAAGATCCACGGGCGGAACTTGCCCCAGCGGCTGCGGGTACGGTCAGCGATGAGGCCCATGCAGGGGTCGGAGATGGCGTCCAGCGCGCGGGCCAGCAGGAACATGGTGCCAACGAAGCCGGCAGGGATACCAAAGATGTCGGTGTAGAAAAACATCATGTACAACATGACGTTATCAAAGATGATATGGCTGGCGGCATCGCCCATGCCGTAGCCAATCTTCTCCTTTACAGAAATAACCTGACTGTTCATTTTTCTTATCCTTCAGTAACAAAGCGTTCTGAGACCGGTTGAAGTCGTTGTAAACCATCCCTCCTGGCGCGGGTATTCCGTTTTCTGGTTATCAAATTACGATTCTTGTTTTCTGTGATCGCGGTAGGCTAAACGGACGGATTTGATTGTAACTTGCGGAAACTATGGGGTTTTAACCGAACCGGCAGGTGGCAACGAAACGGGACAGTGAAAAAAGCGCTAATAGATGTGTGTAAAGGCGGGAAAGTAGCTATAATGCGCCCGCCTCCATGTAGCAATGCAGGCGCGGAAGATCGTCGTCTCCGGTGAGGCGGCTGGACTTCAAATCCAGTTGGGACCGCCAGCGGCCCCGGGCAGGTTCGACTCCTGTGATCTTCCGCCAGTTTGCTTCTTTTGAACTGCACTCTTCCAAGTAAAATCTCCTGCAATATCTGTATTTATTATCAATAACATTCTTCGAAAGTAGACCTTGTTGTCAGATCAGAAAATCTGTTACTCCTCGCCTCATGTTCGAGCTCGAAACATTGTTTAATGCAATGAGCGATAAGTGCTATCGCAGCAGGGTTCAGCCTAAATCTCTGGCATACTACGCAGATTGATACGTGCTTAGAGAAGCTAACGTGGAGGGTCTATGGCGGATGAAAACTTAATGCAATCACCAGCAGGCGAATTTCTGATGTTCACCAGTGGTGATGGCAAAGTACGCATCGAGTGTCGTTTCGAAAGCGATACGCTGTGGCTCTCCCAGGCAATGATTTGCGAACTTTATGGCAAAGCTAAGGCAACCATAAGCGGTCACATAAAAAACATCTTCGAAGATGGTGAACTTGATGGGAATTCAGTTGTTCGGTTTTACCGAACAACTGCCGCTGATGGAAAAAATTATCAAGTTCAGTACTTTAGCTTACCGCTTGTTCTTGCCGTAGGTTATCGAGTACGCTCTATCAGAGGCACTCAGTTCCGCCAGTGGGCAACCCAAACGCTCCAGGAATATCTGATCAAAGGTTTTGTGATGGACGATGAGCGGTTGAAAAATCCGCCCGTTGGTTCATCCGTTGTACCTGACTACTTTGATGAGATGCTGGAACGCATCCGTGATATCCGCGCCAGCGAACGGCGGGTGTATCTGCGGGTACGGGAGATCTTTGCGTTAGCCGCCGACTATCAGCCTTCCCTGAAGGAAACCACACAGTTTTTCCAAACCATCCAGAACAAGCTGCATTTCGCCTGCACCGGTCATACTGCCGCTGAACTCATCCACAAACGTGCTGACGCCAATAAACCGCATATGGGTTTAACCAATTACAAAGGCGAAGAGGTACGTAAATGCGATGTAATGGTAGCTAAAAACTATCTTAACCAGGATGAGGTCAGTGAACTCAACCGCGTAGTTAACATGTGGCTGGATTTTGCCGAGGATCAGGCCCGTCGCCGTAAGCAGATCTTTCTCCATGACTGGCAAGACAAGCTAGATCAGTTCCTACAATTTAACGACCGAGATGTCTTACAAGGTACCGGTAAAATCAGCAAGAAACTGGCCGATGAAAAAGCGCAGGCAGAATATAGTCAATTTGCCGAGCAACAACGGCGCTTAAAAGAAACCGAAGGTGAGAAGGATATCGCTGCGTTGCTTCAGTGGGAAAAAGAACCCAGAAGTTAGCCTTAAACAATAAACAAGCCATTAAAATATTTTATGCCGCTGTGCTATTGAAAGCACAGCGGTTACTTCCCGATCAACGAAACACCCGCTCCCCAATCTTTTTAATCATCCCATCGCTCACCTTCATCTCGGCATCCGTCTGGGTGATGTAGATCGCCATATAGACAGGCTTTTCCCCCGTGGGATAGACAGCAGCGATAATAGCCCTTGAGCCGTAGCCGCCTGCGCCAGTCTTATCCGCAATGGACCAGCCTTTGGGCAGAGCAGCGCGCAGCAGGTTGTCGGCCACCTTGTCCTCCCGCATCCAGCTCTCCAGCATCATCTGATGCGGCTTGGTTAGCAGCGGTGTCGCCAGCAGCGTATGCAGCCCAGATGCCATACGTTCCGGCGTAGAGGTGTCGCGCTCATCTCCTGGCGTAGCCTCGTTGAGCGTCGGCTCGGTGCGATCCAGCCGGGTGACGGTATCGCCACTCTCACGCATAAAGCGCGTTACCGCCGCAGGGCCGCCAAGGTAAGTCAGAATGCTGTTGCCTGCCGTATTATCGCTATAGCTCACCGCCGCCGAACATAGGGTGTGCAGCGTAATGGTCGCCGGAGCAACGTAGTTTTTGGTGATCGGAGAGTAGCTCAACAGTTCGTCAGGCTTAATGGTGACCGTCTGATCCAGCGAGCCAGCGGTTTTATGCAGACGATCAAGCAGCGCGGCGCAGGCCAGTACCTTAAAGGTGCTGGTTAATGGGAAACGTTCATTCTGGCGATAGCCAAAGATCGGTTGACCGTCGGCGTTGACGATAGACATGCCTATCTTACCCGGCAGGCGTGTCTCCTCCTGCTTCAGGAAGGCTTGTAGCCCCTCAGTGTTGATTGCCCGTGCTGGCTGGCACAGCGCGAAAAGAAGAAACAGTACCCCGCCGATAGTGCGCTTCACATCTGAATTCCTTACCGTCACTTGTCATGCCATGACATTAGCATGATGGAGGCTACTAAAGGAGGGAATATCAAAAGCGCTCTTTAGTAACCGTGGCGTCATAAAGTCTCTCTTGTCATTGAATTTCAAGAGCATAACGGCAAACCCTATTATATTCTTACAGCGTTCCCAGATATATGAGGTAAAAAGTGCAAAACTTCCATTTTCTTGACCAGCTCATTTTTGGTTACTTCAACCAGGATGCCGATATTATCAATGATGGTGAGGACACGATTGAAGGAATAGTAAGATTATTCAAGAAATCATCTCCGGGCTGGATGCTAAAAGATCTCATAGAAGAGATAGATGATTTTATATCGGCCTATAGCGATGGCGTCGAAGAGGAGTTCAGAAGAAGATACGATTTTGATTTTTCTCCCGAGCTTTGGGATACCACTGCTTATCAATTCCTGATGACAGTTCGTCAGATCTGCTCGGAACAATAGATTTATGTAAACAGCGGCTAACTGCGGATAGCCGATTGCCCGCCAAAACTCGCCACACCTCACGTTACGGTAGCGCGATACCTGGATCTGATAGCCCCTTAAAAATACCGCTTAAGTTTCATTGCACCAGGCCGTTAACGATCGTGACAAGATGAAAATTTACTGATTTTCAAGGAGAAATCGATGCCTGGTAAGATGCTAAAAAGCCTGCTGTTGTCCTGCGGGTTCATTCTCTGTTCACCCGTCCTGGCGACCGTGGCCGACCAGCAGTGGGAAGCGTGGTACGGCAATATCAGCGGCATGGGGTTTGAAATAAACACGCAAAACACCGCGGGAGAAGTGCTTACCCTAACCTGTGGCGACGGGAAAATGGCAGTGAGCTACAGCGTCCCGGCAGAAGATTACCGCGTCTCATCCACAACCGGGTTGGCCGAGCCGGGACTGAACATTAACGGCAAGGATTATCCGCTGGAAGAGGCCGCGTTTACTGCGCTGAAAAATGCCGGTGACGAAGGGAAAATAGCGGTTACCTCTACGAACGCAGCGATCTCTAAAAAATTCAGTGCTAAGGGGCTGGCACAGGCGCTTGCAGATGTCTCGTGGCAGGACTGCATCAATCATTAAAAGGAAAGGAAGCCATGTATAGATTTATTACGTTGTCATTTGGTGCCGCCGCGCTGCTCATCCCTTCGCTAGTATCTGCAATGAAGGTCTATGGGGACATTCACCCAGATCGCTACACCTTTTTTCTGAATGAGAAAGGCAGCAACGATCTCAAAACAGTAAACGATAAAATGATCGACGCGATGGGCAAAGTCCGCCCCGGCAATATGCAGGATGCATTGAACATTAATAATTTGCAGAGAGAGGGTTTTGACACCACAGGTATTGCCCCATTTTCACCTGATGATATTCAAAGCTCAACCGTTCGGGATGATGGCAAACCGGTTAAAGCTGTCACCTGTATAATGTCTACCGTTACGGTTCCGCATACTACCCGCACGCTTACGATGGACAGGACATGGTGTAAAGATGAGGTCGGCGCTGAATACGTTGGTTTTAACGGCTGGCTGTTAAAAAGCGCGGTGGCTAAATCCTGCCACGTTGGGGATGCCGATTGTCCTGTTTACCTCTCGCTTCAGAAGGACGATCCCACCCTACGTGATGACTCTGTGCAATTTACTCCGCTGCATCCTATAAAACCGAAGGCTGTAAAAACAGTGGGTGTTAAAAAAGCCGATCCTGAGATTGTCGCCAATTTAAAAGCAAATGGCTGCGACATCATCAACCAGTATAAGAAATCACCGCCAAAATGTGGTTCGGTATTAGCCGTGACCGGCGGCGGCGTCAGCGCTGACTCACCGGAAACGCCGTATGAAATTGACTATACCGAGGCCGATACCGGTTCGCGGGTACAGTGGCCGGTAAAATTAACCTACCGGGATAAAACGCTCGTTAAATTCAGCGATGGCGATGATGTTATCGATCTGGCTAACCCAGAAAATAATAAGTCTGAGGTTACTGAAGAGCAGAGCGGCGGCTGGAATATTACGCGCAATGCCAGTGCTATTGAATTTACTACGACCAATGCAGCTGGCACACAAATTCTGCTGACCTGCCAAAACGGCGATTTTATCGTTGCCTATGGGCAAGACGGCAGCTTGACATCTTCGGATAATCCTATGAACCAGCTAACTTTCCAGGTAGGAGAGAAGGCGTACTCTGCCGGAGAAGAGCTATTTGACGCGCTGAAAGCCTCTTCCAAGGCGAGCCTTAAGGTGCTGATGATGGGTAATACCAGTGATGCTAATACCTTTACAACGGCTGGCCTGAACGGGCTGATGAAGAACATCACGTGGGATAACTGCCGTTACCCATCACTACGTTAGCACGGTGCGATATGTAGGCCCGGTAAGCGTAGCGCCACCGGGCGTTATTATGCTGACGCAACGGTGCCGGGCGGCACTGCGTTTGCCCAGCCTACGGTGAGCGCGGTGCGGTGTGCAGACGACAAAGCATCTATTTCTACTCCTAAAGTGTGACTCCGATCACACACCAAAACTCCCCCGGCACGACTTGCCACCTAAATTGAGTTAGATCACAAAAAATAGTGAAACAACGGTTCATCATGCCCGCAAAGTGTGAGCAAGATAACAAATACAAGCCCAGGGCCGGGCGGCAATAACGCGCCGACGTTCTATATAGCGTCGCGTTTCCTCTCTATCTCTATTCGATTCTTTGCCTGCTGCCTTGCAGCGGTCAGCCAGTCTATTGCATTAAAAAAGAGGTATGTATGCGCAAAACAGGTCATATGCGCTGGTTTATGGTTTCGCTGGTGACGCTCGGTACCGTTCTTTGCTATTTAACCAGAAACACCATTTCGGCAGCGGCGCCAACGCTACAAAGCGATCTGCACATCACTACGCAGCAATACTCCTGGATTATTGCTACCTTCTCCGCCTGCTATACCATCGCTCAACCAATCGCGGGGTATATCCTGGATTCGCTCGGCACCAAAATGGGCTATACCATTTTCGGCCTGCTGTGGGGCGTGTTCTGCATCGGTGCGTCGTTCTCTACCAGCTGGACGGGCCTGGCGTTCTTCCGTGGCCTCGGCGGCTTTGCCGAAAGCGCAATGATCCCTGCCGGGCTGAAAGCGGTGACCGAATGGTTTCCGGATCGCGAGCGCTCCGTGGCGGTAGGCTACTTTAACGTTGGATCCTCTATCGGCGCGGTGATTGCCCCTCCGCTGGTGGCCTGGGCGATCTTTATGCGCGACTGGCGGCTGGCCTTTATTATCGTCGGCGTCTCCAGCGTACTGTGGGCTGCGGGCTGGTACTTCACCTATAACCGTCCGGCCAAGGCCAAATCCCTCTCCAAAGAGGAGTATCTCTACATCACCGGCGGACAGCCGGAGAAGGAGCATGTGGAGAAGGTGCGCATTGGTCACCTGCTGAGGCAGCGTAAGTTCTGGGGCATCGCGCTGCCGCGCTTTTTAGCCGAACCGGCGTGGGGGACCTTCAACGCCTGGATCCCGCTGTTTATGGTGCATACCTACGGCTTTAGCCTGAAAGATATCGCCATGTTTGCCTGGATCCCAATGCTGTTTGCTGACGTAGGCTGCATCGTGGGTGGCTATCTGCCGGGAATGTTCCAGAAACTGTTCGGGGTTAACATTATCGTCTCCCGCAAGCTGGTGGTGACCATGGGCGCAGCGCTGATGATCCTGCCCGGCATGGTAGGGCTGTTCGGCAGTCCGATGGTGGCGATTGGTCTGCTGTGCGTGGGTGGGTTTGCCCATCAGTCGCTCTCCGGGGCGCTGATCACCCTCTCTTCCGATATGTTTGATTCTAGCGAAGTGGCGACCGCCAACGGCTTTACCGGCATGGCGGCCTGGACGGCAAGCACCCTGTTTGCGCTGGTGGTAGGCGCGCTGGCCGATACCGTCGGCTTTAGCCCGCTGTTTGCTGTGCTCTCCGGCTTCGACGTGGTCGGCGCCATCCTACTGTGGATGCTGCTTAAAACCCCTGCTCAAACCCTGGTCCCACAAGAGACGTTCTAACTAAAAATACGCCACCAGCAACCGCAGGTGGCGTTTTCAGCAAATCCTCCCTTGCCTGGCGAACCCCCACAACCCTAGCTACCTTTAAACGACAATAACGAAGGCGCTTCCTGCGGGAAAAGATGTCTTCACTCTGCTGCGGTGCGGTTTGCCGACGGCGATTGGCAAGGTTGAGGAAGCAAAATGAGCGAACCCCTGTGTACCCTGTTTTACGACGGGAGGCCGGTGACTGGCCCGTCGAACGTCCCGCTAATCGATTTTCTAACCGCGGGCGGCCTGAAACTGCCCCATGTCTGCTACCACCCCTCCCTTGAACCCATGCAAACCTGCGATGTCTGCTGGGTAGAATACAATGGCGAACTGGTGCGCGGCTGCACGCTTAAAAGCGCGGAAGGCATGGAGATAGCCAGCCGCACGCCGCTTGCCGAGGCGGCGCAGCATGAAGGGATGGACCGCCTGCTGGCGAAGCATGAGCTCTACTGCACCGTCTGCGAGCACAACACCGGCGACTGCACGCTGCACAACACCATGGCGGATATGCATATCCCCATTCAGCGCTATGAATACCAGCGCAAGCCCTACGTAAAAGACCACTCCAACCCGTTCTACACCTACGACCCCGATCAGTGCATTCTCTGCGGCCGCTGCGTGGAGGCGTGTCAGAACGTGGAAGTGAATGAAACGCTAAGCATCGACTACACCATGGAACACCCGCGCGTGCTCTGGGACGGCGGTGAAACCATCGCCGGATCGAGCTGCGTCAGCTGCGGCCACTGTGTCACCGTCTGCCCCTGTAACGCACTGCTTGAGAAAACTATGCAGCCGGACGCCGGGCCGTTTACCAGCATGAAACAGTCGCTTAAACGCCCCATGATCGATCTGGTGAAGGCGGTAGAGAACACCACCGGTGCGGAAATCGTCACCGGTATTTCGGTGATGGACATGCACTGGCGTCAGCCGGAGATCAAGCGCACCAAAACCGTCTGCACCTACTGCGGCGTGGGCTGCAGCTTTGAGATCTGGACGCGCGACCGTCACGTGCTGAAAGTGCAGCCGATGGCCGACGCGCCCGCCAACGGCATATCTACCTGCGTGAAGGGCAAATTCGCCTGGGATTTTATTAACGATAAAGAGCGTCTCACCACGCCGCTTATTCGTGAAAATGGCCGCTTTCGCAAGGCGAGCTGGGACGAAGCGCTGGAACTGGTGGCGCGCCGCCTGCTGCACATTCGCGATCAGCATGGCCCGCAGAGCATCGGTTTTATCGGCTCCAGCAAAGGCAGCAACGAAGAGGCCTACCTGACGCAGAAGATCGCCCGCCTGATTATCGGCACCAACAGCGTGGACAACTCCTCCCGCTACTGCCAGAACCCCGCGACTCAGGGATTATTCCGCACCGTAGGCTACGGCGGCGACGCGGGCACGATAGAGGATTTGCAGAAGGCGGACCTGGTGATCATCGTCGGCAGTAACACCGCTGAAAACCACCCGGTTATCGCAGCAAAACTCAAAGCAGCGAAAAAGCATCACGGTCAGAAACTGCTGGTCGTCGACCCACGCCGTCACGAGATGGCCGAGCGCGCCGACCTGCACCTGCGTGCCCGTTCCGGCACTGACATGGTATGGGCCTCGGCGATGGCCCGCTATATGTTTGATAACGGCTATGCCGACGAGGCGTTTCTGACCGAGCGGGTCAACCAGGTGGAGGAGTATCGTCAGTCGCTGGCACCGTTTACGCTGGAGTTCGCGGCAGACATCACCGGGCTTTCCGTTGAGGAACTCACCGCTGCCGCCGAGCTTATCGGCAAGGCAAGCGCCGTCTGCATCGTCTGGGCAATGGGCATCACCCAGCACAGCCACGGTGCGGATGCCAGTACCGCGCTCTCTAACCTGCTGCTGGTGACGGGCAACTATGGCCGTCCCGGCACAGGCGGCTACCCGATGCGCGGCCACAACAACGTGCAGGGGGCGAGCGACTTTGGCTGCCTGAAAGATTACTACCCCGGCTACGAGTCGGTAACCGATGAAAGCGTGCGCGAAAAGTGGGCACGCGCATGGGGCGTTGAGCCAGAGCGGCTGTCGCTGGAGGCGGGCTCGGATAACTTCGAGATGGTACAACACGCGCGCACGAAGCAAATTCGCGCCATGTATGTAATTGGCGAAGAGACCTCCTTTGCCGACGCCGACACCACCAGCGTTCACGAGGGCTTTACCAATCTCGATTTTCTGGTAGTGCAGGATCTCTTCTTCAGCCGTACGGCGCAGTTCGCCGACGTGGTGCTGCCAGCCTGCCCAAGCGTGGAAAAAGAGGGCACCTACGTCAACACAGAGCGGCGCATTCAGCGCTTTTACGAGGCGATGAAGCCTCTTGGCGACAGCCGACCGGACTGGCGCATTCTCACCGAGCTTGCCGCCCGCATGGGGCACGACTGGGGCTATACGCACCCGTCGCAGATTATGGCCGAAGCGGCGCGCATCGCCACCCTTTTCGCGGGTGTTAGCTATGAGCGGCTGGAGGGATGGAACTCGCAGCTCTGGCCAGTGAAGCCCGACGGCGAGAGCACGCCGCTGCTGTATACCGACGGTTTTAAATTCCCCGACAAGCGCGCCGTGCTTTATCCGCTTGAGTGGCAACCGCCGCAGGAAGAACCCGATGCGCAGTACGACCTGACGCTCAACAACGGCCGCATGCTGGAGCATTTCCAGGCGACCAACCAGAGCGGGCGCGGTGGGCGCACGACATCGCTGTCACCGGACTGGTTTGTGGAAATTAGCCCTGAGCTTGCCGCCGAGCGCGGCCTTGCAGAGGGTGACTGGGTGCAACTCACCTCACGGCGCGGCTCGCTGGAGGTACCGGTGGTCGTCACCGATCGCGTGGCGGGCGGCACGCTGTTTATCTCTATTCACCAGGGCAAGCCGGGCATTAACCTGCTGACGGGCGAACATCACGACCCGGACGTCAACACACCGGCCTATAAAGAGATCGCTATCCGGCTGGAGAAGCTTTCACGCGAGCCACACCCTTCCCCGCTCCCGCGGCACAACTTCCGCTACGGCAACCGCACGCCGATACCGCACGTGCAGGTTGAGGATAAATGGCAGCGCGACGACTATCGCCTTCCGCCCGAACAGGCCCCGAATCCGGAGAAATTTTAATGGCTAAAGCGATTGATTATCAGGTGGAACCGCCAGTCATCGGCCCCACCGCCGAGGAAGAACTTCAGCGTCTGCTGCAGACGCTGCATGAGCATGGCGTGCTGCGCCTCGCCAACGACATGGTGGCCAGCAACAACGACTGGCTTAAGGTGATTGTCGACGGCCTGAGCCGTAAAGGCTCGCTGAACGTCATTCAGAACATCTCCGTGCTGCTGATGGCGCTCTCTACCATCCCGCCGGAGCGCATGTACAAGCTCGCCTTCGGCCTGCGTGATTTTATGGCCGAACTGAGCCGCGAAGAAGAGCAGCCGCAAAGCGCGAACGGCAGTGCACCGGGCGCGCGCGGTGCCTGGAAAATGCTGCATGACGACGAGCTCTGGCACTCTCTCATGCCGCTGCTTAACGGCATGAAGGCCTTTTCGCGCCGTATGGAGGAGGAGGTGGACAAGCCCATCTCCTCGTTTAGCGGCAAACCCAGCGACGCTTAAGTTTCCGTGGAGGATGCATGTTAGGCCAGGAGACGGCTTTGTGGCTGGCGCGCAGCCAGTTCGCCTTTACCATCGGCTTTCACATTGTGCTGGCGGCCTTTACCATCGGCCTCGCCCAGTGGTTGATGCTGCTGGAGGGGCTGTGGCTGTGGCGTAAGCAGCAGGTTTATCGCGATCTCTATAAGTACTGGAGCAAGGTATTCGCGCTGAACGTCGCGGTGGGCGTGGTGACCGGAGTGCTGATGGAGTTTCAGTTCGGCACCAACTGGAGTGCGCTCGCTAACCGTGCCGGTGCGGTCATGGGGCCGATGATGTACATGGAGGTGCTGGTCGCCTTTTTCCTTGAGGCCGGGTTTATGGGAGTGGTGCTCTTTGGCATGGGCAAGGTGCGCCCGTGGGTGCACTTTTTCGCGACCTGCATGGTGGCCGTCGGGTCGATTTTTAGCGCCTTCTGGATCCTCTCCGCTAACTCCTGGATGCAGACGCCTGCGGGTTTTATCACCGGGGCGGATGGCCGTTTTCAGCCCGTCGACTGGTGGGCGGTGATCTTTAACCCCTCTTTCCCCTGGCGTTTTGTCCACATGACGCTGGCGGCGATGCTTGCCACCGCCTGCCTTGTCGCCGCCGCAGGGGCGTGGCACTTGCTAAAGCGCCCGGATAACCGTGGCGCGCGGCTGATGTTCTCCTGGGGCCTGTGGCTGCTGCTGTTCATCACCCCGATTCAGGTGGTGGTAGGCGACCTGCATGGGGAAAACACGCGCGACCATCAGCCGGTGAAGCTGGCGGCGATGGAAGGCAGCTGGAACCCGCCGCCGCCCGGTGAAGGCGAGCCGCTGCGGCTTTTCGCCATCCCGGATATGCAGGCGCAGCGCAACCATTTTGAACTGGCCATTCCTAATATTGGCTCGCTCTATCTGCGCCATAACCTCACCGGCACCATTCACAGCCTGAACCAGTATCCGCGTGATGAACTCCCCTGGGTGCCCGGTGTGTTCTTCGCGTTTCGCGCCATGGTGGGGCTTGGGCTGCTGATGCTCTTTTTCGGCGCCGCCGGGCTGGTTGCACGCCTGCGCGGCAGGCTATGGACGTCCCGCAGGCTGCAGCGCGGCATGGTATGGATGGCACCCGCAGGCTTTTTCGCCATGCTCGCCGGGTGGTTTGTGACCGAGACCGGACGCCAGCCCTGGACGGTTTACGGCGTGCTGCGCACCGCACACAGCGTCTCCCCCGTCGCACCCTCGCTGGTACTGACCTCGTTTTTTGCCATCCTGATCGTGTATCTGCTTCTCTTCGCCATCGGACTGTGGTTTTTGCTGCGCCTGCTTGGCAGGCCGCCGTCACATAATGAAAGAGAGCCGAATGCGGAAGTGGCGGAGCAGACCGGACGCGGCATTACGCCGCAGAGCATAAGGGGGCGCTACGATGCTTGAGGCTATCCTTTCTATGCCACCGTTAACGCTGCTTAGCGCCATCGCCCTCGCCTTCGGCGTGCTGGTTTATGTGGTGCTGGACGGGACCGATCTCGGCGTCGGCCTCCTCGCGCCGTTTCAGCCGCCGCAGGCGCGCCAGCAGATGAACATCTCTCTTCTGCCGGTATGGGACGGGAACGAAACCTGGCTGGTGCTGACCGCAGGGGCGATGCTGGCGCTTTTCCCGGTTGCCTTCAGCATCCTTTACAGCGCCCTCTATCTGCCGGTCTATATCATGCTGCTGGCGCTGATCGTGCGCGGCATGGCGATAGAGTTTCGTCATCAGCATCCGGCGCTGTTTGACGCGCTGTTTATCGGCGGATCCTGGATGGTATCGCTAAGCCAGGGTGCGACGATGGGCGCATGGATTGAGGGAATAGCGCATAACGGCGAACAGTTCACCGGCGGCCCTCTGGCATGGCTTTCACCGTTTTCGCTCTACTGCGCGGTTTCCCTTACCGTGGGGTATGCGTTGCTCGGTGCCTGCTGGCTGGTGTGGCGCTGCGAAGGGGATCTGGCCGTCTGGGGCCGACGCCAGGCGATACGGCTTGCGCTGATTACCGCCGCGCTGCTGGCTGGGCTGGTTATCTGGACCACGCAGCTGCATGAGAATTATCGTCTGCATTTGCTGGCATGGCGCTATAGCGGGCCGCTGGCGCTCATCGCACTGCTGGCGCTGGCGGGGCTTATCGTCACGCTCCGCCGCAAACGCGAATTCTTGCCGCTGGCCATGGCGCTGACGCTCTTTTGCGCCGCGTTTGGTGCCATGCTGCTGGCGGTGTTTCCGTTCATTCTGCCGCCCGGCCTGCTGCTGACCCAGGCCGCCGCCCCGCCCGCTACGCAAAAGCTGATGCTTATCGCCTTCGGCACATTTGTGCCGATTACGCTTCTCTATAACAGCTGGGGCTTCTGGATCTTCCGCGGCAAAATTCACGCAGCGTCTGCGTCATTATCAACAGGGAAGCAGGTCGACGATCGCCGTTAAATGCTCTCGCAGCGTGCTATGCAGCTGGCGAATAGCCGGAGAGAACTGCTTGCGGTGCGGGCAGATGAGATTGAGCGGTGCGGCTTCCCCTGGGTGCTCAGGGAGCAGCATCTCTAGTCGTCCGGCCTGCACGTCGGCGCTGATGTCGATCCACGACTTATAGACGATGCCCATGCCCTCGACGGCCCAGCGTCGCGCCACGTCAGCATCGTCACAGAGCAGGCGGCTTTTGACCGTCAACTGGCGGCGGGCGCCGTTCTCAGGGAAACTCCACTTGTCGTAGACGTGGCTATTCATGGTAAACAGCAGGCAGTGGTGCTGTGTCACCTCGTCAAGACTGGTGGGTCGACCGTGCTTTTCAAGGTAGGCCGGGGAGGCGGCCAGCACGCGGCGGTTGTTTTCCGCCAGCGGCAGCGCCACGTAGCTGCTGTTATCCAGCACGCCGTAGCGAATGGCAACGTCTATCGGATCGCGAAAGACGTCGCTGACCTGATCGGAGAGCGAGAGCCGCAGCGTGATTTTCGGGTGCTGATCGCAGAAGCGGGTAATCAGCGGCAGCAGAACGTTGCGCCCGATATCCGACGGCATCGCGACCTTCAGCTCGCCCTGTAGCTCGTCATTGCCGCTGTGCAGACTCTCCTCACCTGCCTGCACCACGGCCAGCAGCTCCTGGGCGAACGGCAGATACTTCTCCCCCTCCGCCGTCAGCCGCAGGCTGCGGGTCGAGCGCGCGAAGAGACGCTTATCGAGATCGCGCTCCAGCCGGTGAACGGCAGCGCTTACCTGACCCGGGAGCAGATCGGCCTCCCGTGCGGCATTAGAGAAGCTTCCCAGCGCCGCGGCGCGCACAAACAGCGTCACATCTTCAAGGCGAATCATGCTCTTATTCTCTTTCGCCACAGCATGACTATGCTGAGGCTGTCATGCCGGGCGGCACTGCGTTTGCCCGGCCTACGGTGAGCTACAGACGTAATCAAATCAGCGCTGGCGCATATCCGGGATAATGAGATCCCCGCGCAGTACGCATGCGCCCAGCACGTCCTGAGTTTTTTCGCTCAGCCAGCTGACGATGCGGGCCGCCATCGCGTCCATGGAGTATTCAATAGCCGGGATGGTTGGGATCCCCGGCAGGTGCACGGAGCCAGCGAGGCTGAAGACCATGATGTCACCCGGCACCGATTTATTAAACGCCTGTAGCTGGGTGATCACCCGCTGCGCCTCCTGCTCGTCGGCGACCAGCAGGGCATTAAAGTTCAGCGTGCTGGCGTTGTTAAGCAGCACCTGGAGCGCAACCGATGCCGAGGTGGCATCCATAAACACCAGGTTACGGTTAAAGGGCAGGAAGTTGTTTTCCAGCGCGTGCTTGTAGCCCAGCAGCACCCGCTCAGCGGAGCCGCTCACGTCCGGGTGGATCAGCGCTATCTGGCGTCGACCCTGACTAATCAAATAGTTGCAGGCCGTTTCCGCCGCGAAGGCGTGATCGAACTGAATGCTGTTCGGCGTATCGGCTTCCGCGCAGTCCACCAGAATCACATCATCATAGCCAAGGTTATTCAGCGGAAAACGCGCGCCGATAATCAGCACATCATCGCAGAGACCGCAGGTTAACTCGTCGAGGGCGCTAATCACCTCTGACCGGCTATTGGCAAAGCGCAAAAGCAGGTGCTTCTGATGTTGGCTGAGATGCTTCTCCAGCGCGTAGAGGTAGCCGGTGGTCTGGTTGATATTATCCTGGGCGCAGATGACGCCAATGCAGCCGGTGGTCTGGCTGAGCAGAGACTGAGCGATGACGTTGGGCCGGTAGTTTAGCTCTTCAACGGCTTTTAACACCGCCAGTCGGCTGGCCTCTTTGACGCCGCGTGACCCACTCAACACCCGTGAGACGGTTGCTTTTGACACTCCCGCCAGACGTGATACATCGTTGATTGTAGACATCTTTTTCCCCTGTCAGGCCGCATTCGCAGCCCAAAAAACAAGCAAAACATGGTGCATAATATCGCCAGCAGCAGTATAGCTGCATTCTATTTCGCATGGAAACCGATTTTCCGTTTATCCCTTATTGCGGGGAGTGAGCCATAAAAACCTGTGATGTAAATCCAGGAAAATAACCATATGGCCTATGGATTTTGATGGGTATCACACTTCGATGCCTGAGTGATGGAAACCGGTTTCCATATGATATCCAATCATCATTGTAATAACTTTTAACATTTAGAGGATGGGGATGATGAACAAGATCATGCTGTGCTGCTCTGCAGGGATGTCCACTAGCCTGCTGGTGAGGAAAATGGTCGAAGCGGCAGAAGAGAGAGGTTTACCGGTAGAGATTGATGCTTACGGCGTAGCGGAGTTTGATACTCAGTTTCCACGCTACCAGGTGGTGCTGCTGGGGCCGCAGGTAAAATACATGCTTAACTCGCTGTCAGAAAAGGCTGCCGCCCACGGCATTCCCGTTCAGCCCATTAACCCAATGGACTACGGTATGCAGCGCGGCGATAAGGTGCTGGACTTTGCTCTGTCGCTCATCGAAGCGGCACACTAAAAGGGTGTTCCTATGAGTTCGTTATATCAATCCATGGTTGCCGTTATCGAGCAGTCCATTACGCCGCTGGCGGGACGTCTGGGGCAACAGAAGTATGTCATCGCCATCCGCGACGGCTTTACCGCCGCGCTGCCGTTTATGATCATCGGCTCCTTTATGCTGGTGTTTATCTTCCCGCCCTTCTCCGCCGACACCACCAACAGCTTCGCGCGCGGCTGGCTCGACTTCTCCCAGACCTATCGCGAACAGCTGATGCTGCCGTTTAACCTGAGCATGGGCGTGATGACCTTTTTTATCTCGGTCGGGATCGGTGCCAGCCTTGGTCGGCAGTTTAATCTCGATCCGGTGATGTCCGGGCTGCTGGCGTTTATGGCCTTCCTGCTGGTAGCCGCACCCTATGCCGACGGCAAAATCTCCACCCAGTACCTGTCGGGCCAGGGGATCTTTACCGCGCTAATCACCGCCATTTACTCCACTCGCGTCTATGCGTGGCTGAAGCAGAACAACATCACTATTCGTCTGCCGAAAGAGGTGCCGACTGGCGTGGCACGCTCCTTTGAGATCCTGATCCCGGTGGTGGTGATTATCGGTACGCTGCATCCGCTGAACCTGTTTATTGAGGCGCAAACCGGCATGATCCTGCCCCAGGCGATTATGCACCTGCTGGAGCCGCTGGTTTCGGCGTCGGATTCACTGCCTGCGATCCTGCTCTCCGTGCTGCTGTGCCAGATCTTCTGGTTTGCTGGCATTCACGGGTCGCTGATCGTTACCGGCATTATGAACCCGTTCTGGATGGCGAACCTCTCTGCTAACCAGGCCGCGCTGGCGGCGGGCACGGTGCTGCCCCACATCTATCTGCAAGGCTTCTGGGATCACTATCTGCTGATTGGCGGCGTCGGCTCTACCCTGCCGCTGGCCTTCCTGCTGCTGCGTAGCCGCGCTACCCATCTGCGCACCATCGGCAAAATGGGCATTGTCCCGAGCTTCTTTAATATCAACGAGCCGATTCTGTTCGGTGCGCCGATCATTATGAACCCGATGCTGTTTATCCCCTTCGTCTTCGTGCCGATGATTAACGCCTGTCTCGCCTACGCCGCAACGAAACTGGGCTGGCTGGCACAGGTGGTCTCGCTGACGCCGTGGACAACGCCTGCGCCTATCGGCGCCTCCTGGGCCGCTAACTGGGCGCTGAGTCCGGTCATCATGTGCGGGATCTGCATGGTGCTGTCCGCCCTGATGTACCTGCCGTTCCTGCGGGCCTACGAGCGTTCGCTGATGAAAACCGAAGAGCAGAAAGCGCAGGACGTGACGCCGCTGGCTGGCACCGTGCGTCAGTAATTAACCGGAGAGAATAGAGATGAAATACGCATTTCCAGAGCATTTCTGGTGGGGCAGCGCCAGTTCCGCGCTGCAAACCGAAGGGCAGAGCCAGCAGGGCGGCAAAAGCGCCACGACGTGGGACCACTGGTATGCGAGCCAGCCGTACCGTTTTCACCAGCAGGTCGGCCCGCAGGATACCTCAACGTTTTACCAGAACTGGCGGCAGGATATCGCCCTGCTTAAGCAGCTCAACCACAACAGCTTCCGTACCTCGCTGAGCTGGTCGCGGCTGATCCCAGACGGCGTGGGTGAGGTCAATCCTGAGGCGGTGACGTTCTATAACAACGTTATTGATGAGCTGCTGGCCCAGGGGATCGTCCCGTTTATCACCCTGTTCCACTTTGATATGCCGATGGTGATGCAGGAGAAAGGCGGCTGGGAGAACCGTGAAGTCGTGGAGGCCTTTAGCCGCTACGCGCAGATCTGTTTCGACCTGTTTGGCGACCGGGTACTGCACTGGTTTACCTTTAACGAGCCGATTGTGCCGGTGGAAGGCGGCTACCTGTATGACTTCCACTACCCTAACGTGGTGGATTTTAAACGCGCGGCGACGGTGGCCTACCATACGGTGCTGGCGCACGCCTCGGCGGTTCGCGCCTATCGCGCTGGACACTATCCCGGAGAGATTGGCATTGTTCTTAACCTGACGCCGTCCTATCCACGCTCAAACAACCCGGCGGATCTCACTGCCGCGCACCATGCCGATCTGCTGTTTAACCGCAGCTTCCTCGACCCGGTGCTGGTTGGCGAGTATCCGGCAGACTTAGTCGCGCTGCTGAAAGAGTACGATCAGCTGCCAGCCTGCCTCCCGGAGGACAGCGCCCTGATTGCCGACGGCAAAATCGACCTGCTGGGGATCAACTACTACCAGCCGCGCCGCGTGAAGTGTCGCGACAGCGCGGTCAACCCGGCCTCGCCGTTTATGCCGGAGTGGCTGTTTGATTATTACGAGATGCCGGGCCGGAAAATGAACCCCTACCGCGGCTGGGAAATATACGAGCCGGGTATTTACGACATCCTCACTAATTTACGCGTTAATTACGGCAACCCGCGCTGCTTTATTTCAGAGAACGGCATGGGCGTCGAAAACGAGCAGCGTTTTATTGAGAATGGCCAAATTAACGATCAATACCGGATTGAGTTTGTTTCCGGCCACCTGAAGTGGCTGCATAAGGGTATTCAGGAGGGCTGTCACTGCCTCGGTTACCATATGTGGACGTTTATTGATAACTGGTCATGGTGTAACGGCTATAAAAACCGCTACGGTTTTGTGCAGCTCGATTTAGCCACCCAGACGCGGACAATAAAACGCAGCGGAGAGTGGTTTGCCGCTACCGCCGCCCAGAACGGATTTAACGAGGAGCAATAAGATGATTGAACTGGAAGAGGCCGTCATGGAGATTATCGTCAACGCTGGCCAGTCGCGCAGCCTCTGCTTCGAGGCGCTGCACGCCGCGCGCGAGGGCAACTTTGACGAGGCAAACAGTCTGCTGCGTGAGGCAGACGGCTACGCCCGCCAGGCGCACCATATGCAGACCAAACTGATCGAGCAGGACGCCGGGGAAGCCCGCCAGCCGATGACCTTAATTATGGTTCACGCCCAGGATCATTTAATGACCTCGCTGCTGGCCCGTGAACTGTCGGAAGAGATTATTCGTCTTTATCAACGCTAATTAATTATGGAGAAATAGTCAGTCAGTTTTAAGTAATCTGTACCTCACAATTAATGGTGATAGCGCAACTATTCCGCATCAAGCGGCGGGATAGTTATTGTCTAAAAATAATATATTAGATTGAGACAAAAAATGAATATCAATAAAAAACTTCCAGTCGCGCTGGCGGTTATGGCTGCCCTTTGCTCTGGTTCAGTCAGCGCCCAGGAGTTTACTCAAGAACAGATCGACGCGATTGTGGCAAAAGCAGTTGATAAAGCTCTCGCGGAGCGGCAAAAGAAAATGGATGCGGCGATCGATAAGAAAGCCGATGTAATTACGGAGCCGCAAACCGCGGCCCAGTCGCCGGATATGGCGATCCCCTTTGGCGTGAAATTTACAGGCTATGCCCGCTACGGGGCGCAGTTCCAGGGTGGCGATCAGAAGTTCGTTGGCGTTGACGGATCCTATAACGGCTCCTCCGCGATTGGTCGTCTGGGCAACGAGGGCAACGGCGGTGAATTCCAGCTCTCGAAAGCCTTTAAAGGCGATAACGGCGCTATCTGGGACATCAACGTGATGTTCGATCACTGGGGCGACGAGGTGAACCTGAAAAAAGCCTACGCCGGGGTGACCAATATTCTGGCATCCAACCCGAACGCCTATCTGTGGGCAGGCCGTGACTTCCACCAGCGTCCGCAGCAGGGTATCAACGACTACTTCTGGATGAACCACGATGGCCAGGGCGCAGGGGTGAAAAACTTCGACATCGGCGGCGTGCAGTTTGACGTCGCGGCGGTGGCGGCGGTGGAGTCCTGTAGTCCGGAAGTGATGAACGATGAGGGCAACCCGTCGCGTATCACCTGTACCGGCGGCTCCGGCACCGGCGATAAAGGCAACTACGCCATTACCTCCAAAGTGCACGGTATGAAGGTCGGCCCGCTGGATCTGGAGCTGTATGCCAACTACGGCTTCGACTCGAAGGCGGTGGATACCGACGAGCGTAAGAATGCCTGGCAGGGCGGCGTGGTGCTGAGCCATACCAGTGAGAAAGGGGTAAACAAGGTAATTGCCCGTTACTCGGATAACTCAGACAACAGCGTATACAACAAAACCGACGATCTGACGGCGATCTACGCCAGCTTTGAGGGGAACTACAAGTTCACCCAGCAGGCACAGATTGAGTACCTGCTCGCCTTCCACGACTACGATAACGATGCCAACAGCGTAGATAACCGCCGCAACTACGGCGCGATCGTTCGTCCAATGTACTGGTGGAACGACGTGCACTCTACCTGGCTGGAAGCGGGCTATCAGCGGGTTGATTTCGACCAGGGCGGGGATAACCACGGCTGGAAGCTGACGCTGTCGCAGAACATTTCGATTGCAATGGGGCCGGAGTTCCGCCCGATGCTGCGCTTCTACGTCACCGGCGGCCAGGTGGATAACGACCGCACCGCGCGGGTAAACGGTACGGAAGAGAGCAATCTGGATTCGTTCAACGTCGGCGCGATGTGGGAAGCGTGGTTCTGATGTAGTTCGAGCGTCATGCCCGGCGGCGCAGCGCCAGCCGGGCAGAGAGCAATTACCCTTTTACGCGTACTTTCGCAGCCACTAACAGCGCCGTCAGCAGCATCAAGCTGCCGGAGAGCACCAGCGGCGAGAGCAGGCCGAGGTTATCGAGTGCGTAGCCGCCGACCGCCGCACCGCAGGTATTGGCAAGCTGGATCACCGCAACCTGGATCGATCCAGCCTTTTCCGCCTGATCCGCCAGCGAGCGGGTGATCCACGTCGACCAACCTACCGGCACCAGCGCAAAGGCTAATCCCCATACCACTGCCACCACAGAGGCGACGATTTTATCGCTGCCCCAGAGGATCAGGGTCAGGGCGCTAAGGGCCAGCACCAGGGGTGCAACCGCCAGCGCCGTTTTCAGCGATTTCTTCAGGAACGCGGACGACATGGAGGTGCCGATAAAGCTGGCAATACCAAAGCTGAGCAGCACCAGCGTCAGGCCATCGACGTCAAAGCCCGCCATGCTGGTATAAACCGGGCGGATATAGGTAAAGAAGGCAAACTGACCGGCAAAGGCCATAAAGATGGCGATCATTCCCGCCAGCACGCCTGGGCGCTTCAGGATGCCAAACATATTCTGCTTGTGCTGCATCGGTTCGCCCGGCAGGGACGGCAGCGCTTTCCAGACCCACAGCGTACAGACGATCCCCATCACCGCCGCCGCGTTAAAGACGTTACGCCAGCCAATGATGCCGCCGAGGAAGCTGCCCAGCGGAGCGGCGATCACCAGCGCAATCGACACCGCGCCAAAAATCACCGACAGCGCCTTGGGAACCACGCGCGTCGGCACCAGACGCATAGTCAGCGAGGCGGACATCGCCCAGAAGCCGCCGAGTGCGAGGCCTAAGCAGGCGCGCCCGACCAGCAGCAGGGCAAAGCTGTTGGCAAACGACACCAGCAGACAGGAGAGGGTTAACAGCACCGAGAAGATCAGCACCACGTAGCGGCGGTCGGTGGTGCGAATGGTTTGGGTGATAAACAGGCTGGCAAACATGGCCACAAAGGCGGTCATGGTGACCGACTGCCCGGCGGTGCCTTCAGAGATGCCTAAGTCCAGCGCCATCGGCGTCAGCAGGCTGACCGGCAGAAACTCCACGGTAATGAGGCAGGCCACGCAAAAAGCGACGGCGAAGACGGCTGACCAGTTGGGCCGAGCCAGTTCCGGGTGGGGTTTTCCCTGTAAATGCTCACTCATTTTGCCTCCAGGCAACGTCACATTGCGGTAAAGTCGCGCAGTGTAACATTCTGAGTGTGACGTATTTAACGTTTTAGCAACTATTCAGCCAATGAGCGCGGAATATATCGTAGGCCGGATAAGCGTAGCGCCATCCGGCGTTACGGGACTTAGTGCAGCCAATGCACGCCCTCTTCAGGCATAAAGAAGGCGTTGTAGCGCACCTGGAAGTTGTTGATCTCGGCCATATCCGGCTCCAGCTCGCGCAGGAAACCCAGCGCCAGACGCACCTGGGCATCGGTCAGCGGCACGGCAAGGCGGGCCTTTTGCAGCGTGCGGTGCCAGTAGTGGAGGTTCTGCTCGCTGCTATCGACAATGCACGCCTGCCAGATCAGCAGCGTCTGGGCGGCATTCTGGAGATGCGCCTCGTCCGGACGGGAGAGGTACTGAATGTACTCCGCACCCGCCGCTTTTCCCAGCTGATCGATCATCGATTCAACCGGCATCGGCGTGGTGCCCAGCCGCTCGCTCAAGCGGCGTACCGCCCGCCGGGAGTCAGAGGTCAACACCCGAAAACCTACTATAAAAACAATAACCAGCGTCGCCAGCGTTAACCAAATCATGAAAGCTCCTGCCCAATCCCAGAATGCTTATCATACGGGTAAACGCGGCGACGCATACAGTCTCTTTAGTGCGCTATCCCGGTCGTCACCGTGAAGCTACGGCTCTCCTGCGGCGCCAGGGTCAGCAGGCTGCCGTTAGCCTGTGCGGCCAGGAACCCTTCCGGACGGCAGGTTGCCGGCAGTGCGAACGCCGCGACCTGCTGATCGCCGTTGTACAAAATCCAGCGCGTCGCATAGTTGAACTCTGCGCTGGCGAACCGGGTCACAAAGGTGGTGCCGTCTGGGGCGGTCATCTGAAACTCCGGCGTTGCGGTGTAGCGATCCAGCCTGTCAGCGAAGAAGACAATCTCAGGATCGTAATACTCCGGTTCGCTCAGCGTCTTCAGCGTGGTCTCACCCTGCTGGATGCGCTGGTTGAACGCCAGCCACTGCTCGGTAGGTTTCACATGTGCCGGAATGGACTCCCGCAGCGCCAGTGCCTCGTCCGGCAGGTTCTGGCTGAAGGTCGCCTCGGGCACATAGGCGTAGTTCATATGGCACATGTACTGAAGCGGCATCGCTACCGAGGCCAGGTTGGTGACCGTCATATCAATGTCGAACAGCGCACTGGCTTTACGCAGCGTGACCGCAGGCTGCGCCAGATAGTGGTGGCCGAAGCCCATCACATACTCGTAGCGGCCCCCGACGCGCAGCGTGTCGCCGTCGAACTCCAGCCAGGCCTCGTCCATCTCCGCGCAGGCCATCTCCCCGTGTAGCGCATGGGTGTCTTCCGGCGAGGGGCAGCCGTTTGCCAGCAGCCCCGAGTGGAAGGCGAAGCAGCCATAGGTTTCGACGATCTCTTTGGCTGGCTTCGGCTGGCTGAACATGTTGCGCATGGTCAGCTCGTGGCCGTCAAACTCCGCGTCCCAGATCATCTGCCCCAGCCAGGGTAAGATCACCAGATGTCCGCGGGCGTTTGCCACCCTCAGGCCCTCAACACCGCTCGGATAGCGAAAGGCGCTGACCGTAAAATCGGCGTTCTCCAGCAGCGTCCGCGGCTGCGCGGTAAAAAGCTCACGCCACAGTGGCAAACAGGTTTTCATAGCAGTTCTCCTCAGGAAGCGGTTGCTGGGGTAAGTTCGCGACGCACTTTGCTTTCACGCCAGAAGTAGATGCCGACGTAAATAAAGCAGAGCATGGAAACGAGGAACGACAGCTGTAACGAGTGGAACATGTCCGCCACGTAGCCCTGCACCGCGGGTACGACCGCCGCGCCGACAATCGCCATGACGATCACCGCCCCCGCCATCTCGGTATGCTCGTTGTCTACCGTATCCAGCGTCCCGGCGTAGATGGTGGCCCAGCATGGTCCAAACAGAATGCTCACCAGCACCGCCACGTAGACCGCGCTAAAGCTGGGGGCCAGCGCCACGTAGGCCAGGAACAGCGCGCCGATAACGGAGTAGAGGATCAGCACCTTCTCCGGGTTGAAGCGTGTCATCAGAATGTTGGCCACGAACTTGCCGATAAAGAAGCAGGCAAAGCTGTAAACCATAAAGTTAGAGGCATCCCGCTCGTTGATATCCCCCAGCTCCAGCGCCAGACGGATGGTGAACGACCAGACCGCAACCTGCATACCTACATAGAGGAACTGGGCCAGAATGCCGCGGCGGAAGCGGGCGTTGCTCGCCAGATAGCGCAGGGTGTCCATCGCCGATGGGCGCTTACGGTTCGCCGTCTGCTCAACTTTGCAGGTCGGGAAACGGGTTAACATAAACAGCACCATCACCACGACCAGCACCATGATCATGTACTTATACGGCTCTAATGTGTTCTCCAGCATCAGCACTTTAAAGTTGTGGATCTGCTCCGGCGTCATGCCCGCCATCTGCTTCTCCAGGCTATCGCCTTCGGAGAAGACCAGGTACTTGCCGAGCAGAATGCCTGCCGCCGCCCCAATCGGGTAGAAAGTCTGGCTAATATTGAGGCGCAGCGTAGCGTGGGATTTTGGCCCCAGCATGGAGCTGTAGGTGTTGGCGGCGGTCTCAAGGAAGCTTAAGCCGATGGCAATCGCAAAAATCGCGGCAAGGAACATGGTGTAGGTTGCCATGTGCGACGCCGGGAAAAAGAGCGTACAGCCGACAATATAGAGCGTCAGGCCAATTAAAATCGCAATCTTATAGCTGCTCTTTTTAATCACCAACGATGCCGGAATAGCAATTAAGAAATAGCCGCCGTAAAACGCGCTCTGCACTAAGGCAGAGGCGAAGTTGCTGAGTGAAAATACGCTTTTAAACTGCGTAATTAAAATATCATTTAACGCTGCGGCGCATCCCCATAATGGGAACAGGCACGATAACAAAATAAACTGGAACAGAGGTGTCTTATTCAGATACCCATCGGGCATCTGAACGATGTTTTTATCGTTCATAGTGCTACCTTTTACAGTGCAGGGGTTTTTATTATTCGTTTATCGCCAGAAACTCATTGAACTGCTCAATGCTGGGATAGGACGATTGGGTGCCTTTGCCCGTTACGCTGAAGGCCGCGAAACGCGAGGCTTTTTTCATGGCGGTTTCTACATCACCGCTCTGGACGTAGTAGTGCGCAAAGCAGCCAATAAAGGCATCGCCCGCGCCGCTGGTGTCGACGGCATTCACTTTGATCGCCGGGACATGCACTTCTGTATCACGGGTCATCCACAGCGCGCCCTTCTCGCCCATGGTGACGATAATATTGTTCAGTCCTTTATCGGTCAGGCTGCGGGCAGCGCGACAAATATTGTCGTAGCTGTCGACCGGCATGCCGGTGAGAATTTCCAGCTCGGTTTCATTCGGTACGAAGAAATCACATTTGCAGGCGTAGGCCATATCCAGCTCGCGCAGCGCCGGGGCCGGATTTAACAGCACCTCGATGCCGTGCTTTCTACCAAACTCAATGGCGTGATAGACCGTCTCCAGCTGCACTTCGAGCTGCAAAACGATGAGCTTACATTTCTTCAGATCTTCAGCAGCGCGATCGATATCCTCCGGCGAGAGGAATTTGTTCGCCCCTTTAATAATCAGGATGCTGTTGCTGGAGTTAGGGTTAACGAAAATAGGTGCGACGCCGCTGCTGGTGCACGGCACCTTCTCTACGTAGGTGGTATTGATACCCCAGGATTCGAGGTTGCGGATGGTGTTGTCGGCAAAGATATCATCGCCCACTTTGGTCAGCATCAATACTTTGGAGTTGAGCTTCGCTGCGGCAACGGCCTGGTTGGCACCTTTACCGCCGCAGCCGATCTTGAACGCCGGGGCTTCCAGGGTTTCACCCTCTTTCGGCATCTGGTGGGTGTAGGTGATTAAATCCACCATGTTGGAGCCGATGACTGCGATATCCATTTTCCTACCTCTCAGAAACAAACGCTTAATAATGATATTATCGTAACATTATCATGTTATTTTAGTATCATTTGTGACTCCGCTCGCGATTACAGCAACATTTGATGCCGCAGCGTTCCCGCTCTGGGTGGAAAATGTTACTTTAGGAACATAAGAAGATGATTAGGCTGGTAAAGCGGAGAGAGAAGATGGAAACCAAGCAGAAAGAGCGTATTCGCCGCCTGACGGAGCTGCTCAAAAAGACCGACCGCATTCATCTCAAAGATGCGGCGCGGATGCTGGAGGTTTCCGTGATGACCATTCGCCGCGACTTTAGCCAGGAGGATGAGCCGCTGCCGCTGGCGCTGCTCGGGGGCTATATCGTGATGGTTAACAAGCCCGCCGTCTCGCCCACCAGCCCGCCCGCTGCCACCGCCACGCGCCGCCATCATCGGGATGATACGCCCATTGCGATCCTCGCCGCAGGGATGGTGAGCGAGAACGATCTGGTGTTTTTCGACAACGGCCCGGAGATGCCGCTGGTGGTCGACATGATCCCTGACGAGATTACTTTTACCGGGATTTGCTATTCGCATCAGGTCTTTATGGCCCTGAACGCCAAGCCTAACGCCACGGCCATGCTCTGCGGTGGCACCTACCGCGCCAAGAGCGATGCCTTTTACGATCCCAACAACCCGTCGATTCTGGACTCGCTCAACCCGCGCAAGGTGTTTATCTCGGCCAGCGGCGTACACGAGCACTATGGCGTGACCTGGTTCAACCTCGACGATCTGCCGGTAAAGCGCAAAGCGATGGAGCACGGTATCCGTAAGATTTTGCTGGCGCGCTACGCGCTCTTCGATGAGGTTGCCCCCGCCAGCATCGCCCCGCTCGCGCAGTTTGACGTGCTGATCAGCGACCGCCCGCTACCGGCAGAGTATGCCCTCTACTGCCGGAACGGCTCGATCAAGGCGATCACCCCTGACGCTGAAAGTGAGTAACCTACTCGAAAAACACGGCAATTTTGTTGAACATGGTGGGATCGGACTGGTTACGCACCACTTTAACCACATCTTCTAGCTTGTCGATCTGACTCATCATCTGCTCCAGACGCTGATCGTCCGCCACCAGCAGCCAAATGCGGCTCTGCTCGCCGCCCGGTAGCGGCAGGCAGAGAATGCCCTCTACGTTAAAGGCGCGTCGGGCAAAAAGGCCGCAGACGTGGGTCATCACCCCTGGGTGGTTGCGCACGGTGAGTTCCAGAATAACGTTGTCATGTGTTGATTGTGGCATGGCTTATTCCCCCACCATTTCAGTATTGGCCGCGCCTGGCGGAACCATTGGATAGACTTTTTGCTCGGCGTCGGTACGAACGTGGATCAGCGCCGGACCCGGACGGGAGATGATCTCCTGCAGGGCCGCGTGCGGATCGGCCGCCGCGTTTAAATCACAGGTGTGCAGGCCAAACCCGGCGGCGATCTGCATAAAATTGATCATCCCCGGATAGGTGGCGGCAAACACGCCCTGCTTGTAGAACAGACTCTGCTGCTGGTGTACCAGCCCCAGCGCTTCGTTGTTCATCAGAATGATTTTGATATCGAGCTGGTTTTCAGCGGCGGTTGCCATCTCCTGAATGTTCATCATCAGGCTACCGTCGCCGGAGAAGCACAGCACCTTGCGATCGGGATTGGTCAGCGCTGCGCCAATAGCCGCTGGCAGGCCGAAGCCCATGGTGCCTAATCCGCCGGAGGTGAGCCACTGGCGCGGGCGGTTGAGCGGGTAGGCCTGAGCGGTCCACATCTGGTGTTGCCCGACGTCGGTGGTGATAATCGCGCTGTCGTCAACGCAGGCGGCAACGGCGTTAATTAACCCGTAGTGGCTCAGCGGATCGTCCGCGCCCGGCATGTTAGCTGGAAACTCCTGCTGCAGCTGCGCCACGGTATCGCGCCAGGCGTCACGTGTGTCCTCTGCAATCAGCGGGATCAGTTGAGCCAGCACCTCGCCGACGTCGCCCTGAATAGCACAGTGCGGCTGCTTGATCTTACCCAGCTCGGCGCGGTCGATATCCACATGGATAATTTTGGCGTTCGGGCAGAAGGTTTCGGTCTTGCCAATCGCCCGGTCATCAAAACGTGCCCCCAGCACCACCAGCAGATCGGCTTCGTGCAGGATAAAGTTGGTGCTGCGCGCACCGTGCATGCCTAACATGCCCAGCGACAGCGGATGCTGTTTCGGCAGCATGCCAAGAGCCATGAGCGTCATGGTGGTGGGCAGGCTGGCCTTCTCCGCCAGGGTCCGCACCTGCTCCGGCGCGTTAATCACCCCGCCGCCCAGGTAGAGCACCGGGCGCTGGGCCTGATTAATCATTGCCGCCGCCTCTTGCACGCTCTCGATGCTAAATGCGGGGGCTGGCGCAGCCCCACCCGGCTCCGGCAGGGTGTCTACTTCGATCTCTGCGGTCTGAATATCCTTAGGAATATCTATCCACACCGGGCCGGGACGGCCTGACTGGGCAATGCGAAACGCGTCGCTGATCACCTGCGGCAGCTCGCGGATGTCGCGCACCAGATAGTTGTGCTTGGTGATGGGGATAGAGATGCCGTAGGTATCTACTTCCTGGAAGGCGTCGGTACCGATCATCGACGAGGGGACCTGACCCGTGATGCAGACCAGCGGAATAGAGTCGAGGCGCGCGTCGGCGATGGCGGTCACCAGGTTAGTGGCTCCCGGCCCGCTACAGGCCATACAGACGGCGGGTTTCCCCTGGGTGCGCGCCATGCCCTGGGCGATAAAGCCCGCGCCCTGCTCGTGGCGAGCCAGGACGTGGCGGATCTGCGTGCTTTGACTCAGGGCGTCGTACAGCGGCAGCACCGTACCGCCTGGGATCCCGGTGACGATAGTGATGCCCTGGCGCTCCAGTAAATGAACGATTAACTGTGCGCCGGTAAAGCGCCTTGCCTGCGAGGTGGTGCCCAAACTTGCCATGCTCCAGTCCTTTAATTCTGGGCCGACTTTCCGGGCGGTCTAAACGAAAAACCCCGCCCGGTTTGCGCCGGCGGGGTTTTGGAATCGTGTGTTCCGGACCCTACGGCGCTATGCCGACGACCACCACCACACGCACGACGACGACCGCGGCAGATGGCGCGGTGCGTAGTAGAGTCGATGTCAGCATGGTTGGGTTCATTAGGGGCCTGTTGTGTATGTTGTGTTGTTTATTTATTAGCTGAATTTATACAAACACAGCTGGTGCAGCATGACAATCGTTTTATCGCAACGGCGGTAAAAATGTGTGACCGATCACGCTTCAACGCCAAACAAAAACGCGGCTAAAACAGGGTTAAGTGTTACAGTTGTATGACAATTCATCATCCGATTCGCTATGACGCTCTCTGTTTTCTGCATTCTCTTATTCGCTGCCCTGCTGCATGCCAGCTGGAACGCCATCGTAAAAGCCGGAACGGATAAACTCTACGCCGCCATTAGCGTTAGCGGCTCTGCGACGCTTATCGCCCTGATCCTGCTGCCCTTCTCACCGCAGCCCTCCGCCGCCAGCTGGCCTTTTTTAGCGATCTCCTGCGCGTTACAGGTGGTGTACACGGTGCTGGTGGCAAAGACCTATCAGGTTTCCGATATGAGCCAAACCTATCCCCTGATGCGCGGCACGGCCCCGCTGCTGGTCGCGCTGATTAGCGTCCTGGCATTAGGGGATACGCTTTCGTGGCTCGCCTGGGCTGGGATCGGCGTCATCTGCCTGTCGATACTGGCCATGGCGCTGAATGGCCGCATGCAGTCACGCAAAGGTATCTGGCTGGCGCTGCTGAATGCCTGCTTTATCGCGGGGTATACGCTGGTGGACGGCACCGGCGTGCGTCTGTCTGACACCGCGCTGGGCTATACGCTGTGGACCTTCTTTATGAACGGTTTCTGTCTGCTCTGCTGGGCGATGGTGGCGCGCCGCCGCGAAGCGTCCAGCTATCTGCGCCTGCACTGGAAAAAAGGGCTGTTTGGCGGGGCGGGCACCATGGGATCTTACGGCCTGGCGCTGTGGGCCATGACCCAGGCTCCGCTGGCCGTGGTAGCGGCCCTGCGTGAAACGTCGATACTTTTTGGCGCGCTTATCGCTTTTCTGCTGTTAAAAGAGCGGGTTGCCGGGGTACGCATCGCGGCTGCGCTGGGTATTGCCGGTGGGGCTATTCTGCTGCGTCTGGCGTAAAACCCAGGCAATATTTGTTGCCAACATTGTTCATAAATCCTGCCTTTTCACTCTTGCCCATTCATCACCCTGATACTTAACTTATCGCCGTACTGTGGTAGATTTCTCGCGCATTTATGGGATGCGTAGTGACTTATTCTTTATTTCTCTTATTTGGCAAAAGTATTCAGCGACATGAAAAGACAAAGGAACGTTAACTTATTGTTGATGCTGGTGTTACTGGTGGCGGTCGGTCAGATGGCGCAAACCATCTACATTCCGGCCATCGCCGACATGGCAAAGGAATTTCACGTCCGTGACGGCGCCGTGCAGAGCGTAATGGCTGCCTATCTGCTGACCTATGGCCTCTCGCAGCTCGTCTATGGCCCCTTGTCCGATCGCGTGGGGCGTCGCCCGGTTATTTTAGTGGGCATGAGCATTTTCATGGTAGCGACGCTGATTGCCCTGACCACCCATAGCCTGACCGTATTAATTGCGGCCAGCGCGTTGCAGGGTGTCGGGACCGGCGTCGGCGGCGTGATGGCGCGAACCTTACCGCGCGATATGTATCAGGGTACCCAGCTTCGTCATGCCAACAGCCTGTTAAACATGGGGATCCTGGTGAGCCCACTGCTGGCTCCGCTGATTGGCGGCCTGCTGAATACCCTCTGGTCATGGCGCGCCTGCTTCGCCTTCCTACTGGTGCTGTGCGTGCTGGTTACCTTCAGCATGGCACGCTGGATGCCCGAGACCCGGCCCACAGGCGCACCGCGCACGAAACTGCTCACCAGCTACAAAGTGCTTTTTGGCAGCGGGTCATTCAACTGCTATCTGCTGATGCTGATCGGTGGCCTGGCGGGTATTGCCGTATTTGAAGCCTGCTCCGGCGTGCTGTTAGCGGCAGGGCTTGGGCTAAGCAGTATGGTGGTCAGCATTCTGTTTATTCTGCCGATCCCGGCGGCCTTCTTTGGCGCGTGGTTTGCCGGACGCCAGAATAAACGTTTCTCCACCCTGATGTGGCAGTCGGTGATGAGCTGCCTGCTGGCAGGCGTGATGATGTGGATCCCAGGCCTGTTTGGCGTGATGAGCGTCTGGACGCTGCTGATCCCGGCGGCGCTGTTCTTCTTCGGCGCGGGGATGCTTTTCCCGCTCGCCACCAGTGGCGCAATGGAGCCGTTCCCGTTCCTCGCCGGAACGGCGGGCGCGCTGGTGGGTGGTCTACAGAATATCGGCTCCGGCGCGCTGGCATGGCTCTCTGCCATGATGCCGCAGACCGGCCAGGCTAGCCTCGGTTTATTGATGACCCTGATGGGGCTGCTGATTTTACTGTGCTGGCTGCCGCTGGCGTCACGTGCCCCGCATCACGAGCAGCCTGTTTAACATTGTGATGGCCCGGCTTCTCGCCGGGCTTTTCACATGTCGGGGCGATCATTGTTTTCAGCAGCGGTTCGGCTATGGGACGCCACGCCCCCTCTTCACCATCGTAAAACTGCGCATCGGCATTAATGGCGTAAGGGATTTTTGCCTGCTGTAGCTCACAGGCCATAAAGGTGGCAAAAGCTATTTGCGACGCGGTAGGGGTAAAATGGCTGGATTCACCGACGCCCCAGCCGCCTATCCAGCTGACGTGGCCGGTTTTTTGCTGCCAGCGCAGCGCGACATTAATGCGATTTCGAATTGCTGCCTTCTCCGCCGCCGTCCCCGATGTCCACGGATACCTGCCGTTACTCTTGAGCGGCCCCCAAGGGAAGATATGCCACTCCGCCAGCAGATAATTTTGGCTGTGCGCGGGCAGCTTCAGGTTAGCGAGATCTTCCGGGGCCGCGCGCAGGCGCGGCGCGATAAAGATCATGCGCTGGGCGTCAATATCATGAATGGCTTTAATGGTTTTTTCGTAGACGCGATTGAGCGACGCGAGATTATGGTTCAGCTTGTCGGCGGGTTCATAAATGAGATCGAAGCCTAACTGCGGCGAGCTGTTACCAAAGTAGTGCGCAACGGCGATCCACCAGTTCACCACCTCTTTTTCATTCTCGGCTTTCGGATCGTTTTTATACTCGTCGGCCTGCCAGGCGATAATCGGGATCACGCCGTACTGCTCGCAGGCCTGCACCAGCTTACGCAGGTGAATGAGTCGCGCCTCGGTCGGTTCGCCTGCAACGCGAATACGCACATGCCCTATCCCCTGCGCGGCAAAATCCCGCACCACTAACGGATCGAACTCGCGGATGCCGCGCTCGGTGCGCGCCCAGTCAACGTCCATCCCGACGCCGAGCTGAGCCGCATAGCGTGCGGCCGTCAGCGGCGGCTCAGCATAAACGGCAGAGGTAGCAAGCAGTAACGCAGCAGCAATTGGAAGCTTATACACGGGTAGCCTGAAAAGATGAGTTAACGCACCGCTATTTTTTAGCACGCTTTTTTAACTGGCGTGTAGCGCAGCGAGAAGAAAAAGTGCGATCTGCTGAAAATGGGTGGCGGCAAACAGCAGCGCCAGCGAGAGCACCCCTAGCGCAACCAGAAGCTTGTCCCGCACCGCTGACGGGCGCAGAAAGTCGCTGCGGTTGACGTCCATCAGGTTACGCTTCAGGGTGTAGCGCCAGAGGATCAGCGCCACCACCGCCAGCAGGGCAATCGCGACCCAGAAAGCCGATCCCGCCTGCTGCCCGTTGTGCTTTACCGCCAGCATCAGCAACGCGCCGTAGCCCAGCAGAGTGCGCAGCCAGGCAAGCGAGGTGCGCTCGGGTTGCAGGCCGGGATCCTGCTCACGGCGGGCTTTGCGGCTATCCGGCATAGCTATCCGGCATAGAAGACCAGCGCCATTACTACCGCGGCCACCACGAGCAGCATGATGCTGATAACCAGCAGGCTGTAGGTATAGGGTAGATCCTGCTTCAGGCGCATCGCCTGCTCATTGCGCAGCCACCGCAGGTAGCCAAAAACAGCCAGCCCGCCGGAGGTGAGACAGAGTAGCAGCGCCAGCAGCTCGCGAATAAGCGGCGTGGCGAAATCCGGAGCGAGCTGATCGAGGCCTACCCCTGCCGCCAGAAAGCCCAGCGCGGTGCGGATCCAGGCGAGAAAGGTGCGCTCGTTTGCCAGCGAGAAGCGGTAGTCCGGCGCTTCACCGAGGCGAGAAATTTTCATGCGGATTCCTTGTCGTGCTACAGGCAGGCTTCAGCATAGCGTAAAACAACAAGGACAAGGAGACCGGCATCAGATGATGCCGGTCGGGAAGATTAATGCAGTTCTGGCCAGTACTCTTTGTTGGCTTCGATCAGGTCATCCAAAATAGCTTTGGCAACTGATGCGCTTGGCACCGTTTTGGAAAGTGTGATCGCCTGCCAGAGTTTCTGGTAAGAGCGCTGCTCCCAAGCATCGACAACCAGTTTTTCGACCGCCACCTGCTGGCTCATCAGTCCTTTCTGGAAGTGAGGGATGTCACCCACGTTTAATGGCTCCGGTCCGTTATGGCCCACCAGGCATGGGATCTCAACCATCGCGTCGGCATCAAAGTTATGGATAGCACCGTTGTTTGGCACAATCAGCAACATGCGTTCTTGAGTATTGAAGGCAATCGCGGTAGCCAGATCGACGATGTAGGATGCATGTTCGTCAATTTCAAGTTCACCAGCGGAAGATTTACCCGCTTCGATAATCGCCTGACAGGAAGTAAACACATGCTTCTCGCGGTGATCCATCACTTCGTTGGCACGGGTACGTTCCGGGTTCGAGTGTGCCACCACATAGTCCGGGAAAAAGTAATATTTCAGGTAAGTATTCGGCATTGTGTCCGGATCAAGCGCCTGCACATCTTTCGCCTTGGCGAATGTGTCGTTCCAGCTTGCTTCGGTATATGCTCCTTCTGAAGGCGGCACATAGCCGTTTTTGGCGACGTACTCGCGAAGTTTGGGCATCAAATCGTTACCGTTCAGATCTTCAATCGATGTCCACCAACCGAAGTGGTTCAGACCGTAGTAGCGCACGCGCATCTCTTTGCGATCTTTAAGGCCGACAATCTTTGCCATACGTCCTTCAATACCGATCGGCATATCACAGATATTTAGGATTTTGGCGTTCGGCCGCAGGCGGCGGGTCGCTTCCGCGACAATCGCTGCCGGATTGGAGTAGTTAAGCATCCACGCATTAGGGGAGTACTGCTCCATATAATCTACCAGCTCCAGCACACCGCCAATAGAGCGCATGCCGTAAGAGATCCCGCCCGGACCGCAGGTTTCCTGGCCCAGCACGCCATGACGCAGCGGAATTTTTTCATCTTTTTCGCGCATCGGATATTTGCCCACGCGAATATGTGCCATCACGAAATCCACATCGGTAAAGGCCGCTTTCGGATCGGTGGTGTAGCTAAACTCAACATCCGGAGCTTGCTCCCTGAGGATGATTTTGCAGGCCTCGGCAATGATCTCCTGACGTGCGCCATCGTTGTCATAGAACTTCAGAGCGCGCAGCGGGAAACGGTCACGGTTGGCTAATAACATCAGGACGATACCTGGGGTGAAGGTACTGCCGCCGCCTGCAATGACAACTGAGAATTTTTTCATGATATAGCCTCTGTCAGGGTAGTTTTTTCGTTCGTTAAAGGGGTTTTCATTAGGGATTCAAGCTGGTCGCGCACCTGAGGGACGTGCAGACCAACAATTACCTGTATGCCGTTGCCGCGTCGTACCACCCCGTGTGCGCCCAAGGCTTTAAAGACGTCGTCGCTTTGGGTATGCGCCATGTCCACAAGGGCAATGCGTAAGCGGGTAGCGCAGTTGTTAATGCTTTCGATATTGGCAGCCCCACCGAGCGCCTGTAAGAATCCGGCAGCCTGCCCGGCCTGCTGACTGGCTGCAGCTGGCGCGGTGGTTTGGCCACGTGCGGCTTTGTAGTCTGCCTTGCTATAGAGTTTTAGTTCGCTCTCTTCACGGCCTGGCGTTTTCAGGTTCAGGCGTTCAATCAAAGTCTTGAAGATCACGAAGTAGAGGCTGGTAAAGCAGACACCAATACCGATCTGGGTGAATATCATCGAGGCGTGGTTATGGAACATCGGGATCCAGTTTTGCGGCAAAAATTGGTCTAACAATCCGCCGCCCATATTTCCCACCACACCGAAGATGTACATCATTGTCGCCATAGTCGCCGCCAGCACAGCATGCACGGCAAACAGCAGCGGCGAGATGAACAGAAAGGTGAACTCCAGCGGCTCGGTGATGCCTACCAGTACGGCGGTGAGCGTAGCCGGGATCAGCAGGCCCGCCACCTTGACGCGGTTTTCCGGGGACGCGGTGTACCACAGCGCCAGCGCAATCCCGACTGAGCCAAACACTTTAGAGTTACCGTGCAGGGCAAAACCGCCTTCCGGGAACAGGGTTTTTAGCGGCTCGCTGCTCTGGCTAAATTCCTGCAGGTGCTGCGCCCAATACATCTGAATGCCACCTTCCACCGCCGCCGGGCCGAAGATGAACGGACCATAAACAAAGTGGTGTAGCCCGGTAGGGATCAGAATGCGCTCCAGGAAGGTATACACCCATACTCCCAGCGCCCCGGCGGTGCGTAAAAAGGCCTGCAGAGACTCAATGCCCATCTGCACTTTTGGCCAGCCCAGCAGCGTTAACCAGGCGCAGGGGATCATCACAAAGAACGCGAGGATAACAACAAACGAGGTGCCCTGGAAAATACCCAGGAAGACCGGCAGCGGCTTGTCAAAATAGCGGTTATGGATGGCAGTGACGATCCCCGAAATGACAATCGCCCCAATAATGCTGGTATCAAGCGTTTTAATACCAGCTATCATTGCCAGCCCGCTTCCGGCAGTAGGTTCAGCAGAGAAGTCGACGCCAAAAAAATGACCCCAGGTCATCCCCATCGCGTTAATAAAATAGTTCCAGGTCAGGAAGCTAATCAGCACCGCCAGGCAGGCGCGGCCTTGAGCCTGCTTCGCCAGGCCAATCGGTAAGCCCACGGCAAAAATCAGCGGCATATTGCGGAACACGGCCCAACCGCCCTCTTCAATAATGTGAATAATTTGCGCGAACAGATTATCGGGAGCAGTTAAGACCTCGCCCACAAAAAGGGGATTGCGAAGCATGATAGCGATTCCCACCACGATCCCGGCAAACGGAAACAGTAATACCGGGGTAAACATGGCACCGCCAAAACGTTGTATTTGACTGAGCATTTTTAAATCCTCATGAAACAACCTGTAGGGGATAGAGGCCTTTATGATTTTTTACTGGCCTGAAGTGAGCATAAGAACTTACTGGTTCGCTAACATGGCATACCGCTGCGATTCGTGATCCCATTCATGGTTTTAATTTGACCAATCAGGTCTACTTTTCATTGTAAATATGGACATGTGAAGACGTAATCCACGCCTTTGTAAGCGCATAGAGGTCTATCAGTGATCTACAAATCTATTGCCGATAGATTGCGGCTACGGCTGAATTCATCGGACTACAATATCGGCAGCATGCTACCCGGAGAGAAAGCCCTGGCGCAGGAGTTTGGGGTGGCGCGAATGACCATCCGTAAGGCGCTTAGCCTGCTGGTGAGTTGGGGACTGGTTGAGCGTCGCCACGGCAGTGGAACATTTGTATCACGCAAAGATGTCCACCATGAAACGACTAATCTCACCGGACTGATGGAGGTGCTACGCCAGCAGGGAAAGGAGGTGCAAAGCAAGGTACTACTGTTTGAAGTGATGCCCGCTCCTCCCGCCATTGCCAGCCAACTGCGGATCCAAGTGGATGAGCGGATCTACTTTTCGCGCCGGGTGCGTTATGTGGATGGAAAACCGCTGATGTTGGAGGACAGCTTTATGCCCGTAAAACTGTTTCGCAACCTTTCGCTGGCCCATCTTGAGGGGTCAAAGTTTGATTACATTGAGAAGGAGTGCGGGATCACCATCAGCGGCAATTATGAAAGCCTGACGCCGGTGTTGGCGGATAAACAGCTGGCAAGTTATATGAAACTACCGGAACAAACGCCACTGCTGCGGATCACTTCCCTTTCTTACAGCGACAGTGGCGAGTTCCTGAATTATTCTGTGATGTTCCGTAATACCAGTGATTACCAAGTGGACTACCATCTACGACGCATCCACCCGGAAGAATTAGTAGCTTATCCCCCAGAACAGTGCCGTGAGTAGAGAGTGAGATGTTGGCCTAACCTGAATACCAACCGTATACACAAAGACGATCAGGCCGAACGCCTGGATGAACTGCAGCATGTCAGCGCTGAGCACCAGCCCAAGCTTGTCAAAGGTGGATGCGATTGCATAGGCGATGGCGCAAAAAAGCCCTGCCGGGGCAGGGCTTTGTACGGTCCATTAGTGGTATTGGATAGGGCTGTGCCTTACCTGACCTACAAGTCATGTAGGCTCGAGCAAGCGCAGCGCCGCCGGACACACAGCCATCAACTATTTAACGCCGGGCGCTCGCTGATGGCGATGCGCTGGGGAGCAATGGCTTCCGGCACGTTGCGGCTGATGTCGATATGCAGCAGCCCGTTATTGAAGGTAGCACCGGTGACCTCCATATGGTCGGCCAGCGTGAAGCTCAGGCTGAACGGCTGGATCACCAGCCCCTGATGCAGCCACTTCGGCTCGTTGGCCGGTTTTTCCGGGGTGCCTTTAACGCTGAGGCGGGTGCCCTCCAGCTGGATCTCCAGATCGTCCTGACGGAAACCGGCTAGCGCAAGGGTAATGCGGTAGTGGTTATCGTCGCTCTTCTCGATGTTATAGGGCGGGAAGGTCTGGCCTTCGCTGGCGTTTTGCAGGGCGTTGGCCAGTTTGTCAAAACCGATCCATTGACGCAGCAGCGGGGATAAATCGTAGTTACGCATGGTGTTTCTCCTTCTTTGAAGCAAGAAATGGTCTACGCATCGTGTGACGCGTATCTGCTCCCTGACGGCGAGCAAGGGTTAATCTGGGCCGCGGCGGCGACCCGACAAATTAGTTAATTTCGATACGGCGCGGTTTTTTCTCTTCTGGGATCACGCGTTCCAGTTCGATAAACAGCAGGCCGTTGACCAGGTTCGCGCCGCGAACGTGAATGTTCTCAGCAATCTGGAATTTACGTTCGAAGTTACGTTCGGCGATGCCCTGATAGAGGTAGCTACGCTCTTTTTGCTCGGTTGCACGAGCGCCTTTCACCACCAGCAGGTTGTCCTGAGCGGTGATCTCCAGTTCGCTTTCAGCAAAGCCAGCCACGGCAATCGCAATGCGATAGTGGTTTTCGTCAACGAGTTCAACGTTATACGGAGGATAGCCGCCGTTACTCTGGCTCTGGTTGTTTTCTAACAGGTTAAACAGGCGGTCAAAACCAATGGCAGAACGATAAAGCGGAGAGAGATCGAAGTTACGCATACAATAAGCTCCTGAAATCAGCGAGAAATTTTTGAACCTTCCACCATGGACAGGCTCTTAAAACCAGAACACCCCGCAGGCATGTTCTTTCGACTACGTTGTAAAAATGGGTGCAACGGGAAAATTTTCAAGGGCAGAAGTCTGACTTTTTTTTGCACTTTCTCACTCAGGGCATAGACTGGGTTACGACACTTAACGCTAAATTGCGATTGCCGCCACAGAGCGGCACACGAAAGCTATTCATTTCCTTTAAGGGCCGCTATAAGCAAGGAGTGCGCGATGATAAGAAAAAAACCATCATGAAAAATGTTCTGTTAAAAGTGGCGATTGTCAGCGGAATGGTGACGCTGGGCGGCTGCTCCAGCGTCATGTCACACACCGGTGGCAAAGAGGGGCTGTACCCCGGCACGCGCGCCAGTTCAAAAATGCTAATGGATGACGGCGCGAACCTGGCGGTGAAATCCTTTGTCGTGCTGGACATGCCGTTTACCGCCGTAGCCGATACGCTGCTGCTGCCCTGGGATATGTTCCGTAAAGACAACTCGGTAAAATCACGCGTCGAGAAAGCGGAGGAGGCCAATCTGGCCACCAACTCCGTTATTCCCCCTGCGGCTATGCCCGCCCCGTAAATTCGCGCTGAACGATTACAGGCCGGTATCGGCCATCCAGAGCTGGCGGAAGCCTGCGGCGGGTGCCATCCACGCGATCGTCTTACCATTCGGCGAGAAGATCACCGCATCGGCCGAGGGCTGATGCTCAGGGTCACTGTCGGTTAAAAAGACGGTCGTTCCGGTCACGCTATCGCACAGGGCTATGCGGTTCTCCAGTACAAAGCCGAGCGCCGTGCCGGAGGGGTGCCAGTTAAACGCCGACTGGATGTCCGTGGCGTTATGCGTCAGCTGGCGCGGCTCGCCCCCCTCTGCAGCAATCAGCCAGAGCTGCACCACGCCCGCCTCATCACGCATCAAAAAAGCGATCTCGCTGCCCTGCGGGTTGCTGCGCACCCAGTGGCGCGGCGCGTTGACCAGCCCCGGATAACGACGCTGATGGGTAAAGGTAAGCCGCCGCTGCTCTATCCCCATGGGCGGCGACGGCATCGTGGTTGATGTGCCAGCCAGCGGGGCCTCTCCCGCCCGCTTCCAGCCCTGCTCGTCAGCGGGCAGATCGACGATAAACAGCTCAGGCACCTTTTCTCCACTCAGCGCCAGCGTATCGCCAATAAAAGCCAGCCTGCCGTTGCCCACCCAGCCCTCTTCATAGGCGCGGTTTATCTCATCGCTGCCGGGCACAGGCGTCGGCGTCGTGCGGCTGACCAGCACGCACCAGTGGCTACCAGCATACTCTCGTGGATGGTTGCCCCCAGGCATGACCGGCCCAAAGGGAGCGGCGACGCCAACGTTGCGCAGATCCAGCTCCGGATCGCGCTCGTGCAGCACGTGGTCGTTATAGGTAAAGCTCACCTTGTCGCCGTGGGGACTGAACACATGCACGTGGCTGCCGCCGCGCAGCGCGCCGGGCGTATAGGGTTCGGTGATATCCAGCGCATCGAGGTTGCTCGCCCTGCCGTTTTGCACCATCACGCCCTGACGATGGTGAAAATCGTACTGCCAGCTCTCGTCCGGATCCTGCGGCCCGTGAATAAACACGTACTTCTCTTCGCTGGGATGAACGGTCACCACGCCAACGTGCGCGCCCTGGTTTGCGGTGTAGATTATCTCTACCTCACCGGTCTCTACGTTGACGCGCTCAATGGTTTTGCCGGTAAAGGAGGCACCGGAGGGACGCACGTCAAACACCAGCCATCGGCTATCGGGCGTCCAGGTATTGATATTGGTAAGCTGATGATGGCGGGGAGCAAAGGTGATTTGTTTCATGAAGAGACCCTGATGCGCTGATATCGCATCAGGGTAAGAGATCTACAGCAAAAAAACTATCAGGGAACGGGCGTTACCAGCGGTGTGCCCTCAAACCAGGCCTGAACGTTCTCTAACACCAGGCGTGACATCTCCCGGCGCGTTTCCCAGGTTGCGCTTGCCATATGGGGAGTGATAACCACGTTATCGCACTGTTGCAGCGCGGCAGGCACGTTGGGCTCATCGGCAAAAACGTCCAGTCCGGCACCGGCGATCGCGCCGCTTTCCAGGGCAGCGATCAGTGCGGCCTCATCCACCACGCTGCCGCGTGAGATGTTGATCAGCACGCCCTGCGGGCCAAGGGCCTCCAGTACCGACGGGTTTATCAGCGCTTTTGTCTCTGCGCCACCCGGCGCGCAGACCATCAGAAAATCGCTCTGCTCTGCCAGCTCGCGCAGATCGGCAACGTAATCCCACGCTAGTGCGCTGTGTGCCTTGCGGTCAGTGTAGGCAATATGCATATCAAACCCGCTGGCACGCTGCGCGATGGCCTGGCCAATACGGCCCATCCCGAGAATGCCCAGCCGTGCGCCGGAAACCTTGCGCGTCCACTGAAAGCCACCCGCCGACCAATCGCCCTGCTCAATAAACTTCTGCGCAGCCACGATGCGGCGCGAGGTTGCCAGCATCAGGCCAATAGCCAGATCGGCCACGTCGTCAGTCAGCACCCCCGGTGTATGGGTCACCGCCACGCCGTGATCCCGTGCCGCCGCCACGTCGACGCCATCGTAACCGACGCCAAATACGGCGATCAGCTTCAGGGCAGGCAGCGAGGCGATAAAGTCACGCGTCACCACCGCCTCGCCGTTGGTGATCACCACCGTGACTTCATCAGCGATAGCGGCCAGCTTATCGGCATCCATCTCAGCCAGATCGTATAAGTCGTAGCGCGCTTGCAGTTCAGCGGTGAGCGCATCCGGCAGACCCGCCTGTTTCAGTACTTTCTGTTTCATATCGTTTCCCTATTAGGAGAGGCGTGTAGCGGTTCGTTTCGCGGCTTTTGGCTGCGTTGGACGCGAGACCAGGATGCCGATAATGCCGCCGAGGATCAGCGCGACCGCCACAATCAGCAGCCCATAGTGGTAGCTGTTGGTGGCATCTTTGATTTTGCCCAGCAGCGGCGGGAGGCCAAGACCCACAAAGTTAGCCACCGTGTTAATAAAGGCGATCGAGGCCGCGGCGGCAACGCCAGCCAGCTTCTCGGTGGTCACGGCCCAAAAGATCGGCGTCAGCGCAAAGTTAAAGCCAACGGTGAGGATCAGCAGGAAGTAAGCCACCAGCAGATTGCTGGAGTAGATAGCGATAGCGAGCGACAGTCCGGAGATAATCAGCGGCAGCCCGAGGTGCAGCGAACGTTCATTGGTGGTATCGGAGTGGCGGCCATTGAAGTACATAAACAAGCAGGCCGCGATAAACGGTACGGCAGAGAGCAGGCTGATAACGATATTGCTCTGATCGCTGGCCATACTTTTGATGATCAGCGGCAGGAACAGCGTAATGCCAATAGAGCCAAAGGCTTGCAGGAACCAGACCAGGCTCAGCAGCAGCACGGTCTTGTTTTTCAACGCGCTCATCCAGCTGTGGTTTGTCCCGACCTCGACCCCGGCGTTATCGCGTTCAAGCTGTGCTTTCAACCACCCTTTCTGCTCCGGCGTCAGCCAGGCGGCATGATCCGGCGTCTGCGGCAAGCGCCATAGCACCATGATCCCCAGAGCGATGGCCGGAATACCTTCCAGCGCAAACAGCCAACGCCAGCCTGCAATATCGGCAATACCATGCATGTTCAGGATCGAGCCAGAGATCGGCAGGCCGATAATCGACGCCATCACCGAGCCCATGTAGAAGAACGACATGGCTCGCGCACGGTTGCTTTTAGGGAACCAGCAGGAGATGTAGTAAATAATGCCCGGCGTAAAGCCCGCTTCTGCCATACCGAGTAAAAAGCGCATGACGTAAAGCTGCGTTGGCGTTTGCACCAGCGACATCCCGGCGCTGACGATGCCCCAGGTAATCATAATCCTGGCGATCCATATCCGGGCTCCCACCCGCGTCATAATAATGTTGCTGGGGATTTCAAAAATAATATACGAGATATAGAACATCCCGACGCCAAGCCCATACATACTGGCGCTTAGGCCGAGATCGGCATTCATTTGCAGTGCTGCAATTGAAATATTGGTTTTATCGAGGTTAGCCACAAAATAACAGATAATAATAAACGGAATTATCTTGGCATTAAGCTGCCGTAAGGTTGTAGAGTACAGATCGGTATTCATAGTAAAAACCTCACCCAGCCGTATATGCGCGAGGAGATCCCTCTGTTCATATACAGGCGGTTAGTTATCGTTATTTTTTTGAATCAGGAAATTACCACTCGGCTACGGAACCGTCTTTATGTCGCCATAATGGATTGCGCCAGTCGGTCACGTCCTGACTGCGGGCAATAACCTGCTCTTCATCAATCTCTACGCCCAGGCCTGGCTTCATCAGCGGTTTGAAGAAGCCGCCTTCCATGTTGAAGTCCTCTTTGTTTTTCACAAAGTCGAGCAGCTCCGCGCCCTGGTTGTAGTGAATGCCCATGCTCTGCTCCTGGAACACCGCGTTGTGGGAGACAAAGTCCACGTGCAGACAGGCCGCCAGCGCAATCGGGCCAAGCGGGCAGTGCGGGGCAAGTGCCACGTCGTACGCCTCTGCCATGCCGGCAATTTTGTAGCACTCGGTGATGCCCCCGGCGTGGGAGAGATCCGGCTGGAGAATGGCCAGGCCGCCCGCTTCCAGCACGCGCTTAAACTCGAAGCGTGAGAACATACGCTCCCCGGCGGCAATCGGAATATGGGTTTGCGCAGCCAGCTTCGGATAATATTCCGCCTGCTCGGCCAGCACCGGCTCTTCAATAAACAGCGGACGGTACGGCTCCAGCTCTTTAATTAATATTTTCGCCATCGGCGCGCTAACGCGACCGTGGAAATCGAGGCCAAATTCAATTTCATTGCCAAAGGCTTCGCGGATCTGCGCGGCGGTATTCACAGCGGCTTCCACTTTGCGGAAATCATCAATAATCGATAACTCTTCGCAGCCGTTTAATTTAAAGGTATCGAAGCCAATTTCGCGCAGTTTAGTAATGCCCGCGATAGCTTCCGCCGGACGATCGCCACCCACCCAGCTGTAGGCCTTAATTTTATCGCGTACCAGACCGCCCATCAGCTGCCAGACCGGGGCGTTCAATACTTTACCTTTAATATCCCAGAGCGCCTGGTCAATACCGGCGATGGCGCTCATCAGGATCGGGCCGCCACGGTAAAAGCCCGCGCGGTACATTACCTGCCACAGGTCGTTGATGCGGGAGGGATCCTGACCAATCAGGTATTCACCCAGCTCGTGAACGGCCGCCTCAACGGTACGCGCCCGGCCTTCGATCACCGGTTCGCCCCAGCCCACTACGCCTTCGTCGGTTTCGATTTTCAGGAACATCCAACGCGGAGGTAAACGGTAGGTGGTTAATTTAGTAATTTTCATTGCACTGCCTCTCGATACGCTTTTACAAATGCGGCTGCCTGCTGCGCGGTGTGCTCCACGGATTGCCCGGCACGGTAGAGATCGCTACCCAGTCCGGCACCGGCACAGCCTGCCTTGATCCACTGGGTCAGGTTTTCCGGCGTGACGCCACCCACGGCGAACACGGGGATTTCCGGCGGAAGCACGGCCTTCAGCGCTTTGATGTAGTCCGGACCAAACGCGGACGAAGGGAATATTTTCAGCGACTGGGCACCGGCCTCAATGGCCGTAAAGGCTTCGGTCGCCGTCGCACAGCCAGGGCTAACCGCCATGCCGTACGCCACCGCCCGGCGGATAATCTCCGGATTGATGTTTGGCGTGACCAGCAGGGTGCAGCCCATTTCGGCAAGCGTATCGACCTGCTCAGGCTTTAATACCGTGCCCGCACCGATTAAGGCTTTATCACCAAAGGCTTTCACCATCGCCGGAATGCTCTCTTCCCAGCGGGGTGAGTTGAGCGGAATTTCGACCGCCTCAAATCCGGCCTCGATCACCGCCGCCACGTGGGCGTGGGCCTCTTCGGGCGTGATGCCGCGCAGAATTGCGATCAGCGGGAGTTTATTTTGCCACTGCATGAGCGATGCTCCTTATACCTGCCTGAAATGCGTCGTCACCGCGTAGGGTCTGCGTCCCGTAGCCCAACAGGTCAAATGCCTGCTGGTAGCGCGCGGTCAGCGAAGGGTTGGCGACGAGCGTGATGGTCTGCTGCGGCGCGATCCAGGCTTTCATGCTCGCCACTTCGCTGCCAATCAGCAGGCCGGAAAGAAATTCGCTCACCTGTTCACGCGCAAGCTGGCCGAGCACGTGGGATGCCCGCACTTCAAACAGGCGAGGCAGCAGATCGGGAGAGTCGAGACCGCGGGTTAAACCGGCGGTAAAGGCGTCCGGGGAGGTTTCCTGCTCGGGCAGGCCTGCCCCCACCAGCGTATGGTTAAGCAGCACGTGGTGCAGCTCGCCGGTCATCACGGTGTGAAAGTCGCTGACCCGCTCGCTATCGGCCAGCACCCATTTGCAGTGGGTGCCAGGCATGACATAGACCTGGGCAGGCTGAAGATCGCGCGCGCCGAGCAGCTGGGTCTCTTCACCACGCATCACGTTGTGGTTATCTTCCCGGTTGACGCACAGGCCGGGAACGATCCAGATATTGTCGGCAACGGCGGTAATCTGCTGGCCAATGTCGTCAAAGCGGGCCGGGCAAGGCAGATAGGGGACGTTAACCCAGCCAGCATTGCTGCCGACCATGCCCGCCATCACCACCGGTGTATTTTCCCGCGCCCAGCCCTCGGTGATCTGCGCTAATACCGCCTCAAAGGTGCGCCCGTTCAGGCGGGTTACGCCTGCTTCGGACTGCCTGCTTTCAAGGCATTGATCGCCCTGATAGTGCCAGGCGCGAAGATTGGTGGAGCCCCAGTCGATGGCGATATAGCGTGATGTCATGTTATTTCCTTGAGCCTTTGGGTTGAGCTGGCGATCATAGTCAGCGCCGCCTGCTCTGCTGCATCGCCGTCCTGATGCCGGATCGCATCAAACAGCGCCTTATGTTCCTGAAGCGTCTTCGGCATGTTGGCCTCGTCACCGCGCCAGGTCTGTTCAAATACCGCCCGCTGCAGGGAGCCAATCGCCACCGTCAATTGCTGGAGAACCGGGTTATGCACCGACTGCAGCACGGCGTCGTGATAGCGGATATCCGCCTCGTTGAACGCTTCCCGGTTCTGGTTATTGGCGATCATGTCGTTGAGCGCCGCCTCAATCTGCGCCAGATCGCTGGAGGTGGCCCGCTCGGCCGCCCAGCGGGCAATGGCCGGTTCCACCAGGTTGCGCACCTCGCTCATCGCGCTGATAAGCCGGGGGTCGTAGTCGTTCTCCAGCACCCACTGCAACACCTCGGTATCGAGGTAGTTCCACTGGTTACGTGCCGCAACAAACGCGCCGCGATAGCGCTTCATCTCAATGAGCCGCTTCGCCATCAGGGAGCGGAAGACCTCCCGGATGATGTTGCGCGAGGTTTCAAACTCTTCGCACAGGTCGGTCTCGGAAGGCAACCCTGCGCCTGGGACGTATTTGCCGCTGACAATCTGCCGCCCGAGGGTAGCGATGATGCGGTCCGTTTTTGTAATGGTCATGTCAGATCCTTTAAGAAGAGGCTTTACCATTACTTTATCCTTACCGGCGTAAAAGTCCGCACTATTGAAGTACAAATATGCGAGTCGTTCGCCATACCATGAGTGGATAGTAGTACAATCACTTTAGGTTGTACTACAATGCAGATCACAAAAACGACACCCGGTAAATAAAATGTGAAAAAACGCGGGCAATAAAAAACCCGCAGCGGTGGGCGGGTTTTTAGCGGACGGGAAGAGCGGAGTTTAATTCAGGACAAACTTCTCGATAGCGTAAGCCACACCGTCTTCAAGGTTGGTTTTGGTCACGAAGTTAGCGACCTCTTTCACCGACGGAATCGCATTGTCCATGGCAACGCCCATACCGGCATACTCCAGCATCGCGATGTCATTTTCCTGATCGCCAATCGCCATCACCTCTTCCGGCTTGATGTTCAGCGCATCGGCCAGCGATTTCACGCCCGTGCCCTTGGTGACGCTTTTATCAAGGATTTCCAGGAAGTAAGGTGCGCTTTTCAGCACGGTGTACTTCTCTTTTACCTCTGCCGGAATGCGCGCTATCGCCTGGTCGAGGATCGCCGGCTCGTCAATCATCATGACTTTCAGCAGCTGGATGCCCGGATCCATCTTCTCGGCTTCGCAGAACACCAGCGGAATGGTCGCGACGTAGGACTCGTGCACCGTGTAGTAGCTGATGTCGCGGTTAGCGGTATAGAGGGTGTTACGGTCGAGCGCGTGGAAGTGCGAACCCACCTCGCGAGAGAGCTGTTCGAGATAGCGGTAGTCGTCATAGCTAAGCGGGGTCTGCGCCACGGTGCTGCCGTCGCTGGCTTTCTGCACCAGTGCGCCGTTATAGGTGATGCAGTAATCGCCTGGCCTGTCCATATGCAGCTCTTTCAAATAGCTGTGCACGCCTGCGTAAGGACGCCCGGTGGTGAGCACAACGTTGACCCCACGCTCACGCGCGGCGGCAATCGCATTTTTAACGGCAGGTGAAATGGTATGGTCCGGCAGCAGCAAGGTGCCGTCCATGTCGATTGCAATGAGTTTGATAGCCATGGGTTCCCCAGCGTAAAAGAGTTAACTCTTATGCTAGCGTGATTCTGCTCAAAAGACAGTAAGCGCGAGGAGGGAAAAGGGGGACAAAAGCGGGGCGGTATATTCCCCATTTACGGGAAGGATAGCCCCGGCAGCGACGCGCCGCCGGGGAACAAACCGATTAGATATCGATATTCGCCGCTTTCAGGGCGTTCTCTTCGATAAACGCACGACGCGGTTCAACGGCATCGCCCATCAGCGTGGTGAAGAGCTGGTCGGCAGCGATCGCATCCTTGACGGTCACGCGCAGCATGCGGCGGCTCTCCGGATCCATAGTGGTTTCCCACAGCTGCTCCGGGTTCATCTCGCCCAGCCCTTTATAGCGCTGAATCGCCAGGCCACGACGGGACTCTTTCACCAGCCACTCCAGCGCCTGCTCGAAGCTGGCAATCGGCTGACGACGTTCGCCACGTTCGATAAAGGCATCCTCTTCGATCAGGCCGCGAAGCTTCTCACCCAGCGTACACAGACGACGATACTCACCACCGATAATGAACTCATGATCCAGCGGATAGTCGGTATCCACACCGTGAGTACGCACGCGGATAATCGGCTCGAACTGTTTCAGCTCGGCGTCTTCACGCACGTCATACTTCCAGGTGCTGCCGTGCACGTCGTTTTCGTTCAGCGTGGCGATCAGCGCAGAGACCCAGCGGGTCACTTTTGCTTCGTCTGTGAGATCGGCCTCTTCCAGCGTCGGCTGGTAGACAAGCTCTTTCAGCAGCGCGCGCGGGAAACGACGCTCCATGCGGTTGATCATTTTCTGCGTAGCGTTGTACTCGGAGACCATTTTCTCCAGCGCCTCACCGGCCAGCGCAGGTGCGCCTTCGGTGGTGTGCAGGGTGGCCCCATCCAGTGCGATAGAGATCTGATACTGATCCATCGCCTCGTCATCCTTGATGTACTGCTCCTGCTTGCCCTTTTTCACCTTGTAGAGCGGCGGCTGAGCGATGTACACGTGACCACGCTCAATGATCTCCGGCATCTGGCGATAGAAGAAGGTCAGCAGCAGCGTACGGATGTGCGAGCCATCGACGTCCGCATCGGTCATGATGATGATGCTGTGATAGCGCAGCTTGTCCGGGTTGTACTCGTCACGGCCAATGCCGCAGCCCAGGGCAGTGATCAGCGTCGCCACTTCCTGAGAGGCCAGCATCTTGTCGAAACGGGCCTTCTCGACGTTGAGGATCTTACCCTTCAGCGGCAGGATAGCCTGATTCTTACGGTTACGACCCTGCTTCGCCGAGCCGCCCGCCGAGTCCCCTTCCACCAGGTAGAGTTCAGAGTGGGCCGGGTCGCGTTCCTGACAGTCCGCCAGCTTGCCCGGCAGGCCTGCGAGATCCAGCGCGCCTTTACGGCGGGTCATCTCACGGGCACGGCGTGCCGCTTCACGGGCGCGGGCCGCGTCAATAATTTTACCGACGACGATTTTGGCGTCGGACGGGTTTTCCAGCAGGTATTCAGACAGCAGCTCGTTCATCTGCTGTTCAACCGCCGATTTCACCTCAGAAGAGACCAGCTTGTCTTTGGTCTGAGAGGAGAATTTCGGATCTGGCACTTTTACCGACACGACGGCGATCAGGCCTTCACGGGCGTCATCACCGGTCGCGCTGACCTTGGCTTTCTTGCTGTAGCCCTCTTTGTCCATGTAGGCGTTCAGAGTACGGGTCATCGCCGCACGGAAGCCCGCAAGGTGGGTACCCCCGTCGCGCTGCGGAATGTTGTTGGTAAAGCAGTAGATGTTTTCCTGGAAGCCATCGTTCCACTGGAGCGCAACTTCAACGCCGATACCGTCTTTTTCCGTGGAGAAATAGAATACGTTCGGGTGAATCGGCGTTTTGTTCTTGTTGAGGTACTCAACAAACGCCTTGATGCCGCCTTCGTAGTGGAAGTGATCTTCTTTACCGTCGCGCTTGTCTTGCAGGCGAATGGAAACGCCAGAGTTCAGGAATGACAGCTCGCGCAGGCGCTTGGCCAGAATATCGTATTCAAATTCGGTGACGTTGGTGAAGGTCTCCAGGCTAGGCCAGAAACGCACCACGGTACCGGTGACGTCAGTATCGCCGGTCACTGCCAGCGGGGCCTGCGGCACACCGTGCACGTAGGTCTGCTGGTGCACTTTGCCTTCGCGGCGGATCAGCAGCTCAAGCTTTTGCGACAGGGCGTTAACCACGGAGACGCCCACGCCGTGCAGGCCGCCGGACACTTTATAGGAGTTATCATCGAATTTACCGCCTGCGTGCAGCACGGTCATGATAACTTCAGCGGCGGAGACGCCCTCTTCCGGGTGAATACCGGTCGGGATCCCACGGCCATCATCCGAGACCGACACGGAGTTATCGGCGTGGATCGTCACGACGATATCTTTACAGTGACCCGCGAGCGCCTCGTCGATAGCGTTATCTACCACCTCAAATACCATATGGTGCAGGCCGGTACCGTCATCCGTGTCGCCGATATACATACCCGGGCGCTTACGCACCGCATCCAGCCCTTTCAGGACTTTGATACTGGAGGAGTCATAAGAATTCGACATCAACGTTTCTCGCTCAATTTGTCTTGGATTAGTCTGTTATTTTACCCTTTTCCACGGTGAACATCTTCGAATTTTTGTCCGACATGTCAATTACGTGTTCAGCGCTAATGGCGCTGACAAAGACCTGTGACTGGGTGGCTTTTAAGCGGCTGGCCAGCAGCGCGCGCCGTGTGTCATCAAGCTCTGAGGCAAAATCATCTATGAGGTATAAACAGCGCCGCCCGCTCTCGCGGGTCAGGAACTCCCCCTGCGCCAGCCGCAGGGCGCACATCAGCAGCTTAAGCTGCCCACGGGAGAGGGTATCCTCCACCGGCGCGCCGTCGGCACGAATGCGAAAATCCGCCTTGTGTGGGCCGTGGGCGGTATAGGTTAGCGCCCTGTCGCGCTCAAAGCTGCGCGCCAGCACCTCGCCGTAGTCGGCTTCTTTCTCCCAGCCGCGCTGGAAGGAGAAGCTCAGGGAGAACTCCGGCAGAAACTGCTTACAGGTGTCCGCCATGTCCTGGGCGATGGCGGTGCTGTACTCGGCTCGCCAGCGGCTGATCTGCTCCGCCAGCGGGATCAGCTCCTTGTCCCACGCACGAAGCTGGGCATATTGCGTCACCTGGCGTAGAGCGGCGTTGCGCTGCTTCAGGAGCCGCTTCAGGTTGCTCCAGGCAGTAAAGAACCCGGCTTCGTTATGGAAGCATCCCCAGTCGAGGAAGGCTCTTCTGTATTTGGGGCCGCCGTTGAGTAAAGTAAACCCCTCAGGCGTAATCAGCTGCATTGGCATCAGCAGCGCCAGCTCGGCCACCTTGTGGCCGTCGGTGCCGTCAATGCGAACGGTGCTGTCCCCGTGCTTATCTTTGGTCAGGCCGATGGAGGTTTCGCGCTCTTCGCCCTGTAAACGGCCGTGCAGGATAAATGCCTCCTGCTCGTGGCGAATGACGCGACCAATCTGCAAACTGCGAAACGCCCGGCCGTGGCCGAGCGTATAGATCGCTTCCAGCACGCTGGTCTTGCCGCTGCCGTTAGCGCCAACCAGGAAGTTAAAGCCAGGGGAGAGAGCAAGATCCGCGCTTTCGATATTGCGAAAGTCGCGGATCAACAGGCGGGAGAGCGACATTACAGTCTCATTGGCATAACGACATATGCAGCCGACTGAGAGGCCGCATCTTCAATCTGCACGCTCGACACGGAATCCGTCAGCAGAATACGCACGTTTTCGCATTTCAGGGCGTTGAGCACATCCAGCACGTAGCTGACGTTAAAGCCGATCTCCATTTCTGTCCCGGCGTAAGTGACATCGAGGATCTCTTCGGCCTCTTCCTGCTCCGGGTTGTTCGCGGTGATCTTGAGCTGGTTTTCGCTGACGTAGAGACGCACGCCGCGGAACTTCTCGTTAGAGAGAATAGCGGCACGAGCGAAGGCCTGCTTGAGGATATCGCAGCCGGCGTCAAGGTGCTTATCCGGGTTCTTCGGCAGCACGCGACGGTAGTCCGGGAAGCGACCATCCACCAGCTTGGAGGTAAAGATAAAGTCGCCCACGTGCGCACGGATGTTATTGCTGCCGATCTGCACCCGCAGCGGTGTTTCGCCGCCGTCGAGCATACGCATCAGCTCAATCACGCCTTTACGCGGCACGATCACCGAATGGTTTGGCAGCGACTGCCCAACCGGCATAGAACAGACCGCCAGACGGTGGCCGTCGGTTGCCACGGTGCGCAGCTCTTCACCTTCGGTTTCAAACAGCATGCCGTTCAGGTAGTAGCGCACGTCCTGATGGGCCATCGAGAACTGAGTCGCCTCGATCAGGCGCTTCATGGTCGCCTGCGGCAGGGTGAACTCTACTTCGCTCTGCCAGTCGTCGAGGTTCGGGAAATCCGCTGCTGGCAAGGTCGACAGCGAGAAACGGCTGCGCCCGGAGCGCACCAGCATCCGGTCGCCCTCCAGCTGCACGGCGATCTCTGCGCCTTCCGGCAGGCCACGGCAAATATCAAAGAATTTGCGCGCCGGGACGGTAGTAGCGCCGGGTTCGTGCGGCTGAGCCAGCACGACGCGGGCGACCATCTCCATCTCCAGATCGGTGCCGGTGAGGGACAGCGCGCCGTCAGCGACCTGCAGCAGCAGGTTGCCCAGGATCGGCAGCGTAGGACGGCCGCCCAGCGGGCCACTGACCTGCTGAAGCGGTTTTAATAGGTGTTCACGTTCAACGGTAAATTTCATAGCATCACGACGATAGAGTTCGGATTAAATTGGAGAAATCTTCTTTGATATCATGGCTCTCTTCACGCAGCTGCTCGATCTTACGGCAGGCGTGGAGCACGGTCGTATGGTCGCGGCCGCCAAACGCATCGCCGATCTCCGGCAGGCTGTGGTTGGTCAGCTCTTTAGCCAGCGCCATTGCCATCTGGCGCGGACGTGCTACCGAGCGAGATCGGCGCTTGGAGAGCAGATCCGCCACTTTAATTTTGTAGTACTCCGCCACCGTCTTTTGAATATTGTCGATGGTGACCAGCTTTTCCTGGAGCGCCAGCAGATCGCGCAGCGCTTCACGAACGAAATCGATGGTGATGGCACGGCCGGTGAAGTTGGCGTTGGCGATCACGCGGTTCAGCGCCCCCTCCAGCTCACGCACGTTAGAGCGCAGACGCTTGGCAATAAAGAACGCCACCTCACCCGGCAGACGAATGTCGTTTTCGTCAGCCTTTTTCATCAGGATCGCCACGCGGGTTTCGAGCTCAGGCGGCTCGATCGCCACGGTCAATCCCCAGCCAAAGCGCGACTTCAGACGATCCTCGACGCCGTTGATCTCTTTTGGATAACGATCCGAGGTGAGGATGATCTGTTGGTTACCTTCCAGCAGGGCGTTAAAGGTGTGGAAGAACTCCTCCTGGGAGCGCTCCTTATTGGCAAAGAACTGGATGTCATCGATCAGCAGGGCGTCTACGGAGCGGTAGTAGCGTTTGAACTCTTCGATGGCGTTGTTCTGCAGGGCTTTTACCATGTCCTGAACAAAGCGCTCGGAGTGCATATAGACCACTTTAGCATTGGGCTTGCGCGCCACGATGCCGTTACCCACCGCGTGCAGCAGGTGCGTCTTACCGAGGCCCGTGCCGCCGTAGAGAAACAGCGGGTTATACGCCCCGCCGGGGTTATCGGCCACCTGGCGAGCCGCCGCGCGGGCCAGCTGGTTCGATTTACCTTCAACGAAGTTATCAAACGTATGCTTAACGTTGACGTTAGAGCGGTAGGTAGGCTCTGCCGGAGCGGGAACGTTGTCCCAGCTTGAGCGCGACGCAGGGGCGACGCGAGGCATCTGCACCGCTGCGACCTGAGCAGGCGCGGCGACGCTTGCTGGCTCCTTTAGGGTATGGGCAACCGGCCGGGTACCCACTTCAAAGCGCAGCTGCGGCGTATCCGAGCCGCAGAACTCGTTCAGCAGTCCGTTGATATTATTAAGGTACTTGTCCCTGACCCAATCGAGTACAAAACGGTTTGGCGCATACAAAGCCAGCGTGTTGTCACTCAGTTCCGCCTGCAATGGGCGGATCCACATACTGAATTCTGTGGCTGGTAACTCATCCTGCAGTCGGGCAAGACACTGCTGCCAAAGCGAAAGTGACACGGCGGACTCCACTCGAACAAAAGTCGATAATAAAAGACGAAAGCTGAAATTAATGATTGTAGACACACGTCGAAAAGACCCCTGAAGGGTGACGTGCGAACCGCTATTTGCGGTTTTTTGCCCCGATCCGGATCCGTGATGCAGGATCGGGACCGCGGATCATAACGTAAACCGCCGAAGAGATCTTCTGTTTCTCACAGATTCTTCACGATTTATCCACAGGACGATCCGAATCGGCTAAGTGTAAACGATCCTGGTGCCGGTGCGGCACGATTTAGGCCGCATATTGGAAAAATTAATGAGGATCGATAAAAATTTAGCGAAACGATCTATTGAAGATCCTGGAGGATCCTTGCGCTTTGGCCCTCAGGTCGTATAATCCCCCACCCGGCGCGCGCTGCTCGATTTCTTGCGTCGGCCCCGTCTACTTTTCAGGCAAAAACTGCGGAATTTAGGCGGTATATAAGGAAAGAGAATTGACTCCGGAGTGTACAATTATTACAATCCGGCCTCTTTAATCATCAACACTGAGGCGTAAGACGTTGGCACTGCCCAGCGGACCGACGCGAAATTCAGTGAATTCATTCAAGTTTAGGTAGAAATCGCCATGAAACGCACTTTTCAACCGTCTGTACTGAAGCGCAACCGTTCTCACGGCTTCCGTGCTCGTATGGCTACTAAAAATGGTCGTCAGGTTCTGGCACGTCGTCGTGCTAAAGGCCGCTCTCGTCTGACCGTTTCCAAGTAATAAAGCTAACCCTGCGTGGTTAAGCTCGCATTTCCCAGGGAGTTACGCTTGTTAACTCCCAATCATTTCACATTCGTCTTCCAGCAGCCACAACGGGCTGGCACGCCGCAAATCACCATCCTCGGCCGCCTGAATTCGCTGGGGCATCCCCGCATCGGTCTTACCGTCGCCAAGAAAAATGTTAAGCGTGCGCATGAACGCAACCGGATCAAACGTCTGACGCGTGAAAGCTTCCGCTTACGCCAGCATGAACTGCCAGCAATGGATTTCGTGGTGGTGGCGAAGAAGGGGGTTGCTGACCTCGATAACCGTGCTCTCACGGAAGCGTTGGAAAAACTATGGCGCCGCCACTGTCGCCTGGCTCACGGCTCCTGATAGCCCTCATTCGGGTATATCAGCGCCTGATCAGTCCGCTGCTTGGGCCGCACTGTCGTTTCACACCGACCTGTTCGCAATATGGAATTGAGGCATTGCGCAGGTTCGGGGTGATAAAAGGCAGTTGGTTGACGGTGAAACGCGTATTAAAATGCCACCCTTTACACCCGGGTGGCGACGACCCCGTCCCGCCAGGACCTTTTAATACCAGAGAACACTAACGATGGATTCGCAACGCAATCTTTTTGTCATCGCTTTGTTGTTCGTGTCTTTCATGATCTGGCAAGCCTGGGAGCAGGATAAAAATCCTCAGCCTCAGACGCAGCAGACCACGCAGACTACGACCACCGCAGCGGGTAGTGCCGCAGACCAGGGCGTACCGGCCAGTGGCCAGGGGAAACTCATTACCGTTAAGACCGACGTGTTGGAGCTTGTCATCAACACCCGTGGTGGTGATGTTGAGCAGGCGCTGCTGTTGGGCTACCCGAAAGAGCTGAAGTCTACCGAGCCGTTCCAGCTGCTGGAAACCACGCCTGAGTTCATCTATCAGGCACAAAGCGGCCTGACTGGTCGTGACGGCCCGGATAACCCGGCAAACGGCGCGCGTCCGCTGTATAACGTTAACAGCGATACCTTTGTGATGGCCGAGGGCCAGAACGAACTGGCGATCCCGCTGACCTACACCGACACCGCAGGCAACACCTTCACCAAAACCTTTACCCTGAAACGCGGTGAGTATGCGGTGAACGTGGGCTACAACGTGGCGAACAGCAGCGCGAAGCCGCTGGAGATCGCGACCTTCGGCCAGCTGAAGCAATCCATCAATCTGCCAGCCCATCGCGACACCGGCAGCAGCAACTTTGCGCTGCATACCTTCCGCGGTGCGGCCTACTCTACGCCGGACGAGAAGTACGAAAAATACAAATTCGATACAATCGCCGACAACGAGAACCTGAACGTGACCTCTAACGGCGGCTGGGTCGCCATGCTGCAGCAGTACTTTGCCACCGCATGGATCCCGCGCAGCGACGTTGCGAACAACTTCTACACCAGCAACCTGGGCAACGGCGTGGCCGCTATCGGCTACAAATCTGCACCGGTACTGGTACAGCCTGGCCAGACCGCCGCGCTGACCAGCACCCTGTGGGTCGGCCCGGAAATTCAGGACAAGATGGCTGCCGTTGCGCCGCATCTGGACCTGACCGTAGACTACGGCTGGCTGTGGTTTATCTCTCAGCCGCTGTTCAAGCTGCTGAAGTGGATCCACAGCTTCCTGGGTAACTGGGGCTTCTCAATCATCATCATCACCTTTATCGTTCGTGGCATCATGTACCCGCTGACCAAAGCGCAGTACACCTCCATGGCGAAGATGCGTATGCTGCAGCCGAAGATTGCGGCGATGCGTGAGCGTCTGGGCGATGATAAACAGCGTCAGAGCCAGGAGATGATGGCCCTGTATAAAGCTGAGAAGGTTAACCCGCTGGGCGGCTGCTTACCGCTGGTTATCCAGATGCCTATCTTCCTTGCGCTGTACTACATGCTGATGGGCTCCATTGAGCTGCGCCACGCGCCGTTCGCCCTGTGGATCCATGACCTGTCTGCACAGGACCCCTACTACATCCTGCCGATCCTGATGGGCGTGACGATGTTCTTCATCCAGAAGATGTCGCCGACCACCGTGACCGACCCGATGCAGCAGAAGATCATGACCTTTATGCCGGTCATCTTTACGGTCTTCTTCCTGTGGTTCCCGTCTGGTCTGGTGCTGTACTATATCGTCAGCAACCTGGTGACCATTCTGCAGCAGCAGCTGATCTACCGCGGTCTGGAGAAGCGTGGCCTGCATAGCCGCGAGAAGAAAAGCTCCTAATCGTAAGCTGTAGGCCGGGTTAGCACAGCGCCACCCGGCAAAGGAAAGTACAGAGAGGGCGGTCAGATGACCGCCCTTTTTATTGGTAACAATAGAGACATATCATGAGCCATAACGACACTATCGTCGCCCAGGCAACCCCACCGGGACGCGGTGGTGTGGGCATTCTGCGTATCTCTGGTCACAAGGCCCGCGAAGTCGCACAGGCCGTGCTGGGCAAGCTGCCGAAACCGCGCTACGCCGACTACCTGCCGTTTAACGACGCGGACGGCACGGCGCTGGATCAGGGCATCGCCCTGTGGTTCCCCGGCCCGAACTCCTTTACCGGCGAAGACGTGCTGGAGCTGCAGGGGCACGGCGGGCCGGTGATCCTCGACCTGCTGTTAAAGTGCATCCTGACCCTACCCGGTCTGCGCATCGCTCGGCCCGGCGAGTTTTCCGAGCGCGCGTTTCTTAACGACAAGCTGGACCTGGCCCAGGCCGAAGCGATTGCCGATTTGATCGACGCCAGCTCGGAACAGGCCGCACGCTCGGCGCTGAACTCGCTTCAGGGTGCCTTCTCCGCCCGCGTTAACCATCTGGTGGAAGCACTTACTCACCTGCGTATCTATGTAGAGGCTGCGATTGATTTTCCTGATGAGGAGATCGACTTCCTCTCCGACGGTAAAATCGAAGCGCAGCTTAACGGCGTGATGGCCGATCTCGATGCCGTACGGGCGGAAGCGCGCCAGGGTAGCCTGCTGCGTGAAGGGATGAAGGTGGTCATCGCCGGTCGCCCGAACGCCGGGAAATCGAGCCTGCTGAACGCTCTGGCCGGACGCGAGGCGGCTATCGTGACCGATATTGCCGGCACCACCCGTGACGTGCTGCGCGAGCATATTCATATCGACGGCATGCCGCTGCATATCATCGATACCGCCGGGCTGCGCGATGCCAGCGACGAGGTCGAGCGCATCGGTATTGAGCGCGCCTGGCAGGAGATCGAGCAGGCAGACCGGGTGCTGTTTATGGTCGATGGTACCACCACCGACGCTGTCGATCCGGCAGATATCTGGCCGGACTTTATCGCCCGTCTGCCCGCGAAGCTACCGATTACCGTGGTACGCAATAAAGCCGATCTGACCGGCGAGACGCTGGGGATCAGCGAGGTGAATGGTCACTCACTTGTTCGCCTCTCCGCCTATACCGGCGAAGGCATTGACGTGCTGCGTAACCATCTCAAGCAGAGCATGGGCTTCGATACGCAAATGGAGGGTGGCTTCCTGGCCCGCCGTCGCCATCTGCAGGCGCTGGAGCTGGCCGCAGAGCATCTACAGCAGGGCAAAGCCCAGCTGCTCGGCGCGTGGGCAGGCGAGCTGCTGGCGGAAGAGCTGCGACTGGCTCAGCAGAGCCTGAGTGAGATCACCGGCGAGTTTACCTCCGACGACCTGCTGGGACGGATCTTCTCAAGCTTCTGTATTGGGAAGTAACGTTTTAGATAGGTATGTGAAGCGTTGTTAACCCGCATTGACTGGTGTTGATGCGGGTTTGAGTTTGATTTATTTACATCAAACGTCTTGAAACTCACGAACCAGCGTTGCTTTTAGCTTGCGGCGTAGTAAAGAGGCTGAAGAATGTTTTTTCTCTGCTTTAATCTCTTTTAGATCTGTTTTCGCTGAGTTCAGATTGTAAGCTTCCAGCTCGGCTGTGACTAATGCTTGCATTACCTCTTTCTCATCAGTAACAAGAAGGCGTGACGCAGAATGCACATGTTTATTGTAATACGACATAGCAAGCTCTCCCTTCGGTTACGTGTTTGTATGCATGCAGCTCGACTGGTAACAACGGGCGCGGTACTTTCTTAGGCAGCCCTGTACGTCGATTATAGCGTGGTTCATTTTTTAACCCAAGCATATAGTCATAAACCTCTTCTAGTGAAGTTGTACGACCGATATCTACCACTCCACCTGTCGCAGCCTGAAAGACAAATCCACCAACGTTAAATTTTTCAAAATGCGCGATTAATGTCAGCGCCACAGTCTGAAGAACAACTGCACTGCCTAACCCGGAAAACTGTACATGCCGAAAATCGGCGAGAGAGTCCATCCCATCATAAATATCGAAATAAACCTCTGCCATACCATTAGAAGGAAAAGGAATGATTTCAGGCATTTCGTAGCCGATGCGGGTAAAAATGGCCTCATCGCTCAGGCTTCCTATGATGACTGTGTATACTTCGTTACCAGCGACAAAGACATAGCTATAATGTACTCGACGATCGTAGACGAATTTCTTTCTACGCATTTCATATCCATCGAGATATACCTCTTCTTCAATACGCAATCCTCGCTCCTTCATAAAACACGTCTTTCCTTCATCCTATTACGAAGGTTTATGTGAGCATCGGATCATAACGAGACGAGAACACCCCAGTTCGCTAGCCCTGTCACAACGTTTCGTTTTTCATCCTCTTAGTGCTGGATAAAGCATTAAAAATCAAAAACAGATAAACAGAGCGCGGGCACGTTAGCGCCAGACCGTAGGCCCGTGCAAGCGGAGCGCCGCCGGGCAACAAGCCGCCAAGAATTACCCCGAATTGTAAAAGTCCCGCAGAGTGCTTTTTACCCCCTTTTATCCGTGTTAAAACCTGCACACAATACGACATACTGCTTCTACCGTTGCGAGCGGGCTTAACCATTATCATGGAGTGAAAAATGGCGACACATTTTGCAAGAGGGATCCTTACCGATGGACAGCTGGTTTCCGTCCGCCTGCCCTCGTCCTGTCACGATCGGGCTCGGACGCTGCCGGAACACCACCGCAACCGCTACTTAGCCTCCCGCGCCCTGCTCGCCGAGCTGGTATTTATGCTCTACGGGTTAAGCGAGCTGCCTGAAATCATCATCCAGTCCAATGGCCGCCCGGTCTTTGCCGATCGCAGCCTGCCCCATTTTTCATTGGCCTATGTAGGAAACATGGTCGGCGTTGCAATCACCACCAGCGGCCTGTGCGGTCTGAATATGGCGTTGCAGCGGGCGACGCGCGGCTTTCATAGCCCTCACGCCCAGGAAGCGCAGGTTTTCTCCAGCAACGAAAGGTTGTGGATCAATAACCAGAGCGATCCCAACGAGGCCCAGTCGCAGATCGTGACCCTGCGGCAGAGCGTGCTGAAGATGGCCGGGCAGACTCAGGACACGCCAGGTTTTCTGCAGCTGCTGCCAGGCTCCGGCAAGCTGCGGGCAGCGCAGCCTGCATCGATTGAGGTGCTCTGCGACGCGGAGGACGTGCTAATCTGGTCCGTGGCGGTTTCGCCCGCCATTGAAAGCCTGAAGATTTGGGAGTTTGATACTAAGCGGGGGTGGCGCGGCCTGTCAGATATTCAAACCCGAGCAAACAATCCCGCCACCCGCCTGATGCGTTTTACCAGCCTGCCTGCGTAACTCGCTTCACTACACTTACCGGTAAGGAGTAAAGATGTCTGATTCACTGCACGTCGTTACGTTACTTGGCAGCCTGCGTAAAGGCTCATTCAATGCGATGGTGGCCCGTACGCTGCCGAAAATCGCGCCGGAGGGCATGACGGTTGCGCCCCTGCCGACCATCGCCGATATCCCGCTGTACGATGCCGATATCCAGCAGGAGGAAGGTTTCCCGCAGAGTGTAGAGGCCATTGCCGAGCAGATCCGCAATGCCGACGGCGTGGTGATTGTGACGCCGGAATATAACTACTCCGTACCGGGCGGCCTGAAGAACGCCATCGACTGGCTGTCACGCCTGCCCGCGCAGCCGCTGGCCGGTAAGCCGGTGCTGATCCAGACCAGCTCAATGGGTGCTATCGGCGGCGCGCGCTGCCAGTATCATCTGCGACAGATCCTGGTGTTTCTGGATGCGATGGTGATGAACAAGCCGGAGTTTATGGGCGGGGTGATTCAGAACAAGGTGGATCCGCAGACGGGCGAGGTTATCGATCAGAGCACGCTGGACCATCTGACCGGCCAGCTGACGGCGTTTGGTGATTACATCAAGAAAGTCAGGGCATAAAAAAAGCCCGGCAGTGCGAAATCTGCCGGGCCAGTTTTAGCGATTAATGCGCGTCGATAAATACAATCTTCAGCACAAACAGCAGCGCAACAATGATCACGCACGAGCTAAGGTCGCGGAAGCGTCCGGTCCCGATCTTCATGATGCAGTAGGAGATAAAGCCCAGCGCGATGCCTTCGGTAATCGAGAAGCTGAACGGCATCATGACAGCAGTAATAAACGCCGGCACGGCTTCGGTCAGATCGTCCCACTTCACGCGGGAGAGGCTGGAGGTCATCAGCACGCCAACGTAGATCAGCGCACCCGCAGCGGCATAAGGCGGAACCATCCCGGCCAGCGGCGACAGGAAAATCACCAGCAGGAACAGCACGCCTACCACTACAGCGGTGAGGCCAGTGCGCCCGCCGACGGAGACGCCGGAAGAGGACTCGATATAGGCGGTGACCGAAGAGGTGCCGATAAAGGAGCCAGCTACGGAGGAGACGCTGTCAACAAACAGGGCCTGCTTCATACGCGGGAACTTACCCTTCTCATCGGCCAAACCGGCCTTATCGGTTACGCCAATCAGCGTCCCGGAGGAGTCGAACAGGTTAACCAGCATAAACGAGAAGATCACACCCGCGAGGCCAAGGTTAAACGAACCGGCGAGATCAACGTGGCCGACAACGCTGGTTACGCTCGGCGGCTTAGAGACAATCCCGCTGTAGTGCACATCGCCCAGCCACCAGCCCAGCAGGGTGGTCACCACGATAGAGACCAGCACCGCCGCATGGACGTTACGCGAGGCCAGAATGGCGATGATAAAGAAGCCCAGCACGCCCAGCAGCACGCTGTGGGAGGTCAGATTGCCGATGGTCACCAGCGTCTCCGGGTTCGCCACGATCACGCCCGCGTTTTTCAGACCCATCATGCCGATGAACAGGCCGATACCGCTGGTGATGCCGACGCGCAGGCTTACCGGGATGTTAGCAATCATCCAGTAGCGGACGCGGAAGATGGTCAGCAGCAGCAAGCCGATAGCGCCCCAGAAGATAGCGCCCATACCCACCTGCCACGGCAGGCCCATTGCGCCAACGACCACAAAGGCGAAGAAGGCGTTCAAACCCATCGCGGGCGCAAGCGCTACCGGCAGGTTAGCGAATAGCCCCATCAGGATGCTGCCAAAGGCGGCAATCAGACAGGTGGTAACGAATACCGCGCTGGTATCCATACCAGCAACACCCAGAATCTGTGGGTTAACAAAGACGATATACACCATCGTCAGGAAGGTGGTAAAACCGGCGATCACCTCGGTGCGTGCCGTGGTGCCATGCTCGCGCAGTTTAAACACGCGGTCGAGCAACCCCTGGCCCGCGGCCTGGGTAGTGTGTTGTTGGCTCATTATCTATTTCCGGACAGGGAAGGAAAATTCGTCGCTATCCTATACCAAAATGCGACAATATTGACGGTTATCACACACTTTTTTTCATTGCGTTTGCTTATACGGCATCGATTGCGCGGAGGAATCTGCCGCAAGTAAACGTTAAACTTGTAATAAAACAGGAAACGGCATGTCCCAAATAGAAGCGATTTTTTTCGACTGTGATGGCACGCTGGTCGACAGCGAGGTGATCTGTTCCCGCGCGTACGTGCATATGTTCGCGCAGTTTGGTATTACGCTCGATCTGGCGGAGATTTTTAAGCGCTTTAAAGGCGTTAAGCTCTACGAAATTATCGACATTATTAACGCCGAGCACGGCGTGAACCTGGAAAAAGCAGAGCTGGAGCCGATCTACCGCGCCGAGGTCGCACGCCTGTTCGATGCCGAGCTGGAGACAATTGCCGGGGCAGATGCGCTGCTGGCATCCGTCAGCGTGCCGATGTGCGTGGTGTCAAACGGTCCGGTGAGCAAAATGCAGCACTCGCTTGGCAAGCTCGGGATGCTGCACTATTTCCCCGATCTGCTGTTCAGCGGCTACGATATTCAGCGCTGGAAGCCGGATCCGGCTCTGATGTTCCATGCCGCCAGCGCGCTGGACGTGGATCCAACAAAATGCATTCTGGTGGATGACTCTGCGGCAGGCGCGCAGTCGGGGATTGATGCCGGAATGGAGGTGTTCTACTTCTGCGCCGATCCGCACAACAAGCCGATCGATCATCCAAAGGTGACCACCTTCACCGAGTTATCGCAGCTGCCGGAATTATGGAAAGCGCGTGGGTGGAATATTACCCGATAAGTCAATGCCCTCCCCGGTGTGGGGAGGGTAGCATCCTTACTTAAACAATTTCTGCACAAACTCGGCATAAGCCGGACGCCAGACATCCATTTCGTGGTTCAGCCCAGGATACATTACGTAATCAAAATGGATGCCCTGTTTTTCCAGCTCCGCTTTCAATCCGGCGATATCTTTTCCGGTCACCGAATCGCGTTCCCCTACGACAAGCGTAAAATTGTGTAGCTGTTTGTTGATAGCGTCAGGTTGCTTAAACCTTGCTGCTACGCCATCGTCAGGGACGGTTGTGGTGGTGACGCCGCTGAATGTCCCCAGCCAGCCGAAACTCTCCAGATGATTCATACCGGACACCAGCGCCTGGTAACCGCCCTGGGACAGCCCTGCCAGGGCACGACCTCCAGCATCCTGACGCACGTTAAAGCGCCTATCAACTAGCGGAATAATCTCGCTCATGAGTTCACGGTCTGCGGCTTTCGCATTGAGAGGATAGAAGGATTTCCGTCTCTCAGCCGGCGGGAAGTTCTCGGGTACGGCCTCAATACTCTCCGTTTCGGTGTCGGGTACGACCACCAGCATCGGTTTAATTTTCCCTTCGGCCATCAGGTTATCCATTATTTGCGGTAATCGACCCTGATCGATTGCCGAAAGCCCAGTATCGCCAAAACCATGATAGAAATAGAGTACCGGCAAAGGCTCACCTTTACCGTCATAGCCCGGTGGAGTCCAGACATAGATGCGGCGCTCTGACTTCAGCACCTGTGAATGCCAGGTCAGGGTAGTCAGATCGCCATGCGGTACCGGACGATCGTCGAGAATACTGCCCGGGACCAGAATCAGGCTGGTGTTCACCTGACGCTGAGGTTTGGGATAACGGCTGCCCGTATCGACCGAGCGAAAACCGTCAATGTCGTAAAAATACTCGTAGAGATTCGGGGCCATGGGTTCGCTTTGCCATGACCAGACGCCAGCTTTATCTTTCGTCATGTCATGAGAGACCCAGGCTTCCGGCATAGAGCCTGTCACCACAGAGACCCGCCTGGCAGCAGGGGCAAACAGGCGAAAGGTAATGCTTTTATCCGCATTTACCTGCGTCACGTAGTGGCTGACCGGCGTAGTCTGGTCGGGTGTGGCCGGAAACGGTGCGGCACTGACGTTGATACCCGCGCCGCCCCCAATGCTGATGGCCAGAGCCAGGCATGCTACCGATTTTTTCATATCTCCCCCGCTTTTCTGTTTTCGTCCCACGTTATCGTGTTTCAGACAGCAGGCAACGGATGGAGAAGAATAATGTGATTGCGTTAGAGATAATAACGCCAGTGAGTACTGGCGTTATTATGAGATGACAGGATTACTCTTTCGGATCTTTACCGGCGAGCAGTTTGTCCAGCTCGTCGCCGCCAACGTGGCGGAAATCCTGACCCTTCACGAAGTAGAAGATGTATTCGCAGATGTTCTGGCAGCGGTCGCCGATACGCTCGATAGAGCGGGCGCAGAACAGCGCAGTCAGCACGCTTGGGATGGTACGTGAATCTTCCATCATGTAGGTCATCAGCTGGCGCACGATACCTTCGTACTCCTGATCCACCTTCTTGTCTTCACGGTAGATACGCACCGCTTCATCAAGATCCATGCGCGCAAAGGCATCCAGCACGTCGTGCAGCATCTGCACCGTATGGCGGCCCAGCGACTCCAGGCTCACCAGCAGCGGCTGGTGCTGCTGAGAGAATTTCTCCAGCGCGGTGCGGCAGATTTTGTCCGCCACGTCACCGATGCGCTCCAGCTCGGCGATGGTTTTGATGATCGCCATTACCAGACGCAGGTCGCTCGCCGTCGGCTGGCGCTTGGCGATAATACGCACGCAGGCCTCGTCGATCGCCACTTCCATCATGTTGACCTGATGGTCACCGGCAACAACGCGCTTGGCCAGCTCGCTGTCCTGGTTGTGCATGGCGGTGATCGCGTCAGAGAGCTGCTGCTCTACCATCCCACCCATGGTCATTACCTGAGTGCGAATGCTCTCTAGCTCAGCGTTAAACTGGCCGGAGATATGTTTATTAAGATTTAAGTTATCCACGGTGCTCTCCCGATCAACCGTAACGGCCGGTGATATAGTCTTCTGTTTGTTTCTTCGCGGGCTTGGTGAACAGATCGTCCGTGTTGCTGAATTCAATCAACTCGCCCAGGTACATAAAGGCCGTATGGTCGGAGCAACGTGCAGCCTGCTGCATGTTGTGAGTCACGATCACGACGGTGTAATCCTGCTTCAGCTCGGTGATCAGCTCTTCAATACGCCCGGTAGAGATAGGGTCGAGGGCTGAACAGGGCTCATCCAGCAGCAGCACTTCCGGGCGAATGGCAATACCGCGCGCAATGCACAGACGCTGCTGCTGACCACCGGAGAGAGAGTACCCGCTCTGGTGCAGTTTATCTTTGGTTTCATTCCATAATGCGGCCTTGGTCAACGCCCACTGCACGCGCTCGTCCATATCGGTGCGGGAGAGTTTCTCAAACAGGCGCACGCCGAAAGCGATATTGTCATAGATAGACATCGGGAACGGCGTCGGCTTCTGGAAGACCATCCCGACTTTAGCACGCAGCAGGGCGATATCCTGGCTGTGGGTGAGAATGTTCTCGCCATCCAGCAGAATTTCACCCTCGGCGCGCTGCTCCGGGTAGAGAGAGTACATTTTGTTAAAGGTACGCAGCAGGGTGGATTTACCGCAGCCTGACGGACCGATAAACGCCGTTACCTGATTCTTGGCGATATCCAGGTTGATGTTTTTCAGCGCGTGGAACTTCCCGTAGTAGAAGTTCAAATCGCGAACCTGAATCTTGCCGGAGGTGGTGTCAACCATACTCATTTACTCTTTTCCTCAATCGGGCGCGGCCTAAGCCACGCCGCAAAATTTTAACCGTTCTTCTTGGCGAAGATGACGCGCGCCAGGATGTTCAGCAGCAGCACGCACAGGGTGATAATCAATACGCCAGCCCAGGCCAGCTGTTGCCACTCGGCAAACGGGCTCATGGCAAATTTAAATATGGTGACCGGCAGGTTGGCGATAGGCTGCATCATGTCCGTGCTCCAGAACTGATTGGAGAGGGAGGTGAAGAGCAGCGGCGCGGTTTCGCCAGCAATACGCGCAACCGCCAGCAGGATGCCGGTCAGGATGCCAGAGATAGAGGCCTTCAGCGTAATCGCGGAGATCATCTTCCATTTCGGCGTGCCCAGCGCGTAGGCAGCTTCACGCAGGCTGTCCGGAACCAGCTTCAGCATGTTCTCGGTGGTGCGGATAACAATCGGCACCTGCAGCAGCGCCAGCGCAATCACGCCTGCCCAGCCGGAGAAGTGCTCCATCTGTGCCACCACAATGGTGTAGACAAACAGGCCCACTACGATAGACGGGGCGGAGAGCAGAATATCGTTAATGAAGCGGATCACCTCTGCCAGCCAGGATTTACGTCCGTACTCTGCAAGATAAATACCCGCCATAATGCCGAGCGGCGTACCAAACACGGTCGCCCAGAGGATCAGCAGGCCGCTGCCCGCCAGGGCGTTTGCCAGCCCACCGCCTGCGGTGTTCGGCGGCGGCGTCATCTCGGTGAACAGCGCCAGCGACATCCCGTCGATACCGCGCGTCACGGTAGAGAAGAGGATCCAGATCAGCCAGAAGAGGCCGAACGCCATGGTTGCCATCGACAGCGTCAGCGCAAGACGGTTTTTCATGCGGCGACGCGCCTGCATTTTACGGCGCGACTCGGCCAGCTCCGTCGTGGTTTGCATTTCGAGCGTAGCCATTAGCGTGCCCCCTCGTTTTTCGCCAGACGCAGGATCATCACTTTCGAGATCGCCAGAACGATGAAGGTGATCACAAACAGGATCAGGCCCAGTTCCATTAGCGCGGCGACGTGCAGCCCGGATTCTGCTTCAGCAAATTCGTTAGCCAGCGCAGAGGTGATGCTGTTGCCCGGCATATAGAGCGAGGCGCTGTCGAGCTGGTAGGTGTTACCGATGATAAAGGTCACCGCCATGGTTTCACCCAGCGCACGGCCCAGGCCAAGCATGACCCCGCCGATGACGCCATTTTTGGTGAACGGCAGCACGATGCGCCAGATCACCTCCCAGGTAGTGCAGCCGATGCCGTAGGCCGACTCTTTCATCATCACCGGGGTTTGTTCAAACACGTCGCGCATCACCGAGGCGATGTACGGAATGATCATAATGGCGAGGATAATACCCGCCGCGAGGATACCGATACCAAACGCCGGGCCGGAGAAGAGCGCGCCCACAAACGGAATGGCAGAGAGCACATTGCCCACCGGCTCCTGGAAATAGGTGGCAAACAGCGGAGCGAAGATAAACAGCCCCCACATGCCGTAAACGATACTGGGGATAGCAGCGAGCAGTTCAATGGCGATACCCAGCGGACGTTTCAGCCAACCGGGAGCCAGCTCCGTCAGGAACAGCGCGATACCGAAACTCACCGGCACGGCGATCAGCAGCGCGATAAAGGAGGTCACCAGCGTACCGTAGATCGGCACCAGCGCGCCGTAGATATCGTTCGGGGCGTCCCACTCTTTGGTCCACAGGAAGGAGAAACCAAATTTCTGGATGCTTGGCCAGGAGGAGACAATCAGGGAGACGATGATGCCGCCGAGCAGCAATAGCACAATCAGCGCAGCCAGTTTGACCAGCGCGCCGAAGATCATGTCACCTTGTTTACCCGGTGGGTTAAAAGCAGGCTTGGTTGCAGCCATAAATTACTCTTCTGTTATGTACGTCTTACGAATTTGCCCGGTGGCGCGAACGCTTACCGGGCCTACAGTTTTTATCCGTAGGGCGGGAAGCCTACGCCACCCGCCATCTTCGTCAAAAAGATCCTGTTAGTACAGCGCTTTACCGCTGCTGTCTTTCACATTCGTTTTCCATGCAGCACGAACCTGCTCAACCACGCTGTCCGGCAGAGTTGCGTAATCCAGCTCGTTAGCCTGTTTCGCACCGTCTTTGTATGCCCAGTCAAAGAACTTCAGCACTTCGGCGCCCTGCTCTGGTTTCTTCTGCTCTTTGTGGATCAGGATGAAGGTGGTGGAAGTGATCGGCCACGCGTTGTCACCCTTCTGGTTAGTCAGGTCCTGAGCGAAGGTTTTGCTCCAGTCCACGCCTTTCGCGGCGTTAGAGAAGCTCTCTTCGGTCGGAGAAACCGGTTTGCCATCGGCAGAGACCAGCTTGGTGTAGGCCAGGTTGTTCTGCTTAGCGTAAGCGTACTCTACGTAGCCGATAGAGCCCGGCAGACGCTGTACGAACGCGGCGATACCGTCGTTACCTTTACCACCCAGACCGGTCGGCCAGTTCACGGTAGAGCCAGAACCAATTTTTGATTTCCACTCTTCGTTTACTTTCGCCAGGTAGCTGGTGAAGACGAAGGAGGTACCGGAGCCGTCAGCGCGACGCACTACGGCGATATTCTGTGAAGGCAGCTTCATGCCTGGGTTGAGCTTAGCGATCGCTTCGTCATCCCATTTTTTGATTTTGCCCAGGTAGATGTCACCCAGCGTTTTACCGTCCAGCACCAGCTCACCGGATTTCACGCCCGGCAGGTTAACCGCCAGCACCACGCCACCGATAACGGTCGGGAACTGGAAGAGGCCTTCCTGATTCAGTTTCTCATCAGACAGCGGAGCGTCAGACGCGCCAAAATCCACGGTGTTAGCAGTGATCTGCTTCACGCCGCCGGAGGAGCCGATACCCTGGTAGTTAACTTTGCTACCGGTTGCTTTCTGATAGGTATCCGCCCATTTGGCATACACTGGCGCTGGGAAGGTTGCACCCGCGCCGGTCAGGCTTGCCGCTGCGTTAACAGCGAAAGCGCTCAGGGATAAGGTCGCGGCGACAACAGTAGCGACAGTGGTACGCATGACTTTCATAATGTCTCCTGAGGGATTGTAAATCGTTGTTTGGTTTCTACGATATGCAAAATAGGACAACCAGGTGACAGTTAAATGTACGAATTATGACATTTTTATGACAGAGGGCACTTTCAAAAAAAAGATGCTTTAAGTGTCTGTTTTTAAATCACTTATAATAGGTAGTTTAAAGCCAGTTTTTATTTTAGAGTAATGACTTTGCAGGAGCAATTCTGGGGGGGGGGGGTAACACTTTCATACTAGCAATACATTTTCACGTTGGTGAATCAGTCACAACAGTTTCTGTCAGGCGTACATGCTTCCCGTTTTTCAAAATGACGTTTTTTCTTTAAAAGGAAAGGTGAAATGGTTAAACGTTTTCTCTGCACGATAGGTATTTGCATCTTTATTCCGGCTTGTTATGCACAAGAAGATATACCTATTGTTTACGGACGAGACTCTTCCGCTGAAAAAATCCTTGTCACAACAGGCTACAAGAATAGTGAGGGAAATATAGTGCTTGTTGACTCCTCCTTCAACATTAAACAATTTGAGCGTATGCAACAAGATGTGAAAACATTGAACGAAGACGTAGATAAGCTGCAAGCAGAGATAAGTAATCAGAAAGAAAGTTTTTCATCAGGAGTAAAGAGTAAATCTGACAAACTCGATGAGCAGCTCGGCAAGCTTGAAAAATCGTTGTCCAAATTGGAAGATGAAAACAGGTCCCTGCAGAAAGAAAATGATTCGCTGCAGCAAGAGGTACAAGCTAACAAAAACGATATTAAGAAACTATCCGATGAGCTATATCAATTAAGCAGCAAGATTAAATAGCCGCTCCAGAGGGAGCGGCTATGGCATAACTAGCTGATTACTCTACGGTTACAGACTTCGCGAGGTTACGCGGCTGGTCGACGTCGGTGCCTTTGATCAGCGCGACGTGGTAGGCCAGCAGCTGCAGCGGCACGGTGTAGAAGATCGGCGCAATCACCTCTTCCACGTGCGGCAGCTCGATAATGTGCATGTTATCGCTGCTGGTGAAACCGGCATCCTGACCAGCGAAGACATAGAGCACGCCGCTACGGGCGCGAACTTCTTCGATGTTGGACTTCAGTTTTTCCAGCAGTTCGTTGTTAGGTGCCACAACGATAACCGGCATATCGGCATCAATCAGCGCCAGCGGGCCGTGTTTCAGCTCGCCTGCGGCGTAGGCTTCCGCATGGATGTAGGAGATCTCTTTCAGCTTCAGCGCGCCTTCGAGGGCGATAGGGTACTGATCGCCACGGCCAAGGAACAGGGCGTGGTGCTTCTCAGAGAAGTCCTCTGCCAGCGCTTCAATGCGTTTGTCCTGGGAGAGCATCTGCTCGATACGGTTCGGCAGCGCCTGTAGACCATGCACGATATCCTGCTCGATAGAGGCGTCCAGACCCTTCAGGCGGCTCAGCTTCGCCACCAGCATCAGCAGCACGGTGAGCTGGGTGGTGAAGGCTTTGGTAGACGCCACGCCGATCTCGGTACCAGCGTTGGTCATCAGCGCCAGATCGGATTCACGCACCAGCGAGGAGCCAGGCACGTTACAGATCGCCAGCGAACCGAGGTAGCCCAGCTCTTTGGAGAGGCGCAGCGCGGCCAGGGTATCCGCCGTCTCACCGGATTGGGAGAGGGTGATCATCAGGCTGTTGCGACGCACGGCGGATTTGCGGTAGCGGAACTCAGAGGCGATTTCCACATCGCACGGGATACCGGCCAGCGATTCAAACCAGTAGCGTGACACCATGCCGGAGTTGTAGGAGGTGCCGCAGGCGATGATCTGGATATGCTCAACCTGAGAGAGCATCTCGTTGGCTTTCTCGCCCAGCTCGCTGAGATCGATCTCGCCGTGGCTGATACGCCCGGTCAGGGTGTTTTTAATGGCGTTTGGCTGCTCGTAGATCTCTTTCTGCATGTAGTGGCGGTAGATACCTTTATCGCCAGCGTCATATTGCAGATTAGATTCGATGTCCGGGCGCTTCACTTCGTGGCCTGAACGATCGAATACCACGACGCTACGGCGGGTCACTTCCGCAATATCACCCTCTTCAAGGAAGATAAAGCGACGGGTCACCGGCAGCAGGGCCAGCTGGTCAGAGGCGATGAAGTTTTCGCCCATGCCAAGACCGATAACCAGCGGGCTACCGGAGCGAGCGGCCAGCAGCGTGTCAGGGTCACGGGTATCCATGATAACCGTACCGTATGCGCCACGCAGCTGCGGGATAGCGCGCAGAACGGCATCGCGCAGCGAACCGCCTTTTGCCAGCTCCCAGTGCACCAGGTGAGCGATCACTTCGGTATCGGTTTCGGAGACAAATTCATAGCCGCGCGATCTTAACTCTTCGCGCAGCGGCTCGTGGTTCTCAATAATGCCGTTATGCACCACCACGATATGTTGAGAGACATGCGGGTGAGCGTTGCCTTCAGACGGCTCACCGTGCGTTGCCCAACGGGTATGGGCAATACCGGTTCCGCCATGCAGCGGATGCTCTTCGGCTGCCTGAGAGAGCATCTGGACTTTACCGAGACGACGCAGGCGGGTCATATGCCCTTCACTGTCGACTACTGCCAGACCGGCAGAGTCATAGCCACGGTATTCGAGACGACGTAAGCCTTCGAGAAGGATTTCAGCAATATCACGCTGCGCAACTGCGCCAACAATTCCACACATAGTTAGATTTCCTGATTATGGCGTAAGCCATGCGTTGTCGGTCAACCTGCGTTACCCGTTTTCCGGGCGCCCCGAGCCTTGTAGAGAGTGGGGTTATATTTATAGCTACTGCTGGTGGGCGGGAGATCTATATTGACCTCCTCATCCCTGTATGCCGGACGACGCTAGCGCCTGCCCGGCCTACAAAATGGTTTACTTCTTCTTGACCGGACGCTTCCAGCCCTTGATATGGGTCTGTTTCACTCGGCTGATCACCAGTTCGTCCTCGGCAACGTCACGGGTTACCGTGGTACCCGCCGCAATGGTAACGCCGCTGGCCACGCTCACCGGAGCGATAAACTGCGAATCAGAGCCGACAAAGACGTCGTCGCCGATAATGGTTTTATGCTTGTTGGCACCGTCATAGTTACAGGTAATAGTCCCTGCACCGATGTTAACGTTGTCGCCAATCTCCGCGTCGCCCAGATAGGTCAGATGTCCCGCCTTGGAGCCTTTGCCCAACCGCGCCTTTTTCATCTCGACGAAGTTACCGACGTGCGCGCCAGCCAGCAGCTCTGCGCCAGGGCGCAGACGGGCAAACGGACCGATGGTGCAGGCCGCTTCAAGAGTGGCATCTTCTACCACGCTGTAGGGACTGATTTCGCAGTCGTCACCGATAACGCTGTTTTTGATCACGCAGCCCGTGCCGATTTTGACCCGGCTGCCCAGCGTGACGTTGCCTTCCAGAATAACGTTGGTATCGATCTCGATATCTCGACCGTGGCTCAACGTACCGCGCAGGTCAAAACGTGCCGGATCGCGCAGCATGACGCCCGCCAGTAGCAGCTTTTCTGCCTGCTCGGACTGATAGACGCGCTCCAGGCGAGAAAGCTGCAGGCGATTGTTCACGCCCTCAACTTCGCTCAGACGCTGCGGATGCACCGCGGCAATCTCACGCCCTTCGAGGTAGGCCAGCTCGATAATATCGGTAATGTAGTACTCGCCCTGCGCATTATCGTTGGTGAGCTTGCTCAGCCAGCGCTTCAGATCCGCACCGTTGGCAATCAGGATGCCCGTATTGATCTCCTGAATCTTATGCTGTTCAGGGGTCGCATCTTTATGCTCAACGATGCCGGTTACCTTCCCGTCTTGACGGGTGATACGGCCATAGCCGGTAGGATCGTCAAGATTCACGGTGAGCAGCCCAATACCGCCCTGCGGCTTGGCATCACGCAGGCGCTGCAGTGTCTCAACGGAGATCAGCGGTACGTCGCCGTAGAGCATCAGGATATCTTCATCGTCGGCAAAACCAGGGGCAGCCTGCTGCATAGCATGGCCCGTACCCAGCTGTTCCGCCTGCAGCACCCAGTTCAGGTTGTCGTCACGCAGCGTCTGTTTAAGCAGATCGCCGCCGTGGCCGTAGACCAGGTGAACGTGACGTGCGCCGAGATTATTCGCGGCATCAATGACATGCTGTACCATCGCTTTCCCGGCGAGAGTATGAAGCACTTTAGGAAGATCCGAATACATACGGGTTCCCTTGCCAGCGGCAAGGATCACCACGCTCATGCTACTGTTCAACATACGCGTCCTGACTCTAGTTTGAAGAAGAATTTTTACCGTTTACTGTTGAAAATACTACATTTTTTTCAACGTGAAATGGGGTGCGAATAAAATGTGCATTTGGCATCTTTTATTCGCGCTGATCCCCCTATTTTGGTCCATCATAGAACGAATTGCCGCGTTACGCGTACATATTGCTGCGCATGTACGCGCTATGCCGATGTTTTTACGTTTCTTTCGTTGCCTGAATAAAGAGAGCGCAGTTAATCCGCTGCCGCTTCGGCGCAAATCGAAGGTGAGTATAAGGGGATCCAGAAGAGGAGAATCCAGGTCGATCGGGCGATATTTATCGAGGAATATAAAACACAAAGGCCGCCCGTTAGGCAGCCCTTGTTATGTTCTGTTTATACCGTCAGCGATTGTAGTTTTAATCGGCGGTATTTTTAGTCATTACAGATTAAACGTACCAAAAGAAACGTTCATGTTATTGAAGAAAGCGATGATTTTGTTAATCAGTTTCATGATGTTTTCCCGGTCGATGGATTCATTAGTGTGACTTACTTCACAAAAATAAGTCTACGCCGTGTTGATTAATCGATCAACATTTTTGTGATTAAAATCACAAAAAATATAAAACACCATTTCAATAAGCCTCAAAGCCAACACGCAGGCATAAAAAAGCCAGCCTGGAGACCAGACTGGCTTCGTACGTTCAAGCCGGTGTTACATCGCTTTTTTGGTCAACTCGATAACGCGCAGTTTCGCAATAGCTTTGGCCAGCTCCGCAGACGCCTGAGCGTAATCCACGTCGCCGTGCGAGCTCTTAATGTGCTCTTCTGCTTTACGCTTCGACTCCAGGGCTCGCGCTTCGTCGAGATCCTGGCCACGAATCGCGGTATCAGCCAGTACGGTCACGGTGCCCGGCTGTACTTCAAGTACGCCACCAGACAGATAGATAAACTCTTCATGACCGTGCTGTTTCACGATGCGGATCATACCAGGCTTAATGGCGGTGAGCAGCGGGGCGTGACCCGGGAAAATCCCCAGTTCACCTTCGCTACCCGTTACCTGGATTTTCTCGACCAGACCAGAGAACATCTGTTGCTCTGCGCTGACCACGTCCAGGTGGTAAGTCATTGCCATATCACCCTCCGATTAAGGCGTTAAAGTTTTTTGGCTTTTTCCACGGCTTCGTCGATGGAACCCACCATGTAGAACGCCTGCTCCGGCAGGTGATCGTACTCGCCTTCCATAATGCCTTTAAAGCCACGGATAGTGTCTTTCAGGGAGACGTATTTGCCCGGAGAACCGGTAAAGACTTCTGCCACGAAGAACGGCTGGGACAGGAAGCGCTGGATCTTACGAGCGCGTGCTACCACCAGTTTGTCTTCTTCAGACAGCTCATCCATACCCAGGATGGCGATGATGTCTTTCAGCTCCTGGTAACGCTGCAGGATAGACTGTACGCCACGCGCGGTGTCGTAGTGCTCCTGGCCAACCACCAGCGGATCCAGCTGACGGCTGGTAGAGTCCAGCGGGTCAACGGCCGGGTAGATACCCAGAGACGCAATCTGACGGCTCAGTACCACGGTTGCGTCAAGGTGCGCAAAGGTGGTGGCTGGAGATGGGTCAGTCAAGTCATCCGCAGGTACGTATACCGCCTGTACGGAGGTGATAGAACCGGTTTTGGTGGAGGTGATACGCTCCTGCAGAACGCCCATCTCTTCCGCCAGCGTCGGCTGGTAACCTACCGCTGAAGGCATACGGCCCAGCAGTGCAGATACTTCCGTACCGGCCAGGGTGTAACGATAGATGTTGTCAACGAACAGCAGAACGTCACGACCTTCGTCACGGAACTTCTCAGCCATGGTCAGGCCGGTCAGTGCCACGCGCAGACGGTTTCCCGGCGGCTCGTTCATCTGGCCGTACACCAGGGATACTTTGTCCAGAACGTTGGAGTCGGTCATCTCGTGGTAGAAGTCGTTACCCTCACGAGTACGCTCACCCACGCCTGCAAACACGGAGTAACCGGAGTGCTCGATCGCGATGTTACGGATCAGCTCCATCATGTTTACGGTTTTACCCACGCCCGCGCCGCCGAACAGGCCGACTTTACCGCCCTTGGCGAACGGACACATCAGGTCGATAACCTTGATGCCGGTTTCCAGCAGTTCCTGAGAGCTGGAGAGCTCTTCATAGGACGGTGCTGCACGGTGAATAGCCCAACGCTCTTCTTCACCGATGTCGCCTTTCATATCGATCGGCTGACCCAGTACGTTCATGATACGACCCAGGGTCGCTTTACCTACCGGCACTTCGATCGGGTGCTCGAGGTCCTGAACTTCCAGACCACGACGCAGACCGTCGGAAGAACCCATAGCGATGGTACGTACGATACCGCCGCCGAGCTGCTGCTGAACTTCCAGCACCAGACGCTCATTACCATTTGTCACTTCGAGGGCGTCGTACACGTTCGGTACGGCGTCCTGCGGGAACTCGACGTCCACCACGGCGCCGATTACCTGGACAACTTTTCCAGTAGCCATCTTGAATCCTCTACGAATTTCCTAAACCTGGTTAAACCGCAGACGCGCCACCGACGATTTCGGTGAGTTCCTGAGTTATGCTGGCCTGACGAGCTTTGTTGTAAACCAACTGCAACTCTTTAATCAGGCTACCGCCGTTATCGGTTGCGGCTTTCATCGCCACCATACGCGCGGCCTGCTCGCTGGCCAGGTTTTCTACAACACCCTGATACACCTGCGACTCGACGTAACGACGCAGCAGGGTATCCAGCAGCGCTTTCGGATCGGGCTCGTACAGGTAATCCCATGCTTTATGTTTCAGATCGTCATCCTCTGATGCCGGCAGCGGCAGCAGCTGGGTGATAGTCGGAGACTGGGACATGGTGTTGATAAATTTGTTGCTGACGATGTAAAGCTTGTCCAGACGACCTTCGTCGTAGGCCTGCAACATCACTTTTACCGGGCCGATCAGTTCGGACAGGGAGGGGTTATCCCCCATGCCGGTTACCTGAGCGACAACGTTGCCGCCTACGGAGTTGAAGAACGAGACGCCCTTCGAGCCGATCATCGCGAGTTCGCTCTGAACGCCCTTGTCGGACCACGCTTTCATATCCGCCAGCAGTTTTTTGAACAGGTTAATGTTCAAGCCACCGCACAGACCACGGTCGGTAGACACCACCAGGTAGCCCACGCGCTTAACGTCGCGTTCTTCCAGGTAAGGGTGCTTATATTCCAGATTACCGTGTGCAAGGTGACCAATCACTTTGCGCATGGTGTCTGCATAAGGACGGCTGGCTGCCATTCTGTCCTGCGATTTACGCATTTTGGAAGCGGCGACCATCTCCATCGCTTTAGTGATCTTCTGCGTGTTCTGGACGCTTGCGATCTTACTACGTATCTCTTTTGCGCCGGCCATGAGCTTCTCCTCAATGCCTTGCGGTCTGCCCTAGGACAGACCGCCAGACGTTACCAGGACTGGGTTGCTTTGAAGGAATCGAGGATGCCTTTCAGCTTGCCTTCGATTTCGTCGTTATAGCCACCGGACTGGTTGATCTCTTGCATCAGCGGAGCGTGGTCACGGTCAACGTAAGCCAGCAGAGCGGCTTCGAAGCTACCGATTTTCGCCAGTTCCACATCTTCGAGGTAACCGCGTTCAGCCGCGAACAGCACCAGACCCTGCTGCGCAACAGACATTGGAGCGTACTGTTTCTGCTTCAGCAGCTCGGTCACTTTCTGACCGTGGCTCAGCTGTTTACGGGTTGCTTCATCCAGATCGGATGCGAACTGGGAGAACGCAGCCAGTTCACGATACTGTGCCAGTGCGGTACGGATACCACCGGACAGTTTCTTGATGATCTTGGTCTGAGCAGCACCACCCACACGGGATACGGAGATACCCGGGTTAACCGCCGGACGAATACCGGAGTTAAACAGGTTGGTTTCCAGGAAGATCTGACCATCGGTAATGGAGATTACGTTGGTCGGAACGAACGCAGAAACGTCACCCGCCTGGGTTTCAATGATCGGCAGAGCGGTCAGAGAGCCCGTTTGACCCTTCACTTCACCTTTGGTGAAGTTCTCGACGTATTCCGCGTTAACGCGGGAAGCACGCTCCAGCAGACGAGAGTGGAGGTAGAATACGTCGCCAGGGAACGCTTCACGTCCAGGTGGACGACGGAGCAGCAGGGAAACCTGACGATAAGCAACAGCCTGTTTAGACAGGTCATCGTATACGATCAGCGCATCTTCACCGCGGTCACGGAAGTATTCGCCCATTGCGCAACCGGCGTATGGCGCCAGGTATTGCAGTGCAGCAGATTCAGACGCGGTTGCTACCACAACGATGGTGTTAGACAGCGCGCCGTGCTCTTCCAGTTTACGAACCACGTTGGAAATGGTGGACGCTTTCTGGCCGATAGCCACGTACACACATTTGATGCCGGAGTCACGCTGGTTGATGATGGCGTCGATTGCCATCGCGGTTTTACCGGTCTGACGGTCACCGATGATCAGTTCACGCTGACCACGACCGATTGGGATCATGGCATCAACGGACTTATAACCAGTCTGCACAGGCTGATCAACGGACTGACGGTCGATAACGCCCGGTGCGATAACTTCGATTGGCGAGAAGCCATCGTTATCAACCGGACCTTTACCGTCGATTGGCGCACCCAGGGTGTTAACAACGCGACCCAGCAGGCCACGGCCAACCGGCACTTCCAGAATACGGCCAGTACACTTAACCTTCATGCCTTCGGCGAGGTCAGCGTATGGACCCATCACAACGGCACCTACGGAGTCGCGCTCCAGGTTCAGTGCGATAGCGTAACGGTTACCCGGCAGGGAAATCATCTCACCCTGCATACAATCGGCCAGGCCGTGGATGCGGATAACACCGTCACTTACAGAAACAATAGTACCTTCGTTGTGAGCTTCACTCACAACACTGAACTGAGCAATGCGCTGCTTGATCAGTTCGCTGATTTCGGTGGAATTCAGTTGCATGCTCCAGTCCCCTTAAGACTGCAAGACGTCTGCAAGGCGCTCAAGACGGCCGCGTACGCTGCCATCAATGACCATATCACCCGAGCGGATGATTACGCCTGCCATTACAGACTTATCGATTTTGCAATTCAGCTTAACTTTGCGTGACAGACGTTTTTCCATCGCGGCGGTGATTTTCGCAAGCTGTTCGTCACTCAGTTCAGTCGCAGAAGTCACTTCGACTTCAGCGGTAGCTTCACTAAGTGCACGTAAGTGCTCAAACTGCTCGAGAACATCCGGGAGCACACGCAGACGACCATTTTCAGCCATAACCTTAATCAGGTTCTGGCCATTGGCATCCAGTTGCTCTCCGCACACGGCGATAAACGACGCGGCGAGGGTATCAGGCGCTAATGCACCAGACAGCAACTCGGCCATTTGTTCGTTTTTCGTCACCTCAGCGGCAAACGCCAGCATATCCTGCCAGCGATCGACATTTTGGTGTTCGACAGCAAAGTCAAAAGCTGCTTTGGCGTAGGGGCGAGCTACCGTAACAAATTCAGACATCAGCCCCTCCCTCCTTACAGTTCAGCGACAAGTTTGTCCA